>Ga0189286_100011_pt1 | contig 194894 bp, 183 predicted proteins | sample UW69minimetaG_FD_130330 | JGI IMG/M metagenome (GOLD analysis project Ga0189286, IMG submission 130330) | Marine microbial communities from the Costa Rica Dome - UW69 mini metaG | ecosystem: Environmental > Aquatic > Marine > Oceanic > Photic zone | place: Costa Rica: the Eastern Pacific... | reverse complement strand
CGCAAAATCCCGGAGCGGATCACGCGGATTGCCTTTATGGACACCAATCCTTTGGCCGAAACCCCTGCGACGGCGGCCACGTATGAGCCCATGATTGTGGGGGCGCGGGCCGGGCGGCTAGACGAGGTGCTGGCAGGCTTTATGCGGCCGGAGTATTTGGCGCTAGGGCCACAGCGGAATGAAGTGTTGGGCAGGGTGCTCGAGATGGGCCGCAGCCTAGGGGCGGAGACTTTGGTGCGGCAAGCACGTGCGTTGCAGCGACGGCTGGACCAACAGGGCGCTTTGCGGCGGTGTAAGTGTCCGGCGCTGGTGCTGTGTGGGGAACACGACGGGCTGACGCCAGTGAAGCGACACAGCTTTATGGCGGAGCTGATCCCCTATGCCGAGTTGGAGATCATTCCGGGCGCGGGGCATTTGCCCACTTTAGAGCAGCCGGAACTGACCACGCAGGCGTTGCGCAAGTGGATGGAGCAGCCACTGGTGTTACGGTGAGCCGCGCGCCGCGCGATCTCAAAGGCAAGCTGCAGCGGTTTCGCGCCTGGGTGCGTTTGCGGGTGCCGCCGGGGTTTCGCTTGCTGCTTGGTATCCTGCTGATTGTCTTCGGGATTTTTGGGTTCTTACCTGTCTTGGGCTTCTGGATGCTGCCGCTGGGTGTGGCTGTGGCGTCGCTGGATGTGCGGTGGCTGCGGCAGACATGGGACCGATTGCGCGGCAAGGACCGCTAGGCGGCCATGTTGCGCAGGATGTCTGCGGCCATCTCAAAAGAATTTAGGCGCGCGGTGTGGTCATGAATCATGCCGGTGAGCATGATTTCATCCGGTTGATAAGTGTGGATCAAGTCGCGCAGTTGGTTAGCGACGGTGTCTGTCGTGCCGACGGCCGTCACTCGGAGCGCCGCGTTGACCAGACGCGCTTCGGCGGGGCTGGCGACGTCTTCAAATTGCGCGACAGGTTTGGGCAGCGGGCCGGGGGTGCCTTTGCGCAGGTTGAGGAAGCCTTGCTGCGGAGAGGTGCGCAGGCGGCGGGCTTCCTCCTCTGAGTCGGCGACAAAAACGTTCACGGCCATCATGAAGTGCGGCGTTTGGGTTTTGCCTGCGGTGAAGCGGTGGCGGTAGAGCTCGGAGGCTTCTTCCAGCGCGTCGGGGGCAAAATGGGAGGCAAAGGCGTAGGGCAGGCCAAGTTGGGCGGCCAATTGCGCGCTAAACAGGCTGGAGCCCAGAATCCAGATTGGCACATCGGTGCCGTCGCCGGGAATGGCGCGTACGGGTTGATCGGCGGAGGATTTTTGGAAAAGTCCAAGCAGATCAATCACATCTTGCGGAAAGTGGTCTGCGCCGGTCATGCCGCGCCGTAAGGCGGTGGCGGTTTTCATGTCTGTGCCGGGAGCGCGACCAAGACCAAGATCAACGCGATCCGGATAGAGTGTCGCCAAAGTGCCAAATTGCTCTGCGACGATCAGCGGGGGGTGGTTTGGCAGCATGATGCCGCCAGAGCCCACGCGCATGGTTTTTGTGGCGGCCAGGATCTGACCAATGAGCACCGCTGTGGCGGAGGAGGCGATGCCCGGCATGTTGTGATGCTCAGCCACCCAGTAGCGTGTGAAGCCCCATTCATCGGCATGGCGCGCCAGATCAAGCGTGTTCTGCAGCGCGTCGGACGCAGTTCCGCCCTCGGGAATGCGCGACAGGTCGAGCAGGGAAAAAGGGATCATAGCGCGCTCCGGCTTTCACAGGGTTTCCAGCATATAGACAGCCAATTGCGGAAAGCTAGGGGGCGGGGCGTGCGGACAAATGAAAAGCGGGCCACAGGGATCCGCTTCTCCGTAAAATTGTCGTGGTGTGTCAGGTGCCGTAGGCTTGCACCGCGCCCATCGCATCCTCGGCGGCCCCGGTAAGGGCACTCGCGATCAGGTCAAGCTCGTCGCGTTTCAGACGGGCCGGTAGACGCACATCACAGGCGGACATTAGCATGGCGCGAGTTTGTGGAAGCTCTTGTTTCTCTGGCACAAACTGCCAGTTCCAAAAGGCGCGGGCGTTGTCGGTGGATTGGCCAAAGACCTGCACTTTGATGCCGCGCGCATTGGCGGCTTCCTGGAAGGCCAGGATCTGCGTGTTGTCCATGCCTTCGAGGTTAAACTGAATGGAATCCGGCGCGCGCTCTTCTGGTGTCAGCTTCTCCGGTACTTGCAACCAAGGCGAGGCATTTAGCAATCCGGCGACATAGTCGTGGTTGGCGCGGCCATCGCGCACGCGGCGGGGGACTTCGTCCAGTTGAGGGCGAATGATGGCGGCGGCGAGGTTGGAGAGACGCAGGTTGTAGAGCGGCAGTTGGTTCTGCCAGCGGGCAAAGGCGGCTTCCAATTCCCCGGTGTTGTCGCCTTCAGGCGCTTTGTGCTTTTTCCAGTTGTGCTCATAAGCACCGGACATAATCACCGCGCGGGCGATCAGGTCGGCGTCGTCCGACACCATGATGCCGCCTTCGCCGGAGTTCACCAGCTTGTAAGATTGGAAAGAAAAGCAGCCAACTTTGCCGATGGTACCGATGTTGCGGCCGTGCCATGTGGTGCCAAGGCTATGGGCGGCGTCTTCGATCACGGGAATGTTGCGCGCTTCGCAGAGCGCCATGATGGCGTCCATATCAGAGGTGTGGCCGCGCATGTGGCTGATGATCACGGCGGAGATGTTGTCCTCCAGTCGCGCTTCAAAGTCAGCGATATCAATGCGGTAGTTTGTACCGACTTCGCAGAGCACCGGCACCAGATCCGCGTGCACAACGGAGGAGGGCACAGCGGCGAAGGTGAAGCCGGGCAGCAGCACGCGCTCGTCGCGTGGGAGGTCCAGTGCTTTCAGCGAGAGAAAGAGCGCGGCCGAGCAGGAAGACACGGCCAGCGCGTATTTACTGCCCATCATGGCCGCGAATTCCGCTTCCAGCAGGGACACAGGTGCGTTCTCGGCAGCTGTATAACGGAACAGGTCGCCGGTTTGCAGGAGGCGCTCGATTTCCTCACGGGCGGACGCCGGGATCGGTTCAGCGTCATATACATTGGGTGGCAATGCCATAGTTTTCAACTTTCTTAAGTTGGGTTTTCGAAAACATAAAACAATGTGCGGTGACAAGGAAGCGGAAACACAGCTGCGGGTGTGAAACTTCGATGAAAAAATGTCGCGGTGGGATCAGACGCCAAGCCGGTCGCGCAAAGCGTACCAGGTCATTGCCATCGCCAGCAGAGGACTGCGCATTCTGGCGCCACCTGGGAAGGGTGTCGCGGGCACGCGGGACATGGTGTCAAAGCCTTCGGCCTCGCCACCTAGTGCCATGGCAATCAGCTGTCCTGCATGAGTTGCAGTGCCGACGCCGTGGCCGGAATAGCCGGAGGCGGTGATCACATTGGGGGCCAGGTGGCGCAGATAGGGCATGCGCTTCATGGTGATCGCTAGGGTGCCGCCCCAGGCGTAGTCAATGCCAATGTCTTTGAGATGCGGGAAGATCTCGACCATGGGTTTGCGCACAGTGGCCGCAATGTCGGTGGGGAAGGTGTAGCCATAGCTTTCCCCGCCGCCAAACAGCAGGCGGTTGTCGTGGCTCAGTCGGAAGTAGTTGATGACAAATTTGGAGTCAGCGACGGCCACATCACGCGCCAGAACTTTGGCAACATCTGCGCCCAAAGGTTCGGTGGCGGCGATGAAGTTGTTGATCGGCATGACACGGCTGGCGACTTTGGGCTCCAGATCACCCAAGTAGCCGTTGCAGGCCAGCACGAGGTGATTGGCCGTCACGGTACCTTTGTCTGTGGTGACGGTCACTTTGCCGCTGCGGTCAATTTTGGTCACGCGGGAGGTTTCGTGGATGGTTGCGCCTGCGTCCGAGGCTGCTTGGGCGAGGCCAAAGGCGAAGGCCAGCGGGTGCAAGTGACCCGCGCCCATGTCCAGTGAGCCGCCGACGTATTTAGGCGAAGGGCAGATCGCCTGCAGCGCGTCACGGTCCAGGGTTTCGATCTGCTCGTAGCCGTAACGGGACTGGAGATGCTGCGTGTACTCGTGTTCTTCGCGCACTTCTTTGGCGGAGAAACAGGCATGGGCGATGCCGGGTTTGTAGTGGCAGTTAATATTGTGTTTGGAGATCAGACCTTTGACGAGGTCTTTGGAGTCTTCTGCCAGCTGCCAGAGCTTGGTGGCATCTTCCTGTCCAACCAGCTTTTCCAGCCCGCCTTGTTCCATGCGTTGGCCGGAGCCAAGCTGCCCGCCATTGCGGCCAGACGCACCAAACCCCACACGATGGGCTTCCAGTAGGACCACGTCAAAGCCGCGCTCTGCCAGATGCAATGCGGTGGAGAGACCGGTGAAGCCACCGCCAATCACACAGACATCGGCTTTGCGCGTTCCTTCCAATGGAGTAAAGGGGGGCAACGGCTTGGCCGTCGCCGCATACCAACTGTCTGGATAGTGACCTGTGCGGTCATTGGCATCGAGCAGGTTCATCGCGCCCCTCGCTTTCTCTTTCTGAAAATACCTCCGCCGGAGGCAGCGGGTTGGCCGCTGGCCAACCGCTTGGCTGTTACACGTTCAGCAATAGGTGCTCGCGCTCCCATGGGGAGATGACGGCGAGGAATTCCTCGTACTCCGCACGCTTCACGATGGAGTACACGCGCGCAAAGTCCGGTCCCAGAATGTCGTGTAGATCCTTGGCTTCGTCAAACAGATCCAAAGCGCCGCCCAGGATACGTGGAATGGCTTCTTCACCGTCGTATGCGTCGCCCTTGAATTGCTTGTCGGGACGTTCCTGTTCCAGCAGGCCAAGGTAACCGCAAGCCAGCGACGCTGCGATGCCCAGGTAAGGGTTGCAGTCCATGCCGGCGATGCGGTTTTCCACGCGGCGGGCTTGTGGCGAGGAAATCGGGATGCGGATGCCGGTGGTGCGGTTGTCGCGCGCCCATTCCAGATTGATTGGGGCGGCGTGATCGCGCACGTAGCGGCGATAGGAGTTCACATAAGGCGCCATGACGGCGATCGCGGCGGGCAGGTGGTTCTGCAGGCCGGCGATAAAGTGGAAAAACGCGTCCGTTTCTCCGCCTTGCGGGCCAGAGAAGATGTTCTGGCCGGTTTCCGTATCCACAACCGAGTGGTGGATGTGCATGGCCGATCCGGGTTCGTCTTCGATCGGTTTGGCCATAAAGGTGGCGTAGCAATCGTGGCGCAGCGCGGCTTCACGGATCAAGCGTTTGAAGTAGAAGACCTCGTCCGCCAGTTTGAGCGGATCGCCGTGCACCATGTTGATTTCGAGCTGACCAGCGCCGCCTTCTTGCGTGATACCGTCGATCTCAAAGCCTTGGGCTTCGGCAAAGTCATAGATGTCGTCGATCACGGGGCCAAATTCGTCCACGGCGGTCATGGAGTAGGCCTGACGCGCGGCGGCAGGGCGGCCTGAGCGGCCCATCATCGGTTTGATTTCCTGCCGCGGGTCGGTGTTGCGCGCCACAAGGAAGAATTCCATCTCCGGCGCCACGATGGGTTCCCAGCCTTTGTCGCGGTAAAGCTGGATCACGCGTTTGAGCACGTTGCGCGGGGAGAATTCGACCGGAGTGCCATCGAGATTATAGGCGTCGTGGATCACTTGCAGCGTCCAGTCCGCGGTCCAGGGCGCGGCGGTGGCGGTGGACCAATCCGGGCGCAGGATCATGTCTTTTTCGATGAATCCTTCGTCTCCGGCGGCTTCACCCCAACCGCCGGTAAGCGTCTGGTAGAAAATGGAATCCGGGAGGTGGAAGTATTCCTGTCGGGCAAATTTGGTGGCCGGTACGGCCTTGCCACGGGCAATCCCCGGGAGGTCGGAGATGATGCATTCAACTTCGTCGAGACGGTGGCCCTCCAAATAGGCGCGGGCGGCGTCTGGGGTTTGGGAAAGCCAGTCGGATTCGGGGGCGTTCATCGGGGGCGCTCCTGTCGGAAGAAGTCTGCAAATTGATCTGCAATGGTTTGACTGTTGGTCGGCTCATCAAGGTCGTCGATGGCGGCATCGAGGATGTCGTCTGGCACCACGCCGCGACCACGGGTGTTGATCAGGCCGTCGACAAAGTCGGCGGAGAATTCGGGGTGGGCCTGCACGGTGAGGGCGCGGTCGCCATAAAGGATGGCTGCGTTCTTGCAGAAATCGTTGGAGGCGATGGTCACGGCGCCGGGTGGGAGCTCGGTCACTTGGTCCTGGTGCCAGGCGTTCATCGACAGTTCTGTGCCGGCGAAGTCATAGGTTTGATGGCCCACAGCCCAGCCACCGTCGAATTTTTCCACTTTTCCACCAAGGGCTTGGGCGATGATCTGATGACCAAAGCACACGCCGGCAATCGGGATGTTTTGTGTGACGGCTTCCCGGATTAGATCCTCCAAAGGGGGGATCCAGGGGTGGTCTTCGTAGACGCCGTGTTTGGAGCCTGTGATGAGCCAGCCGTCGGCGTCGGTGACCGCCTCGGGGAACTCGCCGTCCACAACTTTGTAGCCTGCGAACTCAAAATCCTGCCCTGAAAGCAGGGACTTAAACATCTCGATGTAGTTGCCGTAGTGCGGTTCAAGCTCTTCAGGCGCGTGGCCGGTCAGAAGGATGCCGATTTTCATGTGTCACCAGAATTTGATCAAATTTACGGTAGCGGGAGACAGGCGCTCGCGCAAGCGTGTCATACACGCTCCAGATAGGTTTTCCAGCGGTCCGCTGCGTCGATCTCGGCGAGTTTTTGCGCCTCCTGGCGTTTGGTCAACACCAGATTGTCGATCAACTGCTTGGGCAGGCAACGTGCAATAAACGCATCGCTTTCAAACAGCGCAATCGCGTCGTCCCAGCTTTTGGCCAGTTGCGGCAGGTCTTGTGCATAGGCGTTGCCGGTGGTGGGGGCAGGCGGCGTCAGGCCTTCGGAGATGCCTTCAATGGCGGCGCCAAGGATGGCGGCGAGCATGAGGTAGGGGTTCACATCGCCCCCGGAGACCCGATGTTCGATGCGGCGGGCGGCGTTGGGGCCGCCGGGAATGCGGATCGCGGAGGTGCGGTTTTCGTAGCCCCAACACACGGTTGTGGGCGCGTGGGCGCCGGGTGCAAAGCGGTCATAAGACGGACCATGTGGGGCGAAGATCAGGGTCGACGCGCGCAATGCTTCCAGACAGCCTGCCACTGCGGACATCAGCAGTTCGGAGCCTTCTGCGGTGCCATTGTCAAAGACGTTTTTGTTGTTCTCATCGACCACGGAGAAATGCACGTGCATGCCGTTACCCGCGTCATCGGCATATGGCTTGGCCATGAAGGTCGCGGCAAAGCCATGGTTGCGGGCGGTTTCGCGCAGCAACTGCTTGATCAGCAAGGCATCGTCGGCGGCTTTCATCGCGGTTTGGTGGTTGAGGGTGACCTCAAACTGCCCCACGCCACCTTCGCAGGTCATGGTTTGCAAGGGGATGCCCATGGCCGCTGCGCCATCGTAGATGTCGCTGAAAAAGCCATCAAAAGCATCCAGTTCCGAGACGCTGAGGATCTCGGAAGCGTCGAGCTGGCGGCCATTGCGGGGATGTTTTGGCGGCACAAGATGCGCGCCGCTGTCATCCACCAGGGTGAACTCCATCTCGGTGGCGGCCACCACGGTCCAGCCGCGGGCGGCGTAGCGTTCCACAACGGTGGCCAGAGCCTGAATGGGGTCGCCCATGAAGGGGCTGCCGTCTTCGTTGGTCATGCCCATCAGGACCAATTGGGATGGTGTCTTGAGCCACGGCATTGGCACGGCGCCGCGTGGGGATGGGGTGAGCACGCCATCGGCATCGCCACTTTCAAAGACCAGAGGGCTGTTCTCGATGTCACAGCCCCAGATGTCCAGATTGAGGGCCGAGAGTGGCAAGCGGGCACCGCCTTTGTCGAGTTTTGCGAGATGTTCAGACGGCAGTCGTTTGCCGCGCAATTGGCCGTTGAGATCTACTGCGCCAATCCGGAAGGTTGCGCTTTGTGCCAGGTCCATGGGTCACCATTTCGATAATTTGATCAAAATATCGGGGGCGCGGGATGAATTGTCCAGAAGAATTTATAACAGACATTTTCCACGTCGGTATTGCGTCTGTATCGCGACTGTATTGCGGAGGTGGCCTAAACGCAGAAGCACCCGCCAAATTCTGGCGGGTGCTTTGCAGATTCTCAGGTGGTGGACCGCAATCAGCGGATCAGATTTGGACGCACTCGCAGCTTTTTCACCGACGCCTGAGGCAGGTGTTTGTTCAGGTGTTTGTTGACCAGGCCGAAGATCCAGATGATCACCAGCGTGAGCATGATGAAATACATCGCCAGGATCGGATAGGGCACAAACGGGTTGTAGGTTTTGTCCGCAAAGTAGTTTGCGTAATAAAGCGCGTCTCCTTGCTGTCGCCAAGCCGGGAAGCCGGAGAAGAACACCAACGTGGTGGCGTGGAACAGGAAGATGGCTTCGTTGGTATAGGCCGGCCATGCCAAGCGCATCATGGTTGGGAACATGATGCGGCGGAAGCGGAACCATCCGGTGATGCCATAAGCGTCGGCCGCTTCGATGTCGCCTTTCGGGATCGACTGCAGAGCGCCGTAGAAAATCTCTGCCGAGTAGGCCGAGGTGTTCAGGAACAGCACAATCAACGCGCCCAGTGCCGCCGAAGACAGCGGGTTGAAGATCGGCGAGACGCCTTTGAGCGAGAGGAACAGGAAGTAGCCAAAGAAGAACTGGATAAACAGCGGGCTGCCCCGGAAGAGGAAGATGAACCACTCTGCCGGTTTGCGGGCCCAGAGGTTGTTGGAGTTCTTGGCCACCGCCAGAAGGTTGGCAAAGAAGAAGCCGGTCAGCACGGCGAGCACGCCATAGTAGACGTTCCAGATCAGGCCGGAGCCAATCAGAGTGAAGTGTTCACACAGGGTGAAATCCGTGCGGGGCAACATGCGCTCGCCATAGCCCAGAGAGCGGAAGGCGTAGTTCTGAATGGTGTCGATACAGCTCATGCCGCGCTCCCTGCTTTGCGTTGGGCTTCACCGTCGATGGTGGCCTGACCATGGGACAGGCGCTTGGTGATGCGTGCGAGGATAACTTCGGAGACGCGGGTGAAGAGCAGGTAGAAAATCAGCAGCGCAAGGAAGTACCACATGCGCCAGTCGCCGTGCGGGTAGTCGGTGAAGCGGGCGGTCTTGGACGCGCCGAGATCACGGGCCCAGTAGACGATGTCTTCAACGCCGAGCAGGAACAGCAAGGGGGTGGCCTTGATCAACACCATCCAGAGGTTGGACAGGCCGGGCAGGGCGTAGATCCACATTTGCGGCATCAGGATGCGCCAAAAGGTCTGGCGCGGGGTCATGCCATAGGCTTCGGCGGTTTCCAGCTGTGGCCGGGGCACGGCCTGCATGGCGCCAAACAGGACGTTGGCGGCGAAGGCGCCAAAGACGATGGCAAAGGTGAAGACCGCGAGCCAGAAGCCGTAGATCTCGTGAATCCATTGGGGCGAGGAACTGAGCGGCATTTTGGCGATGTCACAGACGAGGAACTCGCCGCCTTGGCGGACCGGTTCCGTCCAGTCGGGACATTTGACCTTGTGCCGCATCCATTCGATCGCTTGATCCAGCGCAATCACAAAGAAGAGGAAGAAAGCGATATCCGGCACGCCGCGCACGATGGCGATATAGCCCTTGCCAAACCAGCGCACGAGGAAGAAGCGCCCGCGGGCGGCCATGGCGCCACCCAGGCCAAACAACAGCGCGGTTGGGGCGGTGATTGCCAGCAGCAACAGCACCGTGCCAAACGAGGCGTAGAAGGCCATGTGCTTCCCGGTGGTGAGATAGCAGCTAAGCCAGGACAAACCTTCTAGGACCGAAGGATCTGAGCAATAGGCAAAAATGGCTGGCCTCTTTCGTCTGATCTTGGGGGCAGTGTGGCCGCGCAGGGCGGTCCGCCGGGTGGGAAAAGGGGGAGCCAATGCCCCCCCTTAAATGATTTGCAAATGGGGAAGGCTTAGAACTTGCCTTCGATTTCCCACTTGTCCAGCAGGGTGTTCAGGGAACCGTCTGCTTTCATGGAGGCGATGGCTGCGTCGAACTTGCCGCGCAGTTCGTCGTCAGATTCGCGGAAGGCCATGCCGATGCCGCCGCCGAGGTACACGTCCTCGATGAAGGTCAGGTCGGTTTCAGCCACAAATGGCGCCAGGAAGTCTTTGTCCGCCATCACGGCGTCCACTTCGCCTGCGTTCACCGCTGCGATGGTTTCATCTGGAGTGTTGAATTCCACCAGAGTCGCGCCAGTGGTAGCCACGTGGCTGGACTGGATGGTGCTGGTCTGTGCAGCAACGATCGCCTTGTTCACGTCCACTTCAGCAGACAGGGCTGCGTATGCGGATGGGGATGGGCGGGTGTAGCCTTGGGTGAAGTCCATGGTCTCTTCACGCTCATCGGTGATGGACATGCCTGCGATGATGGCGTCGTAGTTGCCGGACTGCAGGTTAGGAATGATGCTGTCCCAGTCGTTGGTGACCCACTCGCAGGTGAGCTCGGCGCGTTTGCAGAGCTCGTCGCCCAGCTCACGCTCAAAACCGTCGACTTCACCAGCGTCGTTGATGAAGTTGTATGGAGGGTAGGCGCCCTCGGTGCCAAGGCGCACGGTGTCGGCCATGGCGAAGCCTGCGGTCAGCGCCAGTGCGGCGGTGCTCAGGATCAGGTTTTTCATAGTATTGCTCCCTATGGTTGGTTGTTTTTATGCGGCGGTTGAAGACAGGAACTGTTTCAAACGCTCGGATTTTGGGTTGCCAAACAGGTCGTTCGGCGCGCCTTGTTCTTCGATCAGGCCTTGGTGCAAAAACACAACGTGATCAGACACATCGCGGGCCATTTTCATGTCGTGAGTCACAATCATCATGGTGCGGCCTTCTTCGGCCAGCGCTTTGATCACGCGCACAACTTCTTGTTCCAGCTCCGGGTCAAGCGCGGACGTCGGCTCATCAAACAGCAGGGCTTCTGGTTCCATCGCCAAGGCGCGGGCAATGGCGGCGCGCTGTTGCTGGCCGCCGGAGAGCTGCGCCGGGTAGGCGTCGTGTTTGTCTGCAATGCCCACTTTGTTCAAATACGCATGCGCGGCTTCTTCCACTTCCCCCTTGTCGCGGCCCAGCACGGTAACAGGCGCTTCCATCACGTTTTGCAGGATGGTCATATGGGACCAGAGGTTGAACTGCTGAAACACCATCGACAGGTTGGTGCGAATACGCAGGATCTGTTTGGGATCAGAGGGCTCACGGCCGTGGCCGGTGCCTTTCCAGGTCACAGGCTCGCCTTTGAAGAGGATCTCGCCCTGCTGGCTGTGTTCCAGAAGATTGGCGCAGCGCAGGATGGTGGATTTGCCGGAACCAGACGAGCCAATCAGCGACACCACATCGCCACGGTGCGCGGTGATGTCCACGCCCTTGATAACTTCGAGATTGGCATAGGCCTTGTGCAGGTCGCGGATTTGCAGAACGGGCGTGGCTTCGCTCACAGTGTCCCCATCAGTATTGGGTTAATCATTGGTTGCCCAATAGGAATGAAAATTTGCGCAATTGCAACTTTCAAAAGGGCGGCTGAGCCCCTGGAAGCGACATTTTGGTCAAAGATTTGGCCAATTGGTCAGGGGGCTGGCGGGTTTGGCACTGCCTCATAAGAGCTTTGCGGCAGGGTCACCAGACCTTGCAGAAACAATTCCTCGCGTTGACCCAACGTCAGATTTTGGATGGCGTCATGTAACGCTTTCTGGATGCGGGGCGTATCTTGGTAACGTGCGGAAATAAATGGCAAAGCTGGTGTGGGCGTTGTCAGATCAACGACAACAAGATCCTCGGCAAAAGCGTCATGGCGCTGCATCAATTTCCAGCTGATCACATCCAACGCGGCGAAATCTGCAGTGCCATCGGTCACCATGCGGGCTGATTCCCGATCGGCGCCGCTTTGAATGCGACCACCGATTCGTAAGGCGCGTTCGTCAAAATGACGCCAGACGGCGGCCCATCCGGATTGCGAAAGAGGCTCATTGTAGGCCAGCGTCGCGCTGTTCAGCGCGGACAGGTCGCGGTCTTCAAACTGGCGGTGCGCTACAATGATGGAACAATAATGGCCGGCAGGGGCCTCCAAAATGCCGTGATCTGGCGCCCCAACCAGGGTGACCTTGTCCTTGAGCCGTGTGCGGTAGGGAAACCCGCAGGTTTGGGCCAGCAGAAGGTCTGGGCTTTGCCAGATGTCCCAGAGATCACCGTCGCGCGTCAGGGCGCTTGGGCCATCCCCGTAGGCGTCACGAAACATATGCCAAAGCCGCTCCCATGTGGCGGCCACCTCGGGCCGGTCATACATGGGAAAGGCGGCGATCATGCCTGCGCGGCCATACGTTGCCTGGCCAAGGCGCTGTCGCGGTCCGAGATGCCCAAAAGATTTGCGGCCAACCGGATCAGGCTGTCTTCTTCAGCGTCGCGTTCCCCGTCCGCCAGCACCACCTGCCACATCACTTCGATCACTTCGATACGGGCCTCCAGCGGCACGGCGTCTTTGATCGCGCGGGTAAAACGCACAGTGTCTGGAGCCTCGGATTCCAGTGTTTCGGCTTCTTTGCGGAGGGCGGTGGCCTCAAACGGGCTGAGGCCATAACGACCGGTGACAATACGTTCGATCCGTTCCGCTTCGGCCGGATCATAGACCCCGTCCGCGCGGGCTATACGCACCAGCAAGGCACTCAGCGCCAAACGGGCGTCAGAGTCATTCAAAGTCTCGGGGGCGGACGCCGTCAGGCGTTTGAGAAAATCTGCAAACATAAGCAAAGATGTAGGGCGCGCTGCAAAGGCTCGCAACCACTCATTCTCATTCCACAAATATCCTGGGGGAGGCGCCGTGTACGGCGGCGGGGGCAAAGCCCCCAGAATCCCGTTTCCAAGCGCGCGGCATTGGCCTAGCCTGCGCCAACTTTTGCAACTGTGCCTGGCCCAATGTCTCGACGACCCCTGATCCTTTCTGCGATTTTGACCCTGTTGGTGGGCTTTTTGGTGCAACGGGCGGCGTTTGACTATTTCGCGCAAGAGGAATGGAGCAAGGCGCAGGGGCAGCTCTCCCTCTATCGCAGCACAGTTGTGGCGGAGCTGGAGCAGCACAGTCATCTGACGCACATTCTTGCGCGGGACACCTTTGTGACCGAGGCGGTGGCCGGTGGTGGCACAGGGCCGCTGAACGCACGGCTTGAGGACTTTGCGCAGCAATCGGGGCTGGAAGCGATCTATTTGATGGATGCCAATGGGGTCACCATTGCCGCGTCCAATCACGCCAGCGAAACCAGCTTCGTCGGTCACAACTACGGGTTTCGTCCCTACTTCAAAGATGCGCTTCAGGGCAAACACGGGCGGTTTTATGCCATCGGTATGACCACAGGCTTGCCGGGGCTGTTTCTGGCGGATGGCGTGGTGGTCGAAGGCCATGAGGTGGCGGGTGTGATCGCCATCAAGAAAGGCTTTTCTGTTTTGGAAGACAGCTGGCGGCGGGCAGGGCAGCAGGTGATTCTAACCAACAGCGACGGTGTGGTGCTTTTGGCCTCTGATCCGGCGTGGCGCTATCGCGCGCTAACACCTTTGACAGAGACACAAAAGCAAGAGATTGGCGCGGTGCGGCAGTTCTCCGGCCAACCGTTGGACCCGTTGCAATGGCGGGTGAAGGACAACAATCGCGCGGTGATTGGTGGGGACGAGCGTATGCATCTGGTGGCGGATGATCTGCCGGATGGCTGGCAGCTGCATTATTTCGCCGATGATGACCGTGCCGTGGCACGCAGCTGGTTGGCGACGGCAGCGGTGGTGTTTCTGGCGGGCGCGCTGATTATTGTTTTTCAGGTGCAGCGGGCGCGGCGCGTGGGGCGGGCGCTGAAGCGGGCAGAAAAGGAAGAAGCGCAGCTGCGCAGCTCGAACCAGAAGCTGGCCGTGGAAGTGACAGAGCGCAAGGCGGCTGAGGCGCGGTTGCAGAAGACCCAGAAAGAGCTCGAGCAGGCCAGCCGCTTGGCGGCGTTGGGGCAGTTGTCGGCCTCAGTGACTCATGAGTTAGGGCAACCGATTGCCGCCATGCGCAATCACCTGGCGGCGGCGGAGATCAATCCGCAGAATGCCGCTCGGCTGGGGGGCGAGATCAGCGGGCTGGTCGGGCGTATGGAAGGCATCACCCGTCAGTTGAAGTTTTTTGCCACCAGCAGCGAGGAGACCTTTGAGGTGTTTGATCTGCGCGCGGCGATGCAGGCGGGTTTAACGTTGTTGGCACCCAACATCGAGAAGGGTGCGGTGGACGTGGATTTGCTGCAGCCCGACGAGCCTGTTTGGGTCAGGGGCAATCGATTGCGACTGGAGCAGGTGATCACCAATGTGCTGCGCAATGCCTGTGACGCGATGGAAGAAGAGGACGCGGTGTCGCGCCTGTCTGTAACAGTTGGGCAAGAGGACGAGGTTACCTACTTCGAGGTGGCAGATACTGGGCATGGGCTAGGGGTCGCGAGCCTTCCGGATTTGCAGGAACCCTTTGTGACCACGCGGGCCAGCGGGCGCGGTATGGGGCTGGGTCTTGCGATTTCTGCCAGCATTATCAAGGATCACGACGGCACCATGAGCGCACAGGATCGGCCCGAAGGGGGCGCGGTGTTCCGCGTGGAACTGCCTGCGGTGCAGGACAAAAACGAGCAGATGATATGAGCGACGAGCAACCTTTCAGCCTTTTGATTGTGGATGATGACAAATCCATGCGCCAGTCGTTGCTGGCGTTGATGGAAGCCGCCGGATGGCAGGCGGAGGCCGTGCCGCGGGCGGATCGTGCGCTCGATAAACTGGGCGAGATACATCCCGATGTGATCCTGTCGGACGTACGGATGCCGGGGATGAGCGGGCTGGAACTGTTGGCGCAGCTTGATCGCGATCTGGCGCCGCCTTTGGTGCTGATCTCGGCACATGGCGATATTCCGATGGCGGTGGAGGCGATGCAGGCGGGGGCTTATAGCTTTGTTGAAAAGCCCTATGAGCCGCGTCGGTTGTTGACCATTTTGACCCACGCGGCGGAGCAAAGCCGGATGAAGGCCAGCAATGCGCGGCTGAAAGAACGGCTGTTTGCGTTGTCAGGATTGGATCGGGTGTTGCTTGGGCAGACGGCGGCGGTTGTGGCCCTGCGCGAAGAGGTGCTGGACCTGGCGGGGCTGGGCGGCGCGGTGATGGTGCTTGGCGAGACCGGCACCGGCAAGGAGTTGGTGGCGCGGGCGCTGCATGATCTGAGCGCGCGGGCGGATCGGCCGTTTTTGGCGGTCAACTGCGCAGCGCTGCATCCGGACAGTTTTGAAGCGGAGATGTTTGGCGTTGCTGGTGGTGCGGAGGGGCGTTTGCAAGCGGCTTCTGGCGGGACGTTGTTTCTCGATGAAGTCGGCAGTTGCCCACCGGTGGTGCAGGCCAAATTGTTACGGGTGATCGAGGATCAGCAGGTCTATCCGGTCGGGTCTGGCGTGCCGGTGAAGGTCGACCTGCGGATTGTGTCGGCCACCAATGAGGATGTGGATCAGGCGGTGGCAGATGACCGGCTGCGCGCGGACTTGCTGTTTCGTCTGAATACGTTTGTTTTGCTGGTGCCACCTTTGAGACAACGTCGCGATGATCTCTCTCTGCTGGCGGGGCACTTCATGGGGGAATACGCCCGGATGCATGAAATGGAAGCGCCGGCGCTGAGCCATGAGGATATGGCGGCGCTCTTGGCGCATGACTGGCCAGGCAATGTGCGCGAGCTGCGCAACGTCTGCGCCCGGCGGGTGATGGCGGCGCGGCGGGACGGCGGGTCGATGGCGGCGGCTTTGGCTGGGGATTTGGGCTCTGAGGATGTGCCGGACACCTTGCGCGAGGCGGTAGCGGCTTTTGAACGAGAGCTGATTGGCAAGGCAATCAAGGCACATCAAGGCCGTATGGATGCCGCGGCGGCGGCGTTGGGCATCGGGCGGAGGACGCTCAACGAGAAAATTGTGAAGTTGGGGCTGAACAAAGACGCGCTGTTGTAGCTTAGGTTTCACTCTGCGGAAATCCGCAGGGCAGGGGCGTTGGCCTGCGCAAATTCTCTCATTGGCATTTGTCCTGCCTTTGCGGCATGCTCCCCCCAGAAAACGCAAATGGGAGGAAATCATGCGTAAGATTTTGAGCCGGACGGCTGTGGCCGCTCTGTCGATGGCCTTTGTCACCGAAGCGATGGCAACCGAGTGGAATGTGTCCCTCTGGGGCAAGCGCCGCGCGTTTACCGAGCATGTTGAGAAGCTGGCGGAGCTGGTATCCGAGAAAACCGGCGGCGAGTTCACCCTGAACATCAGCTATGGTGGCCTGTCCAAGAACCGCGAAAACCTCGATGGCATCTCCATCGGCGCGTTTGAAATGGCGCAGTTCTGTGCCGGCTATCACCGCGATAAGAACCCATCCATCACCGTGCTGGAACTGCCGTTTCTGGGCGTGAGCTCGCTGGAGCAGGAAATCGACCTGTCCATGGCGGTCTATCAGCACCCTGCGGTTGTGGAAGACCTGGCTCGCTGGGACGCAACTCTGCTGATGCCGTCGCCGCTGCCACAGTATAACCTCGTAGGCATGGGCGATGCGCCAGCCAAACTGGACGATTTTGCAGGTCTGAGCGTACGTGCCACCGGCGGTATCGGCAAAGCCATGGAAACTGTGGGTGCCGTGCCTACCTCGATGTCCGCGACCGAAGTGCGTCAGGCAATGGACAGCGGCGTTGTAAAAGCGGTGGCCTTCGCACCGCACGCGCATATGTCCTATGGCACCATTGAGAACGCCACCTGGTGGACCACCAACCTGAACCCGGGCACCGTGAACTGCCCGGTTGTGGTGAACACTGAGGCGCTCAACAGCCTGTCTGACGCACACCGTGAGGCGCTGTTGGGCTCTGTGGAAGAGTCGCTGGACCACTATGTGACCACCTACAACGGCAAAACCATGGACGCCTGGGGCCCAGCTCTGGATGAGCGCGGCATCACCAAAGTCTCCTTCACCGACGAAGAGATCGCGGCGTTCAAAGAAGCAGCGGCAGCCCCAGCCGCCAAAGCCTGGATCGAAGAGAACACCGCGCGCGGCCTGCCTGCGCAGGAGCTTTACGACATGGTCACAGGCATGATCGCAAACGGCAGCTAAGCTGTCCGGTAGGCGGGGGCGCTGCCCCCGTCTCACACCATTTTGGTGTGAAACTCCCCCGGGATATTTTGCGAATGAGAAGCGGTATGGACCTACGTGTCTTGTTTCTCATTCTCACAATATCCCGGAGCGCGAGGCAGCGCCTCGCCCACGGCGCATCACAAGATGCGCAAACCCTGTGCGCCGTAGGCGCGCCTCATGACAAGCGGGAGGTTTTATGGCCAGCGCAACTTCGGTGCTGACGGACAACAGCACCCTCAGCAAAATCGACACGCAATTTTACAAGCTTGAAAAAGCTCTGGCTTTGGTGAGCGGATTGGCGGTGTTTTCTCTGATGCTCATGGCGGTGTTTTCCGTCGCCGGGCGAAATTTCTTCAACTCGCCTCTGCCGGGCTATGTGGACTGGATCGAGCAGGCGATGCCGCTGATTGCCTTTATGGGCGCGTCTTATGTGATGCGCGACGGTGGGCATATTCGCATGGACATCCTTGTGGGCCAGCTCAAAGGCCGTGTGCTGTATCTGGTGGAGTTCATCACCACCAGCGCGGTTCTGTTCCTGATGGTGCTGCTGGTCTGGGGCACCTGGGCGCATTTTGATCGCAGCTTTGACTTTGGATCGCCGCTGTGGAGCCGCGACAGTTCGATGGACATTGCTTTGCCGTTGTGGCCCGCCAAGCTGTTGGCGCCGGTGGCGTTTTCGGTGCTCTGTGTGCGGCTGGTGTTGCAGCTCTGTGCCTTTGCCAAAGCCTTTGTCACCAATGCCACCACCCCGGTGGCGGTGCCGTTGGTAATCGATGCGGCCACGCAGGCGGCGATGGAAGCGGAGTATGTCTCCGGCCATGATTCCTAAGAAAGAACAAGAACATGGAACCGATTGATATTGGATTGGTGGTCTCCGGCGGCTTGCTGGTGATGGTTGTGTTGGGCATGCGGGTGGCCTTTGCTGCCGGTTTGGCCGGGATGATTGGTCTCATCTGGATTTTCTGGGCCAAGTTTGGCTACGCGCCCGACCGGTTTGGCAAAGCACTGACCGTGGCGGTGAAGACCGCCGGGCAGGTGCCGCATTCCAAAGTGTCGAGCCAAGCGCTGAGCTTGATCCCGACGTTTATCCTAATTGGCTACTTGGCCTATTACGCCGGGTTGACCAAGGCACTGTTTGAGGCGGCCAAACGCTGGCTGGCCTGGGTGCCAGGTGGTTTGGCGGTGTCCACGGTGTTTGCGACCGCAGGGTTTGCGGCGGTGTCAGGGGCGTCAGTGGCGACCTCGGCCGTTTTCGCGCGGATCGCGATCCCGGAGATGCTGGCAATTGGCTACGACAAGCGTTTTGCGGCGGGTGTTGTGGCCGCTGGCGGCACCTTGGCGTCGTTGATCCCGCCATCGGCGATCCTGGTGATCTATGCCATCATTGTGGAGCAGGACGTGGGCAAGCTCTTGCTCGCAGGCTTTATTCCGGGGGCGTTTTCGGCGGTGATTTACGGCCTGCTGATCATTGGCATGGCTATGACGATCAAGGGCTTCGGTCCGCCCGTGACAGGCTTTACCTGGAAAGAGCGGTTTACGTCTTTGCCACCGGCGTTGCCAATTGTGTTTGTGGTCGTGACCATCATCTTCTTTGTCTACAACCCGTTTGGCGGCGATGCCTGGGGCACGCCAACTGAGGGTGGGGCGATTGGGGCCTTTGTGGTCTTCCTGATGGCGCGGTATCGCGGGATGCGCTGGTCTGAGCTCAAAGACGCGTTGTTGGAAACCGCCAAGCTCTCGGTGATGATTTTCACCATTATCTGGGGCGTGTTGATCTACGTGCGCTTCCTGGGGTTTGCGGACCTGCCAAGCGCGTTCTCGGATTGGATCACCTCGCTGACCATGTCGCCCATGCTGATCCTGATCTGTATCCTGCTGGCCTATGCGGTGCTGGGCATGTTTATGGATGCGATTGGCATGCTGCTTTTGACCCTGCCGGTGGTCTATCCGGCGGTGATGGCGCTGAATGGCGGTGAGTTTGTCTCCGCAGCCGACAGCACCTTTGGCATGAGCGGACCGATGTGCGCGATCTGGTTTGGTATTCTGGTGGTGAAGATGGCGGAGTTCTGTCTGATCACGCCGCCGATTGGCCTGAACTGTTTTGTGGTGGCAGGTGTGCGCGACGATCTGAGCGTACAGGACGTGTTCAAAGGAGTGACGCCGTTCTTCATCGCCGATGCGATCACCATCGCGCTGCTGGTGGCCTTCCCGGCTATTGTGCTCTGGCTGCCAAGTCTGGCGTAAAGACGGCCCTGCTTAAAGCGTCCCGCCTTAAACTTGTGGCACGAATGCTCTGCCGCGCCTTCGGCGCTCTCAAGACATTCGTGTCACAGACTGATTTAGGCTAAAGGCGGGACGCTGTTAGAGGCGGGGCCGATCGGGGTGTCTTCGGGCTTTATGCCCATCAGCTTGGAAATCTCCAGCAAGCTGGCGTCCTCAGCCGGGACGTGTTTGCCATCCGCTTCAATCACATCAACCATTTTTTGCGCCACTTCCAAGCGGTGCGGATAATCCACGTTTTCGCGGATCAGCAGCGCGAAGTCTGGCGTGCCCGGGGCGTTGTGCTCCAGCTTTTCGCACGTCGCGCGCAGTTTCGCGGCCTCAATCGGATTGAGGTCAAATGTGGTGGCGAGAATGCGGTCAATCTCGCTAATCTCCAGCGCGTGGTAGTTGTCATCAGACTTGGCTACCCGCACCAGCAGGGCGCCTAGGGCGAGCTTTTCATCCGGTTCGGGCAGTGGATCGGTATCGGTTTTGCCGCGCAGGCGGTCGAGCAGGTGGTCCCAGATCATGGATCGTAGCCCTCGATGATGACGATGTCGCCGGTGCTGACCGGATCACGCAGGGCTTTGGCGGCCTGGTAATCGGCGCTTTTGTAGCAGTCGAGGGCGTCCTGGTAGCTGGGGAACTCGATGACCACATTGCGGCTGCGGGCGCTGCCTTCGGGGTTTTCAAATTGCCCGCCGCGGATCAGGAACTTGGCGCCGAAATCCGCAAACGGCTTGGCGTTGGCCTGTACGTATTTTTGATAGCCGTCGATGTCCTCCACGTCGACGCGACCGATCCAGTAGCCTTTGGCCATTCTGGCCTCCCTTGTTGGTTTTGTTGTCCTGCAAGGTGCCAAGCGAGGGGCGTGTTGGCAAGCGGTGTCAGGCCGGTTTTTTGCGGCGGAGGCGCGCGAGGATTCGACCATCGAGGACAATGAGGCCTAGGGTGAGCAGGGCAAAGCCGGCAAAGGCGCGTGGGGGAAGCGCTTCATTGAGGAAGGCGGTGCCCAGCAGGATGGCGACGGGCGGGATCAGCAGCGTGACCACCAGCAGGTTGCCGGAGCCTGCGGCGGCGAGAACGCGGTAGTAGAGCAGGTAAGCGGCGGCGGTGCCGAGTATGGCGGCATAGGCTATGGCGGCCCATGTGGGAGCGGACAGGTTGAGTGTGAAAGGCGCCTCGGTGACATGGGCCAAGGGCAGGGCCAGAAGGGTTGTGCAAGTGAGCATGCCCGCAGAGGCGATCAATGGAGAGCAGCCAGCGAGATGTTTGCGGGCCCAAACGCCAGCGAACCCGTATGACAGCGTGGCGAGTAGGGCGGCGATTTGGGCGAGGGAGCGCGGGTCCAGTGCCGTTAGATGGCTGAGGCCGATGGCGGTGGCGACACCGCTAAAGCCAAGGCCAATGCCGAGCGTTTTGGCCAGCGTGAGGCGCTCGTCGGGCAGGAAAAGCGCGGCGAGCAACACGCCGCAGAACGCCGTGGCGGCGTTGAAAATCGAGGCGAGACCGCTTTCGATGGTGAGTTGGGCAAAGTTGAGCAGGCCGAAGGGGATCAGGTTGTTGAGCAGGCCCATCACCAGAAATGCGCCCCAAAGACGCGGACTGAGCGGGAGAGAGGTTTGGGTCACAAAGATCACCAGCCACAACAGGAGCGCGGCCCAGAGGGTTCTGTGGGCCACCAGTGTGAGGGGGCCGATCTCATCAAGCGCAATGCGATTGGCAAAGAAGACCGCGCCCCAGAGGATAGCCAGCAGGAAGAGTTCGGCCCAAACGCGGGGAGTGAGGTGTTTTTGTGTGCTCATGAGGAGGGTTTAGTGGTTTGCGCGGTGGCACTCACTCCGAAACCTGCGCAAACGAAAAAGCCCCGCCAAAGGGGCGGGGCTTTAGAGAATTGGTTTGCGCTCACTTAGAAGCGGTAGCCGATGCGGATACCTGCACCCCATGCAGAGTTGTCGTTGAAGTCGAGTGTGCCAATATTTGTTCCTGTTGCCGGGTTAGCAACGTTTACACTTTGATCACCAGGCATTGCATAGGTGAGGCCTCCGGAAATGGAAAGCTGCTCATTTACTTGATAGGTCGCGCCCAGGCCGATGCTTGTCGAACCCGTTGTTGGGGCCAGGGCCGTGGTGGATGGGCGAGAGCCTGGTTCTTCAAAGCCAAGTTGAAGCGCCAAAGACAGTTTGTCGTTGATACGCTGCCCAACACCTATGGTGTAGGAGATTGTATCGTCGTCGAAGTTCACCCAGTTTCCGTCGGTTGTGTCCAAGGCAAAGCCGCCCCAACCTGCCCAGCGAATGGAGCCGAAAACCAGAGTATTGGCGGCAACGCCGGTTTGAAAGTCAAGGTTAACGCTTTCTGGAAAGTCTACGGAGAACGTCCGAGGGTCAAAATTCGTTGGGGAGGTTGGTGCTGCACGTTGACCTGTAAAGTCCGAAGAGATTGCAGAGGCATAAGTCAGAGCAACGCGGAGCGCAATTTCCGGCTTCTCATAAGCCACACCCACAACGCCGCCAAAGTCATAGTCGCTGTCTGCGCGCAAAATACCATTTCCGGACTGGATAACACCATCCACTTTAAGAGCGCGCGCACCGCCATGTACGCTGAATCCGTTACCAAGATCGTATTGCAACAAGAGGGTCAAAGCGTCGCTGTTGATTTCTGCCGTGCCATCGTAGGGTAATGGGCCTTCGGTCGCCGAAAATGGTCCGTCAGTGTAGAGGACGTGAGCACCAAATGGTTGATCATAGATCAGAGCGACATCTAGTTTTTCTGTCGCTTCGTATTTGAAGCCAAAACCTGCTGAGTTATAGGACTGCGCGACGTTGCTGGCGTCGGTGAACAGCCCAGGCGCAATTGGATTTGCTTCGCCGTTCACCTTTGGCTTTGCATAGGAATAGGTGAACTGAAGGAAGTTGCCTTCCTCAAAGAGGATGTTGACCCCTTGGCCGGAGCGGTCGATACCGCCGGCGAAAGACGTGCTAGCGACCAGTGTCAGTGCGGTCGCTCCCCAAAGCGCTTTTTTCATCTTCATATGTCCCGTGTTTTTTGAGTGTTATTTTGTTTGTCCGCCACAGGCTATTCGGGCAACTTTGTTTAAGTCAACGTTAAGGTAAGGTGCCATTTGCCATGACTTTGCGTCACTTTGGCGCAGGTTTTGTGCGCACTTGGGACAATATGTTAAGGTAATTGCCCGCAAAAATCACTGCGGCTCCGACCAGCACCCACAGATCGATTTGTTCTGCGTATAGTGTCATTCCTACAACAGCTATAAGCGGCAACCGAATGAAGTCGATCGGCATAACAACCGAGGCGGGTGCGAGTCGCAGCGCCGTGGTCAGGCAGTAGTGTGCCACGAGCCCGGCACAGGCGATCAGCACGATCCACGGCAAGCTGTTGGCCGAAGGCAAAGCGATGTCGCCGTCAAAGCCTGCAAAGACCACCCCGAAGGCGGCCTGCATGACGGTCAGGTAGAACAGAATGCAGGTGATGCTTTCTGTGCGGGTCAGTTTACGCGTGAAGAGTGCAGAGAGCGCAAAGCCGATGGCGGCGCAGGCCGCAGCGATCTGGCCAACGTCGAGCGTCTGAGGATTGGGGCGGGCGACTATCAGGATGCCCAAAAAGCCAATCAGGGCCGCAAGTAACCCGATTGGCCGCAGTTTCTCTCCGAGGATCAGCGGGGAGAGCAGGATGGCCCAAATCGGCGAGGTAAACTCCAAAGCAAAAACCTGTGCCAGCGGGATCACGGTGATGGCGTAGAACCAGAGGTTTTGGCCGGCAAAATGGCTCAGGTTGCGGATGAAGTGCAGACCCATGTTGCGGGTGGAGACCTGGTTTAAGGTTCCTGCAAGCCCGGCGACCGTAACAACAAGCACAACGCCGACAAAGCTGCGGTACATCATGATCTCGAAGGTATCGAGTTCAAAGCTCACCGCGCGGCCAGCAATCGCCATGGAAGTGAAAGACAAAATTGCGCCACTCATCCAGAAGGCGGCTTTAAAGGTGTCGTTCATTCCGTCAGGTCTTCGATTTGATAGCTGCGGGGGATGCCGTCCGTGATTTTTGCCCATTCGGAGGCTTTAGTGCGGGTTTGATGGGCGTCAAAAGCCGCGGGGTCCACAAAGAGCTCGGAAACCTGGAAGCGTCCGGCATGCGCCGCATCTGGTGTGACCTCAAACGAGAGGCAACCTGCCTCGGCGCGGGTGAGCTCGATGTGTTTGGGCAGCGCGTCTGAGACGGCTGTGAGGCGGTCGGCAGGCACGTCGATATATCCGGTCAGCTTGATCATGCGCGGACCGTCGCAGGTCTTGATCAGAGGAACAAGTGCGCTTGTGAACTATTTTCGCGACGTTCAGAGCTGCCGGCAGATCACTCCGCGATGGTGCAGCAGCCGGAGCGTTGGCCAAGCCCAAGAGTGTTGAGGGACACTGAGAGGGGAAAGGTGCCGTAGTCGGTTTCGCAGGTGCCTTCGGAGATCAGCAACATATGGGCGCTTGGCGGTTCTTGTCGCAGCCAGACGCGGGGCCAGCCGTCGTGATCTTGCGGCAGAGCTTTGGCGGGCAGGGTGTGGGATTTCTCGCCGATGCGCATATACACGGCTTTGTCGGTAACGGTGAAGACCAGTTGAGAGTTGCGCATTTCACAGGCCAGCGGCGGTGCAGCAAAAGCTTGTGTAGCGGCCATGGTGAGAAGAATTGATGTCAAGAGTGCGCGCATGTGTCCGTTCCCAAATCCCTGGCCAGTGTGGCGCAAGGGATCGGGAAGCGGAAAGCAAAAATGCGAGATCGGTTAATCTCGCATTTTAGGTAACTTTTAGCTGGCTGTTATTCCCACTCGATGGTGCCCGGAGGCTTCGACGTGATGTCGTAGGTACAGCGGTTGATGCCTTTGACCTCGTTGATGATCCGCGTGGCGGTTTCACCAAGGAACTCATGGCTGAACGGGTAGTAATCCGCGGTCATGCCGTCCACCGAGGTCACCGCGCGCAGGGCACAGGCGTAGTCATATGTCCGACCGTCGCCCATCACACCCACGGTGCGCACTGGCAGGATCGCCACAAAGGCTTGCCAGATGTCATCATAGAGGCCGTGCTTGCGGATCTGGTCGATGTAGATTGCATCGGCTTCACGCAGGATCTCCAGTTTCTCGCGGGTGATCTCGCCAGGGCAGCGGATCGCCAGGCCCGGTCCCGGGAAGGGGTGACGGCCGATGAAATGCGCTGGCAGGCCCAACTCGTGACCTAGGGCGCGGACTTCGTCTTTGAACAGTTCACGCAGAGGCTCGACGAGCTTAAGGCCCATTTTCTCTGGCAGGCCACCGACGTTGTGGTGGCTTTTGATGGTCACGGAGGGACCGCCGGTGAAAGACACGGATTCGATCACGTCGGGATAGAGCGTGCCTTGCGCCAGGAATTCGGCACCTTCGATCTGATCGGCGTATTTCTGGAACACGTCGATGAAGAGCTTGCCGATGATCTTGCGTTTGGTTTCGGGGTCAGACTGACCTTCGAGTTCACCAAGGAAGAGTTCGGTTTCATCTGCGTGGATGACCTGCAGGTTCATGTGGTCGCGGAACATGCCGACCACTTCGTCGGCTTCGTTTTTGCGCAGCAGGCCGTGGTCGACAAACACACAGGTCAACTGATCGCCAATGGCTTCGTGCAGCAGGGCGGCGGCCACGGAGCTGTCCACGCCGCCAGAAAGCGCACAGATGACTTTTTTGTCGCCAACCTGGGTTTTGATTTTCTCGACCATTTCGGCGCGGTAGGCACCCATGGTCCAGTCGCCTTTGAAACCCGCCAGCTTCACAAAGTTCTCATAGAGCTTTGCGCCGTTTGGCGTGTGGTGGACCTCCGGGTGGAATTGCACTGCGTAGAAGTGGCGTTTGGTGTCGGCGGTGATGGCGTATGGCGCGTTAGGCGAGGTGCCGTAGACCTCAAAGCCCGGTGCGATTTCGCTGACGTGGTCGCCGTGGGACATCCAGACCTGCTCATCACCGTCGGCAAACCAGCCGTCCAGAATGTCGAGCGAGTTGTTTGGTGTCACATAGGCGCGGCCAAATTCGGCTGTGCCGTGGCCGCTTTCGACCTTGCCGCCCAATTGGGTCATCATGGTCTGCTGACCGTAGCAGATGCCAAGGATTGGTACGCCGTAGTCAAAAATCTCTTGCGGCGCGCGAGGGGAGCCCTCGCGGGTCACGCTGTCGGGGCCACCGGAGAAGATCACAGCCTTGGGCGCATAGCTGCGCACGAAGTCCATGTTGACGTTCTGATACGGGTGGATTTCACAGTAGACGTTCAGCTCGCGCAGGCGACGGGCGATCAGCTGGGTAACCTGGCTGCCGAAGTCAATGATAAGAAGGCGGTCGTGGGATGTCTGGGTCATGGCGGACGCATAGAGAAGAGTGGCGTTTTTCGCAAGATCGTTCGCGCGTTCAAATCAGGGTTTTTGCCGCAGGAGGCAATCAACCGCAGGATGGCGGAGAGGAAGGGTCTAAAACGACTGGTCAATGTCGCATTTTTGTTTCAAAGGACGCTAACCAACCGGAGAGGGCTTGGTGGGAGGGGTAGACCTTTCACAAGGATATCAATTCAGCCTGTGAGGATAGGACATGGCAGAAGCAGCGACACGGCGTCGGGGACGCGGCGGCGGAGGGGCAGCACGACGCGCAGCCCGCACCGGTGTAAAAATCGAGGCCGCAAAGTTCATTGAACGCAACATGCCGTTGTTGGAGGTGCTGAACGAAGAAGCGCTCCAGATCATCGAGACCAATGCTGAAATCCTGCTTGAAGAAGTGGGCGTCAACTTTGTGAATAACAAAGCGGCGCTGGACCGGTGGAAAGAGGCCGGTGCCGATGTGGACTATCAGGCTGAGCGCGTGCGCATTCCCAAAGGCATGGCGCGGGAGCTGTGCAAGACGGCACCGTCGCGGATCACCCAACATGCCCGCAATCCGGAGCGCAATGTTGAGATTGGCGGCAACACTCTGGTGTGCGCGCCGGTCTACGGGCCGCCATTTGTGCGTGATGCGGAGGGTGGCCGCCGCTATGCCACCATGGCGGATTTCGAGAAGTTTGTGAAACTCGGGTACATGTCCAAGTGGCTGCATCATTCCGGCGGCACCGTGTGTGAGCCGACCGATGTGCCGGTGAACAAGCGTCACCTCGACATGCTGCTGGCGCACATGACGCTGAGCGACAAGCCGTTTATGGGGTCTGTGACCGAGCCAAGCCGCGCGCAGGACAGCGTGGAGATGTGCGAAATCCTGTTTGGTAAGGAGTTTGTGCAGAACAACACGGTGATGACCTCGCTGATCAACATCAACTCGCCGATGACGTTTGACGACATCATGATGGGCGCATTGGAGGTCTACGCGAAGAACAATCAGGCCTGCATTGTGTCGCCGTTTATCGTGGGGGGCGCGATGGCGCCGGTGAGCGTGGTTGGCACGCTTACACAGGTTTTGGCGGAGGTGCTGGCCGGCATCGCCTACAGCCAGTTGATCCGCCCGGGTGCGCCAGTGATTTTTGGGGCCTTTGTGACTTCGATTGACATGAACTCTGGTGCGCCGACGTTTGGCACGCCTGAGGCGAGTCAGATCCTGTCAGGTGCGGGACAGTTGGCACGGCGCTTGGGGCTGCCGTTCCGCTCTGGTGGCGGGTTGTGTGGCTCCAAGCTGCCGGACGCGCAAGCCGCTTATGAGACTGCGCACACGCATAATGCCGCGCTGACCGGTGGCGTGAACTTCATGCTGCACAGTTGTGGCTGGCTGGAAGGCGGTCTGGTGTCCAGCTTTGAGAAGTTTGTAATGGACGCCGATCAGCTTGGCGCGCTTCATAAGATGGCAGCGGGCGTGGCGTATGATGAGAACGCGCAGGCGATGGATGCTGTTCGGGAAGTTGGCCCCGGTGGTCACTATCTTGGCTGTGCCCATACGCAGGCAAACTTCAAAGACGCCTTCTGGCGCTCCGAGTTGCTCGACTACAAGCCGTTTGAGACCTGGTCTGACGAAGGTGGTCGGGACACGCAGGCGTTGGCCTCGGCACGGGTGACCGAGCTGCTGAATGCGTACCAACAGCCAGCGCTTGATCCGGAAATCGAAAAGGCGCTGCGGGACTATGTGGCCGAGAAAAAGGCCTCCATGCCGGACAGCTTTGTCTGATCACAGATGATGTGATTGCGTGGTCCGCAACAGGCGGGCCTCGCTTTGCATGGCGATCAGGATATCGTCATGACTGACAGTCGAGTAAGCCGCTGCATCGGCAGCGCCGCTGCTACTCGAGGGTGCTCTTCAAAAACAAAAGGTTCAGCAGTGCTCCTCCACATGATGGCGGGGCAAGTGAGGTGTGCTGCCTAATATATTGATTTTGTTGCATTGCGAGGATACGAGTTTGGCCGTGTGAATGTGCATTCGCCGGCGGTTGAGACGGTCTGGTTTGGTAAAACAAGCCTGAATGGAATCACCTTTTCGGTACTGAGAGAAATCAGCGGAGCACAGCTTCTCGCGTATTGCGTGAATTCTTTTTCAGCGTTCGCTGCTAGAGAGTGCTGTTCACAATTTCAAAACAATCCTTAAGGGCAGCGACACCAGATGCGCTCGCCTACACAGCCTAAAACCGCTGTGCAAAACTTTTTGGATAACCCTGTGGATATGTCCGTCAGTGGTTGTGACCCAAGGTCTTTGTAAGGAGTAACGAGAGATGCAACCGGAACAAGTAGTCCCAAAATTGCCAAGCTGGCTGCCACAGAGCGTGGCCCGCTACGTGGCGCACACGGAACAAGGCCTGTCGATCCGGGAGTTGGCGCGACGAGATGGGTGCCACGCCTCTACGGTCAGTCGACAAATTCACAAGCTCGAAGCGATGCGCGATGATCCCCTTGTGGATGCGGCGTTGAAGACGTTCCGGCAGAAATCGCAAGCAAAGGGGACGGGCGCGCGTTTGTTGGAAGGTGCCGAGGATCTGCCAGATGAAACCATGGTGCAGGACGAAGGGCTGCGTGTGTTGCGGCGCCTTGTAGAGACGGGTGCGGTTTTGGCGGTGGCGAGTGACATGGATACGGCAGTTGTGATGCGCGACGAGACCACGCGCACTGCAAGTCTGACGCGGCAGGTGGCGCAGGCGATGGCGCTTAAGGGCTGGATTATTTGTGTGCAAGCCGGCCGGGTGAGCCGCTATGTGATTTCGGCGCAAGGGCGCGGTCATCTGAGCAAGATGGTGGCGGCTGCGGAAAACCAGGCACAGGAACGCGCGCAGGGATTTGCAGAAATGCAGACTGTGTTTGGCAGAGCCTCTTCGGAAGCGAGCAAGGGCCATCTGACGGCGCATGGTTTGTCGCCGCAAGGGCGGTTTATGGCCTCTGAGAGTCCGTTGTCCATTTTGGCGCGCCGGAAGGATCGTGACGGGCATAGGTTTCTGTCCGAGGATCTTGTGCATGCGGGGGAGCGGCTGCGCGAGGATTACGAGTTGGCGCAGATGGGGACGGACCAAGGCGCGTGGCAGCGCTATCTAAAGGCACCGCATCAGGAAGCTTATGTCGGCGCTTCCGCGGAAATGGGCGGAGCAGCGCCTGCACGGGCACGGGTTGTGGCCGCGTTGGAGGCTTTGGGGGAAGGGCTGACCGATGTGGCGTTGCGCTGCTGTTGCCAGTTGGAGGGGCTGGAAGCGGCGGAAAAACATCTTGGCTGGTCAGCGCGGTCCGGCAAAGTGGTGCTGCGGATTGCGTTGATGCGCTTGCGCGATCACTACCAAGGCGAGGCTGGCTGTGCCGGGGATTACATCGGGTAAACGAAAAAGGCCCGCCAATTGGCGGGCCTCTCCGAATGTCATCTCGCCTGATTTAGGCTGCGGATTCGGCTTTGGCGGTTTCCAGATACTTCAGCAGGTTCTCTGGGGAGCTTTCGCCATATGGGTCTTCGCCGTGGTTATCTTCCAAACCTGGCTCTTCAAACCATGCTTCAACAACACCGTCGTTGATGATGGCGGCATAACGCCAGGAGCGCAGGCCGAAGCCGAGGTTGTCTTTGCGTACCAGCATGCCCACTTTGCGGGTGAACTCGCCGGAACCGTCAGGGATGACGTCGACGTTTTTCACGTCCTGCGCTTGGGCCCATTTGTTCATCACAAAGCTGTCGTTTACGGACATGCAGTAGATGCCGTCGATGCCGTTTTCCTGGAACTTAGCGAAGTTCTCTTCGAAACCTGGCAGCTGGTAGGTGGAGCAGGTTGGGGTGAAGGCGCCTGGCAGCGAGAACAGGATCACGCGCTTACCTTTGAAGTAATCGTCGCTGGTCATGTCCTGCCAGCGGAATGGGTTCGGGCCACCCACCGCTTCGTCACGCACGCGGGTTTTGAAGACAACATTGGGGACTTTGACGCCAACTTGCATTGAAGATTTCCTCGGTCAGATTTTGTTCAGGCGTGATCTATAACGATTCTAAAAACCTGTGCAATGCTGCAAAAGCGAAACATCTTTTTAGGGTGCGGGAAACCGCTGATTTGTCAGGATTTTGACCACAAATGCATAGCTGCCTTGCATTTCTGGTAGTGGCGGGCGGGATCACTTATGTTAAAGAGCGCAGACACAAGTTGGCCGGAGGACCATCAGTTGCGTGATTTGAAGATGCCAGAGCAGCGCCACCCAGAGAAGGCGCACCGCAAGGACAATGCTCAGCCCAAGAAGCCAAAGTGGATTCGTGTGAAGGCCCCAACCGGGGATGGCTACAACGCCACGCGGAAAATCATGCGTGAAAACAAGCTGACCACGGTGTGTGAGGAAGCGGCTTGCCCAAACGCAGGTGAGTGCTGGAGCCAGGGTCACGCCACCATGATGATCATGGGCGAAATTTGTACCCGCGGTTGTACTTTCTGTAACATCGCGACAGGTAAGCCTGACGGTTTGGATGCGTTTGAGCCGGGCCGTGTGGCGATGGCGGTACAAAAGCTTGGTCTGAACCACGTTGTGATCACCTCGGTGGACCGCGACGATCTGGAAGATGGCGGCGCGGAGCATTTTGCGCAGACCATTCGTGCGGTGCGCCACCGGTCTCCAAAAACCACCATCGAAATTCTGACCCCGGACTTCCTAAAGTGTAAGCCTGAGGTTCTGGAAGTGGTTGTTGAGGCGCGTCCAGACGTGTTCAACCATAACCTTGAGACCGTTCCAGGTCTCTATCCCAAAGTTCGCCCTGGCGCGCGCTACTTCCACAGCTTGCGGCTTTTGCAGCGTGTTAAAGAGCTGGATGCGTCCATCTTCACCAAATCCGGTATCATGGTTGGTCTGGGTGAAGACAAACAATCCGTGCATCAGGTGATGGACGATATGCGTGCCGCAGACGTGGATTTCCTGACCATCGGTCAGTATTTGCAGCCAACCCCAAAACACCATGGTGTGGACCGATTTGTGACGCCTGAAGAATTTGCGAGCTATGAGAAAGCGGCTTTTGGCAAAGGCTTTTTGATGGTGTCCGCAACGCCGTTGACACGATCATCTTATCACGCTGGGGATGACTTTGCCCGTTTGCGCGATGCGCGTGAAGCGCTGCTGGCGAAGGGCTAAGGTCATACGGTGCCATGGGGCGCTGCCTCATAACACCTGAGTTGCTTTTTGAAAGACAAAAGGCGCCGCTTGTGTGCGGCGCCTTTTTCTTATTGCGGCAGGTGGATGTTGAAGCGGGCGCGCAGGGCCTGGTCCAGATCGGGAGCGAAGCGGGCCGCCGAGGTCTGAGACAGAATCTTTGCTTTTCGGGTTTTGGCTTTCTCCACCAGATCAGGTTTGTCGATTTCCGCCCATTCCTTAGGAGAAGTTCGGTCACCAAATGTCGGATAGACATGATCTTTTTGCATGCGGCTCAGTGTGGCGTCGGTGCCAAGGTAGTGGCCCGGCCCACCCAGGCAGACGTCGCGGATTTGATCGAGTGCCAGCGTTTCGTCATCCACCTCGATGCCGCGCACACAGCGCAGGGCTTGGCCAATCAGGTCGTCGCCGAGGATCAGGCTTTCGTGACAGAAACCTAGCAGCGAGGCGTGCATGCCGGCGGCTTCATAGACCATGTTGAGGCCGGACAGACCAGCCATGACATTGGAACACATCTGCTCCCATCCGGCTTGCATGTCCAGCAGTTTGGAGTCGCTTGCCCCGGCAGCCGCGCCGCCTGGCAGGCCGTAGAACTTGTGCATCTGCGCGCAGCCGGCCGACAGCAGCGCCTGTTCGCCTGAGCCGACGCTCATGGCGCCGGTGCGGAGATCGAGGCCAAAGGGCCAGGTGCCAAAAATTGCTGGGTGACCCGGTGCGATGGCGTTTACATAAACGATGCCTGCGAGACATTCGGCGGTGGCCTGCACAATCGCGCCGGCAATGGTGGAGGGGGCGGTGGCACCTGCCATGCCTGCGGAGAGCAAGAGCACCGGCATGCCGCCACGGATACACTGCTCCATGGCTTCGCAGCTTTCGGTGGCAAATTTCATTGGAGGGACGACAAAGCAGTTGGTGTTGCTCACAAAGGGGCGCGCGCGCCAAGCGTCTTCGCCACCGGCGATCATGTAGAGCATTTCCAAACCGTCCTGCACGTAAGCCGGATCAGAGAAGGAGACGCCAATGTGCTTCGTTGTGCCAGCGCAGCAGGCATAGATGGTGTTGAGGTCCATTTCCCGGTTGTCGGGGATGTCACGCGCCACCATCGGCCGTTGCAGGAAGTGGATGTTGTCGAGTTGATCGGCAATGCGTGCGGCGTCGTGCAGGTCTTGCAGCGTGCTGTCGCGGTACTCCTGCGTGTCCACGTCCACCATGTGCACAGCAGCGCCAGCCGTGCCGAAGTGGACACGATTGCCGGAGAGCTTGAGGTCATGTTTGGCGTCACGTCCCGGCAGGGTGACGTCTTTGTTGGCCTTGGCCAGCATGTCCTCAACGAGAGCACGGGGGAAGCGCAGGCGGCCGTCGTCGCCTAAGATCGCGCCGGCAGAGGTCATGATGTCGATGCCGGATTGCGGCGCGTCCGCGAGGCCAATTTGTTCCAGAGCATCCAGCGCGGTCTCGTGGATGCGCATCATGTCGTGGTCTGTGAGTGGCTTATACTGGCCGCCCTCCATACCGGCGCGGATGGGACGCACGTCTTGAGACAGCGGTGCGGCGCGGGCGGCACGACGGGCGGAGCGACCGCCGGAACGGCGGGAAACAGGGGCATTCATTGAGATAGGGTCCTTTGCGTGTTGATGAGAGATGAGGTCACATCAACAGGCAGGGCGTCCCCGTGCGGCTCGTCCGCGCTCAGCGCCGATGGTGAGCACCACCAGCTGGATTTTGCTGCGTATGGCTTGCATGTCGCACTCCTTGTTCTTGGAGTGTGCGACTCACTTTGGGCGGCGTCATGTCCAATTGCGACAGATGTCGTTTTTGGAGCATGTCGCCAGCCATGGGATCAGGTATCGGACTGTTTTGACAGTTTTTCTGCATGATCCACAAGGGTTTGCAGGGCCTCTTTGAAGCGACCATCCTCCACAGTCATGGCCACGCGAATGTGACCATGCGCCGATTGCCCAAAGCTTTCGCCCGGCATGGTGGCGATGTGGTGTGTGTCCAGCAGGGAGTTGGCAAAGGCCTCACCAGACAGTCCCGTCGCGCGGACGTCGAGCATGATATACATCGCGCCCTGCGCTGGAATGAGACCGACTGTGTTTTGATTGGCTAGAATGTCTTTGGCAAGTTCGCGACGGCGCTGGAAGGGCGCGGCAATCTCGCCTTCTAAGCCTTCCCCTTGAGCCAGGGCGAATACAGCAGCGTCCTGAATGAAGCCCGGCACGCCGTAAGTGGTGTGGGTGGCGAGGTTGATCAGGTGGGTATTGACCTCTTTGGGCCCCGCGATCCAGCCAATCCGAGAGCCGGTCATGGCGTGGGATTTGGACATGGAGCCTACCACAAGCGTGCGCTCGGCCATGTCAGGCAGGGTGCGAGGACTGATGTGCTCCCCTTCCCAGACCTGAGTGTCGTAAACTTCGTCGGAGATCAGCCAGAGGTCGTGGTCTTTGCAGACCTGTGCGATGCCGTTGAGCGTGTCGCGGCCATAGACCGTGCCGGTGGGGTTGTTTGGCGTGTTCACCAGGAGCGAGGCGGCGCCTTTGGCGGCTTCTTCGGCAATTTCGTCAGCGCGCGGTTTGAACGCATTGGAAGCGTGGGTGCGGATCGGCACAGGTTCTGCGCCAACGCTGCGGATGGTGCCGGGGTAGGTGGCATAGTAGGGGTCGATGTAGAGCGCGCGGTCACCCGGTGAACAGGTGGCGACATGAGCGGCAAACAGCGCAGATTGGCCGCCTGGCGTGATCAGGATGTTTTCATAGGTGGTCGGCACGCCGGTGCGCTCGGACAAGCGGGCGGCCACGGCTTCGCGCATTTCTTGCGTGCCAGGCACCATGGCATAGCCGGTGTGGCCGCCGCGGGCGGATTGGTCCATGGCGCTGAGGATCACCGGATCGGTGCGGATGTCGTGTTCGCCGATGGTCAGCTCGGTTACGTCGACGCCCTCGGCGATCATGCGACGGGCTTTGTAGAAGACGTCCCAGCCGTCAGAGCCGCCGCCGGTGATGTTGGTGATGCGCTGCGAAAGTTTCATGTCCCGCACTCCGTTAAGGTCCTTTGGGCCTCAGGTGGCAGAGTGGGTGCGGACAAGTCAAATTCAATGTCGTGATGCGGGGTATTTCCGTAGCGGCTATGTCGGGAACGAGGGCTGAGGTGTCGGAAACAGCCCGCGCCTTTGTGTGTTTGCTAGGCGTTTTTGCCAAGGTCTGACGGGCTGTCGCCCATCAGATAGCGCGGGCCCGAGCCGCGCGTGCGGGCGCGGTCGTCCGGATTGTAGAGTTTGCAGTTGGACAGGCTGAGGCAACCACACCCAATGCAGCCGTCCAGTTGGTCGCGCAGTTTGGTCATTTGCGCAATGCGCGCATCAAGGTCTTTGCGGAAGCGTTCGGAGATTGCTTGCCAGTCGGCTTTGGTGGGCGTGCGGTTGGAGGGGAGGCTGTTCAGAGCCTCGCGAATTTCCGCGATCGAAAATCCCAACGACTGAGAGATCATCACGAATGACAGGCGGCGGATGTCGGCACGTTCATAACGGCGTTGACCAGTGTCGGTGCGATGCGGGTGCACGATGCCTTCTTCTTCATAATATCGGATGGCGGAGGGCGCGAGGCCGGTGCGTTCGGCGATAAAACCGATGGTCAAACCCGTGGGGCGCAATCGTAGTTTTGGCTTTTGTTTCATTAGGAATCTGTTTTCAAAAGAAAAGAAGTTCTTGTGGTGAAGTTAACTTGAGGAATTAACCTAAGTCCATCAAGAAATTCAAAGGAAGGACCTAGAGCAATGAAACTGGAACATGTGAACCTGACTGTGCGCGATCCTAAGGCGACGGCGGCGATGCTGTGTGAGCTGTTTGATTGGCAGGTCCGTTGGGAAGGCGACTCGATTTATGGCGGGCACACCGTGCATGTGGGCGACACCGAGAGCTATCTGGCGCTTTATGCGCCGCCCAAAGACATCCAGAGTGCGGAAGAAAGCTACTATCGCGCGGGCGGTCTGAACCATATCGGTATTGTTGTTGCAGACCTTGATGTGGTTGAGGCGCGTGTGAAGGCGGCGGGATTTGTTCCTGGCAGTCATGCGGACTACGAACCAGGAAAGCGATTCTATTTCGAGGGACCTGACGATGTTGAGTATGAGGTGATCAGTTATGCCTGATGTACGCAACGTTGGGCCCGTGGGCCTTTCGATTTGGTGTGGCGCTCTTTTGGGCGTCGGGTTCCCGCTCAGTAAAGTGTCAGCGGCGGCAGGGGTTTCGCCGATGGTTTGGGCTTTGCTTGTGTCTATGGGCGCAAGCTTGAGCCTGTTTCCGGTATTGGCCATTCAGGGGCACTTAAAGTTGCCGCGGGGAAAGTTGCTGCGCTATGTGGTGATCTCCGGCCTTGTCAGCTTTGCTGGCATTAACTTGCTCATATTTGGCTTGGTGCCAAAGCTTGGTGCAGGGCAGGTGGCCATGATGTTCGCGTTGTCGCCGGTGGCGACATTGGCACTGTCCGCAGTGTTTGGCTTAAAAACACCGTCTCGGTTGGGCTTGGCTGGAATTGGGTTTGGTCTTGTTGGAGCCTTGATGGTTGCATTTGGCCGTGGAAGTCTCGACGGCACGTTGTTGTGGTCGTTTGTAGGTTTGACGATCCCGCTCATTTTGGCAGCAGGCAATGTGTATCGGACATTGGATTGGCCAGACGGTGCACACCCCATGGCGCTGGCTTTTTGGAGCCACGGCGTAGCAATCGTGGCATTGGTGCTGGTGATGGGCGCACGCGGAGAAGGTGTGGCCTTACATTCGGTTGCGGACGTTACTTGGGCCGCAGGCATGCAAGTTGTCGCCGCTGCCCTGACTTTTCCGGCGTATTTCAAGCTGCAGAAAATCGGTGGCCCAGTGCTTCTGAGCCAGATTGGATATGTGGCTGCGGCTGTTGGGTTGGTGGTTGGCGTGCTGTTTTTAGGTGAGCGATATGGGCCAATAAGTTGGGCGGGAGCCGCTATCACCGCGATAGGCGTTTCACTGACTATTTTGGCGCAGTCCGGTCGGAGCTTGAAATTGCCGCAACACTTGCCATTGGGGCGGATGACACGGGCGCGAATGTGGTCAGGCAACTGCGAAAGTGAGGCACGCGTGCCGAAACAAGCAACCTTACTCGCCGCGCGGCGGCAGGCTGTTCTGAAGCTTCTTCGTCAGGCCTGAGCGCACAATATCGTAGGACACTCCCAGACGGTGGCGCAGTTCTTCTGCGTCGCCGTCGAGTGGCATGTGGATCCAGCTGCGATGAAAATAAGGGGCTTTGATGCCCACTCCAGCGTCAATCAGCATCTGCGCGGTCTCAATGCTGTCGGTTTTCACGGACACACCGGTTTTTGCAGCGCCGATGCAGGCAAACATTTTGCCCCCCACTTTCCAGGCGTCATGTTCACCACCCCAAGGGTCGGACAGTTCTGCCCCTGGAAAGGTGGCGCAGATGGTGTTGATGGTCTCGCGGCTCATGGCTACACAGTGCGTCACAGTGGGGAATTGGTCAATTCAGAGATGTCGGGCTTGACCACCGTTCGCACCACGCATAGGGTCGCCGCCATGAACACTGTACGCACCATTATTATTTGCTGCTGCATTACCTGCTGACATTGTCAGGCGGGCCGTTCTTCTATTTCAAACATGTTTGAGAATTGGTAAGCCCGCCACGGACCAACCGTGTGCCGAGGAGCCACTTATGACTGAGATCAAGCTGCACAACACGCTGAAACGCCGCAAAGAGGTGTTTGAGCCGATCGATCCTGAAAATGTGCGGATGTATGTCTGTGGGCCAACGGTGTATGACCGCGCGCATATTGGCAATGCGCGGCCTGTGGTGGTGTTTGACGTGCTCTATCGCCTGCTGCGGGAGGTCTATGGCGCCGATCACGTGAGCTATGTGCGCAACTTCACTGACGTGGATGACAAGATCAACGCGCGGGCGGCGGAAAGCGGGCGCAAAATTGGCGAGATCACCGCGGAAACCACGCAGTGGTATCTCGATGACATGGGCGCGTTGGGGGCGATGGAGCCCAACCATATGCCGCGCGCGACGCAGTACATAGGTGAGATGATCACTATGATCGAGAAGCTGATTGCCGATGGCTTTGCCTATGCGCACGACGGTCACGTGCTGTTCCGGGTGCGCAAATATGACGACTACGGCAAGCTCTCGGGCCGGTCTGTGGATGACATGATTGCCGGTGCACGGGTTGAGGTGGCGAGCTACAAAGAAGATCCGATGGATTTTGTGCTGTGGAAGCCGTCTGACGAGAACATTCCGGGGTGGGACAGCCCCTGGGGGCGGGGGCGTCCGGGCTGGCATATTGAATGCTCGGCGATGTCTTACGAGCTGTTGGGCGCGCATTTTGACATCCACGGCGGCGGCAACGATTTGATGTTCCCGCACCATGAGAACGAGATTGCCCAGAGCTGCTGCGCCAACGGTGGGCAGCACATGGCGAACTACTGGCTGCACAACGAGATGTTGCAGGTGGAAGGCAAGAAGATGTCCAAGTCTTTGGGCAATTTCTTCACTGTGCGCGACCTGCTGGATGGGCACGATGGGCATCCGGGCGTGCCGGGCGAGGTGATCCGTTTTGTGTTCCTGAGCACGCATTATGGTAAACCGATGGACTGGACCGCGAAGAAGGCGGCGGAGTCCGAGGCGACGTTGCGCAAGTGGCGGACGTTGACAGCGGGGGTCGAGCCCGCAGCCACCGTGCCTGCACAGGTGTTGGATTGCGTGGCAGATGACCTGAACACAGCTGGCGCGATTGCCGCACTGCACGGTTTTGCCAGTGCAGGGGATGCGGCGGCGCTTTTGGCTGGGGCGCAGTTGCTGGGTCTGTTGACGGAGGAATTGGCGGACTGGGTGCTCGCCGGGGATGTCGATCTGGGCGCGCTGGCTGATAAGCTGGCCGCATTGCGGGCAAATGCGTTGGAAAGCAAAGATTTTGCGCCGGTGGATGCGCTGAAGTCTGCCTTGGTCGATGCCGGTGTCGAAGTTCGTATGAGCAAAGCGGGGGTGGATCTGTCTCCAGCCGCGGGATTTGACGAGAGTAAGCTGGCAGGACTGCTGGACTAGGACAAGCAGGCGCGCGCAGGTGAGCGCGCGCCTTTTTCGTGTGGGCGCTCCGGCCTGCATTTGAGACACGCAGGAAGGCCAAGCTATGCGCAAGGAACGCCTCTATCTCTATGACACCACGCTGCGCGATGGGCAGCAGACACAGGGTGTGCAGTTTTCAACCGATGAAAAGGCGCAGATTGCGGCGACCTTGGACGCGATGGGCATCGACTACATTGAAGGCGGCTGGCCGGGCGCGAACCCAACAGACAGCGCGTTTTTTGAGACCAAGCCAAAGCTCCACGCCACGTTCACAGCCTTTGGCATGACCAAGCGCGCGGGCATGTCGGCCGAAAACGATGATGTTTTGGCTGCCGTGATGAATGCAGGCACAGAGGCGGTGTGTTTGGTGGGCAAGACACATGATTTTCACGTGACCACGGCGCTTGGCATCACACTGGAAGAGAACACCGACAACATCGCCAAGTCTGTGGCCTACATGGTGGCGCAGGGGCGCGAAGCTCTGTTCGACGCGGAGCATTTCTTTGATGGCTACAAGGCCAATCCGGTCTATGCGCTGGAGGCGGTGAAAGCGGCTTACGCGGCGGGCGCACGTTGGGTTGTGTTGTGTGACACCAATGGTGGTGCGTTGCCACGGGAAGTCTATGAGATCACGAAGGCGGTGATTGCGGCGGGCATTCCGGGGGACCATCTGGGCATTCACACGCACAATGACACGGAACATGCGGTGGCCAACTCTCTGGCAGCGGTTGATGCCGGTGCTCGGCAGATACAGGGCACCTTGAACGGCCTTGGTGAGCGGTGCGGCAATGCCAATCTGACAACGCTGATCCCGACGCTGCTGCTGAAGGAGCCGTATGCCAGCGCGCTGGATATTGGCGTGAGTCTTGAGGCGCTGGAAGGGCTGACCCGGGCCAGCCGGATGTTGGATGACATCTTGAACCGCGTGCCGATGCGACAGGCGGCCTATGTGGGAGCCAGTGCCTTTGCCCACAAGGCGGGGTTGCACGCCAGCGCGATCCTGAAAGATCCAAGCACCTATGAGCATGTGGACCCGTCTGTTGTGGGCAATGAACGGGTCATTCCGATGTCCAACCAAGCGGGGCAGAGCAACCTGCGCAAGCGCTTGGCGGATGCGGGGCTGGAGGTCCAGAAGGACAATTCTGCGCTTGGTGATATTTTGAACCGTATCAAAGAGGCTGAGGACAAAGGCTATTCCTATGACAGTGCGCAAGCGAGTTTCGAACTCCTAGCGCGGGATTCCCTGGGGCTTGGCGAGCGGTTTTTTGATGTTGAACGTTACCGTGTGATTTCTGAGCGTCGCCGCAATGCGCGTGGGCATTTGGTGGTGGAAAGTGAAGCGGTGGTCACCGTACAGCTACCCAATGGCGATAAGACCACCAGCTATTTTAAAAATGATCATGCGGATGAAATGAGCGACGAAGGACCGGTGAACGCGTTGTGGCAGGCGCTTAAGTCCGATCTTGGGCCGTGTCAGAGCGTGATTGATGACGTGCGGCTTGTGGACTTCAAGGTACGGATTACAAATGGCGGCACCGAGGCTGTTACACGGGTCATCATAGATTTTGAGGATGACAGCGGGCGGCATTGGTCCACAGTCGGCGTGTCCGCCAACATAGTGGACGCCAGTTTTGAGGCATTGCTGGATGCGCTGAACTGGAAGCTGGTGCACGATGGTGCGCGGGTGGTCCATTAGGTGATGGCAGGTGGAGAACCAATCTCTGAGGACATGACGTGAGCGAGCAAGACCTGAATGCCTGTGCCGAATTGGTGCAACGAAGTGATCCGGACCGTTTTGCTGCCGTGTTGGCGGCGAAACCTGCGGCGCGGGACATGCTGCTGCCGATCTATGCGTTTAACGTCGAAGTTGCGCGGGCGCCTTGGGTGACGCAAGAGACCATGATTGCCGAGATGCGCCTGCAATGGTGGCGCGATGCGCTGGAGGAAATCCGCGAAGGCAAGCCGGTGCGGCGGCATGAAGTTGTTTCTCCATTGGCCGAGGTTCTGAGCGTTGAGGATGCAGCTGTTTTGGACCGGCTGATAGAAGCAAGACGGTGGGATATTTATAAAGATCCGTTTGAAGATCTGGCGCATCAAACAAAATACTTGCAGGACACAGGTGGCGGATTGCTTTTGGCTGCTGCGCGCAGTTTAGGGTCTTGTGAGGAAAATGTCGCTCTGGATGCTGGTTACGCCTTGGCCTTGGCCAATTGGTTGGTGGCGATCCCGGTGCTGGAAGGACAGCAGCGTGTGCCTTTGGTGGATGGCCGCCCCGAAACAGTGCGCATGTTGGCCAAAGATGGCTTGGCGCGGTTGTCCTCAGCACGCGGAAAACGCGAGTCCGTTTCCAAGGAGGCCGGTCAGGCCTTCTTAAGCTGCTGGCAGGTCGAAACGGTGCTGTCCCAGGCGGAAGCAGAGCCAGAGCGTGTCGCACAAGGCGCCCTTGGCATGAGCGAGTTTGGCAAACGCGTTGGCCTGCTGTTGCGGGGCGTGAGCGGGCGCTGGTAAACGCCCGCCAGATTGTTTAGGCGGTTTTTTCGTCAGCAGGGCGGAACATCAGCCAGATCAGCGCACCACCGGCCAGCATCAGGAACGGCGCCATGGCGAGGTTCACGCTGGTCCAGCCGGTCACGGCGTCGCCGCCAGAGCAGTTCATCAGACCACCAGAGGCCAGAGAGGCCACGGTGACACCGCCAAACACGATCACGTCGTTCATGCCTTGCATGCGGCCACGTTCTTCGACGGAGTGGGCACCGGCGAGCATGGTGGTTGCGCCGATAAAGCCGAAGTTCCAGCCAAGCCCCAACAGGATAAGAGCGATGTAGAAATTCTCTAGATTGACACCCTGAAGCGCGACGCCTCCGGCGGCGGCAAGAATTAGAATACCTGTGGCCAGGATCTTTTCGACGCCAAATTTGGCGATCAAATGGCCGGTGAAGAACGATGGCACAAACATTGCCAAAACGTGCGCCGTCACAATGTCTGCGGCGTCATCTTGCTCAAACCCACAGCCGACTACAGCAAGAGGGGTGGAGGTCATGACCAGGTTCATCAAAGCATAGGCCACCATGCCGCAGATCACGGACACAGCGATACGTGGGGTGGTGATCAATTCCCAGCGGCTGCGCCCTTTGGGCGCGTCTGCAGAGGGAGCAGGGGGTTTGGGAATATCCACAAAGAAGAACAGCAGTGAGCCGACCAAGTTGATGCCGATGACGGCCACGTAGGCGCCAAGAAAAGGCACCACCATGGCATCCGCAGTGACTTTCACAATTTGGGGGCCAATGATGGCGGACAGCAGGCCCCCAGCCATAACGTAGGAAATGGCTTTTGGGCGGAAGGAGTCCGAGGCGGTATCGGCAGCGGCGAAACGGAAAAAACCTTGGGCAGACATGTAGATGCCGGTGAGGAACGATCCTGCCAGGAAAATCGGGAAGCTATTGAGATAGAGACCATATGCGCCAATCGCGCCACCTAAAGCTCCACCCATAGCGCCAATCACAAAACCGGTGCGTCGGCCATACTTCTGCATGATTGATGAGAGGGGCGTTGCCGAGAACATCGAGCCCAAAACAATCAGAGAAATTGGTAGGGTGGCAAAGCAAGCGTTGGAGGCCAAAGACTGTCCCGCAAGCCCACCAATTGTGAAGATCAGTGGCATCTGGGAGCCGAGGAAGGCCTGCGCCAGAACCAGAATAAACACATTGCGCTTTGCACGGCTGTCGTCGGTCGGGAGGGTCGCTGTATCACTCATGCGCCAAGCGTTAGCTTGTTAAATAGGTAAGGTCCAGAGGTTGCACTTCACCAAGGCGCGATTAAGGTGCCCCCCAAACGGGGAGGCGCGCGTGAACGTAGGGCGGATCATCAAAACTGAGGACTGTGTCGTGGAAGGTGCGGCATGGCTTGCGGCGCAGGATGTTCGGTTTGCGCGGGCGCTGGAGTTGACAGGCCCCTTGCCGTTGCGGCTGCGTTCGGACGGGTTTGATCAGTTGCTCAGTGCGATTGTCAGCCAGCAGGTGAGTGTGGCTTCGGCTGCGGCGATTTGGAAGCGGATGCAAGACGCAGGGCTGGTGTCGCCAGAAGCCATTGTGGCCGCATCAGAAGATGATTTGCGCGGGGCAGGGCTCAGCCGCCAAAAGATGCGTTATGCGCGGGCCTTGGCAGAAGAAGGCATTGATTTTGAGGCTTTGAGAGCAGCGCCCAATGAGGTGGTGTTCAAGACACTGACCAAGGTCAGTGGTATCGGGATCTGGACGGCGGAAATCTATGCGATGTTTTCGCTGGGACGGGCCGATGTGTTTGCGCCGGGCGATCTGGCACTGCAAGAAAGTGCCCGGATGCTGTTTGAGCTGGAGGAACGCCCGAAAGAGCGCGCGTTGCGTCAGATGGCAGAAGATTGGTCGCCCTGGCGATCCGTGGCGGCGCGGCTGTTGTGGGCCTACTATCGGGTTGATAAAGGTCGTGAAGGTATTGGTTGAGTCTCCTCCACAGTTGGAGTGAGCGCATCGGGACGTGCCCGAGACAGGAGATTTCTAAATGATGGCCCCATTTGCCGCTGCGCTGCGGGACCCGCTGTTGCGCGTCGCGTTTTTCTGTATTTTGTTGTTTGGCCCAGCGGGGGCCTCGATTGGGCCTTTTCAATCCGTTATCGGTATCGAACGCCTCGGATTGAGCAATGAGGTGTACGCTGTGGTGGTCACGGCCGGCGCGTTGTTCAGTGTGGTCGCGTCGTTGATTGTAGGCATTTTGCTAGATCGTACCCAAAACTATCGCACCACGCTTTTGATTTGTGTTGTTGTGGGCATTGGCGCTGGCATTCTGATGGGCGCATGGCCGGGCGTGGCGAGTTTTCTTGCCGTTCACCTACTTTTGTTTCCGCTCGCGTCGACCACTTTCACGCAATACTTCACGCTAGCGGCGGTGGCGACGGAGCGAAATCCGTTGCTGGACAAAGATATTGGGCTGTCTCTGATCCGAGCAGCTTTTGCTGGGACCTTTGCCATCAGTCCGCCGTTGTGGGGGATTGCCTTGGCACGTGGTGTCGACCTTTTGTCGGTGTATTGGGTGATTGCCTTGATCAACGGGATCATTTTTGTGGTGATCCTGGTGATGTGGCCATCAGAGGCAGAACCCGCCGTGAAAGAGGGCTCTGGCCTGACCTTCTTCGAAGCGTTGAAAGAACTGGCAGCCAAAAACCTACTTTTGCGACTTGGGCTGATTTCAACGGTTTCGTCTGCCGTTGGCTTGTTTGGTATCCTGCTGGGGCTGTTGGTGGTGACGACCCTTGGCGGGCAAGAATCCGACATTGGGTGGTTTGCAGGAGGCGTGGCCGCGGTAGAACTTCCGGTGATGCTCGTGAGCGCGCTCTTGCTGAAACGCTTTGCACGACTGCAAGTGATCCTGGCCGGAACAGTGATTTACGCCTTTAGTATTGCGATGTTGGCAGTGATGCCTTCGATGCAAGCTGCCTGGTGGTTGATTGTGCCATTTGGGATTGGTGCGGGTATTATTTTGTCCGTGCCGGTTGGCTATACCCAGAGCCTGCTGGAACACCGACCTGGGGCGGGAAGCGCGTTGATTTCGATGTCCCATTTTGGCGGCATGATGATTGCGTCAGCGATCTTTGCTGTGTTTTCGGAGGTCTTTGGCTATTCAGGGGTTGCCTTGGCAGGGGCTAGCTTCTCGTTGGCTGCTGCGGTTTTGCTCTATGCCATTGATGGGCCGAAATCCAAAGCACGACTGACCGCCTGACTGCGAACTTTCCAAAAGAAAAAGGGCGCTCCGAAGAGCGCCCTTTGGTGTGTGATCCGAACCGGATTTAGCAGCTGTAGTACATGCCAAATTCAACTGGGTGTGGGGTGTGCTCGTAGTGCTCAACTTCACCCATCTTCAGCTCAATGTAGCCTTCGATCTGGTCTTTGGTGAACACGTCGCCAGCCAGCAGGAAGTCGTGATCCGCTTCCAGGCTTTCTAGAGCTTCGCGCAGGGAGCCACATACGGTTGGGATGCCGGCCAGTTCTTCAGCAGGCAGATCGTAGAGGTTCTTGTCCATGGCTTCGCCTGGATCGATCTTGTTCTTGATGCCGTCAAGGCCAGCCATCAGCAGGGCTGCGAAGCAGAGGTATGGGTTCGCGGATGGATCCGGGAAACGGGCCTCAACGCGCTTGGCTTTCGGGCTTTCGGTCCAAGGAATACGAACACAGCCGGAACGGTTGCGTGCGGAGTAGGCGCGCAGAACTGGTGCTTCAAAACCCGGGATCAGACGCTTGTAGGAGTTGGTCGATGGGTTGGTGAAGGCGTTCAGGGTCTTCGCGTGCTTCAGGATGCCGCCGATGAAGTACAGCGCTTCGTCAGACAGATCGGCATACTTGTCGCCAGCAAACAGCGGCTTGCCGTCTTTCCAGATGGACATGTTCACGTGCATACCGGTGCCGTTGTCACCGTAGATCGGCTTTGGCATGAAAGTGGCGGATTTGCCGTAAGACGCGGCCACGTTGTGGATCACGTATTTGTACTTCTGCAGCTCGTCCGCTTGCTTTGTCAGGCTGTCAAAGATCAAGCCCAGCTCGTGCTGACAGGAGGCCACTTCGTGGTGGTGCTTGTCAGTTTTCATGCCCAGACGCTTCATGGTGGAGAGCATCTCGGAGCGCAGGTCGTGGCTGTCGTCGGTTGGGTTCACAGGGAAGTAGCCGCCTTTGATGCCAGGACGGTGACCCATGTTGCCCATTTCGTATTCGGTGTCGGTGTTCCAGGAACCGTCGATAGCGTCAACTTCGTAGGATACCTTGTTGATTTTGTTTTCGAAACGAACATCGTCAAACAGGAAGAATTCCGCTTCTGGACCCATGTAGGCCACATCACCGATGCCGGAGGACTTCAGGTAAGCTTCTGCTTTTTCGGCTGTGCCGCGTGGGTCACGCTCATAGGCTTCGCCGGTGTCTGGCTCAACGATGGAGCAGTGGATGCAGATGGTTTTCTCAGCATAGAACGGATCGACGTAAGCAGACGTGGTGTCCGGGATCAGTTTCATGTCGGAGTTTTCGATGGATTTCCAGCCTTCGATGGAGGACCCGTCAAACATGAAGCCTTCTTCGAGGAAGTCTTCGTCTACGAGATCCACGTCCACGGTCACGTGCTGCAACTTGCCGCGTGTGTCGGTGAAACGGATGTCGACATAGGCCGCATCTTCGTCTTTGATCAGCTGGAGAACTGCGTCTGCGCTCATTCCCTTAGTCCTTCTGATTGCTTTGAATTCTGGTTAAATTTACAGCGCGTCCGGGCCGGATTCACCGGTACGGATGCGGATGGCTTGCTCCACAGGGGAGACAAAGATCTTGCCGTCGCCGATCTTGTCGGTTTTGGCAGCGCCCATGATGGCCTCGATTGCGCCGTCAACCTGATCGGCCTCAAGCACAACTTCGATTTTCACTTTGGGCAGGAAGTCCACAACGTATTCCGCACCGCGATACAGCTCGGTGTGGCCTTTCTGACGGCCGAAACCTTTGACTTCGACAACGCTCAGACCCTGGATGCCAAAATCCTGCAGGGCTTCTTTGACTTCATCAAGTTTGAACGGCTTGATGATGGCTTCGATCTTTTTCATGTGGAGGCTCCTCCTCAGGTGCGTTCTTGAAATTCGACAGACCACTTTCATTGGGAGGTCACAATTGGATAGGGTGACGCAGGGCTCTCTGGATGGGCGGATTTCAGGGGTGTGCTTAAAAAATAGGCAAAGTGGCGCGAGAATGCGCTGAATTGAATCGCAGGATGTTTCACAAATGAGCGAATTGTTAACCGCTGCCCAAATGCGCGCCATCGAGCAGGCCGCAATTGAGTCGGGTGATGTGACTGGTCTGGAGTTGATGGAGCGGGCCGGGCAGGGCGTGGTGGAGGCCATTTTTGAGAAGTGGCCGGAGTTGCTTGGTTTTGAGGCAATAGCTGGGGGCCAGTCCCCAGACGCAGATGTACCTGGGGGCCAGCCCCCAGACCCCTGGGATATTTCTGGAATGAGAATGAGGGCTGTCGTGCTTTGCGGGCCGGGCAACAATGGCGGCGACGGTTTCGTTGTGGCGCGGCTGTTGCATGTGCATGGGGGGGGAAGTGGAGGTGTTTCTTTACGGGGATGCCGAGAAGCTGCCGCCGGATGCACGGGTGAATTATGAGCGGTGGTTGGAAATCGGTAAAGTTGCACCGCTCACAGATACTGTGATTGAAGGCTATGCTGAACGTCATCCCTGCACAGTGTTGGCTGTTGACGCCATCTTTGGCACAGGGCTCACGCGCGCCTTTCACGACCTCGGTCGAGTGCGAGATGAATTGAACTGGTGGTCAGCGGCTTCAGGCAGCGAAGATAGGCCAAAAGTTGTATCGGTGGACATTCCAAGTGGTCTGTGTGCCGATAGCGGCTCTTACTTAGGCTACGGCGTAAATGATGAAAACCCGTTGGATAACTGCATTGTCGCGAACCTTACTGTTTCCTTCCATTCTGCCAAGGTGGGACATGTATTGGCTGACGGCCCAACTGGTTCCGGCAATTTGGTGGTTGCGGACATTGGGCTGGGGACAATTAGCGAAGGCGGTCAACTTAGAGAAGCTCAACCGAGTACGTTGTCTGCACCTAATGGCTTTGTTTTTGGCTCAGTCGTACGGCTAGAGCCGCCAAAGTCCTGGGGCCTTACAAAGTCCAAAAGGTGGCAGAAGTACAATCATGGCCATGGCCTTCTTCTGTCGGGCGCTTCCGGCAAAACCGGTGCTGCGCGTTTGGCGGCGCGAGGGGCTTTGCGCATTGGCGCGGGGCTTGTCACGTTGGGCGTGCCGCCCAAGGCACAACAGGAAGTGGCCGGTCAGATTACCGCCTTGATGCTGGAGCGAGTGGCGGATGCTTTGGCGCTTGAGGAGGTTTTGAAGGATGACCGCCTCAACGCGCTGTGTTTGGGGCCGGGAATGGGGTTGGAACGAGCGCGAGAATTGGTGCCTGTGGCGTTGGCCTCCAAGCGTGCAGCGGTGTTGGATGCGGATGCGTTGAGCGCCTATGCCGATGATCCAACAGAACTTTTTGATCAATTGCATGAGAACGTTGTGTTAACGCCGCATGGCGGCGAGTTTGCGCGGCTGTTTCCGGACATAGCGGCCAAACTGGCGGAACCACCGACCAGAGGCCCGGCTTGTTCTAAGGTGGACGCGACCCGAGAAGCTGCCGCGCGGGCAGGGTGCGTCGTATTGCTTAAGGGGCCGGATACTGTGATTGCTTCGCCAGACGGCCAATGTGCTGTAAATGCGGCGGCGTATGAGCGCGCGGCGCCCTGGTTGGCGACGGCGGGGTCAGGGGACGTTTTGGCGGGGTTCATCACAGGGCTGCTTGCGCGTGGATTTGCGCCACAACAGGCCGCGGAGGCAGCTGCGTGGTTGCATGTGGAGTGTGCGCGGGCCTTTGGGCCAGGGTTGATCGCGGAAGACCTGCCAGAGATGCTGCCGCAAGTTTTGAGGTCTTTGAGCAACGACCGGCCATAGCATACAGTGGATTGCTGGTCTTTGCTTCAAATTTGATGTAGGCTGATTGTAATAACAAAACACAGGTCGGGCAGGTCTGTACCATGGCAAATTATTCGTTCTGGGCGTTGGGCGAGTCCCATGTCTCTGTGTCTGGTGGCGTTTCGCTGGACGGGATCACGCAGGGTGATGGCAGCCACCTTGTGGGCGAAACCATCACGTTGACGGGCAATGCCTGGGAGCAGATCTCAGTACGGGACCGTGGCAGCGATACCAATTTTGACGACAATGACGGCAATCAAAGGCTGGCTGGATCCCAAACCTTTGACGGCACTACCTATGGAAATCGCACCCGGATCGAAGCGGAATACGAGTTTGTTCTATTGGATCCCAGTACGGGACAGACCTATCGCGTCCTCTCGGTGAACTTCAACAATTCCTCTCCAGCCTACGGCACGGTGGAGGGCTTGGCGTTTGTGGACGAATTCCCTCCAGTTGGCGTGCCGTTGACGGTGATTTCGGCCCGAGAAGGCCCCTCCGGCGGCACCGCGGCGGATCAGTCAAATATTGCAGCGCCGCCGTGTTTCACACCTGGCACAATGATCCGGGTACGGGGGGGCACCAAGCCGGTTGAAGAGATCATGGTTGGTGATTTGGTCAAGACATTGGATCGCGGGGTTCAGCCGGTGCGTTGGGTGGGCGCTGTGAAGCTGGGCGGTGCGGCGCTGCAGGCAAATCCGACATTCCGCCCTGTGGTGATCCGCAAAGATGCGTTTGGTGCTGGGCGGCCGCGCAGGGACATGATGGTGTCGCCGCAGCATCGCGTGCTGCTGGATGGCTGGCAGGCCGAGTTGATCTGTGGCGCGCCACAGGTGCTGGCTGCAGCAGCGCATTTGGTGAATGATTGTAATGTGCGCGTTGCGCCGTTGGCCGACGAGGTAACTTACATTCACCTACAGTTTGATCAGCACGAGATTGTCGAGAGTGACGGGTTGTTGACCGAAAGCCTGTATGCGGGGCCTATGGCATTGAAGAGCTTGCCAAAAGAAAGCCGTGCAGAGCTGGAGGCACTGTTTCCTGGTTTGACAAGCGGTGGGTGCGGCAGCCTTGTGCGGCCCCTGGCGTGCAAGCAGGAAGTGCAGGCCATTCAGTTGGCTGGGTGACGGATTTGCGAGAAATTGCGCCGCGATGCACTTTACCTCTCGCATCCCGCAAAAAGCTTTGCTAAGACGCGCGGACCATGCGGGTGTGGCGGAATTGGTAGACGCACCAGATTTAGGTTCTGGCGCCGCGAGGCGTGGGGGTTCAAGTCCCTTCACCCGCACCATGGTAACTCCCAGATAAATCTATAGATGTGCAAAAGGCCCGAGCGTCTTGAGCGCCGAACAATCTCCGTTGGCGTGGGCTGATCGGCGTGCAGCAAAAAATACTTCCCCTAATTCCCATGATGCAGTACTAATTTTCTAGTAATCAAACACGGAGTGGCCACGTTGGCACGTCGACGCAGCGAGATGCTCACGGATGTTGAGCTGGAGTTTATGATCGCCCTTTGGCAGATCGGCACAGGGTCTGTGCGCGATATTATGGGGGCGCTTAAAGACGATCAGCAGCGCGCCTATACCTCTGTCGCTACCGTGATGAAAATTCTCGACGACAAGGGGTTTGTGACCTCGAACCGCAAGGATCGGGCTCTGGTGTATACCCCTGCCGTTCAGAAGCGCGACTATGAAGGTCGCAGCCTCAAAAATCTGTCTAAAACCTTGTTTGGAGGAACCCCGACGGCGCTGGTAGCGCGACTGGTGGATAATGAGGACCTGACAGACGAAATGATCCAGGAAATTAAAGAGATCATCGACACAAGGATCAGAAAGGATGACGGTTGATCAAATCGTAGGGGGGGCGATCTGGGTTCAGCTACTGATCCTGTTAGCCGCGATTGTTTTTGCCATCTTTGAGGGCCTCTTTGTGCTGACCGGCGGGCGGCGCAGTTTTTCGACGCGACGACGATTGGGCATGGCAGCCATTGCCTGTCTGGCCGTGGTGCCTGTGGTGACGCCGTATCTGATGACGACGTCTTATGCGGCCTCTGTGAACGCCACAGATGTTGTGGTTTCTCAGGTGCTTAACGGAAATCTTTCCTTGTCGGCGCAAGAGATGTCGGCGCTGTTGGCGATGAAAACACAGTGGTTGGATCAGATGTCCACCGGTGGCTCGATTGTGGCGCAGGTTTTGATCGCGGCTTTTGCCGCTGGATTTGTGATGCGCGGTATCTACTTGACGATCAACATTGGGCGTATCCGCCGCGCGATTTCGGCGGGTCGTGTTGTTCAGCGCACAAAATGGGTGTCCGTGGTCGTATCACCCGCGGTGGACGTGCCGTTTTCAACACGTGGGGTGCTGCGCTACTATGTGGTGCTGCCAAGGTCGTTATTCCGCGATGGGGCGGGTGTTAAGATGGCACTGGGTCATGAGATGCAGCATATCCGTCAAGGGGACGTGGATGCCGAGGTGTTGCTGTCTTTGATCTCTCCTTTGGCGGTGCTCAATCCTGGTTTCTGGTTTCTTTCCAGCCGCTTGCGCAAGCTCGGGGAATTGGCTTGTGACCGGGCGTATCTGGCGCGCAAGGGCTTTGATGCGCATGGCTATGCGCTTCGGTTGTTGGAAATCGCTCGGTTTTCGCAAGCGCAGGCCAAGGCGCAGCCTGCGGCCTTTGGTGTGCCTTTGGTGGGACGCAAGATACCGTTCCTGTCACGTCGGTCTATGTTGAAAGACCGGATTGTGGAGATCGCGCGGGATCAGGATGACCCTGCGAAGGAAGCCCTGGTTTTGGGCGCTGGTATGTCGGTGTTGATGGCCGGTGTGGTGCTGCTTGGCGCGGTTTCGCTGACCGAGCCAGAGGATTGGAGTCATGAGCGGATTATGCTCAGCACGGTGGCCAATCTGGACCGTTTGAATGAGCTCAACACGCTGGCGCAGCGCAGCTGGTAAACCTGTCAAAAATTTAGAAAGCGGCCTCGTCACAGTGCTTTGTGGCGGGGCCGTTAACCGTTAGAAATCGACGTAGGTAAAGCGTCGGTATCGCGGCTGTTTTGCGGCGGTGCGTGTTTTGAGAACGTAGCGGCGTTAAGGAAGGTTTCGGCCGCTTAAGAATTGAGTCGCAGCCCCCGTCGCCAATGGCGACTCCCTCGATGTATTCGGAAAGGGGAAGCCAATCGCCTCTGCTTCTTCTTGCCTTAAATATCCCCGCCGGAGGCATCCGAACGTGCGGTTGAGAACAGATGGTTTGGCTCTTACCCAAACAGAAAGGGCAGCGCTGTGTCTCGCGCTGCCTTTGATTGTTTCTCAGTTCCTAAGGTCAGACCTTCCAGAAGCAGAAGGTTCCCCAACCAATCGCCAATCCCAGAGGCCACCAGAGCGGTTCGCCCATCAGGCCGAGCCAGGCGAGGAAGATGAAGCTTCCTCCAAGGCAAGTGAGGAACAGCCGGTCGCCTCGGGTTGTGACAAGGCCAAGCGCGCCTTTGCGTTCCGCCCCGCCGGGGTATTTGATCTCCAGCACAATCAGCAGACCAATTGTAGAGAACAGGCAGATGAAGATTGCGGCCGTGGGCCAGGTCCATGCCATCCAGCTTAACATATCAAACTCTCCCCATCGCGAAGCCCTTCGCGATGTAGTTACGAACGAAATAGATCACGATGGCACCTGGGATGATGGTGAGCGTGCCGGCGGCGGCCAGCAGGCCCAGTTCATACCCCGCGCTTGAGGCGGTTTTGGTCATCGTTGCGGCGATGGGTTTGGCGGCCACCGCTGTCAGGGTTTTGGCCAAGAGCAGTTCCACCCATGAGAACATGAAGCAGAAGAAGGCAGCCACACCCACACCGGCTTTGATCGTCGGGATGAAGATTGTCAGGAAGAAGCGCGGGAAGGAATAGCCATCCACATAGGCGGTTTCATCCAGTTCTTTTGGCACGCCGCCCATAAAGCCTTCCAAAATCCACACGGCGAGCGGGATGTTGAAGAGGCAGTGTGCCAGCGCCACGGCGAGGTGCGTGTCAAACAGGCCCACAGCAGAGTAGAGCTGAAAGAAGGGCAGGGCGAACACAGCGGCAGGCGCCATGCGGTTGGTCAGCAGCCAGAAGAACAGCTGTTTGTCACCCAAGAAGCGATAGCGGCTGAAGGCGTAGGCTGCTGGCAGGGCCACAGCAATGGAGATCACCGTGTTTAGGGACACATAGATGATCGAGTTGATGTAACCCCAATACCATGTCGGATCGGTGAAGATCGTGATGTAGGCCTCCAGCGTGAAGGTCTGCGGGAAGAGCGAAAACCCGGAGAGGATCTCGTTGGTGGTTTTGAAGCTCATCGCCACCAGCCAGTAGATCGGCAGCATCAGGAACAGGATGTAGAGGATGGGGACAAGAGAACGTTTGCGCATTGTCGTGTCCTTTCTTAGTTCAAGTCGTCTTTGGTCATGAGTGTGTAGAACAGCCAGGACACAAAGAGGGTGATTGCGAAGTAGATGAGGCTCATCGCGGCGGCAGGGCCGAGGTCAAATTGACCCAATGCGATTTTCACCAGATCGATGGACAGGAGCGTGGTCGAGTTGCCGGGGCCACCGCCCGTGAGCACGAAAGGTTCTGTGTAGATGTTGAAGCTGTCCATGAAGCGCAGAAGGATGGCGATGGTCAGAACGTTCTTCATCTTCGGCAGTTGGATGTAGCGGAACACCGACCAGTTGGAGGCGCCGTCGATCTTGGCCGCCTGATAGTAGGCATCGGGGATCGAGACGAGACCAGCGTAGGCCAAGAGCACCACCAGCGAGGTCCAGTGCCACACATCCATGGTGATGATGGTGATCCAGGCCGCCACAGGGTCCTGTGTCATGTCGTAGTTGATGCCGAGCACGTGGTTCAGGAAGTAGCCCAGCAGGCCAATGTCAGGCAGGGCGAAGATGTTCCACATCGCGCCCACAACGTTCCAAGGGATCAGCATGGGCAGGGCCATCAGCACGAGGCAGACCGGCACCCAGAAGCCTTTGCGGGGCATGGCCAGCGCGATGGCGATGCCCAGTGGGACTTCGATGATCAGGATCATGAAGGTGAAGAAGAACTGACGTCCCAAGGCGGCGTGGAAACGCTCGGACCGCAGGATCTGTTCAAACCAGGTGAGGCCTTCCCAGAAGAAGAGGTTGTCGCCGAAGGTTTCCTGCACCGAGTAGTTGACCACTGTCATCATCGGGATGATGGCGTTGAACGCCACGAGGATCAGCACCGGGAGCACAAAGAACCAGGCTTTTTGGTTTTCGGTTTTCATGTTTTGGTCCCCTGACTATCGGCACCCGTCCCGGACGTGATCCGGGACCTCTTGATGTTTTGCGCGAGGCCCCGGATCAGGTCCGGGGCGCGAAGGTGTGGTTCGCTCATGTCGCGCTCTCCTTTTGAGCGGGCGTGGTGGCAATCCAGCCGTCGGCATAGAGCCGGGTTTGATGCGGCGTGAACTGCAGATGCACGGTGTCGCCCATGGCGGGCGGGGTGTCATTGATGATGGCAGCGACTTTGCTGTCGCCAACGGAGACCTCGACCACGGCGTGGCGGCCGACGTCTGCGACCCGTTTGACGGTGCCTGCAATGCCGCTGTCGCCAAGTGAGACAAACTCCGGACGGATGCCGATTTCCAACGTGCCGCTTGTGCCTGCAGCGATGGGGCCTTCGAGAGTCACGGGCTGGCCATTGAAGATCGCCTGACCGTCTTTGACCTCGGCAGGCAGCACGTTCATGCCCGGCGAGCCGATGAAGTGGCCCACAAAGGTGTGCGCCGGGCGTTCAAACAGCTCTTCGGGGGTGCCGATTTGCACCACTTCACCCAGCTGCATCACCACCACCTGATCCGCGAAGGTGAGCGCTTCGGTCTGGTCGTGCGTCACGTAGATCATCGTGTGAGAGACACGCTGATGCAGCTCTTTGAGTTTGGTGCGCAGCTTCCACTTGAGGTGCGGGTCGATCACGGTGAGTGGTTCGTCAAACATCACGACGTTGACGTCGTCCCGCACGAGACCACGGCCCATGGAGATTTTCTGTTTGTTGTCAGGCGACAGCCCGGCCGCTTTGCGGTCGAGAATGTCAGTGACTTCCAGCATCTCGGCAATCTCGGCCACGCGTTTTTCGATGATCGCTGGATCAACGCCACGGTTTTTGAGCGGGAACGCGAGGTTCTGGCGCACGGTCATGGTGTCGTAGATCACCGGGAACTGGAACACCTGCGCGATGTCGCGCTGATCGGGCGGCAGCTTGGTGACGTCCTGACCGTCAAACAAGATTTGGCCTTCCGACGGCTCTAAGAGGCCGGAGATGATGTTGAGAAGGGTGGATTTGCCGCAGCCGGAGGGACCAAGCAGAGCGTAAGCGCCGCCGTCTTGCCAATCCAGGTCGACTTCTTTGAGAGCATAGTCTTGCGGGCCTTTGGGCTCCGGAAAATAACTGTGCCGCAGGTTTTTGAGTGTGATTTTCGCCATTGATCTGTGCCCTTTAGCCGACGCGGGCGCCGTCGGGCGCGAAGTAGAAACAGGTGGTGGGATCAAGGAAGAAGTCATGGTCTTCGCCAATCCGGTAGGGGTGGGTGCCATGGGCGAGGCTGACCCAGCTATTGCCGGCAAACTCAAAGTGGGCCGAGCTTTCGGAACCGGAGAGTTCGGTCACGCCGACATGGCCGGTCAGCGCCACGTCGGAGCCGTCGTGCGCATGGGGCAGCACGTGGTGCGGGCGCACGGCCATGATGTAGTCGCCATCGGTCAGGCCAGCGGCCTCGCCAGACGCGGTCCAGCTGAGGTTGTCGAGGTGCATCGCGTCGCCGCGTTTGGTGACAGGGGCGTGGTTGATGGGCGGGTCGGAGAACACGCGCGCTGCGGTCAAAGATGCTGGGGCGCGGTAGATGTCGGCGGTGGGGCCAAACTGGGCCACGGAGCCATCGACCATGAGTGCGGTTTCGCCGCCGAGCAGCAGGGCTTCTTCAGGCTCGGAGGTGGCATAGACCACTACGGCGCCGCGGCCTGCAAAGAGTTCAGGCAGTTGCTCGCGCAGCTCTTCGCGCAATTTGTAGTCGAGGTTGGCCAGTGGCTCGTCCAGGAATACAGCGCGGCTTTCTTTGGCAATCGCGCGGGCGAGGGCGCAGCGCTGTTGCTGGCCGCCGGAAAGCTCATGCGGACGGCGGTGCAGCATCGGGCCAAGTTGCAGAATATCTGCGGCCTCGGCAACGCGGTCGTTGATCTCGGATTTGGCCATGCCTGCGACCTTCAGAGGCGAGGCGATGTTCTCAAACACGGTCATGTGCGGGTAGTTCACAAAGAACTGGTGCACGAGGCTGATCTTGCGTTTTTGCGTGGTGAGGGCGGTGACGTCTTCGCCCTCCATGAGGATCTGACCGGAGGCGATCGGGTCGAGCCCAGCCATCATCTTGATCAGGGAGGTTTTGCCAGCGCCGGTTTCGCCCAGCAGCACGTTGAAGTGGCCTTTTCTCAACGTGAGGGTCGTGGGTTTGATGTGTGTCATACCCTGCACGACCTTCGTAATATTCTTTATTTCCAGTGCCATGGATGCACCTTTTGATCCTTGTGTCGCCCTGTGGAGGAGGGACCCGAGTGGGTGGGGAGTTGGGCAGGTTGGCCGGGGCTTAGAGGGTAAGCCCCGGCCAGTTCGACCAATTTCACGGGGAGTGAATGGTCTGGAGGAACTTTAAGTTGCCGCATGTTTGGGGGAGCGAAAACCGCTCCCCACTTTTTCGCGACAGCTCTTAGTTGGAGCTCCAGCGGGCAACGAGGTCGTCGTAGTTGACGGTCTCACCCTGTGGCTTTTCGTTGTCCAGCTTTGGCTTTGCGCCACCGTTGGCAAACCACCACTCTGCGTCTTTCTCTTCGTTCAGACGCGGGCCGCAGCCGCCGTAGACATTCTGAGCTTCGTCTGCGCGCTGCATACGGGCCATGGTGATGTCCATTTCTTCGGCCAGACGGTCCATCGCTTCCTGCGGTGTAAAGGCACCGGAGTTCACGTCACCGATCTGCTGCCACCAGATTTGGGCGAGCTTCGGATAATCCGGCACGTTCACGCCGGTTGGGGACCATGCCACGCGATCAGGCGAGCGGTAGAATTCCACCAGACCACCCAGTTTTGGGGCACGCTCGGTGAAGCTTTCGTGGTTCACAGAGCTGTCACGGATGAAGGTCAGACCCACGTGGGATTTCTTCACGTCAACCGTTTTGGAGGTCACGAACTGAGCGTAGAGCCAGGCAGCTTGCGCGCGGTCCGATGGGGTGGACTTCAGGAAGGTCCAGGAGCCTACGTCCTGATAGCCTACCTTCTGGCCTTCTTCCCAATATGGCCCGTGTGGGCTAGGCGCCATACGCCACAATGGGTTGCCGTCGCCGTCCACGGTGTTGTTGCCTTCAGACTGAGGCTTCACCATGTCTGCGGTAAAGGCGGTGTACCAGAAGATCTGCTGGGCCACGTTGCCTTGTGCCAGAGCTGGCAGAGATTGGTAGAAGTCGTAAGACGCGGCACCGGGAGGGGCGTAGTTGCGCAACCATTCGTCCCATTTGCGGATCGCGTAGACCGCGGCTGGGCCGTTGGCGGCACCACCGCGGGTGACGGATGCGCCAGCCGGGTTACAGGAGCCTTCTTCCATGCGGATGCCCCATTCGTCGATGGGCACACCGTTTGGTTCGCCTTTGGAGCCTGCGCCCGCCATGGAGAGCCATGCGTCGGTCATACGCCAGCCAAGGTCAGGGGCGCGTTTGCCGTAGTCCATGTGGCCGTAGATGTCGACGCCGTCGATGTTCTTCACGTCTTTGGAGAAGAACTCTGCGATGTCTTCATAGGCAGACCAGTTGACTGGCACGCCGAGGTCATAGCCGTATTTGGCTTTGAAGGCGTCTTGCAGATCGGCGCGGTCAAACCAGTCTTTGCGGAACCAGTAGAGGTTTGCGAACTGCTGGTCTGGCAGCTGGTACAGATCCCCATCCGGACCGGTGGTGAACTGGGTGCCCATGAAGTCATCCAGATCCAGTGTCGGCGAGGTGGTGCCGGACCATTCGCCTGCCATCATGTCGGTCAGGTTGTAAGCCAGTTGCAGGCGGGAGTGCGTGCCAATCAAGTCGGAGTCGTTGACGTAGCCGTCGTAGAGGTTCCGCTTGGTCTGCATCTGTGTCTGCACTGCCTGAACCACTTCGCCCTCTCCGAGGATCTGGTGGTTGACTTTGATACCGGTGATTTCTTCAAAGGCCTTGGTCAGAACCTCGGCCTCGTAGCCGTGGGTCGGAATGCCTTCCGACAGCACGTTGATTTCCATGCCCGCATAGGGCTGTGCAGCGGAGATGAACCACTGCATTTCGCTCATCTGCTCGTCTTTGGACAGCGAAGACGGCTGGAACTCTGCGTCGATCCAGCGCTTGGCTGCCGCTTCGTCGGCATAAAGCGATTGTGTACCCGCAATCACGGCAGACGCCGCGACGGCGGAGATAAGATACTTCCGCATCTTGTCCTCCCAAATGTTTGTAGACCAGTCTAGCAGACCGGATGCCTAAAGGTGTCAAATGCGCTTTTTTCAGTCAACTAATAATTTAGTAGATAGTCCTATCGCCGGCGCTTTGTGCGTTTAAGTAATTGCAAAATATTATGAAAATGCAAACGCTAACTTAGCGGAAGTGAGAAGTTCCGACGTGAATTTGCGTTAGATTTGCGATTCTGTCTATGTTCGATTTGTTCGCAGAAGTGCGTAAATGCTCGCCGCGCACTTCGGATTCGGCGATAGCTTTGAGGGCGTGGGGCTGGATCGCGGAGGCGTGATTTTTGTCCATTTGGCGCTGAAGCCACGCCGTTGGCGAGTAACTGTTCCGAAATTGGAAACAGTTCGTATAAAATTTTTCTAAACCTCTGCACAATTTTGACGGTAGGCTGGAGGGGCTGGCACTATCTCCGACGACTTTTTGAATTACCGACAAAACCTGTGGGGGCAGTCTATGTTTTTTTTAAAGCGTTTTATTGCCTTTGTTGGCAGGCGTGGCCGCGGCCACTGTTGATGGCTCCACCGGATCGGGCGGAGACGACAGCGGCGATGGCGGGGTGGGACGGCACTCCGGACACCCGTGATGACACCGTGACCGGTGGCGACACCACGGGTGATACGCCGGGCGACTCCGTTGAAGACGTGGTGCGCGACATTGAGGCCGTTTTGGACGATCTTGGTTTGGGGGTTCGTGAACCAGACGAGGAACCCATTGTCAGCAATCCGGGCGAAGAAATTGTCGGCACAGATGGCGATGACACACTGATCGGGACGGAGCGAGATGACACCATGTCGGGCGCTGCAGGCAATGACCGTCTGGATGGCTCCTTTGGCAATGATCTGATTGAAGGGGACGAGGGCGACGACGTTCTGCTGGGCCGGTATGGCGTGGATGTGGTCAGCGGCAACGACGGGAACGACCTGATCAAAGGTGGGAAGGGGGATGACTTCCTGTTTGGTGACGGCGGAGATGACACGCTGATCGGATCGCCGGGTGACGATGTGATCGTTGCCGGAACCGGAACGGATTATGTGCGAGGGGATCAGGGCGACGACCTGCTGTTTGGTCTGGACGATTTGAGCGAGGAGACCTCGCCAGATACCTTGTTGGGAGGGATTGGCAACGATCGCCTGGTTGGCGACGATGGCGATATCCTTACGGGTGGGGAGGGGGTGAACAGCTATGGCGTTGTTGTGGGCGGCGAGACGCCGGTTACAATCACGGATTTCCAGTTGTTTCATCCCCCTGAGGCCGAACTGGCCACGGATCTTCTGTCTTTGCTGGATGAAAACGGTGAACTGATCCCGAGTTACGAAATTCTTGAGAACGGGGGACGTCTGGAAAACAACGAGGACGGAACCGGCGTCAACATATTTTTTAATGGCCAGCTGGTTGTGGTGATTGAAGGGTATGAAGCTCAAGACTTCCGTTCCGACTCCAATTGGCTTGGGAACTTCTCACCTGAGCTGACGGGGCGTTTGGATGGGGATGACCTTTTGACCGGCGATGCCGGTAATGTCGTGCGTGACGACGACATGCATGGTGGCTTAGGCGATGATACGTTGATTGGCGGCCTTGGCGCTGACACGTTGGACGGCGGTCAGGGCGATGATGTGATCAATACAGTTGACAGTGTCGCCGGGGCTGAGGGGCAAGATATGGCCTTCGGTGGTGAAGGTGACGATCACCTCACAGCAGATGCCGGCGACATTCTCGCTGGGCAAGAAGGCCGCGATGCCTATGACATCTATGTGCCGACCGAGGACGGCATGGCCCCGGTGGAAATCTACGGGTACGAGTTCTCGACCGAAGACCAAGAAGTGGAGTTCTTGACACTGCTCGGGGCGAATGGTGAGCCATTGAGTGCGGCGGATGTGGCCGACAATCTGGTGATTTACCAGCATGAAAACGGCACCGACGCGATCCTAGAGTACAATGGGCGCATGACGGCCATTTTGCATGGGATAGATGCCAATGTGATCAGCGACCCCACGCTTTGGATTGGCAATCTTGATCCGGAACCAACAACGGATGTGCCGTCCACGCAAGGCTGCAATGATGCGACACAGATTTCCATGACGCTGCAAAGCTCGTCGGGTACGGGCATGTATGTCTCCCAAGAGATGTTTGGCGCCAATGCGGTGTTCAGCGTGAACACGGATATGGGCGTGCCACTGGAGAATTACGTCGAAGGCGCGCGGGCGCTGGATATTGTGAACTTCCGCTTCCCGGCCGGTCAGGGGGACTCGCTGGATGGCGAGAATGAGGGCATCGACTGGCTCAATGTGATCGAGCTGGAAGAAAATGAAGATGGCGAGATAGTGCTGCGGGAAGAGGTGCGCAATGCGCTGGATGCGGCAATTGCGGCGCATGACACCGGCACCGACGTGAAGGTCACGATGGTGATCGCGACCAAACTCTATTCCATCGAGGAGTATGAGGACAAATACGACGACATTGCCCGGTTTGCAGAGATTATGGTCACGGACTATGCCGATCAGATCGAGGCGATTGAGATTGGCAACGAGTATTGGGCCATTGGGGAAACCGCCTATGGTACCAAGGCGGATATTGCGGCGCGGGCCTTGGCGGAAGGCATGGAGCGGGCTGGCGTGTCCGAGGACGATCAGCCAAGCATCATTGTCCAGATGGCGACGCCGAATGAAGGCAGCGAGTATCACACCTCGGTGGATGACCGCCCGTTTGGCGAGCGCCGGGATGACGCAAACCAGCACATCATCGATTTCCTGTCTGAAGAAGCGCGTGAGGCTATCGATGGGGTGGTGGAGCATTACTACTATCGCCGCGACTATGACGAGTTCACTGGCGGTGGCAACGAGCAGGGCTTTATCCCCAACGACTACGCGATTTGGGAGGCCAATTTTGACAAGGAGCTCGACCTGCATGTGACGGAATGGAATATTCGGACCACCAATCTGGAGCAGAACGGTATTCGGTCGTCGGATATTTTGCCTGAGATGATGGAGTATATGGTCAGCTGGGGCACCGACGCGGCACATGGTTGGCCGGTGGTTCATAACACCACCTCGATGTTGGCGGGAAAGCGCTCTGACATGCCGATCCTCAATGAGGATGGATGGGTTGTGAACTCGGTGCGCGGCGCGACCTTTGATGTGATGTCGTCGGAACTGGTGGGAACGCAGCTGCTGGATACCAATTTTTCCAACGATGACGGTCGCATGGAGATTCAGGCCTACCAAGAAGATGGCAAGGTAGTGGTGCAGGTGGCCTCGCGGACTGGTGAGGCGGTTGACCTTGATCTGGATCTATCCAGCCTGGTGTCTGGGTATGAGAACGCCTATGGCGTGAAGGTGGGCTATGACCGCTCTGCTGACAGTTCTGACGGGGTGTATCGCGACAACGGTGAATATGTGCAGGCGGAAAGCACCATCATTGATGGCGAGCCCTACTACTTCAACGAGTATGACGTGCGTGCCACCGTGACCGATGTGGATGTTGATGGGGCGGATCTCAATCTGTCGTTGAACCCTTATGAGATGGTGCAGCTGGTCTTCGAATTTGGCGATACGCCGCCGCCGCCCGCGGAGGAAGGGCGTCAAATTGTCGGAACGTCAGGCGACGATGAAATCATCACCGACAACGGCAATGACTCCATTTTGGGCATCGAAGGCAATGACAACATCATCGCCAACGGCGGGTTTGACACGGTGCGTGGCGGGGAAGGCAACGATCGAATTGAAGGTGGCAAGCAGGATGACTTTGTCTATGGCGATGAAGGCAATGACGCGCTGTATGGCTACGGTGGAGACGATAGCCTGAAGGCGGGGGAAGGCAACGATAGCATTTCCGGCAATCAGGGCATGGATACGCTTTTGGGCAACGAAGGCGATGATGTGTTGCGTGGCGGCGGCGACAACGACAGCATGAATGGCGGTCAAGGCGCGGATACGTTGAAAGGCGGCAGTGGCAGGGACACTATGACCGGCTACAATGGCGCGGACACCTTTGCCTTTGAGCTGGAAGACATGATGGATGGCGACATCATCACAGACTTTGAGCCGGGCCGCGATGTGATTTCTTTGGACTATGATGACATCACTTCGATTGATGACCTGACGATTTCCGAAGTGGCGCAGGGCATTGTGATCTATGTGGGCGATCACGGTGGTATGTTGTTGCAAGGGGAATTGTCCTTGGCACAGGTGGCCGACCCCAGGAACTTCTTGTTCACATAACGCCTTGTTGAGGCCGCTTCCTTCCGGTGTTTGATAGCGCTAAAACGGCGTATCCCTGCTACCTGTGGTGGGGAGGTCGCGGAGGAAGATCATGCGCTACTTATTTGACCCAAAAGAGGTTTTTGCCATTCCGGTGAAGGGGGAAGCCGTGCGCTATCCGGTGCGTCGGATTTTCTGTGTGGGGCGCAACTATGCGGCGCATGCGGCGGAAATGGGCGGGCAGGTGGACCGTGAGGCACCGTGGTATTTCACCAAATCCGTGGCCCATGCGGTCTTAAGCGGCGCGGAATTGCCATATCCGCCGGGCACGTCGAACTATCACCATGAAATGGAACTGGCCTTTGCCATTGGCGCCGAGGTGTTTGAGGCGGATGAGGCCGAGGCTGCGGCGGCGGTCTATGCCTATGGCTGCGCGTTGGACATGACGCGGCGCGACCGGCAGCAGGATGGTAAGGACCACCGTCGGCCGTGGTCGCTGGGCAAAGATGTGGAAGGGTCGGCGGTGTTCGCGGAGCTGAAGCGGGTGAAGGATTTTGGCGCGATAGGCGATCAGGCAATTGCGCTGTCTGTAAATGGCGCGCCGCGCCAAGGTGGCAAATTGAGTGACATGGTTTGGTCGCCAACCGAAATTGTGATGCATCTGTCGAAATTCTATCACCTAGGACCTGGTGACGTGGTGATGACCGGCACGCCGTCTGGTGTGGGTCCGGTTGTCACCGGGGACGTTATCCACGGTTCAATTGAGGGGCTCGCGCCGGTCGAACTGGCGTTGATGGTTACAAAAAGCTGACGTACTGAACCTGTTAAGAACTGCCGCGCCGGGGATGGCGTGGCAGACCAGCGCGAAGGACTATCATGGGGATCAAGTTTTTTTCCGACAAGGCGCGGCCAGTGCATCTGGGCCCGTACCCATTGGAACGACTAAAGCGGCAGGACACTGCCGCCTGGCGCAATGTGCCAGATGACCCCGTGTTGACCTTTCACCGTCCAGAGCAGCCGGAGAGCATCGTGAACGCCATGGGCGAGTTCCAGGCGATGATGGATGCACTGCGCGATGGGATGGTCAATGGCGTGCAGTCAGAGATTCCGAGTGATCCTGTGGAGCGGGCTAATCACCTAAAATCATTCGGGTATTTCAACGATGCCTCTATGGTGGGAGTTGGGCCGCTAACCGATGCGGCGCGGCTGGAGGAGCCGCGGCGCAACCCGGACATTGATCGGCTGGCTGAGGCGTTGCGCTCGCGGCAGATCAAATCCTTGGCGGCGGGGATCGACCTGATTATGGCCGATCTTAAGGACTCCATGGAGATGCCACCCAGCTCGATTGAGAGCCACAAACATGCGCTGGTGTTTTTGATTGAACACCACCGGGACCCGGAGCGGGGCGAGCCCGGCAGTGACTGGATCTTGGACGCGCAGAACCATCGCGCCTGTTTGCGGGCCACGGAAAGTGCCGTGGTGATTGCCAATTATATCAGGCTTCTGGGCTTTGGCGCCAAGGCACATACGGCGACGTCTTCGGATGTGGATTTGGGCAAGGTGGCGCTGTCGGCTGGGCTCGTGTCTTGTGAGGATGGTACCTTGGTGGCGCCGTGGTTGGGCACGCGGTATGGCTTGGCAGTGATCACCACCGATATGGAGCTGGCCCATGATGGCGCGCTGGCCCCAATGGCGGAGCAGCCGTGGTTCAAGACGCAGGGACCGGCCTGGTGGCTGGGCAAAGGCTTTGCCAAATCTGCGATGAACCAGGACCCGTTCCGCAATCGGGATTACGTGAAAGGCGCGCAGCCTTTTGAGCGTTTGAAGCGGGTGGAGACACCGACAACCTATATTGACGAGGCCAATGTGGCGCGGGTGCCCAAGCGTGCGGATATGTTTGCGCGGGTGCAGTTTGGCGACATGGGCAAATCGCTGCAGGATGCGGCCAAAGGCGGCTACTACGTGCGCAAAGCCGCGCCAAGTATGGCGCAGCGGCGGGCGTTGGGGGCCTTTGTGCTGTTGCAAGATGGCGCCAGCGCAAAAGTCAAAAAGTCAACGGATTCAGAGCGTAATTCGGCGAACCTAAAAGCTGCGACCTACTTTCTTGGCGTCGATGCAGTTGGCCTAAGCCGCTGTCCGGAGTGGGCGTGGTACAGCCATGATGCCACCGGCACGCCGATCAACCCGGTGCATGACAATGCGATCAGCATGATTGTGGATCAGGGCTATGAAACCATGGAAGGCGCCAGCGGGGATGACTGGATCAGCGTGGCGCAATCGATGCGGGCGTATCTGCGGTTCTCCTTGTTGGGCGGCGTGATTGCACAACAGATACGGAACCTTGGGTATAAGGCCAAGGCGCATACAGTGATGGACGGTGAGGTGCTGCAACCGCCGCTGTTGCTGTTGTCGGGGCTGGGCGAGGTGAGCCGGATTGGCGAGGTGATCCTGAACCCCTATCTGGGGCCGCGGCTGAAGTCCGGTGCGGTGACCACGGACATGCCGATGGATCATGACCAACCTATTGATTTTGGTCTGCAAAACTTCTGTGAGAACTGCAACAAATGCGCGCGGGAGTGCCCGTCTGGCGCGATCACGGCGGGTCCGAAGCTGATGTTCAACGGCTATGAGATTTGGAAGTCGGACAGCCAGAAATGCGCGACCTATCGGATTTCCACACCCGGCGGGTCGATGTGTGGGCGGTGTATGAAGACCTGCCCGTGGAACCTTGAAGGCCTGTTTGCCGAGGCACCGTTCCGCTGGGCGGCGAGCAATTTCCCGAGCCTTGCCAAACCTTTGGCCAAATTGGACGACGCGGTTGGCAATGGCGGTTTGAACGACACCAAGAAGTGGTGGTGGGATATTGAGCTGGAGGAAGACGGGGCGTTTCGACCGACGCAGCATCCGCTCAACCGTCGGGATTTGCAGAAAGATCTGGACCTGAAATACGAGGATCAGACGTTGGCGGTGTACCCGGCGGCGCTGGCGCCTCATCCGTGGCCGTATCCGTTCCCGATGGATCGGGAGGCTGGGATTCAGGCCTATGAATCAATGGTTTCCGCCGATGAATATAAGGCGCGTGTGGCCTCCGGTGATGACAGTGTGATCGATCGGTACGTGGTGCCGGATGCGGAGGATGCGCCGGTGTTGCAGGTGCAGATTTCGCATGTTGAGCCGATGACGGCGGATGTGACCAAGTATGAGTTCCAGACCTTGGATGGTGCGCCATTGCCGGAATGGACGGCAGGTGGGCATTTGGATGTGTTGGTCGCGCCGGAGTTTTTGCGCCAGTACAGCATGTCGGGAGATCCTAAAGATCGGTCAAAGTATCAGATCGGTGTGTTGCGCGAAGACGAGGGGCGGGGCGGCAGTGCCTTCCTGCACCGGATTTTCCGCGAAGGGCGCAAAGTGTTTGTGTCCAAACCCATCAACCATTTTGAACTGGTCGAGGATGCCACAAAGAGCTTCCTGATGGGTGGCGGCATTGGCATCACGCCGATGATTGCCTTTGCCCATCGCCTGCATGATCTGGGCCGGGATTTTGCGTTGCATTATTCCGCGAGCCGCGAAGATGGCGCTGGATATATCAATGATCTCAAGGCGATGCCCTGGGCGGACAAGGTGGTGTTCCACTTCTCCGACAAAGGCACGCGGGCGGATTTGGATGCGGTGCTGAGCGGTTACCAAGATGGGTGGCATGTCTACACCTGTGGACCGGACCGGTTTATGGACGGTGTGATGCAGGCTGCAGAGCGGCAGGGCTTCCCGGAAGAGGCGCGGCATTTGGAATATTTCAATGTGCCGGAGCAGCCGGAGTATGAGAATTTTGACTTTACAATGCGCCTTAAAGACGGGCGGGAATTCCTTGTTCCTGCAGACAAAATTGCCACCGACGTGCTGTTGGAAAACGGCGTGCACGTGGATGTGAAATGTGCCGACGGGATCTGTGGGGTTTGCAAGTGTGGGCTTATCTCCGGCGAGGTCGAGCATCGTGACTTTGTGCTGTCCAACAAGCAGCGTGAGACCTCTGTGATCCTGTGCCAGAGCCGTGCGAAAGAGGCCGGTGGGGTGATCGAAATCTACCTATAGGACGCTGCATTAACCGATGGGAATGCCGGCGTTTGGCGCGTCGGTATTCTGTCGGTTTCGCGGCTGCTTTGCGGAGGTGCGTTTTTTGAGGCGCGATAGGTTAACGCGCCTGCGCCTTTCTTAGAGCGATCCTGTTTTGGCTATCTCAAGCGCGGCGCCGATCACGAGGTCGGCGGCCACGGATGCCAGGATCATGCCCATGACGCGGCTGACAATGGCGGCACCCGAGTTGCCGATTGCGCGGATGATGGGGCCAGCGGCCAACATACAGAGATAGGCACAGAGTAAAACGGCCAACATGACCACGGCTGTGATGGCCTGATCCGGGATAGAGACGGTGTTGTTGTCGGTCAACAGAACAATTGCGAGCATGGCGCCGGGGCTTGCCAAGGATGGGACCGCCAGCGGGAAGACGGCCGGAGAGGGTTTTTGGGCCAGCTCGGCATCTGCGTCGGCGGCGTGCTTGTCGCTCTCCGGTTTGCTTTCGCCAAAGATCATGGTGAGGGCGAATAGGAAGAGAACGATGCCGCCTGCGACCTGGAAGGACAGCAGGCTGATGCCAAGGCCGTCGATCAGCAGTTGTCCGAAGACCAGGAAGAAGAGCAGGACCCCTGCAGAGACTGCTGCAGCAAGGAGCGCAGTTTTGCGCCGTTCCTGCGTGGTCATGGCGGCGGTGACGGCGATGAAGACGGGGATGGTGCCGATCGGGTCGATCACCACCCAGAGGGTGACAAAGCGTTCAAATAAATCCATGGGGAGAAGCTAGGGCGGATTGGCGAGGAAGTCATTAAAGTTGTCGGGGGGATGCTTTCGGTAGAGTGGTTTCGAGCAGATGATTTACTCAGATCAGTCTTCAGGGCTTGATCTCGGGGTGGCTTGCTTATTGCATGTTCCCATGGGCTTTGAAGTGAATGTATCTAAAGAACTCAAACTGGTTTACACCAAGTACTTCGGTTTTGTTAAGCGCCAAGAGACGGAGCAAGCATTGTTTGCGACCCTTGAGCACCCTGAATATTTGCCCGGAATGTCGGAGTTGACCGATCTTTCAATGGTTGAAGGTACTGAGCTTTCCTCGGAGACGATTGGTGACCATACGTCTCAAGTGGCTGCCTACTATGAGATGCAGGCAAAATTTACGGCACACTACGTTTTCGCTCCTACAGATCTTGGCTTCGAATTGGCTCAAGCGCATCGTAAGCTTGCTCAACAGAGTATCGACAATCTGACTCTCAACATTTTTCGGAATGAGGCAGAAACGTTGAAAACCATGGGGCGCAGCGAAGCCACTATTGCTGAACTGTTGAAAAACTTTTCGCGCTAAAACCCCGCATCCGACACCTGCGCCACGATGGTTTGCGCCCTCACGATCGGGAGGCTGACCTTACGGAGTGTGGTGGCAGCGGCGCAATTACTTTGCAATTGCGCCGGTGATTTTTGCACACCGGAGACCGACCGGCTCGAAACGAGCCTTTGAAACTTAAACACATACCAATCGTTGGGTTTCGCCGGCGATGATGCCTTCTTCGTCGGTGGGGATGACAAAGGCGGCGAGACGGCTGTCGGTTGTGGTGATGCGGGCGTTTCCTGCCGCGTTGGCCGCGTCGTCAATATCAGCGCCAAGCCAGGCGCAGCCTTGCAGGATGCGGGCGCGGATGGCGGCAGAATTTTCGCCGATGCCGCCTGTGAAGACCAGAGAGCCAACGCCGCCCATGGAGGCGGCCAAGGCGCCGATTTTCTTGCAGGCCTGATAGACAAAGAGCTCCACGGCCTCGGCGGCCGCCGGGCTGTCCGAGGCGAGCAGGTCGCGCATGTCGGAACTGATATCAGAGACACCCAGGAGGCCGGATTTGGTGCCCAGTGTGTCTTCGATTTCCGCCACGGACATGCCGCGGTCGCGCAGCATGTGGAAGATCACACCGGGGTCGAGTTCACCGCAGCGGCGGCCCATGACCAGACCGTCCAGTGCGGTGTACCCCATGGTGGTGGCGACAGATTTCATGTTTTGCATCGCACACATGGAGGCGCCGTTGCCGAGGTGGGCGACTATCACTTTGCCATTGGGCTGGTCCAAGTGGTGAGGCAGCTGGGTGGAGATGTAGTGATAGCTCAGCCCGTGGAAGCCATAGCGCAGCACGCCGTCGTCAGAGAAACTGCGCGGGATGGCGAAGAGTTGCGCTATGCGCGGCTGGGTGCGGTGGAAGGCGGTGTCAAAGCAGGCGACCTGCGGAATGTCGGGCCAGCGGCGCGCGACGGCCTCGATGCCGGCGAGGTTGTGCGGCTGGTGACCGGGGGCCAGTGGGGCGAGGGTGCGCAACTTTGCAATGACTTCGTCGGTGACCCGTGCGGGGGCGGCAAAGTCCTGACCGCCATGCACCACACGGTGCCCGGAGCCGGTGATGCGCAGGTTGTCGGAGAGGCCCGCGATATGGGTCAGCAGCCAGTCGAGAATTTCGGCGTGGGTGGCGTTGTCTGCCACCGGCACGTCGATGTGTTTGGTGCCGCCGTGGTATTGTGGGTCCAGCCCGATGCGGTCGACTTGACCATGCAGTATCTGTTTTAGATCAGCGCCATAGACGGCGTATTTGATGGAGGACGATCCGGCGTTCAGGACCAGAAAGGCGTCTTGTGTTTCCGGCATCACATCAGGTCCCGACCAAGGTTGTGGTGCACCATGAGCTGCGCCAGCGCGGCGGAGACCAGTCGGCTGAGCGTGCCATCGGCGCGGGAGGTGAGCATGATTGGCACACGCGCGCCCAGCACGAGGCCGGCGCTGTCGGCACCGGCGAGGTGCATCAGCTGTTTGGCGATCATGTTGCCGGCCTCTAGGTCCGGGGCGACGAGGATGTCGGCTTCACCGGGGACGGGAGATTTGATGCCTTTGGCGTCCGCAGCCTTGCGCGAGATGGCGTTGTCAAAGGCTAGCGGGCCGTCCAGCACGCCGCCGGTGATTTGCCCGCGGTCGGCCATTTTGCAGAGCGCGGCGGCTTCGACGGTGGACGGGATTTTCGGGTAGATGGTTTCCAGCGCAGAGAGGATGGCCACTTTCGGCTCGTCAACGCCAAGCGCATGGGCGAGCTCGATGCTGTTTTGCACGATGTCGGCTTTGACCATCAGATCGGGGAAGATGTTGATCGCGGCGTCGGTGATCAGAAGCGGTTTGGGGTAAGTCGGCACGTCGAGCACAAAGACGTGGCTCATGCGGCGTTCGGTGCGCAGGCCGGTGACCTTATCGACCACGGCGCTCATGACCTCATCGGTGTGCAGCGCGCCTTTCATCAGGGCCTGCGCCTTGCCTTCGCGCACAAGACGAACGGCGGCCTGGGCGCTGGCGTGGCTGTGTTTCGCGTCGACGATGTCCAACCCATCGATGTTGAGGCCTTCCTCGGTTGCGATGGCTTTGATGCGGTCTTCGGGCCCGACCAGAATGGGGATGATCAGGGTTTTGTCGCGGGCTTCGAGCGCGCCGATCAGGGAGGCGGCGTCACAGGGGTGCACAACGGCGGTGGCAATCGGGTTCAGCGGCGCGGTGGCGGCCAGCATGGCGTCAAAACTGTTCACATGGGGGGCGGACTGTTCCAAGGGAGGCTCCAGTGCTCATAAGGGTAATTTGTTGGCGCGTTATGCTCCCAATATGGAGGGCCCACTTTGATTCACAACAAAAATAGTGGGGAAAAGCCATGTCAAAGGCGCAACCCTGCGTTACCTTGAGCGGGGCTGTGTAAAGCTTTGAAAATGTGGAAGGCTTACGCGTTGGCGTCAAAGCAGCCGAAGTGGGATTGAGCAAAAACCAAGGGTTTGCCTTCGCCGACCCAGAGGCGTTCCACCTGACCCACAACGATGTCATGGTCGCCGCCATCGTGCACCGCATGGGTGCGACATTCAAAGCGTGCCAGACAATCTGGCAGCAGCGGCACGTGATCGGCGTTGGTTTCATGTTGCAGGGCGGCGAAGGGATCGCCGTTGCGGGCGAAGTCCGTGGCCAGTGCGCTTTGGTCATCGCGCAGCATATGGATGGCAAAGTGGCTGGCGCCGGCAAAGAACGGGTGACGTTCAGAATTGCGGGCCGGGCACCAGAGCACCAGCGGCGGATCAAGCGACACAGAAGAGAAAGAATTGGCAGTCATGCCAAGTGGACCCTGCGTGGTGGGCACAGTGACAACGGTCACACCGGTGGCAAAGCACCCAAGAGCGTCGCGGAAGCGGCGCTGGTTCTCAGCCGTAGGGGCAAAGGTTTCATCCGTCATATGCAGGTTGTCTTTCATGTCGCGCATCCTAGCGCAGCAATGGGCCGAAAATAGGGCGGGCGCAAGAGACAGTTTGCTCTGCCTTTACGATTGCCAAATTCATCGACCACAATGGCTGCGGGCTCTCCTTATATATACATCGCTTTTTACGCAAATTGCGGAGAGTTGGATTTTAACGACTGCCTTGTTTTGGCCCCAAGTCGAACACCGCGTGCCCCAGAAACAGACCGCAAATGGCACCGATTTGGTCCGAATGCTGCCCCAGATGCTTGTTCAATTGATTTCAAGGATTTGAGGGAGGCACCATGCGCGCCATTAGACTACTCGCCACACTTGTAACACTGCTGCCAGCCGTGTTGCATGCCGAAGCAAACGTAACAGGGAAGCTGCCCGGAGAGGCAGCGGTTGGACGCCTGATGTTGTCAGGTAAGGCGATGTGTACGGGGGCATTGATTTCACCGGATTTGGTGCTAACCGCCGCGCATTGTCTTTATGACCCGCGTACCGGCAAAAAACTCCAGCCCCATCAGATCGAGTTTCAGGCCGGTTTGAAGCGCGGCAAGGCCAAGGCGGTTCGCAAAGTTTCTGTTGCCACGGCGCATCCCGATTACATCCACAACCACAAGGGCAAAGCTCAAGTGGGCAGCGACATCGCGCTGCTGAAGCTGGGCACGCCAATTGCAAAGAATTCTGTGCTGCCAATGCGGTACGGCGCCAACCTGTCCAGCGGCGATATGCTGGGGGTTTTGAGCTACACCATCAGCAACCGCACCGATCCGATCCTGGAATATCCCTGCCGCGTGCTGGCCCGTCAGCAGGAAACGCTGGTGATGAGCTGTGAAGTGAACTTTGGCGCCTCTGGCGCACCGGTTCTGGCGCTGACCAATGGCAACAACCCTGCGGTGGTTTCTGTGGTGTCTGCCAAGGCGGCGATGGGCGGAAAGAATGTCTCTGTTGGGACGCTGTTGAGCGCGGACACGCTCCGGCAAATGATTGCGGGTGGGTAAGCCTCCTGCTCTGGCTTACTTGTCCAACTCTGGCGGCCCTCGGGCCGCCATTTTTTTGTTTATCAGGTGTTATTTGCCAAACAGAAGGCGCAGTCCAAGCGCGGAGAGCACCACGGCGGCGATGCGGTCGAGATAGGTCTTGGCGCGCAGATAGGCGGCGCGGGCTGTGGCGGTGCTCATGCCAAATGCCAGTAGGCTGTAGAAGATCAACTCGATCACCAGGTGGTTGGCAAAAATGAAGCCTTTTTCTGAGAGCGTCATGTTGGCCGGGAAGATCACAACCAGCACGGCGGCGGCAAACAACACAGATTTGGGGTTCATCAGGTTGATCATAAGACCTTGCCAGAAAGCGTGATGGGCCGGTTTCACGTCGGTTGGCGCCAAAGGCTCGCGAGCGCCTTTCCACATGCCGTAAGCGATATACATCAGGTAAAGCGCGCCGACGGTCTTCACGGCGACATAGGCCCACGGGAAGGCGGTGAAGATCACTTCCAGCCCCATAAGGGCGGCTAGGGTCCAGAGCGCGGCCATGAGGCCAAGACCGGCACCCACAGCGAGACCAGCTCGACGACCCGCGGTGAGGGCGGTTTTTACGGAAATCAGGAAGGCCGGACCGGGACTGGCAATGGCGGCGGCCAGTGCGAGGTTGAAGGTAAGGATGTGAGTGAGGTCCATGGGACGCGGCTCCTTTTGCAGTGCATTAGACGTACGGGAGGGCGCGGGACAAGTCACGGCATAGTTGCGGGGAAAAGAGCTGTGGCGCTGGCAGTGCTGATGATTTGTGCGGCGAGACTGTGGCGGGGTAGGTGACAAGGTCGATAGGTTGGCGCTCACTCAAGGTAAACAGGCTTCTTGAGGGTTGAGACGGCTCGCGAGGGGGCCAAAACAACCTCCTGTCTCATTGGGCACCAAACGCCATAGGTCGCGGACAACGCACATTGCAAAGGTTCGACAACGCATTGACGTATCTGGTTGGGAGGGAGTCGCGAAAATCAGTTTCGCCTGCCTTTTGCCGTCATTTCATAATCTTTGTCACAAACGGCTTCATTCGTGACATGGTTGAGTTGAAGTAATCTGGCACCATTGATGGTAATTTGTTTCGTACAGGACATCCTAAATAATGCTTAGATCGTTGTTCTCCCCGCGCCAGACCCGCAAGAAAATTTTCGTGCCTTCTTCCTCAGTCGCAGAAGGCGCCGAGCGATATGCGATGGTCCAGTCTATTGTTAACTGGCTAAACGTTGCGAGAGATCAAGGTTGTTACATAGCGGATGAAATCGCTGAAGAAGCACCGCAACTTTACAATGCGGATTATTACTACGCACAAGTTTGTAACGGTGGGCATGCGCAGTTTCGGCACAACTCTCGGATGGATCCGATGACGTTGATCCACGCGCAAAACGGCCTACTAGCGGCTGGCCTGACGGAATTGCACTCTTGTATCAGCGCATTGGTTGAGTTTCCCGAGATGGAGAAACAAGTCTTGGAAGAGCTCGATACCAAATTTTTTGCCTGCTACAAAAACTATCATGCGAAAATGAACGACTGGTTCCGTCCCAAGGTCAAGGTGATCCCGGACGCGAAGTACGAAAAGCACCTGCAAAACTTTCTGAAGCACGATGTTGTGCGTGGCCAGCGTTTCCGGGACCTCTCAATTTTTGACCTTCAGGGGAAGATCCAAAACGGCATGTTGGCTGGATTTTCACATATGGCCAGAGGCTTGGGATATAATTTTTTGGAGATCCGACCGGGAAGTATCAAAGTCATATGTGGTGAGCAATTCATTGTTTGGCGCATTGCTGTAAGCGATGGAGTCAAAAATCTTCTATTGTATGGGATGGAAATAGGCGGGCGATACCTTTTGGTTCCCGAGGTTCCCAATGGACCTATTGAAACCGACGAAGCACTCATTTTGCTGGTTAAGTCTGGTTGCCAGCTCATGGTGGAGGACGTCAAAGCGCAATGCGCCTACGCGACCGATAAGCGCTTAGGGATAAAGACTGCACTATTGTTGGAAAATGTTCCCGACTTTGACTTGAAGGAAGTCACTGCGCTTAACTATTTTTTCGAGAATCCTCATGCGGAACACGGTGACGCCGTTCTTGTTAACTCGCGCAACAGAGTCGGTGGTCTGTGCGTGATTTTTGGAGAAGCTCGAGCGTTGGTTATTGATGTGGGAAAAGACAAGGTCGTCGCCAAGGTGAAACAACGCACTCTGGCCAAAGCCGTGCGCGAGTTTGATTCACGACACCGTGTCCATTAGCACCCAGGACAAGCTGCGTGTTCGCAAAATCCAATTGATGGACGTTGATTGATGCGGTCCCTGATTTGTTCTGCTTACTGGCAAATAAGTTGATCGTAAAACAGGTCAAATACCGACATTGGGGTGGCTTTGGTGAAGCGCCAAGTTTGTCCGCATATCGGACCGTGCCGCGCTCTTGTCGCTTCGTTTACGGCTCCCGGAAGGCCTCTTTGCTCTTATACAGCGGTTTCATCAAGTAGCGCAGGACGGTTTTGGAGCCGGTGTGCAGCTCGATCGTGGCGCGCATGCCGGGGCGGATTTCGATGGCTTTCTGGCGTTCGGTTAACGCGTCGGCGTTCACGTTTACGGTGACCTTGTAGTAGGGCGGCGCGGAGGGATCGCGTTCGTCCTCAAAGGTGTCCGCGGAGATGAAATCCACCTTACCTTTGAGCGAGCCATAGATGGTGTAGTCGTAGGCGGTGAGCTTGATGGAGGCGTCCTGGCCTGGCTCGACGTTGGCGATGTTTTCTGGGCGGACCTGAGCCTCGACAAAGAGTTCTTCGCCCAAGGGGATGATTTCAAAGATTTCTTCGCCGGGGCGGACAACGCCGCCTATGGTGGTCACGGCGAGGTTGTTGACGATGCCGCGCATGGGGGCGGTGATCACGGTGCGCGACAGCTGGTCCTGCGCGAGGCGCATTTCTTGGCGCAGCGAGGTGATCTCTTTTAGGGTTTCGGAGTATTCTTCCGCCAGCGCCAGTTCGGCCTGAGTGAGGATGTCCATGTAGCGGATTTCCGCCTCGGAGGCTTTCTCGCGGGCCTTGTTGACCTCCAGCAGGGCGACAAACTCTTTCTTGTAGAGACGCTCCATGTTGGAGAGTTCTTCCTGAGCCTGCTCGAGCTGGGTAAACGCGCCTTCGCGGCGGCTGTCGATGTCGGTCTGGCGGGCTTCGATCAGGGCTTTTTCAGAGGCCAGAATGCGGGGGGCGCGCTTGGCAAGTTCTTCGGGGACGTCAAATTCAAACTGGCCGTCGATTTCGGCCTCTAGCCGGAGGCGGCGCAGTTCCAACGCGTCGATCTGGTCTTGCAGGTCATCAAAGGCGGTGCGGAACCGGGTGTCGCTGAGGGTGGCAAGCACCTGACCAGCTTCGACCAGGTCGCCCTGCTTGACGGCGAGGTCGGCGAGGATGCCGCCTTCGAGGTTTTGCACGGATTGGGAGCGGGAGGAGGAGACGACCTGACCGTCAGCGCGCACAATTTCGTCGACCCAGGCAAAGGCGGACCAGATGACAAACAGCCCGACTGCGGCGGCAATCAGGCGGATGGTGAGGCGGGAGGCTTTGAGTTGCTCGTCGAGGCCGGTTTCGTTTTCGAACTCGGAGGCCGTCATCCTGCTGCACCTTCGGCGAGGTGGGCGAGGACTTGTTCCCGTGGGCCATCCACCACGAGGCGGCCGTTTTGCAGGATTAGTGTGCGGGTGGAGAGCGCGAGGATCGGCGTGCGGTGGGTGGCGATGAGGGCGGTGCGGCCTTCGAGCCAAGTGGAGAGGCGGCTGACCAGCGTGCGTTCCAGCGTTTGATCCAGCGCGGCGGTGGGCTCATCTAGCAGCACGATACTGGGGTTTTGCAGCCAGAGGCGGGCCCAGCCGATGGATTGGCGCTGGCCGATAGACAGGCCTTCGCCGCCGTCGCGAATTTGCAGATCCAACCCCTGCGGATGATTGCGCAGGAAAGGGCCAAGGCCGGCAAAATCGAGCGCCGCCATCAGGCGGTCGTCGTCGCGTTCAAGCTGTGTCAGGTTGAGGTTGTCACGCAGAGAGCCCGCAAACAGGCGTACGTCCTGGCTGAGGTAGCCGATGTTGCGGCGTAGGTCGCGTTGGTCGATCTGACCCATGTCGGTGCCGTCGAGCAGCACGCGGCCTTTGGTGGGGCCGTAGAGACCGGCCATGAGCTTCAGCAGCGTGGATTTGCCGGAGCCATTGGCACCCAGGATGGTGACACGCTGGCCCGGTTTGATGACCACGCCGGGCACATCAAGGGAGGCGCCGCTGTTTTCGTCATAGGCAAAGGACAATTCGCGCAGTTCGAACTGGCCTTCGAGTTTCTCGCGACGCAGGTATTTGCGCTCGCCGTCTTTCTCTTGCTCAGAAAGCGCAATGGCATCAAGGCTTTCCAGAGCGCCTTTGACGTTGGACCAGCGCGCCAGCGTGCCGGCAAATTGGGTCAGTGGGGCCAGTGTGCGCGAGGTGAGGATGCCGCAGGCAATAATAGTTCCGACGGTGAATTCGCCCGCAAACACCAGATAGGTGCCGATCACCACGGTGGCGATATAGGTCATTTGCTGCACGCCCTGGGACCAGTAGGTCAGGGCGGAGCTGAGGCGGCGTTGTTCGGCGGAAGAGTGGCTGGAAACGGCGTTGAGTTCGTCCCAAAGGCGCAGCACGCGGTCTTCTCCGCGTTGGGTTTTTACAGTGTCGAGTTCCGTGATGACCTCTTGCAGCAGGCGGCCCACTTTGGCGGAGGCACCTTGGGTTTCGCGCGACAGGCTGATCATGCGTTTTTGCAAGACGTAGGCGGGCAGCACCATGAGCACGCCGCCGAGCATCAGGACCCAGACGAGGTTGCCTGCAATCGAGGCGACCAGCGCGAGGAAGATGACAATAAACGGCATATCCGCCAGCACCGAGATGGTGGTGGAGGTGAAGAAGTCGCGCACGGCGCCGAAGTCGCGCATCGCGGCAAACAGGCCGGATGGGGGCAGGGGGCGACGGTCCGAGCGCATGCCAAGCAGGCGCTTCATCAGGCGGTGCTGGATAGAGAGTTCCATTCGGCGGCCAGCGGCGTCGCTCATCTTGGCGCGGGCGAGTTTCAGCAGACCTTCGAGACCAATGGCAAAGATCGCACCGACGGCCAGAACCCAGAGCGTGGCCTGTGACTGGTGTGGGATCACGCGGTCGTAGACTTGCAGAGAGAAGAGCGCGACGGCGACGGCCAGAAGGTTGGCGACCAGCGAGCCCAGCATGATCTCGCCCATGTGGCGGCGGTATTTGGTGAATTCGCCCCAGAACCAGTGGCCGGACATGCCGTCTGCGATTTGTGGCACATGGCGCTCGGCCAGTTGACGCAGAGAGACCTTGGCGCGCAGGGCGGTGCCGGCGAAGAACGGCTCAAATTCGGTGACGGGCACTTCGGCGCGGTTGTCGGCGCAGCTGTCGTCATAGACGTAGAGTGTGTCTTCGTCCTGAGACAGGACCAGAATGGCCTGTCCGTTGTTCATCATCGCCACGGCGGGCCAAGCGGCGGCGGTGACCTTCATCTTGTGATGAATTTTGGGTTCCACACCGGCATGGGCGAGCGCGCCAGACAGCGCCTTGACAGAGACATCACCAGGCGCGTTGGTCCACATGTGTTCGGCCACATCGGTAACCGGAACATCGACGCCGTTGAGCGAGGCAAGTGTGGAGATCAGCGTCGCGCGGTGTTGGATGCGGGTGGCGGTGGCCTCCACCAGATCGTGGATGGCATCTGACGGAGTAGGCGCTGCCGCAGGTTTGGTCTGCGTCGGTGTCGAGACGGTTTTGGGCGTGATTTGAGCCACTTGCGTGGAGGCGGGCGTTTGGGCAGGCGCGGGGGCTTTGTTGGCGGCTTTGGTGGATTTCACCGCCGCAATTGAGAGCACCACCGGTGCTTTGCCTTTGGGTGTCCCGTCGCTCAAATTGCGTCTCCGTCTGCCAGCAGGCCCAGATCACGGGCGAGCTCTAGTTGCGCCAGCAGCTTGTCGTATTTGGCGTCAACGCCGTCAAGGGAGCGCAGCACGGATTGTTCGTAAACATCGACCACTTCGAGCACGGAGCGTTGTCCGGCGCGGAACTGGGCTTCAAACAGTTTGTAGGTGTCACGGCCTTCGCGGGAGAGTTGATTGGCCTCACGCTCTTGGCGTTCGAGGCTCTGGATGTTGCTTTCCAGGCGTTTGCGGTCGCGGGCGCCGTCCTCGCGGGCTTCATCCACCTGGCGGGCGGCAATGTCTTTGGAGGCTTCGATGGCTTTCAGGCGGTCGCCGGTGCCAAGGCCGAGGCCAACGTCGTTGGAGAGGTTCAGGCCTGCGCTGTTGCCGCGGTTGGTGGTGCGGGCGGTGGCCTTGAGGCCTGGCAGTTGCGCGGCGCGCTCCACGGTGGCTTGAGCGACGGAGCGTTCGGCTTCGGCGCGGGCGCGCAGCACGTCCAGCGGTTCCACCGCCGGGTAAGACTGGGCGGAGAGGGCGGAGACTGGCTTCAGCGTGAAGGCGGTGCCGGTCATGGCTTTGAGTTCGGCCAGAGCGGTGCCCGCGCTTTCAGAGGCGGTTTCGCTTTTGGTTTCCAACGTTTGGATTTTGGTGCGCACCATGCGCAGGTCGCCTTTGTTGGAGACACCGCCATCGACGCGCCCCTGCACAATGCGTTCAAAATGATGTAGCTGGGCGAGGCCTTTGTTGCCAACCTGGGCCTTCTCCTGTCCGCGCAAGCCTTTGATATAAAGCGCTAGCGCGGTGTAGGTGCGCTCGTTGAGATCTTCGGAGAGGGTGACAGCCGCGACCTCGACATCGGCGGCGGCGTACTCGCGCTCGGCCTTTTTGCGGCCGTGGTCAAACAGCACCTGTTCAAACACCAGACCGGCGATCACGTCGCTGAGGGTGTTGAGTGAGATTTCCGGGCTTAGGGTCGGGAGCCAGTTTTTGTTTTCAGCCTGAGCGCGCAGTTTGGCGGTTTGCAGTTGGGCCTCGGCGGAGCGGCGCGAGGAAGTCAGCGCCACGTCGGCGACTTGTCCCATCGCGCTGTCGTTTGGAATGACGGAGCGGCGGGCCAGAAGCGTGTTGAGAATCTCGCTTTGGGTTTTGGCATCCGCGTCCTGCTCAAAGCTGGTGCGTTTGCTGACCTCGGCGGCGGCCTCGGCGCCTTCGGGCTTGGCTTTCAGCAGGCCCATGGGCTTGCTCATGTCCGGCAGGTGCTCGCTCATATTGGCCATGCAGCCGCTCAGAAGCGTGGCTCCCAAGAGGAGCGGCAAGCAGGTGGGGAGATGGCGGCGGGACATGGTGGCAGCGATATTCCGGAGCTTTGGATTTGCGAGGGGCGGCCCGTGGCCGCCCCAAAACGATCATCAGATGATGACGTCTTGGTCGACGATCAGGGTCACGCCGTCATTGCCAACGGTGTAGACATCATAGGCTTCGCCTTCGATGTCCACGGTCTGGTTGGTTTTGGTTGCGTCGGTGACGGTGATCTGGTCGTCCGAGCCGCCGTGGATCGTGAGCGTGTCGGATGTGTCAGACAGCTCTTTGATCTGGGCTTCGGTCAGGGTCAGGTTCGCATCAGACGCGTAATCCAACTCGATGCCTTCGATGTTGAAGTTGCCTGCGGCGGCGTGATCCAGCGTGCCTGCGTTGGTGACGTTGTCGTCCAACACCAGCAGTGTGTCGGACTGGTTGCCCGCGTCATCCGTGGAGGCAATCACCAGATGGGTGCCATCGGAGGCTTTCGGGTTCAGCACATACAGAGATTCATCGCCACCCAGCGCCACTTCTGTAGTGGCCAGTTCAGCCGTGGAGCCGTCCTGGTTCAGGGCGTGGATTTCATAGTCCTGATTTTCGGTGCTGAGCGACAGCGAGGTCACATCGTCGTCCGCGAAGGTCACGGATTGCACCACCGGGTTGGTGATTTCCGTGTCGACAGCGAAGGTGGCGTTGGCGGTGGCGGTGTTGCCGGCCGCATCGGTCACCGCGAGGGTGGCGTTTGCGGTGTAAGTGCCTTCGGCCAAGGAGCCATTTTCGTAGGTCACAAACCAGTTGCCGGATGCATCAGACGTTGTGCTGCGCACCACGCCGTCCACAGTCACAACCACCGAGGAGTTCGGCTCCGTTGTGCCTTCCAGTACCACACCGCCCTGCATTTGCGCGGCGTTGACCGGAGCGGCAAATACGCCTGCAGAGAGGTCCACGTCGATCGAGGTGGTGGTGTCCACATGGATGGTCGAGGTGGCAGTGGCCGTGTTGCCAGCGGCATCGGTTGCGGTCACGGTCACCGGGGTGTCGTATTCCCCTTGCGGGATGTCCGCTGCCGTGAAGTTGGCCACCCAAGTGCCGTTTGCGGCGGCGGTGACAGTGCGAGAGGCCCCAGCGATCTGCACAACCACGCTGCTGCCCGCGTCGGCGGTGCCGGTGAGGCTCAGACCGCCTGCCACTTCTGCGGCGTTGGCGATATCGTCACCACCCGCCTGGCCCGCGTTAATGCCAGCGGACAGTTCGGTGTCCACAGCCACGGTGCCGGTTGTGGTGGCGCTGTTGCCGGCCGCATCGGTTGCAGTGATGGACACGGTGCTGTTGTAGGTGCCTTGTGGGATTTCACCGCCTGCGAAGGTCGCCGCCCAAGTGCCGTTGGCCGCAGTGGTCACGGTGTGGGTCACGCCTTCCATGGTCACGGCCACGGAAGACCCAGGCTCTGCAGTGCCGGTCAGGGTGAAGCCGCCGGCCACTTCGGTGGCGTTGGCGGTGTTGTCGCCGCCCAGCTGACTCGGGTTCATGGCCGCCGAGATTTCGGTGTCCACGCGGAAGCTGTCCGACGTGGTGGTCACGTTGCCCGCGAGATCGGTTGCGGTCACGGACACGGTGGTGTCGTAGGTGCCCTGCGGGATTTCACCGGCGGCAAAAGTGGCAGACCAGCTGCCATCGCCTGCGGCGGTCACAGTGTGGGTGACGCCTTCGACGGTCACAGCGACGGACGAGCCGGGCTCGGCGGTGCCGGTGAGGGTCACGCCCGCCGCGGCTTCGGCAGCGTTCACGATGTCATCGCCCGCAATCGGGGAGGTGATTGTGGCCAGACCATCGGTATCGATATGAACCGTGAAGGTCTCGGTGTGGCTGTTGCCTGCCAGATCGGTGGCGGTGATAGACACGGTACTGTCGTAGGTGCCAGTGCCAATCGCAGAGGCATCAAAGGCCGACGACCAGCTGCCGTCGTTTGCGACGGTCACGGTCTGGGTCACACCTTCAAACAGGATTGAGAGCGAAGACCCTGGCTCGCCAGTGCCGGAAAGAACAACGCCATCAGAGGCTTCCGTGGCATTGATGATGTTGTCACCTTCCACGATGCCCATGTCCACGCCGGGGGCAATGGTGTCCACTTCGAGCGTGTCGGTCACGGTGGTGACGTTGCCGCGCTCGTCGGTGGAGGTGATGGTGATGCCGGTGGTGTATTCGCCGGTGGAGAGTGAGGACGAGTCAAAGGTGACAGACCAGGAGCCATCGCTTTGCACAGTGGTGCTCTGAGTCACGCCATCGATTTCCACGGTCAGCGCTGCGCCGGGTTCGCCGGTGCCACTGATGACGTGGCCGGTGGTGTGATCGTCTTCGTTGACAATGTCCCCGGTGGACACGGTGCCGTCCATGACAGACACGTCCGGCGGGGTGGTGTCGATGTCCACCGACGGGCCATCCAGATCATAGACAGTGCCATCTGGGCCTTCGACAGTGACGTCGACGTCATAATCGCCATCATCAGGCAGATCGCCGGGCTCAAAGATCACTTCGTAGGTGCCGTCGTCTCCCACGGTGCCTGTGCCGGTTTCGTCGCCGATGGTCACGGTCACGGTTGAGCCTGGTTCACCGGTGCCAGTGATGGTCACGCTGTCGTCGCCGGTGCCCCCCACAATGCGGGGGACGTCCGCGTCGTCTACGGTTGGAAGGATGGTGTCATCGTCACCCCCATCGTCTCCGTCGTCATCATCATCACCGCCGCCATTGCCGCCGTTTCCCCCATCGCCGCCGTCGCCCTCATCGTCTCCGCCGGTGGTGTCGTCGTCGTTGGGCTCCTCGTCGCCGCCGTTGTCGTCGTCTCCGTTATCGTCGCCAGTGCCATCGTCACCATCAACGGTGTCTTCACCTTCGCCGCCGCCAAGGGTAGAAGCCACTGCGGCTGCGCCGCCCACGCCAAGAAGACCGGGCACTAGGCCTGCGAGGGGTGCGGCGAGAGGGGCGACAACCGGTTCAACCCGCTCCAGATCAAGGAATGCGAGCTGGTCATACTCGCTCCATTTGTCGGTCATGGACACCGACTCATATTGGGCAAAATACTGATCGTTGATCGGGTCTCCGAGGTCGACCACCTGAAGCTGACCATCTTTTGACAGGAGCAACTCACGTTCGTCGCCAGAGAAATAATTCTCAAGGGTGATGGTCTCGCCGCTCACCAAGTGAATCACCAGATTGCCGCCGTCATTCACATAACCGGCCACCTCTGCGGGCGTGAGATTCAGTGAGACTTGCGAAGCCTGCTGGGTTGCGATGACGCTATTGGCAGTTTCGGCTGTTTGGCCGCGCACAACAACTCCGTCCGTACCGCGGACGGCATAACTATAACTACTCATGTATTCTACCGCTCTAGGTTGTTCGGGCTTATGCCCTTGTTTGATTTGCTCTGACTATAAATGTGACCGGAACGTAAGCCAATCACTTTTTTGCCATATTTGCTTAAAACTAAGGGTTTTCCTAGTTTTTGGAGCCGGTCTGCAGTGTTTTTTGGATAAGCTTCCGAGGTTGAAGGGGAATCTTGGGGTGCTGTAGGTGCAGCCTCTAGGGATTGTGGTTTGAGGCTGTTAGGCGAGCAAAGGTTGGGTTCTCGTTTTGCCTTAATCGTTAACAGCGGTTTAGTGGCTGGAAAGTAATTCAAAGCACACGCTTGGGTTGTTTTTGGCTTGTGGGTATGTGTGTGATCGTCGCAGTGTGGCTCTGGTGGTCTCCAAGTCAGTTGCTGGCTTGTCGCGAAGGGGGCTCCTGTTGTCTTTCGTGGTGGACAAGTGGCGTAGAGGCGGCATGTCTTGGCGGAAAATGGCCGAGCCATGGTCCCAAACTATTTTATTGCCGCCCCTTGAAATCTAGCCCTCTGAAAATCCACATGAAACGGGAAGGGGGCAGCATTTTTCCCCCTTTGAGATCATGCGACTGGCTGTCCATATGCGCCAATTTGAAGGGCAATGCAGTCAACGCGCAAAAAGGCGCTTATTCTCGGCCAAAATCAGCCGGTTGACGGGTTTGTCATTTGGGTGTGAGCGGCCTAGACGCCAGATGGTCTTTTGTTGACCTGCGCCGAGACGGCGTGACGGAGGGAGCAGGGAGCTGCTTTCGGGTTGACGGAAGACACATGAGTGGATGCCTGAGCTTGAGCTGGTCGTGCGGCTTAAGGCAGGTGATTGGCAAGCCCCCTGAACGAGCAAGCGGGGGCATATGGAGACAGAAGATGGTTGGAAAAAAACACTCTGTATGGGTCGCCCCAGCGGCCCTGGTTGTGGGCAGTGTTGCGATGACGTCAGCGGCGTCCGCGCAAGAGGGGTTTCGGTTTTACGGGTTCCTGAACGGGGCTGTGACCAGCGTTGACGATGGTGTGCAAACACGCAACGAGTTCAGTGACAACAGCAACGCGCCAAGCCGGATTGGGGCTTGGTATGAGATGGGTACGGGTGCGGGTACCCTGAAGTTTAACTTCGAAACCGCATTGGGTCTGCGGGGCACATCGAGCCTGAGCGCGACCTCTAATGATGACTTCTTTGATTGGGACAAGACCGATCTGCGTAAGTTTGAAGCCATCTATGAGACCGATCGCTTTGGCACATTCTACGCTGGTCAGGGTTCCATGGCGTCTGATGGCATTTCTGGCGGCACGGATTTGTCCGGCACGGACCTGTCCGGTACGGTTGCCGTGGCCGATACCGCGGGCGGCTTTGCCTTCCAGCCAGTCGGGGGCGGTGCAGCCGGTCCAACCATTGGCGATGTGTTCAAGGACTTTGACGGCAGCCGGAAAGGACGCGTGCGTTATGACACGCCAAGCTTTGGAGGTTTTGTTGTGTCGGCCTCGGCGGGTACCGAGATACTGAAGGACAACGACGACACCAACTTCTACGACGTGGCGCTGCGTTATGGGGCGGATCTTGGAGACACCACCTTCCGGGCGACGTTGTCTTATGCGCAGACTGATGGTGCGGCAGATGACTCCAAGTCAGTGGTTGGCTCGGTCGGGGCGCTTCATAACCCAACCGGGATCAGCGGCACGGTGACGCTTGGCCAGGACGATCGCGACAGCGGGCGCAAGAGTGACTACGTCTATGCCAAGCTTGGCTATCAGCGGGATTGGTTCAGCTTTGGACGTACCCATCTGTCAGTCGATGCCTATCGCGGTAACGACATGGCGGCAGTGGGTGACAAATCGGTCAGCTACGGGTTTGAAGCGGTGCAGAAGATCGACAACGCCAATGTGGATTTGTTCTTCAGCTACCACCAGCACGGTTATGACGTGACCACCGGCACCACTTACAACGACGTGGACGCCTATATGGTGGGTGCGCGCTGGAGCTTCTAAGCTTGTAGTAGCGAAGGAATTGCGGGAGGGGCGGCCGGTTTGGTCGCCCTTTTTACGTTGCTTTGCGATGTGTTGGCTGACAGCAGCAATTTGATGCCGGATCAGCAAGGCGTTTTTGCTGCCTTTGCCCTTGCACAGGGGCGCGCGTGGCACTAGAAGAGCACAAATTTTTCTCGACTGCGCGCGGACTCATTGTGCCGCGCGCCGCTACTTATGGGGATACCCGATGCAGGTTACTGAAACGCTGAACGAAGGTCTGAAGCGCGGCTACACCATCAAGGTGGAGGCTTCCGAGCTTGAGGCAACTGTAGACGACAAGCTGAAAGAAGCGCAGCCGGAAATCGAAATGAAAGGTTTCCGCAAAGGCAAAGTGCCAATGCCGCTTCTGAAAAAGCAGTTTGGCGAGCGCCTGATGGGCGAAGCGATGCAGGAAACCATCGACGGTGCGATGAACAAGCACTTTGAGGACTCCGGTGACCGCCCTGCGCTGCAGCCGAAAGTCGAGATGAAAGACGGCGAAAACTGGAAGCCAGGCGACGACGTTGAAGTCGAGATGTCCTATGAGGCGCTGCCAGAGATTCCAGACGTGGACCTGAAAGGCATCAAGCTGGAGAAAATGGTTGTGAAAGCAGCCGAGGCGGATGTTGACGAAGCGCTGGCCAACCTGGCCGAAACCGCGCAGGACTTCAAAGCGCGTCGCAAAGGCTCCAAAGCCAAAGACGGCGATCAGGTTGTCATGGACTTCGTTGGCCGCATCGACGGTGAAGCGTTCGACGGCGGCGCCGGCGAAGAGTTCCCACTGGTGCTGGGTTCCGGTCAGTTCATCCCTGGCTTTGAAGAGCAGTTGGTTGGCGTGAAAGCCGAAGAAGAAAAAGACGTGACCGTGTCCTTCCCAGAAGAGTACGGCGCTGAAAACCTGGCTGGCAAAGAGGCCGTGTTCTCCTGCGTCATCAAGGAAGTGAAAGAGCCGGTTGCGGCAGAGGTCAACGACGAGCTGGCGACCAAATTTGGTGCCGAAGACCTCGCAGCTCTGAAAACTCAGGTATCCGAGCGTCTGGAAGGCGAATACGCCGGTGCGGCCCGTGCCGTGACCAAGCGTGCGCTGCTGGATGCGCTGGACGGTCTGGTGTCCTTCGACCTGCCACCATCCCTGGTGGAAGCGGAAGCTGGTCAGATTGCGCACCAGCTGTGGCACGAAGAAAACCCAGAAGTTGAAGGCCACGATCACCCAGAGATCGAGCCAACCGACGAGCACAACAAGCTGGCCGAGCGCCGCGTGCGTCTTGGCCTGCTGCTGGCAGAATTGGGCCAGAAGGCAGAGGTTGAAGTGACCGACGCAGAAATGACCCAAGCGATCATGAACCAGGCACGTCAGTACCCGGGTCAAGAGCGTCAGTTCTTTGAATTCATCCAGCAGAACGCACAGATGCAGCAGCAGCTGCGCGCGCCAATCTTTGAAGACAAAGTTGTCGACTATGTCTTTGAACTGGCTGAGATGACTGAAAAAGAGGTCTCCAAAGACGACCTGCAAAAAGCCGTAGAGGCACTGGACGACGAATAAGTCCAACACCCGTTAACGGGACAGTGAGAGGCCGCTCCGGATTGGGGCGGCCTTTTTTTGTTGGGGTGGTGGTTTTGTTTTGCGCGGGATAGGTGGCAGTGTGGCGGCGTTGGTCAGCCCGCAAACACAGGCTAAACAAGAGGCCAGCCCCCAAACACAGACTAAATTGGGGGCCAGCCCCCAAACCCCCGGGATATTTTGGGCAAGAAGAAGCGGGGTGTGACCCTGCGTCTTGTTTGACCTCTTTCAGCGAGGGTGGTCGGGTGGAGGCGGGAGGAGCACCTATGGGATACACAACTTTCGACAAAGCTGGATATGACGTGTTTAAGGCCAATGATCGCGCCGGGCCGGTGCATATGCTGAATCTGGTCAAGTTGCGCGACAAGGCGGATTACGCTGATGGGCGGGAAGCCACCGGGGCGGAGGCCTACGCGGCGTATGGGCGGGAAAGTGCCGCGACCTTTGCCAAGTTGGGCGGCAAGATCATCTGGCGCGGCGAGATGGAGCAGATGTTGATCGGGCCAGAGAAGCAGTGGGACCTGTGTTTTATCGCGGAGTATCCCAGCGTGGAGGCTTTTGTGGCGATGCACAAATATCCGGAGTATCGCGCGGCGGTCGAGCATCGTCAGGCGGCTGTGGCGGACAGCCGGTTGATCAGGATGGCGCCCAAGGATTTGGGTGGGAACTTTGGCGAGTAAAGAAAAGGCCCCGGCACATGGCCGGGGCTTTTGGTTTTGAAGCTGGGTCTGATCAGTGATGGCCCGAGAACACTAAGAGGCGGAAGGGCATCATGATGGCGCGGAAGCGCAGGATCAGGGCGTGGGCGTAGCCGACGGTGTCGATCACATGCAGGGCGACAAATTCGCCGGTGCCAATGTCGGGATCTTGCAGGCGCTCGTGGTTGTTGGTGTAGGCGTTGACCTCACATTTGCTGCCCGGCGGCAGGTGGTCGGTGCCACCTTCATAGAGCGGTTCCATATAGGCAATCACGGTGCCCGGCTGGCGGTCGTTTTGCGGATCGCGCAGCGTGTCGGAGGGGCGGATTTGACCTGAGGGGATCACGTCCTGAATTTCCACAATCACCATGGGGGTGACGCGCATTGGGCTGGAAATACAGGACATTTCGGCTAGCATGCCGGGGTGCAGAATTTGCGCGGTCAGCTGGCTGAAACCGGCCTGGAAGCGGCCACGACCGGTGTCTGCGGGCACCAGAATACCGGCGGGGCGGAGGATCGGGTTTATGTAGTCCCCTACGCGCAGGTCAAATTGCTCGATGCGGCCGGTTTGACCGGCGTAGATGCTCATTTTGCCAAGTTCGACTTCGGCTTGGTGCAGTGCGGCGCGGGCGCTGTCCTTCTGCGCGGGCAGTTGGATTTCAACGCGGTGTTTGGCGGATTCCACGGCGGAATGCGCGGCGTCTACTGCGGCGAGGCGTTCCTGGATCAGGTTTTCGAGTCGCTCGACCTCCCGCACGGTCACGGCCGGGGAGTTTTCCTGATAAAGCGTGTTCTTTCGCTCAAACTCGTCTTTGGTTTGCTCAAAAGTGGCCTCGGCGGCGTCGAGATTGGCTTGGGCGACGCGCAGGTCATCGCGGGCCAGAAGCTCGCCAGCGTCCACCTCCACCATGGCGGCGCGGGCGGTGGCCACGGCGGCGCGTTGGCGGCTGTCGTCCAGACGGAAGATCAGCTCTCCGGCTTCGACGTCCTGATTGTTTTCCACGTTCACTTCAACCACGCGGCCGGAGAGCTCCGGCAGGATGGTGACGGTGCGGAAATAGGAGGACGCGTTGGTGGTGGAGGGGTGGAAGTAGAAGATCAGTGTGATCAGGCTGACCGTGAGGATGAAGCAGGCGCTGAGACCGTAGCGCAGCTCGTACCACATGGAGAACAGGGTGATCTCTTGCCCCAAACGCTTGCCCTGCCAATAGCGGCGGAACAGGAAGTCAGGGAAGATTGTGAGCAAAGAGCAGGCGAGGAATTCCAACATGGCTTAGGCCTTCCCGTCTTTTGCGGTGGCTGGCGCGGGCGCGTCGACGTCTGCCGTTGGCGCTTCGGCGACTGGTTCGGCGACGGTTTGCGGGGCCGCTTTGAGGCGGTCGAGTGCGTCGGCGATGCGTTGCAGCGGGGTTTCGTAATCCGGGATTTGCACAAGCGCGAGCAAGAGCGCGGCGACCCAATAGATGTTGTTGTGAGTGAATAGTGCGATGAGCGCGAGTACGCCGACCATTTGCAGCTGATTGGCACCAACCTTGTGGGCGAGCTTTTCCGGCAGCGAATGCAGATGCAGGAAGAAGGTGGTGATGATGAACACCATGACAGCGACAAAAATCGCGACGTTGGTCATCATCGGATCCCCACCAGTGCCGTCGGAGATAAAACTCGGCAAGTGGTGGGGGGCTAAAGGGTGCAGGCTGGCTGCGGATTCGGAGCTCACGAAGGGGCCTCAATAACTGGTCAAAATCTTGTGCCAGAATAGAGCGGCCCGAGGGGGCTGCCAAGTCAGCTTAGGGGCGCAAACCGGTTTCTTTCAACAATCCTGCAGCCTTGGCTTCTGGGTAGTAGCCTTTGGCATAGAGGAAGACGGAGCGGTCGTAATTGCCTTCAGCGACCAAATAGGCACCGCGCAGGTATTTCACCGCGTAGGTGAGATTGGTTTCGGCATCCAAGAGGCCCTCACGGCCGCCGGTGTAGCCCATGCCGCGGGCGGTGGGCAGTTGGATCTGCATCAGACCAATGTTGGGTCCGTTGGTGGCCCAGGGGCGGTGGGTGCTTTCGCGGATGATAACGCGGTGCACCAGATCGCGGGGCACCTCGTAGTGATCGGCCCATTTGTTGATCAGCGCGCGCAGCTCGGGCGTTTCGTTGGGATAGAGCGGCGGGTCAAACGGGCTGTCGTCTTTGCGCTCGGAGCGGCCACAGGCCGCCAGAGGCAGGCCGGCCAGCATGATGAGTGCGGTACGGCGGGAAAGGTGCTGTGACATAGGGCCTCCTGACGGTCTTGGCGTCAGTATGGCTTTTGCGGCTGTGAAGGGAAGGGCGCGTGTTGGGATGCGCGGTATCTTGCAGATGAGCAAAGAAAAAGCCGCGCCCAGGTGCACCCGGGCGCGGCTCTGCGACTTCTTCGCGGTGAAACGCTTACTGCTCTTCGGCAGGCGCTTCTTCGGCATCGGCAGCTGCCGGAGCCAAATCGTCGTCGTCGTCAGAGGCTGCAGCACCGATATCGTCGAACAGTTCGGCGATTTCGAATTCTGCTTCAGCTTCTGCTTCCGCGGCCAGTTCCTGGATGGATTTGCCGGAGGCCTGAAGCTCTGCTTCTTCCTCGGAGCGCGCCACGTTCAGGTCGATGGTCACGTCGACTTCTGGGTGCAGCAGTACGTGTACGGCGTGCAGGCCCAGGTCTTTGATTGGCTTGGCCAGAACAACCTGTTTCTTGTCCACGGTGAAACCAGCTTCGGTGGCGGCTTCTGCGGCGTCACGGGTGGTGACGGAACCGTAGAGGGCACCAGCGTCGGACGCGGAGCGAATCACGATGAACTGCTGTCCGTCGAGTTTCTCTGCCAGCGCTTCGGCTTCTTTCTTGGTTTCCAGGTTGCGCGCTTCGAACTGCGCTTTTTGCGCCTCAAAAGATGCGATGTTGGACTTGGAAGCGGTCAGTGCTTTGCCCTGAGGCAGCAGGAAGTTGCGGGCGTAGCCCGGCTTCACGTCAACCACGTCGCCCATTTGGCCCAGCTTGGCCACACGTTCCAGAAGGATAACTTGCATATCAGTCTCTCCTTACTTCACGGCGTATGGAAGCAGTGCGAGGAAGCGCGCGCGTTTGATTGCACGGGCCAGCTCACGCTGTTTCTTTGCAGACACTGCGGTGATGCGGGACGGCACGATTTTGCCACGCTCAGAGATATAGCGCTGCAGCAGCTTGGTGTCTTTGTAGTCGATTTTCGGCGCGTTCTCACCCGAGAAAGGGCAGACTTTGCGACGGCGGAAAAATGGTTTTGCAGCCATAACTTAATGTCCTCTCTTAAGGTGATTAGTTGCGGCGTTCGCGACGGTTGTCACGCTCGTCACGTTTCTGCATCTGAACCGATGGACCTTCGGCGTGCTCGTCGACCTTGATGGTCAGAACGCGCATCACGTCATCATGCAGGCGCATCAGGCGTTCCATTTCCTGAACCGCAGCGGATGGTGCGTCGGTCTTCAGGAAGGCGTAGTGGCCTTTGCGGTTCTTGTTGATTTTGTAGGCCATGGTTTTCACGCCCCAGTACTCGGACTCTACAACGGACCCGCCGTTGTCAGAAAGAACGGTGCTGAAGTGCTCAACGAGGCTTTCGGCTTGCGCGTTGGACAGGTCCTGGCGCGAGATGAAAACATGCTCATACAGTGGCATGTGCTCTCCATTCATTTATAGGCGCATTTCAAAGAGCGGGGCGTCTTTCACCTTTTGCACCCCACCCACGAGAGACTGCGCGGTTCAAGCTTTTGCAAAAGGATGGCGCTGTATAGCCGTTTTGCGGGTGGGTGCAAGCTTTGATTTATTTCTGAAGCAAGGGGCACCTCCTGGTCGTTCTGATCTGGGGCAGAGTAGACTTTGCGGTTGTGTCGAAGGTGTCTGTCATGGTTTCAGATACCTGAGAGATGCGTGGGGTTATGTGTATGAAACCGTCGGACAACAAGTATGATCCGGATTTTGTTGCGGAGTTGTTTGACCGCTGTTCCTCCAATTATCGCGTCTGGAGCGCGATCAGCTCCTTCGGCTTCGTCTGGCTATGGAGACGACAATGCATCGCTTTGGTTGATCCGTCGGTGCAGCAGATTGATACGATTGTGGACCTCATGGCCGGGACTGGGGAAGTGTGGCCTCACGTATTGCGGCGCTTTGACCAACTGAAAACGATCAAAGCCATCGATATTTCTCATCGAATGCACGTTGAAGCGTTGGAACGAATACATAGAGATTATGCTGAGATGATTTCCCATGAAGAGGCCAATGTTCTGACGGCGGAGTTGGCACCGGGCCAAGCAGATCTGGTGGTTTCTACATTTGGACTAAAAACGTTCAATGCAGAGCAACAAGCCATTTTGGCAAAGCAAATTGCACGTATTTTGAAACCTGGCGGTCACTTCGCTTTGATTGAAGCATCAGACCCCACAGGATGGATTTTCAGGCCTTTGTATCGGTTTTATCTTGATCGCGTATTGCCCAACGTCGAGAGGTTTATTCTCAAAGGGGCGAACGATTTTTCGATGATCGGAGACTATACCCGTGAATTTGGCGATTGCTCCGAAATGGCGCAGGCATTGCGGGAGGAGGGGCTGCAAGTGGAGTTTCGGCGCCACTTCTTTGGCTGTGCGACGAGCGTGTCTGGGTGCCGGCCACAAGCTTAAATTTGTTGAGAATTTCACGGCCGATGTGTCCTTCAAAAGAAGTAAAGGCCGCGGGAAATGACACCACCATTTCCTCAATCCGCCGCATTCCTGCCTGATTTCAACCCGAAGCTCTGAGCAACCGGTGGAGAAACCGTTGGACTAAAGGCCGACAAGGGGCCAAGTGGGAGAGTGGGAATATGGTGGCGCTGACCAGTTTTGCGGAAGATACACGGTCCTGTGTGACGCGGGTGGAGGGCAAACGCCCGTCGCTTTCGGTGCGCGCGTCCTCGGCGGTGTTTGGCTTTGCCTTCATTCTGGCGGGAGTGGGTCTTTGGCTGATGCCGGGACTGGACCTGACGCCGATGATCCTGCTGGCAAAGATGGGTGTGTCGATCCTGTTGGTGACCGGCGGTGTGGGCATGACCCAGATTGCCACCGACAAGCCCCGCAAGGAGTTGCACTTTGATGAACGCAATGAGCAGCTTTTGGTCTATGAAGGCCAGCCACGGGGCCGAAAACATGTGCTTCAGGCGATCAACTATGAAGACATTGGCCGTGTGGATGTGAGCGCGTCCGCACTGGTGGTGTTGGATGAAGACGGCGAGGCCATGGTGACACTGCCGATTGATGGCAATCACGCGCGGCTAGATGCCATTGCCCAGCTGCGCAGTCAGTCGATTTTGCCAAGCTAAGCAAAAGCTTGCCTATTTTGAACGGAAGGTCGCCGACGGGCGGCCTTTTTTGTGTGAGATCACGCAATTGTTCACAGTTGCACAGAATATGTGGGTTTACTGCGAATTGCCGCACAGCGATGAATGGGCACATTGGTTCTATCAGAAATTAATCTTGTCCTCAGGAGACATCCAATGAAACGTACCCTACTTGCCGCTGGTTTTGCCTTTGCCGCCGCTGCTGCCACCTCCGCTGTTGCGGCGCCGGAGAAATACATGCTGGACGCCAGCCACAGCCAGATCGTTTTCAACTATAACCACCTTGGTTTCTCCACCACCTGGGGCATGTTCTCCGGTTTTGAAGGCGAGATCATGTTTGACCAGGAAGATCCGGCGAACAGCTCTGTGTCGGTCTCCATGCCTGCAAGCTCCATGTTTACCGGTTGGGAAAAACGCGATGCGCACCTTCTGAGCCCTGATTTCCTTGGCAAGGTGGAAAACGGCACCGTGAGCTTCACCTCCACTGGTATTGAGGTGACTGGCGACAACACCGCGCTGATCACGGGTGATCTGTCTTTGAATGGTGTGACCAAGTCGGTGGTTCTGGATGCAAAGCTGAACGCGGCGCAGGAGCACCCAATGGCCAAGAAGCCTTGGGCTGGTTTTGACGCGACCACAACTCTGCTGCGCAGCGACTTTGACGCGGGCAACTTTGCGCCATTTGTGAGCGACGAAGTGCAGGTACAGATTTCTGTTGAGGCAATGAAGGCTGAGTAAGCCTTCGCGCTCATCACTCACGGAAAGGCCGCCCGGTTCGGGCGGCCCTTTTTGTTGCGCTCCGCTAAGAGCAGTCAGACGTGCTGGCCGCCGTTGATTTCGATCTCGGTGCCGGTCACGTAAGTCGATAGATCGGAGCAAAGGTAGTAGATCACGTCGGCCACCTCCGAGGGTTGGCCAAGGCGTTTCATCGGCAGGCCGTCGACAATTTTGTCGGTGCCAGGCGACAGGATCGCGGTTTCGACTTCGCCCGGCGCGATGGCGTTTACACGCACGCCAAGTGGCCCGAAGTCATGCGCCATTTCGCGGGTGAGGGCGGCGAGGGCGGCTTTGGAGGTGGCGTAGGCTGCCCCGGCAAAGGGGTGCACGCGGGAGCCGGCGATGGAGGTGACGTTGACAATGGAGCCTTTGGCCTCAGCCAGTTCGTCGCGGAGGCCACGCGCAAGGATGACCGAAGAGAAGAAGTTCACGTGAAAGACTTTGCCCCAGTCCATCAGGTCGGTGGTGAAGGTGTTGAGGCGCTCGCCGTTGGGGCCTTTGGGAGAAATTCCTGCGTTGTTGGCAAGGCCGTGCAGCGGGCCATCGAGCCGTTCGCGGATCAACTCTACTGCGTTGATCGAGTCTGCCGGGTCGCTGAGGTCGATTTGAATGTGGTTCTTTTCACCGTCAGGCCAAGGGCAACGTCGGTCAAAAGGTTGGCGAGAACATGTCAAAACACGCCAGCCTTCACGCGAGAAACGCTTCACTGTGGCGTGGCCGATACCCCGGCTGGCGCCAGTGAGGAGGAGCGTTTTCTGCATAGCGAAATTCCTGCGAGATGTGAAAGGCTTGGCGTTCGAAATTGGCCAGATTGACCCGAATTTTAGGCTGCTGTTCGGATTTGGCAAGAGCGCAAAGGCCGCACCAAAAGATGTGGCCTTTGCGATGGTGATCGGCTGTAAGTTTGGCGTGGATTATTCGCCACGCGTCGCCGTCAAAGCGACGTTCACGTCCACGCCGAAGCCGAGGGAGCTTTCGTCGGTCATGTCGTCACCTACATGAAAGGCGCGGCGGTCCAGGGACACGGTGCCGGTCATGTCGGCTGTGTTGCCGTCCAAAGCCAGTTCAAAGGGCAGGTCGATCGGTACGGCGTGGCCGTTGATGGTCAATTCGCCGTTGGCCAGATAGCCGGTTTCTGCTGGCAGGAGGTCCGCGACAAAGGTGGCGGTGGGGAATGCGGTGGCGTTGAGGTAATCCGCGCCCAGAGCCTGGTCGGTGACAGAACCAAGGGTGAGGGAGCCAATGGCGATTGTCACTGTGACGGTGCCGTGTTTGCCGTCGGTTGGCTCTTCGTCAAACGCAATGTCTGCGGTCCAGTCTGCGAAGGTCCCTGTGACCTCCGCGCCAAACTGTTGCACCGCGATGTCCAGTGTGCCGGATTGGACCTGCCATTCGGAAGAAACCTCGGCGAGGGCGGCGGTTTCTGTGCGCTCTTCAGCGGCAAAGAGGCCGGCGTTTGCGCCGATCACGAGGGCTACAGCCCAGACAGCCAGAGCAGTGAGGGCCGGGCGCAGGTGGCCGGGTTGGTCGGCGGGCGGCTCTGGCAGATCGGGGGTGCCGGGCAATATGCGTTGCAGGGTTTTGTCGCGGTCGATGACGAAGTGTTTCAGCGCGCCGCCGATGTGGGCCAGCAGTGTCAGGACCAGCACGACCATGAAGAGGAAATGGGCGCCGCCAAGGATTGCGGCGACAGTTGGGTCTTTGGGGACAAAGAACAGGGACTGACCAAACGGCCACCAGATCGGGGCAAAGCCTGTGGTGGCGGCGTGGTGCATCCAGCCGGTGAGTGGCACAAGCACCATGGAGCCGTAGAGCACCCAATGGGCGGTCTCGGCAGCCCAGGCTTCCAGGCCGTGATCGCCGTTGAGCAATTTGGGACGTGGCTGGGTGAAGGCCCAGAGGATACGCAAAAGCGCTGTGAAAAAGGCGGCGAGGCCAATGGTTTTGTGCACCGAGAACAGTGTGGCTTTGACGGCGAGCTGGGCGCTGTCCTCGTAAGGCGCGCGGTAGGCGACAAAGCCAAGGATCAGTGCGGAGAGGATCAGCAAGGCGGTGAGCCAGTGGAAGGTCTTGGCGACGGAGCCGTAGCGGATAGCTGTGTTGCTGCGGGGCATGGGAAACCTCTTGAAAGTGTTAATCAGACTTTGGGGGCTGCGACGGGGCAAGGCAACTGGCGGTGGTGCACCCGCGTTGTGCATGAATGCGCAGCGGAGGTGTGTTTCGGCGGATTCTTGCGCGTTGGTGCGGTGTCTGGGCTGGGCCAGTACCACTCTATTGACGTTGCGTGCGCTGTCCGTGCGCGCTATGCCAAGCCAAAGATTTGCAAGGAGAGCCAAGAATGAGCCGTGCATTTGTGTTTCCGGGACAGGGTGCCCAGACCATTGGAATGGGGAAAGCGCTGGCGGAGGCCTATCCAGAGGCCAAAGCGGTGTTTGACGAAGTTGACGCAGCCTTGGGCGAAAGCCTGAGCGGGTTGATCTGGGAAGGTGAACAGGAAACGTTGACCCTGACGCAGAACGCGCAGCCTGCGCTGATGGCGACCTCGCTGGCGGCGATGAAGGCGCTTGAGGCAGAAGGCGTGACGATTGCGGCGGCGTCCTGCGTGGCGGGCCACTCGCTGGGCGAATACTCCGCTTTGGCAGCGGCTGGTGCTTTGAGCATTGGCGACACGGCGCGGTTGCTGCGCACCCGTGGCGAAGCGATGCAGGCAGCCGTGCCTGTGGGTAAAGGCGCGATGGCGGCCATTTTGGGATTGGATTTTGCGGCGGTGCAGGAAGTTGCGGACGCGGCGGCACAGGGTGACGTCTGTCAGGCAGCGAACGACAATGACCCAACTCAGGTTGTGGTGTCCGGTGCCAAGGCGGCTGTGGAACGTGCAGCCGAGATTGCCAAAGAAAAAGGCGCGCGTCGCGCGGTGATGCTGCCGGTGAGTGCGCCGTTCCACTGTGCTTTGATGCAGCCTGCGGCAGATGTGATGGCCGAAGCCTTGGCAGGCGTGGAGATCAAAGCGCCTGCGGTGCCGGTGATTGCCAACGTACGCGCGGCGGCGGTGTCTGACCCGGATGAGATCCGCAAGCTGTTGGTGGAGCAGGTGACCGGATCGGTGCGCTGGCGCGAATCGGTACAGAATATGGCGGCTGACGGCGTAACGGAGTTCTGGGAGATTGGCGCTGGCAAAGCCTTGTCCGGCATGATCCGTAAGATTGACCGCGCCAACGCAGTGCGGGCCGTGGGCACACCAGACGATGTGAAAGCGGCGGCGGAGAGCCTGTCTTGATCCGACGCTTTGTTGCAGCCTGTGGTGGCGTCGCCCTTGGGGCGGCGGTGCTGGCAGGCTGTGTGCAAATGGAGGTGGCGTATCTGAATGCCACCGACACCATCGCGTTTGAGGCGGATGGGCGTGATCTGCTGGTGAATGGCACGCTGAACAGCCGCAGTCTGGCGGCGTTTGAGCAGGCTATGATCGACAATCCGGATGTGACACGGTTGGTTTTGTTGGAGGTGCCGGGATCGGTGGACGATGAGGTCAACCTACAGCTTGGACATCGCGTGCGGGACCTAGGGCTGGACACGCATGTGACTGCGGACAGCGAAATCCACTCCGGCGGCACGGACCTGTTCTTGGCGGGAGTAGAGCGCAGCATGGAAGAAGGCGCGGTTCTGGGCGTGCTCAGCTGGGCGGTGGGCAACCTTCAGGGTCGGGACTTGCCTAAGTCTGATCCGGAGCACGCGGCCTATGTCAGCTATACCAAGCGGATGCTGGGCAGTGATGCGTTTTATTGGTTCACGCTGGAGGCGGCACCGGTGCAGGAAAGTCACGTGATGAGTGCCGAAGAGATTGCAAAATATGGGCTTTTGACTAAGCCTGTTGTGAGAAACTGAGAGAGACAAACATGTTTGATCTGACTGGAAAAACCGCACTTGTGACAGGTGCATCGGGTGGCATTGGCGGTGCAATTGCAAAAGCGCTGCATGCTGCAGGCGCAACTGTCGGCCTGTCCGGCACCCGTGTGGAGCCGCTTGAAGCGCTGGCGGCCGAGCTGGGCGAGCGCGCGCATGTGCTGCCGTGTAACCTGAGCGATGCAGAGGCCGTGGATGCGCTGCCAAAGCAGGCGATTGAAGCCATGGGCAGCGTCGATATTCTGGTGAACAACGCCGGGATCACCCGGGACCAGATTTTCATGCGTATGTCGGACGACGAATGGCAGAGTGTGATTGACGTGAACCTGACCAGCGCGATGCGACTGTGCCGGGGTGTGATGCGTCCGATGATGAAATCCCGTTGGGGCCGGATCATCAACGTGAGCTCGATTGTGGGCGCAACAGGCAACCCGGGTCAGGTGAACTATGCCGCCTCCAAGGCCGGTCTTGTCGGGATGACCAAGTCCATTGCTTATGAAGTGGCGAGCCGTGGCATCACCGCAAACGCAGTCGCGCCGGGCTTCATTGCCACAGCGATGATTGACAAGCTGAACGACGATCAGAAAGAGACCATCAACAAGCAGATTCCTGCGGCGCGCATGGGCACCTCTGAAGAAATCGCGGCGGCGGTTCTGTATTTGGCCAGCCCAGAAGCGGGCTATGTGACAGGTACCACCTTGCATGTGAACGGCGGCATGGCCATGTTGTAAGCCTTGATGGCGCCCGTTGTGGCGCCATCGTTGTCGCTGGGGAAAGCGTTTGCGTTGTGAAACGGATGTGCTATAGGCGGCGAGTATTTTCCGGGTGCCTTGAGGGGTGGACGGAGACTTTCCGGTTCAGCCGGATCAAAACCGTCCCATACTCGGGGCACAAATCAGACCCGCCCGGGTGGGTGGGAGTTCAAACGGGCCGAGACGCCCAAGACGAATGAGGAATTGACATGAGCGACGTCGCAGACCGCGTGAAAAAGATCGTTGTAGAGCACCTGGGTGTGGAAGAAGACAAAGTTGTTGAAGCAGCTTCCTTCATCGACGATCTGGGCGCAGACAGCCTCGACACCGTGGAACTGGTAATGGCTTTTGAAGAAGAGTTCGGCATCGAGATCCCAGACGATGCAGCCGAAACCATCCAGACCTTCGGCGACGCCGTCAAGTTCATCTCCGAAGCTTCCTAAGCCGGAGATCCTGCACATTGCAGGGGACTGAGAATTGCAAACGTCCGTCTCTTTGATGAGGCGGGCGTTTTGCGTTGAGGGCAGCGGGGAGGCTGCCGCAAGGAAATGGCCTAAATCTGGGCGCAGAAGCGCACAACGGGCCAAGCTGAGGGTTGGCCGCTCTTGCCCCTTGGGGGCGAAGCGGGGTATGAAACCGCAAAAGACTTCTGAGGAAGGGCATAGAAAATGCGTCGCGTTGTTGTCACCGGGCTTGGGCTCGTCACTCCATTGGCTTCCGGTGTTGAGGAAAGCTGGTCTCGTATTCTGGACGGTCAGTCCGGTGCAGGCACCATCACCCGTTTCAATCCTGAGCGTGTGACCACCAAATATGCATGTGAAGTGCCATATGGCGACGGCACCGACGGCACCTTCAATCCAGATGACTGGATGGCGCCAAAAGAGCGTCGCAAAGTAGATGACTTTATCCTCTACGGTCTGGCGGCCTCTCAGATGGCGGTAGAAGACTCTGGCTGGGCTCCGGAAGACACCGAGTCGCTGGAACGCACCGGTGTGATGATTGGCTCCGGCATTGGGGGGCTGCAGTCGATTGAGCAGACCACGCTGTTGATGGCCGAAAAAGGCCCGCGCCGTGTGTCGCCGTTCTTTATTCCTGGCGCGCTGATCAACCTGATCTCCGGTCAGGTGAGCATCAAATACGGCTTCAAAGGTCCAAACCACTCGGTTGTGACCGCGTGCTCCACAGGTGCGCACGCCATTGGGGACGCGGCCCGCCTGATTGCGTCTGATGATGCGGATGTGATGGTTGCCGGTGGCGGCGAAGCGGCGATTTGTGAGATTGGCATTGCGGGCTTTAACGCCTGTAAAGCGCTGTCTACCAGCCGTGCGGATGATCCACAGAAAGCCTCCCGTCCATATGATGCGGACCGTGACGGCTTTGTCATGGGTGAGGGCGCTGGCATTGTGGTGCTGGAAGAGTACGAACACGCCAAGGCGCGTGGCGCGAAGATCTACGCTGAAGTTCTGGGCTATGGCCTGTCTGGGGACGCGTATCACATCACCGCGCCAGCAGAGACCGGCGAGGGTGGCGAGCGCTCCATGCGGGCGGCGCTGAAAAAGGCGGGTCTTGAGCCAAAAGACATCGACTACATCAACGCCCACGGCACCTCCACGATGGCAGATACCATCGAGTTGGGCGCGGTTGAGCGTATGATGGGTGAGCACGCCAGCAAAGTGACCATGTCGTCGACCAAGTCGATGACTGGCCACCTGTTGGGTGCGGCTGGCGCGATTGAGGCGATCTTCTCGATCCTGGCGATCCGTGATCAAGTGGCGCCGCCCACCATCAACCTCGACAATCAGGCGGTGGAAACTGCCATTGATCTGGCCCCGAATAAGAAAGTGGAGCGCGAGATCAATGTGGCGCTGTCCAACAGCTTTGGCTTTGGCGGCACCAACGCATCCGTGATCTTCGGAAAGGTTGATTAATGTGGCGCGCAGTTGCGTCTAACGCACTCACTCTACTTATCGTGGCGCTCTTCCTGTTGGGGGGCGTCATCCTTTTTGGACAGTCGACCTACCGCGCAGAAGGGCCGCTAAACGAGCCTGTCTGTGTGCGGGTGCAGCCCGGCTCCAACATGAGCCGCGTGTCGCAAGATCTTGAAAACAAAGGTGCAATTGCCAGCGGGACTTTGTTTCGGTTGGGGGCGGACTACTCGGAAAAGGCGGACAAGTTGAAAGCTGGTGCTTTCCTTGTGCCTGCGGGCGCGTCGATGGAAGAGATTGTCGACATCGTCACCCGTGGCGGTGCGAGCACCTGTGGCACCGAGGTGGTGTATCGCATTGGTGTGACCCGTAAGACCGTGCAGGTGCGCGAGCTTGATCCGGCGACGGGCAGTTTTGTCGAAGTGGCCGCGTTCAACCCGGCTGAGGACGAGGCGCCTGCGGATTACACCCGTGTGCGTGGTGAGGCGGATACGCGGTATCGTATTGCCGTGGCCGAAGGTGTGACCAGCTGGCAGGTGATGGACACGCTCAACAGCATTGAGTTGCTCAGTGGCGAGATCGAGCGGCCAGACGAAGGCAGCCTGGCACCGGACAGCTATGAAGTGCGTGTCGGGGACACCCGACAGAGCGTGATTGACCGGATGCAGGAGGCGCAGGAAATTCTGGTGTCTGCAGCTTGGGAAAGCCGGGCGTCGGATGTGCCACTGTTATCACCGTATGAGTTGCTGATCCTGGCCTCGATCATTGAAAAAGAAACCGGCGTGGCGGAAGAGCGGCGTCAGGTGGCGAGTGTGTTCACCAACCGTTTGAACCGGGGCATGCGCCTGCAAACTGACCCGACCGTGATCTATGGCGTGACGGAAGGTGTGGGCGTGCTGGGTCGTGGGTTGCGTCAGAGTGAACTGCGCCGAGAAACCCCATGGAACACCTATGTGATCGAGGGGCTGCCGCCGACACCAATTGCCAACCCGGGCCGCGCAAGCCTGGAAGCGGCGGCCAATCCGGATACGACGCCCTATATCTTCTTTGTGGCGGATGGCACCGGGGGACACGCTTTTGCCGAGACGCTGGCCGAGCACAACCAGAACGTGGCCGCTTGGCGTAAGATCGAGGCGGAACGGGCTAACCAGTAAGGTCGGTTCAACTCAGAAACACAAAACGCGGCGCTTTATAGGCGCCGCGTTATTGTTTGGGTTGGTTTTGGCCAAAGCCGTTAGTTGGGCAGCACCTCAACGAGGATTTTGGCAGGCAGTTGGAACGTCGAGCTGGCGCTGTCAGAGGCGGGGCCAGCTTGCACCGTACCAAAGAAGCAGGCGGCGGCAAGTGACAGTCTTAAAGTCCAGGACGGCGTCGTATTGGCAGCGATACGCATCTTGGTCACCCTTCATTTATCCAACTCAAATCCACCACAGAAAGGTTTAGTTTTTGATAAGGGCGCAATTGGGGCGGTTGGGTTCCGATTTGGAAACACTGCGTTTCTCCGCCTGTGCAACAGCTGCGCACTCTCGGTTAATCTATTGAAAATACGTGTAATATTGATTTTTACCTTGAGTTTGTGTTATCCCTGTTTGGGCTGGAACCACGCGGGTGAAAGGCTGAACGTCGGAAGATTGGGCGGGAGAACTCGTGTGCGGCTTGTGCGGAGGGGCAACTGCGCATGAGAGGCAAAGAGCAGCAATGACACAACATTTCACGCCTTCGGGTGGACGCGTACTGGATCAGGAACTGGACGCGCTGCAACTCCTGTTGCGGCGGGTGACCGACGAGTTGGAGCGGGTGAAACACGCGTTGCAACAAGAAGGGCCGCAGGCCGCCGCGGCGGGGCGACGGGTTCTGGCAGAAGTGCGGCAGTGCATGCGATTGGCGCTATTGGTGGAGAGAGACATTGACCAGCGCACCGCAACAGACCGTCCGGCAGGACATTCCCAGCTTGACCTCGACGCCGCGCGATCTTCGATCGGGCGCCGCTTGGATCGCCTCCGAGCCGCGCGCGGTGCAGAGTGAGTTTTTGGACAGTTTGACAGAGGGGGAGCTTTTGGCGCTCCCCTTTTTGTTTGAGTTCTGGGCCATGCCACATCAATTGCCGCCAGAGGGCGATTGGAAGACCTGAGTGATTTTGGGCGGGCGTGGCGCCGGGAAAACGCGGGCCGGGGCCGAATGGGTGCGGTCGATGGTGGAAGGGGCCAAGCCGCAAGATAGCGGGCGGGCGCGGCGGGTAGCTTTGGTGGGAGAGACCATAGATCAGGTGCGTGAGGTGATGATTTTTGGCGAAAGTGGTCTGATCGCCTGTGCGCCGCCGGATCGGCGCCCTGTGTGGGAAGCGGGGCGGCGGCGGTTGGTGTGGCCCGATGGCGCGGTGGCGCAGGCGTTTTCGGCGCATGATCCGGAGAGCTTGCGGGGACCGCAGTTTGATGCCGCATGGGTCGATGAGCTGGCGAAATGGCGCAATGGTCAAGAGACATGGGACATGTTGCAGTTTGCGCTGCGGTTGGGGGAGAACCCACGTCAGGTGGTGACAACAACGCCGCGAAATGTCGGGGTTCTGAAACGGTTGCTGCAGGTGGAGAGCACGGTGCAGACCAGTGCGCCAACACAGGCCAACCGCGCCAATCTGGCGGAGAGTTTTTTGGCAGAGGTGGAGGCGCGCTATGCGGGCACGCGGTTGGGGCGGCAGGAGCTGGAGGGTGTCTTGATGGAAGATGCCGAGGGCGCGCTCTGGACGCGGGCGCAGTTGGATGCGCTGCGATCTGCGGATTTGCCGGACATGGATCGGATTGTGGTGGCGGTGGACCCGCCAGTCACTGGCCATGCGGGCAGTGATGAGTGCGGCATCGTGGTTGTCGGGGCGGTGACCAAAGGCCCAGTGCAAGACTGGCGCGCCTATGTCTTGGATGATGCCACGGTTCGGGCGGCCACGCCGGATGCCTGGGCGCGGGTGGCGTTGGCGGCGATGGAGAGCTGGGGAGCAGATCGGCTGGTGGCGGAGGTCAATCAGGGCGGCGATCTGGTGCAGTCGGTGATCAATCAGGTGGACCCGTTGGTGCCTTTCAAAGCGGTGCGGGCCAGTCGGGGCAAGGTGGCGCGGGCAGAACCTGTGGCGGCGCTTTATGAGCAGGGACGGGTGTCCCATCGCGCAGGGCTTGGCGACTTAGAAGATTAGATGTGCCTGATGACAGCGCAGGGCTTTGTTGGTTCCGGCAGTCCGGATCGCGTGGATGCATTGGTCTGGGCGCTGCATGAATTGATCGTGGAGCCATCTGCTCATTGGCGACGTCCACGGCTTCGGGAGCTGTGATGCAACAGCTGCGCACGGTGAGAAAGCTACAATTTAAGACAAACCCATCAGAACTGTATGTGTCCAAAGCGGACGGACCAAGTTGAGCGGGTCGCCAGAGTAGCGGCGCAGAGATCCGGGAGCGGCAGAGCATGCTAGGGAAGTTTTTGCAGAAGAAGACCCCAGAGGCAGCGCCTCAGGTGAAGGCCAGTGCGACAGGCAAGGTGGTGAGCTATCACAGCGCTGGCCGTGTGGCCTGGAGCCCGCGCGATACGGTGTCGCTGACCCGCACGGGGTTTGCCGCCAATCCGGTGGGGTTCCGTGTGGTGCGGATGATTGCCGAGGCGGCGGCGGCGGTGCCATTGGTTTTGCAGGATCAGCGCCAGCGGTTTGAGACCCATCCTGTGTTGAAGCTGTTGACCGTGCCAAATGGGGCGCAGGGGCAGGCGGAGCTGTTTGAGGCGCTGTACGGCCAGATTTTGCTCTCTGGCGATGGCTATGTGGAAGCAGTTGGCGGCGACGCCGGTGCACCGGTGGAGTTGCACGTGCTGCGCTCGGACCGGATGAGCGTCGTGCCAGGCGCGGATGGGTGGCCGGTGGGCTATGAATATGCGGTGGGCGCGCGCAAACATCGGTTTGCGGTGGGAGAGATTTCTCCGATTTGCCACATCAAGACGTTTCACCCGCAGGACGATCACTATGGGTTGTCCCCGATGCAGGCGGCGGCCATGGCGATGGATGTGCACAACAGCGCCTTGCGCTGGTCCAAAGCGCTGCTGGACAATGCGGCGCGACCTTCGGGGGCGATTGTCTATCGCGGGCATGACGGGCAAGGCAGCCTGTCATCAGATCAATATGACCGATTGGTCAGTGAGATGGAGAGCCATCATCAGGGCGCGCGCAATGCGGGGCGACCGATGTTGTTGGAAGGCGGACTGGATTGGAAACCCACGGGGTTTTCGCCGAGCGACATGGAATTTCACAAAACCAAGGATGCCGCAGCGCGGGAGATTGCGCTGGCCTTCGGGGTGCCACCGATGCTGCTTGGGATTCCGGGCGATGCGACCTACGCGAATTACCAAGAGGCCAATCGGGCGTTTTACCGGCTGACGGTTCTGCCGCTTGCGGCGCGGGTGACGGCGGCAGTGGGCACGTGGTTGGCGAAATACACCGGTGAAGAGATCACCTTGAAACCGGATTTGGATCAGGTGCCGGCTCTGGCTGTGGAGCGCGACGCGCAATGGGCGCGGGTGGCGGGCGCGACGTTCCTATCGGATGCGGAGAAGCGGCGCTTGCTGGGTTTGCCAGCTGAGCCGGTTGAGGGTGGCCATGGGTGATCCGCGATACGGGTTTGAGAGTTTTGATTGTGCGCCGGGGCTGCGGCTGGAGGCGCATGAGAGGATGGCGAAGTTGCAGTTTGAGAGTTTGAACCGGCGTTTGGACAAGATCGAACAGCTGATTGAACGGTTGGAGCGGCGGTTATGGCTGACGGTCTATGGCGTTGTCGGGGTGATCCTGGCGCAGGCGTTTCAGTCGGTTCTCAGTGTGACGCCATGAGTGAGGAGTGTGTGATGCAAGACAGTGGTTTGGAGCGGAAGTTTGCACGGTTCGGCGATGGACTGAGCGTCGAAGACGGGCAGGTGATCAGCGGGTATGCGAGCTTGTTCGGCACGGCGGATCGAGGTGGCGATATCGTGCAGAAAGGGGCCTATGGCGCGTCCTTAGAGCGGCTGTCCAAAGAGGGACGACAGGTGAAGATGCTGTGGCAGCATGATCCGGCGCAACCCATCGGCCTCTGGGAAGAGGTGCGCGAGGATGACCGGGGACTTTGGGTCAAGGGTCGGTTGCTTGACGATGTGGCCAAAGGGCGCGAAGCGGCGGCCCTGATTGCAGCGGGGGTGATTGACGGGTTGTCGATTTGCTACCGCACTAAGAAGGCCAGCAAGACCACACAGGGCCAGCGGCTCTTGATGGAACTGGAGCTTTGGGAGGTGTCGCTTGTGACCTTTCCGATGCAGCCCAGTGCGCGGTTGACCGCAAAAGAGGACGCTCTGCTGCCCTTGCGGGAAGCGGCGGCCTACCTGCGGAGCATCAGCCGCGGGATGGCGGCGCAGTAAGCGCCAGAACAAAACGGGAAGTCAGTGATGAGTAAGACCGAGACAGAGTCTCGGATCGGGGAGGGCGTGTCTCCGGTCCAGGAAATGAAGTCTGCTGTGGCGGAGTTCGCCAGCAGTTTCAATGCCTTTCGAGGTGACATTCACGCGGAAATCAAACAACAGAAAGAGCGATTGACCATGCTTGAACGCAAATCGACACAGGCGGCGCGGCCGCATTTGGCGGCGGCAACGGACTTTGACGCGCCACACCAGAAAGCCTTTGATGCCTATCTGCGCACCGGAGAGGATGACGGGCTGCGTGGGCTTGAGCTGGAAGGCAAAGCCATGTCCACGTCGGTGAACAGCGACGGCGGCTATCTGGTGGACCCGCAAACGGCTGAGACCATCAAATCGGTGCTCAACAGTACGGCCAGCATCCGCGCGATTGCCAATGTGGTGACCGTGGAAGCGGGATCGTATGACGTGCTGATCGACAGTTCGGAAACCGGTGCCGGCTGGGCGGATGAGACCACGGCGGCCATCGAGACCGGCACGCCGACCATCGAGCGCATCGCCATTCCGCTGCATGAGCTGTCGGCTCTGCCCAAAGCGTCGCAACGGCTGTTGGGTGACAGTGCCTTTGACATTGAGGCCTGGCTGGCGGGGCGCTTTGCCGACAAATTTGCGCGGGCGGAGGCGGCGGCCTTTATCACCGGGGATGGGGTCGACAAGCCAACCGGCATTCTGACCCACACGGCGGTGGATGACGCCAGCTGGAGTTGGGGTAATATTGGCTATGTAGCCACTGGCGTGGACGGAGACTTCAACGGCGGTGATGCGCTGGTGGATCTGGTCTATGCCTTGGGCGCGCAGTACCGTGCCAATGGCAGTTTTGTGATGAATTCCAAAACAGCGGGCGCGGTGCGCAAGTTGAAAGACGCGGATGGGCGGTTCTTGTGGTCTGACGGTTTGGCGGCGGGTGAGCCTGCGCGCTTGCTGGGCTATCCGGTACTGATTGCCGAAGACATGCCAGACATTGCGAGTGGTGCCGATGCGATTGCCTTTGAGGATTTTGCAGCCGGGTACACGGTGGCGGAGCGCCCGGACCTGCGCGTTCTGCGCGATCCCTTCAGCGCCAAGCCACATGTGTTGTTCTATGCCACAAAACGCATTGGCGGCGATGTCAGTGATTTTGCGGCGATCAAGCTGCTGCGCTTTGCGGTGAGCTGATTTTTGGGGTGGGTGGGGCGCGCAAGCGCCGTCATCCGGGCGCGCGTCGGACTACACACGTTGTCTGGCTTACCCCCTCCGTTGAAGCGACGTGAGGACGCGCGCCCAACAAAGACCATCGAGAATTTTGGAGTTGTTCCATGATGTTAGTCGAAGAGACCTCGGTGCCGACGGAGGCGCTGCCGGTTCAAGAGTTTCGAGATCACCTACGGCTTGGAAGCGGGTTTTCTGACGATACGTTGCAGGACCGCGTTTTGGAGAGTTTTTTGCGCGCAGCGATCAGCGCGGTGGAAGCGCGGACCGGCAAAGTGATGTTTCAACAGACGTTTGGCTGGACGGTGTATGGCTGGCGCGATGGGGTCACGCAGGGCTTGCCGGTGGCGCCGGTGTCTGAGGTTGTGGACGTAACGCTCGAAGATGTACAGGGGGCTGTGGTTTCCGTGGCGTCCAGCGCTTACCGGTTGGTCAGTGACGCGCATCATCCATGTTTGAAAGGCGTGTCCGGAGCTTTGCCAAGCATTCCGAAGGACGGAAGCGCAACGGTGCGGTTTGTGGCTGGATACGGCGCGGGTTGGTCGGACAGCCCTGCGGACATGCGGCAGGCGGTGCTGTTGTTGGCGGCGCATTTCTACGAGTTCCGCCACGAAACCACTTTGAGCGAAGGCTGTATGCCGTTTGGCGTGGTGAGCCTGTTGGAGCGGTATCGCCCGATGCGACTGAGCGCGGGGGCGGTGTCATGAGCCGGGCGGTGACGTTGTCGCGGCGCTTGCTGTTGGAGCGGCCGTTGGCGGCACCGGACGGGGCGGGTGGATTTGCCCAGACCTGGGAGACGCTGGGCGCGGTGTGGGCCGAGGTGGTGGCGCGTGGTGGACGTGAGATGGATGGCGGGGTCATGTCGCTTGCGGCGGCCAAATATCGGATCACGCTGCGTGGCGCGCCGGTTGGCGCAGATCAGCGGCCTACGCCAGAGTGTCGTTTCCGTGAAGGGGATCGGGTGTTTGTCATCGATGCGGTGACCGAAAAGGACAGGCAGGGGCGGTATTTGGTCTGCCACGCCACAGAAGAGGTGGCGCCATGAGTTACGGAGTTGGGGCAGCGCTGCAAGAGGCGATCTATGCCGCGTTGCAGGCAGATGTCACGCTGAACACGTTGGTTGGAAACGACGTTTTTGACCAGTTACCGGTTGGTAAGGTGCCGGATTTGTTTGTGTCTCTTGGTCCGGAAACGGTCTTGGATCGGTCCGACAAAGACGGTGACGGGGCAGAGCATCGCTTTGTGGTCTCCGTGATTGGCGATGCCAGTGGCTTTGCCAAAGTGAAAGCGGCGGCGGCAGCGGTGAGCGACGGTTTGGTAGATGCGGATTTGAGCCTGAGCCGGGCTGCGCTTTGATCGGGCGGTGGCCACGCGGGACGGGCGCAAGAACCTGCGCCGTGTGGATCTGCGCTTTGTGGCGCGGGTGGAAGACAATCATAGCTAGTTTGGAGAGAGATCATGGGTGCGCAAAATGGCAAAGACCTTCTGATCAAGGTGGATCTGACAGGCGCCGGGGCGTTTGAAACCGTGGCGGGGCTGCGGGCCACACGCATCAGTTTCAATGCGGAAAGTGTGGATGTGACCTCGCTTGAGAGCCAAGGCGGATGGCGCGAGTTGCTGGCTGGCGCGGGCATGAAATCGGCCGGGATCAGCGGCTCGGGCGTGTTCAAAGATGCCAGCACGGATGAGCGGGCGCGGCAGATATTCTTTGACGGGGAAACGCCGGATTTTCAGGTGATTATCCCGGATTTTGGCATTGTTGAAGGCGCGTTTCAGATCACGTCGATTGAGTATGCCGGTAGCCACAATGGTGAGGCGACCTATGAGATGGCGATGGCCAGTGCCGGGGCGCTGAGCTTTACGGCGGTGTGATCATGGCCAATCCGTTTGCGGGTGAAGTTGCGCTGACGATCGATGGGCAGCGGCATGTGTTGAAGCTCACATTGGGAGCTTTGGCAGAGCTGGAAGACGGGTTGGGAGAGGACACGTTGGTGTCGCTGATCAGTCGGTTTGAAACAGGCCAGTTTTCTTCGCGAGATGTGCTCGCATTGATTGTGGCGGGGTTGCGCGGCGGTGGTTCGCAAGGGCGCAGGGCGGAGCTTTTGCACGCGGAGATCGAGGGAGGCGCAATCGGGGCGGCCCGAGTGGCTGCGCAGTTGTTGGTGCGGGCATTTGGGCCTTTGACGGTGACAGAGCATGACAGCGTTTGATTGGCCGGTTTTGCTGACCACTGGCGTTCAGCGGCTTGGATTGCGGCCACAGGAATTTTGGTGCCTGACGCCGGCGGAATTGGCGCTGATGCTTGGACAGGGCGGTGCGGAGACCTCCCTTGCACGGGCAGGGTTGGAACAGCTGATGAGCGCATATCCGGATACGGAAGGATCGGCAGGTGATGGAAGAGATTGACAGTTTTGAAGGGCAGCTTGACGCGCTGGAGGTCAGCCTGGGACAGGCTACGGATATGGTGGCTGGCTTTGACGGGGAACTGAGCAACATGCGTAAGGTTCTGGGCGCAGCGGGACAGGATGTGGCCTCCCTGGAAAAGAGTCTGAGCAAGGATTTGCGGAAGGCATTCAGTGGCTTGGCCTTTGACGGTGTAAAACTGTCGGATGCCCTAAAGACCCTGGCGACCTCGATGATGGATACGGCGTTTAATGCCGCGATGAAGCCGGTGACTGACGGGCTTGGCAAGGTTGTAACCTCTGGGATTGGCGGCCTGATGGAGGGGCTTTTGCCTTTTGCCAACGGGGCACCGTTCACGCAGGGACGGGTGATGCCATTTGCTAATGGCGGCGTGGTGAGTGGGCCGGTCAGTTTCCCGATGCGCGGTGGGCGCGGGTTGATGGGCGAAGCCGGGCCAGAGGCGATCATGCCGCTGGCGCGCGGGATGGACGGCAAGCTGGGCGTGCGCAGCCAGGGCGACAGCCGTCCGGTGCAGGTGGTGATGAACATCACAACGCCGGATGTGGATGGCTTCCGCCGCTCGCAAAGTCAGATTGCAACCCAGATGAGCCGCGCCCTGGGACGGGCCAAGCGCAACCGATAGGAGGCGACGATGAGTTTTCACGAAGTGCGATTTCCAGCCAGTTTGAGTTTTGGCTCTATAGGTGGGCCTGAGCGCCGTACCGAAGTGGTGACGCTGGTCAACGGTTTTGAAGAGCGCAACACGCCCTGGGCGCATTCGCGGCGGCGCTATGATGCGGGCGTTGGTACGCGGTCGCTGGATGACATTGAGACCTTGATTGCGTTTTTTGAGGCACGTCGCGGACAGTTGCACGGGTTTCGCTGGAAAGATTCGGCAGACTTCAAGTCTTGTGCGGCTTCCAAAAGCATCGACCATCGGGATCAGGTGGTTGCCATGGGCGATGGCGCGACCACGGAATTTCAGTTGATGAAGACCTATCAATCTGGCGAACACAGCTACGCGCGGCCCATTCGCAAACCGGTGGACGGCACCGTCACGGTGGGTTTGGAAGAGGCGCCTTTGCAAGAGGGGAGCGACTTCGAGGTCGATCTGACCACCGGGATATTGAGCTTTGATACGCCGCCGTTTTCCGGAGCCCAAATCTCAGCGGGGTTTGAGTTTGACGTGCCCGTGCGGTTTGACGCCGACAGTATTCAGACCAGTCTCGCGAGCTTCAAAGCAGGGGATCTGCCGAATGTGCTGGTGATAGAGGTGCGGATCTGATGGCGTTTCAGGCGGAGTTATTGGCGCATTTGCAGAGTGGCGAGACTACGGTGGCGCGGGCCTGGGGCATCACGCGCAAGGATGGCGTGACGTTGGGGTTTACCGATCACGATCAGGATCTGAGTTTTGGCGGGTTTGTGTTCAAAGCCGCAACAGGGCTGACAGCGAGTGCAATCGAGCAAGGGACGGGGCTGTCGGTAGATAATGCCGAAGCCATTGGCATGCTGTGTGATGCGGCGGTCACGGATGAGGACATTGAGGCGGGGCGGCTGGATGACGCCGAAGTTTTCTCATGGATGGTGAACTGGGCCGATGTCAGTGAACGTAGTGTGGTGTTTCGCGGTTCTATCGGGGAAATCCGCCGTACGGGCGGTGCCTTTGTCGCGGAATTGCGCGGGCTGGCGGAAAAGCTGAATGTGCCGCGCGGTCGGGTCTATCAGACGCCCTGTACGGCCGTCCTTGGGGATGCTGCGTGTCAGCTTGATGTTTCAGACACAGCGTTTCAGGTGCAGGTCTCTGTCGCGCAGGCGGATCAAGGTCGGATGTTTGATCTTGGGGTGATGTCGGGCTTTGAAGAGGGGTGGTTCACGCGTGGGCAGTTGCAGGTGGTTAGCGGCGAAGCGCAAGGTTTGAATGGCCTGATCAAGCGGGACTGGATTGCGGCAGATGGCGCGCGACAGATTGAGCTGTGGGAAGCACTGCGGGCGGAAGTTAGTGTGGGCGATGAGGTTTTGCTCACGGCGGGCTGCGACAAGCGGTTTACTACCTGCCGCAAGAAGTTCTCCAATATTTTGAATTTTCAGGGATTTCCGGACATTCCGGGCGAAGATTGGATCAAAAGCTATCCCAAAAAGAGTGGCGGGAACACCGGCGGGAGTTTGCGTTGATGGACACTCTTGGAGAGGCGGTTGTTGCGGAGGCGCGGCGATGGATCGGCACGCCCTACGTGCATCAAGCCAGTTGTTTGCGGGGTGGTGCAGATTGTCTTGGCCTGATCCGCGGCGTGTGGCGTGGGCTTTATGGTGCTGAGCCGGAAGCCGTGCCCGCCTACACCAATGATTGGTCAGAGGCGCATGGCAAGGAGGTGCTGTGGCGGGCGGCAATGCGCAACTTGGTTGCCAAGGGTCCAAGGGATGAGGCTCCCGGCGACGTGCTGTTGTTTCGGATGAAGGCCGGGGCCGTGGCGAAACACTTGCGCATTGTTGGGGAGATCGGACGGGAGCCAACTCTGATCCATGCTTATGGCGGACATGCAGTGCTGGAAAGTCCCTTAAGTGGGCCTTGGCGCCGCAGGGTTGTAGCGCGGTTTACCTTTCCAAGGGACGTTCAGAGCACAGTTGGTGAGAGAGGGTAACGCGTTATGGCTACGTTGATTTTAGCGGCTGCGGGTGCGGCGGTTGGCGGTGCGGTAGGCGGTGGTTTGGTCGGAGTTTCCTCTGTGGCCATTGGGCGGTTGGCTGGGGCTTCGTTGGGGCGTGTGATCGACCAGAAGCTGATGGGAGGCGGCGCCGATGTTGTGGAAACCGGAAAAATCAAACGCTTCCGGCTCACCGGCTCTGCGGAGGGCGCCGCTCAGGCGCGGGTGTTTGGGCGGGTTCGCGTAGCCGGGCAGGTGATTTGGGCCACGCGGTTTTTGGAAACTTACGAGGAAACGGGCGGGGGCAAAGGTATGCGCCAAGCGCCGAGAACCCGCGCCTACAGCTATTCGGTCTCGCTTGCGATTGCTCTGTGTGAAGGGGAGATTTTACGGGTCGGGCGCATTTGGGCGGACGGTGACGAAATTGGCCGCGAGGAGCTGAACCTGCGAGTTTACACAGGCTCTGACAGCCAGATGCCGGACCCCAAAATGGAGGCGGTTGAAGGAGCTGGGACCGTGCCTGCGTATCGGGGGACAGCTTATGTGGTGATCGAAGACCTTGAGCTGGGACGGTTTGGCAACCGCGTGCCGCAGTTCAATTTTGAAGTTGTAAGGGCAACGCCAAAGCACGTTCCCGAAGGCGCCGCCGACTATAGCGAAACGGTGCGGGCGGTGGCCTTAATGCCGGGTACGGGGGAGTATTCTTTGGCCACCACGCCGGTCTACTGCCGACAAGGCAATGGCGAAACAAAGGTGGCCAATGAGCATACGCCGTCTGGCCTGACCAACTTTGTCACATCCCATCAGGATTTGCAGGAAGAATTGCCGAAGTGTGGTGCGGCCTCGTTGATCGTGAGTTGGTTTGGGGATGACCTGCGTATGGCGGATTGCCGTTTGCGCCCCAAGGTTGAAGACGCCGAGGTGGACGGGGACAACATGCCGTGGCGCGTGTCTGGAGTGGCGCGTGGGGAGGCGGAGGTTATCGCCAAGTTGGATGGGCGGCCCGTCTATGGCGGAACACCGGCGGACGACGCTGTTGTGCAGGCCATTCGCCACATGGATGAGCAGGGCACCAAGGTGACGTTTTACCCATTCATTCTGATGGAACAGATGGCAGAAAACGGGTTGCCAAATCCTTGGGACGGTGCGGCGGACCAGCCGGTGTTGCCGTGGCGGGGGCGGATCACGGCTTCCGAAGCGCCGGGGCAAAGTGGGTCTCCTGATGGTACCGCGCAGGCGGATGCAGAGGTGGCAGCGTTTTTTGGCACAGCCACGGCGGCGGATTTTCAGGTGGGCGCGGACAGTGTGATTTACACTGGCCCCTCGGAGTGGTCTTACCGGCGTTTTATACTGCACTACGCGGCGCTCTGTGCTGCGGCGGGGGGCGTGGAGGCCTTTTGCATCGGCTCTGAGATGCGCGGCCTGACGCAGGTGCGCGGAGCAACAGGGTTTCCAGCCGTTCAGGCTCTCAAAGACCTGGCGCAAGAGGTGCGCACTTTGTTGGGGCCGGGAGTGAAACTTGGCTACGCGGCGGATTGGTCAGAGTATTTTGGCTATCACCCGCAGGATGGTTCTGGCGACGTGTATTTCCACCTTGATCCGCTTTGGTCGGACCCGGAGATCGATTTTGTTGGCATCGACAACTACATGCCGCTGTCGGATTGGCGGGACGCAGAAGCGCATTTGGACAAGGAGGATTGGCGCGGGCCTCAGGATATTGCCTACCTGAAAGCCAACATCGAAGGGGGCGAGGGGTTTGACTGGTATTATGCCTCTACCGAAGCGCGTGCGGATCAGGACCGCACAGCGATCTCCGATGGCGCTTACAATGAGCCGTGGGTGTATCGCTACAAAGATTTACGGAACTGGTGGGGGCAAGCGCACCATGAGCGGATTGGTGGCGTCCGCCAGGCTACGCCCACAAATTGGCAACCGCAAAGCAAACCCATTTGGTTCACGGAAATAGGCTGTGCTGCCATCGACAAAGGCGCCAATCAGCCTAATAAGTTTCTGGACGAGAAGTCCTCGGAGTCTGCAATCCCGTATTTTTCCAATGGGTTGCGAGAGGATGCTGTGCAACAGCGATATTACCAAGCGCTTCACGAACATTATGCGGATACGGAGATGAATCCGGTGTCGACTGTCTATGGTGAACCCATGGTGGACCGCGATCATATGTTTGCCTGGGCCTGGGATGCGCGGCCGTTTCCGGCTTTTCCCAATGAGCGAGACCTTTGGAGCGATGGGGGCAACTATCACAAAGGCCATTGGATCAACGGGCGTGTGAGCAACCGCACGTTGGCTTCAGTGGTGGAAGAGGTTTGCGTGAATGCCGGAATTGTCGACTATGATGTGACGGGTTTGACCGGCGTGGTTCGCGGATTTGAGCAAGGTGATGTGTCTGATGGACGCGCCGCGTTGCAGCCATTGATGTTGCGACATGGGTTTGATGCGGTTGAGCGGGACGGTGTACTGCGCTTTGTTATGCGTGGCGATCAGACCGGAAGTGTGGTTGATCCAGAAGAGTGCGCGGTCTCCAAAGAGATCGAGGGGGATATTGAGTTCACGCGGCAATCAGATGCGGATTTGGCAGGCCGCGTGCGCTTGAACTTTGTGCAGGCGGAACGGGACTTTGAGGTCGTGTCCGAAGAGGCCATCCTGCACGACGAGGCGACTTTTGCGGTGGCGCATAGCGAAGTCGAAGAGGTTCTGACGCGAGCGGAGGGGCGACAGACAGCTGAGAGGTGGTTGGCGGAAGCGCGTGTTGCGCGGGATCGCGTGAAACTGGCTCTGCCGCCAAGCAAAATGAACATTGGGGCAGGCGATCTTGTCGAGGTTCCTTTGCCAATCGGCGAGACACAGGCGTATCGGATGGATCGGCTGACGCAACAGGGCGCGCAGGTTTTGGAAGGCGCACGCACGGAGCTGGCGCTGTACAAAACGGCAGAGATGCCGGAGGATGTCGTGTCTAAGAGCCGGTTTGTTCCGCCGGTGCCGGTACAAACGCTGTTTTTGGATCTGCCTTTGGTCACAGGTGACGAGCATCCCCACGCGCCGCACATTGCGGTGACAGCACGTCCTTGGCCGGGCGCGGTTGCGGTGTATGCCAGTGATCGCGATGAAGGGTACGCATTGGATTCTTTGGTCGAAGGCAGTGCGATGGTGGGCGTGACGGAAACGCCACTTGTGCGCTCTGCACCTGGCATTTGGGATCAGGGCGAACCGCTGCAATTGCGCATGGTCAATGGTGCATTGCGCAGTGTGAGTGCACAGGACGTGCTCAACGGGCAAAACCTGGCGTTTATCGGCGATGGGGCTTCCGAGAATTGGGAAGCGTTACAGTTTCAGAATGCGGAGCTGATTGGGGAAGAGCGCTATGCCCTGTCAACACGGCTTCGCGGGCAATTGGGCACAGATGCCCTGGCACCTGGGGTTTGGCCGGCGGGCAGCTGGATTGTGTTCAGATCGTCTCAACTGACGCAGTTGCCACTGGCGCGCCACCATCGTGGGCTGGCAAGGCATTATCGGATTGGGCCAGCGCAACGCGGACTGAATGACCCGAGTTACACCCTTCATGAGGCGAGTTTTGACGGCTATGGCCTGCGCCCCTATGCTCCAGTGCATTTGACACACGTGACCCAAGCCTCCGGCGACATCGACATCACTTGGATACGGCGCGCGCGCATGGATGCGGACAGTTGGGACGGGTTTGAGGTGCCTCTAGGCGAAGAAAACGAGAGCTACCTGCTGCGCGTTCGACGGGAGGACGTGGTCGTGCGCGAGGTGCAAGTATCGGAACCCAAATGGCAATTCCTCGTAAGTGACCAGACTGCGGTTGGAGGTGTCGCGGGTCTTTCGGTTGACGTGGCGCAAATTTCAGCAGTGTATGGGCCTGGGCCGTTTCGCTCCATTTCTCTGGGGGCTTGAGCCCAAAAATCCCTGTGCTTCACCAACTTGTGTTTCATTCGATTTGCTTTTTGGCGTCTTCACACCTTTGAATTTGCGGCGCTTTGCCTAGGTGGTGTAGGCTGGCAGGGAGAAAAGGGGACCAGGATGGCTGAGATGCAACCCAAAGTGACCGAACTTGACCCGGTCTGGCAGCGCATTACGCGAGAAGCGGAAGAGGCGGTAAAGGAAGAGCCGTTGATGGGCGGCTTGGTGCATGCATGCGTTTTGCACCATCGCACCATTGAGCGCGCATTGAGCTATCGTTTTGCCGCCAAGCTGTCATCCAACGAGATGTCGATGGTGATCTTGCGGGAGATTGCGGATGAGGCCTTTGCCTCTGATCCTGCGATCGCGGAATCCGCGCGGGCGGATTTGATGGCAATTTATGACCGTGATCCAGCGTGCCACCGGCTGTTGCAGCCGATCCTGTATTTCAAAGGCTACCAGGCGGTTCAGGCGTACCGTATCGGTAATTGGCTATGGCGTCAGGGGCGCACGGATTTGGCCTACTTCATCCAGATGCGCACCAGTGAGATTTTTGGCATCGACATTCACCCAGCCGCCAAGATTGGCAAAGGCATCATGATCGACCACGCGCATTCCATTGTGATTGGCGAGACCGCTGTCGTGGGGGACAACGTGTCGATGTTGCATTCGGTGACGCTTGGCGGGACCGGCAAAGAAGAAGAGGACCGCCATCCCAAGATTGGCGATGGGGTTTTGATTGGCGCCGGAGCCAAAGTGCTCGGCAACATCAAAGTGGGCCACTGCAGCCGCGTGGCCGCTGGTTCGGTTGTGCTGCAAGAAGTGCCGCCATGTTCCACGGTTGCCGGTGTGCCGGCCAAAGTGGTGGGCGAAGCGGGCTGTGATCAGCCTGCCGTGAATATGAATCAGGATATTGGTGACTGTAGCAAAGGCTGACAGGTCATTGATTTAAATGGAAAAGGACCGCATGGTGCGGTCCTTTTTGCGTTGTCTGGTGTGTTGGCTCAGGCCAGCATCGCCATTGGTTTTTCCAGATTGTCGACAATGGAATTCAGCAGCTGTGCCCCCAAGGCACCATCAATCACGCGGTGATCGACGGACAGGGTTACGGACATCACAGTTGCGACCTCCAGATCACCTTCGGCGTTCACAACCGGTTTCTTGGTGCCTGCGCCGACCGCTAGAATCGCGCCATGCGGCGGGTTGATCACCGCATCAAAGTTGTCGATGCCGAACATGCCGAGGTTGGAGATGGCAAAGCTGCCGCCTTGGTACTCATGTGGGGCCAGTTTGCGATCTCTTGCACGGGTCGCGAGGTCTTTCATTTCCGCGGAGAGCGCGGAGAGGGACTTCATCTCGGCGTCTTTCAGCACCGGGGTGAACAGGCCACCTTCGATGGCTACGGCGACGGCCACATCAGAAGGCGACAACTTCAAGATACGGTCGTTGGCCCAAACGGCATTGGCTTCCGGCACTTCTTGCAAGGCCAACGCACAGGCTTTGATGATAAAGTCATTCACCGATAGCTTTGCACCGCGTTTCTCCAGCTGCTTATTGAGCTGGCTGCGGAACGCCAAGAGAGCGTCCAATTTGATGTCTCGGCGCAGATAGAAATGTGGAATCGACTGTTTGGCTTCGGTGAGACGTGCGGCAATGGTTTTGCGCATGCCGTCGAGAGCCACCTCTTCGAAGTCGCGGTCTGCGTACATTTTGAGGACCATATCGGTGTCCGGACCGCTGGGCAGTGTGGCTGCTGGCGCTGGTGCAGCGGGTTTTGCCGTAGTGGCCGTTGGCTGAGCAGCAGGGGCTGCAGTTGCGCCCTCGACATCTGCTTTCACGATACGACCGCGTGGGCCGGACCCCTGAATGGTCGCAAGATCAATCCCTTTGTTAGCGGCAATGCGGCGTGCGAGAGGCGAAGCAAAAATGCGGTTACCGTCTGCAGCCAGAGGGGCCGCAGGCGCTGCGGAGGCAGGAGGCTCTGGAACCTCGGAGGTGGCGGATTCAGGTGCACTTTCGCTCACTGCGGCAGGCGTCGTAGCTGGAGTAGCGCTAAGATCATCCGTGCTTTCGCCGTCTTCGAGCAAGATGGCAATAGGCGAGTTCACAGCAACGCCTTCGGAGCCTTCTGGCACCAGGAACTTGCCGATCACGCCGTCCTCGACGGCTTCAAATTCCATGGTGGCCTTGTCGGTTTCAATCTCCGCCAACAGGTCACCAGAGGACACTTCGTCCCCTTCTTTGACCAACCATTTGGCCAAAGTGCCTTCTTCCATGGTGGGCGAAAGGGCGGGCATGAGGATTTCAATGGGCATTTATGAATCTCCCTTCGGTGCACAGTCTTTAGATGAGAGACGTGCGCAGTGGGTTTGAATTTCTGTGACGATGCCGCCGTCAGTTCTCAAGAACACGGGACCAGCTGCCAAGCCTTCGGTACCTTTGGCAAAATCAAAAATGCCAAGGTCTTTTAGCTGTGATTGCGCGGTTGACGCGTTGAGGCTGAGCCAATTTGCCTCAACCATTGCTTTGAGAACATCGCTTTCTTGGCGCAGCGTATCTTGTTCCGCATGACAGTAAGTTAGGCTAATTCCACGATCTAAAGCGTTTGCCGCCTCTGTTGCCCAAGAAAAGACAAAAAAGCCAGTTGCGCCAATGGCGATACCTAATGTCAAGCTAGGCCAGTTCATCACCGATAGGTCACTTGTTTCACTGCCGTGATGACCTCGTTTGTGGTCGTCAGCGCCAGTTTTTCGAGGTTGGCCGCATAAGGCATCGGGACATCTTTGCCGGTGCAGTTGATCACCGGGGCGTCCAGATAGTCAAATGCGCGCTCCATGATGGTGGCCGAGAGATGGTTGCCGATGGACCCCACCGGCCAGCCTTCTTCCACGGTTACACAGCGGTTTGTTTTCATCACCGAGGCGATCACTGTGTCATAGTCAATCGGGCGCAAGGTGCGCAGGTCGATGACTTCGGCAGAGATGCCGTCCTCTGCCAGTTTGTCTGCGGCCTCGAGGGCGTACTGCATGCCGATTCCAAAGCTGACGATGGTCACGTCAGAGCCTTCGCGCCAGATGCGGGCCTTGCCGAAAGGAATGGTGAAATCATCCATGGCGGGCACTTCGAAGCTGCGGCCATACATGATTTCGTTTTCCAGGAAGATTACTGGGTTTGGATCGCGGATCGCAGATTTGAGCAACCCTTTGGCGTCAGAGGCCGAGTAAGGCATCGCAACTTTGAGGCCCGGTATTTGAGCATACCATGCTGCGTAGTCCTGACTGTGCTGCGCACCGACACGCGCTGCCGCGCCGTTAGGACCGCGGAACACCATAGGTGCGCCCATTTGGCCACCAGACATATAGAGTGTCTTGGCAGCGGAATTAACAATTTGATCAATGGCTTGCATGGCGAAGTTGAACGTCATGAATTCAACAATCGGCTTCAAGCCGCCAAAAGCCGCGCCCACTGCGATACCGGCAAAACCATGCTCGGTGATGGGCGTGTCGATGACCCGCTTGCTGCCAAACTCGTCGAGCAGACCTTGGCTGACTTTGTAGGCACCTTGATACTCCGCCACCTCTTCGCCCATCAGGTAGACGTCTTCGTCACCGCGCATCTCTTCGGCCATGGCGTCCCGCAGCGCTTCGCGCACGGTTTGCGTCTTCATGGGCGTGCCTTCCGGCCAGTCCGGAGTCAAATCCGGCGTTGGTGCGGCTGGAGCGGCCTGTGCGGGTACAGAAGCCGGTGCGTCTGCAGCAGGTGCTGGTGCGCTTGCATCAGACGCTGCTGGCGCAGCTTCAATTGCGCTGACGTCCTCTCCTTCTTCGGCCAGAATGGCGATGGCTGTGTTCACGGCCACACCCTCGCTGCCTTCAGCCACAAGGATTTTGCCAATCACACCTTCATCGACGGCCTCAAACTCCATTGTGGCCTTGTCGGTTTCGATTTCGGCAATGATATCACCGGACTGTACGGTGTCGCCTTCTTTGACCAGCCATTTGGCCAGCGTGCCTTCTTCCATGGTCGGAGAGAGGGCGGGCATGAGAATTTCAGTAGCCATATCTATGTCCTCTCTTTGGCTTATGCGTAGATATCGGTCCAGAGTTCGGACTCGTCTGGCAGGGGGCTTTCCTTGGCGAAGTCCGCCGAGGCATTCACGATGGCTTTGATCTCTTTGTCGATCGCTTTCAGATCATCCTCAGAGGCGTGTTTGCCGGTCAAGAGCATCTGACGCACGCTTTCGATCGGGTCACGTTCTTCGCGCATTTTCTGCACTTCTTCGCGGGTGCGGTACTTTGCGGGGTCGGACATGGAGTGGCCGCGATAACGGTATGTTTTGACCTCAAGGATGTAGGGGCCCTTGCCGGAGCGGCAGTGTTTCACGGCACGCTCACCGGCATCTTTAACCGCTAAAACGTCCATGCCATCGACCATTTCTCCAGGAATGCCAAAGGCTTCTCCGCGTTTGTAAATGTCCTGTGATGAGGTGGAGCGAGCCTGAGCGGTGCCCATGGCGTATTGGTTGTTCTCGATAACAAACACCACCGGGAGATCCCAAAGTGCGGCCATGTTGAAGGTTTCATAGACCTGACCCTGATTGGCAGCGCCGTCGCCAAAATAGGTGAAGGTAACGCGGCCGTTGTCTTTGTATTTGTCCGCAAAGGCGAGGCCCGCGCCGAGAGGAACTTGGGCGCCGACAATGCCATGGCCGCCGTAGAAATGCTTCTCTTTTGAGAACATGTGCATGGAGCCGCCTTTGCCCTTGGAGTAGCCGCCCTCGCGGCCAGTCAACTCAGCCATCACACCGTTGGCATCCATGCCGCAGGCCAGCATGTGCCCGTGATCGCGGTAAGATGTGATGCGCTTGTCACCTTCTTCTGTTGCGGCTTCTAGGCCCACAACCACGGCTTCCTGGCCGATGTAGAGGTGGCAAAAACCGCCGATCAGGCCCATGCCGTAGAGTTGGCCGGCCTTCTCTTCGAAGCGGCGGATCAACAGCATGTCGCGGTAGTATTGCGTGAGGTCTTCGCCCGAGACGTTGGGCTTCTTTGCAGCACGTTTTGCCGCCATGGTGGCTCCTCCCAAAGACAAAATGGTTTAGTGTTAAACCATACTTGCAGGAAGGGTAGCGGATCACCGCATGGGTTGCGAGTGGAAAAAGGTCTGTAGTGTCAGGATGTTCGTGGATTTAGCGAATGACAAGCTCGTCAGCGCGGATCATGCCAAGCACGTCGCGGGCCTGTTGATCCAGCAAATCAAGGTCCAGATAGTTGTCTGACAGGCGGCGGGTGAGGTTTTCCATATGGGCCACTTCCGCCTGTGCCAGAGCCAGCTCTGCTTCCAGCTGCTGCTTTTCCACCAGGATCTCGACACGACGAAACAGGCCGTAATCGCCTTGCACAGCGGCGAAGGTGAAGTAGATCGCCAGCGTGAAAGCGATGCCGAAAAACGCAAGCGCGCCAAGGGCCGGTTTGGTGGAAGATGCTGTCATTTTTGCCTCTGAGTGCGGCTTTGCGCCGTCTGATTTCTTTATATCTTAGGTGATTCGCTGTGTGAATCCCTTAACGACAAGTTTTTTCATTTATTTTTGTGACGCGACGGGAATGTTGGCAGGGCGTTTTTCTCCGGTCAGGCTGGGTGCGGGAGGAGCCAGAAATGACCACATCACAGCCGGTGTCACAGTTAGGATCACATGAGGTTTTTAACCAACCTGAACCGCAGCGGGCGGTGGATCTTTGGGGGCAGGATTTCGCGTTACAAGAGATTGCGGCGACAGCGGGGGCGCGGGCGGATCATCTGGCGCAGGTTGGAGCCAAATGGGGTGGTGAAACTCTGCGGCAGGCGGCGGAAGAAGCGCGACGGGATGTGCCGCGATTGAAGACGTTTGACCGGTCCGGGCGGCGTGTGGATGAGGTGGAATTTCACCTCGGATACCATGCGGTGATGCAAGCGGGCTTAGAAGCAGGCTATGCCTCAGCGGCCTGGGACGGGCAGGATGGCGGACATGCGACCCATGCGGTTCTGACCTACTATATGGCGCAGCTGGAGCCAGGCGTGGCTTGTCCATTGACGATGACTTACGCGGCTGTGCCCGCGCTGCGGCATCAGCCGGATCTGGCAGAGGTTTGGACACCGCGTTTGACCTCAGGTGTTTATGATCTCCGCACCACGCCGATTGGCGCCAAACAAGGTGCGACGCTGGGCATGGCGATGACCGAAAAGCAGGGCGGTAGCGATGTGCGGGCCAACAGCACCAAGGCCAGTCGGGACGGTGAGGCGTATCGGCTGATTGGGCATAAATGGTTCTGTTCCGCGCCCATGTGTGACGGGTTCCTGACGCTTGCACAAGCTGAAGGCGGGCTCACTTGTTTTCTGGTGCCGCGTTGGCTGGAAGGCGAGCGCAATGGTATTCGGATTCAACGGCTTAAGGACAAACTGGGCAATAAGGCCAACGCCAGTTCCGAGATTGAGTACCATAATGCGCTGGCCTACCGCGTCGGCGAAGAGGGCGCGGGGGTGCGAACCATTATCGAAATGGTGCATCACACGCGGTTGGACACTGTATTGGCTCCGGCGGGGTTGATGCGCGCGGCGGTGCAAGAAGCGCATTGGTGGGTGTCTTCGCGCTCTGCATTTCAAAAGCGCTTGATCGACCAGCCGCTGATGCGGCCGGTCTTGGCCGATCTGGCGGTGGACACGGAGGCAGCTTTGTCAGTGGGTATGTTCCTCGCAGGTGCCTTTGATCGCGACGATGTGGAGAGCCGCGCTCTGGCGCGGATTGGCGTTGCCCTAGCAAAATACCTCAACAACAAACGCTGTATTGGCGTGATCGCGGAGGCGATGGAGATGCTGGGCGGCATGGGATATGTCGAGGAGACGCCAATGCCGATGCTGTATCGTGAGGCGCCGCTTAATGGCATCTGGGAGGGCTCTGGCAATGTGATCTGTTTGGATGTGTTGCGGGCGCTGATGAAAGAGCCAGAAGCGGGCGAAGCGTTGCGCGCTGTGCTGACTTCGGTGACTGGGGCAGATGCGCGGTATGATGCCGCGTTGAAGGCGCATTTTGAGCGCTGGCCGGGGCTGCCACATGAGGCGGAGGCGCGGTGGTTCGTGGAAAGCTTGGCGGTGCTTTTGACAGCCGCAAGCCTGATGAAAACTGCCCCGTCGGTGGTGGCGGAAGGTTATGTAAGTTCGCGCGTTGCAGGGGATCGCGGGGCGTTTCCCGGGGCCGTGCGCGGCATGGATGTGGACGCCATCATTGCGCGGTTGGGCTAGGGCGTTAACCTGTCCAATTGGGCCAGATTTCACGTCGGTATTTTGTCTGTATCGCGACTGTTTTGCGTAGGTGCGTTTTTTGCGCGTGTCAAACGTTGCGTGTGTGAACACAGCGGGCGGTGGGTTAGGCGGATTGAAACGATGCTCTCTGCTGGGAGGTGTTAGACGAGGACCTTCTACGTGATGGACCGGTTGCAAAGAATGCTCTACCCTAACAAGAAATTTACCTTCAACGGGCCGCGCCTATGCTTGGCCCAAATCGTATTTTTTGAAAGGAATAGCCTTCATGAGCCTGTTTAGCCCTGTTCAGACCTTTGTGACCGGATTGACCGCTGCGGCGGCACTTGTCGCGGCGTCGATGAGCTTTGCCGCGGATGACACCGTTCTGCCGACCTCTGGTGACAATGTGGAGACCTATTTGAGTTCGAAATACTGGACGGTCTTCAAGAATAACACGCGGCAGTCCTGTTTCATTGAGTGGCGCAGCGAAAACAGCGTGGTGCAGGCGGGTCTCACCATGGCGCAGGACGCTGCCTATTTGGGAGCCTTTGTCAAAGGCGAAGCGCCGGCGGATGGCGACCGCGAGATTGCGATTGTGGTGAATGGCAACATCTACTCGGGGACGGCGTCGTCCGTGTCCCAGACCGATTCTGGCGGCTTCACCGGCGGTTACATCGTTTTTGACAACCCGCAGTTTGTGGTCGATCTGGAAAAAGCCCGCGAGTTTGTGGCGTTCCAGGGCTCGCCACGGGCCGTGACTGTGAAACTCAAAACACCGAAGAATGCGATTGAACGTGCGCGAGAGTGTATGGCGAAGTTTTGAGTGCGTTGGGCTGAAAGGGAAGGCAGGCACATTCGTTTTCCCTCTCGCCCCTCCCAAAAATCTCTGCCACACTTCTTGGCAATGAATTTGGCACATAGGCCGGACAACAAGAGGCAGTTGGTATGAGTTTTACACGTCGGAATTTTCTGGTGGGGTTGTCGTCATTGGCATTGGCGGCGTGTCAGGGCACCTCGACCACGCCGTCTCGGCAAACGGCGTCTATAGCGCAGGGATTGCCGGTGGATTTGCGGCCCACGCCCAATGACGCCTATGACGCCTGGGTCACCAGTTTTCGCGGGCGAGCTTTGAGCGCGGGGATCAGCGAGACCACGTTGAACGCAGCGTTTCGCAACACCGGGTATTTGCCTGGGGTGATCAAGCGCGATCGCAACCAGACCGAGTTCACCCGCACGCTGGAGGATTATCTGTCGATAGCAGCCTCGGATGAGCGGATTGCCAAAGGCAAGGCGGCCTTTGCGCGGCATGCCAACACGCTGCGCAATCTCGAGCAAAGCTATGGTGTGGATGCGGAGATTATCTGTGCGATCTGGGGGCTGGAGAGCTATTACGGGGAGCGCAAGGGCGACATTCCTGTGATTTCGGCCACCTTCACGTTGGCCTTTGATGGGCGGCGCGGGAGTTTCTATGAAAAGCAGCTGATTGCGGCGCTGAAGATTTTGCAAAATGGCGATGTGTCGGTGGATCGCATGACCGGCAGTTGGGCCGGGGCGATGGGGCACACGCAGTTTATTCCCACGAGTTATCAAGCCTTTGCGGTGGATTATACCGGCGACGGCCGGCGCGATATCTGGTCGGATGATCCATCGGATGCGTTGGCCTCCACGGCGGCCTATTTGCAGCGCAATGGCTGGACGCGCGGGGTGTCCTGGGGGCGAGAGCTGCGGCCGGGTGAGAGCGCAGGGCGGGTGATCCAGCCGCAGGCCGGTGGGCCGAGGTTTGGGGTGACCGGGAACTTCTCGGCAATCAAGCGCTACAACAACTCGGACAGCTACGCGATTGGCGTTGGGCATCTGGCGGATCGGATTGCTGGAGGCGGGCCTTTGCGGACAGCGTTCCCGCCCGATCAGTATGGGCTCACCAAGGACGACCGGATTGCCTTGCAGTCGCGTTTGACGGCGCGGGGGTTTGATACCGGGGGCGCGGATGGCGTGCTGGGGCCAAAGTCACGTGCAGCGATTACGGACTATCAGCGCAGTCGCGGGTTGGAGCCGACGGGCGACCCGTCGCAGGCGTTGCTGGCCTCATTGGCCTGAAATGAAAAAAGGCGCCCCGTGAGGAGGCGCCTTTTTTGATGTCTGTCGCTGTGGCTTAGCCTGCGATGGAGGCCTGGTAGATGCCTTCGATGCTGTCTGCGATGGTGGCGGCGAATTCATCGTCGCTTTGCTGCGCTGAGAGGCCTTCGGTCAGGGCGCGGGAGAAGCTGGCAATCATGCCGGTGTTTTCCGCCAGCTTGGCGTTGGCTTCTTCGCGGGTGTAACCGCCAGAGAGGGCCACAACCTTCATCACCCGTGGGTGGTCGACCAGAGATTTGTACTGGTTGGCCGTGGACGGCAGGGTCAGTTTCAGCATGACCTGCTGATCTTCGGGCAGGATGTCCAGCGCGGCGGTCAGCTCGGCCAAGAGGATGTCCTCGGCCTCGGCTTTGTCTGCGATGGAGATGGTGACCTCTGGCTCGATGATCGGCATCAGGCCGTGGCCGATGATTTGCTCACCAACCATGAATTGCTGTGCGACGATGGCGCGGATGCCGTCGGCGTTGGCGGCCGAGATCACCGAGCGCATTTTGGTGCCAAACACACCTTTGTACACGGCGCGCTCGCAAAGGGTGTCGAGCTCTGGCATGGGTTTCATCATCTGAACGCCGTTTTCTTCCGCCTCAAGCCCTTTGTCGACTTTCAGGAAGGGCACAACGCCGCGCTTCTCCCACATGTAGGTGGGGGTTGGGGTGCCGTCGATGTCGCGGTCCATGGTCATTTCAAACAGGATCGCGCCGACCACTTTGTCGCCTGTGAAAGCCGGGGCCTGTGCGATGCGGGAGCGCATGCCGTGGATCAGGTCAAACATCTCTGCGTCGTTGCTGTAGGCATCCGCCTGCACGCCGTAGAGGCCGAGGGCCTTTGGGGTAGAACCGCCGGATTGGTCGAGCGCGGCGATGAAGCCTTGGCCGTTGGAGATCTTTTCTGCTTGAGCTTGGTTTGACATATCTGTCCCCATTGAAAAAATGGTTGTGAATAAAGGGTTAAAGACCCGTTGCCTTAGCTCATAGAGGAGCCGGCCAACGGGTGCAATTATGGTGGCGCTACCGCTCATTAATTTGAGTGTCGGATTAAGTGTGTGCCTCTCACTATAGCAAAGTGTTGGAGAAGGCTGCCACGCTCGGCGACTTGGAATTAGGCAATGGCCTCACGCAAGTCGATCACTGCGTCGGTGTGAACGATTACGTCAATGCAGTCGTCTGGTGTGACAATCTCAATGTGACGCAGATCCTGTTCAGAATAATGTGTATCAGTCGCGGACTGCACGAACCATTGAACATATGTTGAGTTTAGTACCTCAGAGACGGCAGACGTGGGTGGCTGCTCTGTGCAAAGCGCACTATCCCAAGCGATGAAATGACTTTCGTCCATCACCCGGAACACTAGCACCCTCTCTGAGAACACGATGTCATGTGAGAGGATGTGCCCGTCAATCTCAGACAGGACCGTAACCACCAACTCTTGCTCTGACGCATCAAAACCGAGCGACTTTAGACTGACTTTCAATGGTAAGTCATCGCACTCGGCACAATTCCGAATGATCTGGCTTGGCGTGCTGTCAGATGACGAGTTGGTGGTCACTTTCACAATTACTGGCTTAAGGCCGCCACGCCGGGCAGTTCTTTGCCTTCCATCCACTCCAGGAATGCGCCGCCCGCGGTGGAGATGTAGCTGAAATCAGCTGCCGCGCCGGAGGCGTTCAGTGCCGCAACGGTGTCACCGCCGCCAGCCACAGAGACCAGCGCGCCGGATTTGGTGAGCGCGGCGGCTTTGAGAGCAGCGGCATCGGTGGCGGCGTTGAACGGTTCGATTTCAAAGGCGCCCATGGGGCCGTTCCAGATCAGGGTCTTGGAGGCCTCGAAGACTTCAGATACCCGCGCAACGGTGGCGGGGCCAGCGTCCAGGATCATGGCGTCGGCGGGGCAGGCGTCGGCAGCCACGGTTTCATTGGCGGCGTTGGCGCCACACTCACGCGCCACAACCACATCGGTGGGCAGCACAATGGTGCAGCCTGCGGCTTTGGCTTTGGCGAGGATTTCAGACGCGGTGTCGGTCATGTCATGCTCGGCCAGAGATTTGCCCACGTCGATGCCTTGCGCTGCGAGGAAAGTGTTGGCCATGCCGCCGCCGATTACGATGTTGTCGACCTTGGAGACGAGATTGCCGAGCAGCTCCAGTTTGGTGGAGACTTTGGCGCCGCCAACAACCGCAGTGACCGGACGCACCGGATCGGCCAGCGCGCTTTCCAGTGCGGAGAGTTCGGCCTGCATCAAGCGACCAGCACAGGCGGGCAGCGCATGGGCCAGGCCGCAGGTGGAGCTGTGGGCGCGGTGGGTGGCGGAGAAGGCGTCGTTGCAGAAGACATCGCCCAGTTTGGCCATGGCGGCGGTCAGGTCTGCGTCGTTTTTGGTTTCGCCGGCGTGGTAGCGAGTGTTTTCCAGGAGGAGGACGTCGCCCTCTGCCAGCGCGTTCACAGCAGCTTCGGCGGCGGGGCCGACACAATCCGCGGCAAACATCACATTGGTGCCAAAGGCGGTTTCCAGCGAAGGAGCCAGTTGTTGTAGGGACATCTCTGGCACACGTTCCCCTTTGGGGCGGCCAAAGTGCGCCAGCAGGATCGGTTTGCCGCCAGCGGCGAGGATGTCCTTCACGGTGGGGACAATACGGTCGATACGGGTGGTGTCAGTGACCACGCCGTCCGCAACCGGCACGTTGATGTCCACGCGGGTCAGTACGTTTTTGCTGCTCAGTTGCATTTCATCGAGGGTCTTCCACGCCATGGTCTCAATCTCCAAAGAAAATCCGTTGCCGCATTCCTAGCGTACTGGTGCACGGGGTCAACGCTCTCTTGGCAATCGCCGTAGGGATGTTTAACTACGGGGCAAGAATTTACATTGAGGAGCGCCGAAATGGCTGAGATCAAAGATCCTGAGAACACAATCCTGATGGAACTGACCGGTGGCACGGTTGTTATCGAACTGCTGCCGGATGTGGCACCGGGGCATGCCGAGCGCATGAAAGAGCTGGCGCGCTCTGGTCAGTATGACAACGTGGCGTTCCACCGTGTGATCGACGGCTTCATGGCGCAGACCGGCGACGTGGCCAACGGCAACATGGAAAAAGACTTCAACCTGCGTATGGCGGGCACCGGTGGCTCCGATCTGCCAAACCTGAAGGCGGAATTCTCCAAGCTGCCACATGATCGTGGCACATTGGGCGCGGCGCGCAGCCAGATGCCGGATTCTGCCAACAGCCAGTTCTTCATCAACTTCAAAGACAACCACTTCCTGAACGGTCAGTACACCGTGTATGGCCGCGTGGTTGAAGGCATGGAGCATGTGGACGCGATTGTGAAAGGTGAGCCACCTGCGAACCCAGACCGCATGATCAGCGTAAAGGTGGCTGCAGATGTCGATGCTTAAGCTTGCAGCGGCGTTTGCCGTGATGGCCAGCCCGGCGCTGGCCGCTGGTCTTCAGATTGAGGTGGAAGGTGAGGCCAATGGCGTCATCAACATCGACCTGCTGGAAGATGTGGCCCCAAAGCACGTTGAGCAGATCACCGCGCTTGCGGCAGAAGGCCAGTATGATGGCGTGGTGTTCCACCGCGTGATCGATGGCTTCATGGCGCAGACCGGTGACGTGCAATATGGCAAAATGGGTGGCGACATGCGCATGGCGGGCCGGGGTGGCTCCAACCGTCCGGACCTGCCTGCGGAGTTCTCTGACATCAACTACGACCGTGGTGTTGTCGGCATGGCGCGCAGCCAGAACCCGAACTCGGCCAACAGCCAGTTCTTTATCATGTTTGCACCGGGTCCATACCTGAACGGCCAGTACACCGTTGTGGGTCAAGTGACCGATGGCATGGATGTGGTCGATGCGATCAAACGCGGCACCGGCCAGAACGGCGCGGTGGTTGGTCAGCCGGACATGATGAAGAAAGTCACTGTGACCGAGTGATTTTAAGAGCGCCTGTTGGCGTTGCTCAAAGAAAAAAGGCCCATCGCAGCTTTGCGGTGGGCCTTTTGTTTTTTGTGTTGTGTGTGCGCTTTAGTGCATCGGACGCTCGGAGGAGGCGGGCTCTTGCGTGTCTGGTACAAACCACGACGGTGTGGCCTGTGGCACCGGTGCAAAGGAGCTGCGGCTGTTGACGCCACGCTGCCAGATGATTGGGCGCTCTGCCGGGGCAGTGTCGTGGATCGACACGCTGAGCTTTGTGGCGTCGTGTTGCGCGGTGATGGTGACTTGCGACCCAACACTGACCGGCGCGGAGTTCTCCAGCAGATAGGAGAAACGCCCCCAGTGGCCGTCGGTGTTGAGGTCATTGGAGACCGAAATGCCCGGCGCCAGCACCATGTCAAAGCTGACCACAACCGCGTGGGCGGTGCCCATGGTGGTGCAGAATAGCGGCAGGGTGGTTTTGCCGTGGGCCATGTCCGGGCGGGTGAAGTCGAAGTGAAACAGCTCGCTGGTGGGCCCCAAAGGGCGCAGGCCGCAGGCGGCGGAGTCGTTGGGGGTGACCTGAGCGACATTGGCAAACTTGTGGAAGGCGGAGAGGTCAAAGCCCTCGGCCTCAAGTGGGCGGTATTGGTTGCGCAGAGCCGCGCTTTCCACCAGTTGCGCCTTGAGGGTGCCGCTTTCTGGCACGGCGCGGGCGTTGGGTTTGGCGAGATGCTCCATCGCGTGGGTTAGGGTAGCCAGCGCGCCTTCGCCCAGCAGGTTGCTGTCGACGATCTCAGAGACCACAACGTCGGCGCGCTCAGGCAGGTCTTCGCCGATGACCAGCTCATGGGACCATTTGGACAGCACGCTGATTTTGTCGCTTAAGCCATTGTCGGCGATCACCTGTTTGGCAGCGGCGGCAATCAGGGGCTGACCTTCGATGGCGTAGACATGTTTGGCCCCGGCGCGGGCGGCGAGCATGGCGGTGAGACCGGCGCCACAGCCAATATCGAGCACGATGTCGCCCGGCCGCACTTTGGCGGCGATGGCTTTGGCGTAGGCTTGGTTGCGCACGGTGTCGGCGAGCATGGGAAAGTGCCAGCGGGGCACAAACATCTGATGCAATTGCTCTTTCAGGAGGTGGGCCGCATGGTGGTGAGGGTCTTTTTCCAGCGCTTGGGCCAGCAGATTGGAGGCGTGTACGCCGCCGTCGCCCAAGGGGGCGTTTTCGGCGAGGGCCACAAGACTGTTGGCGTCCAGCATCTCAAAACGTGGTTCAAACTCGGCAATGAGATCGAGGTCGGCGGCAGAGGGTTGTTCTTCTAACAACTTTAATTTTCCTTTTTTGAGGCAAATGCTGCGGGCCTAGCTATGCGGTAGAGGGGTTGAGGATTGGTAAAGGCGTCTCACATCTGCGTGTGGGGGCTGGTGCGGTTGCGGGTTTCGGCGCAGGCTCTTGAGGAGCGCGGAGGGGTAAGGCTATGGCATTGAAACGATTGGGGCGTTTGGCGGCGGTGGTTGCGGTTTTGGCTGTTGGGGGGACGGCTTGGGCTGATCCGAGTTTCTGGAAGCACGAGTGGCCGGAGACGGATTTTTCCAAAACCAGCATCAACAATTGGGTCGAGATCATGAGTGGTGGGCCACCTAAAGATGGGATTCCGGCGCTGAGTGATCCACAGTTTATTCGTGTGGAGAACGAGAGCCGGATTGGGGATCGCGAGCCGGTGGTGACTGTGGAGATGCCTGGTGAACTGCCGCGGGCCTATCCGATCCGCTATCTGACCTGGCATGAGATTGTAAATGATCAGGTGGGCAAGACCCCGATTGCGGTGACCTTTTGCCCCTTGTGCAATTCAGCGATCACCTTTGATCGGCGTGCCAAGGGCAAAGTGCTCACACTTGGGGTGTCTGGCAAGCTGCGCAACAGCGATATGGTGATGTATGACCGCGAGACCCAGAGTTGGTGGCAGCAGGCGATTGGCACTGGGATTGTGGGCGAAATGACCGGGGTGAAGCTGAAGGCGTTGCCCACCTGGATGGAGAGTTGGGCGCAGTTTAAGGCGCGGCATCCGGAGGGGCTGGTGATGGCGGAGCCGCCATACAACCGCGACTATGGGCGCAATCCTTATGTGCGCTATGACAGCTCGGCACGGCCGTTTCTGTATAGCGGAGAGAACCCGCCGCATGGGGTGCCGCCCTTGGTGCGGGTTGTGCGCGTGGGAGATCGGGCCTGGCCGATGACGCGATTGGCCGAGGAAGGCAAAGTGTCAGAAGCGGGGATTACGATCTCCTGGCAGGCGGGGCAGGCGTCGGCGTTGGACAAGGCCAACATCGGCAAGAGCAAGGATGTCGGCACCATTCGGGTGAAGGACGCCAGTGGTAAGGACGTGCCGCATGATGTGCTGTTTGCCTTTGCCTTTCATGCGTTTTGGCCGGACGGGCAATGGATGCTGAGGAAGTAGGTCTGCGCGCCACAACTGTCAGAACCGTTGATTAAAAACAGATTTCCGCGCTACGGTTGAAGCTATTGGGATTTCAATAGCTTTTGGGGAGGCGCGAGATGGACGCCGAACTGCCGTTTTTTGTCGTTGCGCCCGGTGGCACGGATTTTTTGATGCTGGGTATCGGCATCTTCTTGGTCGTTGTTTTGCTGGGCCTTGGGGCGCTGTATTTCACAGTGCAGGCCATTCCGGACCGCATGGCCTCTGGCAGTCACAAGATCCAGATGCAGATCGTTGGCATTCTGGGCGTGATCTCACTTTTTACCATGAACAACGCGTTCTGGATTGCGGGCATATTGCTGGCGGCGATCCCGTTTCATGAGCTGTTCCCGGATCATTTTGCGCGGGTAGATCAGGCGTTGGCCGCTAGGAAGGCGCCTCCGGAGATAGATGACGCACCGGAAGAGGCTGTAAAGGTCGAGGCAGAGGCGGAGGTGCAGGACAATGCTTGAGTTGATGTTGAGCTGCCTTGTGACGCTGGTGCCGGATATCCTGTATCGCCGTTATGCGCAGGGCAAACGTCTGGGGTATGAGATCACATTCTTCAACGTCTGGTACGAGTTGCGCTGGGGAATTTCGTGCTGCGCAGTACTGGCGATTTCACTGATCACGTTGATTTTTTATTACCACCCAACTTCGGACAAGATCACCTCCTTCTTCCGCACCGTGACTATCCTGTCGGAGGCAGGTGGCCGTGTGGCGGAGGTTTACGTGAGCAACCATGACCGGGTGGCGGAAGGGGATCCGTTGTTCCGGCTGGATACGTCACGCCAAGAAGCGGCGGCGGAAACGGCGCGGCGGCAGATGGCAGAGGTGGATGCCGCCTTGCTGCTTGGCGCCACAGAGATTGCCGGGGTGCAGGCGCAGTTGGATGCGTCTGAAGCTCAGCTGACCCAGGCGCGGGATGATTTGCAGCGGCGGCAAAGCATTGCAGAGCGCAACAGCACGGTTGTGACTGAGCAGGAGTTGGAGCAGCTGTCCAATGCGGTGGACGTGGCCGAAGGGCAGCGCAACGCGGCGATCGCGGCGGTGCAGGCGGCCACCTTGCGGGTCAGTGACACGTTGCCGGCACAGCGCGACAGTGCCGAGGCGGCTTTGGCGCAAGCGGAGACGGAGATTGCCTTGTCCACGGTGTATGCTGGGGTCAGTGGGACGGTGACGCAGTTTCAACTCAAACCCGGTGATGTGATCAATCCGATCCTGCGGCCCGCCGGTGTTCTGGTGGCGGATATGGCGGGGCCAAGACGGTTCATGGCGGGGTTCCGGCAGATTTCAGCGGGCATCGTGAAAGAGGGCATGTTGATCGAGATGACCTGTCCGGCGAAGCCTTTGACGGTGATCCCGATGCGGGTGGTGCAGGTGCAGGACACCATTGCCGCCGGACAGTTTCGGCCCGGCGACAATCTGATTGATATTCAGGACCGCATCCGGCCGGGGACTTTGCTGGCGATCATGGAGCCGATCTTTCCGGAAAAAGTGGAGGGCGTGCCGCCGGGCAGCCGCTGCACCGGGGTTGGCTTTACCGACCACTCCCAATTCATCGCGGACAACGGGCTCACGGGCCTACATGCTTTTATGTATAAGGCAATTGACGGGTTGGGCGTGACCAACGCGGTGGTCATTCGCGCCATGGCGATTGTCATTCCGGTGAAGGCCCTAGTGTTCAACTGACCCTAGGCTGCGTGGGTTTCCAGTGAGACGTAGGTGTCCATGGGGGCGTCTGGGTCAAAATCGGTCAGGTCCATCACTGAGAAGAAATCGGCGCAGGCCGGTGATTGCATTTCTTTTTCGATGACCTCGGCCATGTCGGCCTCGCTGCGGAATTGCACGATGTCCAGATAGGTGCCGTCTTGGGCGCGGACCAGCTCGCGGCGCAGCACACCTGGCTCATGGGCGACAAACTCGGATTGGAATTTGGCGGAGGCGGCCAGAAGGTCGGCTTCGGATTTGTTAGGGGCAAGTTTGATTGGGGCCAAAACGGTGATGGCTGTCATGGGAGTCTCCTGAATGTGTGACAGGGACGGGATATTGAAGAATGCGCCGTTTTGTGTCCTATTTGTGCGCATGACACAGAAACGTTCGCGTGCGGATGCACAAACCCGGATGATGCGGTTGGATCAGATCGCAGCCCAGCTTAAGGGCGAAGAGCCCTGTACGGTGGAGGATTTGGCCAAGACCCATGGGGTGAGCCGGCGCACCATTGCACGAGATTTGGAAATCATGCGGGCGCAGGGGATGCCGATTGAGGCGGAGCGCGGCCGTGGTGGTGGCGTGCGCATGGATGTGAACTGGGGTGTGGGGCGGCTCAACCTGTCTTATGCGGAGAGTGTCGACCTGTTGATCAGCCTGGCGGTGGCGGAGCAGATGAACTCGCCGCTGTTTCTGGCGAAGATGGGCTCCATTCGGCGGCAGTTGATTGCGTCGTTTTCTAAAGAGAAGCGGCGGGCCGTGGAAGGCATCAAGAAACGGATTTTGATTGCAGAGCAGGCGTCCTTGCCGGTGCAGACCTCGATGGGGGAGCCAAAGCCGCGGGTGGTGCAGACTTTGCATCAGGCGTTTTTGAACCAGAAGCTGGTGGAGATTAGCTATGTGCGGGAGGACGGGGAGAAGTCAAAACGCACGATTGCGCCGCATTACCTGCTGTTGTGTTTGCCGGTGTGGTATGTGCTGGCCTGGGATCATTTGCGGGATGCGCCGCGCACGTTTCGCTGTGACCGTATCCAGAGCGCGACCGAGGGGTTTGAGAAGTTTTCCCTGCAGGATGCCAAGGTGTTTGAGCCCGCTGTGGAGCACTACAATGTGCTGTGAGGCGGGCTAGGGTCCGGGTTAGTCAGAGAAGGTGTAGCTGCCCATATCGCAGAGATCGAGGTTGTAGTCCTCCAGCGTGGCGCCGTCAGCGAACTCGGCCAGCACGTCATAAACGCAGGTGGATTGGCCGTCTGCGATCAGTACGTTGATTTCATAGCCGGAGTCCAAATAGCCGCCGGCGATGAGGTTTTCTTCCCAACTGTCAGAGGCAGAGGTGCTGACGTGGAAAGCAGTGACGGCTGCGCTGGATTCATTGACGAGCAGGAATTGCAGGTCTTCGGCGGCGGATGTGGTTGCGGTGAAAAGGGCTGCGAAAAGCGGCAGGGTTAAGGATTTCATCGTGAGGCTCCCCGTGGTTGGTTTGGTCCGTTTGGGTCACCGTATCCTTGCCACTGATACAAAGGGCGAGGGCTGAGCGCCCTCGCGGTGTTTTACGGGTTACTCTTCAGAGCCGATGACCTTCCAGAGGATGCCACCAATTGCGCCGCCAAGCAAAGGGGCAACCCAGAACAACCAGAGTTGTGCCAGAGCGGGACCGTCGGCAAAGAGCGCCACGCCGGTAGAGCGGGCGGGATTCACCGAGGTGTTGGTGACCGGGATGGAGATCAAGTGGATCAGGGTCAAGCCCAGGCCAATAGCGATGGGGGCAAAGCCTGCGGGGGCGCCAGAAGAGGTGGACCCGAGGATGATGAAGAGGAAGGCCGCCGTCAGAACCACTTCGATGATCAGGGCCGACATTATGGAGTAGCCTTGCGGAGAGGCTTCACCGTACCCGTTGGAAGCAAACCCGCCGACACCGGCAAACTCCGGCGCGCCAGAGACAATGAGGTAGAGCACAATGGCTGCTGCAATCGCACCAGCAACCTGGGCCGCCCAGTAGGGGATCAGGTCTTTGGCTTCAAACCGTCCGCCGATCATCAGGCCAAGGCTGACAGCGGGGTTGAAGTGTCCGCCGGAGATGTGACCCACAGCATAGGCCATGGTCATCACCGTGAGGCCGAAGGCAAAGCTGACGCCAAGCCAGCCGATGCCGACATCCGCCACACCGGCGGCAAGGACCGCGCTGCCACAGCCGCCGAGCACCAACCAGAAGGTGCCGATGAATTCTGCGCCGAGTTTCTGAAACATTTTATATCACTCCCAAATATACCTTCTGGGAGCGTAGGAAGCGAATTTGGCTTTGCCTAGGGGAGAAAATCGGGAGGTTTTGCAGGTTTGATGGTCGGGGCTGCTCTGCTTGGAAAGTGAGTTGCTTTCTGTTTTGCCGTGTTTTCAGACAGTTGCCCAAAAGAAAACCGCTGCGCCAAGGGTGCAGCGGTTTCACATGTCTGTGGCGATTTTGTCGCTTATTTTGCTGGCTTTGCAGCAGCGGCTGGCGCGGCAGCAGGGGCTGCGGCTTTTGGTGCGGCAGCTTTGCCAACGGTCAGTGGATCGTCCTGACGCTGTACGGAGCCTTCAAAGTGGGCGCCGCTTTCAATGGCGATGGTCTTGTGGATGATGTCGCCTTCCACACGGGCGGTGGAGGTCAGGCGCACTTTCAGACCACGTACGCGGCCGACGATGCGGCCGTTGATGACCACGTCGTCTGCAATGATCTCACCTTTGATGGTGGCGCTTTCGCCAACGGTCAGAAGGTGCGCGCGGATGTCGCCTTCAACAGTGCCTTCCACCTGAATATCACCGGTGGTTTTCATGTTGCCAGAAATGTGCAGGTCAGAGGACAGCACAGAGGCAGGTGGCTTGGCTTTGGGGGCAGACGCGCTTTTAAATTCACTGGCCTTGGCCGGTGCCGCCGGGATCGGGGAGGCGTCGGCGGCCGCAGGCTTGGCCGGAGTGTCTGTAGTCGGTGCGGGGTCGTTGATTTTGCTCTTAGAAAACATCTCTTCCAGCCTTGATAAATGTCATCGGGTTCACTGCGCGACCATTGACGCGCACTTCGTAGTGCAAATGCGTGCCGGTCGAGCGTCCAGAATTGCCCATATCACCAATATGGTCGCCGCGCGAGACCCTTTGGCCTTCCTTCACGCGGATTTTCGCCAAGTGGGCGTAGCGGGTTTCAATTCCGTGGTCATGTTTGATTTTGATGAGACGTCCATAACCGGACAGCCAGCCTGCGTGAACCACCACACCTTCCGCTGTGGAATGGATCGGCGTGCCATAGCGGGCGGCAAAATCGGTGCCTTTGTGCATCCGGCCCCAACGCATGCCAAAGCCAGAGGTGTAGCGGAAGGCGGACTTCAGTGGGTTGTCAAACGGCACGGTTTCCGCGGCGATGCGGTAGACGTTTAACTGATCCAGCTGTTCCAGCAGGCGGTTGGCCCGCAGGGTTTCTTCTGAAATCTCCGCGCCTTTGGTGGAGAAGCTGAGCGGCATCATCGGGCCGCCTTGGCCCTGATAGCCGCGACGAACCTCATCCATCAGGCTTTTGGTATCCAGACCGGCGGCGGTGAACATTTTGGTCAGAGGCTCTACAGAGACGGTCATGGCATCTTCGAGCTGGCGGAAGATTTTGTCGTTCTTCTCTTCCATCAGGAGCAGCTCGTGTTCCATCTGCTCGGCGGCTTGCAGCGCCAGTTGAGCATTCGCGGCCACTTCGTCCCGCTCAGCGGCGGTTTCATTGAGCGCGGTGGACAGCACGTCCAGTATGTCATTGCCCAATGGGGAAGAGCCGATAAGGGCAGTCTGGGTCTCGGCTTGCGCCTGATCGCGGGCGACCACCTCGGCGCGCGCGAGTTCCCGCTCCTGCATAGTGCGGCGCAGGGTGGCCTGGATCACTTCGATGCCGGTTTCCAACTCTTTGCGACGGATTTCCGAAGCGAGCAGTTCGGACTGCATGTCGGAAATCTGTGTGAGTGCGGAGTTGAAGCGGGCTTGTGCTGCCAGAGCCTCCTCGGTGCGCATGTCGCGTTCAGAGGAAAGGGCGTTCAGGCGTTGCTCATAGGTGAGTTGGTCGCGCTTTGCCTGTTCGCGGAAGTTGCCGGAGCCGATGCTGTCCATCAAAAGGATCGCGGTGGCGATGATGGCCCAGGCCACGATGGTGGAAGAGCCGACAAAAGCGACAAGCTGCGTGCTTGGCTTCAGGCGAATGAAGCGGGTGTCTGTGTCTGACCGAAGAAAGAGCCTGCGTTCCGGAAAGAAGCGTTCCAGGATCGCGTGCGCGCGGATCGCGAGTCGTGTTCTCACGGAAGAATTCCTTGTTTAGTCCCATCCCAGAGCACGCCACCCCCGGCGCAACCCTTTGTCCCCAACGCCTTTTGATGGCGCCTTGGGGCAGGGTTTTAGCCGCATGGGCCATGTCCGGCAAGGTTTTTGACCTTTTTAGGCGGGTATAACGCGGATGTGGCGCAGAGATGGGCGGTTTGCCGCCGATGTTTAGCGTGCGTAGGCGGGAGGCTCTTCGTCGGCGAGCGGCCAATAGAAGTCTGGCGGTAGGCCCGCGTCGGCGCGTTTTTCTTCATTGAAAGGCGGTTTCAGCGCGCCATGGAAGTATTTCTGCACCAAACCGTGGAAGGTGGCTTTGGGGTCAAGCGCGTGGCGGCCGCAGAGGAAGTTGAACCATTTGGAGCCGTAGGCGACGTGGCCCACTTCTTCGGCGTAAATGATGCGCAGGGCTTCCAGTGTTTGCTCGTCTTTGGCGTTTTCAAAGATGCGGATCATGCCGGGAGTTACGTCCAAGCCACGGGCTTCGAGCACCATGGGCACCACAGCGAGGCGGCCCATCAAGTCGTCGACGGTGTCCTCAGCCGCCCGCCACATGCCAGCGTGCGCCGGGAGCGCACCATAGAAGCTGTCTTTGGCTTCAAGACTGTCGCATATCAGGTTGAAGTGGTTGGATTCTTCGGCGGCGGATTTGACCCAGTCGTCATAAAAGCCTAGCGGCATGTCAACGTCGGTGAAGCGGGCGATGATGTCCCAGTGCAGATCCACGGCGTTGAGCTCGATATGCGCCACGGCGTGCAGCATGGCGATGCGGCCCTGCGGGCTGCCGGGTTTGCGGCGGGGCACGTCGCGTGGGTTCAGCAGCTCGGGTTGTTCCGGGCGCGCCGGTTGCAAAGGCGGATTGGCGGTGCCGATGGGAAGCGGTGTGCCAGCCTCGCGCGCGGCAAACCACGCTTCGGCATGTTTTTTGGAGATTGCGATTTTGGTACGACCGTCGGCGGTGGTGAGGACCTCCACCGCCATTTCTGCAAGTGTCTGTGCCATCAGAGTGCTTTTGCTGCCTCAAGAACATCTTCGGCGTGGCCGTCGACTTTGACCTTTGGCCAAGTGCGGGCGATGTTGCCGTCGGCGTCGATCAAGACGGTGGCGCGGACGATGCCCATGAAGGTTTTGCCGTACATCTTTTTCTCAGCCCAGACGCCGTAGTCTTCGCAGGCGGTGCCGTTCTCATCGGACAAAAGCGGCACGGTGAGCTCTTTTTTCTCCACAAATTTGTCGTGGCTTTTCATGCTGTCTTTGGAGATGCCAAAGACCTTGACGCCCGCCGCAGCGAAGTCTTCCAGCAGGTGGGAAAAGGCGATGGCCTCTTTGGTGCAGCCTGCGGTGTTGTCACGTGGGTAGAAAAACAGCGCCACAGGTGCGGGGCGCAGAGCGGAGAGGGTGACGTCGTCTCCGGAGGTGGACGGCAAGGTGAAATCGGGGGCAGGTTGGTTGGCATCAATCATCATTTTGCTCCTTTGGGGCCCGATGGTGCCAATGGCGTGATCTGGCCTTGGGTCGGGCAGCGCTTGCAGGTATAGTTTTGTCCACGAGCACCGGAATACCAGAACATACAGAGGCATCAACCCTGACAGAGAACGGCGATCATAACTCCGCATCTGAGGGTCCAGCCACAACATCCGATACCGCCGTGTCGCCCGAAGACGGGAGAGGTACGGTGCAACCGGAGGCGGAGATCACAGAGGCGCAACCTGCGCGTCGCCCGCGCCGTGCGCGGCGGTTTGGCGTGATCGCTTTGTTCAGCCTTTTGCTGCCGGTGCTATTTTTGGCGGCGGTGGCGTTTGTGGTCAGTGGTAAGCCGCTTGAGGCGCCAGAGTGGGTGCATGCGCGGGTACAGGCGGCGGTCAATCAACAGCTTGAGGGCATTGAGGTCACTATCGAGCGCATGGCGCTGGTGGTGGAAGACGACTGGGACCCGAGCATTGAATTGCAGGGTGTGCTGGTGTCGCCTGAGGACGGTGGCAGTCCAGTGCGTTTGGAGACGACGCGGGCGCGGTTGGCCTTTGCGCCGCTTTTGGATCGCGAAATTGCGCTGCGTGACGTGCAGGTGTCTGGCGTGTCTCTGTTGGTGCTGCGCCAGCAGGACGGAACGGTGCAGGTTTCGATTGGCCAGGGTGGCGGCGCGTTTCAGACCGACACGGATCTGACCACCTTTGGCGACCAGATCGAGGGTTATTTGCAAGCGCCGTTGCTGGCCTATTTGGATCTGTTTCAGATCGAGGACGTGACCATCCGGTTTGAGGACCGGCGGGCGCGGCAGGCCTGGACCGTGGATGGCGGGCATATCACTTTGCGGCGCACCGAGGAGTTGGTGGAACTGGCGTCTCAGCTCACCTTGCTGGGCGGGCGCAGTTATGCGAGCACCATTGAGGCCTCTGTGACCACACGTTTTGGTACGCGCACAACCGAGTTTGGCGTTAATTTTGAGGACCTTCCAAGTGAGGACATTGCCGCGCAATCCGCCGCGCTGAGTTGGTTGCAGATTTTGCGGGCGCCGATCTCTGGAGCATTGCGGGCCAGCATTGATAGTGAAGGCAACCTGGGCAATGTGAACGCAACCTTGCAGATTGCAGACGGCGTGTTGCAGCCGGATGGCGCGGTGCGGCCGGTGCCGTTTGAGGGTATGCGCAGCTACCTGACCTATGATCCCAACCGTGGCGCGATCCGGTTTGATGAGTTGTCGCTCAGCAGTGACATGGTGCGGGTGAATGCCCACGGGGAAGCCTTCATTGGATCGCTGTCGCAGGGGTTGCCGGAAGAGTTTTTGGTGCAGCTGACGCTCAATGAATTCCGCGCCAATCCGCGCAATCTGGATGATGATCCGGTGGCGTTGGAACGGTCTTATGCTGATTTTCGTTTGAAACTTGATCCGTTTGAACTGGACCTTGGCCAACTGGTGGTGCGCCAGAACGGCAACCAGATTGTGCTTGGCGGGCATTTGGCCACCGAAGGAGAGAACTGGGCCTATGCTCTGAACGGGCAAATGGATGAGGTGGTGCCAGAGAGCGTTCTGGCGGTGTGGCCGAAGAGTTTCAAACACAAGCTGCGCAAGTGGATTGATCAAAACATCTACAAGGCGACGTTGCATGACATCGATCTGGCGGTGCGCTCCAAAGGGGCGGAGCCCCCCGATGTCTATGTGAATTTCCAGTTCCGTAATGTGGACATCAAAGCGGTGAAAACCATGCCTCCGGTAAGGGACGGCGTTGGTTTTGCCGTGTTGAAAGATCATCAACTGCATATCACGGCTGAGGCGGGGTATGTCGAAGCGGATCAGGGCGGGCGGATGGATGTGTCAGGAACCAATATGGTGATCTTGGACACGCGCATAAAACAGTCTCCAGCCGTGGTTCAGGCGCAGGCGCGGGGGCCGGTTGAAGCGGTGCTGTCGCTGCTGGATCGCAAACCGTTGGAGCTGTTCACTAAGGCGAAACTGCCGGTGGATTTCGCTTCCGGGTGGGCGGATTTGGAAGGCACGGTGGAACTGGTGCTCAAGGATAAATTGGCCATTGAGGAGGTGGTTTATGATGTGCGCGGCGATCTGAGTGATGTGCGGAGCGGGCATTTCCTGCCGGGCAAGGAGATGCGCGGCGCGTTGCAGGTCACAGCTACGCCGGAGCGTGTCGAGGTTTGGGGCGACGGGTTTGTCGCGGACATACCGGTGACTGCCAAATGGCACATGCTGGGCGGTAAGGAGAATGCCGGGCGCAGTTGGGTAAGTGGGACAGCGGAACTGAGCGCGGCGGCACTGGACACGTTTGAGGTGGGGTTGCCCAAAGGCACGGTCTCTGAGGTGGGGCAGGCCAGCTACGAGATGGACATCGTGCGCGATCAGCCTCCCAAGATGCGGTTGCGATCAGATTTGGTCGGGGTGCGCATGTCTTCACCTCCGTTAGGATGGCGCAAATCTGCAAAGAGCAGTGGCACGCTTGAGGTGGATATGACCCTTGGCAAGGCTCCGAGCATCGACCGGGTGTTGTTTGACGCTCCGGGGTTAAGCGCCAGAGGGCGGATTTCGATTGCGGACGGCGGCGGTCTTGGTGTGGCGCAGATGGACAGCTTTGCGGTGGGCCGTTGGCTCAGCGGGACGGGGCGGCTGTTGGGGCGCGGCAAGGCGCCGCCAGCTGTGGTGATGACCAGCGGGCGGCTGGACATGCGGCGCATGCCGGAGAGCAGCAAAGGCAGTGGGCGTGGCGGCGCGGTGGGCATTGGGCCGGTCACGGCCAATGTGGATGAGGTGGTTGTGACCGACAACATCCGTCTGGGACCGGTGAAAGCAGAGCTGAACTTTGACGGCGGGTTGAGCGGTAATTTCAGCGGGAATTTCAAAGGCGGACCGCTGGTGTTTGGCACTTTGGCGCCGCACCGGCATGGCACCCAGATGCGGGTGACTTCTGACAATGGCGGAAAGATTGCGCAGCTTATGGGGCTGGTGAAATCTGCCAGTCGCGGGGCGATGACCCTGTCGATGGTGCCGCGTGCCGCGAAAGGCGAATACGATGGCGTGATGGAGATGAAAGAGGTCAAGGTGCAGCAAATGCCGCTGGTGGCCGAACTTCTGAACGCGATCAGTGTGGTTGGGTTGGTGGAGCAGTTGGCAGGGCCAGGGATTCTGTTCACCGATGTGTTTGCGCGGTTCCGCCTGACCCCGGATCGGCTGGTGATTGGCGAAAGCAGTGCGGCGGGGCCGTCGATGGGGCTTTCAGCGGATGGCACCTACAGCTTTGCGCAGGAGTGGTTCAGCATTCAGGGCACAGTTTCACCGATCTATGCGGTGAACGTGATAGGGAGGCCTTTTGCGCGGCGCGGCGAGGGGCTGATTGGGTTCAACTACACCATGCGCGGACCGGCGCAGCAGCCGGAGATTTCGGTGAACCCACTCTCGGCCTTGACGCCGGGCTTCTTTAGAGAGATTTTCCGCCGTCCGCCTCCGGACCTGAGCAACTAACGGCACGAGCACCGATGCAGCTTTCTGATTTTGATTTTGATCTTCCCGAGTCTTTGATTGCGACCCGGCCCGCCGAGCCACGCAGCTCGGCGCGGTTGTTGGTGGCCAAGGGTAGTGAGATCACCGATGGGGTGGTCACGGATCTGGTAGATTTGTTGCAGCCGGGCGACCGGCTGGTGTTGAACGACACCAAAGTGATCCCGGCGCGGCTGTCTGGCTATCGCGTGCGGCAGGGACCGGAAGGGGAAACCCAGTCGCGTATGGAAGTGACGCTGCTTGAGCCGCGCGCCGGTGGGGCCTGGGCCGCGTTGATCAAGCCGCTGCGGAAAATTCGCGAGGGCGAAGAGATTGTTTTTGCCGCAGGTCTCACGGGCCGGTTGCTGTCTAAGGAAGACGGGCAGGGGCTGGTGCAGTTTGATCTGGTAGGAGACGACTTTGATGCGGCGCTGGAGGCGGCGGGCAATGTGCCGCTGCCGCCCTATATTGCCGCCAAACGTGCGGCGGATGAGAAAGACAAGACCGATTATCAGACGGTTTGGGCCAAACACTCTGGAGCCGTAGCTGCCCCTACCGCGTCGCTGCATTTTGACGATGCGCTGCTGGCGGCGTTGAAGGCCAAAGGTGTACAGTTCACCCACGTCACATTGCATGTTGGGGCGGGGACGTTCCTGCCGGTGAAGGTAGAGAACGTCAAAGAGCACAAGATGCACGCTGAATGGGGGCGTGTCTCCGAGACGGCCGCGGCGGAGATTGCAGCCACCAAGGCGGCAGGTGGTCGGGTGATCCCGGTGGGCACCACGGCGCTGCGGTTGATTGAAAGTGCGGCGCGGGACAGCGGCGCGATCCAGCCTTGGGAAGGCAACACCGATATTTTCATCTATCCGGGCTTTGCGTTCAATGTGGCGGATGCTTTGATGACCAATTTTCACTTGCCCAAATCGACCTTGATGATGTTGGTCAGCGCGCTGCTGGGACAGGAAGAAATTCGCAAGGTTTATGACCATGCGGTGAAACAGGGCTATCGGTTCTTCTCTTACGGTGATGCGTCACTGCTGATCCCCTAAAAATTTTTCAGACATGCCGCAAAACGACATGGCGTTGTCGCGATTGGGTGCGATGACAGAAGGGGTGTTTTGCATACGGGCGCATCTGTGAGAGAGTTGTGTCGAGGGTCGCTCTATGGGTCAGTTTCTGAAAGGCGCATGGCCGCTGTTGCTGGGAATGCTGTTGCTGATGGTGGGCAATGGCATGCATGGGACGTTGCTGGGTATTCGCGGCGAGGCGGCGGGTTTCTCGACGTTTGAGATGTCGATGGTGATGTCGGCCTATTTTGTTGGCTTTCTGGGTGGCAGTCGTGTGACGCCGGAATTGATCCGCCGTGTGGGGCATGTGCGGGTATTTGCGGCCATGGCCTCGATGATTTCCGCTGTACTCATCCTGTACCCAACGCTGGAGCACCCGGTGGCCTGGATTGCCGGGCGGGCGTTGATGGGGCTGTGTTTCTCCGGGGTGTATGTGACGGCGGAAAGCTGGCTCAACAATGCGGCGACCAATGACACGCGCGGCAAGGCGCTGTCGATTTATATGATGGTGCAGATGATCGGCATTGTAACCGCGCAGGGCATGATGACCATTCCTGATGCCACAGGGTTCCTGTTGTTTGTGATCCCCTCGGTGCTGGTTTCGATCTCCTTTGCCCCCATTCTGCTGTCGGTCTCGCCAACTCCGGCTTTTGAGACCACCAAACCGATGAGCCTCAAAGAGCTGTTCCAGAACTCGCCACTTGGGGTGGTGGGGATGTTCATGCTGGGCGGGGTGTTTTCCGCGCAGTTTGGTATGTCGGCGGTGTTTGCCACGCGGGCTGGGTTGAGCCTGAGCGAGCTGTCGCTGTTTATTGCGGCGTTTTATGTCGGGGCGACGGTGTTTCAGTATCCGCTGGGCTGGATGAGCGACCGGATGGATCGGCGGGTGCTTATCATGTTTGTGGCCGCCATCGGCGCGGCCGGGGCAACGCTGGGATTCGTGGCAGGAGACAATTACCCGCTGCTGCTGGTGGCGGCGCTGTTCATTGGTGGGTTCTCCAATCCGCTTTACTCGATGCTTATTGCCCACGCCAACGACTTCCTTGAGTACGAAGACATGGCAGCGGCCTCTGGCGGGTTGGTGTTTGTGAACGGCGTAGGGGCGATTGCTGGCCCGCTGATCACCGGTTGGATGATGGATGTGGTGGGGCCGCGCGGGTATTTCATTTACCTGATCATCCTTCTGGCCGCGCTTGGCTTTTACGCAGGCTATCGCACCACTCGCCGTCCGGCTGCACCTGTGGATGAGACCGGCAGCTACACCGCCGTTATGCCAACCGCATCTGTAGTCGCGGTTGAGGTTGCGCAAGAGGTCGCAATCGAGTCTGCGATGGAGGAAGAGCAGGAAGCTACCGCTGGGTAAGCAAGCCTCTGCCGGTGTTAGCGCAAAAGGTCGCGGGCTGTGTCGGGATGTTGCATTTTGTGACTATTCTTTCTTAATTCACTGTGTGTAACGTCCTTAGTACTAAGCGTCTTTTCGTAAGGCGGAACAGGCAAAAGGAGAAGGGACATGGTGGGTCCCGAAGAAGTACTTTCGTTTTGGCTTGATGAAGTTGGGCCAAGTGGATGGTATGCGGTTTCCGAAGAGCTGGACGAGCAGATCCGGCAGCGGTTTGAGGCAACATGGGAACAGGCGCAGGCCGGTGGATTGGGGCAGTGGCTGACCTATCCAAGTGGCACCTTGGCGTATGTGATCCTGACCGATCAGTTCTCGCGCAATATGTTCCGGGGATCCGGGCAGGCATTTTCGACCGATCGCAAGGCGCTCTGTGCCGCAAAGATCGCCATCGACAAAAAGTGGGATCTGCGGATCGACGAGCCTGCGCGGCAGTTTTTCTACCTGCCTTTGATGCACTCGGAAAACCTCTGTGATCAGGAGCGCTGCATTCGTATGTTCCTGGACCGGATGCCAGAGACCGGCGCGTCCAACCTGCTACACGCCAAAGCGCACCGCGAAGTGATCCGGCAGTTTGGCCGTTTCCCGTACCGCAATGACGCCTTGGCGCGCGCTTCCACTGAGGTCGAGATGGCCTATGTGGCAGATGGTGGCTATGGCACCACCGTGCGGGCGTTGCAGGCGGCGGAGTAAGCTGCGGTTAGTCAGAAGCTGAGCTGGCGTCCGGCGCAGGGTCGGGCGCGTAGCAGCTGGCGAGTGCGCCAACGCGGCCACTCACACGGGTGGCCACATCATCCAAGGCGGTTTGCATTAAGGTCTCTGGCGTCTCGGCAAGACGGGCCAAGCTGCTGTTGATGCCTTCCAATTCCAATTGCAACGCGTTGGCGCGGCTTTGCAGACGCTCCGTGGCCTGTGTAGTGAGGGCGCTGCTGTCCAAAGAGATCGCAGCCAGATCGCTGCGCAGGTTGGCGACCTCGTCCCGCAACCTGTCGACTTTGGTTTCCAGTGGTTCGACGATTTGCAAGTTCTGGGCAAAGCTGGCCACGACCCGCTCAGCGCTGTCAGACAGGCGCCAGAGGAAAAACAGACAGATTGCCACCAATATCAGGGTGGCGTTGATCATGGCGACCAGAAGATCTTTCAGCGTTTTCATAGCAGTACTCCCGACTCGGTGATGCGGGCGCAGTGTGCGCTTGTCCTTGCGCGATCACCAGAGGAAAATTGCGCGCAAAACGGGCGGTGCGCTTTGTTGAAGCCGCCACAGAGTTCCAGTAGGCTCGCGCAAAGACATAGCGGGAGGCGGGAAAAACCATGGCTAGCAAGAACTTCGACATGATTGTGATTGGCGCAGGGCCGGGCGGCTATGTGGCCGCCATTCGCGGCGCACAGCTGGGCCTGAAGGTTGCGATTGTGGAGCGCGAGCACATGGGTGGGATCTGCCTGAACTGGGGCTGTATTCCGACTAAAGCGCTGTTGCGGTCGGCGGAAGTGTTTCATTTGATGGAGCGCGCGAAGGACTTCGGCCTGAAGGCGGAGGGCATTGGCTATGACATCGACGCGGTGGTGAAACGCTCGCGTGGGGTGGCGAAGCAGTTGAGTTCTGGCGTGGCCTTCCTGATGAAGAAGAACAAGGTTGACGTCTTTATGGGGGAGGCAACTTTGCCGGCCAAAGGCAAAGTGTCGGTCAAAGGTGAGAAGGGTGTAGAAGAGCTCACCGCGAAGAGCATCGTGCTGGCCACCGGCGCGCGGGCGCGGGAGTTGCCGGGGCTGGAAGGCGATGGTAAGCGGGTCTGGACCTATAAAGATGCGCTGCAGCCGCCGCATATGCCGAAGAAACTGCTTGTGATTGGCTCGGGCGCGATTGGGATTGAGTTTGCCAGTTTCTACAACACATTGGGTGCGGAAACCACGGTTGTGGAAGTGATGGATCGGGTTCTGCCGGTCGAAGATGCGGAGATAAGTGCTTTTGCTAAAAAGCAATTTGTCAAACAGGGCATGACCGTCATGGAGAAATCCACGGTCAAGAAACTTGATCGCGGCAAAGACAAAGTCACCGCGCATATCGAAGCGGGTGGCGAGGTCACCACGCAAGAATTTGACACCGTGATTTCGGCTGTGGGCATTGTCGGCAACGTCGAAAACCTCGGGCTGGAAGAGTTGGGTGTGAAGATTGACCGAACCCATGTGGTGACGGATCAGTATTGCCAAACTGGCGTGGACGGGCTGTTTGCGATTGGCGACATCGCGGGTGCGCCGTGGTTGGCGCATAAAGCGAGCCATGAAGGCGTGATGGTCGCGGAGCTGATCGCTGGCGGGAAACCGCATCCGGTGAAGCCGGAGAGCATTGCGGGCTGTACCTATTGCCATCCGCAGGTCGCCAGCGTGGGATACACGGAGGCCAAGGCCAAAGAGCTGGGCTATGATGTGAAGGTTGGGCGGTTCCCGTTCATCGGCAATGGCAAAGCGATTGCCTTGGGGGAACCTGAGGGCATGGTGAAAACCGTGTTTGATGCCAAGACCGGTGAGTTGCTTGGGGCGCATATGGTTGGGGCGGAAGTCACCGAGTTGATTCAAGGTTATGTGGTTGGGCGTCAGCTTGAGACCACCGAGGCGGAGTTGATGGAAACCGTGTTCCCGCATCCAACCCTGAGTGAGATGATGCACGAGAGCGTGCTGGACGCCTATGATCGGGTGATCCACATCTAAATTGGTTTCAGATTGAGTATGGCGCGTGCCGGTTTCGCCGGGCGCGCCTTTGAGGTTTTTCAGTGTCAAAACAACAGAGTATGCTGCCGGTTGTGGTGATCTGGCTGGCCGGCGTTGGCGCGGCAGGGCAGTTTGCCAAGGTCAGCGTCACGTTTGATCAAGTGGGGCAGGTGTATCCGGAGGCCGGGGCGCGGCTGGGCTTTGCCTTGTCGATCCTAGGGCTCGCGGGGATTTTCCTCGGCGTGGTGGCGGGGGTTTTGGCGTCCAAAATTGGTATGCGGCGTACCTTGCTGGGCGGGCTTGGCCTGAGCGCGGTGGTGTCGTTCGGGCAGGCCTTGGGGCTGTCCTTTGATGTGTTCCTGCTGAGCCGGGTTGTGGAGGGTCTCGCGCATCTGGCGATTGTGGTGGCGGCGCCAACGTTGATTGCCAAAGTCTCTCCACCAGAGAAACGCGCCTTTTCCCTGACCCTGTGGGGCACGTTTTTTGGCGTGGCCTTTGCGTTGTTTGCCTGGCTGGGGAGGCCTTTGGTTGATGCCTATGGGTTAAACGCAATGTATCTGGCGCATGGCGGCTGGATGGCTGCAAGTGTGCTTGCCGAGGCGGCGATCGGATTGCCGGAGGAGAAGGCGCAGGCGGCGCAGCGGGTGCGGCTTGGCGGGGTACTCAAGCAGCATTGGGAAGTCTATCGCTCGCCGTTTATGAATGCGGCGGCGGTGGGCTGGCTGTTTTACACCTTCTGTTTTGTCAGCCTGTTGACGTTGTTGCCGCCCTATATCGCGCCTGAATGGCGCACGTTTACGGTTGGCGCGATGCCGTTGATGAGCATGATCAGTTCCATGACCTTGGGAGTCTGGTTGTTGCGCTATTGGGCCATTGTACGGGTGATCCAGACGGGGTTTGTGGTCTCTGCCGGAGCTTCGCTTCTGTTAATCATGCTACCGGGATCGCCTGTCGTGTGCCTGGTGCTGGCAGGGGCTTTGGGCCTGATCCAAGGGGCAAGCTTCGCGCTGGTGCCGGAGCTGAATGACACGGCGGCCGATCGGGCCAATGCCAATGGTGTGTTTGCGCAGGCCGGCAATTTGGGCAACACCATCGGCACGCCCATCCTATTGGTGGTGAGCGCGGTGAGTGGCTATGGCGGGATGCTGGTGGTGTCGGCCGTGCTGCTTGTGATTGGCGCTGCCGCGCATATGATTTTGGCACAAGCCCGTGCGCGGGTGCGTGGCCCCGGCGCGTAGGCCGGGGCGACTAGGATTTACAGGATGGCGTGCGCGAGGATCATCAACACGCCGGAGCCAAGCACGTAACCGACATCGACCGTGATGGCGAAGCGGGACTTGTTAATCCACGCGCCAGTGTTGGCCACATAGGCGGCGCAGGCGAGGATCGCGAGCAGGGCCACGGTGAGGTTTTGGGTGGTTTCGGTCAACGCCACGATGTAGGCCAGAATCGCGATGGCGATCCAATTTGTGAAGAGCGGTCCCATCGGCATTTTCTCGGGTGGCTCGGGGTCGATGTTGCTGCCTTCGGCCCAACGTTTTTGTAGGCCCAGCACGGGGCCATAGACCAGAAAGCCAAATGCAGAACAGGCGATGAAGCCAACGATAAATGCAATCCAATTCATAGGGTTGTCTCCAATGTTTGAAGGATGAGATTTCAGCCGCCTTTGACGTTTGGATGTGTCGCAGCCTATTCGACTTTGAGCGGCACGGCGGCGAGCAGTTTGTTGTCCACATCAACGAAGTAGCGAATTTCGTAATCGCCGGGTTCCTCCGGGACAGCGAGCAACAGGGGCGCGCCTTGTTCTGCGTAGGTGTAGGTGATGTACTCGCTGGCTGCATTGCCCACCGCGAGGTAGTCGCGCGGGTGGCCGGGGCCGGTCCAAGTCACCTCGATGCTGCTGCCTGCGGCGGCCGAGTCCGGTGCGGTTATCGTGACGGGCACGTCCTCGACGGTCAGTGGGGTGCGGGCCAGCACTTTGATTGGGTTGGTGTCCGCCACGTAGCGCAGCTCGTAGGTGCCTGGGTTGGCGGGCAGGTTCAGGGTCAGGTCGCTGCCATCGCGGGTGTAGGCGTAGGGGCCATAGTCGCCGTCCGGTGCGTCCGGAGTCACGATGGTCAGGTAATCGCCGTCACCGCCGGGGCCGGTCCAGGAGGCGGTGATTTTGCCGCCAATCGGGCCGGTGGCTGGGCCGGAGACGGTTGCGCCAACGGCTTTGACCTCAACGGTGGTGCGCGCCTGCACGGAGCGGCCTTGCCCAAGCACATAGCGGATTTCGTAGACGCCGGGGTCGCCGGGCATCACTAGGTTCAGCGGGCTGCCCTCGCGGGTGTAGGTGTAGTTTATGTATTTGTCGTCCGCCATTTCCGTGCTCGCAACGGTGATGTAGTCGCCGCTATAGCCGGGGCCGGTCCAAGTAACGGAAAGCTTTGCGCCGGCGTTGGCCGTGGCGTCTGCGTCAAGGCCATAGGCCAGCGCGGCGACAGAGATCGGTGCGCGATGGATGATCGTCCGGTCCTGGCTCATGGTGTAGACCATTTCGTACTCACCCGGTTCGCCCGGCATTTGTAGCATCAAGGGAGTGCCTTCGCGGGTGTAGGTGTAGGTGATCCACTTCTCGTCGCCCGGTTTGGTGACGGAGATGAAATCACCTTTGTAGTCGGGGCCGGTCCAATCGACCGGCACGGTGGCACCTGCGACCAACTCGTCCGGGGCAGAGAGGGTGGCAGTGACCTCGGTGCCTGTGATCGGTTGGCTTGCCAGTGGCTTGCGGCCATCACTCAGGATGTAGCGGATTTCATAGGTGCCGGGTTTGGGGGGCATTTGTAGCGAGAGAGGGCTGCCTTCACGCGTGTAATTATAGGTGATCCATTTGTTGGTTTCCGGATCCACGGCGGCGATAAAGTCATCTTTGGCGTTGGGGCCGGTCCAGTCGACGGTGATCATGCTGCCAGCGGGCGCAGATTGCGGGCCGGACACGGTGGCTGGCGGTTTGAATTCCGGCAGCTCCAATACCACTCGTTTGTCGACGGAGCCGACGCCAAAGCGCATGTCTGCGGTGGCTTCATCTTCGGAGCGCAGCACGGAGACGGTGTATTCGCCTTCGAGCAGTTGCTCTTTCAAGGAGGCCGCGCTGTGGTCGTCATGAATGGCGGTGTCGCCGGTGAGATCCCAAATGAGCGGGGTGTTGATGACCGGGCCGTTTTTGCCGTCGGTGGCCACAATAGTGACTTGCACCGGCTGTGGTTCTGGTTCGGGCGGTGGGGCGGCGGCGACTTCAGTGAGGGCGTTGCCCAACTCATCGGCGTTTGCAGCGGCAAGGAATTTGCCGCCGGTGGCCTCTGCCATACATTGGAACTGCGCCAGCGCTTCGGGATCGGTCACATCAAAGCCCACCACATGGGCGGTGAAATCGACGCCGGTGGCCTCGAGCTCTTTGGCCACGGCGCAGACATCCGGCACGCAGGTTTCGATGCCGTCAGACACCAGGATCACCGTTGCGGCCTCTTCGGTGTGGCGCAACGCTTTGGCGGCGGCGACAACGGCATCGGCCATGGGGGTTTTGCCTTTGGGGGAGATGCCGTTCACGGCGGTGGTGATCGCGGCACGCGTATCTGGGCCGGGCAGGACCACGGTTTCGATGTCAGAACAGTCGCCTTTGCGACGGTGGCCATAGACGGTCAGGCCAAGGTCCAGGTCTGCGGGCAGAGTGGTCATCAACTCGCCCATAACTTGCTGGGCAATGGTGATTTTGGCCACGCCTTCAATTTGACCCCACATGGAACCGGAGCCGTCCATCACCACAATGGCGGCGGGGTTGTCTTGGGCAAGAAGGCTGGCGGGCAGTAGGCAAATTGCGGCCGTGGTCGCTCTCAAAAACGTCATCCAAAAGGTCCTCAAATTCGTAATGCCCAGAGACTACAAGAGAAATTCGGATCGAGGCAAGTATCAGTTCAAAAACCGGGCTTGGCGAATTAAAATGTTCTCTGTATGTTCGCGATATCTGGTTGGCAGTGGGGGTGCGATCCCCTATGTCTGGTGCCGTATCCGTTGGGGGTTTGAATGGCCGAACTGAAGAATATTGAGGTGCGCGGGGCGCGCGAGCACAACTTGAAGTCCATTGATGTGGACATTCCGCGCGATCAGCTGGTGGTGATTACCGGTCTGTCGGGCTCGGGCAAGTCGTCGCTGGCGTTTGACACGATCTATGCCGAAGGGCAGCGGCGCTATGTCGAGAGCCTGAGCGCCTATGCGCGGCAGTTCCTTGATATGATGGAAAAGCCGGATGTGGACCACATCAGCGGGCTTTCTCCGGCAATTTCGATTGAGCAGAAGACGACGTCGAAAAACCCGCGTTCGACCGTGGGCACGGTGACAGAGATTTATGACTATCTGCGTCTGCTGTTTGCCCGTGTGGGCACGCCGTATTCGCCCGCCACCGGTCTGCCGATTGAAGCTCAGCAGGTGCAGGACATGGTTGACCGGATCATGGGTCTGGAAGGCGGTACGCGCGGCTACCTGTTGGCGCCGATCGTGCGGGACCGCAAAGGTGAGTACAAAAAAGAGTTCCTCGAGCTGCGGAAGCAGGGTTTTCAGCGGGTGAAAGTCGACGGTGCCTTTTATGAGATGGATGAGCCGCCGACGCTGGACAAGAAGTTCCGTCATGACATTGATGTTGTCGTTGACCGGCTGGTGGTGCGCGAAGGCATGGAAACTCGGCTGGCGGACAGCTTACGTACTGCGCTCGACTTGGCAGATGGGATTGCGGTTCTGGAGACCGCGCCCAAGGAGGGCGACCCGGAGCGGATCACGTTTTCTGAGAAATTTGCCTGCCCGGTGAGTGGGTTCACCATTCCGGAAATTGAACCACGGCTGTTTTCCTTTAACGCTCCATTTGGGGCCTGTCCCGAGTGTGACGGGCTTGGCAAAGAGTTGTTCTTTGACGAGCGGCTGGTGGTGCCGGATGTGACGTTGAAGGTCTACGACGGGGCGCTGGCGCCGTGGCGTAAAGGCAAGTCTCCTTTCTTCCTGCAGACGATTGAGGCACTCGCGAAGCACTACGAGTTTGACAAGAACACGCCTTGGAAAGAGCTGCCAAAACATGTGCAGCAAGTGTTCTTGTACGGCTCGGGCGAGGAAGAGATTGAATTCCGCTATGACGAAGGCGGTCGGGTCTATCAGGTGACGCGCGTGTTTGAGGGGGTGATCCCGAACATGGAGCGGCGCTATCGCGAGACGGATAGCAACTGGATCCGTGAAGAGTTTGAGAATTATCAGAACAACCGGCCTTGTGGCGCCTGTCGTGGGCACCGGTTGCGCGAAGAAGCACTGGCGGTGCGGATTGCCGAGAAGCACGTTGGCCACGTGGTGCAGCTGTCGATCCGAGAGGCTTTGGCCTGGATTGAGAGCGTGCCAGCGGCGCTCACACCGCAGCGGCAAGAGATCGCGCGGGCGATTGTGAAAGAGATCCAAGAGCGGCTTGGGTTCTTGAACAACGTGGGGCTGGAATACCTGACCCTGTCGCGCAACAGTGGCACGCTGTCTGGCGGGGAGAGCCAGCGTATTCGACTGGCGAGCCAGATTGGCTCAGGCCTGACTGGCGTGCTGTACGTGCTGGATGAACCGTCGATTGGCCTGCACCAGCGCGATAATGACCGGTTACTCACCACGCTGAAAAACCTGCGCGATCAGGGCAATACTGTGATTGTGGTGGAGCATGACGAAGAGGCTGTGCGCGAGGCGGATTATGTGTTCGACATTGGCCCGGGGGCCGGTGTGCATGGCGGTCAGGTGGTGTCTAAAGGCAAGCCGGAAGAGATTGCCGCCGATCCGGCGTCTTTGACCGGGCAGTACCTGAGCGGTGCGCGTGAAATTGCGGTGCCAACCGAGCGCCGTGAGGGTAATGGCAAAGCGATCACGGTGGTGAAGGCCACCGGCAACAACCTGAAGAAAGTCACGGCCGACTTCCCGCTTGGTAAGTTTGTCTGTGTGACCGGTGTGTCAGGTGGCGGGAAATCCACGTTGACCATTGAGACACTCTTTAAGACCGCCTCGATGCGCCTGAACGGGGCGCGGCAGACGCCTGCGCCTTGTGAGACCATCAAGGGCTTGGAGCATCTGGACAAGGTGATCGACATTGACCAGCGGCCGATTGGACGCACGCCGCGATCCAACCCGGCGACCTATACCGGGGCGTTCACGCCAATCCGTGATTGGTTTGCCGGTCTGCCGGAAGCCAAAGCGCGGGGCTACAAGCCGGGGCGGTTCAGTTTCAACGTCAAAGGTGGGCGTTGTGAGGCCTGTCAGGGCGACGGTGTGATCAAGATCGAGATGCACTTTTTGCCGGACGTCTATGTGGAGTGTGAAACCTGCAAAGGCGCGCGGTATAACCGCGAGACTTTGGAGATCAAATTCAAAGGCAAAAGCATTGCCGATGTGCTGAATATGACCGTTGAAGAAGCGCAGGAGTTCTTCAAAGCGGTGCCGAGCATTCGCGACAAGATGGATGCGCTAATGCGGGTTGGTCTTGGCTATATCAAGGTGGGGCAGCAGGCGACGACGCTCTCTGGTGGGGAAGCGCAGCGGGTGAAGCTGTCCAAGGAGTTGGCGAAACGATCCACTGGTCGTACGCTCTATATTCTGGATGAGCCGACCACGGGGCTTCACTTTGAAGATGTACGTAAGTTGTTGGAAGTGCTGCATGAATTGGTGGATCAGGGCAACACCGTTGTGGTGATTGAGCACAACCTGGATGTGGTGAAAACCGCCGATCATATCATTGATATCGGTCCCGAGGGCGGCGATGGCGGCGGTAAAGTGGTTGCGAAGGGTACGCCAGAGAAAGTGGCAAAAGTGGCGGCCAGCCACACGGGGCGTTATCTGAAAGACATGCTGGTGCCGAAGAAGAAAGTGGCAGCAGAATAAGATAGTCGGGCGGTGGTTGCAAAAACCACCGCCCGTTTTCTTTAGGCCGCCACAGCTTGGCGGGGTTTTGCAAGGGTGATGGGCAGCACGAACATCAGCAGGAAGCCGGTGTTCAAAACCACGTTGAACCAGGCGCCTGCAACGAAGGAGCCTGCGCTGTCGACCACATACCAGCTCCAGACACCCCAGCTGATGATAGAGGCGCCGGTTTCAGGATCGTTGGCGTAAACGCGGATGGTGACTTGCCAGGTCACAACGCCAAGGCTGACCATGAGGCCGCCGCCGATGGCTGCGAGAACCTTCTCGCTGTCGCCGCCAAAGCTTTGCGCGCCATCAAGGGGCAGGTGTGTGAGGTCCAGAAACCAGCCGACGATGCCGTGAAGTCCGCCAATCATGGCAAACAGCGGAATGAGGCCAAAAAGCACCGTGCCAAGTGAGGTGAGTTTCAGAAGGTAGATCGCGCGATCCTGTGTCATGTGATGTCTCCAGTTGAGGTTATGGCGACAATCTGCGTCTGATTGGTGAGGCAAAACAATTACCTGTGAGGTAAGTGCTTTACGCGAAGGATTGGTTATGTTGGTCGGGACAATGAGGAGCAGGATATGGGCGTAGAGTTTGGTGCGGTTTTGAAAGAGTGGCGGCAGGTGCGGCGGGTGAGCCAGCTGGATCTTGGGCTGTCTGCTGGTGTGAGCTCGCGACATATTTCGTTTCTGGAAACCGGTCGCTCGCGACCCAGTCGGGGGATGGTTCTGCGGCTGTGTGATGAGTTGGAAGTGCCGTTTGCGCAGCGCAACCGCATGTTGTCGGCGGCAGGGATGAGCCCTGCGTACGCCGAACGGGATTTGTCAGAGGCGGATATGGCGCCGATGCGGGCGGCGATGGAATGGACACTGAAACGGCATGAGCCTTATCCGGCAATGGCGATTGATCGGCACTGGAATCTGGTGGCGATGAATGCGGTGTCGGCGCATTTGTTGGCCGGGTTTGAAGTTCAAATTGGCGACAGCCTGATTGATATGATGGTTGACTCGAAGGGTGTCCGGCAAGCGCTTGTCAACTATGAAGAAATTCTACGTCATATGATCGCGCGTCTTCGTGTCGAAAGCGCGCATTTCGGGCATGATCCGGTGCTGGAAGACGGCATTACACGCATGGAGAAGCGGCTTGGTGAAGCGGTTCTTGAGGTGGATGGCATCAAACCCGCGATCATTCCGGCGGTTTATGAGTTTGGTGGCATGCAGTTGTCGTTTTTTTCCACGATCAGCCAATTCGGGTCCGCCGAGGATATTGCGCTTAGCGAGCTGCGGATCGAGATGATGTTTCCAGCCGATGAAGCCACGCGCCTCGCATTGGAGGCGCTGGCTGGGGCGTGATCATTTGGTCTCTAGCGGACAAGTGCGGAAACCAAACACGGTGTAAAGTGGGCAGGCGCCAAGCAGGCCCGTGAAGAGGGGGATCAGGCCGATCCACATCCAGGCGCCATAACCAGCCAAGGCGCCGGCGAGGAGCGCGAGGCCCATCACGATCCGCAATATTTTGTCCACCGTTCCAACGTTCTTTTTCAGCATGTGTTTCCCTCCTAAGGTCGAGAGAAAAATACATGCTTTAAATGGAATGTGATTTGATCTGCCTCAAAGTGGGTGCAGTTTAGGCCGCCAGAAGCGCCGTGGCCTCATAACTGCGCAGGCTGGGGCGTGCGGCGATGTCCTCAAAGCTGATGTTTTTCTCACGCATCACCTGCCGCAGAGAGCGGTTGGCGAAGGGATCAAAGCTGTAGCGTGTCATTGGGCCGGGCAGGAAGCTTTCGGACCATTGGCCTTCGGAATACAGCAGCTCGTGTTGTGGCATCAGGATGTGGAAATATGTGATGGTGCCATTGGTTTCGCACCGGGTCACATCGCGGCCATTCACAAGGTCCTTGGCTTTCACCAGCACCTCGTCGCAGCCAAACAGAAGTTCGGCGCGGTAGCCTTGCAGCAAGACGCGGTGTTGCGGGGACACAATCAGATCGCGGTCGTTGTCGAGTACACCGGCTTTGATGCGGATGGGCAGCGACTCATAGCGCGGCGGCATATGGGAGTGGCCAATCCATTGGATCGGCTGAAAACCATTGTCGAGCGTGTCGACCAACATACCGGCGCGCAGCTCTTCGACGGGAATGTCGCCCTCCGAGGTGCGGATCAGAGTACCGGCGGTGAAGCAAGGCGCGTGCTGCTCGATCTCGACCAATGCGGTGTCGGTTTCTCCGGCGGAGTCCTCGATGGTGTAGTTGAAATAGATGGTTTCGTTGTCGGTGTCCGCATCCACGGTGAGTGTGCCATCGGCGTTGAGTGTCACCACCTGGCCGGTGGCCAGGGTCACGCTGTTGGGCAGGCCGCCGCTGCCGTCGTGGCTGACGGCCACGCCGTTGATATGTGTGATGGTCAGGGTAGGGCCGGCGGACGAGCTGTCGTTGTTCAGAACGTCCAATGTTTTGCTGTTGCCATAGGCGATGCGCATGTCATCGTCCTGGGCCACAATGGCGGTTTGCACCGAACCACCGGCGATCAGCAGGTTGGAATCATATTGCGTGTCGGTGGCGTCGGCGATGCCGATCACCAACTCGTTCACGCCGTCTTGCAGGGGCACCACGAAGGTCAGGGTGACGGTGAAACCGTCCATCTCGGTGTTGTATTGATCACCGGCGTTGTCGACGTAGATGTTTTGGTTGGCGTCGTTGATGTTGCCCACAGTGGCACCGCCGTCGCCAACGGAGATTTGTGCTTCGACACCGTTGACCCAGACACCGATGGCATCGTTGTAGCTGAGGTATTCCGGATATTCTTCAGAGGACAACACAAAATCGATGGTGAGCAGCTCACCAGCGGTGCCGTTGAAGTCGATGGTCAGGTAGGAGGCATCAAAGGTGTTGGTGCCTGCAGCCGCATTAAACAGCGCGTTGTTGTCCTCACCAGAGGTGTTGGTGGAGGTGTTGGCGCGTTGGTTGGTGTTGGTGCTGCCGTCACTGTTGGTGAAGTCGTCGACATGGCCGGTGGAAAGGATGACGCCACTGTCGGCAGGGGCCACACCCGCGCTGGTGGTGTCTGCGCCGGTGTAGATGCCGGAAGACTGCGCGTCGCCGGTGTAGGTGGCGCTGACGATGCGGGTTGGGTCGCCAAAGATCTCATTGGCCATCGCGGTGGCGGTGGCGCTTGTATTGATGTTCAGTTCCGTTGCCGTTGGCATGGCTCTACCTCAGTGCGTTCTGCTCTTGTCCAATCCCGGAACCTCTGCGGGTCCTCGGTCAGAGCAAAATTGGCGGGCAAACGTGGCGCGAACGGGGCTGTGGTAAGGAAAGATTAATTAAAATTGTGCGTGGTCAGCGGATGTGTCGGGCAACAAAAAGGGCCACGCCAGACGTGGCGCGGCCCTTTGTTTTAAGGTGGAAAGGTCGCGGAGTTAGCTGCGGCCGCGTTTTTCGAAACGTGGCAACATTGCGGAGAAGTCGGTGCCAAGCCCGCCTTCATTTTCCACAAACTGCTCGTAAAGCGCGGCAGCGGCTTGCCCCATTGGTGTGTCTGCATCGGCGCTTTCAGCAGCCTGTTGCGACAGGCGCAGGTCTTTGAGCATCAGCTCCGAGGCAAAGCCTGGCTGATAGTCATTGTCTGCCGGAGACTGCGGGCCAACGCCGGGGGCCGGGCAGTAAGCGTTCATGGTCCAGCTGTAGCCGGACGAGGTGGAGACCACGTCAAACATTGACTGACGGTCCAGACCCAGTTTGTCGGCCAGCGCAAAGGCTTCGCAGGTGGCGATCATGGTCACGCCGAGGATCATGTTGTTGCAGATCTTTGCAGCCTGACCGGCACCCGCGTCGCCGCAATGCACCGCCTTTTGGCCCATGATGTCAAACAGAGGGTCGGCCTTGGCAAAAGCATCTTTGGAGCCACCGGCCATAAAGGTCAGCGTACCGCCAGCCGCGCCGCCCACACCGCCGGACACAGGCGCATCCACCGGCAGGAGGCCGGCTGCGGTGGCTTGCTCGGCCACGGCGCGGGCGCTGTCCACGTCCACGGTGGAGCAGTCCACAAAGGCGGCGCCGGCAGACATCGCCGGGATGATTTCATTGGCGACAGCGCGCAGGATTTGGCCGTTGGGCAGCATGGTGATGACCACATCCGCGCCCGTGGCGGCGGCGGCGCCGGTATCGGCCATTGTGACACCTTCGATGGCCACAACTGCCATGTCAAAGCCGGTGACCTCATGGCCCGCTTTTGCAAGGTTGGCGGCCATGGGGCCGCCCATATTGCCCAGTCCGATAAATCCGATCTTCATGGTGCTACTCTCCCTTTTCAAATGTCAGCGCATCCGCCCCAAGTGGCAGCAGCATTTTGGTCACCTTGCCAGCGGGTAGGGTGTCCAGGCTGTATTTCCATTGCGGATTACGGTCTTTGTCAATGATTTGTGCGCGGATGCCTTCCAGAAAATCGCCATCTTCCATGGCGCGGAAAGTGAAGCGGTATTCCTGATCCAGCGCATAGCGGATGTCGTCGCGATTGCGCACACGGTGAATGATCTCCAGCGCCGCACCCATGGCGATGGGAGAATTGCGGGAGAGTTTTTTCAGGGCACCAGCGGCGAATTCGCTGTCGGAATACTTCAGAGCGTTTAGGACGTCACTGAGGGTCTCGCCGCCAAAGTTGGCGTCGATGTCGGCCTGCTGGGTTGTGAGCGGACCTGCATCTGGCTCTGAAGCCGCAGCGTCGATCAGAGTGTGGTCGGCCGTATTTTCGAGTTGCGCGATAAGGGCGGGCCAACGGTCTTCGGGAATGAAGTAGTCGGCAAACCCGGCGTAGATCGCATCGGCGGCATTGAGGCGGGCGGCGGTGAGACCGAGATATTCGCCCAAGCGACCCGGTGCACGCGCCAGGATTAGCGAACCGCCAACGTCCGGCACAAGGCCAATGCCACATTCTGGCATGGCGATCTGGCTGCTGTTGCCCACCACGCGATGTGAACCGTGGCAGCCCACGCCGACACCGCCGCCCATGGTGAACCCCTGCATGAAGCTGACCACCGGTTTGGGGAACTCAAAGAGTTTTGCGTTCATGCGGTATTCGTCGGCCCAGAATTTCCGGCCATAGGCAAAGTCGCCTTTGGTGCCGGTGTCATAGAGCTCGGCGATGTCGCCACCGGCGCAGAAGGCTTTTTCGCCTTCCGCATCGACGACGATCATTTTGACCTCGTCATCGGTGGCCCAGACGTCGAGCGCGTCTTCGATGGCGATGCACATGTCATAAGACATGGCGTTGAGCGCCTTGGGGCGGGTGAAGGTGATGCGGCCGGTTTGACCAGCTTTGCGAATGGAGATGTCAGACACGCGGGGCGCTCCGTCTTTGAAAAAGGGCCGCTCCTGAAGGGCGGCCCGGTCGTAGTTAGGCAGAGATCATCTGGCGGGCGATGATCAGGCGCATGATTTCATTGGTGCCTTCGAGGATCTGGTGCACCCGCAGGTCGCGGACAATTTTCTCGATACCGTAATCTGCGAGATAGCCATAGCCGCCGTGCAACTGCAAGCAGCCATTGGCGACGTCAAAGGCCACGTCTGTGACCATCAGCTTGGCCATGGCGCAGTATTTGGTGGCGTCGTGGTCGCCGTTGTCGAGCTTCCATGCGGCCTGGCGCAGGAAGGTGCGTGCGGCTTGCAGTTTGGTTTCATACTCCGCGAGGCGGAACTGCAGGGCCTGGAACTGGTTGATCGATTTGCCAAAGGCTTTGCGCTCGGACATGTATTGCACGGTCAGGTCCAGGGCTTTCTGAGCGCCGCCCAGAGCACCCGCAGAGATGTTCAAACGACCACCGTCCAGACCGTTCATGGCGTAGGAGAAACCTTTGCCCTCTTCGCCGATCAGGTTGTCGGCTGGCACCTTGCAATCGTCAAATTGGACCTGGGAGGTTGGCTGGCTGAGCCATCCCATTTTCTTCTCCCAAGCGCCAAAGGACAGGCCGTCTGTGCCGTCTTCGACGACAACGGTCGAGATGCCTTTGGGGCCGTCCTCGCCGGTGCGTACCATGCAGACATAGGCGTCAGAGTAAGACCCGCCAGAGATAAAGGCTTTGGTGCCGTTGAGCACATAGCCTTCGTTGTCGCGTTCAGCGCGGGTTTTCAGGGCCGCGGCGTCAGAGCCAGAGCCGGGCTCGGTCAGGCAGTAGGAGAAGACCTTGTTCATGGAACACAGATCCGGCAGCCATTTTTGTTTGGTTTCCTCGGAGCCGAACTTGTCGATCATGCCGCCGCACATGTTGTGGATCGAAAGGAAAGACCCCACGGAAGGGCAGGACATGGCGAGGGCTTCAAACACCAGAGTGGCGTCAAGACGTGACAAGCCAGAGCCGCCGTATTCTTCGGACACGTAGATGCCACCGAGACCCAATTCGGCGATTTGCGGCCAAAGCTCTTTTGGGATGGTGCCTTCGGATTCCCACTTCTGGGCGTGTGGCGCGATGTGCTCTTCGCCAAAACCTTTGGCCATATCAAAGATCAGGGTCTGTTCTTCACTTAGTGCAAAATCCATGTCTCATCCTTCAAGATCGCGGCGTCGGGATGACCGATGCCAAGGCGGGTGCGGGTGAGGGCAGGGACCAAGGTCATTCGCAGCCTCCCTCCGCGAATTGAACATGCGTTAAATTATCATCCTTGCACAAAGATTGCAAAGCTCGAATGGCGCAAAAATAGCGCTATTACGCCGCGATATTGCAGAGTGATTTTGCAATTTTGCAGGGGTGGTTGTGGTCTAGCCGGCCGCTTTGAGATTGTCGGAAGGGGTTTCTGCGCCTTCCTCGATCATTTCGACATAGGTGACAGAGCGGTTCCGGCCTTTGGATTTGGCGTGATAGAGGGCTTCGTCGGTCCGCAGGAGCAGTTCGCGCGGTTCGAGGTCGGAGTTCGGGTCGGCGCAGGCGATGCCAAAGCTGGCGGTAACGCGCAGGCTGACGTTGCCGGTGCATTCGGTGGTCAGTGCGGCGATGCGATTGCGCATGCGTTCAGCCACCACTTTGGCATTGTCGCAGGTGGTGTCGGGCAGGATCATCACAAATTCTTCGCCACCATAGCGGCACACACGATCCGCGCGGCGCAGATTGGCGGCCTGTACCAGATCGGCGACAGCGCGCAGCACGTCGTCGCCAGCCGGATGGCCGTAGGTGTCGTTCACAATCTTGAAGTGGTCGATGTCAAAGATCACCAGCGAGATGCCTTGATCGGAGTAGTCCTTTTCGCGCCACGCCAGAGAGAGCTCGTTGTCAAACGCTTGGCGGTTCAGCAGACCTGTGAGGTGGTCTCGGCTGGCGGTGTCCAGCGCGTTTTGGTGGAGCTGTTGCAGTTTGGAGCGCTCCAAGTCCAGGACTTCGGCGCGGCTCACGGTACTGGTGACACGGCGGCCAACTTTCAAGCTGTAGGCGCAGATGAACAGAACAAAGGCGTGGTTGGCGAGATATACGCCGTGGTAGGTGTTGGCGACGATGATGTCGTTTGCGCCAGCCGCGAGAGGAACGAACCATCCCAACGTGTAGAACCAAGCATCTGGTATGTGCTTGAAAATGGCACGTGCGCTGGTCCAGAGGATCAGACCAAAGATCACCACGCAGTACATTTGGATGACGTACAGCTGCTCGGTGACAAACGGCAGCGGTGCGGTCAGAACAATTGCGCCGCCCAGCATGGCGAGGACACCAGTGATCAACGGGCCGCCCAGCTCGGACAACCGCTGCCAGACCAGCGCTTGCTGCAAAGCGTAGCCCGCCCAGGCGATGAGCAGGATGTCCGCGTATTCAATTCGGATGCGCACAGGGCGGATGCCTGGACCAAACACCATTTCCAACGTGCCGGCCAAAAGGACGGAGCGTAGCAGAAACGCGAAAGACACCAGCGCGAGGAGCAAAGTGGCCGGGTCTTTGCGATAGACAACAAACAGAAAAAGGTTGAGGGCGGCGACCAGAAAAGTGATGCCAATTACGGTGCCCTCAATGAGGCGGTCCAGGTGCGCATCGCTTTGTGAGTAAGCCGCGCCTGCGATGACCGGGGTACGGAGAATGCCGCCGTAGCTTTGTATCTCTTTGCGAACCTGCACCACCAGGTAGCCTTCGCCAATTTGATCCAGCGCATAAGTTTGATTGATCAGTGAGGCCTCGATTGGTCCTGTCATCGTGCCGCTGCCACCTATCCGGTCGGCCTTTGTCAAGTCATTGGCGGGCACCCAGAACACTTCGTAAGCGTCGGCCACTCGTGGAAAGGTGATCGCCAGTGGGGTGCCTTTGGAATAAGGCAGGGTGACGTTGAGCACATAGGTTGCGGTGCCATGGGCGTAGGGATTGGTTTCGGACGCGGTTTCGGCGTCTTGCCAGTCATCTGGCACGTGCAGAAAGTCGAATTCGTTTGCGTGGGCAGCCGCGACTGCCTCTTGCGGTGTGAGGCGTGCGCCGAAATGGAACCACCAGTCACCGCCCAGGTGGGCTTTTTCTGGGGTGTCAAATCCGAAGGAGGACAGCTCACGTTCTGGTCCGGGGCCGCTGTGCGCCAGAGCGGGAGCGGGACCTGAGATCGACAGCAAAACCCACGTCTTCACAACCGTGGCGACGCCTAAAAACGCGCGTGCAATTTTGAGGTGCATGGGCCTGTGCCTCTTGTGGTTTTGTGTTTGAAAACTTTTGAAGCACAGGCTTTAAAGTCGCTTTAATTTGGGAGACAGGCCGCGGGTTTGAGCGCTTCCAAAGTAGGCGGAAATTGGATCAAACTTTAGCAGACAGGCGGAGTTTTGCCGGTTGGTCGAAACTGCTGACGCGACGTTGTGTTCTATTCTGCGGCGCTGAGCAATTGATTGAGGCTGGATTGTGGCAGGCCAAGAATGGCAAGCGCCTCTGCTTCATTGTCCTGCACAATTGGCACCACAGAAGGAAAGGGCTCCCAGCTACGCAATGCAAGGCGGGCCAGCTTTTTGCCCACATCGGTTGTTGCATAGTAGATGATCAGTGTTTCGGCATTGTTGCCGGTAAAGGCCTCAGCCTTTTTGGCCTGTGCCTTCATCAGTTCAAGATAGTCTTCGTCCCAACCCGTCAGAGCGCTGAGGTCGACAAACTGTTTTTGCCCTGGCCGGAACTTTGGATGTTGGGCGTAGGAGGCAAAGGCCTGCAAGGTATCAGCCATATTGGCATGGCCGTCGTAGCGAACGTAGACCAGTCCGATGGAAGAATAGATCCGGAACGACACGGACACGATTGCATACCCCTTTGCCAAAGAAAAACGGGCGGTACGAGACCGCCCGTTTGTATGCAAATGATCACAGAATTTGGTCTGGATCAATCCATCTGTTTGAAGTGGAATTCGCCGCCTTCTTTGATACCCGACGGCCAACGCGAGGTCACGGTTTTGGTGCGAGTGTAGAACTTGAACGCGTCCGGGCCGTGCTGGTTCAGGTCACCAAAGGCAGATTTCTTCCAGCCGCCAAAGGTGTGGTAAGCCAGTGGCACTGGGATTGGCACGTTCACGCCAACCATGCCCACGTTCACGCGGTTGCCAAAGTCACGCGCGGTATCGCCGTCGCGGGTGTAGATCGCGGTGCCGTTGCCGTACTCGTGATCCATCGCCAGACCCAGCGCTTCCTCATAAGACTGCGCGCGCACCATGGAGAGCACAGGGCCGAAGATTTCGGTCTTGTAGATGTCCATGTCTTTGGTGACGCGGTCAAACAGGTGTGGGCCCACAAAGAAGCCGTCTTCGTAGCCTTGCAGGCTGAAGTCGCGGCCGTCCACTACCAGATCCGCACCTTGGTCGACGCCGGTCTGTACCAGACGCAGGATGTTTTCTTTGGCAGCGGCGGTCACAACCGGGCCGTAGTCTACATCGTCGCCTGCGGTGTACGGCGCGATCTTGAGCTTTTCGATGCGTGGCACCAGCTTGTCCCGCAAACGGTCTGCGGTCTCTTCGCCAACCGGTACGGCAACGGAGATCGCCATGCAGCGTTCACCTGCTGCGCCATAGCCAGCGCCAACCAGCGCGTCGGCTGCCTGGTCCAGATCGGCGTCTGGCATGATGATCATGTGGTTCTTTGCGCCGCCGAAGCACTGCACGCGCTTACCCTGGGCACAGCCAGTGCCGTAGATGTATTCGGCAATTGGGGTGGAGCCCACAAAGCCCACGGACTGGATGATCGGATCATAGAGGATCGCGTCCACGGCCTCTTTGTCGCCGTTCACAACCTGAATGATGCCTTTGGGCAGGCCAGCTTCTTCGAGCAGTTCGGCCAGCATCAGTGGCACGGATGGGTCGCGCTCGGACGGCTTGAGAATAAAGGCGTTGCCGCAAGCAATTGCTGGGGCAAACATCCACATCGGGATCATGGCCGGGAAGTTGAACGGGGTGATACCTGCGGTCACGCCCAGAGGCTGACGCATGGAGTAGATGTCGATGCCCGGGCCAGCGGCGTCGGTGTATTCACCTTTCAGCATCTGTGGTGCAGCGATGCAGTACTCTGCCACTTCCAGACCGCGCTGGATGTCGCCCTTGGCGTCTGGGAAGGTTTTGCCGTGCTCAGACGACAGCTTCTCGGCCAGCTTGTCCATGTCGCGGTGCAGCAGGTCGACAAACTTCATCAGCACGCGGGCGCGGCGCTGTGGGTTTACAGCCGCCCAAGCCGGCTGTGCGGCCTGTGCAGCGGCAACCGTTGCGTCCATCTCTTCTTTGCTGGCCAGTGGCACTTTGGCCTGAACCTCACCCGTGGCCGGGTTCATCACGTCGGCAAAACGGCCGGACGTGCCTTTGACGTGTTCGCCGTTGATGAAATGAGTCAACTCTTGCATGGCATCCTCCTATGACAGTTGAGCAAAAGAATAGGCTTGCAAAAATCACCGGAAAAGAGGCAACTGTTCAAAACGGCTTTGCAAAAATGAATGGGGATGGCATGGCGGCGCATTGGGATGATCTGCGGGTGTTTTTGGCGGTGGCGCGAGAAGAGAGCCTGTCGGCGGCTGGGCGACGGTTGCAGGTGGATCCGGCAACAGTGGGGCGGCGGGTTGCGCGGCTGGAAACGGCGTTTGAATCGCCATTGTTTGTGAAGTCTCCGACTGGATATGCATTGACTGATGCAGGGCAACGGCTGATGGGGCATGCGCTTCGCGTGGAGCAAAGCCTGCAGGAAGCCACGGAGGAAATGGTAGGGCAAAGTGCTGGCTTGTCAGGACAAATTCGCATCGGGGCGCCGGATGGCGTGGCCAATTACCTGCTGCCAGCCGTCTGTGGCCGTATTGCTGAGGCCAACCCGGACCTTGAAATTCAGATTGTGGCGCTGCCGCGTGTGGTGAGCTTGTCGCGGCGGGAAGCCGATCTTGTGGTGGCGGTGAGCGCGCCGACGGCGGGACGGCTGACCGTGCAAAAAATCACCGACTACAAGCTGCATCTGGCCGCAGCAAAGTGGTATCTGCGCAAACGGCCTGCGATCAACTCGGTGGAGGACCTCAAGGATCATGTGGTGACCGGTTACATCCCGGATATGATCTTTGACAAAGAGTTGGATTACCTCAGTGAAATTGGCATCGACCGGGTGCGGCTGGCGTCCAATTCCGCCTCAGTGCAGTTCAACTGGGTGCGCAGCGGGGCCGGGATCGGCGTGGTGCATGACTTTGCCATTCCATGGGGCCGCGGTGTGACCAAGGTTCTGGAAGACGAGGTGAGCTTGACTCGCAGTTTCTATTTGATCAGGCATGCCGACGATCGGCGATTGGAACGTCTCAATCGGTTCTCTGAAGCGCTGTGTGAAGGCATGCGGCAAGAGGTGGCCCACCTAGAAGGTCAAACTTGACAAGTGCTTAGGATACGGCAACGCTGATCTTCAGGGGAGCGCAAGAACTGTTGAAAAGCGGAGGTAGCCATGCTCGTACACCAAATTCTCAAGTCCAAAGGCTCGGAAGGAGTCCTGACTGTGAAACCGGGAACCTTGGTGGAGGAGGCGGCAAAAATCCTTGCCGAAAATGGGATTGGGACTGTCATCGTGTCACCTGATGGTGAGGCCTTGGCGGGTATCCTGTCAGAGCGCGATATTGTGCGGGAACTGGCCAATCGCGGCGTGGGCTGTATGTCTGACAAGGTTGACGACTACATGACCACGGAGCTTGTGACCTGTGGTCGCAACGATGATGCGGTGTCCGTGCTGGAAAAAATGACCAAAGGCCGGTTCCGCCACATGCCGGTGGTGGAGGGCGAAAAGCTTGTGGGCCTTATTTCATTGGGGGATGCGGTCAAGGCACGTTTGTCAGAAGTGGCAATGGAGAAGGACGCGTTGCAAGGCATGATCATGGGGCATTAAGCCCGTGCCGCGACGTTCTCTGTCCGCAGAACTACCTATGTCTTAAAGAACCCTTGCAAATGGCCGCGCAATAATGTTGCGTGCGCGCAGGACCGCAAGACCTACCGGGGGAGGCAGAAATGCGCACCGCACTTTACCCAGGCACGTTTGACCCTATCACATTGGGACATATAGATATTATCCGTCGAGCGGCCGTTTTGGTCGATCGGCTGGTGATTGGTGTGGCGATCAATCGCGACAAGGGCCCGATGTTTGAACTGGAAGAGCGGGTGGCGATGATCGAAGGCGAATGCGCCAAGCTGTCCAAAGAGACCGGCACCGAGATTGTCGCGCATCCGTTTGAGAACCTGCTGATCGATTGTGCCAAAGAAGTTGGCGCGCAGATCATTGTACGGGGGCTGCGGGCTGTGACCGACTTTGAGTATGAATATCAAATGGTTGGCATGAACCGTGCGTTGGACAGCAGCATCGAAACCGTGTTTTTGATGGCGGACCTGAAACATCAGGCGATTGCCTCCAAGCTCGTGAAAGAGATCGCGCGGCTGGATGGGGATGTGTCCCAATTTGTGACGCCCGCGGTGAACGATGCGCTGATGCAGCGGTTGGGTAAAGCCTGACGCGCGGCAGCAGCGTTGACACAAAAATTCAGCCCCAAAATCACGTCGGTATTCTGTCTGTATCGCGACTGTTTTTGAACGGTGCGTTTTGGTGCGGACAAGTGTGACCGCACCGCACGCTGCAACGTCTTGTGGCGCAACAGCTCTTTGCAAATCTGTCAGTGTGGGGCATGAAGAGCCAACAGGATAGACAGCCCCGCCAAAGGGGCAAAGGGAGTGCGTAAGATGGCAGGTGGTTTGCTGGCGTTGTTGGATGATGTGGCCTCGATTGCCAAAGTGGCGGCGGCTTCGATTGACGATGTGGCAGCGGGCGCGGCCAAGGCGAGCGCAAAGGCGGCGGGCGCGGTGATCGACGACGCCGCGGTGACGCCAAAATACCTGCACGGGTTTGAAGCCAAGCGTGAGCTTCCAATCATCTGGAAAATCGCCAAAGGTTCGATCAAGAACAAGCTGCTGATTCTGCTGCCGGTGGCTTTGTTGTTGGCCAACTTTGCACCCTGGTTGATTTCGCCACTGTTGATGATTGGCGGCGCGTATCTATGCTTTGAAGGGGCAGAGAAGGTGCTGCACGTTTTCCTGCCGCATGATGAACATCACAGTAGTGAAGATGAGGTGAGCGACGACCCGGCGCATCTGGAAGAGAAGAAAGCCGCGGGCGCGATCAAGACCGACTTTATTCTCTCTGCAGAGATCATGACCATCATCCTGTCCGGCATTCCGCAGAGCAATTTCTGGATGGAAGCGGCGACGTTGGCGGTGGCCGGGATTGGCATCACCGTGGCTGTGTACGGCTCTGTGGCGCTGATTGTGAAAATGGACGACGTGGGCCTGGCGATGTATGCCGGAGGCCGCCTGTCGCTGACCCGCACCCTGGGCCGCTGGCTGGTACGCGGCATGCCTTATTTCATGAAGCTGCTGACCATTGTTGGCACGGCAGCGATGCTTTGGGTGGGCGGCTCGATTGTGATCCATGGCATGGAAGAATTGGGCTTTGGCTGGCTCGGCCACCACATCCACGACATTGCCTATGCGGCGGGCCATATGGTGCCGGCGGCCTATGAAGGCTTTGTCGAATGGACCACAAAAGCGGCGCTGGACGGTGTGTTTGGCCTGGTGCTGGGCGCAGCGCTGATCCCTGTGGCAACCAAGGTGATTGCACCGATCTGGGGCACGGTGAGTGGCAAGAAAGCGGCGCATTAAATGCCCGTTGATGACGCGGAGCCGATAATCCGGGAGGTGCGTCCCTGGTACAAAAGATGGATCGGCACACGGTCCATTTACCCGGAGCGTCACATGCGTTTCATCAGCTTTGCCTCCACACTGCCCGAATTTGAGACACGCATGACGCTTGCCCCGCGTGCTCAGGAAGAGCTTGCGGCCTTTTTGGATGTGCAATTGAAAATTGCGGAGCGCGCAAGCGCACGATCCTCCAGTGGCGCGGGCAGACTTTACAACGCCCTCTCTGGTGAAAACCCGGATTATGTCCGGCTGACGGGCAGTGAGTTGAAAGACGTTCTCCAAATCATTGGCGCGGAAGTGGATGACATCGTCGATCCGCGTGCTGTGTTTGATTTGCGGGTGGATGTGGTCAGAGAAGCTTTGGCTACTCTTCAGACCTACGCCTCTTCAACCCCCGTCCAGTCTTGATGCCCTCTGGCGTTGAGCATGGAGGACATGCGGAAACGTCCATCAATGTCGTGCAATAGCGCTGTGGAAATATAGGGCGCAGTGGCAAGGCTTGCTCCACTGAGCATCCGAGTTCGGAAAGTGCCAAGCCATGTGCCATCGGGACATTCTTCCAAGCTGATCGGCGTACGGTCGATGAGATCCATATTCATTATTCTCACCGCGATCAGGTACTGATTGAAATTGTCACGGACGGCGTTTTCCGTTGAGAGTACGATGGGTTTGAGCTTGGTTATCAGCGAAAAAGGGAGGATCAGGCGCGCGCGCCATTGCTGCAGAATGCCTTCAATGAAGGCATTGGAAATGTCGGTGAGAAAACGCTCAAACTCTGTCTTCATGCGCGTAAGTGTACGCCCGTTTTGTCAACAAAGCGAACTTTTCACGGCTACCTGATCCAAGGTGCGAGTTGCGGGCGCAATCAATTGACCATTTCGGTGACTTCGCCGGTTTGTGCATCATAGGCTGCAGCCATAGCGGCACGTAGGCGTGCAACGGCAGCGTCGGTGTTTTCCTTGGCGTCAAAGTGCATCTGGTCGAGCACATCGATGTGGATGCTGCCTTTGAACGGGAAAAACTTGCCCCGTGGCAGGAGCTTGTCGGAGTGGCTGATCACAAAGGGACGCACGGCGCGACAGGTTTTCTGGGCGATCAGCACGGCGCCGGCTTTGAACGGGGCAAGGCCGGGCTTGGTGGACCGTGTGCCTTCGACAAACAGGATGGGCGAGCGGCGTTCTGGCATCTCGGCGATGGCGTCTGTGAGGGAGGAGAGCGCGTCGCGCCCCTTTTGACGGTCAATTTTGAGGAGACCCGCGCCTTCGAAACCGCGTTTCAGCAGGGCGGCTTCGCAGAGCTCTTTCTTGGCGCCGAAGGTGACCCATTTTTCGTCCGGGATCACGTGCAGCATGGAGAAGCCGTCCAGGTGGCTGCGGTGATTTACCGCGATGATCGAGTTTCTGTCAGTGCGTAGGGCCTCGACGGCGGCGTCGGAGATATCGACTTTCACGTCGAGGAACCACAGCAGCCAGGAACAGCAGCGCGAAACAGTGCGCCAGAACCAGCCGCGAAAGCCCGGGCGTTTGCCGCAGACGGTGGGGATGAAGGCCACAAATAGAAAGATAAACGGGCCGGTGAGGACCAGAAGGCAGCGCTTTGGGAAGGTGGCGAGCATGGGTGGTCCTATGTGGCGGAGTGTCGGATGGCTGATAGAGGCTTACGGAGAGTAAAGATAGGGGGGAATTGGGGTAGGTTTGGGGCGGCTGTCCTGACTGGTCTCGCAGCCAAACGCACTGACTGCCCTAACTGGGGGGCAGCCCCCAGACCCCCGGGGTACTTTTGGCAAGAAGAAGAAGGTGGGGGTAGCGCGGGGCCACCCCCGAAGGAACCCCGATGAGGCTTCTCCTTGCGCGGTCATCGGCTGCCCAGCCTGTACCGCATCAAAAGCGTGCGACTTTATGGTTAATGAAAGGTTACTTCTTCTTGCTCAAAATATCCCCGCCGGAGGCAAAACAAACGCGCGTCTGCGCGTTAAAATAAAAACGGCGCCTCAGAATAAGGCGCCTTTTCAATGAGATATATGCCGACCTTACAGCAGGTCTTTGACCTTTTGAGCCACATTGGCTGCAGTGATGCCGAATTTCTCGAACAGCTCACCCGCCGGGGCGGAAGCGCCGAAGCTGTCCATGCCCACAAAGTCGGATTTGCCAGCGCGGGCACGTTCGCCCAGCAGCCACTGGTCCCAGCCGCCGTTGCGCACGGCTGCTTCCACACCGACGCGCACAGCGGCACCGGCTGGCAGCACTTTGCGGCGGTAGGCTTCGTCCTGCGCGGCGAAGAGTTCCATACAAGGCATGGAGACCACGCGGGTGCCGATGCCTTCGGCTTCGAGCAGTTTTTTGGCTTCCATCGCGGTGGAGACCTCGGAGCCGGTGGCGATCAGGATGGCCTGACGTTTGCCGGTCGCTTCTGCCAGAACGTAGGCACCCTGGGCGGTGAGGTTCTTGAGCTTATGCTCGGTCCGCACGGTGGGCAGGTTCTGACGGGTCAGCGCCAGCACCGATGGGGTGTCCTTGGCGGTCAGGGCAATTTCCCAGGCCTCAGCAGTTTCCACGGTGTCGGCAGGACGGAACACATAGGTGTTCGGGGTCGCGCGGCAGATCGCCAGATGCTCAACCGGCTGGTGGGTTGGGCCGTCTTCGCCCACACCGATGGAGTCATGGGTCATGACAAAAACGGTTGGGATCTTGGACAGGGCGGCCAGTCGCATGGACGGGCGCGCGTAGTCGGTGAAGCAGAAGAAGGTGCCGCCGTAAGGTCGGATACCACCGTGCAGGGCCATACCGTTCATCGCAGCGGCCATGCCGTGCTCACGGATGCCCCAGTAGATGTAGCGGCCTTTGCGGTTGTCGGTGTCAAACACGCCCAAATCGCCGGTCTTGGTGTTGTTGGAGCCGGTCAGGTCGGCGGAGCCGCCCACGGTTTCAGGCATGATCGGGTTGATCGCGGCCAGCGCCATTTCGGAAGACTTCCGGGTCGCCACGGAGGGCTGCTCTTCGGAGGCCTGCTTTTTAAGCGCCTTGATGGTCGCGGAAAGCTTGTTTGGGGCGTCCAGAGCATAGGCGCGGTTGAAGCGGTCCTGCTTCTGTTTGGAGGCTTCGGCAAAACGGCCTTCCCAAGCTTCGCGATCCGCGGCACCGCGGGAACCGATGGCTTCCCACTGCGCTTTGACGTCAGCAGGCACTTCAAACGGCGCAGCGGTCCAGCCGTAGCCTTCTTTGGCGGCTTTCATTTGATCTGCGTCGGTCAATGCGCCGTGGCCTTTGGAGGTGTCCTGGGCGGCGTGACCAATGGCGATGTGCGTTTTACACGCGATCATCGACGGCTTTTTGGTCTTCTTGGCAGTTTCAATCGCGGCGTCGATCGCTTCTGGATCGTGACCGTCGATTTCCAGAACGTGCCAGCCGGAGGCTTTGAAGCGTTTGACCTGATCGGTGCGGTCAGACAGCTCAACAGTGCCATCAATGGTGATGTTGTTGTTGTCCCAGAGCACAATCAGGTGGCCGAGAGAGTGGCGACCGGCAAGGCCGATGGCCTCTTGGGAGATGCCTTCCATCAAGCAACCGTCACCGGCGATCACATAGGTGTAGTGATCCACCAGCTTGCGGCCGTATTGCGCGCGCTGGATTTCTTCGGCCATGGCGAAGCCGACGGCGTTGGCGATGCCCTGACCCAGCGGACCGGTGGTGGTCTCAACCGCGTCGATCAGGAAATTTTCCGGGTGGCCTGCGGTCAGAGCGCCCATCTGGCGGAAGTTCTTCACCTGCTCGTGCGTGACCTGCTTGTCGCCCATGAGGTAGAGCAGGGAGTAGATCAGCATGGAGCCGTGGCCTGCGGACAGGATGAACCGGTCGCGGTCGGGCCAGTTTGGCGCGGCCACGTCAAATTTCATGTGCTTTTCAAACAGCACGGTGGCCACATCAGCCATGCCCATTGGCATGCCGGAGTGACCGGAGTTTGCAGCGGCTACTGCATCCAGCGTCAGGGCGCGAATGGCAGTGGCTTTCATCCAGTGTTCTGGGTTCTTTTCACGCAGTGCGGCGATGTCCACGGATGCGCTCCTTCGGGTTAAGGGGTTGGGTTGTCGGGTTACTAGCAGTTTCGCGGCTAATAGCAAGATAGCAGGTGTGTTAGCGGTAATTTTGCTGGAGTTCTGCTCATTTTTTTCGCGCCGAATGGGGGCGCAATTTGCAGTTTCAGCCGCTAATATCAGGCCATTGAGCGCCGTTCTTTGATTCGTTAAGAAGGATAAGCGCGCAGTAAGAACGCGGGTCATTAAGAACCGGACCGGAAAGGACGAGGCAAATGAGCGACATCAGCGAACTGGAAAGCAGGCTGACGGCGGCGCTGGAACGCATTGCGCGCGGCGTTGACGGCATGCAGGCAGCGGTTGCTGAGCCCGAAGAGGGTGAAGACGTACAGGCATTGCGTCGGGCATTGGAAAACGAAGCGCTGGTGACAGCGCAGATGGAAGAACGTGTGCGGGCGTTGACCGCGCGGCAGACCGAGCTTGAGGAAGAGCTGGGTGCGGCGCAGTCGGCCAAATCGGACGCGGAAGAGGCGCTGAAGGCGGCAGAAGGCAAGGCTGAGGACGCCGCTGCGGCGTTGACTACGGCAGAAGCGCGGGCGGAAGCGGCAGAGACCGCCGCAGCGGCGGCAGCAGATGCGGCTGAAGCGGCGGCAGCGGACAGCGCGGCGGATGCGTCGGCAGCGGAGGCCGCCCCAGCGGAAGATGGCGCACTGGCGGCAGCGGTGGAAGAGAACCGCGTGATGTTGGGTGAGTTGGGCAAACGCCTGCGGCGGTTGCGCCAGATGGCGCGGCGCGAGCGCTCTGCCAACCAGGTGCTGCGCGAGCAGGTTGAGAAAGACGGCATGGTTGATCCATCCGCTGTGAACGAGGCGCTGAAGGCCGATTTGGACACGTTGAGTGCCTTGCGCGAGGCCGAGAGTGCCGAAACGGCTGTGATCCTGGCCGAGCTGCGCCCGTTGGTGCATGGCATGGTTGCGGCTGCGCCGGAAGACAGTGCTGAGCCAGCCGTAGAGGTCACGGCGGAGGTGCCGGAAGCTGTGCCGGAAGATGTGCCAGCGGTTGAAGAAGTTGCTGTCGCGGATGGCGAAGGTGACGCGTTGGCGCCTCTGGAAGACGACGCTGATGAGACCAAACAAACTGGAGACGCCTGATGCCTGAAGTACAGATTGAAATTGGCGGTCGCGTTTTTGAAGTGGCTTGTCAGGAAGGGGAACAACACTTCCTGCGGGCGGCGGCGCAGATGCTGGATGAGCAGGCGCGGGTGCTGGTAGGACAGGCGGGGCGTATCCCTGAGGCGCGGATGTTGCTGATGTCTGGCCTGATGCTGGCGGACAAAACCGCTGGTCTGGAAGATCAGCTGCGCGACGCGGAAGCCAAAATTGCGGCGCGTGATAAGGAAATTCAGGCGCTGCACGAGGCGCCAAAGGCCGAGCCTGAGAAGGTGGAAGTGCCCACCATCCCTGAAGAAGTGACGCAGACGTTGGCCGAAATGGCGGCGCGGGCGGAAAGCCTGGCGGATCTGGTAGAAGAAAAGGCGGCGGGGTGAGCAAAACACCTGCGCCAAAACTGGCGCCGGGCGATTTGCTGTTTGCCGCCATTGGCGAAGAAGACAACCTGATCTCTGCGGTGGTGGAAGGCCACCGCGGGGCGCGGCTCAATCACGTCGGCATCGTGGTGGAGCGCGACGGCGTTTTGGGCGTTTTGGAAGCGATTGATCCGGTGGTGACGGTGACGTCGCTGGCGGATTACGCTTCGCGTAGCTTTTGCACCGCCAATCGACCGCGCATCCTGTTTGCTCGATTAAAGTCACAACATAGGCATTTGCTGCCTGATGCGCTGGCACATGGGCTGGGGCAAGTGGGCGTGCCTTATGACAACTACTATGGGCCGGGCAAAGAGGCGCTGTATTGCAGTGAGCTTATTCTGGACATGTTTTGTCATGCCAATGGCGGGCAGATGTTTTTCCCAAACACGCCGTTGAGTTTTCGCGACACACAGACTGGCGCGTTGCTGCCTGACTGGGTGACGCATTATGCGGAGGTCGGGCAGGACGTGCCCGAAGGGGCGCCGGGATCTCATCCGGCGGGGTTGAGCCAGGATCCCCGGATTGAGGTGTATCACCTGTTGGGAGATATTCCCGGGGTTCAAAGTGCGGCAACTGAAAAAGAAAAAGCCTCACTGGTTCGGTGAGGCTTTCCAATGGCTTGTTGCGTGAAGCTTATGCGTTGGCTTCGCGGATTTTGTCGGCCGCGTCTTTGTCAAACGCCACGCCGTTGTCGGTGAACAGCGTGTCGAGTTCGCCAGACAGGGTCATTTCGGTGACGATGTCACAGCCGCCGACAAACTCGCCTTTGACGTACAGCTGCGGGATGGTGGGCCAGTCGGAGTAATCCTTGATGCCCTGACGGATTTCTTCGTCCGCGAGCACGTTTACGTCGGCGTAGTCCACTGCCATGTAGTTCAGCACGCCGGCAACGCGGGAGGAGAAGCCACACTGGGGCATTTCCTTGGTGCCTTTCATGAAGAGCACCATGTCGTTGGCTTTTACAATCTCGTCGATGCGGTCTTTGACGTCGGTCATGTCTTTCTCCGTTTCCAAGCGCGGTATCGTAGCTGCCGTTCGACGCGCCAGAACCTAGGCCCATATTTCATCAGTTTTCTGAACTCACATATGGTGGTCGCCACCATATAGGCAAGATCAATTATTTTCAGCAGCACCCAAGCGGAAAGAGTTTCAATCGGGTTATCCATTCAGGAGTTGGCCACATTGAACGTTCTTTGCGGTTTTGAAGGCCGCCTGCTGCGTCATTTTTTCTTTTCGTTTGGCACAAAGAGGCGCGCGTAGGCGTCCGGGTCTTTGGGCACTTTCCAGGTTGTGACAGATCCCCCCCCCATGCCGGATTGGTAATCGGAACGCAGGGTGTGATTGTCGGGATCTTGTGAGCCTTCTTCGGCAAATGGGGTGCGGTCGCGGTTGACCCAAGCCACAAGCGCCAGAAGGGCTGCCGCCGCAATTGCAAGAATTGGGATCAGGCCGTAGGACAGGAGTTCGGACATGTCAGCAGTCACCTTGAACGTTGGGTTTCTTTATCGTTGTCCTTGTCAATCCGTTCGTTCTCCTTGTTCACTGAGTCAACAAGCTCCAGATCAAGCGCTTCCATTCCCAACTCTTTGTTCGGGGTATGCTTGCTTTTTTCCCGCGCAGGTTGGCTGTGGGAGAGGGGACGGCGCCCGCGACGGCGTTTCAATTGGAGGTCTATCCAAAAAATCGCAGCGCCAAGCGCTGCCAATCCCACCAAGATCAACCACCCCTGAGACATCGGCCTACTCAGGCGCTTTGGTCGTTAAGGCCAGCGCGTGTAATTCGCCAGACGAGCCGTCCATTTTGCCTTTGAGGGCGGCATAAACGGCGCGCTGTTGTTGCACACGGTTTTTGCCGCGGAAGCTTTCGTCAATCACCATCGCGGACATATGCACGCCGTCGGTGCCGCCGATTTGGATTTCGGCGTCCGGAAAGGTCTCGCGCAGGAGTTCCTCGATTTCGTGAGCGGTCATTGGCATAGTGAGCTGTTCCTTTGTGTCGTTGCTCAAAAATGTAGGCTTTGGCCCAAAGGTCTGCAAGGCGATTTAGAGGAAGGTCGCAAGCGATTGCAGATAGGCCGGGACGTCGGCGAGGGCGTCCTGGACGTCATAGTCCTCAAAATCATGCACCGATTTGGGGTCTTGTGGACAAAGGGCAGTCATAAGGAACTGGCCTTGACGCTTGGCGCTCTCGGGGATGGGCAGGTGGCTGGCCTCTTGCAGGAGCAGCAGGGCTTCGTGGATGGGGCGCAGGACACGCAGGGCGTAGGTCATATGCTCCAGCAGATCGGGATCGTCGCGCCAGGTTTCGCCGTCAAACAGATCTTGCGTCACGCGCTGGCCAGCCCCGGCACATTGGTAAGCGATGCAGCCACCAAAGCCTTTGGGCAGGAGATCGTCGTGGATCGCGCAGTTGAGGCAGCCGTCGGAGAGGTTGGGGCAGGGGCTGTCGGCGCGTTTGAGAAGGGCGAAATCTTCGTCGGCGTCAAACGGATAGGCGACGCAGCACAATGCCGCGCATTGGCTGCAATCATCGGTCAGGTCAGGCAAAGTGACGGGCGATGTCATGACAAAGGGCCTGCGTCAGTCTTCGTAGAGGTCTGAAGGCACTTTGGAGGTTTTGTAGAGCACAAACAAGGAGCTCAGGCCCCAGCCGTAGGCGATGGCTGTGGCTGCCTGAGACAAGGCTTCATACGTCCAAAGTGGTCGAAAAATTGAACGCATGTCGGACTTGCTGAGGCCGGTTTCACAGGGAAATTCTCCGCCCGTCGCAATGAGGATGTCATTTGCATAGTGTGCCGTAACGAAACCCAAGGCGCACATCAACGGCAGCACAGCAATGGTCCATGAGATGTCCGTGAACCTGTGTGCCACAACAACGCCAGGCGCATGGATCAACGCGACAAAGACGGCCACTTTTGCAAAGTTGAGCGCGGTTTTGTTGGCGTATTCTAATGCACAGAAATCAATGGCAAAAGACGTTCGATGCGACGCCAGAAGCAGCGTGTAGACGATGCAAAACACGCCGATCTGCGACAGGATGTAAAAGATCGGCGCGTTGGATTTCATGGATTAGGCAACAGCGGCGGCAAAGCTGCTGCGGAAAGTGGCGGAGAGCTCCTCCAGAGAGGTCTCGGAGCTGCCGAACTTCACACTGTCACCGGTGAACTTTCCGATGGACGTGATTGAAACGCCGCCCTTTTGCGCGTTTATCATAAGCGCTTCGGCTTGGTCGAAGTTACAGGCCACAAGATAGCGGGCTTGGTCTTCACCAAACAGGGTTGCGGTGTCGTCGATGTCGATCTGCACTCCTACGCCCGCGGCTTCGGCCATTTCAAAGGCCGCCAGAGCCAGACCGCCGTCTGCGAGGTCAGTGCAGGCTTTGATCCAGTCGCGGTTGTTGCGGATGAACTCGCCGTTTTTGCGTTCTTCTTCAAGGTTCACGTGCGGCGCGTCGCCGTCTTCGCGGTTGAAGACTTCCGCCAGCAGGGCGGATTGGCCGAGGTGGCCGGTGGTTTCGCCAATCAGCAGGGCCACGTGGCCGTCGCGTGCTTCGCCCAGGATCGGCTCTTCGCCAGCGGCAATCAGACCAACAGCGCCGATGGTTGGGGTGGGCAGAATGGCGGAGCCGTCTGTCTCATTGTAGAGCGACACGTTGCCGGAGACGATGGGCATGTCCAGCGCAGCCACGGCCTCGCCGATGCCTTTGATCGCGCCCACAAACTGCCCCATGATCTCTGGCTTTTCCGGGTTGCCGAAGTTCAGGTTGTCGGTTGTGGCCAATGGCTTGGCGCCGACAGCAGACAGATTGCGGAAGGCTTCGGCCACGGCCTGTTTGCCGCCTTCAACCGGGTTAGCTTTTACGTAGCGCGGGGTCACATCAGAGGTGAAGGCCAGCTTTTTGTCGGTGCCGTGCACGCGGATCACGCCGGAACCCATGCCGGGACGCTGGGCGGTGTCGCCCATCACGGTGGTGTCGTACTGTTCATAGACCCATTGTTTGCCGGCGTAGTTTGGCGAGGAGATAAGTGCCTTTAGGCCATCGATCGCGTCAATGGAGGGCACATCGCCAAGCTCCTCAGCCGCTGGGGTCTCCACCCATGGGCGGTCGTATTCTGGCGCGCGGCCGGACAGCGGGGACAGCGGCAAGTCGGCTTTGACTTCGCCGTTGTGCAGGATCAGGAAGCGGTCCTCAGAGATGGTTTCGCCGACGATGGCGAAGTCCAGGTCCCACTTTTCGAACACGGCGCGGGCCTCGGCTTCGAGTTCTGGTTTCAGAACCATGAGCATACGTTCCTGGGACTCTGACAGCATCATTTCGTAAGCCGTCATGTTGTCTTCGCGCTGTGGCACGTCTTCGAGGTTGAGCTTCACGCCCAGCTTGCCTTTGTCGCCCATTTCCACGGCGGAGCAGGTCAGGCCAGCGGCGCCCATGTCCTGGATCGAAATCACCGCGCCGGTTTGCATCAGCTCCAGCGTGGCTTCCATCAGGCGTTTTTCGGTGAAGGGGTCGCCAACTTGAACAGTGGGGCGTTTTTCCTCGATGGTGTCGTCAAACTCTGCCGACGCCATGGTGGCGCCGCCCACGCCGTCGCGGCCGGTTTTGGCACCGAGGTATACGACCGGCATGCCCACGCCGGAGGCGGCGGAGTAAAAGATGCTGTCGGTTTTGGCGAGGCCTGCCGCGAAGGCGTTCACAAGGCAGTTGCCGTTATACGCCGGGTGGAAGCGGACTTCGCCGCCCACGGTGGGCACGCCAAAGCAGTTGCCGTAGCCGCCCACACCTTCGACAACGCCATTCACCAGCTGTGTGGTTTTGTGATGATCCGGCTCGCCAAAGGAGAGCGAGTTCATCGCGGCCACGGGACGGGCGCCCATGGTGAAGACATCACGCAAAATGCCGCCAACACCTGTGGCGGCACCTTGGTAAGGTTCAATGTAAGACGGGTGGTTGTGGCTTTCCATTTTGAAAACAACCGCATCGCCGTCACCAATGTCCACGATACCGGCGTTTTCGCCTGGGCCGCAGATCACCTGTGGGCCGTCGGTTGGCAGGGTGCGCAGCCATTTTTTGGAGGATTTATACGAGCAGTGCTCGTTCCACATGGCGGAGAAAATACCCAGCTCTGTGAAGGTTGGCTCGCGGCCAATGATCTCCAGGATCAGGTTGTATTCGTCAGGCTTCAGTCCATGAGCTTCGATGAGATCGGTGGTGATGGCCGGTTCCTGCATGTCGCGAGAGTCCCCAAATAAACAGCAATTGGGGGGCTTTTAGGGCAGGAGGGCCCAAAGGGGAAGGCTTAAGGCAGGCTTAATCTGACCGGAGGGGGGGAATGGCGCAAAAAGGCGCAGCTTGGTGGCCGAAGGCGATGGCAGCTGGCTCCCAAACTCCGGCCCGATTGGGGGCCAGCCCCCAAACGCGTGATTTATTGGGGGCCAGCCCCCAAGCCCCCGGGATATTTTTAGCAAGAAGAAGCGGGCAGGGCGGTGAGGGCGAGACGTTAGAAGCGTTGGCCCACGTAGATGTAGAGCAGGTCCTCTTTGTGGTCGTTGTAGGACATGTCCACGGAGAAGACGGCTTTGAATTTTTGGGAGAGTTGGAAGCGAAGGCCCAAGCCGCCAGCGTAGCGGACATCGGTGTCGCCAATGGAGGCAAAGTCACTGCCGGTGTTGCCGAAGCCTGCAAAAGCGACGCCGGAGAAACGATTGCTAAACTGGTGGCGGTACTCGGCCTGCGCAGAAAGCAGCGCGTCGTTGAGAAACTCGGTCGGGCTAAAGCCGCGGAAGCCGTCGGTGCCGCCCAGAGAGCATTGGTCAAAGAACGGGGTGTCTTTGCTGGTGGCGCAGCTGGCAAAGCGGGTGGCGATGCTGTTGCGGTCGCCAATGGGCAGGTAGTGGTTGTAGGTCAGCACGAGTTTTTTGTAGTCGCGGCCGCCGGCGTTGAGCACCTGCCCATAGGTGAGAGCGCCGTCCAGCAGGTGGCCGTTGCGGGCAGAGAAATCGTCGTCGCGGGTGTCCCACTTCGCCAGAAGGCTGAAGGTGCCAACTTCGAGCTGGCCTTCCGGTAGGGGCGGCAGATTGGTGCCAGAGGTGTCATAGCCCAGCGTGGTGTCAAGGTAGCGCATGGAGGCGCCAAACAGCAGCTCGGAGGTGACGCCGCGCAGGACGCTGAGGTTTGCGATGTCGCCGGTTTGGCGCACAGGGATGGGCAGGCCGCCGATGTAGAGGTCGTAGAAGCCTTCGGCCTGGCCCAGGCTGGCGCTGACCTGCCAGCGGTTTTCATCCCAGACAAACTTGCCCCCAAGCCCGTAGGCGTTGGTGCCGTTGTCTGATTTCATCGCGCCGAGACCAATGATGGAGGTGTCGCTGCCTTCGTCGATGTTGAAAAGGTAGCCGCCGCCCAGCACCAGCCCAGCGCCGATAAGAACGTTTTTGAAGGGCACCGGCGCGACCACCACAGAGCCATTGCCAAAGCCCAGCGGGGTTTCCTGTGCGCGGGCGTCGTTCAGGCTTTCGTTGAGCATGTCGTTGCTCAGCGGATCTGCTTGCGCCGATGAGAGAGACAGGAGTGCCAAAAGTGCAACGCCCGGAAGGATCCGGGCGGCTGCTTTGAGTGTGGTGGCAAAAAGTGCCGTCATGGTTTGTCCTTTTGGGGGCCGGATCAATCCGGCCCTTTTGCAGGGGCTGCGGCGGCTTGCTCTTCTTGCTGTTGGGCAGCAGCTGCGGCAGCGGCCGTGAGTGCAGTTTTCTCCGCTTCAGGCAGATCCTTTGCACCATCCGGCAAGGCCACGCGCACTTCGCGGCGGGCGAAGTCGATGCCTGCGGCTTTGAACTCGGCTTTTACGCGGTTGTAGATCTCTTTGCGGATCATAAACTGCTTGCCGGGTTTGGCCATGAATTTGCCGCGGATGATCATGCCGACGTCGTCAAAGTCAAACACACCCTGCGATTTGAAAGGCTGCAGGAAGTCGTCTTTGTAGAGCTCTTCTTGCAGCATTTCCTGACCGATCTTTTTGAAGATCTTTTTCACCTGGTTTGGATTGGTGTCAAACGGCACGGTGAATTTGAGCTTCATGATCACCCAGTCACGGGAGTAGTTGGTGAGCTTGGGGATTTCGCCATAGGGGATGGTGTGTACTGGGCCGCGATGGTGACGCAGCTGCATGGAGCGGATTGAAATTTTCTCAACCGCGCCCATGGTGCCTTCGATCTCGACATATTCGCCAACACGGAAGGCGTCATCCACCAGGAAGAACACGCCGGAGACCACGTCAGTCACAAGCTTCTGTGCGCCAAAACCAATCGCCAGACCGGCAATACCAGCCCCAGCAAGCAATGGCGTGATGTCTACGCCAAGGTTGCCGATGGCCAAGAGGGTGAAGACCACGATGATGGCGCCTTGCGCTGTGACCAAAGTGAGCGGTAGAACCGTGGACAGGCGCGATGCGCCAGCACCGCCCATTTCATCGCCACCAGCGTCGTCCTGGGTCATGCCCAGTGCGGTCATTTCGGCGGCAAGGCGGCGGTTGATATAGAGGCTCATCGCCTCATAGACCACATAGCCGACAATCGCGGTCATTGCGAAGCTGAACAAGTTGTCAGCGATGCCTGCGCTCTCTTGCAGCAGGCTCATCAGCGACACATTCCAAGCGCGGGTGATGATCATCAGAACAACCCCGACAGCAATCACGCGGCCGATCCGCACATAGCTGCGTTTTGTGGCGATGTGGGCCTCTTCAGCAATTTTGCCTTCGCCCTGCATTGGCGGTACCAAATGGCGCACCAAACCGCGGATGCCGGTGTCGATCACCGGGGCGAGCAACAGCCAGAACATGGTGGTGTAATGGGCGCCGCCCAAGAGCAGTTGCACTTTGCCCAGACCAATCAGCGTGGACACAAGCACCCAGGTTGCACCGGCCACAGCCATCGCAAAGAAAGGGTAGCCACGGGCCAGCGCCTCGTCAAACTCGGTGCGGTCGGGATCGTCGCCGCGCATCATGTCGCTGAGACCTTCACGGGCGGTCCAGGCGACATAGGCGATGTAGACGTAAACCATGGAGTCGAGCCAGAAGCCGATGCGCGTTTCACCGGGCGCCACGCCGTTCAATACGTTGAATTTGACAACAAAGATGGTCGCGCCACCCAGGGCAACGATGCCAATGATGTGGCGGTGAATAAAGGCAGCCCAGCGGTCGCTCACATTGACCAAGCGCAGATCTGGACGGTTGGGGGCCATTAGGAAGCGAGAGAAAGCCGCAGCGATGCGCGGCATCCAGATCATGTAGCCGATGAACGGGGCCACAAAGGATACCTGCTGAGCGTGCAGAATCGAGCGGCCAAGTGCGCGCACCGTAACGTAGAAAATCACCAATCCAAAAATCTCTCGCAGGAACCGCTTGAAGAGGAATGTGACGGCTTCGTGCAGAGAGGCTTCTTCCTGTGTGGCTTGCGGATTGCGAACTTTGATGATCCATGTGCGGACGGCATATTCGACGCCAAGCCCAACGGCCAGCAACAGTGCCACCAGACCAAAGAGGGTCAGAACTCCCCCAAAACCGCCGTGGATGTCACCAAAGGTTTTGAACGCTCGCACTTGCGCAGGTATCAAAGCCGGGAGTTTGCGAACGGCGTCCAGCAGCGGTTGAGAAAAGGCATTCCAAAGGTTGGTCGCGCGCTCCACCAGCGATTTGGGGGCATCTTGCTGGCCTTGGGCCGCAGCGACGGCATCAAGGCGATCTAGCAGCACTGTCCGGACTTCGTCATCAGACATGCGCGCGACCATGGCGTTGATCGCCTCGGTGGTCATTTCTTCGGGGTTGATCTCAACCGCCTCAGGGGCGCTGGAGCTGGAGCTGGAGGTTGTGGTGGTGGGCAGGCCCTGGGCCTGCGCCGAGGTCATTGCAACGACGCATAGTGACAGCGCCAGAAGAATGCTCGAAACGATATGTCTCATAAGGTACTCTACGGAAAAAAAGATTGCATATAAAAGATGACTTTTACGTGAGTAGGTCAAGGTGTGTTCGCCTGACTTTGCGAAGCAAGGGGGCTGATTTCGCATTCTGAACGGGCAAAAAAAAGGGCCGAGCTATAAGCTCGGCCTTAGTCCAACAGGGAGGTGAAGGTGATGAGCGTATAAGCAATCATCGCCTTCGAGAGATGAATTAGTAGTCAGTTTATGAACCTTCAAGAGATATTGTGTCGCAGGTGCAGCATGTCCGCTATGCGCGGATTGCATAGCTTAGGAAATGTCTTTTTCCCGCAATTGCTTGCGGTGCAAAATGATCTCTTCTTGCACAAAGTCGCGGAAGGCGGCAATGCGCTTGGATTGGCGCAATTCTTCCGGAAAGGCCAAATATACTGGAACTTCGGCGGATTCAATTTCGGTGCCGACGCGCACCAGATCCGGGAAATCCTGCATCAGGTAGTCCGGTAGCACGCCGATGCCAAGATCGTGGCTGACCGCTTGAAGGACGCCAAAGTAGTTGTTCACGTAGAGCATCTTGGTGATGTCATTGGCCAGCAGGCTGGTGACAAAGCTGGCGCCGGCGCCAACCTGTTCAGAGGTCACGTTTTGGCAGATCAGCCGGTGTTCAGTCAGATCTTTGAGAGTCTGCGGTTCGCCGTGGGTTTGCAGATAGCTTTGGGACGCATAGAGCCGCATCCGCACGCTCATAAGCCGTTTGCGGATGAGGTCGGCCTGGCTGGGTTCTTTCATGCGGATGGCCACATCGGCCTCGCGCATGGGCAAGTCGAGCACCTTTTCCTCCAGCATCAGATCGATGTTGAGGTCTGGGTATTGCTCGTAGAGTTTTGCCAGGCGCGGGGCCAGCCAGAGCGTGCCAAAGCCGATGGTGGTGGTGACACGCAGCTCGCCGAACACTTCTTCTTCGCTGTCGCGGATGCGGGCAGAGGCGGCGTCCAGACGTTTGTTCATCGCCGTGGTGGCGTCAAACAGGAGCTCGCCTTGCTCAGTCAGGATCAGGCCGCGGGCGTGACGATGGAAAAGGGTGGTGTTCAGGCTTTCTTCAAGTGCACGGATCTGGCGTGATACAGCGGATTGAGACAGGTGCAAAACGTCGCCGGCGTGGGTCAGACTGCCAGCATCAGCAACGGCGTGAAAAATCCTGAGTTTGTCCCAATCCATGGTAGCTCCATTTTTTTGTTTTGTGTCATGCGGTTAGTTCTCAGTCAAAGAAAAACTGACCGTGGGGAGGCTTGGAACTGCGCTGATACGCCTATAGACTGGGGAGGGAAAGTGAAGTTTTCACGAAAAAACATCACTTTGCGGAGAGGCCTATTCGAATTGAGGGGTAGGACTATCCATTGGGCGAAATGCCAAAGAATTTGGCATAGGTGGTACTTGGGTTTGATCACGGCACTTCGACAAGGATTGCGGGTGCTTGGTGATGTTTGATCAAATGCCACCTTTATTTTGTCGCCAAAACTAAAGTGTGGTTACTGAGTTGTTAACCTTTGGTTAGGAAGCGTTTGAAAACAGTGTTTTAAGCAATTGGCGAGGCACTAGATGCAGGTATTATCTCGGCTCAAGGCAAAACTCCGGTGGCATCATCTGGTGCATGGCGGGATTTTTCTGACTGCGGTTGCCTTGTTCCCGATCCTTGGCGAGTTGGACCTGTTTGAAGCGTTTTATGTCTTCAGCCGGGCGCATGAAGACTGGGAGCTGGATGAGTTGGCGGTTCTGGTGCTTCTGTTGACTGTCGCGCTGTTGTTCTCGGTGATCTATCAGGCGCGGCACCTGCGCCGGATGGCGCGCGAGAAAGAGGCGATGCGCCAGGCGGCATCCGCCAAAGCGCGGCATGATCCGATGACCGGCGTGCTGAACCGGCGGGCGTTTAAGGAGATTGCGCGGGGAGTGGCGCAGGCGCTTAGTCCGTCAGATGCGCCGCGTTATATCGCACTGATGGATTTGGACAAATTTAATCCGGTCAACAGCTTGCACGGCCACGAGATTGGCGATGCGACGTTACAGGAGGTGGCGGAGCGGCTGAAGTTGGAAGCGCAGGCTAGTGGCACCGTGGCGCGTCTGGGCGGCGATGAGTTTGCAGTTTTACTGGATGAGACTGCCAATGCAGTTCAGGCAGAGCGGGCCGCGCAAAGGTTGGTGCATGAAATTGCACAGCCGTTTTTCTTTGGGGAAAAGGCCGTATTTATCGGCGCGTCCGTTGGGCTTGTGGCGCTGCGCTATGGCGATGACATAACCGAAGTGATGCGCCGGGCAGATAAGGCCATGGGCGTGGCCAAGGCGGAAGGGCGCGGGCGGTTTTCTTGGTATGACGCGGATCAGGACCGGCAGGCGATGGATCGAGAGACCATTGCGGCGGATTTGCGGGACGCAATTGCGCATGATCAGGTGGCGCCGTGGTTTCAGCCGATTGTCGAGATTGATGAGAACCGCGTGAGTGGCGTGGAAATTCTGGCCCGTTGGTTTCATCCGGAGCGTGGGTCCATTCCGCCGGGTGTGTTTATCGAGATTGCCGAAGACAGTGGGCAGATTGGGACGCTGGGTCTGAGCGTGCTGCGGCAGGCCTGTGTACAGGCCAAAGACTGGGCGCGGCCTTTGACCCTGTCGTTCAACGTGTCCGGCGTGCAGTTCAAGGACCCAAATTTGGTGCCGTCGATCCGCATGGTGTTGGAAGGCACGGGCTTTCCGCCGGAGCGGTTGATTGTGGAAGTGACCGAAAGTTCGGTGATTGATGATTTTGGCGAGGCGCGGGCGAAGCTGGAAGAGCTTAAAGCGCTTGGTGTGGCGATTGCTCTGGATGATTTTGGCACCGGTTATTCGAGCCTGACCGCGTTGCAGAACCTGCCGTTTGACCGGCTGAAGATTGACCGCAGTTTTGTGACCAATATTGCCAAACGCGCGGAGTGTCAGAAGATTGTCTCCGGCATTGTGTCCTTGGCGCAGGGGCTTCATCTGGAGGTCACAGCTGAGGGCATCGAGACGGTCGAAGACTTGGCGTATGTCAGCTATTTGCAGTGCCAGCGCGGGCAAGGGTTCTTGTTTGAGAAAGCGGTTCCGGGCGATCAGGTTGGTGAGCTTCTGGACGGCGCGTGGCAGGATTTGCCAACGGTGCCGGTGTCTTTGGCTAAGGTCGTCGGGACGTAACGGAACCATCCTCTCAAAAGCTTGAATGCAGACCGGCGGACAGGTGCTGTTCGCCGGTTTTATTGTGTTAAGACAAATGGCTACACCGTAGTGTTGCGGTGTTCTCGGCGGCACAGAGAAGCGCTAAACGAACGGGTGTTCAAAAAAATTATTGCATAGGTCAGATTCTACGACCTAATATTTTCCGTATATTGGAATGACCGTCCAGCGAGGGGAGCGCAAGATGAGTATCCAGAAGGTGTCTTTGAACGACCGATTGGACCTGACCAAAGACAATGTGATGCTAAACGGCACACAAGCTTTGGTGCGGTTGATGTTGATGCAAAAGGCACGGGACACGAAGGCTGGGCTGAACACCGCTGGCTATGTGACAGGGTATCGCGGATCACCGCTGGGCGCTGTGGACAGTCAGATGATGCGGGCCGAGAAAGAGCTCACCGCGCATGACGTGTTGTTTCAATCCGGCTTGAACGAGGATCTTGCGGCGACGCAGCTGTGGGGCAGCCAGCAGGCGGAGCTGCGCGGTGAAGGCAAGTTCGATGGGGTCTTTGGTCTGTGGTACGGTAAGGGGCCCGGGGTGGACCGCACAGGGGACGTGATGCGGCATGCCAACATGGCAGGCACCAGCCCCAACGGCGGTGTGCTGATGGCGATGGGCGACGATCATACCGGCGAAAGCTCCACCGTTTTGCACCAGTCTGAATGGGCGCTGGTGGATGCCTATATGCCGGTGGTGTCGCCAGCCGGAGTGCAGGAGATCATGGATTTTGGCCTGTATGGCCTTGCGCTGAGCCGGTTTGCAGGGGTCTGGGTTGGCTTGAAGACCATGAAAGACACCATCGAGGCCACGGCTGTGGTGAATGGTGATCCGCATCGTCTGGAGTTTGTTACGCCGGAGTTTGACATGCCTGAAGGCGGGCTAAACATCCGGTTGAACGACACGCCACATGCGCAAGAAGCGCGGATCATTGATTACAAGCGGCAAGCGGCGGAAGCGTTTTCGCGGGCCAACAGAATGGACAAGCGCGTTTGGGGCAAACCCGGTGCGAAGATAGGATTGGTGGCCGCCGGAAAGAACTGGCTGGATCTTGTGCATGCCTTGGATTTGCTGGGCATTGATGAAGCGGAGTCTGAACGGTTGGAGATCAGCACCTACAAGATCGGTCAGACGTTTCCGATGGATATGACGACCTTTCGGGAGTGGGCTGAAGGGCTTGATTTGATTGTGGTCGTGGAAGAGAAGCGCAAGCTGATCGAGGTTCAAATCAAAGAAGCGCTGTTTGATGATCGCAACGGGCGGCGGGTTTACGGATGGTACAAAGGCGGTCTGAGCGATCCAAACCGGCAAGAGCTGTTCCCGACGCGGGGCGCGCTTGATCCGATCATGATTGCTGAGAAGCTGGGCGATATTCTTGTTGAGGAAGGCCGCGGCACTGACGCGGTGAAGGCGGGCATGAACGCGCTAAAGGAAGCGCAGCGGGCCGATAATGCCGAGGATATTGCGGTGCGCACGCCTTGGTTCTGTTCCGGCTGTCCGCACAATACGTCCACCAAGCTGCCAGAAGGCAGTCGCGCCTACGCTGGGATCGGCTGCCACTACATGGTTCAGTGGATGGACCGGGAGACCTCTGGCTATACACATATGGGCGGCGAGGGCGCGAACTGGATTGGCGAGGCGCCTTTCAGTAAGATCAAACATGTGTTTCAGAACCTGGGGGATGGGACATATAATCATTCCGGTGTGCAGGCGATCCGCGCGGCGTTGGCGGCGGGCACCACCATCACCTACAAGATCCTGTTCAATGACGCTGTGGCGATGACCGGCGGCCAGGCCAATGATGGGGGTCTAAGCCCGCAAAAGATTGCCGATGAGGTGCGCGCCATGGGGGTGCAGCATGTGGCGGTGGTCTATGATGAGAAAGAAGATGTGGATCAGTCCGTGTTCCCTTCTGGAATCACGTTCCATGAACGCGCGGAGCTGATGGGTGTCGAAGAGAAGTTTCGAGAAATCAGCGGTGTAAGCTGCATTGTTTATGTGCAGACCTGCGCCAGCGAAAAGCGGCGTCGGCGCAAACGGGGGCAGTTTCCTGACCCGGATCGCCGCGTGTTTATCAACACCGACATTTGCGAAGGCTGTGGCGATTGTGGGATGCAGTCCAACTGTATCTCGATTGAGCCGGTCGAGACAGAGCTGGGGCGCAAGCGCAAGATCAACCAGTCGAGCTGTAATAAGGATTTCAGCTGTCTGAATGGGTTCTGCCCGAGTTTTGTGACCGTCGAAGGCGCGAAAATCCGCAAAGGGGCGACGGCAGCGCTGGAATTGCCACGGATGGCGATGCCGGAGATCAAGTCAATTGAAGGCACCCATAATGTGGTGATCACTGGGGTTGGCGGCACCGGTGTGGTGACCATTGGCGCCATCTTGTCTCAGGCGGCGCAGATTGACGGCAAAGCAGCGGGCATGATGGAAATGGCGGGTTTGGCGCAAAAGGGCGGCGCGGTGCATATCCATTGCCGTGTGGCGGAGACGCCAGAAGCGATCAGTGCGGTGCGTGTTGCGACCGGTGAATGTGATGCCTTGATCGGGGGCGATCTGGTGGTGAGTGCCGGGGCGAAGACCTTGGGGCTGACCTCTGCGGGGCGCACCGGGGCTGTTGTGAATAGCCATGAGATCATCACCGGCAGCTTCACGCAGGATACGGAATTCAAACTGCCTACCGGGCGGTTGGAAGTGGCGTTGCAAGCGCGCCTGCGCGAAAAACTGGCGTTGTTCGATGCCTCTGAGCTGTCCCGTGTGGTGATGGGCGACGCGATTTTCTCCAACATGATGGTGTTTGGCGCGGCCTGGCAAAAGGGTTTGGTGCCGGTCAGCCATGAGGCGATTGTGAGCGCAATTGAGCTCAACGGTGCTGCGGTGGAGAAGAACCTGCGGGCGTTTGAAATTGGACGCTGGGCGGTCCTCTACCCGGAGCAAGCGGCAGGGATGCTGGAGCCGAAAGTGGTGCAGAAGCCCAAGACGCTGGAGGAGAAGATCGCCTTCCGCGCGGAACATCTGGTGAAATTTCAGGGCAACGGTTTGGCGAAGAAGTATCGCAAGCTGGTGGATGGTATTGAGGATGCACGTCTGAAAGAGGCGGTGGCCGTGGGGTACCATAAGTTGTTGGCCTATAAAGACGAATATGAGGTGGCGCGCCTGCATCTGGAGACGCGGGCGAAGGCCGAAGAGGTCTTTGAAGGCAACTTTGAAATGAAGGTGCACCTGTCGCCGCCGCTGCTTGCAAAAGAGGGGCCAAACGGGCGTCCGCTCAAGACCGAGTATGGTGCGGGCATGATGCGCATGTTCCCTATTTTGGCGAAGATGAAAGCTCTGCGGGGCACGGCATTGGATCCGTTTGGGCGTCATCCGGAGCGCAAAATGGAACGGGCGCTCATCGCGCAGTATGAGGCGGATATGGCCAAAGTGGTTGCCGATTTTGGGGCGCAGGCGCCGGAGGCTGCCCTGGCCCTGGCGGAGTTGCCGATGCAGATAAAAGGCTTTGGGCCCGTCAAAGTGGCCAATGAGGCCAAGGCGGCAAAGCGGCGCGAAGAGCTCTTGGCGGCGTTGCAACAGCGAGATTCGGTGGCTGCGGCCGCTGAATAGGCGCGCCAAAACTTAAATGACAAATCAAGAAATCCCGTATGTTTTTAACGGGGTTTCACGGTTTGGCCTGTCGCTAATTGACGCTACGGAAGGGGGTTAAATTTGATTCATAAATCTGTCATAGGGAGGCCGTGTTTTTGCGACTCGAGAGCTTCTATGACTTACGCGATCAACAATGCACGTGACATCAGCTACGCCTATGCAGCGGAAACGCGCAGCGGCAAGGCGATGATCCGCATGCTGGAAAACTCCACTGGCCGTTTGAGATTGATCAAGCGGGCGGCCGGCTATGAGGATGAAGTGGCCGCCGGACGGGACTTCTGGGAAGTGATGCGCGAGCGTTATGGCTTGACGCTGGACGTGATTGGCGGCTCGCTGGACAATATCCCAAAGACCGGGCCTGTGGTGATGATTGCCAATCATCCGTACGGTATTCTGGACGGGTTGATGATGGGATATATGCTCAGCGTGACACGCGGTGATTTCCGCATCATGGCGCATCAGGTGTTCCGCAAGGCGCAGGACATGGAAAAAGTGATCCTGCCGGTGAGCTTTGATGAAGACCGGGAAGCGGTGAAGCTGAACCTGCGCACCCGTAAAGTGTCGCTGGACTATCTGAAGCAAGGCGGTGCAATCGGGATTTTCCCAGGCGGCACAGTGTCGACTGCGGACAAGCCGTTTGGACGTCCGTTTGACCCGTATTGGCGTGGTTTCACGGCGCGGATGATTGCCAAATCGGAAGCGGCCGTGGTGCCAGTGTTCTTTGACGGTCAGACCAGCCGGTTGTTCCAGGTGGCAAGCCATTTGCATTACACATTGCGCATGGGCTTTCTGATCCGTGAATTCAAGAAACGCGTGGACACGCCCGTGCGGGTGGTGATTGGCGAGCCTGTGGAGCAGGCTGCGATCAAGAGCCGCGCCAGTGACACCTGGGAGCTCATGGACTTCCTGCGGGAACGCACCTATTCTTTGTCTCCAAAGCCGATCCGCAAAATGGGATATGGCTTTGAGTTTGAAGAAAAACATAAGCTTGACGGCCAGAAGGCCGCAAACAGGTAGATCGAGGTGTGGCGTGGCAGTTGGACTCTTTGATAGTGGATTGGGCGGGCTGACCGTCTATGACGCGGTGAGCAAGCGCTTGCCAGATGTGCCTTTGGTGTATTTCGGAGACAATGCCCACGCACCTTATGGGGTGCGTGATGCCGATGATGTGTACAACTTGACCACCGCCGCCGTGGAGCGGATGTGGGATGCGGGCTGTGATCTGGTGATCCTGGCCTGTAACACCGCCAGTGCGGCGGCGCTGCGCCGGATGCAGGAAAGCTGGATTCCCAAAGACAAGCGCGTATTGGGCGTGTTTGTGCCGTTGATTGAGGCTCTGACCGAACGCAGCTGGGGCGACAACTCGCCGCCGCGTGAGGTGGAAGTCAAACATGTGGCGCTGTTTGCGACACCGGCGACGGTGGCGAGCCGGGCGTTTCAGCGGGAGCTGGCGTTTCGGGCGATCGGTGTGGACGTGGAAGCGCAGGCCTGTGGCGGGGTGGTGGATGCCATTGAAGATGGCGACATGATCTTGGCCGAAGCGCTGGTGCGCTCGCACGTGGATGCGCTTAAGCGTAAGATGCCGGACCCGCAGGCGGCGATTTTGGGCTGCACGCATTACCCTATCATGCACGACACCTTTCAGGACGCTTTGGGCGCGGATGTAAATGTGTATAGTCAGGCCAATCTGGTTGCAGATTCGTTGGCAGACTATTTGGAGCGGCACCCCAAAATGATTGGGCAGGGCACAGACAATTTGTTCCTGACCACGGGTGATCCTCGCAAAGTGAGCGATCGCGCGACCCAGTTTTTGCGACGACAAATCACCTTCCAAGCTGCGTAACCGCGGCGAGGGGGCGCAGGCTCTCGTAATTTCACCCATTTCTGATTATCTAGCCCCGCAAGTGACGGGGATGGTCGCGCGAAGGCTGCGGCCAAACGAAGGGAAGAGGTCGACAACATGACCCATAAAATCGCAATTCTTGGCGCCAGCGGCTACACCGGAGCAGAGCTTGTACGTTTGATCGCCACCCATCCCAGCATGGAAATTGTTGCACTGTCGGCAGATCGTAAGGCGGGCATGGAGATGGCGGCGGTGTTTCCGCATTTGCGGCACTTGAAACTGCCGACCCTGTGCAAGATCGATGAGATTGATTTTGGCGGTGTTGACCTGTGTTTCTGCGCGCTGCCGCACGCGACTTCTCAGAAAGTAATCAAGGCGTTGCCTTCTGATGTTAAGGTAGTCGATTTGAGTGCGGACTTCCGTCTGACCGATCCTGAGGAATACGCCAAATGGTATGGCGGAGAGCATGATGCGCTCGAGATCCAGAAAGAGGCTGTTTATGGCCTGACCGAGTTTTATCGCGACGAGATCAAAACGGCGCGCGTTGTCGCTGGAACCGGCTGCAATGCGGCCACAGGTCAGTTTGCACTGCGCCCGCTGATTGAGGCGGATGTGATTGACCTTGATCAAATCATTCTCGACCTGAAATGTGCAGTATCCGGGGCAGGGCGGTCCTTGAAAGAGAACCTCCTGCATGCGGAGCTGAGCGAAGGCTACCATGCCTATGCAATTGGCGGCACACATCGGCATCTGGGCGAGTTCGATCAGGAATTCTCCAAGATTGCGGGGCGCGAAGTGAAAGTGCAATTCACCCCGCATCTGGTGCCAGCCAACCGGGGCATTCTGGCGACCGTGTATGTGCAGGGTAACGCAGAGGTGATCCATGCCACGTTGGCAAAAGCCTATGCTGAGGAACCTTTCATCGAGGTGTTGCCTTTTGGCGAAGCGCCGAGCACGCGGCATGTGCGTGGCTCCAACTTCTGCCATATCGGTGTGACCGGCGACCGGATCGACGGGCGGGCCATTGTGATTGCGGCGTTGGACAATCTGACCAAGGGGTCCAGCGGCCAGGCGTTGCAGAACGCCAACCTGATGTTGGGAGAAGATGAGACTGCTGGCCTGATGCTGGCGCCTTGTTTCCCGTAAACCACGCGAGGGCGCCGGAGAGGACAAATGAAAAGCCTAAAAAAGCAACGCCGGATTCAGGTGATTATCCTGACCTTCGTAGCCTTGATTATCTCGACAGCCCTAATTGGCTGGGCCATGCAGGACGGGATCAACTACTTCCGTTCGCCAACTCAGGTGGCGGAAGAGCCGCCTGCGGCCTCTGAAACCTTCCGGATTGGCGGTCTGGTGGAAGAGGGAACCCTCGTGCGGGATGAAGGTGAGACCGTGCGGTTTTCCGTGACCGATGGTGGTGCGTCGATCCCAGTGACCTACACCGGTGTGCTGCCGGACCTGTTCAAAGAGAACGAGGGCATGATTGGCACCGGCAAGTATATTGACGGTGTGTTTGTGGCTTCCGAAATTCTGGCGAAACACGATGAGACCTATATGCCCAAAGAGGTGGTCGACGCGCTGAAAGAGCAGGGCGTGTATCAGCACTATGATGAAGAGGCTGGCGACAGTTAAATCGTCGCAATATTGCAGAGAATTGACCCCGTGGGCCGCACAGCCTGCGGGGTTTTTCTTTGGCGCAACGGGCAGCGTGCGCAAGGGTGGCGGCAGTTTAACAGTCGGGGCGGCAGCCTGTGTCATGAGGCACACAGGAGGTTGCGATGTTGGACGTACGACAAGTGGCAAAGGAGATTGTGGCGCGGGAAGGCGGGTTTGTGAATGATCCGGATGATCCCGGCGGGGCGACCAACTTGGGCGTGACGCTGGCCACGGCGCGGCGGTTGGGGCTGGACAAGGATGGGGACGGCGATGTGGATGTGGCGGATGTCAAGCGCCTGACGCCAGAAGATGCGGAGGCGGTTTATCTTCGGCATTACTATGAGGGGCCGAAAGTGGATCGCTTGCCGCAGGTTTTGCAGGCGTCGGTGTTTGATATGTATGTCAACGCGGGCAGCAATGCGGTGAAAATCCTGCAACGCCTGTTGGGGCAGATGGGGCAGCAAGTCACGGTGGACGGCAAAATTGGGCCGCAGACTATTGCCGCCAGTAAAGTGGCGGCCAATATGGCGTCGGATCATTTGGCAGATGCGTACGGCGTGGCGCGGCGGAATTATTACTTCCGATTGGCGGACCTGCGGCCGAAGTCGCGCAAATATGCGCGCTCGCGGGCTGGCAAGAAGGGAGGCTGGATCAAGCGGGCGGAGGAGTTCATCTCGCCGCGCTATCACCTGACGCAGCAAGAGTTTGAGAGACGGGTGGCATCATGGGGATGATTGAGCGGGTGTTGTCTTTTGTATTTGGCGGCGGGCGTAATGTGCTCAAAGAGACCGCCGAGGTGTTTCGCGAAAACGCGGAAGGCGCGGCGCGGCGGGCGCAGGATGTGCAAATGGCGGCGATGCAGGGGCATATGGCGGAGTTTCGGGCGCAGGATCGCGGGCGGTTTGATCGGGTGATGGATGCGGTGAATCGCCTGCCACGTCCGGCGATGGCGTTGGGCTGTTTGGCGCTGTTTGTGAGCGCCATGGTGGACCCGGTGTGGTTTGCCGCGCGCATGAGCGGCATTGCCTTGGTGCCGGAGCCGTTGTGGTTGTTGCTTGGTGTGGTGGTGAGTTTCTATTTTGGTGCGCGCCATCAGGCCAAAGGGCAGGAATTTCAACGCTCTATGACGGATAAATTGAAGCGCGTACCCGAGGTGGTCGAGACCATTTCAGAGCTTGAGGGACCTGTGCTATCACAGGCGCGCTCACCTATGGAAGAGGGCGACAATCCGGTGCTTCTGGATTGGCAGCAAGCTTCCAGTGGGGGCGCGACAAAGTGATCAGTTTGCGGGGTCGATTTGCATTGGCCCCGTCTGAGCCTCGGACTATATTGAGGCCATGATAGTTGAGCTCGGCCATTTCGCACTGATCCTAGCCGCCGTCACCGCAGTGGTGCAGGCAATTGTCCCCTTAGTAGGCGCGCAGAAGCGTTGGCCCGGCTGGATGGCCGTGGCCGAACCAGCAGCAGGATTGCAGTTCCTTTTTACTGGGTTCAGCTTTTCGGCGCTGACCTATGCCTTTGTGAGCTCGGATTTCTCCGTAGCGCTGGTAACGGGGAACTCACACACACTCAAGCCGATGATCTATAAGGTCAGTGGTGTTTGGGGGAACCACGAGGGCTCTATGCTACTCTGGGTGTTGATCCTGACGCTGTTTGGGGCCTGTCTCGCGTGGTTTGGTGGCAACTTGCCGCCCGGCATTCGGGCACGCGCGCTGGCGGTGCAGAGTGCGGTGGCCGTTGCGTTTTTTGCGTTCATTCTGTTCACTTCCAACCCGTTTGAACGCATGGATGCGGTGCCGTTTGACGGGCGCGATCTGAACCCGTTGTTGCAAGACGTAGGCCTCGCGCTGCACCCGCCGTTTTTGTATCTCGGCTATGTTGGGCTTTCGATGGCCTTCTCCTTTGCCATTGCCGCGCTGATTGAGGGCCGCGTGGATGCGGCCTGGGGCCGTTGGGTGCGGCCTTGGACCTTGGCGGCCTGGGTGTTTCTGACCATCGGCATCGCGTTGGGGTCCTGGTGGGCCTATTACGAGCTGGGTTGGGGCGGCTTCTGGTTCTGGGATCCGGTGGAAAACGCGTCGTTCATGCCTTGGCTTCTTGCAGCGGCCTTGCTGCACTCCGCGATTGTTGTGGAGAAGCGGGAGAGCTTGAAAAGCTGGACGATCCTACTGGCGATTATGGCGTTCAGCTTCTCGCTGATCGGGACGTTTATTGTGCGTTCCGGCGTGATTACCTCGGTGCATGCCTTTGCCAATGACCCGGAGCGGGGCGTGTTTATCCTGGGTATTCTGGTGTTCTTTACCGGCGGTGCGCTGTCTTTGTTTGCCGCGCGGGCCAGTGAGATGGAAGCAAAGGGCGTGTTTGGGGTGGTCAGCCGCGAGAGCGCGCTGGTGCTGAACAACATCCTGCTGGCCGTGTCCTGTTTTGTGGTTTTCATCGGCACCATCTGGCCGTTGGTCAGCGAAATGTTCTTTGACCGCAAGCTCAGCGTCGGTGCACCGTTTTTCAACATGGCGTTCACACCTTTCATGGTGGTGCTAGGATTGATCCTTCCGATTGGGGCGATGTTGCCGTGGAAACGCGCCAAGATTGGCAAGGTGATCAAGCCGCTGATCCCAGCCTTTGTCCTCGCGGTGGCCATTGGCGGATTGGCCTGGTCGGTGCAAGGCGGACGCTCGCTTTTGGGCCCGGTGGGGCTGTTCCTTGGGGCGTGGTTGCTGATGGGGGCTTGTGTGGACCTGATGTCGCGCACCGGCCGTGGGACGCTTGGCGACCGATTGGGGCGCCTGTCCCGTTTGCCACGTGCGGATTGGGGCAAGGCGGTAGCCCATACTGGATTTGGTGTGACAATTCTTGGCGTGGCCGGGCTGATGGCCTGGGAGCAGGAAGACATACGCGTTGCGCAGATTGGGCAGCCCTATATGGTTGGCGCTTATGAGATCACGCTGG
>Ga0189286_100010_pt1:2500-215543 | contig 215543 bp, 210 predicted proteins | sample UW69minimetaG_FD_130330 | JGI IMG/M metagenome (GOLD analysis project Ga0189286, IMG submission 130330) | Marine microbial communities from the Costa Rica Dome - UW69 mini metaG | ecosystem: Environmental > Aquatic > Marine > Oceanic > Photic zone | place: Costa Rica: the Eastern... | reverse complement strand
CCGATCAACGGATGGTGGGGGGCGCCTCGTTCAATGGACCGCCGGTCGGTTGGAGCTCTCCTCGCTCGAGGTGGTGCCTGATGAGACCGCGCTGGTCTATATCGGCGTCGGGCCAAAACCTGCTGGCGTCGAGCGGTCTCTTGGCGACTGCTTTGAGTGAGTGTCACGATAGCCTGTCAAGCTTTGCTTCGATCCTTGCCAGGCGCTCGTCTGTTGAATCTTCTGTTGTGGTGCTGACTTTGAGCGCGCGCCAGTAGGTGCGGCCGAGTTTCTTGGCGGCGTCGGCGATATTCAGTTTCTTTGTCCGTTTTTGAACGATGGCGGTCCAAGCCACATGTTCTGCACCGCCGTAGATCATGTCGCGGACCATATCGTCGCTCATGTCGGTTTCAATGGTCCGTGCGGTCTGTGCCTTGCCGAGGACTGTGCGGAGAAGGCCGGTATAGGACCGGAAGATGTCGCGTGAGCTCGAGGTGAGATACGCATCGGTCGCGCGAACTTCGCGTATCCACATAAGGAAAAGTTCCGGCTGTTCGAGAATCATGGCGATGTGGCGTTGAACCAGAAGTGTTATCTGGTCGCGCGGGTGCTCAACAGCGCTCAATGTCTGGTCCAGCTCTTCAGCTTGCGCGGAGAACCAGCGTTCGGCGACCCGGATGGCGAGTTCTCGTTTGCTGGGTATATAGTTATAAAGGCTGCCTTCTGAGAGACCTGTCGCCGCTGCGACGTCAGCCATGGTCATGCCGTCAAAGCCTTGTGACGTGATGAGCTCCCACGCCGCGTCGAGGATCGGTTGTTCCCGATCTCCCCAGCGCCCGGACCTTTGTTTTGAGGATGTGGCATCTATCGAAATTTGAATATTCCTCAGAAAATGGGTGCTCTATATCACCAAAAACACCAGTTCTCCGCAAATATAAGCCTGTTTAACGGTTGATCGTCCAGCTAAATTTGAGTTATCCTCAGATAAAGGGAGCGATCATGGAATTCAAAGATTATGAAACTCTGTCATTCGGCTATGAAGGCCGGGTTCTGACGGTCACGATTGACGGGCCGGGGCCGGTCAATGCCGTCAATGGGCGCATGCATGAAGAGCTGGGCCGCGTTTTCACCGATCTTCAGCGGGATGAGGACAGTGACCTCATCATTCTAACCGGCGCGGGGCGGGCGTTCTGCGCGGGTGGTGATATGGAATGGTTCGACGAGATGATCGAGAACCCGGCAAAGTTTCGCTCCATTGCGCCCGAGGGGAAGCGGATTGTTACGTCGCTTCTTGATCTGGAAAAACCCATCGTCTGCCGCCTTAACGGCGCGGCGGCGGGGCTCGGCGCAACCATCGCCCTTCTCTGTGATGTGATTATCGCGAGCGACAATGCGGTCATTGGCGACCCGCATGTGAAAGTCGGCCTCGTTGCGGGCGATGGCGGTGCGGTGATCTGGCCGCAGCTCATCGGTTTTGCCAAAGCAAAAGAGTTGCTTATGACCGGCGACATGCTGACCGGCCAGCAGGCAATGAATCTGGGGCTCATCAACTATTCCGTTCCTGCCGAAGAGCTTGATGCAAAAGTTGCGGAGCTTGTCGGCAAGATCATGGGCAACCCTAAATGGGCGGTGCGGTGGACCAAGACGGCGGCGAATATCACGCTCCGCGAAATCGCAGTGAAGGTGATGGATGCAGCAATTGCCTACGAAGCAATCACCAACACGCTGGAAGATCGCAAAGAGGCGGTGGCCGCCTTTAAGGAAAAACGCGCACCGAACTTCACTGGGGAATAGAGCCTGTGTATTTCACCGATGAACCCGAGCATGTCGCCATTCTGCGGGATATGATCAAGCGCTTTGTGAAAGATGAGATGCCACGAGAGAAACGGCGGCAGCTCGACAAGGATCACACGTTTTGTCGTGACACGTTTCGCAAGCTTGCGGATCTTGGTGTCTGTGGTCTTACCGTTCCGGAAGAATTTGGCGGGCAAGGGATTGACCTGGTTGCCGCTGTAGCTGTGCTGGACGAGCTCTGTCAGGTCGGGCCATCACTCGGGGGGCCCTTTATCCATGCAGCGTTTTATGGTGGGGCGAATGTGGTGGAGAATGGGTCGGAGGCTCAGAAACGAGAGCTTCTCCCGAAACTTGCGAAGGGCGACATTTGGTTTGCCTATGGGCTGAGTGAGCCCGATGTGGGCGGTGACCTTGCCACTGTGAAAACCCGCGCGCATTTGGAAGATGATGGCAAGACCGTGGTGGTCAACGGTGCGAAGCGTTGGTGCACTGGTGCTGACTGGGCGGACTACATCTATTGTCTGGTGAACAGCGATGCTGAGGGCAAGAAATATAAGAACCTGACCGTGCTTTTGATCCCGACGGATGCTGCTGGCATTTCCATGCAGCCAATCGAGCATTCTAACCTTCGCTACACAGCATCGTGTGATGTTTTCTTTGATGATGTTCGCATTCCTGTAGAACGGGTGTTGGGCGGCCCTGAGGGCTGGAACAAGGGGTGGAGCATGCTTGCAGGCCGAACCCTTGATGTCGAAAAGATTGAGATCACAACCGTGACTTATGGTGTCGCGCGGGCGGCTGTTGAGGAGGCGTGGGCTTATGCACAGGAGCGCGTCCAGTTTGGGAAGCCCATCGCGGCCCACCAGGCTGTTCGTCACGCTCTGTCAGGGGCGAAGACGAAACTCCAAGCTTGCCAGCATATGCTCTATCACGCTGTGCATTTAGCCCATGAAGGTAAGCCCTGCTCTGTAGAAACCAGTATGGCGAAACTCTTTGTTGCTGACACGGCTGTTGAGATTGTGCTCGCTTGTCAGCAGGTGATGGGTGCCTATGGGCTCACTGACTCTTATGACATGGAACGTAATGTGCGGGACGTGCTCGGCATGCCGATCGTTGGCGGTTCGTCCAATATGCAGCGCAACAATATCGCTGCCCGACTTGGGCTGCCCCAATAAACCACCAGGAGATAAGTCGATGACATCGAAGGGTGAAGCGCTTCTGGCGGCTGCAGAGGGTTTCGTGCCGATGCTACGGGAGCGCACGGATGAGATAGAAGAGAAGCGCCAGGTTCCCCAGGACATTGCCGATGCATTTGCGGAGGCAGGGTTTTATTCCGTGATGGTGCCGGAGGTTTATGGCGGCCTGGAACTGGACCCGCCGACCTTCCTCAAGCTTATTCGGACATTGGCGCGGGGGGATTCTTCTGCGGCGTGGTGCACGATGATTGGCGCCACAACCGGGCTTGGCTCCGCCTATATGCCGAAGGCGGACGCTGAAGAGATTTTCGGTGGGGGCAAGCGGACCATCACAGCTGGTGTGTTTGCGCCTACTGGTAAAGCCATACCGGAAGGAGACGGCTATCGCGTGTCAGGGCGGTGGCAGTGGGGGTCGGGCAGCCGCAATGCGGCATGGATTTCCGGTGGGTGTTTTGTCATGAAGGATGGCAAACCTGAAATGTCCGACACAGGCGTGCCGATCAGCCGGATGATGATGGTGCCTGCGGATGAGGTAACGCTGCTGGATACTTGGGATGTGTCCGGCCTTTGCGGCACCGGTAGCACTGACTTTGAGATGAAGGATGTGTGGGTGCCCGAAAGCCGTGGTGTCGCTTTTGGGTATGACAAACCTATGGAGCGCCCGCTTTATGTTTTTCCTCTGTTTGCGCTTCTCGCGTCAGGGATCGCTGGCGTGGCACTGGGGACCGCACGGTCGGCGATTGACGAACTTGTGAGCTTTGCCTCTGCGAAGACACCGCAAGGAACATTAAGACCACTTGCTAAGCGGCCCGACACTCAGATGGGGGTGGCGCGCGCAGAAGCATTGGTGCGGTCCGCCCAAACTTGGATGGATGATGCTTTCGCGGAAGCCTGGGAAGCTGCTCAGACAAAAGGGGTGATCAGCATCGACCTGCGTCGCGATATGCGCCTTTCCATGGCGCATGCGACCACGTCTGCGTCCCAGGCGGTTGATATTGTCTATGACCTGGGTGGTGGCACGTCTGTCTATAAGCGCTCGCCCTTGCAAAGACATTTCAGGGATGTCCATGTGGCAACGCAACATATGATGGTTGCCAAAGGTGTCCTGGAGCAGGCAGGTCGGTTGTTCCTTGGGGTAAAGACGGATACGCGCCTCTTCTAACTCTCTATTTGCCGCATTCTCGGACGGAAAACCGCCCACACATTTCCTGAAAATGCTCCAGCCCTTTCCACACGCGCCCAAATATCCCAGAATTCCTGAAACCGGGGAGGGACGTATGAGTGTCATGGGGGCTGCAGGCGAGATCCAGTGTTCGGCACTGGAGAAGGTTGTCTTTGGAAAACCGGCTGCGGAGGCGCTGGCGGAACAGGTTGAGGCGCTAGGCGCCCAACGTGTTTTCCTGATTGCCAGCAAAACACTTGCCGACCAGACAGATGAAATCGATAAGGTACGGAGCGCTCTGGGAGATAGGCTCTCTGGCGTCTACATGGGCATACCTGCGCATACACCGCGTCAAGCCGTCATTGATGCGGCAGATGCGGCGCGCGGCGCGCAAGCAGATTTGCTCGTGACGCTTGGTGGCGGGTCGGTCACTGATGCTGGCAAGGTGGTGCTCGTTGCATTTACCCACAATGTGAAAGACGCAGAAGGATTAGAGCCCTATCACGTGCGCGTTGAGAAGGATGGCACAGTTGTGCACCCGGAGTTTGAGGGGCCTGCCATTCGCTCCATTGCCATCCCGACAACGCTTTCGGGCGGTGAGTTTAACCCGCTCGGCGGCGCGACAGACCTACGGAAGAACCTGAAAGAGGGGTATGAGCACAGGGACCTGGCGCCGCATACGGTGATCCTTGACCCCGCACTCACGCGTCATACACCGGACTGGCTCTGGTTTTCCACCGGTGTGCGCGCGATGGATCATGCCATTGAGACACTCGCGTCGCTCCGGTCCAACCCCTATTGCGATGGTCTTGCCGACAGTGCACTGCGCTTATTGGTTGATGGCTTGCAACGCGTGAAAGAAAACCCCGACGACATGGAGGCCCGGCTCAATTGTCAGATCGGCATGTGGCAGTCCATGGTGCCTGTTGTTTCTGGCGTGCCCATGGGGGCGAGCCACGCTATCGGCCATGTGTTGGGTGGTGCCTGTGATGTGCCCCACGGCTATACGTCCTGTGTGATGTCACCCTATGTCCTTGCCTTTAACGAGCCGGTGAATGCTGAGCGGCAGAAACGCATCAGTGCATGTTTCGGTGCGCCTGATCGACGGGCCTCTGAACTCGCAGACGAGTTCATTTCCGGATTGGGCATGCCGCGGACACTGGCGGCCGTGAATGTGGGGGAAGACCGTCTTCAGGAAGTGGCTGAGAAAACCATGCATGACTTTTGGGCAAGAACAAATCCGCGACCTGTGTCAGAGGCTGCGGATGTGATGCAGATACTTCAATTGGCTAAGTAGACGATCAGGCGTCAGCAAATTTGCCGGGGCGTTTTTCCATGGTCGACATGATGGATTCGATCTGATTGGCCGACCCAATGATCTCGTCTTGTTCAACAGACTCGGTCAACAATCCAGCGCCGACATCCACATAGGGCGCTGCGTTGAAGATGCGCTTGTTGGCGCGGATGGCATCCGGGTTTTTGCCAGCGATCTCCCGAGCTGTTTCCAATGCCAGGGCGCGGGGGTCTTCGACAACACGGGTGGCAAAGCCGTAACCGAGTGCTTCTTCACCGGAGAAGATGCGGCCGGTATAGGTGAGCTCTCTCACAATGTCTTCGCGTGCCAGGTGCCGCATGAGTTGGGTGCCTGCCATGTCTGGCACGAGACCCCATTTGATTTCCATGATGGACATTTTGGTGTCTGGTGCGACGTAGCGAATATCTGCACCAAGGCAGACCTGAAAACCACCGCCGAACGCAACACCATGTACCGCGGCAATGACAGGCACGGGGACCTCACGCCAGACCCAGGCGGCATATTGGGCGCGGTTGGCAAGACCGTGTGTTCTTGGCGCAAGCGCATTGCGCTTCTTGTTTGATTTGGAGCCGCTGTCATCGTTGCTTTTGGCCATCTTGCCAAAATTTCCCATGTCCAAACCTGCACAGAAGGCACGCCCTTCTCCTGAAAGCACCACAGCGCGAATGCCCTTCTCGGTCTTCATGCGTTGGCCGGTCTCGATCAGCGCTTTGAACATCTGGTCATCCAGGGCGTTCATTTTGTCGCTTCGGGTCAAGCGTACATCGGCAACGCCATCTTGAATGTCGACTGAAATGCGTTCGCTCATGAGGATCTCCCTTGGGGCCATTTGGGCCAAATTTGTCAATGTTCTGTGATGTTAAGTTGCGCGCAGTCTAAGCGCGGCCCAGGGGTTAAAGCAATTTATCAGCCTTTACGTAGGGAATTCCTTGGCAAATTGCGGCCTCTGAAAGTGTGAGGCGTGCGCGCCTAAAAGAGCGTTGAATCTGCCGCGCGCTCGGCCCATCTTACGGCCAAATCGAACCCATTCTTATGGTTAGACTCGTTACATCTAAGAGGAAGAAGACATGGCAGAAGCTTATATCGTCTCCGCGACCCGGACCGCCGGCGGTCGTCGTGACGGACGCCTTAAAGGCTGGCACCCGGCTGATATGGCTGGTGAAGTTTTGAAATCGGTGATCTCAAAGGCTAATGCCGATCCGGCGCGCGTTGATGACGTGATCATGGGCTGTGTCGGCCAGGCTGGCGAGCAGGCTGGTAACATTGCACGCAACGCAGTTCTCGCTGCGGGCATGCCGGAAAGCGTTCCTGCTACGTCGGTTGACCGTCAGTGTGGTTCTTCTCAGCAGGCACTGCATTTTGCAGCGCAGGCTGTGATGTCAGGCTTTATGGATTGCGTGATCGCGTCCGGCGTTGAAAGTATGACCCGTGTGCCCATGGGCTTGCCAATGTCATTGCCCGTGAAGAATGGTTTCGGTTTCTATGTGAGCCCTCACATGAAGGAACGCTATCCTGATGTTCAGTTTAGCCAGTTTGCCGGTGCTGAAATGATGGCGAAGAAATATGGCCTCACAAAAGATGAGCTCGACCAGTACGGTTTCCGCAGCCACGAAAAAGCGATTGCAGCAACTCAGGCAGGCGATTTTGATGACGAAATTCTCGGCCTTGAAGTTGAGCTGGAAGATGGCACGAAAGAAGTCCACAAGGTGGACGAAGGTATCCGCTTCAATGCAAGCCTTGAAGGTATCCAGGGCGTGAAGCTTTTGGTTGAAGGTGGTGCGCTGACGGCTGCGACCTCAAGCCAGATCTGTGATGGCGCGTCAGCTGTCATGGTTGTGAATGAAAGGGGTCTGAAGGACCTCGGCGTTGATCCAATCGCGCGCATTCATCATCTGACGGTCACCGGGGGCGATCCTGTTATCATGCTGGAAGCTCCTATTCCGGCAACTCAGGTTGCACTTGAAAAGACCGGCATGAAGATTGATGACATTGATCTTTTTGAAGTGAACGAAGCCTTCGCTTCCGTTCCTGCGGCCTGGCTGAAAGAAACAGGCGCTGACCCTGAGCGTCTCAATGTGAATGGTGGTGCAATCGCCCTTGGTCACCCGCTTGGTGGTTCCGGCACGAAGCTTATGACCACTTTGATCCACGCGCTGCAGAAGAAGAACAAGCGCTATGGTCTCCAGACAATGTGTGAAGGTGGCGGGCTTGCTAACGTATCCATTGTTGAGCGTCTCTAGAGTCTCACCGACAGGGTTTTGAAAGGCGGTGCTTCGGCGCCGCCTTCTTATTGGGATAGGCAGTCTGTAATGCTGTTTGCGAGCGACGTCAGGGTCGCAGCATAGTGATCTGGCCCGGCAGGAAGGGCGCTTCCCAGCGGGTCCAGGTAGCTCAGACTGACCCTTTTTTCCTCTGTCAGAAGCTGTAGAATGCGTGCTTCAAACTGAGGTTCAGCGAAAACACAGATGGCATTGTCGCTCGCCTGCTTCAAATCCGCGATGCGCTTTGCGCCCGGACGGACTTCGGGGTTGGCGGTGACCGACCCTGCTGGCGACAACCCATAGCGTTTCTCAAAATACTTATAAGCGTCGTGAAACACGATATAAGGCTGCGTGTTAAAGGGGCTTAACTGTTCTTTCAGGTCAGCATCAAGCGTCTTCAACTGGTTGCGAAGTTCGGAGGCATTTTTTGAGAAAATGGAGGCAAGGTCAGGATAGGCCCGGCTCAAATGCTGTTCGATTGCTATGACAAGCGCAAGGGCGTTATCTATGTCGAGCCATAGGTGCGGATCATAGGTGAGGTCGGCGGGTTCTTCCTCATCACGGCGGGTGTCGTGTTCATCATATTCAAGATGACGTTCCCAGACACCACCGTCCCTTGCCTCGAGCAGGATTACGCCGTCTGCGTGGAGGAGGGAAACAGATGCACCTTCTTTCGCGAGGTTTGCAATTGGCGCCACAAGAAAGGCCTCTAAAGCGGGGCCAACCCAGAATACGAGGTCAGCATTTGCCAATGAGGCCGCATGGGAAGGTTTCAGGGAGAAAGTGTGGGGTGAGGCCCCACCGCTCACAAGTAGCTCCGGACTTCCAGCCTCTCCCATAACTGAGGCCACCAGACTGTGAATTGGTTTTAGGCTCGCCACAACCTTAGGTGTCTCTGCAAAAGTCGGCGTGATGCCGGACAGGGACAAAATGAGAGCGGCTAGGATGATACGCATGCGCAACCTGACGATAAGGGGGAGCGTGATCCTAGCGATCCAACAATTTATGTAAAGACGAGGCCCCATGGAACAGAATATCCGTGCGATGGATAGGGCTTTGGGGCGGTTTACTGGCGTGTGATGATTGATGTTTCTGCCAAAGCTTGGTACGCCGGTTAGGAACAAATTTGAGCGGGAGTCTGCGCATCCAATGACCGCACGTAAGAAGCACTTCGAGACCATCTACCGAAACTTCAACGCCTCTATCTCAGAGAAATATGATTGTGGCCAGTTTTGTGCGCCACTGAACAATGGCGACCCTGTCTGCTGTGATGTTGAGAACGCCATCCCAGCCGCTTCTCCACCTGAGTGGAAGGTGATCAAAAAGCGCACGAATCTCTGGAAGAAGTACAAGCCGGACCCGGATGACAAGCACGCGGTTGCTGAGGTTAAAGACATAAATGAGACCTGCGTGGCCTGTGTCTGTAAGGGGGCTGCAAAATGTGAGCGCGACAATCGGCTTATGGCGTGCCGGTCTTTTCCCTTCTTTCCTTATCTCACCAAAGAGGGCGAGTTTATCGGCCTTGGCTATTATTGGATTTTTGAAGATAGATGTTGGGTGATCTCCAACCTGCAGATTGTTGAGCATGCGTTCGTCAAAGAATTTGTAGATGCCTATCAGATGTTAATCGATGTGGACGAAGGTGAATTCGAAGCCTTTATGGAACAGTCCGCGCAGATGCGCCGCATCTTCTCCCGTCGCAATGAGATTATTCCCATTATCGACAGAGAAGGTGGCTACCTGAAAGTTTTACCCAAATCTGGTGGCAAGGTTGAGATGGCGGATGTCAAAGAGTTTTCCAAATTTGGGCCTTTTGTGTCCGACAAGGCCTACAAAAAAGAAGTCAAAAGAATGGAAAAGATCTTCGCCGAAGTTGAATGACCAGGCAGATCTGACAGGGAGCTAAATCATGGGGTTGATTGTTTACGGAGCGGCTCTTTCGCCGTTCGTCCGGAAGGTCCGTGTGTTCCTCGCAGAGAAGGGCGTTGAATACACTTTGGAAAATGTGAATATCTTTCCGCCGCCAGACTGGTTCGCAGAAATTTCGCCACTGAAGCGCATCCCGGTTCTGAAAGACGAAGAAGCGGATCTGTTTCTGGCAGATTCATCTGCCATTTGCGGGTATCTGGAAAAGAAAATTCCCTCACCGGCTCTTTATCCTGCCGATGCAGCGGATTATGGCCGGGCCCTTTGGTTTGAAGAATATGGTGATTCCGAACTTGCCGGGCATATCGGTATGGGGACGTTCCGACCAATGGTTGTGGCCCCTCTCATGGGAAAAGAACCGGATATTGCGACGGCGAGCAAAACCATTGAGGAGAAGCTGCCGTCCTATTTTCACTATCTGGAAACGCAAGTGGGAACACGGGAGTTCCTCGTTGGTGACACCTTTTCGATTGCAGATATCGGGATTGCTACGCAGTTCGTGAATTTTTCTCATGCCGGCTTTAAGCCAGGCCCAGAAGCCTATCCAAATCTTACTGGGTATCTGACGCGCATGCATGCGCGGCCAAGCTTAGCAGCCTGTATTGCTGAAGAAACAGCTATGCTCGACAAGGCGCTCAAGCGCACCGCCTAAGCTATTGCTTGGCTTTCTGGTCTTCCGGGGCTTAAATCGCTGAAAAGCATAAAGTTCCTTGGGAGGATCTGATGACAGAAACCCACGCGACGGCGGCCGATTGGCCTGCTATGTCGATTGCGGATGCCCACACACTGCTGACCACTGCCCCTGACTCGCCCTTTGAAATGGCGGAAGAAGTGGTGCGGGGCGTGAGGCTGCGCGTCTGGAAAAACGCGCCTTCGTCATTGCGCGAACTTTTTGAGATGGGCCGTGCCCATGGCGATCTTGACTACCTTGTCTTTGAAGATGAGCGTGTCACCTATGAAACGCACTATCGTGCCGTCGCTAAACTCGCGCAGGATCTTGTTGCGCGCGGCGTTGGTAAGGGCGACCGCGTTGCCATCGTCATGCGGAACTATCCGGAATGGTCGATTGCGTTTTGGGCCACCGTTGTTGTCGGGGCGGTAAGTGTTCCTCTCAATGCCTGGTTGACGGGACCCGAGCTTGAATATGGGCTTGCTGATTCAGGGTCGAAGGTCGCTATCGTTGACGGTGAACGCGGGGAACGTATCCGTGATCATCTGCGTGCTTTGAGTGAGCTCAAGTCTCTCATCGTCGTTCGTCCTGGCGGGCCTTTGCCCGATGGGGCGGTGCTTTGGGATGATGTTGTCGCGGCTCCCAGCGAGCTGCATGCGCTTCCTGATATGTCCCTGCCGCAAGTTGATATTGACCCTGAGGATGATGCGACGATCTTCTATACGTCTGGTACGACGGGCAAGCCCAAGGGCGCGCTTGGAACCCATCGGAATATTCTGACAAATCTGATCAGTCTGGGGATAGCGCCAACACGCGCGTTCTTGCGGCGTGGCGAGACGCTACCCGCGCCAGATCCGGATGCGCCGAAGCGCGCCTTCCTTCTGTCCGTGCCCTTCTTTCACGCTACCGGCTGTCATTCCATTCTGGTGCCCAACCTTGCGGCCGGTGGCAAGATTGTCATGATGTATAAATGGGACCCGGAGGAAGCGCTGCGCCTTATCGAGAAAGAAAAGATTGCCGCCTTTGGCGGCGTACCGGCGATGGTCTGGCAGGTTCTGGAATCGTCGAACTTTGACCAGTTCGATTTATCAAGCGTTGAGTCTGTCTCCTATGGCGGTGCGCCGAGCGCGCCGGAACTTGTTGCGCGCATCAAGCAAGCATTTCCCAAAGTCTCGCCTGGCAATGGCTATGGATTGACCGAAACCTCTTCTGTGACGACGCAGAATTCGGCCGAGGATTATCAAAACCGTCCATCGAGCGCCGGTCCAGCGGTGCCGGTATGTGATCTCAAAGTGGTTGATACGGATAATAAGGAAGTCCCCCTTGGCGAGGTTGGAGAGCTTCTGATTCGCGGTCCCAACGTTGTGAAAGGCTATTGGAACAAGCCCGAAGCCACAGCCGAGGCAATTGATGCAGATGGCTGGTTCCGGTCGGGCGACTTGGTGCGCATGGACGAAGAGGGCTTCGTCTACATTCTTGATCGCGCGAAGGACATGCTGATCCGCGGTGGGGAGAATATTTACTGTGTGGAGATTGAGGATGTCCTGTACGCCCATCCAGATGTGATGGATGCCGCTATTATTGGCCTTCCGCACAAGGTTCTTGGTGAAGAAGTGGGCGCCGTTGTCCAAGTGACTGATGGGTCGTCTGTTACAGAAGAAGCCCTCCAGGGTCATGTGCGGGCGCAATTGGCTGCGTTTAAGGTGCCGATCAAGATCGAAATTCGACATGAGCCTTTGCCGCGCAATGCGAACGGGAAAATTCTTAAAACCCAGCTCCGAGAAGAATTTCTTGCGAATATGGTCTGAGGTGCAAGCGGGCAATTCCGTCCCGCTCTGATCGCGTGGTATTATCTCAGCGATCAAAACAATGGGTAGTATGTAAAAGTGGCGAGTGGCACAGCAGTGGGAGCCGGATCAGGCCTCAAGATGCGTGAGCTGGAACAGGCGACGGGTGTGGGACGTGAAACAATCCGTTTCTACATTCGCGAAGGCCTATTGCCGGAACCTGAGCGCCCAAAACGCAATGTTGCCCGCTACAGTGATGTTCATGTTGATCGTCTAAAAGAGATCAAGAAACTTCAGCAGGAGAGGTTTCTGCCGCTCAATGTGATCAAAACCATCGTCAAGGCGCAGGACACAGCGACGGCGACAGGCATAGAAGGGTTTGTCGGGCTTGAGAATGCCCTCTATCCCTTGCTGGGAGATCCCGAGAAACTTGAACCACGGCGATTAGAAGATGTTGCCTCGGATGTGGGCTTTTCTGTTTCTGAAATAGATGAGTTGGCGTCGTTGGGGTTCATCAATGTGGATGAACGGGATGGTGATCGCTGGCTTGATACACGCAATGCCCGCATCGTTGCCTTGTGGAAAGGCATCCGCAATGCGGGCTTCACTGAGGAAAAGGGATATGGCGCCGACACCTGGGCGATCTATGGCACTTTCCTCAACTGGTTGGTGCAAGAGGAAGTCAGTTCGTTCTACAGCATCCTGTCAGACCAGGTCGGCCAGGGGGAAGCTGCCACAATGGCCGCGGAGGGCATCCGCATCATGAATGAAATCCTGCCGCTTATGCGAACCGACAGGATCATCCGGGCGGTGGAAGAGATCAGTCAGAGCGGTGAATTGCCTGGCGTGCGCGATGGTGACGAAACATCTGACAAAGATTAGTTTCTTCTATTCCGCGAAGAGAAGCGTGTCTTCCGGGCGCCAGCTTACCCAGACTGTTTCGCCTTGTGCGTATCCCGGACCGATGCCCCGCTCTGCGTTGGTGATCTCTGCAAGTACGGGGTCCGCGGCACCGACATCGACATAGAGATTGGAATAGCCACCATAATAGGCAATGTCAGCCACAGACCCTTGAGTTGACAAGAGGTTGCTGTCAGTTGGCTTGTCCCGGCTCACGCTCACTTTTTCGGGGCGCACGGCGACGCAGACTGGGCCCGTCGTTGTTCCGTCAAGGACCTGGTCGGAAAGGGGGGCGGCGCTTACATTCACTTTGCCGTCGCCCGCCGGTGATGCATTTCCGTTGAACAGGTTGATCTGTCCGATAAAGTCTCCGACAAACCGGCTTGCCGGGTGTTCGTAGAGTTCAGCGGGGCTTGCGACCTGGCGCACGATGCCTGATTCCATCACGGCGACGCGGTCTGCCATGGAGAGCGCCTCGGCCTGATCATGGGTCACGATGACGAAAGTGATGCCTACTGTTTTTTGCAATCGGACGAGTTCGAGCTGCATGGCCTCGCGCAGTTTGGCGTCCAAGGCAGAAAGGGGTTCATCGAGAAGCAGTACGCTTGGGCGTTTGATCAAGGCGCGGGCAAGGGCGACGCGTTGTCGCTGACCCCCGGAAAGCTCATCAGGCATGCGAGCCCCAAGGCCCCCCAGCTTGACGAGTTCTAGCGCTTCTTCCACGCGGGCCGAAATTTCTTTTTTGGCGACGCCATCGATTTTTAAGCCGTAGCCGACATTTTGGGCAACGGTCATGTGGGGAAACACGGCGTAAGATTGGAACACCATGTTGACGGGCCGCTTATTGGCCTGCACATCGGCCATGTCGTTCCCATCAATGATGACCTTGCCTTCTGTTGGCGTTTCAAACCCCGCCAGCATTCGAAGCAGGGTCGTCTTGCCGCAGCCGGACGGCCCCAGCAGGGCGAAAAATTCGCCCCGGTTTACGGTAAGCGACACATTGTCCACGGCGCGTACATCTGAGCCATAGATTTTGGTGACGTCATTAATCTCAATAATCGGTTCGTTCGACGAAGCGTCACTCTGCATATCAACCTGCTTGCAACATGTTGTTTCGGTTCTGGAGCCGGAGCGCCAGGGCGGTAATGAGAACCGTGATCACGATGAGAATGGTCGAGGCAGCATTCACCTCTGGTGTCACGGAGAAGCGGACCATGGAATAGATCTTCACTGGGAACGTGAGTGTGTTTGGTCCTGAGGTAAAGAAGGTAATGACAAAATCGTCCAATGACAGGGTAAAGGCGAGTAGAGCGCCTGCAATGAGCCCTGGTTTCATGTGCGGAACAATGATGTCCTTGAAAACCTGGAACTCGGTTGCGCCCAGGTCTTTTGCGCTTTCCGACAGCTCCGTATTGAAGCTCTCCAATCGCGCTCGAATGACAATCGCTGCAAAGGGAAAGCTGAAGGCGATGTGGGCGATTGTGATAGCTGACAGATTGAAAGGCCAGACCCAGCCACCTGTATTGAAGCCAGTTCGTAGAAAGAAGACCATAAGCGCCACGCCCATACAGATTTCAGGGATGACGACGGGGAGTGCCATGGCCCCTTCATAGGCAGCTCGGAAGGGGAAACGGAACCGCCAGAGCACATAAGCGGTGAGGGCGCCTAAGATCACACTGACAATGGTGCTGACAAAGGCAATGGTCAGAGAATTCACGAAGGCTTCAATGAGCTCTGAATTGTTCATCGCCTTTTCGTAATATTTAAACGTGAACCCCCTCCAGACAATATTGCGTTTGCTGTCATTAAAGCTGAACGCGACCAGCGTGAGGATCGGCATGTAGAGGAAGATCAGAGTGAGTGCCACTGTGATGCGCAGCCAGAGACGGCGGTGATATTCCAATGGACCTATTTTGGTCTTGCCTTGGCGACTGAATAGGTCGGTGAGGGTGCTCATGTTCGGTCCCCCATGCCTTCGCGCTTGGTGAGCAGTGCTCTGAGCGCCAGACCGAAGAAGGTCGCGTACATGAGAAGGAAGCTCAAGGCTGCCCCAAAAGGCCAGTCATTCGCAGATTTGAACTGACGCTCGATGACATTGGCAATCATCTGGCTGTCCGTGCCACCCAGCAAGTCCGGTGTCAGGTAGGAACCAAGTGTCGGGATGAAGGTGATGACGATGCCGGACGCAATACCTGGAAGCGCCAACGGTACAACTACAGACCAGAAGGTGCGGATGTGGCCTGCGCCCAAATCCAGGCTCGCTTCTATAAGAGATCGGTCCAGACGATCCAACGCTGCATAAAGCGGCAGGACCATGAATGGGAGCGCGACATATACGAGGCCGACCACAACGGCTGTGTTGTTGTAGAGAAGGGCCAGCGGCTCAAACCGTTCACCGATCAGGTTGAAACTGCCAAGACCGATGAAGGTGAGAAATCCGTTTGTATTTTCCCAGACCCATTCCAACGTGAAGTTCACATGGCCTCGGGTCCGCAAAACAGCGATCAACGCATAAGTGCGGATCAGCAGATTTGTCCAAAAGGGGAGGATAACCAGAAGCAGAAGCCACATACGTGCCTTTGGCGGCGCGAAAACAATGGCAATGGCAACGGGGAAGGCAACGATGAGGCAGATCAAGGTTGTCACCCCTGCCATCCAAAGCGATTTTGCGAAAATGCCTAGATAAAGCGGTTCCAGCGCGCGGGCGTATTGCTGGAAGGTCCAGGTGATATCAATGTCTGTGATGCCTGTTTTGACACCAAAACTGAATGCCCAGATGAGGGAGAGTGGCGCTAAGAAAAACGCAAGCAGCCACAAGGTTGGTGGAATGAAGGAGGCCCAAAATGCCGCAGGTGATTTGCGCCAATTATCCATCGTGAAAAGCGTCCCCAACAGCTACACGGCAGAAAGAAAAAGGGCGGGAAGTGATTGGCTTCCCGCCCGGTTTTGTGTGTTACGCCGCAAAAATGCGGGTGCACATTTCGTCTAGCTTGGCGTTGTGGTCTTCGCCGAGATAGAGAGAGCTTTCTGATTTCGCCAGGACATCTTCAGGTGGGAAGATGGCTGGGTTCTTGCTGTAGCTGTCATCCATTGATTCCGCAGCTGTTTTGTTCGGGGTTGCGTACTCAATGTATTCGGCAATGAGCGTGTTCACTTCCGGCTCATATACATAATTGATGAAGGCATGGGCATTATCAGGATGTGGCGCGCCTTTTGGTATCGCGAGGGTATCTTCCCATACGAGGCCACCTTCTTTAGGAACGACATAGCCAATGTCATCGTCTTCGCTCATCAGCTGAGCGATGTCGCCATTCCATTCCATGACGATGTCAACTTCGCCAGATGCCAGCAGATCCTGTCCATTGTCTTCATGGAACGCTTTGATATGCTGTTTTTGTTTGGTGATCAGCGCTTCGGCTGCTGCAAGTTCTGCGTCATCCTGCGAGTTGATCGAATGTCCAAGATAGCGCAGGGCCATCTGAATCATCGTTCCGCAATCGGACATGATTGAGATTTTGCCCGCATATTCGTCAGAATCATAAAGAACCGCCCAGCTGTCTGGCGGTGTTGTCACTTTGGATTTTCGGTACCCAATGCCGATGGTGCCCCACATGTACGGCACGGAATATTTCCGGCCTGGGTCAAAGGCGACATTCTCGCCCAAGAAGCGAGGATAGAGATGCGAAAGGTTTGGAATCTTTGAGTGATCAAGCTCTTCCAGCATACCAGCTGCAGCCATGCGGGCGACATAGTCGTTTGAGGGCACAATCAGGTCATACCCTGGATTGCCTTCGCGCAATTTCGCAAAAAGCTCGTCATTATCTGCAAACAGATCCATCGTGACTTCAATGCCTGTTGCGGCCTTAAAGTCATCGAGTGTTGTCTCACCAATGTATGTGTCCCAGTTATAGAAGCTGAGTTTTTTCTCTTCTGCTGCGTTGGCAAAAGTCGGCAAGGAAGACACGGTAAAGCCTACAGCCGCCGCTCCCTGCATCATTTGACGGCGCGATAAAGCCCGAAGCAGCCCGGCCATCCCTCTATTGCGTTTCATCGATTGATCCTCCGATCGAGATAAAAAACTACCCCCTAAAATCATGCCTAGCATGCCTTACGTGCAAACCATCTGCCACCAATGATCTACGGCAAGAAGTGTTCATCCCTTTGACACAGAGTGCAAGAAGTTAGGCTTTGAAAGTGTTTAGCATTATGGACGGGCAAGTTCTTATTTGGTCTGGCGCGGCCAAAGTTGCTTTTGGATGAGGCAGCTTTCAGCCGCCCTGCATTTGTGGGTGGCAACACCTTCTCCCATTGCAGTCAATGAGGTTCGGTATTGCCCTGAAGGGCCCTATGGTTTTCGAGCCAACTCTCTTGATGAAAAAAGAGTTGAATATAATAATAAATCTTATTATTATTATAATATATGGTTTTGAGGAGTGGCTTCTTGCGCGATCTGGCTAAAACAGAGACTTTTGCCACTCTGCACTTCGGTGTGGGGTTTGGCGTGACCTATGCCTTAACAGGCTCCATAGCTATTGCGACAGGCGTGGCTCTTATTGAGCCAACGGTGAATACTGTGGTCTTTTTCTTTCATGAGAGGGCCTGGTCCCGGATGCCTGTTAATGTCTGACTGCCAGCGCTATTTCCAGGCGAAAACCGGTTGCTCGAGATGTGCGACACGGGTTGAGCGACCGTTGACGGCGACCTCGTTAAACTGATGGATCACCGCTGCTGTCGGCGCGTGGACCTGACTGTTTTGAAAGTGAAGCCTGATCACGGGGCGGTCGCTCTCCGGGATCGTGATGAACTCGGCCGCGTCTTGTTGTTGCAGGTCGCTTAGCGGGATGTAATGCAGAGATGCGACTTCGTCTGGGTTCGGTACGGGACGAATATCTGGTGACGCCCACATCACCACCGGCGAAATGAGATAGCCGGAGCGTGTTGCGTAATCATCAAGTCGACCGAGCAATGTGATGTCTTGGGCGGGGACGCCCACTTCTTCACGCAGTTCGCGAAGGGCAGCTTCTTCCACCGTTTCTCCGGGATCCAGACGCCCGCCGGGCAGGGCCCATTGACCGGCATGGCTATTTAGTTGTGCGGCACGCCGAGTGAGGAGAAATGACGCCGTCTCGCGGTCTGCTGCAACGACAATGGCTACCGCCGCGCGTTTAAGATTTTCTGCTGAATCGTCTAATCGGCTGAACTCTGTTAAGTGCCGAACCAGTCGATCCTTTAAGTCTTGGCAGTATTTCATGGATTCTCAGTCATTTCATCTGTGCTGCTTCACATGAAATTCCGTTTAATATATCAAACGGAAAGATAGGATCAGAAAGCCTATGGATTGCGTCCCGGTCAGGTCATTCTACACTTTCTTACGCACAAGGAGAGAGGTGGGCGTGGAAGAAAGCGCCCGAGCTAGTGGAGAGCAGGATATGCGGATGGGGGTTCCAAAGGAAATCAAGGTACACGAGTATCGTGTCGGAATGACGCCTGCCAGTGTCCGTGAGGTAGTCCATAACGGACATCAGGTCGTTGTTGAAACAAATGCCGGGGTGGCGATCGGGCTGCCAGATGAATCCTATATTGCTGCGGGTGCGGAAATTGCGGCCAATGCGCTGGAGGTCTTTGCGTCCGCCGATATGATCGTGAAAGTGAAAGAGCCGCAGCTCAACGAGTGTGCGATGCTGCGGGACGGTCAGATCCTCTTCACCTACCTTCATCTTGCACCTAATCCCGACCAGGCAAAGGCACTGATGGAGTCGAGGTGTGTTGCGATTGCCTATGAAACCGTGACGGACCGCAATGGGGGCTTGCCACTTTTAGCGCCGATGAGTGAAGTTGCTGGCCGCATGTCGATCCAAGCGGGCGCACATTGCCTTGAAATGGAGCAGGGCGGACGCGGGCAGCTGCTGGGCGGTGTGCCTGGGGTTCCCGCTGCCAAAGTGGTTGTCATCGGCGGCGGCGTAGCAGGCACGAATGCGGCGCGTATGGCGATGGGCCTTGAGGCCCACGTCACCATCATCGATATCAATCTCGACCGGCTCTATGAGTTGGATATGCAGTTTGGACCTAAGCTCAACACGATCTTCTCGACCGTTGATGCCATCGAGGAGCATGTGCTCGGCGCAGATCTGGTTGTTGGTGCCGTGCTTGTTCCCGGTGCGGCCGCGCCGAAGCTTGTTTCACGTGACATGATTTCGAACATGAAACGGGGCGCCGTGCTGGTTGATATTTCCATCGACCAGGGTGGGTGTTTTGCGACCTCGCGTCCAACGACTCATGCCGATCCAACTTATCTTGTTGATGATGTGGTCCACTATTGTGTGGCGAACATGCCAGGTGCTGTCGCGCGGACCTCAACGTTTGCTCTTAACAATGCAACGCTGCCTTTCATGCTGGCCCTTGCGAACAAGGGATATCGTCAGGCGCTGGCCGACGATCCACATTTGTTGGCGGGACTTAACGTGCATCATGGGGCTGTAACTTATGCCGCCGTTGCTTCCGCATTGGGCGAGCCCTTCCAGGATGCAGCGAGTGTAATCGCCGCGTAGATTTTCTTCCCTCCCCGCTCCGGAAATTGGAACAGCCCGGTGCAGTAATGCGCCGGGCTTTGCTGTTGAAGCTGCCTTTATTCTCCCCATCTCTCCCTAGCTTGCGGTTCGCAATCTAGTCGGGTCTCAGAGGAGAGGAAGCAATAATGGCAAAGAATGCACTTTTGTTGGGCCTTCTTGGTTTTGCCTTTGCTCTGGCAATTATGGGCATTTCTTTGATCTTAGACCGTGAACCGAAACGGGCACCGTTGGTCGGTCCAGTCTCGTTCTTTGCGGCGCCTGTCGCCGAGGGTGGCCTGCTGTTTTCAGCATTGCTGGAAGGCAGGGGGGGCGTCGGCCGATCGCAGACAGCAACTCTCAGTATTGATGAAATGATAACGCCGGTTGTTGCGGGTCGGGTCTTGGCAATGTCGGATGCTGAGCTTGCTTTTGTCGAACTCGACAGTGTGGGCGGCGATGTTCAATCGTCCATCGACATTGCGCGCCGACTGCGGGCTGCCGGATCGCACACTCATGTTGCGTCTGGGGCGAAGTGTTTCAGTGCCTGCACGGTTATCTACCAGGGTGGCGTCGAACGAACGGCGGGCGAGGAGGCACTATTCCTTCTTCACTATGCGGTTCAGGTTTCAGACGACCCAAATCATGCGCGTGTTGGAAGTGTCTGGGGCACGGTCGCGTTGATCGAAGCGATGATTGATCTGGGCACCGACTCATCGGTTTACGATCAGATGCCAGGATTTGGTGACTGGCTTCTTTCTAGTCGGCAGGCTGTGGACCTTGGCCTGGTGCAAAGAGTTGTGTCGGGCCCTGTTATTGCCGAAAGAGCCCTCAAACAGAAGGGCGGTGCCTCATGAGAGGTCCGCTCCAGGTCAAAGACGTTGGCGTTCAATCCTCGTCAGTTCTTTTTCGGTTTGTCAGTGGAAGCGTGGGCTTCGGCTGTCGCAATTCGCCACTCAGCAATTTCGTTCGCCCATTCGGTAAGAACGCTGGTCGTTTCGCTGATCGGGGTTTCTTCTCCGGTTTTTTCATCGATCAGTCGCATGGCAACAGGATTGCCCGTGCGGTCGCTGACATATTTGACGGGCGTACGTCCGCTCGGTTCCATCCGCCAGGTTTTGCCCCACTCTGCCATGGCAAAAATCACCTGACGGAATGCCTCTCCCGCTTCGGTCGGTTCGTATTCATGGCGCGGTGGATTGGATTGGTACGCCTTGCGTGTCAGCAGTCCTTCGTCCGAAAGCTTGTTCAGCCGATCGGTCAAAATGTTGGTGGCGATCCCGAGCGATTTCACCAGCTCGTCGAAGCGGCGCAGTCCCAGCAACAGGTCGCGCAGTATCAAGATGCTCCAGCGATCACCAACCACGGATACCGTCGCCGCAATTGGGCACGTGGCGCTCTCATCATATTTCGATCTGGCGCGCGCTTTGCCGGCGCCCGCTTTTTTGCCGGTGCTTGGGTGCCCCGGCTCCCCATCATGTTCCCTCATGGGCTGAGCTTAGCAACTTTCGTTCCGCAAGTGGATAGCGCAGGTGCATCTCTGGACTGGAACCTTGCGAAATAGTAACTTGCAAAAAACAAGTAACTAAAAGAATGTGGCGCACATGCGATGAAACCGGGCGGAGCCCAGGAGTTTGATATGAAAACAGGATTGTTAAGAGGAATGCAGGCCGCGATGGTCTGCAGCGCTCTCGCCGCGCTGGTGAGTGTCTCTGCGCTGGCGGCGGTTCCAGAAGCTGTGGCCAATCGGCTTGGCCAGGACCTGACGCCGACGGGTGCGGAGAAGGCAGGTAATGGTGATGGATCAATTCCCGCTTGGACGGGTGGTCTGACCGCCCCTCCAGCAGGTCTCGGCTACAGAGCGGGTGAACACTACCTTGACCCCTATGGGGATGATCAGGTGCAGTTCACGATTGATGGAACGAACTATGCGCAATATGAGGCCAATCTGACGGTTGGCCAGATTGCGATGATGCAGACCTATCCCAGTTACAAAATGAACGTGTATCCAACGCGACGGTCGTGTGCGAATACAGACAGTGCCTATGCTCAGGCGCGGGTGAATGCTGTCACAGGTCAATTGGCTGGCGATGGCAATGGTGTGGTCGACGCTGTGCGGACAACGCCGTTTCCGATCCCAAACAATGGTTTGGAAATTATTTGGAACCACTTGCTGACCTACCGGGCGTTTAAGCTTGCGGCCCAGACCGTCAATGCGGCTCCGACGCGCGATGGGTCTTTTACACCGACTACGGTTCAAACAGACACGATCATCAACTATTCAAACCCTGCGATAACGAAGACTGAAGAGCTCGATAATGTATCGGTGTACATTATCTTCAATACAGTTGCGCCAGCACGCAGCGCCGGCAGTGTGTTGCTGGTTCATGAAACACTGAACCAGGCGGTTGGTGCCCGTCGCGCCTGGCAGTACAGCCCAGGTACGCGTCGCGTCCGTCGTGCACCAAACATTGCTTATGACAATCCAGGAAACAATTCTGATGGTCTGACGACGTCCGACAGTTTCGATATGTATAACGGCGCTCCTGACCGGTACGACTGGACGGTGCTTGGTAAGCGGGAAGTCTTTATCGCTTCTAACAACTACAAAGTGCAGCAGGCAGACGTCAAATACACAGACATCGTGAAGCCAGGCCACCCTGACCCAGACCTGGTGCGCTATGAACGACGCCGGGTTTGGGAAATTCAGGCAGACCTGAAAGCGCAAACACGCCATGTCTATTCACGTCGTCAAATGGCGCTGAATGAAGACGGTTGGCAGATCGCCGCGACGACACTCTATGACGGTCGTGGCGAGTTATGGCGTGTGCAGGAACGGTGGGCGTCAGTCGCCTATGATCATCCTCTTTGTAATGGCGCTGGCGATGTTGTGTACGACCTGAATGCCGGGCGTTATCTCGCTGGTGGTCTTCGGAGCGAAGAAGGTCCGATCAATTACGACGCAGCCGAGCTCAGTCTTGATCGGTACACGCCTGCAACTATTCGTCAATTGGGTGTTCGGTAGGTTCCCTCTCTCAAGTATCGAACATTCTCCTTGGGGTCGTGCATCTACGGGTGTGCGACCCCTTTTTGTGTCTCAATGATCTCAGGCGTTAAGGATTTGGTGGGAATTTGCCACTAACTTTATGTTTAGTTTGAAGGTTTTCGTCTCTTTTAGGGGCTTTTAGATTGGAATGCTGCCATGCTTGCACGCGCATTGATTATTGCTCTGTCCTTGGGTTTTGGTACGCAAGTCGCCATGGCCGCGGAAGAGGGCATGCTGCGCGACTATGACCGCGAAAGCCTCAACTTTCTGTTCGAACAAGCGCAGAGCTCAGGTCCTTTGTCGGGCATGTCAGAAGATGACATGCTGATCACCGGTTCTATTGGCAGTTCGGACAAGAAAGAAAGCCCTTCATCTACGTCAGGCGACAGGGTTCCACAGGCTCGCCCGGCTCGCTAAGCCTCTCTTCTGCTACTTTGCAGCGGTGATGATGTCCGTTATGGCCTGGACCACAGGCCCTGCGTCATCATATGTGAGGCCCAGGTAGACAACCACCATGTCCAGCGATGGAATAATGACCACGACTTGCGCACCGAAGCCTCGGGCCATGAAGGTGTCGGTCGGGATGTCATCGGTGATGACCGCGTGCCCCGTTTCCGGGTTTATTCCATTCAGCCAGAAGTGTGCGCCGTATCGCCCTTTTGAATTGGGCGTGGGGAGTCTGGCGTGATCTACCCAGTGTTCAGGCAGGATGCGTTTGCCGTCCCAAGTCCCATCGCGAAGGTATAGAAGCCCGAAGCGGGACCAGTCGCGGCCGGTCATGTGCAGGTAGGAGGATCCGATAAAAGTGTTGGCTTCATCAAACTCCGGGACAGCTGACCTGATGCCAATTCGGCTGAACAGACTTTCTTCCATAAAGGCGCGATATTCTTGAGCGCTCTCGGCCCCAATCGTGTCTCGTACGATCCCTGAAAGCACGTTTGATGTGCCGCTTGAATATTGCCAGAGGGTGCCGGGGTCTGCTTGCAGAAGACCTCCTGCGGCATATTCAGCGGTGTCCAGCCGACCTTTGCCAAACAGCATCTGCAAAACGTTGGATGTTTCAGGGTCTGTATAGTCTTCGGAGAAGGTGAGTCCGCTTTCCATTCTCAAAAGGTTTTCGACGGTGATCGCTTTCCGTGGATCGTTGACCTTTCGATTCCAGCGCGCGACACGCGCAGGTTTATACACATCGATCTGCCCATCCTTGATGAGGATTCCGATTAGTGCGTGAACAACACTTTTTGCCATCGACCAGGATTGCAGGCGTGTGCTGGCGTCAAAACCTTCGCCGTAGCGCTCACCGATCAGCTGGCCACCTTTGACGACCAGAATAGCGCGGGTGTTTTGCGGCGTGCCTGGTTCTGACCCAGCCATTGTCCGATCAAGAACTTCCTCAAGCACAGCAGGTGTCGGTGCGATCGGCCAGCTTTGGCTTGGCCAAGCAATTTCAGGTGGCTGGCCCGGCAATGGGACCAGCTGCTCATTGGCGTATGCCGGTGTTGTTAGGGCGACTGCCAAAAACAGGATGCTTGGCAAAAGTATGGATGCAAAAAGGCGCATATACGTTCAAAATCACAATAGACTTATTTTTCTTGTCGGTACTCTAGAGCAAGCTGGCCTGCCAGGTCATCCTTGCTTCTGCGGTCGGCGATATTCTTCAATTCTTGCCTTAACTTGGGATGGCGCGCTCGTGAACCTTAGATTTCTACTTATTGGCATGATAATCGCCGTGGGCATGGGCGTGGGCATGATCCAGGGTGAGAAAAAACTGGATGCCCTCATAGTCGTTGCGAACGCGGTAGCGAAAACCAACTGTTCCTGCGTCTTTGTCGCTGGGCGCGGCCTGGCCGACTGCGTCAAAGAAGCGCCGCCGGGGTTTGATCTGGCGACTCCTTGGATAGACCAGGAAACCCCAGGTGTTTCAAGCTCGATCTATTGGGTTGTGCGGGGACGTGCTCGGTACAGCGAAGGTATTGGCTGTCGCCTGGAATAGGAAATTGCAGCGTGTCGCGTTTAACTGGAGCCAAAAAAGGCGCTAGGATTACGCGTTTTTGACACATTGAAGAATCACATGGAACGCGAAGCGCCTTAAATGACCGAACTGTTTCCTGGAGAAGATCCCTTCATCGTTTATCAGCGTCTTGCGCTGGCGCTGGGGGTGGGACTCATTGTCGGTCTGGAACGGGGATGGCATGTGCGTGACAGTGAATCGGGGTCCAATGCTGCCGGTGTGCGGACCTTCACCCTTATGGGGCTGCTCGGCGGATTGGCGGGCGTTAGCGGTCTTGTTGTTGGTGATTTGCTCACTCTTGCGATCTCAACTGGGTTCTTTGCATTTGTGATTGCAGCTTATGTGATTGGGTTGCGTCCTCTTGATGGACGTGTGCCTGACAAGGGCATGACCACAGAGGTGGCGGCTCTCATCACCTATCTTTTGGGCCTTCTCGCTGTTCGTGGCGACATGACCCTGACGGCTGTAAGTGCGGTTGTTTTGGTTGCGCTGCTCAATCTCAAAGAGCCGCTCCATAATGCGCTCACTCGTCTGAAGGCCTTTGAGTTGGAGGCGGCGATAAAGCTTTTGCTGATCTCCGTTGTCGTGCTGCCCTTCCTGCCCAACGAAGGGTATGGCCCCGGCGGGATCTGGAATCCGTTCGAATTTTGGTGGATGGTCGTTTTGATCTCAGCGCTTTCCTTTGGCGGTTATTTCGCTATTCGGTTCGCGGGGCCAAAAAAGGGGCCACTGGTGATGGGGGCTCTCGGGGGGCTCGCCTCTTCTACTGCTCTGACGGTTTCCGCCTCCCGACTTGTCTCAAAAGTTCCGCAGGCCGGGGCCGCCTTTGCAGGGGCTGTTGCGCTGAGCGCGGCCATGAGTTTTGGGCGCACGCTCCTTTTGGCATCCGCTCTTTATCCGCCAGTGGTTGTAAAACTTGGGGTTCCATTGGCGCTGGCTGGTCTCATTTCTGTCGTCGGTGTCCTTATCGGCCAGCGCTCAGCACAAGCGTCTGAGGAAAGCGAAGATTTGTTGGCGGAAATGGGCTCGCCGGATGATTTCGGGACTGCTCTCCAGTTTGGTTTGCTCCTCTTGCTTGTAACGACGCTTTCCTATTTTGCGAATGAGTGGCTCGGGCAGGATGGCCTATATACTGTTGCCGCTCTCTCAGGGCTCGTCGACGTGGACGCTGTGACGCTGTCTGTGTCGCGACTTGCCGAGACGCCAGGAGGGCCGCTCATGCCCGTAGTGGCGATGGCCATTCTTATCTCCGTGGTCGTTAATACGGGGGTCAAAGTGGTGATTGGCGGCTATTTTGCCGGGCGGGCCTTTGCTCTTCGGCTAGCGGGCATCTTTTTGCCAGCCTTTATTGTCGCCTTTGCAGGCTTTTTGTTTGTTTAGAGCAGGTTTTTTTGGTGGTGGATTCTGGGGCTTCTTATCTGGCCCCTATAGACGCAGCGGGTTGTTGGCTGTATAACGCGCTCTGAATTTGAGGTGGGGCTCGATCTGGGCCCCTCCATTCGTTTAACCCCCTGATTTTCTTCGTGTTTTTCAGGGTGCACAGCAAGCGAGACCGAGATGGCTGTTCCAAAAAGTAAAATCAGCGGCTCCAAGCGTGGTATGCGGCGGTCTGCGGATGCGTTGAAGCGTCCGACATATGTCGAAAACCCAGATTCGGGTGAACTGCACCGTCCACACCATATTGACCTGAAAAGCGGTATGTATCGTGGTCGTCAAGTTCTTGAGCCAAAAGACGATATTTGATTTCTGCGTTCGCGCGGGAGACCCAAAAAGCGCCATTTACGGCGCTTTTTTTGTGCCTGACGTCTGCAATTCTAGGACTTTAGGCTGGGCGCCGCATTTTGGCCGTAAAAAATCAGTCACCTGAACATCATGCTGGGCCTGCGTGGCTGTCGTGCTACCCTCTTAAGATTGAGGCCGGTTCTATCATTTAAAGGGGATTCTATGTTTACTACTCTGCCTCTCTTGGCTCTCGCGGTCATTGCTTACAACGTGCTTGTCTTTTTGGGCGGCGGCGCCGCGATGGACAGTGTCCTGGCTGAGGTTCAGCTCCTTTCTGGAGCGACCTGGTCGGTCACTGTCTCAGATATCGTTCTGTCGTCTGCATTGGTCCTGTTGTTTTTCGAGTTGATTGGATCGACACGCACGACAGGTTCAAGTGTGGTCAATCACGGGTTGTCGCTGGTCGTCTTTATCGTTGCGCTCATTGAGTTCATCGTGCTGCCAGAATTTGGCACGTCGACCTTCTTTATGATCACCTTGTTCACTCTGTTGGATGTGGTTGCAGGCTTTACGGTCACGATTGCAACTGCGCGTCGGGACTTCTCCGTGGGCGAGTGAGCGACCGACACAAGTATTTTGAGAGCGGCGGGGCATGACCCCGCCGTTTTTATGTCTGGTCGTACCAGATCCCAACCAACCCCAAACTGATGGGAACACAATGAGTAAATCGCCGTTCGAAACGCTAACGATCCTGCTTGGGCTCGCATTTACGCTGGCCTTTTTTATTATTGTTGTCCCGCCTTTATTGGCAGATGGCGACATTGTCGGCGCTCTTACCGCTGGGTTCGTGAACCCCTATTCGTCCGGCTATTCCCTTGATGTGATCATCACCGAACTGATCCTCATTGTCTGGATCCTTTACGAGCGCCAGTCATTGGGAGTGCGGTATGGCTGGGTCTGCATCGTGCTCAGCGTGGCGCCTGGTGTCGCGACGGCGTTTGCGCTCTACCTGGTGTTGCGTATGAGGACTGTTCAAAGTCTCACTTAACGCAATTGGCTGATTTTCGGCTCAGGTTTGGACCGATTCTCGCTCAGCTTGATCGAAAGCGTCGCGGAGTCTGTTCTGTAGGGCATGGGTTTTGAGGGACCGTTCGGCGATCTCGTGCAATGGCAGCAGGCCGATGAGGGAATTGGTTAGAAATGCGCTTTCGACATTTGCAAGAGTTGAGGGCGTGATGCTTTCTTCAAAGGCGGCGATGCCGGTTTGCGATGCGATTTCGAGTACCTTCCGGCGCACAGTCCCATCCAGACAGCCGTCGCTTAAAGGTGGCGTGATAAGCGTGTTGCTGTCCCACAGGAAAAGGTTGGCGGCTGTTGCGCAGGTTGCCTTGCCTTGGGTGTTGAGAAGGATGGCATCATCTGCTCCAGCAGCGTCTGCTTCCTGCCGCGCCAAAATCTGATCGATGTAGGTGAGCGTCTTCAAATTTGCCGTTGGGGAGAATTCGTTTCGACGCGCTGTCGCAATGGTCACTCCAATGGATGCTTGGGCGGCTGGCGCCGGGGACCTGGTAATCAGGACTGTGGGATTGGCGTCAGGTGAAGGCACGAGACCCCGCGGACCTGTCCCCCGGGTTAAGGTAAGGCGGACCGCTGTCCGGTCTTTATCATTGCAGCCATTCATCGTCAGGAGCGATGTGACTGCCGACCTTAGTTCGACGATGGAGTAGGGAAGTTTGATCCCGAGCGTATCAGCGCCCCGCGTCAGTCTATCAAAGTGGAGATCGGCGAAGACGAGCTTTCCGTCGCGCGCCGCCATGGTTTCAAAGACCCCGTCGCCCAACAGGAAACCGCGGTCGCTCGGATCGATCCGAGCCTCATCTGCAGCAAGCAGTTTTCCATTGAGCCAGATGGTCACGCGCTCATATCCGTCTGTTGTGGGGCGTCCCCGTGGGGAATGCCCGCAAGGTCGAGAAAACTGGCCAGAAGCTGGTGTCCGTGATCTGTAAGCACAGATTCGGGATGAAACTGGACGCCAAAAATGGGCAAGCTCTCATGGGCAAGGCCCATCAGTTGTCCATCGTCTTTTGCGTTCGCGATTTGGTTCAAAGGGCTGATTGCGCTCAGTTCTGCTATCAACGAATGGTAGCGGGCGGCCGCGAAGGGGTTGGGCAGACCTTGAAAGAGCGGATGATTTTCATGCCCGATCATTGACGTCTTGCCATGCCGGGGTTGGGTGGCCCGAATGGTTTTGCCGCCAAAGACCTCCGCGATGCATTGATGGCCGAGGCAGACGCCCAATAGCGGAATTTTGTGCTCCACCGCGGCGCGGACCATGTCTTTGCTGATGCCAGCCTCAGCGGGTGCGCAGGGGCCGGGCGACAAGATGATTGCCTGCGGGCTGAGTTGGAGAAGGTCCTCGATAGGTGTCGCATCATTGCGAACCACTTGCCGCTCACATCCCAATTCGCCGACATAGCGGGCGAGGTTGTGGACAAAGCTGTCATAGTTGTCGATGAGCAGGATCATGCGCGGGCCTGAAGGACGTTCGATACTTCTGGTGCTGCGCCGCGTATGGCATCGGATAATGCCGCTGCTTTGTCGAGCGTCTCTCTATATTCATCAGATGGTTTTGAATCCGCGACGATGCCACCACCGGCCCGGAAGGAAATGCTCTCGCCAATGCAGGTCATGGAGCGGATCAGAATGTTTGTGTCCATGGCGCCGGAAAAGCTGAGATAGCCAAGCGATCCGCAATAGGGGCCGCGTGCAGTGGCTTCCAGTTCTGAGATGATTTCCATGGCTCGGACTTTTGGAGCGCCGGTAATCGACCCGCCGGGAAAGCAAGCCTTGAGGAGCTCGACGTTTGTTTGGTCTGCCCGGAGTTTCGATTTAATGGTTGACACTAGATGGTGAACTGTTGCGAAACTTTCCAACTCACAGAGGCGTGTGACTTTGACAGAGCCGTCTTCGCTAACGCGTGAAAGATCATTTCGAAGCAGATCGACAATCATCACGTTTTCAGCATTGTCTTTTTCGCTGTCTAGCAGGTCTTGCGCGAGCGTTCGGTCTTCTTCGGCTGTCGCCCCTCGCGGCCGGGTTCCCTTGATTGGTTTCGTCTCGACGGCGCTTCCATCGGTTTTGAGGAACCGTTCGGGTGATGATGAGAGAAGGTACCCGGTTTCGAAGTTGAAGAAGCCCGCGAAGGGTGCTGGGCTTATAGCTCTTAGCTTCCGGTAGAGTGTAAAGGCGTCGTCGCCATTCTGCAGAGTTGCGGTAAACCGTTGAGAGAGGTTTGCCTGGAAGATATCGCCAGCGAAAATATAGTCGATGACCCGCTGAATTCTGTCTTCATAGGCTTTGCGCGTGTGCTCGGCGTGCACGGCACTCATGGGCGCAGGCAGTTCCGGCCATTTCAGGTCTGGCAAAGCAGGGTTGAGCGCCAGGCGCGCGCGCCACTTAGACGCTCGTGCTTCGGCGCGAACGGCGCGTGCTGTCGGGCTCATCTCAGGCAGCCCGGTGGAGATGATGAATGCGCGGCGCTCAACACAATCAAACGCCAAAATACAATCATAAGCGCCCACGGCGAGGTCTGGTGTTTGTTCCCCGTCACTTGTCTGTTGGGGTGGGGCTGGTAGTTGCTCCAGCTCCTGTGCAAGCTCGTATCCGAACATACCCGCAAGCCCGCCAGTGAAGGGTGGCAGCCACTCTTCGTCGGGCCAGTTTGGGGCGAGTGCGAGGGCATTGACCTGCTGGTCCAGGCGCTCCAGAGCGCCGACATTCTGACGGATGCCGTTCAGGCAGGTCTGTCCCTGGCGCTTCGTCAAGACCGTGAATGGGTCCGCAGCTACGTAGGTCCAGCGGCCCTGCAGCGATGGATCTTGGTCGGGTGTTGCCGTTGCCGAATCGAGAAGGAGCGCAAAAGGCTCCCTAGCGACAGCCGCAAAGACAGAGAGAGGGTCGCAGAATGGAACCTCTTCAATCAGATGTCCTGCGTCATAAACGCGATGAAACAAAGATCTGTCCATGGTCATTGTGTTCTAGGCGCACTGGCGGGCCTGCGGCAAGCCTAAAGCGGCGTCTCGTCCAGGTGGCATTGGCAGTCTGCGGGCTCGAGACGGGCGTCAGGGCCACGGGCTTTGCCGCCCGCACCCCCTGTTGTCGTTCGAATGCGGGTCGCCTCGACAAACTCGACAAGGAGAGTGTTGAGTTTCTCTGCTGCAGCCAACGGGACCAAATGGTCCGCCTCTTCAAATGTATGGAGGGTGGCGCCGGGAACAAGAGCTGTGATCTCTTCTGAGTTCGCATAGGGCACGACATCGTCGTCTGTTCCCCAGATGATTTGCACCGGCAGATTACTCGCGCCGATGGTCCTGTAGGCGTCCTGGGCGTCCCAGAGCGGGTAGTGCCTTAGGGAGGACAGCAGCGCCCGGTTATAGCCGTCGAAGCCTGCCTGTGCTTCATGGTCAACCAAATGGCGTTCTGGTTTGGCGCTTGCCTTAGCGGCCCTTTCTGCACTCCCACGCCCCAGCATGTCACCGGCATAGTGGAAGATAATTTCGCCCAATCCCGGTAAGGCCAAAAGACCCGGCAGGAAGCTGGGCTCGCCGGTGCCAGCAGGGGCGATGAGGCTCAAGGAGCGAACTTTGGTCGGATGGTTGGCGGCGAAGATGACTGCGGTGGCGCCCCCCATGGAATATCCAACCACATGGCTTGGCCGCGAAATCTTCAGATGATCCAGGAGCTCGAGGATCAACTGATCGGTTCTTTCAGCTGTGTAGTCGCCTTCTGGTCGATCGGAGAAGCCACGCCCGTAATTGTCAAACGCCACCACTCGATAGCCTGCATCCGCCAGAGGTGTCAGGTGGTCTTTCCAAATATAGGACGGCGTCCGGAACCCATGGATCAGAATCACAACAGGCCCGGTCTCGGGTCCTGTCATGCGGTAGTGCACGATGCCTTCGCTCAGCTCAGCAAAATACTCTGCCTGCCCCTCCGCGACCAGTTGATCGCGTGCTTCAGCTGTCAACTCAGGTTTGTCGGCGCCGATGAACCAGAAGCTTGTTCCGACCAGCGCCAGGAACAGCGAAAGGATAAGAAGCGTATTTTTCATGCGTTGGGCTCCTGTCATGTTGGCCCCAGTCTAGTCGGTCTGCTCCCATGGAACAAAAGCTGCAGGCGACGGTGCCCAATTTGGACCCTTGCCTTTGGCTAGGTTTGTCGGCTTACTACTGTGAAATTGACCGAATTCGGGGAGTGATGACGATGGATGATGCCTTCAAGGATCATGCACTCAAAGGCAAAGTTGCTTTTATCGCCGGTGCGTCCAGCGGGATTAATCTGGGTATCGCTCAGCATTTTGCGGTGAATGGCGCCAAAGTGGCGATTATCAGCCGCAGCCATGAGAAGATCGTCGCCGCCGCCGAAACCGTCGAAGGTGGTATCGGCATGGCTGCCGATGTGCGTGATTTTGAAAGTGTCGACAAGGCACTTGCCGCAACCGTCGAACAGTTTGGCAAGATTGACATCGTGGTCTCTGGAGCCGCAGGCAACTTTGTGGCGCCGGCTTTAGGTATGTCGTCCAATGGATTTAAAACGGTGGTGGATATTGATCTGATTGGCACCTTCAATGTGCTTCGTGCGTCATTCCAATATCTGAACCGCCCGGGTGCGTCTCTCATGAGCATCACCGCGCCGCAGGCGCACAATCCGTCCATGTTCCAGGCGCATTTCTGTGCAGCAAAGGCGGGCATTAATATGCTCACCCAATGTCTTTCCATGGAATGGGGCCCGGCCGGGGTGCGGGTGAACGCGATTTCTCCTGGGCCTATTGCTGACACAGAAGGCATGGCGCGGTTGGCGCCGACACCGGAGATGGAAGCAGCAGTAAAGGCCAGCGTCGCACTGCGCGGCTATGGAGAAAAACGCGACATTGCAGATGTTGCTATGTATCTGGCAACTGAGAATGCGCGATACATCACCGGGACCATCATTGATTGCGATGGCGGTACGAAGCTTGGAAACGCGAGCGGTGACGCACTTGGAGAGTTTGCCTGAGTGATGGATGAAAAAGACTTTGACAATGCCCGCCGTAGTCTGACCTCAAACCCCAAAGGTGATAGTCGTCTCTCTTCACTTGAGCAGCTTGCGTCTCTCGATAGTATGGAGGGGATTGTGCAGGCGGAGCCGACACCGGTTCCGCCCTTTCTGCGGTATGTTCCTAAGGGAGCTCTCATACATGCTATCTATCCAGGATTGCTTGTCGCCCTCACCATAGGCCTCGCGTCGACCTGGTTGTCGACCCGCTATGGTGCACCGGTGATGTTGTTTGCACTGCTGCTCGGCATGGCGTTTCACTTTCTCCATGAAGAGGGGCGGTGTATCGCTGGGATTGAATTTGCAGCGCGCAGCCTTCTGCGAATCGGTGTTGCGCTTTTAGGCGTGCGGATCACCTTTGATCAGATTGCGGGTTTGGGACTCGGTCCGGTCCTGACGGTTGTCGCGGGTGTTGCTACAACAATTTTCTTTGGATGGGCTCTTGCCAAGGCGTTGGGGCTTAAATCGACATTGGGTGTGCTCTCAGGTGGCTCTGTGGCCATATGTGGAGCGTCGGCGGCACTGGCGATATCAAGCGTCCTACCGCGCAATTCCGAGTTGGAGCGTGACACAATTCTTACCGTTGTGGCTGTAACTACCCTTTCCACGGTTGCGATGGTTCTCTATCCGCTTTTTGTTGGCACACTTGGTCTCAACCATATCGACGCGGGTATTTTCCTGGGCGGGACCATCCACGATGTCGCGCAGGTTGTGGGGGCTGGATATATGGTTTCACCGGAAACGGGTGACGTCTCGACCTATATCAAGCTCCTACGGGTTGCGATGTTGCTCCCGGTCGTCTTCCTAATTGCTTTCATTGTTACGCGCACCAACGGCAGCGGGTCCGGCAGCAAAGTGCCCCTGCCCATTTTTCTATTCGGGTTTGCTGCCCTTGTGATTGTGAACAGCACCGGATATCTGCCGACCGTCGCAACCGACCAACTCGCTGATATATCCAGATGGTGTCTGGTTACAGCCATCGCCGCATTGGGGATGAAGACATCCTTTAAAGAGCTAGCGGTCGTTGGCTGGCGGCCGGTGGCGCTTGTCGTAGCGGAAACCGGGTGGATTGCCTTGCTGGTTCTCGGTTCTCTTTTCTTTGTGATCTGAGGGTTCGAAAACCAGGTGCCGTTCGCGCGCGAATGGCTTTAGTCTTCCTCCAACAAATGGGGGGAGAGAACCATGGTCCCGAAAATTGAGCCAAGTGCGTTTGAATGCGTTCTCTATGACGTTACAGACCATGTCGCGACGCTCACGCTTAACCGGCCTGAGCGCAGGAATGTGCTCAATCGCCGTGCGTATGATGAAGTCGAAGCTGCTTTCCGCGCGGTCAGTCGTGATCCGGAGGTACGGTGTGTCATCGTAACCGGCACCGATCCTGCTTTCTGTTCCGGTGAAGACGTGAAAGAGATGATGACGGGTGAGGCGCGTGAGGGCAGCATTCAGCGGCTGACCCAGGTGCGACCCGAACCGACGCCTGCGGCAGTTGCTGCTCTAGAATGTGACCGTCCGGTGATTGCTGCGGTGAATGGTGCTGCTGTCGGATGGGGCATGGAGCTCTCTCTGTTTGCCGATATCCGGATTGCATCAGAGCGTGCGAAGTTTGGAGAGATATTTATCAAGCGCGGGTTGATCACAGATGTCGGTGGTTTATGGCGACTGCCCTCCATTGTCGGGCAAGCGCAGGCAGCTGAGCTTCTGTTTACAGGTGACATTATTGACGCGGAGACAGCGCGTGAGATCGGTCTTGTGTCCCGTGTTGTTCCCCACGATGCTTTGATGAGGGAGGCCGAGTGCCTTGCGGCCCGTATCGCGTGTAATGCACCGTTGGCACTGCGCTACATGAAAGAGGGGCTGCGGCGCACAAGCTATGGGGACCTAAGCGAAATTGGTGGTTGGGTAAGTTCGACGCTTGGTACATTGTTTCAAACAGAAGATCACCGAGAAGGCGTGCAGAGTTTTCTTGAGAAACGTGCGCCGGAATTCAAAGGACGATAGACCGTCACGCTATGGCTCTCTTTTTTGACCAAGACTGGTTTGACCGAAAGCTCGAGTCTTTGAAACATTCTCATGAGGACGTTGCTGCTCTGCTGCGCCTGTCACCGATGCAAGTAGCGGAGATATGGAAAGATCAGCGTGAATTATTGCCTCATGAAGTAAGTGCGCTCGCCAGGTTGCTCAATTCAACGCCTGCCGAGGTCGCTGACCATGCAGGGGTGTCCACGCCAGTTCCCCCAGAGTTGGAAGATGCGGACATGGAAACTGTCATGACACGGCTTGATGAGATGAATGGTCGGCTTGAACGGATCGAGCGCGTCCTTGTTGACTTAAAATCACTGGTGCTGGAACAGAGTGTCTCCAAATCAAAGGAAGTCTGATGCGTGATATGCACTATCCCGGTCGCTCGACCGTTCATGCGATGAACGGCATGTGTGCGACGTCGCAACCGCTTGCGGCGGAAGCAGCGGTAACCTTGTTGCGTCAGGGTGGCAATGCTGTTGATGCGGCGGTTTGTGCGAGTGCCGTGCTGTGCGTCGTGGAACCCTACAACACGGGGATAGGCGGGGACTGCTTTGCGCTTCTGTCAATGGGTGGCAGCGGTGAGGTCATCGGTCTCAATGGATCTGGTCGGGCCCCGAGGGGCGCGAGCGCCCAAAAGCTGAGAGACCAGGGCATCGGTGAAATAGGTCTGACCAGTGTTCACTCTGTGACCATTCCGGGTGCGGTGGATGCCTGGGACCGTTTGCTGAAAGATCACGGGACCATGGGATTTGCCGAGGTGCTGGCTCCTGCCATCCGGTTTGCGGAAGAAGGGTTTCCTGTGTCGCCCCGTGTTTCACTGGAATGGCGATATCTCACTGATCATTTGAAGAAAGATCCTGCCGCCGCTGCCCATTTCTTGACCAATGGGGAGGGTCCAGAAGTCGGACAGGTTGTGCGCATGCCAGGTCTTGCAGCGACCTTGCGGCTCATCGCTGAGAATGGCCGGGCAGGTTTCTATGAAGGCGCAGTCGCTGAAGACCTGGTCGCCAAACTGCAAAGCCTTGGCGGCGCGCATACGCTGGACGATTTTGTTTCCACATGTGCTGACTATGTTACGCCGACGCGCACCGACTATCGCGAGCGTCAGGTATTGGAGATTCCGCCCAACGGACAAGGGATCACCGCGCAGATCGCGTTGAATGTCCTGAAGTGTTTCGAGTTGGGCAAACTCGATCCCCATGGGCCGGAGCGTTTCCATCTTGAAATGGAGGCTTGTCGGCTTGCCTATGACTTGCGCGATAAATATATCGCCGACCCGGAATTTGGGCCGGTGCCGGTTGATGATCTTTTGAGCTCCAAAACAGCTGCAGCGCTTGCTGATCGCATTGACCCAAACCACGCCCTAAAAGATGTTGCAGCTAATCGCGATCCGCTCAATCGAGATACGATCTACCTCACCGTGGTGGATAAAGATCGGAATGCAATCTCGTTCATCAATTCCCTTTACCAGGCGTTTGGTTCCGGCATTACAGGGCCAAAAAGTGCGGTGGTGATGCAAAACCGGGGTGCAGGGTTTGTCCTGACGGAAGGTCATCCAAATTGTCTCGACGGGGGTAAGCGGCCACTTCACACCATCATTCCGGGCATGCTTGTGGAAGACGGTAAAGCGACCATGCCGTTTGGTGTTATGGGCGGAGCGTTTCAGCCGGTCGGTCATGTGCATCTCATGACCAACTTTATCGACTTTGGGATGGATGTTCAGGAAGCGCTCGACAGCCCGCGTGCCTTTCCAGGCGCCGCCAGCATCGAAGTTGAAAGGGGTATTGATGCCGCTGTCCGAGCAGGTTTGGAAGCGCGAGGGCACACAGTCTCTAACGCACTTCTTCCCCTTGGCGGCGGCCAGGCAATCTATCTTGACCCCGTCTATGGCGGGTTGATTGGCGGCTCAGACCCGCGCAAGGATGGCGCAGCCATCGGCTACTAGCGAGCTCTAGGCCTTTCGAGTGAGCACGCGGGCTGAAGGCGTGGCAGTGTCGAGCTTGTTGGCTGAACCGTAAGCGCTCGCAGCGTTCTGCCTTGCTCTTACACGCGCGTTCGCGTCGCGGGGCCACTGCCAGTGCTGGTCCACATATTGAGCCAGAAAGGGTGCCGTTGGAGCCTGCCGATTGTGTATTCGCCGGTCCGTCGCTCGTCGCTGAGGCGGATCTACCAGTTTCGGTTTTTCTCTCTCGCTGGCGCGCGTTTCCTCCGCCTTGGCTTTCGGGCGGGCGGGCTTGTGGTAGAAGCCTGTTCCAGTTATGCGCGTAATGCGAGTCATGGCCCTTAAGGAGCAAGAAACCGGCCAGCGTTTTTGTCCCGGATTGAAACAGGTCCGTGGTTTTAACCAATAATTTTAGACTTTTCTTCGCAATGTTCCTTGGCCTTTTCTTAACAAGCGTCGGCCAAAATCATCTTAGTTGTACAGGCGTACCGTAAACTTGCGGATCTGGCCGGGCCACCGGTTTGTAAATGGGGTGTTGTAAAGTGTTGCGTGATCGACGTAGTTGGCGCGGGCAAAAAGCTGGGACAAGCGAAAGCTCTGACCAGACATCGGATGTTGATGACATTGCCGTTGATGCTGCCAAGCTTGACTCGCTTGGCCTGGAAGCTATCGCCGAAGTGGGTGACGTTTTTTACGAGTGGGCCCTCGACAAGGACAGTCTCATCTGGGCTGACAATGTTTCTGGTGTTTTGAGTATCGAGCAAACATCTGCGCTCTCTTCAGGCCGCGGATATGCATCGCGCCTTGTGGCGGGCAAAGGGACGACGCGCTATGAGGCCATTGTAACAGAAGGGTTGCGCGACAATGGATCAGGTGTTGCCTTTCAGATTGAATACGCGATCAAGAATGATCAAGGTGAAGAGCATTGGGTAGAAGATCGTGGGCGCTGGTTCGGCGATTCTGAAGGACGCCCCGTGCGCGCTGTCGGTGTTGTTCGCATCATCACGGGTCGTCGTCAGCGCGATGAAGAGCTCAACTTCCTTGTTACTTATGATGAGCTTACAGGCCACGTCAATCGCACACGCCTCAAAGAACTTCTTGGTGAGACGCTCGTCGATTTGCGGCGCAATGAGCGGAAGGGCGCCTATCTAGTAGCGGCGATTGATAATCTTGCGTTGATCAACGAGGCTTACGGTTTTGACGTGGCTGACCAAATGATAGTCGCGGTTGGCAATCGCCTGCTTGGAGAGCTGCGGGGCACAGATGTTATTGGCAGATGTTCCGGGAATAAATTCGGGATCATCCTGTCAAACTGCTCAGAAAAACGGATGCATTCGACAACTGAGCGCCTATTGAGTGTCGTGCGGGATCTAGTCATTGAGGTTGATGCTGGACCTGTCGCCTCTACGGTCTCGATTGGCTGTGTTTCACTGCCTGCAAGCGCCAAAACGGCTCAGGCGGCGATGATGCGCGCGGAAGAAGCGCTCACAGAAGCCAAACATTCACGCCGGGCATCCTATGCCGCTTTTGAGCATAGCCCGGAACGCGATCGTGCTCGCCGAAGCAATCTCAAGATTGCCGATGAACTTCTCGCTGCGCTCAATGAACGGCGCTTGACCTTGGCGTTTCAGCCGCTGGTCTCCTCAGCAACTCTGGAACCGGTTTTGCACGAAACGCTTATCCGCCTGCGCCAGCGGGATGGCGAAGTAGTGTCGGCGGGACAGTTCATTCCTATTGCAGAGAAGTTAGGCCTTGTTCGCCTGATCGATCATCGTGTCCTGGAGCTGGCTTTTGAAGAGCTCGTTCATACGAACAAGCCGCAGCTCGCCATAAACGTGTCGGGATATACGATCACTGACCGGGTCTGGCTTGATATGTTCATCGCGCTGACGAAATCAAATCCGGGTACTGCAGAGCGGCTGGTGGTTGAGATTACCGAAACAGTTGCAATCGAAGAAATTAGCGAAAGTCAGCAATTTGTTCAGACGGTTCGAAATCAGGGGTCGAAGGTGGCCATTGATGATTTTGGCGCCGGATATACGTCGTTTAGGAACCTCAAGTGCCTGGACGTCGATATGGTGAAAATCGATGGCTCGTTTGTCGAGGGACTGGTCGACAAGCCAGACAATCAGATGTTCCTGCGAAGCTTCGTTGACCTTGCAAGAAATTTTGGTCTGCCTACCGTGGCGGAGTTTGTGACCTGCCAGGGTGAAATTGATTACCTGCGTGAAATCGGTGTGGAGTATCTACAAGGCTTCCATGTGGGCAAGCCTGTTCTTCTTCCGCCATGGCGTGAGGGTGAAAAAGAGGCAGAAATTTCTCCGAAGAAAGACAATCGCGCCGTGTCTTAGCGTTGGTGTGTTATTTTTCTTTGTCTTTGCCTGAGAGGGCCGCGAGTTCTTTCTGAATTTCCTTGAGCTGCTGCTTGACCGTTTCCAGGTCGTCTCCATCGCCCAGCGCAGACTTTTCTGCATCAGGTGATTTCTCATCGCGATTATTGTCGGCGCGCAAGGCGAAGGGTGAGAACATCCGAATTGCTTCTTCGAACATAGAAATATTCCGGCGGATCTGCTCTTCAAACTGCTCGAACCGTTCTTTGCCACCAAATGCCGATGTCATCTTGTCCACGAGCTTCGATCGTTCTTCAGAGAACGTATTCATGCTCATTTCCAAATAGGACGGCACAAATCCCTGGAGGCTGTCACCATAAAAGCTGATCAGTTGACGAAGAAACGGGACCGGCAAAAGGTTATGACCCTTTTGTTCTTGCTCGAAGATGATCTGGGTAAGGACTGACCTTGTCAGGTCCTCTGAGGTTTTGGCGTCATGTACAAGGAAGTCCTGACCTTCGCGGACCATGGTCGCGAGATCTTTTAGCGTTACGTATGAGCTGGTTGCCGTATTGTAGAGTCGCCGATTTGCATATTTCTTGATGGTAATCGGTTCGCCGGCAACTGGTTTCTTCTTTGCCAAGGATCGCCTCGTTATTCTGGCCGTCGGATATGTGGTGGTCCGGACCGGGCCCTGTTTCTTGTCATTGTTGCGCGGCAGTGTTGCAATGCGCAAGTCTATTGGTGCATCGCGGTAGGTCAAAAGTAGGTACTTTGACGACCTCCTGACCATTTCCAGCTTATTTTCATTCTCCAAATAAGATGCAGACCGTGTTTCCCTTGTCTCTGAGGAAGGTGATTGTGCGTTGCAACAATTACTCATTGCTGAAGGGCACGTCAAAAAGCCGGAATTTCTGCCTCAGGGGTAATTTCTACTGCGAGTAGCGTCCGCACTGAATAGGTGCCGCTCCTGTCTCAGTTGGTGGTCTCATCGCCTCGTCCAGGAACGGGATAGACCCAGGTTGCTGGGGGCCCTACGTCCAAGTGGACGAAAGGTCGGCTTGTTGGATAGTAGCCCGCCCCGCCTTTGCCTAGAGACTTTGCGACGCGGTACAGCATGCCGACATCGTTGAAATCCTGGGTCAGGTCCATGGCCTTGCCTTGCATATGGAAGCTGTTTTCAGCGACCCCCTCTGACCGGGCTGCCAGCCGGGCATTGGTTGTGGGTGAGCGATAGCCCGACATTGTATAGAGCGGTGCACGGGAGGGAGTCAGCTGATCCACCTCCCACATGAGGTCCAGTAGGTCGGTGCTCATCTGTGTGGTGGTATTGGTTCTAAGGTCTCTCATAAACCAATTGATGGCACTGAAGGTCTCGGCCAGATGTTCACCGTCTGCCCAATAGGTGATGGTCAGCCTTTCCCCGGAATTCAGGCTTTGCATGCGCAATGTTCGTTTGTAGGGTGCTTGAGCCTGCACGATCGCGGGCGTCACAAGAGCGCTCGCAATGGCAAGTCCGCTTGTAAGTATCCTGCGTCGGCTGGGGGTGCTTATCTGGCGTGGTTTCTTCATAGGGCAGACCTTAGCGAAAGATCAGTTGCGGCCTCAAGTGGCGGAATTTCAACATTTCCCCCGCTTATTGGTTGTTCGGCCGTTTGTGCCTGTTCTGGAGGCATATCGCGTTCTGGCACCATATGGGCAACACGATATCCTTCATTGCGGATTTGCTTCAGAACGAAGGGGAGAGCTGCTGCAGTCCTCTGTTTGGTGTCGTGAAAGATAACAATCCCGCCACCTTTTGAGCGGATGTTTCGGATCGCGCGGTACACCACGGCGCGAGAAGAGATGCGCCTCCAGTCGTCGGTGCCGACATCGCAGGAGAAGGTCGAAATGTTCCGTGCTGCTAGCCACCCCCGTAAAGCGCTGGAGTGATTGAGGCCGGGGAAGCGAAAAAAGGGGGCCACGTCGATCTGTGCTGTTTCAGGTGCGCCATCCAGTGCGGCCTGAATCTCCGATATGCCTCTCGTGATCTGTCGGGTCGCGCGGTTCCAACTCAGGTGCCGGAGGTTGTTGGGGTGCGAATAAGAGTGCGACGCGATGGTGTGACCACGTAGAGCGGCTTCACGCACAAGATGAGGGTAGCGTTCCGCCCGATGGCCCGTGAAGAAGAAGGTTGCTTTGACGCAGTACCTGTCGAGCGTGTCCAGAATGCTGGGGGTGACATCCGGATCAGGTCCATCATCGAAGGTCAGCACCACTTCCTTTGGCTCGAGATCGACCGTGCGGGCATATTGCATGGTGCCGTAGCTTTGAACGGCGTCTGGGACGACGACAGTGCGGCTTGGGCCACCGGCCTCAATGCAGGCGGCTGACTGCTCTTCAGCTTGCGCTGTGGCGGCGGCTGAGACCAAAAGGCCAAGCGCGCATAGGCCAATTAGTGTTTTTCTCATTTCCCCATCCCCCGTAGAGAAACCATTGTCTTCTATTTAGTCGTTTTGCCTGGCTGCCAACTTTTTGGTGCTAGTTCAAATCCTGCGAAATCAAAACCCGGCGCAACAGTGCAGCCAACCAGTGTCCAGTCACCCAGCGGTTCGGCGGCCTGCCACTCATCTTTTCTGACAATGCCCTGGGGACGTTCCCCTGCCGATATGTTTGGACCCAGGGTCATGTGCTCGGGCTCATCCTCATCAGTGGCGGCAACTGACAGGCGCAAGGGATCACCCGCGTACCAGTGCCAAATTTCTGTCGCATCAACGCGGTGCCAATGAGAGCGTTCGCCTGCTTTTAAAAGGTAGTAGATCGCTGTGGAGGGAGCGCGCTCTTGGCCTTTAAAGGGATCATCGCGGAAGGTCTCGCAAAAATGACCCCCTTCCGGATGAGGCCGCAGTCCGAGCTCGCTGATCAACTGATCAGGAGTCATCGGCTCGCTTGGCGCCTTACTCATACTTCACTCCACAGGTCGGCTGACCTTTTAGAAACTATCTTTGCGGTGACGCACTTCGGTGAAGATTGCAGCGGCTGACGCGCCGACCAAGCCAATCGTCTGCTGAATTTCGTCACTGGAGGGCCGCACAAACGGGTTTGTTTTGCGTTCCAGACCGATGGTCGTCGGGACGGTGGGTTCGCCGCGGGCGCGCAGTTTGTCGATCTTGGCGATCCGCGCTGTCAGATCGGCATTGCCGGGCTCAATTGTTGCGGCGAACTTGGCGTTGGCCTGTGTGTATTCGTGGGCGCAGTAGACCGTGGTCTCATCTGGCAGGGCCATCAGTTTTTCCAGCGAGGACCACATTTGCTCAGGTGTTCCTTCGAACACGCGACCGCAACCAAGGGCGAAAAGAGCATCGCCGACAAAGGCGACACCTTCCTTTTCGAAATAATAGGCAATGTGCCCGAGTGTGTGACCAGGTACTCCAATGACTTGCACTTCATGGGTGCCGAACAGAAATGTATCCCCGTCGCCGACTTCCTTTTCGATGCCTGGAATTTTGTCCGCTTCGTCGCGCGGACCGATAATGGCGCAGCCGGTCTTTTCCTGGAGCTCCAGATTGCCGCCAGCATGGTCATAGTGATGGTGGGTGTTCAAAATGTGGGTCAGTTCCCAGCCATGAGATTTCAGCGATGCTTCAATTGGCCCTATTTCGGGTGTGTCAATTGTCGCCGTTGTATCGGCTTCCGGGTCGTGAATGAGATAACCATAATTGTCGCTGAGGCAGGGTATTTGATGGATTACAAGCTTGGACATGATTGCTCCGGGCACAGGATAATGTTTCAGGCAGAGTAACGCCGATCTATGTCAAAATGAACAGGCTGGGCGGTTGTTTTGCAGTATTCGGGAGGGACGTTAACGCCGTTTGCTCCAAAATCAGGTAGTTTGTGGCCATGTATCCAGATGTAGTTGATCTCAGGAGCTTTTATACCAAGCCGTTGGGACGGGTCGCGTGCCGCGTGATCGGGCTCCAGCTGCGCAATATCTGGCCCAGCGTGTCCGGCATGACAGTGGCCGGGTTTGGATATGCCACGCCTTACCTCCAGCCCTTTCTCGGTGAAGCCACACGGGTGTTGGCACTTATGCCAGCCGAACAAGGTGTCGTGCGATGGCCGTTGAACGCACCAGGCCTGGTGAGCCTGGCAGACGAGACGCACCTCCCTTTGCCCGACGAATGCGTTGACCGATTGGTGCTCGTGCACTCTGTCGAAAATAGCGAAGCCTTGCGCGCTTTGTTACGGCAAGCCTGGCAGGTGCTGGCGCCCGGCGGGCGGTTGTTCATCGTTGCGCCCAATAGACATGGTTTTTGGGCGCGCCGAGACAAAACGCCGTTTGGTCATGGCCGTCCCTTTACCCGGATGCAGCTTTCTGAATTGCTTCGTGGTGCCATGTTCACGCCGACACTCTGGCGATCCTGCCTCTTTGTTCCGCCGTTTGGCGTTCGTCCTTTCATACGCTCCGCTTTGGCGTGGGAGCGGTTGGGGCGTATCAGCGGTGGTCGATTTGCCGGTGTCATCCTGGTTGAGGCGGCCAAGCAGATGTATGCAACGCCGCCGCTAGCAGTTGAAAATGGTGTTCGCCGCCGACTGGCCGCACCCGTTGGTGGACTGACACCAGGAAACGTCACAGGAAACGTGACAGGACGGACCGGATCGGCCACCATGCCGCGCTCAGACCACAAACCTGACTAGTTAAAGGTACGTCACATGAAAATGATCGTCGCAATTGTGAAACCCGCGGTAACCGAGCCTGTGATGGATGCGCTCGCCGAGATCGGTATTTCCGGCCTGACGGTGAGTGAAGTGAAGGGGCATGGTCGCCAAAAAGGGCAAACGGAGATTTACCGCGGCGCAGAATATCAGGTCACGCTGGTGCCGAAAGTTCGTTTCGAGATCGCGGTTGAAGATTCTGTGGTCGACAGTGTTGTCGACACGATCTGTAAAACTGCTTCAACCGGCAAGATCGGTGATGGCAAAGTTTTTGTGATGGATATGGCGTCAGCCGTTCGAATTCGTACAGGCGAGCGAGATTCAGACGCGATTGGTGCTTGAGAAATCCTGCCTAGCGGCGTTTAAGCAAAAAGACAGCTTCTTCAGCGAGCAGATTATCGAAAAATCCTGGATTGCTCGCGTGACGTACCGTGCCGCCTGACAGCATGAGACCTTGCACAACCTCCAGGTCCAACTCATCACACAAGGTCACGAAGTCCTTCACAGTGCAGAGGTGGATGTTGGGCGTCTCGTACCATTTGTCCGACAAAGTATCTGTTTCGGGCATGCGGCCCAAAAGACCAAGCTGAACTCTGATCTTCCAGTGCCCGAAGTTAGGAAAGGACACGATCACATGCCGACCGATGCGTCTCATCTGGCGCAGGACGGTGCCGGGGTTTCGTGTTGCCTGGATGGTTTTGCTTAGAATGATGTAGTCAAAGGCGTCTTTGGGATAATCGCCGAGATCCTGGTCAGCGTCCCCTTGAATAACCGACAGGCCACGGGTCACGCAGGCATTCACCCCGTCCTGGGAAAGCTCGACGCCGCGGCCATCTACGTTGCGTTTGGTGGCCAGAATCTCCAACAGCTCGCCTTCCCCACAGCCGACATCGAGAACGCGTGATGAGGGCTCTACAAGGTCGGCGATGATGGAAAGGTCGCGGCGATTGTCGAATGGCTTGAGAGCCATTATCCAAGCCCCCGTCGTTCTGCTGTGCTGTCGATGAATCCTCTAAGTGTGGAGAACATTTCCGGCTCATCAAGCAAGAAGGCATCATGCCCCTTGTCTGACTCGATTTCGACAAAGCTCACATTGGCGGCGACCGCGTTCAGCGCGTGCACGATCTGTTTGTTGTACGTCGTGGGATAATGCCAATCACTGGTGAAGGAGACGACGCAGAAACGTGTCTCTGTATCTTTGAAGGCGTTTGCAAGCGAGTCTCCGTGACCGGCGGCCAGGTCGAAATAGTCCATTGCGCGCGTAATATAGAGATAAGAGTTTGCGTCAAAACGATCGACAAAGGTTGATCCCTGGTGCCGCAAATAGCTCTCGATCTGGAAGTCTGGCCCAAATCCATAGGTAAACTCCTCGCCGTCCTGTAGGTTCCGGTCGAACTTCTGGAAGAGGGAGCTTTCTGACATGTAGGTGATGTGGGCAGCCATGCGGGCGACGGCGAGGCCTTTGCGGGGTCTCGTGCCGTGCTCGTAATAGGCGCCGTCATGCCAGTCCGGATCTGCCTGTACTGCCTGGCGCCCCACTTCGTGGAAGGCAATATTCTGCGCTGAATGGCGTGCGGCCGTTGCGATGGGGATCGCAGAATAAACGCGGTCGGCATAGGTGCTCGCCCATTCGAGCGTCTGCATGCCCCCCATTGACCCGCCAGCGACGCAAAAGAGCTTGTCGATGCCCAGATGGTCGATCAACTGCACTTGTGCCCGCACCATGTCGGCAATGGTGATTACGGGGAAATCCAGGCCGTAGGGCTTGCCTGTTTCCGGGTTAATGGACTCAGGTCCAGTGGTTCCCTGGCAGCCGCCGACGACGTTCGGGCAGATCACAAAGAACCGGTTGGTGTCGATTGGACAACCGGGGCCGATCATCCCTTGCCACCAACCTTCCTTGCCGGTTGCCGGGTGTACATTGGCTGCATGTTGATCAAGCGTTAGGGCATGGCAGACCAGGACTGCGTTGGTATTGTCGGCGTTCAAGGTCCCGTAGGTATTGTAGGCTTGGACGACAGGGTACAAATCTTCGCCGGAATCGAGGCGTAGGGGTTGGCTTGATTGAAACGTGACCATTTCAAACGCCAACTTTTGCTCCTCTTGGTTCCGGGACTGATCACCGGATATGTCTGCACTTGTACCCATGGTTTAGCCAGGCTCCGACATTGCCTTCTGACAGCATCTGAGTAGCCTGTCCGTCTTTCAATTGCCTTGCAAAAAGGGTGCTTAGCTAGGGTGCCAAGCCCCTGATTGTCAACGTTTTCTTTGATTTTAACCTTTGTGCCCCCTATGAATAGCCGCGCATGGCTCGAAGACGGTAAACAATCCGCGACGGTGCTTTTAAGGACGGAATGATGACATCGCTAAAGCCACAACCCGGCATTATGGACATCGTGCCCTATGTCGGCGGCAGGGAGAGCGCCGACGGCGCTGCCCGTGTGTTCAAGCTCTCTGCAAACGAAACGCCGCTGGGGCCGAGCCCCAAAGCAATTGAGGCATTTCGCGCAGTTGGAGACAGTTTGGAGATCTATCCAGACGGGTCAGGTCTTGTGCTCCGGGAAGCGATCGCAGACCGGTTTGGGTTGAATGCTGAGCGGATCGTCTGCGGGGCCGGGTCAGACGAACTGCTGCACCTTCTGGCGCAATGTTATCTGGGCCCGGGTGACGAGGCGATCGTCAGCGAGCACGGATTCCTGGTCTATCCGATCATCACCAAGGCGGCTGGGGCAAAGGTGGTGACGGTTGGCGAGACTGACTTTACCGCGACAGTGGATGCCTTTCTGACGGCGCAGAGCGATGCGACGCGGGTAGTCTTTCTGGCAAACCCTAACAACCCGACCGGCACTTACATCCCGACTGATGAAGTCCGGCGGCTTCGTGCTGGTCTGCGCGATGATGTGCTTCTGATCCTGGACGCGGCTTACGCGGAATATGTGCGGCGGAACGATTATGAAGCCGGCATTGAGATGGTTGCGACCCATGACAATGTGGTGATGACGCGAACTTTTTCGAAGATCTATGGGCTGGCAGCGCTGCGGCTGGGTTGGGCTTATTGCCCGGAGACGGTGGCTGATGTCTTGAACCGGGTTCGCGGGCCTTTCAACGTGAACACGCCTGCCTTGATGGCAGGCGTTGCCGCCATGAAGGATCAGGCGCATGTAGAGCGGGCGGCCGACCATAATGAAAAATGGTCAGACTGGCTCACCGGCGAGATTGCGGCGCTTGGCCTTGAAGTTCTCCCTGCCTCTGCGAACTTCCTGAGCATCCGCTTTCCCAACGTCGAGGGACGGCGGGCGGCGGACGCGGATGAATTTCTTATGAAGCGCGGACTGATTCTGCGTGGTATTGGCGCCTATGGCATGCCAGATTTTCTACGTCTGAGCGTTGGCACTGAAGAAGCAAACCGGCTCGTTGTTGAGACGCTGACCGAGTTTATGAGGGAGCACCCATGAGCGGGGATACGCATTTTGACCGGGTTGCTCTTATCGGTCTTGGGCTCATTGGATCCTCTCTCGGTCATGCCATGAAGCGCGCGGGGCTTGCATGCGAGATTGTTGGGTCTGCCCGTTCTGAAACAACCCGCGCTCGGTCTCTCGAGATTGGCTTTATCGACCGGGCGGAGGCACGTGCGGCTGATGCGGTTAAGGGTGCTGACCTGGTGGTGCTTTGCACACCCGTCGGCGCCGTTGGCGCTGTGGCGCAGGATATTGCGCCGCATCTTGCTGAAGGCGCCATCCTCACAGATGTGGGATCAGTGAAGGCGTCGCTGATTGATGATGTGGGACCTTACGTGCCTGAGGGTGTTCACTTCATTCCCGGACACCCGATTGCGGGGACTGAGCAGAGTGGTCCGGATGCAGGCTTTCCCGAACTCTTCGATGGGCGCTGGTGCATTCTAACGCCACTCGAAGACAGTGATCCCGATATGGTCGCTAAGCTTTCCCGCTTCTGGGAAGCCTGCGGCTCAAAGATCGATGTGATGGACGCCAAGCACCATGACCTGGTGCTTGCGATCACGAGCCATCTGCCGCATCTCATCGCCTACAATATTGTGGGGACTGCAGATGATTTGGAAGCCGTCACCAAGTCTGAAGTGATCAAATATTCGGCTGGTGGCTTTCGGGATTTCACGCGGCTCGCAGCATCTGACCCGACAATGTGGCGGGATGTTTGCCTCAACAATCGCGACGCTATTCTTGAAATGTTCGGACGCTTCTCAGAGGACCTTGCCGCCATGCAGCGGGCCATCCGCTGGGGTGACGGGGACGCTCTGTTTGATCTCTTCACCCGTACCCGGGACATTCGCCGTTCCATTGTGGATGCGGGTCAGGAGGTGGCGGCTCCGAACTTTGGTCGCGATCCACCCAAGGACGAGTAGGTTCTTTTGTGGTGCATTTTCGAACCACAAAGGTCTGCAACTTTTTTTGAAAAATGCTCTAATAAAGCGGCTCTAGCCGGGCAGCTGCGACTGGCCCTAGAAATAAAACACCGTCTTTCATGGCCACAGGCAAGCGAACACGGCCTGCTTCTTCTCCCTGCATGCTCGAAAGAGCCACCATGCCGGCGAAGGCGAGGCGGGCGCTTTGTTGGGAGACGACGTCGGCGCCAACCAGAGCGTCAATCAGCCCATCGAGATTTCCTACGCTGGTCTGGAAACGTCCTTCCAGACGCCCCAGGCTGTCCAGTTTGACTTCGCCCTGTCCGGTCATCTCAATCGGACCCCACTCAAGTTCGAATTCTGAGATCGCGAGTTTTGTGCCATTTGTGGCGGCATCGGGCAGAAAGGTGGCAAGCGCATCTGGAAAACCTGGCGGCAGGTCTGTGATGCGGGTCTGGGCTTCCAGATGCGCGATATTGCTTCCTGCCCAGGTGGTATCGCCAAGATTCACCCATGAGATGTCCTGGCCTTTCAGAGCGATGTCAAAGGCAGTGCCCGGCACTTCAGGCGCAGGACGACCGTGCAGTTGCAACCGTCCCGCCGCCGCGCCGCCTGCGAGAACGGGGCCGTCGTCCGTTTGTTGTGTTCTTGTGGCTGCGAGATTTTGAATGTCTGCGGAAAGACGTTGTTCCTCCCCACTTTCATCAATATAGCTCGCCCAGAACACGTCGGATGTCAGGTTGAGGGTGAACCTCTGCTCAGACCCATCGCGGGGTTCTGAATAGTGGACGCGCTGGGCGCCGGGGATATCGACAATGACATGGTTGAGTCTGTAAGCGAGTGTTTGCGCGCTCAGGCTGTCTGCTTCCCAGGTCCATGCGCGGGGTGCGTCCGGTGCGTCTATGCGGCCGCCTGCAACATCCACCTGTATCCGATAGGGATAGCCACCGGTCTCCAATTTGTCCCAGCTCACAGCAATCCCATTGGCCACCTGATCAGTCTGCCATTTCAGAATGGCGGCTTCAACACGGTTGGCAACACCGACCCACCAGAGCGAATAGGCGATGCCACCTACAGCAATGAGAGCGAATGGGAGAATCAGCGACCAGCGGATGTTTTTCATAGGTTCAGGCAAACGGCTCATAAGGACAATTACATCTCCGAAGCTGCTGCGCGGGCGCGGCTGCTTTTGGGGGAAGTGGGAAGACCTGATAGATTTCCCAGTGTTGAGGCAAACAGTTAAGCAAGCGTAGCGACATCATGCAGGATTTATGGGTATTTGGATATGGGTCGTTGATGTGGCGTCCTGGTTTTCCGTTTGTCGCGCGCTATGCTGCCCGCCTTCACGGCTACCACCGTTCTTTCTGCGTTTTTAGTCATGTCCATCGGGGAACCAAGGAACGTCCCGGGTTGGTTTTTGGTCTAGATCGCGGCGGGTCTTGTCGCGGTTTTGCCTATCAGGTTGCGCCAGAGAATGCAGAAGCCACGCGGCTCTATCTGCAAGAACGTGAACAGGTGACGAGCGTCTACCTTGATGTCACCAGGCCTTTGACCTTGTTGGATGGGCCGTTGCCCAAGGTTGAGGCACTGTGCTTCATTGTTGATCGGGAGCATGAACAGTATGCGCATAAGCTTGATTTTGACCGGCAGGTGGATCTGATTGCGCGTGGCGAGGGGCAGTCAGGAAAGAACCCTGAATATCTTCAGAGTACTGTCGAACATCTCCAGGAGATGCAGATCAGCGACCGGGGGTTGGAGACACTTTGGCGCGCTGTAGAGCGGCGTCTAGATCAATCGTCTCCGCGCCGGTAAATTTCGTCAGGCGACGCAGGGCTTTTCGCAGACCTTCTTCGCGGGCGGCGGTCAGGTTTACACCGTCTTCCAGCCAAAGGTCCTTCACTTCGACACGGCCTTCTTTGCGGTGCACTTTGACATCGGTCCGCCCTGTGAATTTCGGTCCTTCCAGTATCGGCAAGACGTAATAGCCATATTGTCGCTTCTTTTCGGGGACAAAAATTTCCACGCGATAGTCAAAGCCAAAAAGGCGTTCGGCGCGCTTTCTGTCGCGAACAACCGGATCAAAAGGGCTTAGCAGGCGAAGGCGCTTTGATGGCGCTTTCAGCGCGTCAAGTTCTTCTTCAATAGATGCGAACGCTACGGATTTCCGCCATGTTCCCTCAGCGCCTTCCACCTCAACAGGGATCAGGTCGCGCCCGGTATGTTTATTGACCCAATCGGCTGCCTGTTTGTTCGAGACGCTCGCCCAATAGGCGGCGATTTCTCCATGGGTCGCTGTGCCCAATCGTTTCAGCGCCTCGCGACATTTCCAGTCGATGGTCTGGGCGAGACTTGGTTTTTCTTCGCGGTGGCACCCTTCAATGCAGCGCTCGGTGAGATCATAGACTTTCTGAAAGCCTTCCCGTCGAACGATGGCCAGTTCTCCAGCCCGCCAAAGGTATTCCAGGGCTGTTTTTGAGGGCCCCCATCCCCACCATGCGCCCTGGCCTTTATCCTCAAAGTCTCGCGACATGAGGGGCCCTTCTTTCTTGATGCGGGCTTTTACCGCTTTCACGACTTTGGTGCCGTCAGGCCCCATTCGTTGCTGCCAGTTTGGATGGCTTAGGCGTTCTTTGGCGCGGGAAAACCGATGGCGCCAATAGGGATAAAATTCTGTGGGGATGAGGCAGGCGTCATGAGTCCAATGTTCGAAAAGTGTGCCGCGCTCTTCGTGAAGCTCCTTGAGATGTTTGTGGCGATATCCGTCTGCACGTGAGTGCAGAATCATATGGTGTGCCCGCTCGACGGTATTGATGCTGTCGAGCTGCACATATCCAAGCTGGCTTATGAGGTCTTGGAGCCTGTCTGCATTGAACGGGCCGGACTGTTTCTGGCCGAGCCCTTGCTTGTTCAGCAACAAGGATTTGGCATCGGCATTTGATATCTTGAGTGTCACGTCTTTGTCAGCCGCACCGTGAATATCCGCACTCGGTGCAGTTATCGCAGCCTTCCTGCCGGATCAGTGAGCGATCGCCGCAGCGTGGGCAACTGGCCCGCCTCGGTCTGTCTGTATCGCCTGCCACTTTTTGAAGCGCTTCTGAAATCGGGCGGCCCTCACTCTTGGTAATGAACCCTGTGTCGATCATGTGCTGTTCGATTACTTCACCAATGGCGGCCAGCAAGCTGGGAACATATCGTCCATCAACCCAGGCACCGCCGCGCGGGTCAAATACGGCCTTCAGTTCTTCGACCACAAAAGTGACATCGCCACCGCGCCTGAAGACCGCAGAGATCATCCGTGTCAGGGCAACGGTCCAGGCATAATGCTCCATGTTTTTTGAGTTGATGAAGATCTCAAAAGGACGCCTGCGATTGTCCTGCATTATGTCGTTCAACGTGATGTACATCGCGTGATCGCTTTCAGGCCATTGCAGTTTGTATGTGAAGCCGGGCAGTGCCGAATTACGCTCCAAGGGGGATGACATGTAGACGACACCCTCGTGTTCGATAGGGTCGAGAGAAGGTGTCGGTGCATCCAAGGGAAGAGCAGATTGGCTTTGTGTTTCTTTTTGCTCGGCTGGTTTTGTTGTGGAGAGGACCGAGCCGCGCACCTCGTTTGGTCGATAGGTGGTGCAGCCTTTCAGCCCCATATGATAGGCATCGCGGTAGACCGATTTGAAATCTTCAAAGCTCAGATCTTCCGGGCAGTTGATGGTTTTTGAGATCGAGCTGTCGATGTATTTTTGAACGCTGGCCTGAACCCTGACATGGTCCGAAGGGCTCAGACTTTCTGTCGTCACAAAAGTGTCTGGCAGCGCCGCGTCTTCCCCGAACTTTTCCCTATATTGAGCAACAGCATAATCGACAACCTTCTCTTCTTTCCGGGAACCGTCGGGCATCAGGACCTTGCGGGTATAGTCTAGGGCAAAGATTGGCTCGATGCCGCTAGAGACATTGCCAGCAAAGAGAGAAATCGTTCCTGTCGGCGCGATGGACGTGAGAAGCGCGTTTCGAATTCCCTTTTCCTCAATGGCTGCACGCATATCAGCATCGAGATGTTTGACGGTTTCGCCGGCAAGGAACGCTTCTTTGTCGAAAAGGGGGAACGCGCCTTTTTCTGCGGCAAGATCTGTTGAGGCAAGATAGGCGGCTCGCTGAAGCGCCTGCATCCAGGTCTCAATGAGTTCAAGGCTTTCATCGCTGCCATAGCGCTCGCCACACATGACGAGCGCATCAGCAAGGCCAGTGACGCCGAGGCCAATGCGCCGCTTGGCTTTGGCTTCATGTTCCTGTTGAGGCAAGGGAAAGCGTGAAATGTCGATGACATTGTCCATGGCGCGCACAGCGGTGCGGACCAAGCCCTCCAGCTCTGCCAAATCAATTTTGGCGTCTGGGCCGAACGGATTTTTGACCAATCGCGCAAGGTTGATCGACCCCAAGAGACAGGCGCCATAGGGTGGAAGGGGTTGCTCGCCACAGGGATTGGTGGCGTGAATGGTTTCGCAATAGGCGAGATTGTTTTGTTTGTTGATGCGATCAATGAAAATGACACCGGGCTCCGCATAGGCGTAGGTGGCCTCCATGATCTTGTCCCATAGCGCCCGAGCTTTGATTATTTTGTAGGTTTTGCCGTCGAAGACGAGCGGCCAGTCAGCATCGGCTGCGACCGCCTCCATAAAGGGATCTGTCACGAGCACGGACAGATTGAACATGGTCAGCCGACCAGCTTCCTGTTTTGCCTCAATAAAGTCTTCAATGTCTGGATGATTGCACACCATGGTTGCCATCATGGCGCCGCGTCTTGATCCTGCAGACATGATGGTCTGGCACATGGCGTTCCAGACATCCATAAAGCTCAATGGGCCGGATGCATCTGCCCCCACGCCTTTTACTTCGGCGCCTTTGGGCCGTAAGGTGGAGAAGTCGTACCCTATGCCACCGCCTTGCTGCATGGTGAGCGCGGCTTCCTTCAGCGCCTCGAATATGCCTGCCATGTCATCGGGTACATCGCCCATGACAAAACAATTGAAGAGCGTGACCGAGCGCCCAGTGCCGGCACCGGCAATGACGCGGCCGGCGGGCAAAAACTGAAATCCCTCTAAAGCTTGTTTGAACTCTGTTTCCCACCTTGGCTGGTCTGCAGGCGCTTCCGCCTCAGCCAGTGCCTGTGCAATGCGGGTCCAGGTTGCTTCAACCGTCTCATCCGCGGGCAGCATGTCTGACCCGCTGAAGCGATATTTCATTTGCCATATCTGGTCGGCAATAGGGATCAGGGTGTTGGGCTGCGTCATTGAAAGCTATCCGGATGTAGGCAGGTAGATTGAGGGACCCTGATCTTGATCTGGATCATCCGGCCCGTCAAACAAATGTTCCATTTATGTTCTTTTGATGGCCTCGGAGCTTCAAGGGAACCACTACTCACCCAATGAACAATGGCCCGAGAAGGTTAATCCTTGCTGACCTCTGCGGCAGCGGCCTGCCTCGCGGCTTCGGGGTCAAAACCGGCTTCCAGCAGCAATTTGTCAGTCGCGGTCTCAATCCGGGTCTCGAGCTCTTTCATGAACTCCGGGCGTTTCAGTCCTGGTGCGATGGGCGGCAAAAATTCGATCACGATGGTGCCGGGTTTGCGTTCGAGCTTCCGTCGTGGCCAAAACAGGCCTGAATTGAGTGCGACAGGGACGCAGGGAACATCGAGATGGCTATAGAGGCCCGCTACGCCCGGCATGTAAGGATTGCGGGCACCTGGGGCGGCTCTGGTGCCTTCTGGGAAGATGATCAGGTGTCTGTCTTCTTCGGCTGCTGCTGCAGCCTGGCGCAGCATCTTTCTGAGCGCTTTAGGGCCATCTGAGCGCCTGATGGCAATCATCCGTGCTTTTTGCACATACCAGCCATAGAGGGGGATGTAGAGCAGCTCTTGTTTCAAAACGAGGGCCGGGTGTTCAACAATAGCGATCAGGCTCACCGTCTCCCACATCGATTGATGCTTTGAGGCGACCACGCAGGCTGTGTCAGGAATGTTTTCCAATCCCCTCACTTCGTAGCTGGTGCCCGCAATTATTCTGAGAAGCCACATGTTCCAGCGACCGACAGACCGTATCAGCCAGACCGCGTAACTTGATGGGCCCAGGAGAAGTGGCAGGCCGAGCAGGCCAGCTATGACAGAGGTGCTGTAAAACAGGAGGTTGAAGAGAATGGATCGAAATAAGAGCAAGTGAGGGTCCCCTTCCGGCCAGAACAGCTGGTATCAGGCGCCCCATCAGTAATCACACTTCCTCCAGGCCACCTAATCGCACCAGCGTTAGCAGAAATTTGGAGTATTCCGCAATGAGGAGACGGCTTGTGCCGGAATATCGCCACCAATCGTCCAAGCGCACCTCGTCATGGAACACCGGATGACCCTGCAGGTCTATGGTGGGCATTGCATGGCTGAGTTCGCGCAGTGCGCGCGGCATGTGATAGGCACTGGTGACAACCAGCAGACTTTGGAAGCCATTGGCCTCCGCCCAGGAGGCAGTTTCAGCCGCATTGCCAATTGTGTCTTTGGCCTTCCAATCAATGTCCACACAGCAGTCAAACAGGGCTTTATCGGGGCTCAGAAGGTCGCTGAGCTTCTCTTTTGTCACCTCCGGGTGAACCCCTGAAACGAGGAGACGGGTCCCTCTGCCGCTTGTTAGAAGGTCCATGGCGGCCTCAATGCGTTCAGAGCCACCGGTCAGCACCACGATGGCGTCCGCTGTAGGCTGGGGGCCTTCCCGGTCGGATTCAGGAATTTCGCTCAGAAACCAAAGAAAACCGACCGCATATCCAAGCGCCAAGACCGTCAGACTGGTCAGGCCTAACCTAAGTCGTCGGGGTAGTTTTCCCCAGATGGACTTGAGGGTTGCGTACATTACCGCCGGTCGCTCATATTCCCAGGAAATGACAGTTTAGCATGAGGATAAGCGCAACACCGCCAATTTGCGGCGAACTTTAGTCTTTCAGCTGGTCGCATTTTCGAACCACAAAAGTTGCAGACTTTTGTTGAAAACGCTCTAGATCATTCTGCCTAGAACGCGAAGGACCGTCATTCGGGCCGCAAGTGTGGTTGTGAGGGCCACACTTGCCGGAACCAGCAGGAGCCAGGGATAGTCGCTGAGCATAAGACCTGGAACTGGCAGCAGGAAGGCCCCGCCTTCAGAGCCTAGCCAGGTAATGGCGAGAAAGGTGAGGATGGCGGCGGCAAGACCGCTCGCTCCGCCTCGCAGACCCAGTTGCAAGAAGTGTCTCTGGACCTCGTTTGCGACAAATTCGTCGGGTGCGCCGACCAGATGCAGGACTTCAACACTTTCGTGATTCGCGGCAAGGCTCGCCCGCGTGGCGAAGACGACGATGGCCACGGTGGTGAGCGTTATCAGGGTGAGAATGCCGATGGAGAGCCAGACCGCGGAACGCGCCGCTGCCAGTAGCTCGCTGAGCCATTGTCTGTGTGTATCGAGTTCAATTCCGGGAGCCGCCGCCGCGAGACGTTCGGCGAGGCGGCTCATATCAACATTTGCGCCCGGGCTGAGTTCCACATCAATGAGAGAGGGGAGTGGCAGGTCTTCGCTCTCGGTCGTTTCCCCCAACCAGGGGTCGAGAAGCGCTCGAATATCCTCTTCTGATAATGCGCTCGCCCGCTCTATTCCCTCGACATCATCAAGCACAGCCAGGGCGGCGCTGATCTGATCCTCCGTTGCGATCTCTGCGTGAGGCTTGACCTGGATGGTGAGCGAACCTTCCAGCTGGGCGGTCCAGTCATTGGCGGACCGGGTGACTGTTACCATGGCGCCAAATGCCAGGCAGGCGAGGTAGGACATAGCGGCGATCACAAGCACCAAGGTGGCACCCGTCACGTCTGCTGGTGGCATGATGCCGCTGCGCGGCGTCCGGCCGACAATCAGCGCCATCCAGTTTGATACGGGACTCAGGCTGACTTTGTCGCTTGTGTCAGCGTCAGTCACGATAGGTCAGCTCCCCATTTTGAATGATGAGCTCTGGGGCGTGGCTTGCATCTACAAGGGCGCGGTCATGGGTGGCGATTAGAACCGACGTGCCCAGGCGATTTAGCTCGATAAAGAGACGCAACAGCCGCTGACCCATTTCTGGATCAACATTGCCGGTTGGTTCATCGGCAAGCAGCAATGCTGGTCGTCCCACAACCGCGCGCGCGATGGCGGCGCGCTGCTGTTCACCGCCTGAGAGGGTGGAGGGGCGCGCCTGCATGCGGTCGCCTAGCCCTACCCAGGTGAGGAGCTCTTCTACATCGTCGCGATACTCTGATTCATTGCGCCCCGTGACCTTCAGCGGCAGGGCAACGTTCTCATAGGTTGTGAGATGTTCCAGGAGGCGGAACTCCTGAAACACGACGCCGATGCGTCTGCGGAGGCCAGGCAGTTCTGCGCGTGATGTGGTTGCCACGTCATGCCCGAACATGGAGATCAGACCGCGTGATGGCTTATGGGCAAGAAACATCAGTTTCAACAGAGAGGTTTTTCCGGCGCCGGATGGTCCGGTGAGGAAATGTAACGATCCGGGCTCCAAATGGAAGGAGACGTCCCGCAAAATCTCCGGGCCCATTCCATAACGCATCCCGACATTTTCAAACCGCACCATTTACGCTGCTCTTCTTCGCTTTGCTGTTACAAACATTGGCACAAAATATCGTCTTTCGCCGTGGGATTAACTCAGCCTTAACCACGATTACGCGTTTAATAGTCGGCGCAAGCCAGCCTTGCACGGAAAATCGCTCGACGCTGGATGCTTGAGGGTTTCTACCGCGGGTTTCGAGGGTGTTTTCCATTGCTCGCTTGAGTTGCTGGGTTGGCCTGTGCAAAGTGATGTCAATCAAACTTGATTCAGAAAAGACCTGATTCGTATGATTATTTCCTGCCCATCCTGCACGACCAAGTACCAAGTAGAGGCGGCTGGCTTCATGCCAAAGGGCCGTAAGGTGCGCTGTGCAAAATGCGGGGAAACTTGGCATCAGGATCCGCCCAAAGACATTCCGAAAACACTGGATGAAACTGATGAGGTGCCGGTCGAGGCCAAAGAAGCTGCACCCCCTCCTCCGGCAAAGGAGGTTGTCGCGCCTGCTCAGAAAGCTGCTCCGGCCAGCGCTGGATCGGCGGCAGTTGCCGCACGGCGGATGGCAGCTTTTCGCAAAACGCTGACGCGCTGGCGCATGGGGCAGGTTGTCGGCTTTGCAGGGCTGGGCTTGTTTGTTGGGCTCACACTCCTTGCGCTCTACAGCTTCAAGGATGAGCTTGTTGCGGCTTGGCCAGCGACGGCCTCGCTCTATGCGGTGCTTAATGAGCCGGTAAATCCGCAGCGCATGGAATTTCAAAACGTCGCCTATGAGCATCAATATGAGAATGGTCTGCCCGTTCTCTCGATCACTGGCGAAGTGGTTAATGTGGGCGATGCCCGTCTCTCCGTCCCCCGTGTCCGTGTGGGCTTGCGGGATGAAGGGCAGAATGAACTCTATGCCTGGACTTTTGCGTTGCCGGAGCCAGCGCTTGAGCCAAGTGAGACAGCAGAATTCGTGACACGCCTGTCGAGCCCTCCCATTGATGCGCGGGATCTCGAAATTCGGTTCCTAGATCAAATAGACGAAATGAACCCCTGACCGGGCTTAGGTTTTTCCGCGCTTCAGAAACGGCGTAGTAGACGTTCCAGATATTCTAATTCTTGTTCCGGGCGCCCTAGCTCGGCTGCACGTTTGCGCAGCTCTTGCAGAATTTGGCGGGCGCGTTGGAGATCCAACTCGTCTGGCAGCTTTACTGAATCTGAATTGCTGGTTCCATTCGAGGTCAAAGGGCGTCCCAGCGGATCGGTCTGATCACCGCCTGCGTTCACACCGCTCTGCTCTCCTCCTGATCCCATGGAGTCAAACATGGCGTCGGCGAGCGCTTGCGCGCCGGAGCGAAGTTGGTCGATGGCCTGCCCTTGCGAGCCTGCCGCTGAGTCGGGTCTTCCCTGTGAGAGGCGATCTTCGGCTCTTTGCATAGAGCGCGCGGCCTGCTCCAATTCGCCCGGTACTGGTTGGCCGTTCTCACCGAGCTGACCCATCAGATCTTCGAGGCGTTGTCTGAGTCCATCTTGTTGGCCTTGTAGGTTCTCAAGCGGTGGCCCGCCGGTTTGGCCCTGATTGCCGCTTTCGCCTTCACCTGATCCTGCTGTTGCACCCTGTCCGTGCTGGAATGTTTCATCCATGAGACTGCGTTGCTCAGAGATGATGTCGCCCATTTCCCCGATGGCATCAGCGAGTTCAGATTCTCCAGGTGTCGGCTGTTGTTGTTCGTCAGTGTTAAGATTTTCCAAAATTTCATCAAGCTGTGAAAGCAGGTCCTGGGCCTGATCGCGCGCGCCGGTCTTTGCGAGGTCGCCAATGGAGTCCAGCATTTTTTCGAGATCAGAGCGTTCCATCCTCTGGCCGTCGCCTGGTGGTTGCCGTTGCGGATCAATTTCTGCTGTGGCTTTTCCGGCGAGTTCGTCCAAATAGCGAGAAAGTGCCGATTTAAGCTCCTGCATGAGTTGCTCGATCTCATTTGGCGATGCGCCCTCGGCAAGCGCCTGGGCTAGTGCTTCTCGGGCAGCCCGTAGATCGCGCTCCGCCATCGAAAGATCCCCATCTTCGATATGGAGGGCGAGGTCCCACAGGAGTTTGGACACGCCAGCCAGATCTCCTGGGCGCCTAGCGTTGACCAAACGCCAATAGGCCGCGCGCAAACCCAGATAGACGGAGCTGTCGTCGATATATTTTTCGCCTTCAAGCGCAAAGGCGTTGAGGAAGCCCGCAACGCTTCCTCTGTTTAGAGGCGACATGGCGAGCCGTTGGCGCTGTTCCACCAGGGCGGAAGCAAGAGGTTTGGTGAACTGTCTGGTGGGTAATGCCATGGTGATGGTGCGGCTTGCGCTTGTTTGCCCAGCATCATCGCTCACGACCAGAGAGAGCATCACGGGCAGACCCGCCCAGGGATGCGACAACAGATCCTTGTAGGCCGTGTTGGTTGCGTCTTTTGGACGAATGCCAGGCAGGGGCAGGTCGATCTGGGTGGCGACTTTTTCGGCAACAAATCCATCAATGAGTGGGCTGAACCCGTCGCGTGTGGGCGGTTCATCGCCGAGCTGAAAGATTTTCTTGTCTTCCAGAACGAAAATCGGATCGAGCTCCAAGTCCATTTTCAGATCAACGACGCCGTAATCATCGATGACTTCGTAGATCAGTTTGAGCGTTCTTCTGGTGGTCGCGCTGGCTTCTACCAGCCGCACAAACGGTGCTTCGTCGGGTGTGACTGTGATTGGCCAGGTTCCCTGGTCGCGGCCGCTCTGGGTGATGGCAAGGGTGCTATCTGCCTCTACGATAGCGCTGGATTCGTAGGCATGCCCGCCCCGTTGCTCGTTTTCTTTGAGAGCAAGCGTTTCTGCTCCCAGCGTCACCTGCGGTCGGCTTCCACCGAAGATGTTTGCGGTGATTTCGCTGCCTTCAGGTACTTCCAGCGCGCCTGTGGTGGTTTGGGTCAGAAAGATGGGGGCCCGGCCTGTATAGTCTGGTGGGGTGATCCAGGCATCGACCTGGCCTACGGAGCCCGTTCCAGTAAAGCCCGGGAAAAAACCTTGAGCCAAGCGGCCACCGGCAAGAGGACCCGCGATTGCAAAAGCGGCGACCAGGCAGACGACCAAAGCGCTACGAAGGGCGAACGGGTCATGGGCTGCAAGGCCCGGTGAGGGCCACTTTGCGCGCAAGGCAGCAAGTCTCTCCTTCAGCCATTGTCTGTGTGCAGCCCATAGCTGGTCGCTGCCTGTTCCCTCCGCGGCCCGATCCTCATAGGTGGATAGGGGCCTGTGCGGGAGATTATTCATTTCCTCCAGACGGCGGAGACCATCGGCCCGCGTTGGAATTTCTGACCAGCCAAGGTCTCGGAAAAGCAGGTATCCGGCGGCACCAAGGGTTGTAAGCAAAGCGGCCCAAGCTGGGATGAGAGACCAGGTTTCGAAGGTGCCGACAAGGGCAAGGGTTGCATATGCACCCAGCACCCCAACCGGCGGCCAGATTGCTGGCCACGCCCTCTCCCACCAAAGTGATGCGCGCGTGATCTCAACCCGCGCTGCCACCGACGATGGCAGTGCCGCGTTTGATGGTTTCCCATCGGGTGTCTCGTTTGATGTTTCCGTCTGCGCCAAGCGGATCCCGTCTTCTTCTCAGATGCGGGAGAGATCACCCGCTAGTTTGTGAGCCAGTCAGGCAGTCTATCCTGTTCCAGCATTGCGTCATAACTTGGACGGGCCCGGATCACGGTGAATTGTGATCCATTCACCATCACTTCAGGCACCAACGGCCTTGTATTGTAGGTGGAGGCCTGAACAGCGCCATAGGCACCCGCTGACAGGACCGCTAGCAGATCACCGGGTTTTTGGGCACTTAAAGGCCGCCCTTTGGCGAAAAAGTCTCCGGTTTCGCAGATTGGTCCCACTATATCGTAGGTAATCCGGGGCTCGCCGGGGGCCGTTTCGGTGACGGGCTGGATATCGTGATAGGCGTCATAGAGCGTTGGCCGAATGAGGTCATTCATGGCGCCATCGATGATGAGGAACGACCTGTCCTCTCCATGTTTCTCAAAGATGACATTAACGACAAGAATGCCGGCATTCCCGGCGATCATGCGTCCAGGTTCAAACATGAGCTGACAGTCGAGATGCCCGACAGTCCGCTTCACCATCGCCGCATAGTCGACCGGTGGAGGGGGCACATCATTCGTTCCGCGATAGGGAATGCCAAGACCGCCACCAAGGTCCAACCGTGTAATGTCGTGGCCGACACCACGTAGTTCCTCAACCATCGTCGCAACACGGGTAAAGGCTTCTTCAAACGGCGCAAGATCTGTTAGCTGGCTGCCAATATGCACATCGACGCCTGCGACCTTGATCCCCGGCAGTTCTGCGGCGCGAGCGTAGACGCGCGGCGCCTGTAGCCAGGAAATACCGAATTTGTTCTCGGCTTTGCCGGTCGTGATCTTCTCGTGGGTTTTGGCATCCACGTCTGGATTGACACGCAGCGCGATGGCTGCCTCTTTTCCCATGCCGCTGGCTATTTGCGACAAGAGTTCGAGTTCAGGCTCCGATTCCACGTTGAACTGATGGATGCCGGTTTCAAGCGCGAAGGCGAGCTCTTGAGCTTGCTTGCCGACGCCGGAGAAAACGATCCGCTCCGGTGGAATGTCAGCAGCCAGTGCCCGACGTAGCTCACCCTCTGACACAATGTCTGCACCGGAGCCCAGGTCGCCAAGGGTTTTGATCACTGCGAGGTTTGAGTTTGCTTTCACGGAGTAGCAGACAAGCGTATCCGTGCCTTCAAAAGCCTCTGCGAAGACACGGTAGTGCCGCTCGAGTGTGGCTGTTGAATAGCAGTAAAAGGGCGTGCCGACTTCGGCTGCAATGTCCTTCAGGGGTACATCCTCGGCGTGGAGGGTCCCGTCTTTGTATTGAAAGTGGTGCAAAGACTTACTCGCTTATGAGGGCTGACCTGGCTCGCTTAAGAAAAGAGACCTGGGTCCCTTAATGTCATCGCATTTTCGAACCGCAAAAGTCTGCAACTTTTGGCTCGAAATTGCTTTAGTCCGTCTGCTCTTGTTCTGTTGGCTGCGGTTTTAGCGGCGGGCCTTTGACGCCACAGGCGGCCAGACCGAAACTCGCGACAAGCGTTATCGTCAGGATGGTTCGGATCATTTTGTTTCTCCTTTTGCCGCGAGAACTTTCCGCCAGCGGTTTGCCTCTGCTCTTACGTTTGAGGGGGCTGTCCCGCCAAGGCTGGTGCGACTTGCGACGGAACTCTCAACACTTAATACAGAGTATATGTCATTTGTGATGGCCGGATCGACCGCCTGCATCTCTTCCACGGTCAATTCATGCAGGTCGATACCCTTGTCTTCCGCCTTAGAGACAAGGGAGCCGGTGACATGGTGTGCTTGCCGGAAAGGCAAGTCTGCAACCCGCACCAGCCAATCGGCGAGATCTGTTGCTGTGGAAAACCCGCCACCGGCGGCTTTCGCCATCGCCTCTTTGTTCGCTGTCAGGGAGCTTGCCATGGCCGTCATGGCTGCTAAGCAAAGTGACAGTGCGTCAAGGGCATCGAACAATGCCTCCTTGTCTTCCTGCATGTCCTTTGAGTAGGCGAGGGGTAGACCTTTCATCACAATGCTGAGTGATGTGAAGGCGGCAATCACCCGACCGGACTTTGCACGCACAAGTTCTGCTGCATCTGGGTTGCGTTTCTGCGGCATGATGGAGGAGCCAGTCGTCAGGCTGTCGGGCAGGTCGATGAACTTGAAACCTGCGGACATCCAGACAACGATCTCCTCGGCAAAACGCGAGAGGTGCGTTGCCGTAATGGCCGCGGCCGCCAGCGTTTCGAGCGCAAAATCCCGATCCGACACGCTGTCGAGGGAATTTCTCGTGGGGCCATCAAAACCCAATGCCGCCGCTGTCTGCTCTCGGTTGATGGGGAAAGACGTGCCTGCCAGCGCAGCTGAGCCGAGCGGGCTTTGGTTCAGCCGCTTCCGGGCGTCTGCAAACCGGCCTCTGTCCCGCGCCAACATCTCCACATAAGCCAAACAGTGGTGGCCAAACGTCACCGGCTGGGCGGTCTGCAGGTGCGTGAAGCCCGGCATGACTGTATCTGCATGGACTTCAGCCTGGGTGACAAAAGCGTCCTGAAGAGCCGCGAGTTGGGTGTCCAGATGATCGATGGTGTCGCGCACATAGAGTTTGAAGTCTGTTGCGACCTGGTCATTCCGCGAGCGTGCTGTATGCAGCCGCCCAGCGGCGGGGCCCACGAGCTCTGACAGGCGGTTTTCCACATTCATATGAATGTCTTCTAGTGAACGGGAGAAAGTGAATTGACCAGCGTCAATGTCTCGCGCGATTGTGTTGAGGCCTGCGATGATTTGATCTGCGTCGCCCTTTGAAATAATACCCTTGTCTGCCAACATAGCGCAGTGAGCCTTCGAGCCTCGGATGTCCTGGGCCGCGAGCCGTTGGTCGAACCCGATGGAGGCGTTGATTTCCTCCATAATTTCATCAGGGCCATCGCCGAACCGGCCGCCCCACATTTTATTGCTCATCGTTCTCGCTCCGGCGCTTGGTCCGGGGTGGTGGCGGGCAAGGAGAGAAGTACCATGCGTCACCAAAGTCCGGTTTATCTCGCTGTCGCCGCTCTGGCGACTGCACTTGTCATTGCGGGCATATACGTGACTTTTTGGGGAGAAAGCAATGTTGAGGGTGGAAATTCGGCTGAAATTCCAAATAGCGGCCTTGAGGCCTTTGCTGTCGGCGAGATGGCCAATTTCGCTGTTTTTGCGGTTCCGGAGCGCCCCGACCCGGTTCAGTTCGTGGATGGCGAGGGACAAAGCCGGTCTTTTGATGATTGGAAAGGCAAGGTTGTCCTGGTCAATTTGTGGGCGACCTGGTGCGGACCCTGTCGCCACGAGATGCCCGCTTTGGACCGTTTGCAGGCTGAGCTTGGCGGTGAAGACTTCGAAGTGCTTGCAGTCAGCCTTGACCGCTCTGGGCTTGATCTGCCCCGAGCATTCTATTCCGAGCACAATATTGTGCATCTGGGGCTCTACAATGATGCAAGCGCGCGCATCGGTGTCGCGCTGGGCGTTTTTGGCATACCCACGACGGTCCTGTTGGATCGCGAGGGGCGCCTGATCGGGCGGCTTGTGGGACCTGCTGAGTGGGATGCACCGGATGCGGTGGCGCTCATGAAGGCCGCGATTGGTGAGTCCAATTGATCTTTCGTTCTGTTTTATAGGTATTGAGATGGCACGCCGGAATCCGTTGTTATCAGTCCTAAGATGTAGTCAACAGACCCGCTGGCTTTTGTAAGTGGAAGGGCAGTTGCATGCAGGGTCTGGTGTTCTTTCTGTGGTGTAGTGCGTTGGGCACAGATGAATAAGGGACTTTCGCCGTCATAGACGGCCTGACAGGCCTGTTGCCAACGATCGATGATTTCCGTGCGCACATTCGTTCCCAGGTCCTTGCCGAAATCGTCCAGATATCGCCCAGTTCTGTTTTCACCAACAAAGTCAGTCACAAAAGTTCCAAACAAGCGGACTTTGAAACGAGTGGGTTGGCCGCCTTCGACTTCAAGCAGGCTGATCATGGGCAGCAGGCGGGGCACTTCGATGGGATCAATGGCGGAGCGCAGGGGGATGGCTGTGTCGCCGCGCTTCGATGTCCAGTATTTGAAGAGTGCTTCCGTGTGTTTATGTGTTGGCCTAGAAGGTGTCTGCCAGCTGTTCAGCGGTTCGTTTACCAACTTTGGATTTGCCCTGGCACCAAAACTGTTCATCCCGCCCTGCCGCTTTTGCCCCGCACCGGCGCAGACTTGGTGCGCCCTGGTTCAATCTTGACTGGGTTTTGTTAACGATTGGTGAGGGCGCCGTTTTATTTAGCGGGTCGGGACCGGCGCGTCGCCCGTATAGTCGTAAAAGCCTCTTTTGGTTTTGCGACCGAGCCAGCCGGCTTCAACATACTTCACCAGAAGCGGGCAGGGACGATATTTTGTATCCGCAAGGCCGTCATAGAGGACCTGCATAATGGCGAGGCAGGTGTCCAGGCCGATGAAATCTGCCAGCTGAAACGGACCCATGCGATGGTTGGCGCCGAGGTGCATGGCTTTGTCGATGCCTTCGACGGTGCCAACGCCTTCATAGAGCGTGTAGACGGCTTCGTTGATCATGGGTACCAGGATGCGGTTTACGATGAAAGCCGGAAAATCTTCAGCTGTGGATGATTGTTTGCCCAGGCGTTCAACCAGGCTGTGCATTGCTTCGAAGGTTTCGTCATCAGTTGCGATGCCCCGTACCAATTCAACCAGCTCCATTACGGGAACCGGGTTCATGAAATGGACACCCATGAAACGTTCTGGACGGTCCGTTGCTGCTGCAAGTCGAGTGATGGAGATGGAGGAGGTGTTGGTCGCAAGATAAGTATGATCTGCCAGGTGCGGTGTCACGTTTTCAAAGATCTTGCTCTTGACCTCTTCCTTCTCTGTGGCTGACTCAATGATCAAGTCGGCGGTGCCAACTTCTTCAAGGGTGACGGCTGCGCTGATGCGGTCGAGGGCGGTCTCGCGTTGTTCTTCGCTGATGCGTCCGCTGGAAATCTGACGGGTCATGTTGCCGGTGATGGTTGCGATACCAGAATTGATCCGATCAGACGACACATCGTGCAGAAGAATGTCGTGGCCTGCGAGTGCACAGACATGGGCAATGCCATTGCCCATCTGGCCCGCCCCGATAACAGCGATTTTTTGAATGGTCATGATACCCTTACTCTCAAGCCCGGTATTTCACTTGGCAACCAGCCTAGTGGCTTTTTTGGGTGGACGGAATCAAAACCGAACGCGGTGGTGCAGGGTTAATGCAAAAACGGCGCCGCTGGTCTCCCAGGGCGCCGTTCTTAAGATCTGTGTGGTCTGTTCAGAGGCCGATTTTGCCAAGTTCTTCTTCAAGCTCTGGAACAGCAGTGAAGAGGTCGGCAACAAGACCATAGTCCGCGACCTGGAAGATCGGGGCTTCTTCGTCTTTGTTGATCGCGACGATCACCTTGCTGTCTTTCATGCCTGCCAGATGCTGGATCGCACCGGATATGCCGACGGCGATGTAAAGCTCTGGGGCCACAACCTTACCGGTTTGTCCGACTTGATAATCGTTTGGCACAAAGCCCGCATCTACAGCTGCGCGTGAGGCGCCAACGCCTGCGCCCAGCTTGTCAGCGATTTTCTCAAGCATTGGGAAGTTGTCGCCTGACTGCATGCCACGACCACCGGAGATGATAATCTTAGCAGCTGTCAGCTCTGGGCGGTCCGACACTGTGAGCTCTTCACTTACATATTCAGACAGACCAGGATTTTCGGAAGACGCATCTTCAACAGAAGCTGACCCTCCATCACCAGCTGCAGCAAACGCTGTCGTGCGAACCGTGAAGACCTTCTTTGCATCGGAAGACTTCACTGTCTGGATTGCGTTGCCTGCGTAGATCGGACGCTCGAACGTATTGGCGTCGATCACTGCCGTGATTTCGGAAATCTGCATCACGTCGAGCAGTGCAGCGATGCGCGGGGCAACGTTCTTGCCGCGGGTCGTGGCAGGTGCCAGGATCGCATCGTAGTCGCCTGCAAGGCTGACAACAAGAGCGGCAATCGGTTCTGCCAACCCATGGTCATACTGAGTGTCGTCGGCCTTGATGACTTTGGCAACGCCGTCGATTTTTGCGGCCGCTTCCGCGGCGGCACCACAATTTGCGCCTGCAACCAGTACATGCACGTCACCGCCAAGGGCGACAGCAGCGGTTACCGTCTTCGCTGTCGCGTCAGACAGCGCGTCATTTGTGTGTTCTGCGATTACAAGATTGGTCATCCGATCACTCCTGCTTCTTTGAGCTTGGCGACCAGTTCAGCGGCCGATTCCACTTTGATGCCAGCCTGGCGTTCTGCAGGTTCTGTTACTTTCAGAACTTCGAGGCGCGGGCTTACGTCAACGCCTGTGTCAGCGATTGCTTTCTCATCAATCGGCTTCTTCTTTGCTTTCATGATGTTTGGGAGCGATGCGTAGCGTGGCTCATTGAGGCGCAGGTCGCAGGTCACAATGGCAGGTGCGTTCAGGCGAACAGTCTGCAGGCCGCCGTCGATTTCGCGTGTGACATTGATTTTGTCGCCGTCGAGTTCGATTTTGGATGCGAACGTGCCCTGCGGCCACCCCAGAAGGGCGGCGAGCATTTGACCGGTCTGATTGCTGTCATCGTCGATGGATTGTTTACCAACGATAACGAGGCCAGGCTGTTCTTCGTCGACGATGGATTTAAGGATCTTGGCAACGCCAAGCGGCTCAACTTCATCATCTGTTTTGACGAGAATTCCGCGATCTGCGCCCATAGCAAGCGCTGTACGGATGGTTTCCTGTGCCTGCTGAGGGCCTATAGAGACCACAACGACTTCCGTCGCTGTGCCGGCTTCTTTGAGGCGAACCGCTTCTTCGACAGAAATCTCGTCGAATGGGTTCATGGACATTTTCACGTTAGCGAGTTCGACACCCGTCTGATCCGATTTGACCCGGATTTTGACGTTGTAGTCGACCACTCGCTTGACGGGAACGAGCACTTTCATTGAGGTGAACTCCTGCGCGTTGCCTGGCGTTTGCCTCAAGACTTTCCGTCGGTCTCAAGGTTTGGGCGCTGGCCTAAAAAATTGACGGTCTCACTCAACCGGCGTGCGTCCAGTGCGATGCACTGCATTTACGTCTCTCCGGCGGAGGAAACCTGCTGTTTCTGGCGACTTTGGATGTCGCCTTCTTTGCGGTGCGGCAACCTAGTCCGAGGCCTCGGGACTGTCAATTGGCGGTCGCGCGCCCAAACGCGGCATCTGGCAACTACATGAAAATATTATTGTTTTTTACTTTGTTACACTGGCAATTTCAGAAAAACACAAAGAACTTCTGAATATTACCTGGCGGTGGTAGATTAATGCACCTTGTGGCGCGACTCGACCGACGGAGACGTTTTGTCATAGCGCCAGCTTCTGGGAGGACGCTATGGGTGCTTTGGCGCATGATTTGGAGGGGGCCTTGTCGCCCCGTCTTGAGGAAGAGCTTCAGCGGTTACAGCCAGTGGACTATCGCTTGGCGGCCTTGTTGCTCATCGGTGGCGGCGGGGAAGCTCATCAGATTGCTTATGCGACCAAGCTGTTTTGCGAGATGACAGGTTATGAGGGGCCTGATCTTGTTGGTCACCCCGTTGGCTGGCTTTCGGGTCCAGAAACTGACCCGGTTACCCTGTCGGACTTCCAGGCAGCTCTCAATAGTGAAGAAGCGATAGAGCTCGATATGCTTGCTTACACTAAAGCAGGTGTTTCCTTCTGGGGGCATCTCCAGGTTCAGCCGGTCCAACGGTCAGATGGGGTGACCGAAGGGTTTGCGATCTATCTCACCCATGGCGAGAAAACACGGGCGAGCTATCTCAGTGAGGTTTGGCAGAAGATTGAAGACGCCTGGTCCGACGACCGCCGGGACGCCGAATAATCACCAACCAACATGATCAGCGGTTGGCGCCGGGAGTCCAAAGCACATCTGCGCGACCTTTTTCGTTGCACCAGCGGGCTGCAACGAACAGATAATCTGACAGTCGATTAAGATATTTCAGTACCGCGTCGCTGACTTTGCCGGGCTCTGCCTCGCCAAGCGCGACGCAAAGCCGCTCTGCCCGCCGTGACACAGTCCTTGCGTGATGCAGGTGGGCGGCGAGAGGCGTGCCTCCTGGCAGAATAAATGAATTCAAAGGCTCCAGATCACCATTCAGGCGATCAATCTCGGTTTCCAACCAATCAACCTGCGTATCCGTCACGCGCAGCGGCTCATAGTCGAGGGGCTCATCGCTTTCTGGGAAGCACAGGTCTGCACCAAGATCGAAGAGATCATTTTGAATGCGGCTGAGCGCGGTGTCGATCTCCGGCGTGTTACCGGCATGCAGCCGCGCCACGCCAAGTACCGAATTTACTTCATCAGTGGTGCCATAGGTTTCGACGCGGACGTTATGCTTTGCGACACGGTCACCGGTGCCCAGGGCGGTCATACCCTTATCGCCTGTGCGGGTATAGATTTTGTTCAGAACAACCATATGGCTGTTCTAGCGTAATCAGTCAGGCCTTGCCATAGGGAAGCATGCGTTTGAGGACCGTGTCTTTCTGCACAAAATGGTGGTTGAGCGCGGCCCCCAGATGTAGCAGAATCAAAGCGATGAGGAGCATGGCATTGATCTCATGCAATTCATGGAAGACGCTGTGGAGGCTTTCGTTCGCGCCCATGTTCACGCTGAAGGCACCAAAGGGGCGCACGTCAAAGTCTGCGTACATGGATTGGCCCAGGCCCAATAGTGTCTGCAGGACCACGAAGAAATAGAGGGCGTGGTGGCTGAATTTTGACGCGGTGATCTTCCATGCTGGCATGTGCTCGGGGAGCGCGGGTGGCGGATTCTTGCGGCGCCAATAGAGTCGAATGAAAATCAGGATGAAGACCGAAAGCCCTAGGCTTGAATGGATCACCAGGGTTTGCACTTTTTCATCGAGTGGCAGATCGCCTAGGGTCCAGCCAGCTGTCAGCATGACAATCATGAGCAGAGCTACAATCCAATGGAGCGTTTTGGCGACGCCATCATATTTAGTTTTTGCGTTCGTGGTTTCGTCTGACATCTAACACTCCCGTTTCTGATGTAGAAAACAGGATGGCTGCAGGCCTCATTTTAATCAAGGGGAATGTTGCCTACACTCTAACTGGCAAGTGAGAGCAGTGCGTTCCCACGTGTGCGGCCTGTCTCCACATATCCTGCCTTTGCGAGGAGTTGGAGAATGTCGTCCCCCCATTCATCGTTTGAGGTGTGTTCAATAACAATGGCCCGGGGCAGCAAGTCACGGGGTGCTGCGTCCAGGAGGGGTTTCAGGGCTTTATCTTCGTGTCCTTCAATGTCGATTTTTAGCGCCGAGATGTGAGATACGCCTGCACCAGTAAGAATATCCATCAGAGTTGAGATTTTGACGGTGACGCCGTCTTTCGTGTTATCGATATAGGCGCGGCCAAAACTGTTAGGGCCCGAGGGAAGCGTCAATTGAGCTTCCCCGTTTTTCGTACCAACCGCAGATTCAACGATTGTGATGTCTGCTGTTTCTTTCCGTTTCGCGTTGGGCACGAGATCGAGGTTTCCGCGTAACCGTTCCACCATTTGAGGGTTGGGTTCCAGCGCCAATACTGTCCCATCGGCGGGCATGGAGAGCGAGAGTATTTGGGTGAAGTACCCACTGTTCGCGCCAATGTCGACAAAGACACTGTCGGGTGCCGAGCAGGCCTGCTTCAAAAATTCCACTTCGCGGATGTTGTAATTGTTGAAGATGGACTTACGTTCGGTCTCATTGTCAAAGTGGATGAGAAATGGCGCGCCCCGGATGTCCATCTGAAACGGTGCGTGTGTGTGTCTTTCAATGTAACCAAGAATTTTTCTGCGGAATCCGCCGCGGCCCAGAAAAGAATGGCGCGCAAGGCTAAGCAGAAGTCGGACTGTGAGTTTGGGATGTTCCATATACCGTGAATATCATCGCTTTCGCTCTAATGCGAGTGGTCACGAGGGAGTTTTTCGAATTGAAGTTTCTTGAGTCGCTCTAACTAGACGGTGACGACAGGGTTCTCTCACCGGTGATAGAAGAAGCCATATTGCCGACTTTAGGCGAGTGTTTTCCGCCAATCAGCAATCGCTTCCCCAATCTCATGAGGGCTGTCTTCCTGAATAAAGTGGGACCCTTTCACGGTGACTTCCTGCTGGTTTTTCCAACTGCGGCAAAATTCCCGCTGTGCGCCGATCAGGATCGCACCGGGCTCTGCATTGATGAAAAGCTTTGGTAGGTCGCTCTCCGCCATCCAGTCTGCATAGTCTTGCACGATGGCAACAACATCTTCTGGTTCGCCACCAAGCGGGATTTGTCGTGGCCAGGTCAGGGTCGGTCTGCGGTCCTCGCCTGTATTGGTGAAGGGACGGCGATAGACGTCCATCTCAGGCTCTGTCAGGCCGCGCAATACCGAGCCTGGCAAAACAGTATCGACGAAGATGTTTTTTTCGAGCACCATTTCTTCGCCCGCTGGAGAGCGAAACCCCTGGAAGACGGCGGTTGCTTCTTTGCTCCATTCGGACCATTCAATCGGCCGAACAATGCCCTCCATATAGGCGATGCCTTTGACTGCTGAGCGATGGCGGTTGGCCCAATCAAAGCCAAGGGCAGAGCCCCAATCGTGAATGATGAGAGTGACATTCTCTGTGACACCAAGCGCCTCGAGGATGCCGTCCAGATAGTTCCGGTGTTCAACAAAGCGGTAGCTATCGGGTCCGGGATTATCCAGCTTCTCACTGTCGCCCATGCCGATGAGGTCAGGCGCGATGCATCTGCCCTGATCTTTTAGATGTGGCATGATGTTCCGCCAGAGATATGAAGACGTCGGATTGCCGTGGAGAAAGACAATGGGATCACCTTCGCCCATCTCCACATAAGTCATTTTCTTGCCTTTAACGGTCACGGATTTCTTGGGGTGTTCTTCGACAGAGATATCAGCGCTCATTTGATTGATCCTGTTCTTGTTGGGAGGTTAGGCGCCGGTGAAATTTTGCGCGCGTTTTTCGAGGAGGGCGTTGATGCTTTCCATCCCGTCCGGGGAGGCGGCCAGCATCAGGTCCTGCATCATGGGCAGCGTCATTCCGTTCGCCGCCTCTGGTCTGTTGAGGGAAATGGTGGCAACGCCATCGGCGCTCGTGATTGCAATGTCTTCGAAATTTGGAAAGGTCATTGGTTTTTGTCTTTCTTGATCTGCGTTCCTTGGCCGAAGGTGCGCGCGGACTTCAGAAGGTCGTTTGAGAGCTTTGGACTATCAACTGCGCGGGCGAGCACCATGCCTCCGACGCAAAGCGAGAGGACTCCTAGTGCTGTTTGGCGGGCGCTACCCTCTGTTTCGCCTTCCAGCAATTCGATCAGCCGGTCAACAGAAACGCCGAGCTCCCTTTCAAAGGTTCTCGGAAATTCACCGCCTGCATGTGCGAACTCACGCGCCAGCGCCGCAAAAGCACATCCCTGCTCGGGCGCATCGCGATGTTTGGGTGTCAGATAGGTGTTCAGCAGGTGAGAGAGGCGTTCCTCAGGTGGGCGTTTTCGCGCGGAGCCAATCCAGTTCTCCCTGTGATCAAAGGCTTCCTGAAAAGCCGCTTCGATCAGCTGGTTTTTGTCTGCGAAATGAGCGTAGAAGGCGCCATGGGTAAGGCCAGCAGCCGCCATGACGTCGGCGACTTTCAGACCGACAATGCCTTCCTGCCGCACCAATCTGGAGGCAGCCACGATAATGCGCTGCCTGGTCTCCTGTTTTTCTTCTGATCGCTTTCCCATGCAGCCAAAGCTGCCTGTGGTCTAGGGCAGAGTCAAGTTTCATATGATTGTCATCATATGAAAGACCAAAAGAAAACGAGACCGAAGTCCCGTTCCTCACATTCTGACGTCAGTCAGACTAGAACTTATAGCCGTAGCGAACGCCTAGATTGCTGAGACCTTCGTTTTCGGAACAGAGGCTGGCGTTGGAAATGTGCTCAAAGGTGAGCATAACGCGGTGCGCTTCGGTTACGTCATATCCAAGAGAGGCTGACTCGTGGAAGTTCCAGGTGCATCCCAATTCGTTGCGCACTTTAGAAATTCCTGTTTGACCATCATGCAGCGCAAAGCCGAAGCTGCCTTCTACAAACAGCGGGCCCCAGAAATTGTAGTCCCAGGTAAGGCCAGTATAGATGAAGCTTGTTGCATCATCACGCGTGGCAATGGTTGCGCCGACATGAGGGCGAGGCGATCCAGCCCAGTCCAACCATACGATCTCGTTGAAAAGCACTTCAGCATTGACGTCCACACCATCTTCCTGGGTGGCACTCCGCAGCAGTGAGATTTCGTGATTGAGCAGCCCGACGCGCACTTCATCGATAATGCTGTCGTTGGCCTGGGCGGTGGAGGCGACGCTCGCGATAAGAGCTGCTGCCAAAAGACCGCTCATAAGTGTCGTTGTTTTTTTCATTAGAACCCCGGTGGATGCGTGCAAGCCTAGCTTGATGCTCACGCTCTTGGTTTTTCTTCGTCCAAGGATAATATTGGCGAATGAATCTCAATGCGTAAATTAAAGGCGTTGGATCGCTTCTTTCCCGTCCCATGCCGCACATCGTTCACGAATTTTGCGGAAAAGTTGCCCTTTTGCACCACTGACCTCCGACAATTCGATCACTGTGCCTGGGTGATTCTCTGCAGTGAAGTATATAAACCTGCCATCGGGACTTCCTGAATAGCCTGACTGGCCTACTGTGAGGCCGCGCGCCTCTGATGCAGCAAGGTCCTGATCGAAAGTCTCCGTCCAATAGGCGACGTGCTGCAATCCAGTGTGACCGGCTTTCACAAAATCGCGATACATAGACGGCGCATCGTTGCGTTGTTGGATTAATTCAATTTGAAGAGGGCCCGCATTCGCCAAAGCAATTGAAACGTCAATTTCTGACGGGGCGCCGTCGTACTGAAATTCCTTGATTGGCGCGTGTTTCAAGTAAAGCCACGGACCGACACCCATAACCGTCGCCCAATAGTCCATTGCGGCTTCGATGTCTGAAACAACGTAGCCGTTCTGGCGTATGTCACCGAAGAAACGGCTCATGGTCAGTTGGACGTAATGTAGAAGGCGGTCATCACAACCACAATCGCAACAAACTGAAGGCCGACCCGCCAGCGCATGAGTGTTTGTGAACGACCAGCAGAGCCGCCACGCATCATGTTCCAGAGCCCTGCCAGGAGAACCAGCACGACGGCAACCAGGGAGATTGGGATGAGGAAATTGAAGAATAATTCGATCATTCGGTTTTTCTAACCCTTCTTCTTGCTCACAACCACTAATGAAACCTGCGTCAGAGGGACGCGAGGAATTGGTCTATCTGTTTCATCACTTCCTGCTTGTATAGAAGGATTGCTTTGCCATGGCTTCCCCATCCGCCCGCATCCGTGAGGGCGGGATGGTCTGCAGGTGGTGAGGGGAGCAGATGATAAGCGATGTTTGCGTTACCGGCGGCGAGTTCTTCTGAGTAACGCATTTGCGTCACCGGGTCGTCTGGATCCTGAATTATGAAAATCGGCAAAGAAAGCTCTTTGCCTGTCTCCAAGGGACGTGGGCCGTCGCCCCCCAAACCAAAGAGATTAATGGCACTCCAAAGCGTTGGCCCAAGCAGGGGTTTGGGGAGCCCGAGGATCGCGCGCATGCCGCCAAGCGTTGCGCTCTCAGGGTCAAGCAGCGGATCAATCAGGACAAGCGCTTTCATGCGGTTGTCCCGCGCAGCCGCTTCGATGAGTGTCGCACCACCCATAGAGACGCCGGACCCGATGATCGGCAGGTCGGGCGCAAGCTCTGCGATCATGTCCAATGCTGCCAGGACATCACGATATTCCTCAGCGCCGAAGGTCAGGCGTCCTTCTTCAGTTCGATCCGAGGCGCCGTGGTTGCGCAGATCAATCGCCATCACATGATGGCCGCGTCTCACAAGCTCTGCATAATAGATAAGGCCGCCGGTGTGGAATTCTTCTTTGTTCCCGTTTGCGCCATGAACATAAAGGACGACAGAGTGGGCATTCTCAGCAGGCATCCACCAGGCGCTGAGAGACAGGTTGTCCGATGGTACGGGTATCGATACCTCGTCATAGTCGAGGCCGACGTCTGCGGGGCCTGCCGTGAAGGGAGAGCTTTGTGCTTGCACTAGTTGAGCTGGCAAGAGCCCCATAAACAGCACCGCCCAGATCACGAACAGAACCCCGATGGTCCCGAGAACGATCTTCTTCATATGCGTTCTCCCTACCTATTCTGGAGCGCAGAATGAGGGATGCATGGCGTTCCTCCAAGGAAAAACCGGCCACAATTGCAGCCGGTTCTAAAATGATCGGGGAGCTGGGATTAGTTGGCGGTGTCCAGCACTCTGCGCGCAATGACCTGAGCCTGAATTTCCGCCGCCCCTTCGAAGATATTGAGGATGCGGGCATCATTCATAACTCGGCTCACAGGATATTCCAGGGCAAACCCATTGCCTCCATGGATCTGTAATGCATTGTCTGCCGCTGCCCAGGCAACCCGTGCTGCCAGAAGTTTTGCCATGCCTGCTTCCAGATCGCAGCGACGGCCCTCGTCTTTTTCTCTGGCCGCAAAATAGGTGAGCTGCCGGGCAATCATAAGTTCGATTGCCATGGATGCGATTTTTCCGGACACGCGCGGGAAGCTCATGATCGGCTTGCCGAACTGGATGCGCTCCTGCGCGTAGCGCAGCCCCAAATCCATCGCGCATTGTGCGACGCCGACGGCGCGGGCCGCAGTTTGGATGCGGGCGGATTCAAACGTCTGCATGAGTTGTTTGAACCCCTGGCCTTCTGCGCCGCCCAAGAGGTTTTCAGCCTTCACCTCAAAATTGTCGAAGCCGATCTCATATTCCTTCATGCCGCGATAGCCGAGCACTTCAATCTCGCCGCCGCTCATGCCTTCGGCAGGGAAAGGCTCATTGTCGTCTCCGCGGGGTTTTTCAGCGAGCAACATGGAAAGGCCCTTGTAACCAGGCTCATCATTGGTACGGCACAGCAGGGTCATTACATCGGCGCGGGCTGCATGGGTGATCCATGTTTTGTTGCCAGTGATCTTGTAGACATCACCCTCAAGTCGGCCTCTTGTGCGCAGGCTTGCAAGGTCCGACCCGGTATTGGGCTCGGTAAAGACCGCCGTCGGCAAGATTTCGCCGCTGGCGATTTTCGGCAACCAATTGTCTTTCTGTTCGTCTGTGCCGCCGCCCAGAATAAGCTCTGCTGCAATTTCGGAACGTGTGCCAAGCGAGCCAACGCCGATATAGCCCCGTGAGAGCTCTTCGGAAACAACACACATGCTTTCCTTGCCAAGACCCAGCCCCCCAAACTCTTCAGGGATGGTGAGGCCGAAGACACCGAGTTCTGCCATCTGGGAAAGGACGTCCAAGGGGATATATTCATTCTTCAGGTGCCACTCATGGGCGTGTGGGGTGACCTGTTCTTCTGCGAAACGGCGCATCTGATCGCGCACGGCGGTGAGTGTTTCATCCAAGCCGCTGTCGCCATAGGTTGCTGCGCCGGTGCTTTCAGTGATGAGTTCAGCAATACGTGCGCGTACTGCTGCGGTGTTTCCCAACTCACACAATGTTTGGACGGCAGGAATCATCAGCATGCGCTGGTCGTCCTGCGAGAGCCCTAAGTCTTGTGGGCGGAGGATTTCTCCCTGACTCATGGGGATGCCCCCGTACATCTGCCAAAGATATTCGCCAAAGGCTGCCTGGACGAGCAAGGCCTCCAGCTCGCCAAGCCGACCCTCCTGGGACATGCGTTCGGCGTAGGCGTGGAGTTGCCGGAGAGCTTCCACATAGGTCGCGAGCCAGGCGAGACCGTGGCCCGCAAACTGATCCTGTTCGAGAAGTGCAGGTTTTACCTTGCCGTCTTCGCTGACTTGCTCTCGCACGGCTGCCGCCGCTCGGGCCAGCAATGCATCGGTCGCGCCTACACCCTCAGCGGTCAGGTTGGTCAAATTGTCGATGAGGAGGGGTGCGCGGGTTGCATCTGCAAGGCTCATTAAAATCACCAAATGTCGGAAAGGTAGAAACGGGTTGTTGGGCGCTGAGTTTAGCGCTTTAGGCATTGAATTACGACTCGGCGAAAAAAAAGCAAGTCGTCGCGAATGTGAGGCGTGTCAATCCGCCGCATATCTGTCAGACTTTGAGAGAACCCTGGTAGTCCTTAAGCTTTTTGGAGGCTTCATGACACATCTCACCTCGCGCCGTCGCTTCCGATTACAGCGCCGTTCGTTTGTTGCGGGATTGGGCGGTCTTGCGGCACTCGGACCGGTCCGGCTTGCCCGCGCTACTGGGAATCCAAAGGTGGTGGTCATCGGCGCCGGCGTTGCTGGTCTATCTGCCTCCAAGACATTGAGCGCTGAAGGCGTTGAGCACGTGGTGATAGAGGCGGCGGACAGGATTGGAGGGCGTATCTATACCGAGAGCTCGACGTTCGGAACTCCGTGTGATGTGGGGGCTCACTGGCTGCACAATGGGGAGACAAACCCGCTCGTTCCCTTTGCCCGACGATCTGGCATCGACGTTTATGAAGCCGGCGAGGTCGAGGGGCTGTTTGCCGACGGCAGGTGGCTGGAAGGCGATGCCGAAGAAGAGATCTGGGACGAAGTCGACGATGCAGAATCTGCGATCAACAGGGCAGTAGACCGGGATCGCGACGTCTCGCTGCGCTCTGTGATGGACAGCGACACAAGTCCGCTCGCGGCCTTCCTTGTGGGTGCCTATGAGCACGCCGCCTCAGTTGGGTCTCTGTCGACGATTGATTGGGATCGCCAGGAAGAAGGCACCGATATGTTCCACGATGGAGCCCTTGGGTCTCTTGCGGCAGCGTGGGGCGCAGAGGTGCCGGTTCAATTCAATACCGCAGCGACCCGTGTTGACTGGTCAAGCCGTGGCGTGAAGGTTCAGACGTCTTCGGGGACCATTGAGGCGGATGCTGTTATCGTCACGGTGCCGACGTCCGTGCTCGCGCGCGGGGCGATTAAGTTTGGGCATGATCTGCCGCAGGAAACCTCCAAAGCCATCGGTGATCTGCCCCTTGGGTCCTATAATCACATTATCCTTCAAATGAGCGGCAACCCGTTTGATGTCGAAGAGGACACAATGCTTTGCTATGCCGGGAATGGTGGGACGGCTGGCTTGTTGGTGAATGCCGGTGGCTCCGGGCTCACCTATTTTGATGTCGCGGGTGATTTTGGGGCAAAGCTCACTCGACAAGGCGAAGGTGCAATGGTTGAGTTTGCGCGCGCCGCGCTTCAAGACATGTTGGGTGCTGACGGCTTGACCAGTTTGACGAAGGCCAAGGCCTTTCCTTGGGAAGCTAATCCGCTCGCCGGCGGCGCTTATACTGCGGCACGTCCGGGCCGTGCACGGGCGAGAGAGAGGCTGAAAAGGCCGGTTGCTGATCGCTTGTTTTTTGCCGGAGAGGCGACAAGTATTTCAAAGCCAGCGACCCTTGATGGCGCAATTGCGGAAGGCGCAAGAGCTGCGCGGGTTGCCGCGGATGAAGTGACTTAAGTACCAGCCTCTGTTGTGCATCGGCTCTATTGCTGGCGATTATTCCGCTGCAGCAGCGAGAGGGTCGCGTATCTCTGTGTTAGCCAAGAAGTCTTTCATTTCGGCAAGAATCCAGTCTTTGAAGACACGGACTTTCTCCAAGGCAGCGTCCTCTGGGCGATGAGCCAGATAGTAGGCGGTCCCCCCGCGTCCGTCAGTTGGAAAGGGCTCAACCAGCTGAGAGCCTGCAAGGGCGTGCTCTGCCAGGGGAGACAAGGAAAGTGCAATGCCCTGACCGAGTAGAGCGGCCTCAAGGCCACCTGGAATTGTATCGACCCAAAGGTCATTTGCAGGTTTCAGGTTCGCGAAGCCTTGTTGTGTAAGCCAGTCCCGCCACCCATTTGGACGGGGCGTGCAGTGTATAAGCGTATGTCTTTTGAGATCATCAATTGACTTAATGTTGTCTGCGATTTCTTTTGCACAGAGAAGCACAGGCTTCGTGTCCAGCAGCTTTACCGATCCCGGTCCGGTGGGTGCGATCCTCATGTTACGGATACCCATGTCGATGTCGTCTGTTCGGAAATCAACAACGCTGCTTTCTGTGGAAACGCTGACGTCAATACGCGGATATTTCTTTCGAAACTTTGGCAAGCGCGGAATGAGTATGGCGCTTGCAAAGAGGGGCAAGACGGATAGGCGTAAAACTGTTACCTCTGGTTTTGCTTTTAGCTCCGCGGTCGCCGTTACGAGATCAGCAAAAACGCTGTCGACCGTAATCTTATAGGCGCTGCCCGCCTCGGTGAGAGCGAGCGCCCGGGTCTGGCGTCGAAAGAGCGGCGTTCCTAATGCATGTTCAAGCGCCTTTATCCTGTGGCTCACTGCGGAGGGGGTGAGGTTTAAGGCTTCTGCAGCCTGCTTAAAGCTCAATGTTTTCGCAGCGTGATGAAAGGCATGCAGGCTGCTCAGCGGGGGTAGCTCTGATCGGCGAGGCATGGCGGGATTCCTTCTCTCTCCTGCCAAAGTAAGGAGCGCATGGCTGAGCCACATTCACCTTTCTTCGCAAACGCTTCTGCATAAATGAGTCTGGCAAGAGGTTTACGGATGAAACCTTTTCATTCTGGGTGCAAAGCGTTCGTTTGTCGGTGGTTCAGCCCCATGAGAATTTTCTGAAAACGAAATCAGAAAATCGGAGGCGTCATGCGCCAGTTAACCTTTATCGAGCCCGGGAAACTTGAATGGTGGGATGTGCCCACGCCGAAGATTGCCGCGGGGACCGATGCTATCGTTCGTCCGTTGGCGGTCGTACGGTGTGACTTGGATTATTCCACGATTATTGGAGCGGGTTTGCAGGGAGGCCCGTTCGCGTTTGGTCATGAGACCGCCGGGGAGGTTGTCGAGGTTGGTGATCAGGTCACGTCTGTAAAAGTGGGGGACAAGGTCATTGTGCCGTTCCAGATTTCCTGTGGCACCTGCGACAATTGCCGCCAGGGATGGACCAATGCCTGCAAGTCGGTCACCCGCGGCGCCGTCTACGGGATGAAGCCCATTTGCGGCGAAGAGTTTGGTGGGGCGTTGTCTGAGTTTATGCACGTGCCTTTCGCCGATCACATGTTGGTGCCCTTGCCGGAAGAGGTTCGGCCGGAAGTCCTGGCGGGCGGCTCGGACAATATCGCTGACGCCTGGCGCACGGTGGCGCCTCACATGGAAAGGTATGAGAATGCATCCGTGCTTGTCATTGGCAGCGGGCGGGGCATCGGTCTTTATGCTTTGCAGATTGCGATTGCACATGGCGCCTCACGGGTCGTCTATGCCGAGATCGGTAGGGGAGGAGATGCACTGCGGATGGCGAAAGAAATGGGCGTGGAGGTGCAACATGTCCCGTCTGCGCAGGATACGAAATCTCTTGGGTCCTTCAATATTACAGTCGACTCGTCAGGGGATATGGAAGGCTTGAAGCTCGCTATCCGGTCGACTGGATCGAATGGAACCTGCACAAGCAATTCAGTTCCCTTCGACAATGCGGTGCCGTTCCCCATGACGTCCATGTACACCAAGGGTATCACCTTCCATACGTCCCGGGTGCAGAGCCGAGCCCTGCTTCCGCAAATTGTCGAAGAGGTTAAGTGCGGCCATTTTCATCCCGAGAAAGTCACGTCTCGAGAAGTGCCGTTTTCAGACGCCGCTGAAGCCATGGATGACCCGGCACCCAAAATCGTGTTCACAAACGATTGGGAGTGACCCGAGCGGGGTTAGAGCGGTTTGCCTTTAGATTGGCTGATCCGCTCAAGCCTTTATTCTTTGTCGTATTTCCGGACGCCGAGGTGCTTCAACTTCAGCTGGAAATGCTTTGGCCGTTCCCAGCTTCGATGGATTCTTCGTAGGTGCGCAAGCCCGGGCGTGCGGCGGAGACGAGCACGGCCATATTGCCTGGCAGGTGTTCGTTCTTCCACATTTTGGTGTGCGCCTTTGGAATGTCGGTCCAAGAGAAGACTTCTGACATGCACGGGTCAATCCGTCGGTTGATAACCAGGCGGTTGGCTTCAGCGGCTTGCTTCAGATTTGCAAAGTGTGAGCCTTGAATACGCTTTTGGCGCATCCAGACAAAGCGCGCATCAAATGTGATGTTAAAGCCCGTTGTGCCTGCACAGAAGACAATCATGCCGCCGCGCTTGGCGACCATGGCAGAGACTGGGAAAGTTGCTTCACCTGGATGTTCAAACACAATGTCGGGGTCGACACCTTTGCCGGTTATGTCCCAAATGGCTTTGCCGAATTTGCGAGCTTCTTTCATGAAGCTGTTGAACTCAGGTGAGTTCACTGTCGGCAATTGTCCCCAGCAGTCAAAGTCGCGCCGGTTGATGACGCCTTTGGCGCCCATGGACATGACGAAGTCGCGTTTACTTTCATCAGAGATGACGCCAATGGCGTTGGCGCCTGCAATGGCGCAGAGCTGAACGGCGAAAGAGCCAAGACCGCCGGACGCGCCCCAAACGAGCACATTCTGCCCAGGTTTCAAGACATGAGGGCGATGGCCAAAGAGCATGCGATAGGCCGTTGCCAGCGTCAGCGTGTAGCAGGCGCTTTCTTCCCAGGTGAGATGCTGGGGGCGTGGCATTAGCTGCTGGTCCTGCACACGCGCGAACTGAGCAAACGACCCGTCTGGCGTCTCGTAGCCCCAGATGCGCTGGGAGGGGGAGAACATTGGGTCGCCGCCATTGCACTCTTCATCGTCGTGATCGTCCTGGTTACAATGGATGATGACTTCATCGCCCACTTTCCAGCGTTTCACTTTGGAGCCCACGGCATAAACGATGCCTGAGGCGTCGGAGCCTGCGATATGATACGGCTCGTCATGCACCTGGAAGACCGACACAGGGTCGCCGAGGCCAGCCCAGACGCCGTTATAGTTGACGCCCGCCGCCATCACGAAGACCAGGACTTCGTGGCTGTCCAGCTCCCAGGTGGGCACGACTTCCAGCTGCATGGACTGTTCCGGCGGGCCAAAGCGTTCCTCCCGGATGGTCCAGGCATACATGTTCTTTGGAACATGGCCGAGCGGCGGGATTTCTCCCACTTCGTACAGGTCTTTGATGGGTAGGGTGTTGGCTGGCTGTGATGCCGCTGGTTCGCTCATGTGTCTCTCCGACTGTTGCGCGGATCAAACTCCATGAACATTGCGTATTCAAGCCCGATTTTGGGTGTTTTTGCGGTGCAGCAACGGGTGTGCTAATCGAGCCTCACCAAATGTGAGAGACTGAGCCCCATGCGCGATCAAAAACCGTTTCAACATGAAAAAGACCGGCCCTGGATTTTCCGCACCTATGCAGGCCATTCCACGGCGGCCGCCTCCAATGCGCTTTATCGGGACAATCTCTCAAAGGGCCAGACGGGCCTCTCTGTGGCCTTCGATTTGCCGACGCAGACGGGTTATGATGCGGACCATGTGCTGGCTAGAGGCGAGGTGGGCAAGGTCGGCGTGCCCATCAGCCACCTAGGCGATATGCGCCAACTCTTCGATCAGATCCCGCTGGAGCAGATGAACACGTCCATGACGATTAATGCGACGGCAGCCTGGCTGCTGGCGCTCTATATCGCCGCAGCGGACGAGCAGGGGGCAGACCGCAAGAAACTCACGGGCACGGTGCAGAACGACATCATCAAGGAATATCTCTCGCGCGGGACGTATGTGTTCCCGCCGGACCCGTCCTTGCGTCTCATCTCAGACATTATCTCCTACACCTATCGGGAGATCCCGAAGTGGAATCCGACGAATGTCTGCTCCTATCATTTGCAGGAAGCAGGGGCGACGCCGGTGCAGGAACTGGCCTTTGCTCTGGCAACAGCGCAGGAGGTTCTCGACCGGGTGAAAGCCAGCGGCCAGGTTCCGGACGCTGACTTTGCGCGGGTTGTCGGACGTATCTCGTTCTTTGTGAATGCCGGTGTGCGCTTCGTCACGGAGATCGCAAAAATGCGTGCGTTCGTGGACTTGTGGGACGATATCTGTGCCACCCGCTACGGCGTTGAAGACCCGAAGCTGCGGCGGTTTCGCTATGGGGTGCAGGTGAACTCGCTGGGGCTTACAGAGCAGCAGCCAGAAAACAATGTGTACCGCATTCTGATTGAGATGCTGGCGGTGACGTTGTCGAAGGACGCGCGTGCTCGCGCAGTGCAATTGCCAGCCTGGAACGAAGCGCTGGGTCTGCCGCGGCCCTGGGATCAGCAATGGTCGCTCCGCGCGCAGCAGATACTCGCCTTCGAAACGGACCTTCTTGAGTATGAAGATCTGTTCGATGGCTCGACGGTGATGCAGGCCAAGGTCGATCAGCTGAAGCGGCAAGCGCTGGAAGAACTTGATCACATTGAGAAAATGGGTGGCGCGGTGGCTGCAATCGATAGCGCTTACATGAAACAGGCGCTTGTTGAATCGAATGCCCAACGGTTGGGTCGCATTGAAAGCGGCGAGATGGCGGTGATCGGTGTGAACAAGCAGCTGGAGACGGCGGCCTCACCTCTCGGCACAGGGGATGAAGCCATCATGGTTGTGCCGCCGGAAGTGGAGCAGGCGCAGATTGCCAATCTGGAAGCTTGGCGCGCTCAGCGGGATGACGAAGCGGTGAAAGCGGCTCTTGCTGATCTGCGTGCAGCGGCTCAGGAAGATCGCAACATTATGGAGCCCTCTATCGTCTGCGCCAAAGCAGGCGTCACCACCGGCGAATGGGGTGAAGTGCTGCGCGGCACGTTTGGGGAATATCGCGCCCCGACGGGCGTTGGCACGAGTGTGCGCAATGATGTGTCTGGCCTAGATACGATCCGCGACGAAGTGGATGCGGTCTCTGCCAAGCTTGGTCGGCGTCTGAAGTTCCTTGTTGGCAAGCCGGGGCTTGATGGTCACTCAAATGGTGCGGAACAGATTGCGGTCAGGGCGCGGGACTGCGGCATGGACATCGTCTATGATGGCATTCGCCTAACGCCGGAGCAGATTGTGCAGGATGCAGTTGAGGGCAAGGTTCATGTTATCGGCCTTTCAATTCTCTCAGGTTCTCATGTGCCTTTGGTGAAAGAGGTGATGGAACGCCTTGGGGATGCAGGGCGGCTCGACGTGCCTGTCGTCGTGGGCGGTATCATTCCACCGGAGGATGAAGAGGCGCTCAAGGTGTCGGGCGTCTCAGGCGTCTATACGCCTAAGGACTTTGATCTCAACAAGATCATGAGCGACATCGTCCGCATCGTAGATGCTGATAGCGCGGCTTAGATGCAGATTTGCTGCTAAACTAAGCAGAACACTGAGTTTAGATTGTGCAATCGTCTGTTGCGGCGCCATCTTGGGCTCGCCTGGTCACTGAAAAGTTAGTGTTAACACACTTTCGCCCCATTTCAGGGCTGGTTTCGCCGCAAAGCTTGAGCAAGACTTAAGGCCTGGATCTTCGATCTGTGCGGCGTACGGGGATTTGGAGGGGAATTGCTGTGTTTATCTGTTTGCTGCCTTTCCCGTTCTGCAACATAAGAAGAGGTGCGCCATGAGCTGGGGGCAAGAGAGCCAAAAACGGGAAGAAGAGCTGCGAGCTGCTGCTGAATATGGGCGGCGAGCCGAGCCTCTTCCCGATATCCACATTCATTCGGTTCTGACTCAGGCTGACGCTGAGTATGGGGAAGAATTGCGGGACCGCCGCGCGCGGCAGGAGCATCTGGAGCGCGAGATTGTCGCCTTGAGCCGCCGTCTTTCAGCTCCAATGAAAGAAGACGCTGCGTCGCCCCGCCGTGGCTGGTTTCGCCGCAATGCGAAAGCAGAGGGGGAGTGATGGTCATGAAGTTTGTTTCTTCTTCCCTCGTGAGTGATGATCAGCGTCACAAAATCAATGAGAACTTCCTCGCCAGTCAGCGGGATGCGCGCTATCGCCTGTACTATTTCGGCGCGATCCTGTTCACGATGGCCGTGGCAGCCAGTGCGCTCTTCGTCGATTATATGATCGTGACGGAATTTTGGACCCGTGCGCTCGCCAATGAGTTTTTGGAGCTGCCGGGATCGCTCGCGAGCTCGGTTGCCTTTAAGAGTCTGCAGGTCCTGTTCGCAACCCTTGCTGCGCACATTTTTATCGAACATATGGGCGTCTTCGGACGGGCGGTGTTTGTGCGGGTGCTCTTCCTGCTGGCACTCACCATGCTGGGTGGCGTTGGTCTGCTGCTGGCGTTGATGTCTCTGCCTGCCGGTCTTGCTGATGCAGGTCTTGGTGGCAACGGCGCGTCTCTTGGCTCTGCTCTGTCGAGTCTTGGTATCGAGACCGAAGCAGCCCGTGAAGCCGCTGTGGCGCAATCGGGTCTTGATGAAGCGCGCGCTTATCAACCGGTTCTGTGGATGGCCTCTCTTGGCGTGATCTTCTTGGTTGTGACCGGCGTGGCGGCGTTGTTCCTGCACTACGCGCTCATCAATCTCAAGAAGCTCTTTGAGACCCGTGACTTTGTTGAGCGGAAGGCTGACATGAGCCGTCTCGCAGCCCTGGAAGCAGAATATGCACGCAATCGCGAGACTCTCATCGACATGGAGCGGATGGATCATCGCCGCAACATGTTGTGGACCCGTCTCATGGATTCCTGTCGGGCCTATGAGCGCGGTCTTGAAGGAACACGCACCAGCTACCTCACCGGTCGAAAAGTCCGCGCACTGCCAGCGCCTGGCCGTAAACGCCAGGAGCGAGCTGCCGCGGAAGAACGAAGCGAGCAGCTTAAAGCCTGTGCCGACAGTCAGCAGATCGCGCGCTATGAAGCGCTCTTTGAAGATTGGTGGTCGCGCCGCCAACGCATGTCAGTGAATGATGGTGGACCGCGCGAAGCGGTGGGCGAAATTCTGCCGCCGGTCAATACAGGCCGCCGCGTTCCGATCAATAAGGCAGCGGAGTAAGACCCATGAAGCGGTTTGGTGGTCTCTTCGCTGGTGTTGTCGCAAGCGGTGCCCTGGCGCTGAGCTTTTTGTCCGGTAGCGCTGACGCGGCTCTCTCCAGCGAACCGTCCGAACCGACTCATCTGGTCATCGGCCTTGATCTATCCAAATCCAATCCTTTGGTGACCAGCGATGTGTTTGCTGCGCAAGTTGCGGGCCGGTTGGCTGATGAGATCAGGGGGCTGCCTGTTCGTTCCAAAGTGACGGTGCGCTCCTTTGGTGTCTATGATACGGGCTCCAACCCTCTCCGTATTGATCAGGTAATCTCCGCGCGAGCGCGGCCGGGCGATGTGGCAGACGGTATTCAGGCGCTGGTGTCGAACCTTCCCCGTCTCGTTTCTGAAGGACGGCTTGAAGCGCAGATGAAAACCAACATCGTCCCGTTTCTTGAAACGATGGCCGGTGGTCTTGATTGTTCTAAACCCACAAAGGTTGTGCTGCTCACTGACGGTGCAGAAGATAGCGAACTAGGGCGGTTGACCCGTTCTGGTGGCAGGTTGCCCCCGGCTCAGGCAGGGTCATTTTCAGGATGTGGTGAGCTGCTCATGTTGGGGATGGGCCGTGGCTTTGACAGCCCAAGCACGACCGCACGTTTTCGGACGGCCTGGACTGAATGGTCTGATGATGCTGGGTTTGAGCGGTTTATCGGCCTTTACGACTGGTAATCATTCACAAAACCCTTCGACATTTGTTGAAAAGGCTTTAGCGTGCGCGCCGCGCGGGTTGTCTTTGTTTTTCTGCCCGTTTAAGCGGGGTTTTCCATGGAAGCGGCGCAGCTTGTCCTGCCGATCTTTTTTATTATCGCACTTGGTTATTTTGCGGGTCGGACAAATTTCCTGAGTGAAGAGGCGATCGCGGGGATCGACAAATATGCCTTCACTTTTGCGATCCCGGCTCTGCTCTTTCAGGCGCTTGCCGATACAGAGCTTCCCGAGGCGCTGCCGTGGGGGCTGTGGCTCTCCTACTATGGGGGCGCGATGATCGTGTGGGCGGCGGGTGGACTGCTTGCGCTGACGGTGTTGCGTCGGTCACCGGCTGACAGTGTGATTATCGGTTTTGGGGGTGGTTTCTCCAACACGGTGATGTTGGGTATCCCCATCATCTTGACCGCTTATGGGGAAGAGGCCGGTGTGCCTCTTTTCTTCATTCTCGCTTTCCACGGTCTCACGCTTTTCACCGTTGCGACCTTTTTTCTCGAAACGACGAAGCCGCGCGAGGGTGCCGCTTTGTCCATCGGGCAAATTCTGATTGAGAGTGGTCGAGGGATGATCAAAAATCCGGTGATCATCGCGCTCGGGTCGGGCATCGCTTTCGGGCAGACAGGCATCGCCATTCCTGGTCCTCTTGATGTGACGCTGGAGATGTTGGGGCGGTCGGCTATCCCGTGTGCTCTCTTCGTGTTGGGAGCGACACTGGTGCGCTATGAGATCAAACGTTCTATTGGAGCGGCGTCTCTTATCGCGATGGTGAAGCTTGTGCTCCACCCAATCGTGGTGTTCGGTCTCGCAATGTATGTTTTTGCGCTGCCGCCGCTTTGGGTCAAGGTGCTGGTGACCATGGCGGCAATGCCTACCGGGGTCTACTGCTTCATTCTGGCCAATCGTTATCAGGCGGCACCAGGGGCTGCATCTTCCGCCGTGGTGCTGGTGACAGGCCTTAGCCTCATCACCCTCACCGTGGTGCTCACCCTCTTCCTATAAAGCTTAAGCCTTTGCGGGCATGAGGTTTGGCTCCCGGTTCATGCGGAACATTTCTGGCCGGACGAAGAAGAAAGACAGGGGCGTTTTTTCAATCAGCTTGAAGCCAATCAAGGGCGCTGCTACCGCAACGATGGTTGCTGTTAGCGCAATCAAGTCAGCATTTTCGATGATCCCGGTTTTTGCGAGCCCGATCCGCACAACAGCGCCTGGCAGGAAGAAGGCGAGATACACATAGAGCGAGCGCTGTCCGATATAGGCCAGCCATTTCAGTCGCCCATGATTTGCGGCAACCGACAAGAGAGCGATTGTCGCCGCTCCGCCACCAAATGCGGCCAGCAGACCGAAGATAGGTTTGGTGGCAATCCCTGCTTCGACGAAGAAGTAGACCATGGCAAAGGCACCGATGGACCCCGCAAACACTCGAAGGGCGTTCTCTTTTGCAAATTCTGCAAGATTGAAGAAGTACTGAGCGCCAATATAGCCTGCAACGAAGAATACGTAGCGGTCGGCAAACTCGTCAATGGCGCCCCAGCCTGTATCGATCGGTGATGCGTAGAGAATAACCGCAACACTCATCAGGATGACGGGAGGCACATTTTTCAACAGGCGAGTCACCATGAAGAAGATGGCAAGCGCGTGGATAAACCAGAGTGTTGAAATCGGTTCGATGGGCAGAAGCAACACGTCGTTCAGGCTGAATGAGTGATTGCCGTAGCCTGAGAGGCCGATTTTCACAGCCAACTGGATAGCGGCCCAAAGGAAATAGAAATAGACAAAATGGAAAAATTTCGCGTCGACAAATTTTGCGCGGTTCCACTGAAGCGACCGGCTGACAAACAGGCCCGCGATCATGAAAAAGAGGGGGACGCGGAAAGGGCGCGCAAACTCGACAATATCCACCATCCACATATGGGTGACGCCCATGCTTTCCATGGTGCCGAGCGAAATATGCATCTGAGCGACCAGGATGATGGTCACACCCTTCACATAGTCGATCCAATCGATCCGTGAAGGGTTTGTCGCAGTTTGAGGCGTTGTTTGGGTCATGTCAGTCATGGGGGTCACGTCCGTTGAGCGTTTTAAGCGGCTTTTGTCCCAAAGTGGCACACATGTGTGCGATCGTGAGACGGGTTGCTGCTGGTTAGGCTCAACGGAGCAGGATCCGGGCCATATCTGCGGTCGCGCCTACGGACGAAACGAAACCCTCGGGTCTGGCTTGGCTCTTTTCCTGAAAGCGCTTTGTAGGCTTTGTCTTATCGCGTTTCCGGACGGTGAACCGGGACCCCTTCACCTGGAAACGCTCTAAATTCTAATCATCTGGCGGATATCAGCGGGTGTTTTGCCAGCCTCGCGTAGGTCCTTGAGTCCCATATCCTTGGCACTTTTTGAGAGGCGGCGGCCGGCTTCGTCTTCTATCAGCCGATGATGGCAGTAGCGCGGCTCGGGCAAGTCCAGCAGCACTTGCAGAAGACGGTGAATATAGGTTGCTGAATAGAGGTCTCGACCGCGGGTGATGTGGGTGATGTTCTGTAATGCATCATCTACCACAACTGAGAGGTGATAGGAGGTTGGCACATCTTTTCGCGCGATCACCACGTCTCCAAAGAGTTCAGGCTTGATCGGCTGAGCGCCTGTTTTTCCGGAGGGACTGCCTTGCAATTCGGTGAAGGTTATTGAGCCGCCGGACTTTTTAATGGCGAGCCTCATGGCTTTTTCTGTGTCCAGGCGCCAGGCATAGGTACGGCCCTCCCACATCAGCCGTGAGCCTTCTTTTGGGCTTATGTCTTTGTAGATACCTGGATAAAGAAGAGCACCATCGGGATCTCGGGGCCAGCGCTCGGCATCAATGCCATTATCGGCAATGGTCTGCTCAATTTCCCGCCGGGTCGCAAAACACGGGTAGACCACGTCCATGTCTCGAAGCTGTTTGAGGGCCGCTTCATAGTCTGGAAAGTGTTCGGATTGCTGCCGGACGGGTATCTCCCAGGTAAGGCCCAGCCATTCGAGATCTTCATAGATGCCTTCAACAAACTCCGGCCGACACCGACCCACGTCAATATCTTCAATTCTGAGTAGAAATCGCCCGCCCAGCTCCGCCGCCTTCTCTGCGGCGTATAGGGCAGAATAAGCGTGGCCCAGATGGAGCCTGCCATTCGGGCTCGGAGCGAATCGGGTGATGGTGTCTGGTTTCTGCATCAGCGTCTTTTTACGCGAAACCTCTTGGGTGGCGGATTCTTGACCGATTTGACGCAGGGTTATGAGTTGCGGCTTCACACCAGCGTCGCACTAGATATAGTATTTTCCAAAAACAATCGAAGCGAAGTTGAGTCCGGGTAAGTTTAGACGATTCCAGGAGGACGTGACGGTGCAAGGTGAGTTTGCGACGCCGGAAGGGTGTCCGGCGTTGGTGCTAAATGCGGATTTTAGGCCGCTTAGTTATTATCCGTTATCGCTGTGGTCTTGGCAGGATGCGATCAAGGCTGTGTTCCTGGATCGTGTGAACATTGTCTCCAATTATGATGTGGCGGTGCATAGCCCAAGTTTTGAAATGCAGCTGCCCTCAGTTGTCTCTCTCAAGACCTATTTGAAGCCGGCGCAATATCCCGCTTTCACCCGGTTCAATCTATTTCTACGGGACAGTTTCCTCTGCCAATATTGTGGCGATGAGCATGAATTGACGTTTGATCATGTGGTTCCACGTCGGCTTGGTGGCCAGACGACCTGGGAAAATGTGATCACGGCCTGTGCCCCGTGTAATTTGCGCAAAGGCGGCAAGCTCCCGAAAGAGGCAAGCATGTTCCCGCGCCAGAAGCCGTTTCGACCAACGGTGAATGAGCTGCACAAAAACGGACGGCGGTTCCCACCCAACTATCTGCACGAAAGCTGGCGTGACTATCTCTATTGGGATAGTGAGCTGGAAGCTTAGTTTTCTCGTTTTTGTTGCGCGTTTCCGGACAGAAAACCACAAGGATATTTTTCTTGGAAACGCTTATGCTTTTTCCGAGGCGCGGATCGCCGCCCGGCAGATCGTCTGGATCACGTTCGATAGGACTGGGTAGCCTGGCGCGTCTTCGGCGCCGCTTTCCAGAGCTTCTTGCTTGTGCGCCAGTTCTTCTTCACGAAACTGAATGATCGTTTCTTTCAGATCTTCTTCTGTGTCAAGAGCTGACAGCTCGTCGATCTGGCGCTGGTAATGTTCATCAATCACCGTTTCCACCGCTACCGTGCAGGCGTGGGCCGCTTTTTCGCCCATAAGCGCCGTCGCCGCTCCCATGGCGAAGCCGCCAATATGCCAAAGCGGATTGAGGGCTGTCGGGCGAACGTGGCGCTCGTTCACGAGCATGTTGAAACGATCAAGATGTTCTTCTTCTTCTGCGGCCATGCGGGTCAGGCTCTCGGTGATCTCCCTTTTGTGGGGCAGGTTGCGGAAGACAGCGAGCTGCCCTTCATAGATGCGCACGGCGCCATACTCACCCGCATGATCCACGCGGATCATTTCCTTGATCCGGTCGGCGGTTGAGGGACGGCCAGGATGATCTGCGGCGGCATTGAAAGAGGGTTTGGTCATCTTACTCTTCCTCCAATCCTGTCATCGTCCAGTAGCGCGCAAGAGCCAGCAGCCCGAGTGCAGTCAGAAGGATCGAAATTAGGAAATTGTACCCGGCCATGGAAATGCCAAAGAGGCTCCAGGGAATTTCATCGCAGCGCGGAACTTTCACGCCGCTCAGCTGCTCTCTGAATTCGTCCAGGCTTCCTGGCATGAGGGTCACACCTGTACAGCCTTGTGGGCCTTCCCACCATTTATACTCAACGCCCGCATGGTAGCCTGCGAGGATCACGTTCGCCGCGGCGGCCAGCGTACAAAGCGCAATCAGCACTACCGGTGCCAACCCTAAATTGGTTTCGCGGGAAAGAACGCTGGCGATGAGGGAGGCGGGGATCAGAAAATAGTAGGCATAACGCTGCTGTAGGCAGAGCGAGCAAGGATCAAGCCCGCCGATATGTTCGAATGCGAGCGCTGTGCTGAGCGTCACCAGAGAGATGGCAAAGATCAACCAAGGTATCTGGCGGTTTGCGATAGGAAGGGTGGTGAGTAAAGACATAGGACAACCTTACAGGATCAGGCCTACCAGGAGGAAGCCGCCGATCAAGAGTGCGACAAAAAGGATCGAGAGCAGCCCAAAATACTTGTCGATGAAGGTGCGAATGGGCTCCCCGAACCACCATAAAAGGCCTGCGACGGCGAAAAAGCGCGCGCCCCGTGCCACCAAGCTTGCCGCCATAAAGACCAGGAAATTGAGGCCCGTCGCACCACTGGCAATGGTGATGACCTTGTAGGGGAAGGGGGTCAGGCCAGCGATCAGGACGATCCAAACCCCGTGTTCATTATACCTCTCCGCGAAGCTCGCAAATTGGTCTGCATAGCCATAGAAGCCAAGGATGGGTTCGCCCAGTTGAGCGAAGAAGAAAAAGCCGATCGCGTAGCCCGCGACGCCACCCAACACCGACGCTACCGTGCAGATCAGGGCATAGACCCAGGCGAGAGCCCGTTTGGCCAGCACCATGGGGATGAGGGCGACGTCTGGCGGAATGGGAAAGAAAGAGCTCTCTGCAAAGGAGACGAGGGCCAAGCCCCAACGCGCATGGCGGTGGGCGGCGAGGTTCATTGTCCAATCATAGAGGCTGCGCAACATGGGACCCGTGATAACAGGGCCTGAGATTTCTGTCTATCAGGCGCTCTTTCCCTTTGACCTGAGCGTCGTCCTGCCTATCATGGCGCCGCTTGACGCGCGGTTCTCGCCCGTCAAAGCCCCTGTGGCGGAATTGGTAGACGCGGTAGATTCAAAATCTGCTGTCCGTACGGGCGTGCTGGTTCGAGTCCGGCCAGGGGCACCATTCTCTTTCTGATCGTCAGGAATATTGGTTGTGCGTTACATTCGTCCGTACCATGTGCCTTTGCCGATTCCATGCTGTGAAAGGTGATTGGCCGACACGAGTGTTTGAAGATGTTTCTTCACTGTATTGCGATTGGCCCCCGTGAGCTTTGCGATGAGGCTGGTGGTAACCCTGCCATGTTCCTTCGCCAGTTCTAGTATTTGAACGGAAAGCTCCGGGAGGGTATCGACGAGTATTCGTTCACGCTCAATCTTTTTTTCCAGTCGCCTCTTCTGTTGTTGGAGCGCGCGTAGGAAATAGATGACCCATGGTTCCCATTCTGGGGTCTTCGTGCGAATGGTGCCTTGGGTTTTTCGGAGTGCGATGTAATACGCCTCCTTCGACTGCTCTATGACGCTTTCCAAAGAACTATACGGAACGTATGCATAGCCACTTCTTAGAAGGAGCAACGTTGTTAGAATTCTGGAGAGTCTTCCATTCCCATCCTGAAAGGGATGGATTTCCAGAAAGACGACAGTGAAGATGGCGAGCACGAGAAGAGGGTGGGTATGACCTTCTTCCAAGGCTTGTTGCGCCCACCCGACGAGTTCCGTCATTAATCGCGGGGTGTCAAAAGGTGTCGCTGTTTCGAAGATGACGCCTATTTCGTTTCCGTCAGGATCAAAGGCACTCACATGATTTGTGTGTGTCTTATAGTTCCCTCGGTGACGTTCGTCTTTGATGCTGTATTTCAGAAGGTCGCGATGGAGTTGCTTGATGTGGTTCTCTGAGAGAGGGATCTCTTCCGAGTTTGCAAAGACTGTTTCCATCGTCTCGGCATAACCTGCGACTTCCTGCTCGTCTCTGCTTTCGAATGAGTGTGTTGCTATGCCAGACAGAAGCCTTTCGACTTCTTTATCTGAAAGTTTGCTGCCCTCGATCCTGGTCGATGAGCCGACACTTTCAATTGTCGCGATCCGACGCAGGGCAGACAGACGCTCGGGAGCTAAGGTGCCCAGAGCCTTCCAGGCGCCTTTGAATTCATCGATCTCAGAGATGAGAGAGAGTATCTCTGGGCTGATGGATAGGGCGTGTGGATCGAAGCTCATACCCGTAATTATACCCAAAAATATCCATAAAAACAAGGGTATCCGAAAAATTATCCATATGTACCCAATCTAGCGGTCCATACTTTCGTTGATTCTTCATTCAAATGATTGCCAAAGTTAATAACGACCTGCGGTGATTGAACCGTTTTACTTGTCTGATCGGCTCGGCGCATTCCCATAGTTTTGGCCACCAAAGGGCTATCGTTATGACATCAAAAATCAGGAGCTTTGAAAGCGCAGAACAGCAAACCCAGCTTTGTTCTTAGAATCTGCATCGAGCATCCCTTCGCCACTCGTATTTTGGTGAAATAATCATTCATGATGATATTATCATATTTCAACTGTGGAGAGATTTTGGGAGGCAAACAAGCTCTTCGTCGACGGGTTGGAAGGCAGCCGGTGTCCAGCTTGCGATGTGTTGCACAGAAAGACATAGAGTCCTTTGATAAGCGCCTCGGCTTTACTAGTGTCATCTATTCCATCAGCAAATTCAGTGGATGCCATGCAATCTTCGAAGCAGACCGTTACCCAAAATGTCGATGTGCGATATCTCGGGAATTTGCTGGGTGATGTGATACGCACATACGGCGGGGACTCGCTCTTCGAGAGAATTGAGCGGGTTCGGTCCGTTTCGGTTGACCAGCATCGCGGACTTGTTGATGTAGAAGATGTTGATCGGGAGTTAGAGACTCTTGGTCTGGACGATGCGTTGCACTTTGTGCGGGCCTTCATGCTTTTTTCCATGCTGGCTAACCTAGCGGAGGACCGACAGAGCGCCGTCATAGAGGATGAGACGGGTTTGGAAGAGGTGCTTGAACGCCTTCAGCGCTTGGGCGTGGCGCTTCCACAGGTTCAGGACGCTCTTTCAGACATGCTTGTGATGCCCGTTCTCACTGCACATCCCACCGAAGTTCGTCGCAAGAGCGTGATTGACCATCTCAACCGTATCGGCGAGTTGCTCGCTTTAAAGGATGCTGGCCAAACTGAAACAGGTGCGGGCCGTTCTATCGACCATGCAATCCGTCAGCAAATTGCATTATTGTGGCAGACGCGGCTGCTCCGACACCAGAGACTGACAGTGTTAGACGAGGTTGAGATAGAGCTCGATTATCTTCGCGAGGTGTTTCTCCCGGTATTACCCGCGGAATATTCACGCTGGGAACGTTTGCTGGGCGAGGAGTGCCCCAGTTTTCTGAAGATCGGGAGCTGGATTGGAGGAGATCGCGACGGCAATCCAAACGTAGATGCGGCTTGTGTGGAGCATTCGGTGTCACGTGCCGCACAGACTATCCTAGAATATTACCTGGAATGTGTGCATGCGCTGGGTGCTGCGTTGTCTATATCACTGGAGCATGCTGACGTTCCAGCAGAGGTGCGTGCGCTTGCTGATGCGAGCGGGGATGACAGCCTTGCCCGTTGCGACGAGCCCTATCGCCGGGCACTGAGTGGCATTTATTCTCGTTTGGCTGCCACCTTTGAGGGGCTCATTGGACGTGCGCCTCCCAGAACAAGTTCGCTTGAAGGCGAACCTTATGCGGACTCTGACGCATTTCGAGATGATCTTTTGATATTGGAACGGGGATTGCGTGCGCCCGATGGGCAATCGGCTGATGATGGGGCGCTGAAACAATTGCTGCGCGCGGTTGAAACCTTTGGCTTTCATCTCACCACCCTCGATTTCAGACAGAATGCAGATGTACATGAGCGTGTCGTTGCGGAGTTGCTGGCGGGCGGTGGCGTAGAAGGTGACTATCTTGCCCTTGATGAAGGCGCCCGGGTGGCGTTGCTGCGGCGGGAACTCGCAAATGCGCGCCCGCTTTCTTCTTCCTTTCTGGAATACTCGGTGGAAACAGATTCCGAACTCGCTCTCTTCCGGGCCGCCGCGCGTGTGTATAGCAGATACGGCAAAGGAGGGATCTCGACCTACGTCGTTTCCAAAGCGGACAGTGTGTCAGATCTCCTCGAGGTGTATCTGCTCCTCAAAGAAGTGGGCCTTTACCAGCCGACAAATCCACCTTCGTCTGCCTTGATGGTGGTTCCGCTTTTTGAAACGATTGGCGATCTTGAGAACGCGCAGTCGATTATGCGTGACTGTTTCGCGCTGCCTGAGATGCGGGCACTATCCGTGTCGCGCGGCCATCAGGAAGTGATGATCGGATATTCCGATTCAAACAAGGATGGCGGCTATCTTTCATCTGTGTGGTGCCTGCATGACGCATCCCGCAAGTTGGTTCCCATCTTTGCGGAGGCAGATACCAAAATGCAGCTCTTCCATGGTCGTGGCGGCGCGGTCGGTCGAGGTGGTGGACCTGCATTTGAGGCTATTCGTGCGCAACCGTCAGGGAGCGTTCAGGGCCGCATTCGGATCACCGAGCAGGGCGAAGTCATAGCGGCGAAATATGGAACGCGGGAAAAAGCGGCCATAAATCTAGAAGCTATGGCGTCGGCTACTCTTATGGCCTCCATCGAGCCACATCAGCTTTCAACTGCGGATAGCGAGCGATTTGGTGGGGCGATGGCGGCCTTGTCAGCCGATGCATTCAGCCACTATCGAGGGCTCGTCTATGAAACAGAGGGGTTTCAGACATTTTTTCGGCAGATGACACCGATAGCGGAAATCGCTGGTCTCAAAATTGGATCACGACCCGCCAGCCGTACGACCTCGGAACGGATCGAGGATTTGCGGGCTATTCCCTGGGTGTTCAGCTGGGCACAATCCCGGGTCATGTTGCCTGGCTGGTTTGGGGTGGGCACGGCGCTCGCTAACTTTAAGGATCAAACGCTTTTGAAGGAGATGGCTGGTGAATGGTCTTTCTTCCACACAACTCTGACCAATATGGAGATGGTGCTTGCTAAATCAGATATGGAGGTTGCCAAGCGTTATGTGACCCTCGTGGGAGACAAAGCATTTGCGGAAGACGCGTTCGGCAGAATCCAATCAGAGTGGTCGAGAGCACACGATTTTTTGTTGGAGATAACGGGGCAGACTCGTCTTCTGGAAAAAAGTCCCTCTACAGAAAATGCTCTCCGTTTGCGGTTGCCTTATGTGGAGCCGCTTAACATGCTCCAAGTTGAATTGATTAAACGTCATCGGTCTGGTGAGACGGATGAGCGTATTGAGCAAGGAATTCAGCTCTCCATCAGCGCTATTGCGACGGCTCTCAGAAACAGCGGCTAAGTAGGTGAGGTGATGTCGTCTGCCTATTCAGGCGACGCGGAGATACCCCGCAAGTCCCGTCTTCTGATGCTCAATCACATGGCAGTGAAAAGCCCAGTCGCCCGGGTTGTCTGCAACGAGGGCGACGTCGAGCGTCTCTTCCTTGAGCAACAAGGCGGTGTCAGTCCAGTTGGGGAGGACCGTCCGCTTGTTGGAACGCACCGGCTTGAAGGTCAATCCATGCAGGTGGATGGGATGCACGTTCGGGCTCTCATTGCGCAGGCGCAGGATGTAGCTGCCGCCCATTTTCAGTGTTGCCAGTGGCCCTGTGCCTGAAGCGTCCCCGGGCCAGGGGGCCCGGTTGATGGACCAGAATGTGTAGCCAAGGGTGCCGCAAAATCCATTGTTCGGGAGATCCCCGGACGGAGACCAGCCGAAGACAAATTCATGGGTCTCGGCATTCTCTAAGATGGGTTCAGAGACCTTGTTTGGGGCCAGAGGCTTCAGATCGGCAAGCTTTCTTTGCTCAGGTTTTCCGACAGCGCGGAGGCGGGCGAGATTCCTCCCGCGTCCTCCGACCTGGGCCATGAGGCTGAGTTCCTCGCCCTCCCGCTCTGGCATTTCAATGGCGAGATCGACGCGCTGCCCCGGAGACAAAGTCAGCGGGTCTTGTTCTGTCGGCCAGGGCAGGGGTGTGAGCAGCGGATGACCATCCAGTGCGATGAGGCGTCCGCGTGTGTGGGGCAGAAAGAGCTTGTAAATGCGAGTTATGTCGGTTGCGAGAATCCTGACACGGGCAAGGCCACCGGCCTTGGCATCATAGACTGGGTTTTGGTCCCAGTTGGCAGTGAGAACATTGCCAAGCGTGCCTCCACGAGCGGCTCCTCGGGGTGTAAAGAGTTCCTTGAACTGCCCATCTTTTGCCAGGCGAAAGTCTCGCAGGTTGAGAACAATATCGTTGTTGAAGCCAGGATTTTCGGTTTCATCGACAATCAGGGCGCCGGTGAGACCCAGTGCCATCTGCTCCATGGTCATGCAATGGGGGTGATACCAGTATGTTCCGGCATCCGGGGGCGTGAATGTGTAAGTGAAGCTTTCGTCCTTACCCAAAGGGAATTGGGTCAGATAGGGAACACCGTCCATCTCATTGGGTAGTCGGATGCCATGCCAATGCATGGTTGTGTAGTCAGGCAAACGATTGGTGACAGTGGCTGTGAACGGAACGCCTTGCTTTGCCCGAAGAATGGGAGGTGGTGCATCTGCAGACAGACTCACCATGTTTGTGGTGAGCAAGTTCGGCATCACATTGTACTGCGCGCGCTGTATGTCGAGATTGTTGGTTGGCGCGATTAGTCCCAACGGATCACAGCCGCCCAGTCCTGCCGCAGAGACAGAGGCAGCAGCGCTTTGCAGGAATTGACGGCGCTGGAGCATTGAATGGCTCACGTTGTGACATAGGGTGCAATCAGGACAGCAAACTGACAGCTGTCTGGCAAGTCATTGCGTGATGACATGTCGTCGCGGCCTCACCCTATCGCGTTAGCGTTCATTGGTAGAGAAGCCCTCAGGGAGCGAATAGGCGCCCAACATCTCGCCAAGCCATTTTCTGAATCTGCGCGGGGCATCGGGATCGTCGCCGAAGCCACAGGCTTCATAGAAATAGTCGCCAACGACGGCTTCCCCAAAGGCAGCATTTGCAATGAGAAGTACCAGGAACATGGTTTCTTCGCGATCGGGGTGGGGCAAGTTTTCGCTGTCTGCGAGTTTACACCGTGCAGCATGACCCCGGTCGGCAATCTCTGTCATAACGCCCGTGGTTGGGTTGCCCTCTGGGCTAGAGTCAGTCAATAGCATCCAAGACAGGAGTTTGGCGGTGCCCTGATCGCTCAACGCTTCAAAGGTGTTGTTTACGAGGCTTGGCATTTGCGCCCCGATCTTTTTGTCATCTTCTCCGTCCAACACGCCCAGGAGCTTTTCTCGTAGCTGAGAGGTGGTGCGATCCACCAGTGCGTTCACCAGGCCTGCGCGACTTTCAAAGTGATGCAGGATTGCAGGGTGTGAAATGCCTACATCGCGCGCAATATCCTGCAGCCTGATGCCTTCTGGCCCCTGTTCGGCAAGGCGTTTTGCAGCCGCGTCCAAAATGACGCGGCGGGATTCCTCGGCGGATCGCCGGATGCGTTTTGCCGGGGCGGGTTTGCTCTCGATCGTCACTTCTTCAAGTATTTTGCTCATACCGCTTTATCTGTCCCATCCCCGACTTCAAGTCTTATAGACCTATCATACCGACCACGGCTCATCATGAAAGTGCGGAGATATACTCCACAAAACTAGGGCTGTGTGTTTTTTGGCCGAATCCCTCCAAAATGGCTGTGTCCAATGAATGGAGATGTGATGATTAAGGTAAATGGGTTGAAATCCTGCGACACATGCAAGAAGGCGCTGAAATGGCTTGAAGTCGAAGGGCTTGAGCATGCTTTCCGCGATGTACGGGCAGATGCGGTCACGCTGTCGGAGGTGAAGCGATGGGGCACAGCTGTCGGTTGGGATCGTCTTGTCAACAAAGCCAGTACAACGTGGCGAGGGCTTTCTGATGCAGAAAAAGAAGCGGCCACAGGTTCTGGCGCTGCTCAACTCTTGGTGGATAACCCAACGCTCATCAAACGGCCTGTTTTTGAGATGGGGGACGCAGTGATTGTTGGCTTTAAAGCTGATCAACAGGCAGCCCTTAAGGCAGGATGATTGTGGCTGGTGCGCTCTCGCTTCCCATTGAGACAGAGCGGCTTTGCCTCAGGGATTTCTGCTGGGGGGACATTGACGCATTGCATTCTTATGCCAGCTTGGGCGAGACGACACGGTACCTCCTATGGGGACCAAATGACCGACAGGAGAGTGAGATTCAGCTCTCCACCTTTGTTGAGGCAGCCGCAGAGTTGCCGCGCACCATCTATGAGCTGGCTCTTATCTTGAGAGATGAGGGGTGCCTGATTGGGGCGCTTTGCCTTTATCTGGACGATCCTGCAGGCGGTGCGACGCAAGGGGCAGAGCTTGGTTTTGTTCTGCATCCAGACTTCTGGGGCAAAGGCCTTGCAACTGAGGCTGCCGCAGGGCTGCTCACCTGCGGGATGTCTGAGTTGGGGTTGGCTTTCGTCTGGGCGACATGTGACACGCGCAATCTGCCTTCCATTAGAGTGTTGGAAAAAATAGGGATGATCCGGCAGGAAACCATTCGAAGTGCCCGAAAAACTGAGGAAGGGTTGGTTGATGAACACAAGTATATCTTCCCAGCGCCCTGAAGCGATTAAGCCGTTTCAGACCGGCATTTGATCCTAAAGACGAGGATCTGGTCTTCCTGGGTGCTCTCCAGCAATTCATGACCGCTTTCGTGACAAAAGTGAGGGAAATCGATCGCGGCGATGGGGTCGGTCGCCAGTACCTTGAGGACTACGCCCGGGGCGAGCTCTCGCAGTCTCTTCTGAGTACGCAAAACAGGCAGTGGGCAGGTCAGGCCCGTTACATCGAGCAGTAGATCCTGATTTTCTGTCATCTCGTCTCATTTCTGACTGGTGCGTCGTCATCTGCTTAAAACCCTACCGGGAACAGGGTATCGGACTGCGCAATGACTGGTTCTGCTTGACCCAAAAAATTTGTCCCGGTTACATACCATTGTTGCAAAAGAAGAAAAATGGGAGGTGACCCGATGGGTCTTATTCAAAGTATTGGCAATGATGTGACTTTCGCGCGCGCCGCCCTTCGGTCTCTGAAAAAGGTGAATGCGATCTATGCGGATGAGAAGCGCACATTTGCCGACGTGATCGAGGATTTTGCTCGAACAAAACCAAACAATATCGCCATTGTGTCTGATCAAGGCAGCATGACTTATGCGGAGCTTGATGCAGCTGCCAACCGATATGCTCGTTGGGCGAAAGAGCAGGGTGTTGGACCTGATGTTTCTGTGGCGCTCCTCATGGAGAACAGGGCCGAGTATCTGGTGGCCTGGATCGGCATTATTAAGGCGGGCGGTGCTGCGGCGCTTATCAATACAAATCTGACTGGTGGGCCATTGGTACACTCGCTCTCGATCTCTGGGGCGGATCATCTGGTCCTCGGCGCTGAACTGGCGGAGAATTTTTCCACAGCTGTCGACAGTCTTGAGCGTCCGATGAAGGTCTGGGCGACAGGTGGTGCGGTGCAGGGCACAGAAGACCTGGATGCGGTGCTGGCGGACCGGTCCCCGGAACCGGTGCCCACTGATTATCGCAAAGATCTGACGACCGACAATACGGCCCTCTATATCTACACAAGCGGTACGACCGGCAACCCAAAGGCTGCGAAGATACCCCATGTCCGCCTCCTCATTATGATGGGGGGATTTGCAGCAGCGACCAACTCAACCGAAAAAGACCGGATGTATGTCTGTCTGCCGCTTTATCACTCTGCCGGCGGTGTTTGCGCTGTGGGGATTACGCTGACGGTCGGTGGTTCGGTCATCATCAAGCGGCGCTTCTCGGCACGAGAGTTCTGGGATGATGTGGTCGACCACAAGGCAACGCTCTTCCAATATATCGGCGAGCTTTGTCGCTACATGTTGAATACAGACCCCCATCCGAAGGAGCGCAAGCACAAGCTGCGCACGGTGGTGGGCAATGGGTTGAGACCTGAGATTTGGCCTGAGTTCCAACAGCGCTTCAAAATTCCGAAGGTCATCGAATTTTATGGTGCGACGGAAGGCAATGTGGCGCTGGTGAATTATGATGGCACTGTCGGCTCGATTGGGCGGATCCCCAAATGGGCAAAGTCAAAATACAATGTTGAGATTGTGAAATTTGACATTGAAAGCGAAGAGCCCATTCGCGGTGCCGACGGACTTTGTCAAGTCTGCGCACCTGGGGAAGTCGGGGAGGCCTTGGGCAAGATCGACCCCAGCCTGCCAACCGGTCGCTTTGATGGATATGCGGACAAAGCTGCGACCAGCAAAAAGATCCTCCGGGATGTGTTCGAGAAGGGTGATGCCTGGTTCCGAACCGGAGATCTGTTGAAACAGGATGAGAAGGGTTACTTCTATTTCATTGACCGGATTGGCGACACGTTCCGCTGGAAGGGTGAAAATGTTGCGACGTCTGAAGTCGCTGAGGCGATTTCAGTTTTTGATGGCATCAAGGAAGCCAATGTTTATGGCGTGAATGTGCCAGGGGCTGATGGGCGCGCGGGCATGGCGTCGATTGTGTCTTCTAAAGAAGTAGATCTGCCGAAGCTGCGAACCCATTTGGAGAAAGAGCTTGCTGCTTATGCTCAGCCGCTCTTCATCCGCATTCAGCCGGAGATTGAAATCACGGGCACCTTCAAACACCGCAAGGTGGAGCTTGTGAAAGAAGGTTTTGATCCCGAAAGCGTGTCTGACCCGATCTATTTCAATGACCCGGCAGCAAAAGCCTTTGTTCCGTTGGACAAGGCGCTTTACGACAAAATCAATGCGGGTAGCGTCAGAGTCTGATCTGCCTTCACAGAGAACAAAAAGAGCGGTTCCATTTGGGACCGCTCTTTTCTTTGGGTGGGCGAGGACTACTCAGCTGCGTCAGTTTTGTGCATTTCGGCAGCGGCGGCGAGAATGTCCGGGCTGATATTCTCTGTGCCCTTCTCCTCAATATGTTTTGCGATCCGCGTTCCCACAGCGGCCATGGCAGCGCCTATAAAGGTCTCGTGATTGTCGCGGGCCCAGGCGTAAGACTGTTCGCGGTTGGTATTGAGACCCTGGAATTTCGGCATCACATAACGCGCCATCAATTCGTAGGAGTTTTTGGTGCGCTCAAAGTTCGCCCAGTTGTGCGCCATAAAGAGGAAGGCACCATAGCCGCCGGATTGCGTTTCCAGGCGGTCGAGCTGTGCGATGGCGTCTTCCGGTGTGCCGATCACGGCAAGACCGGATTCGATGAGCGCATCCACGGGATCGCCTGCATCGTCGGGTGCCAGTGGGAGGGCTGCGACTTCGCGGAAATATGTGAGCCAGTTTTTGAGGCCAAATTCGACGTCTTTCCGCGCTTGCTCTCTCGTTTCTGCAATATGCATGGGGCCCACAAGGCGCCAGCCAGAGCGGTCCATGACGTTGCCATGATCCTTGGCTTTTTCTTCTGCAATTGCCCAGTTGGAGGCAAGGGCGTTGAAGCCGCCAGATGAGGTGGCGCCGAGAGACAGGAGGCTGAGGCCCAGACGACCTGCTGCTGTAGCGCCTGTTGGCGAAACCTGGCTTGCGGTGGCGATTTCAACCGACGGTCGGGAATAGGGCGTCATCTGCAGATGCGCTTCGTTGAGTTCAAACCAGTCGGATTTGTGGGTCACGGTCTCGCCGCGCAGCAAGGGGACGAGCACTTCAAGTGCTTCATCCATTTTGTCACGCTGGGTCTGTACATCAATGCCCATCATGAAAGCGTCAGAGGGCAGCGATCCTGGTCCAACGCCGAACATCACCCGACCGCGTGTCATGTGATCCAGCTGGTTGATACGGTCTGCCAGCATCAATGGATGGTGATAGGGCAGCGAGGATACGCCGGTGCCGAAGCGAATGTTTTTTGTGCGTTCGGCTGCGGCGGCAATGAACAGTTCCGGGCTTGCGATGACCTCGAATGCAGCAGAGTGATGTTCGCCAATCCAGGCTTCGTCATAGCCCAGCTTGTCCATCCACTCGACCAGTTCCATGTCGCGGTGCATGGCCAGGGAGGGGTTTTCATCAAGAGCGTGAAAAGGTGCGATGAAGGCACCGAAGCGTAATTTTGGTCCAGACATGTTTGTTTCCTCTGCGGTTGGTTGTTCGTTTTTATCGGTATGTTTTAGGTCTTTAAGCCGTTCAGCATGATGTCGAGCAGGTCTTCTCCTGCTGATTTGGGAATGTCATCCCGGTTGTTGCTCCAAGCTGAAACGAAAGATCCCCAGCTTGCGACAAGAGCTGCGGCAACGAGTTCTGGTGCCACCTTCGTGCGGAATTCACGTGCCTGCTGTCCTTCCCTGACGATATTGGTAATGAGATCGAGAAGGCCTTCATTTGCTTCTGTTGCGGCTTCTGGCAGAGAAGGTTGGTTGAGAAACTCTCTGACCATCTTGCGCATGATCTCGGCATTTTGCTCCCAATCATCTACCAGGGCGCCGACCATGAAGCGAAGCTTGTCCTCCGCGCTGCCCGACACATCGATGAGGCGCTCCTGAAGACTTGCTGTCAGGCGTTGGTTGAATTCGGTGAGTAGGGCCGCTTTGTTCGGGAAATGGAGAAAGAATGTCGCCTTGGCGACGTCGGCGCGTTCGCAAATATCCTCAATCGTCACCGCGTCATAGTCGCGGTCTGCAAAAAGCTTCATCGCAGCAGAAAATATTCCCCGCCGGGTTTGTTCCTTCTTGCGCGACCGGCGGGATGGTTGGCCAGCGACCGCCAGGTTTTCAGATGCTCCCACACTCACGGCCTTTCACGCCCACAAAACTAGACCGAAGTCTAATTTTACGAAATAACTGAGTCAAACTGCGGTGTTGGGCTTAAAGTCGCGGCATCAAATAACAAGCAAAAATGGGAGAATGCAATGGGACGTCTGGCCAATAAGGTGGCCTTGGTGACCGGCGGTGGCAGCGGTATTGGCCGGGGTGCGGCGATCGCTATGGCAGCTGAAGGGGCAAAAGTGCTTGTCACCGACATCGACGTTGAAGGCGGCGAGGTCACTGTCGCGCAAATCAAGGAAGCTGGAGGATCTGCAAAATTCGCCCCTCAGGATGTGACAGACGAGGTCCGCTGGGGTGAAGTTGTGGCGGTTGCCGCGGAGAGTTTTGGTGGGCTTCATGTGTTGCTCAACAATGCGGGCATTGCTATCGGCGCCCCGGTCACCGAAATGAGTCTGGAAGATTGGCGGATCCAAACCGCCATCAATATTGATGGGGTGTTTCTTGGCTGCAAATATGCCATCCCCGCCATGACGGAAAGCGGCAGCGGGTCGATCATCAATGTGTCGTCGGTTGCGGGCCTTGGAGGCGCGCCGGGCCTGTCTGGGTATTGTGCCACGAAGGGCGCGGTTCGCTTGTTCTCGAAAGCTGTTGCGCTTGAGTGTGCGCAGGCAGGAAACAATGTGCGAAGCAATTCTGTGCACCCGGGGATCATCGACACAGCGATCTGGACGAAGTCCATTATCGACAATGAAACGTTCGGCAATTCAGAAGCGATTGTCGAGGGTGCCAATGCCATTGATCCAGATACGCTGGCATCACTCAGCGTGCCTGTCGGGAAAGCCGGGCAGGTGACTGATATCGCGGCGGGTGTGGTTTTTCTGGCCTCGGACGAGTCGCGTTATATGACCGGCTCGGAGCTCGTAATTGATGGTGGCATTACGGCGCGTTAGCCGTTGAGACGAAGGCTGTGGGTTGCATCAGGTTCTCGGGTCGGTTGAAACCCATAGCTTTCATAAAATGCGGCTGCCTCTGCGCTGTCAGTGCGGAGGCGAACACGGTGAAAGTAGCTCCCGGCCTGTGAGAGCAATGTGTTGACCAAAGCGCGGCCAATGCCGCATCTTCTATACGGTACTGCCACATAGAGGTGTCGGAGGCGGCCCGTCGTTGCCTCAATGGCGTAGGGGTCCTTGTTGAGGCCGCCAACCGCGACCAGTCCTTCAGGCGCCATGATACCGACCAGATGCTCACCTGGCGCAGAGAAGCGGTTCTTGCCAGACGTCCAATCACCTTGCATGCGCTCCAGAAATCCAAAGCCCTCCCCAGCCGCAGCCGACGCGAGGGCAGAAAATCCATCGTTTGGCAGTGAGAGCATGAAGGTAGTGAAGCGGTCTTCCATTGCCGTACGTGTCAGCCTGCCTTCATCACAAAGAAGCCTGCCCGCGGGAAGTGCACAACGACATCGCCGACACGCGGGTCGTTGCGTTTGATGGCGACATGCTGCGCTGAAGAGGAGACAAGTTCGCCTGCGATCGGGTCGCGGCCATAATCGTCGGCCATGACGTGCACCTGATCTCCTGGCATCAGGCCGTTGGGTTCACCCTGATCGGCGGTTTCGGTTTCTGTGCTCGCTGTGTCTCGAGCAATGTCCAGGGCTTCTTCGCGACTCAGTTCCTGTCGGTCGCCATGGCCGATTTCCTGAATGCGCTTCTCCCAGGCAACGACATTCTTAAAAGCATCGATCACTGCGGCGCCTGCCGGTGCGATCCAGCGGATGAAGGCAAGGTTGTAAAAGGCGTTGACGTCGGCAATGCCCGCATCTGCTCCCATCAGGAAGGCGCGGTTATCAGAGAGTTGCTCTTCCAGCCAATCAAGCTGCGCGCGCAGCTGTTCCATCATCATCGGTGCGCCCGCTCTCATTTCATCTGTGTTGAAGGGACGGCCCATCAGTTTTTCCCGATCCTTCATAAAGGCCTCATCCGCAAACCCTTCTGTGGTGCCAAAGATGACGGCGACTGCGGCCTGGAACAGCACCCGGTCGGTCCAGAGCCCCATGCCCCATCCGAGCGCTCTATCACCGCCGACAAAAAGTGACGGTGTTGGATAGCGCTTCTCGATTTCACGTAGAATGATCTGGGTGTCGCAATAGATGTCTGCCCCGATTTGCATGACCGGAATTTTCCGGTAACCACCGGTGAGGGTCGTCAGCTCCGGCTTCGGCATGATGACCGGCTGATCGACGGCGTACCAGGTGAGCCCTTTGATGCCAAATGCCACACGCACCTTCTCTGAAAAGGGTGAAATGTCATATTGATGAAAGAGGATAGCGTTTTGCATATCGGTCATGGTGTGCTTTCAGATGAGGTGATTTAGGAGAAGTCGTTTGAAAAACGGATGTTGTTTTTGCTGAGGCCTTTGGCGATCACATCGAGACCGGCAGTTTTCACCATCCATTCCAGACGGTGATCGCGATATTCTCTCTTGAAAAGACCTTGTTCGACAATGTCGGCGACCATGGTCATGCCTTCGATGCTGGCCGCGGCCTCTTTGGCAGTCTGGGTTACAGCCGCTCGTGCATTTGTACGCGCCGTCCAGGCTTCGAGCTTTGAGCCTGTGGGCGGCGTGTTGCCGAAAGAGGCTGAGCCGTTGACGTAGGGAATGACCGAGAGGTCGCCCCATCCGAAAGCGTCGCCGTTGAACCAGTCATCGTCGCCAAGCTGGTCTTCAAGCCAGGCGAAGAAGCCTTGGGTCTGTTCTGCCGCTTTGGCAACGATTGCCTCAGCCTCAGCGCCCTGGGCGCGCTTAAAATAGGTGATCTCGCCGAGGCCCCAATTGATGGCCTCGAAATGGGTGTCCATCACGTCTTCGATCATGCGCACGCGGGCGCGGTCAGCGGGGCTTGCTGGCAAGAGTGCCGGCGTTGGCCATTTGTCTTCCAGATATTCCAAAATGATGGTGCTGTCGAAAATGGCTAACCCATCGTCAATGAGCGCGGGCACTTCACCGCGTGGATTGGCTTTCAGAAATTCCCCACCTGCATCGCCTGACCCAATGGCGTCAGGGGTGGTCAGCTCAAACTCAACACCCTTTTCGCGGAGCGCGATTTTGTTTTTCTGGGCGTAAGGCGAGAGTGGATGTTCGAAAAGCGTCAGCATGGCCGTCTCCCTGTTTGTCAACCACCTAGGTCAGTGGCGGTCTTTGGCAAGTTCCGCCATCTGACCGAAAAGGGTGGGGATGTCGGGTTCGGTCTCTTCGCCTGAGAACTCCCGGTAGAGAGTGGTGACGTTGATGATGATGCGTTCACCATCCCCCCAGCTGTCATAATCTGAGAAATTGATGTCCTTGCAGGCGTCCATGGCGGTCATCCCTGCATCGTAGCGTTTTTTTGCTTCGTCTCTTGTGTAGATCAGGTAATCCTGCACTGCCTTCACCCCGCGCTTGTCGGTGATGGGTCCGTGGCCCGGAACCACTGTCTCCACATCCATGGCCATGATGGAGTTGCAGGCGTCAATCCAGTTTTGCACAGGACCCTCCCACATGATGGGGTGTCCCTCGATGAAGAGAATGTCGCCAGTATAGACGGTCTTGTCGGAGGGCACGTGGGCGATGATATCACCCGGTGAGTGAGCTGGCCCGACATGGGTGAGGTGTACCTGCTTATCACCGACTTTGCGGGTGAGTTCAGTTTCGAACGTTGTGGTCGGCAGGGTCTGCGTAACACCTTTAAAGTCGAAGGCGCCGAAGCTCTTGGTGATGAAGTCGCCCAGGTCGCCCAGGTCCGGTGCCATGTCCAGAAATCCTGCGAGCAAGGTTGGCGGTTCTTTCAACATGGCTTCTGCCGCGAGTTTGTGGGCAATGATTTCTGCGCCTTCGCAGCATTCGTTTCCGTTGCAGTGATCCCCATTGTGATGGGTGTTCACAAGCGTGTGGATATTGTTTGCTGCTTTGGGTTCTGCAGCGCGCATGGCATCCAACATTTCGCGGGTGAGCGGCACATCAAACAATGTGTCCACAAGCAAGGCTTCGTCGCCATCCACGATGAGCCCCGCATTCGACCAGCCCCAGCCCCCATCTGGCTGTAGATAGGCATAGCCGCCATTGCCCAGATCATGCAGGCCTTTGGTGTAGGCAAACTGGGGAAGTCCCAGGGATGTGTGTGCAGATGACATGTTCGTTCCTCCAGAATGAATTTAGCGGATGGTCGAAAGGCCCGCGTCCACCGCCAATATTTGCCCATTAATGTAGGATGCCTCACCGGACATGAGGAAGAGCGCCGCGTAGGCGACTTCCCAGCCTGTACCTTGGCGGCCCCCAGGTATGTTTGTGCGAGCACGGCTTGGGCGACCCTGCGTTGACAGGCGGCCTAGGGGCGTGTCGATCAATCCGGGCGCCACAATGTTTGCCCTGATTGCTTTGCGTTCTGCCTCAAGGGCCACATGGCGCATAAGACCCGCCAGTGCTGCTTTGGACGCGTCATAGGAGGGTAAACGGCTGCCCGGCTTCATGGAGGCAATGGAGGAGATGAAGAGGATTGCGCCGCCCTTCGACATCAGCGGCAAGGCCGCGCGGCAGGTGAGCATGGGCCCACGCAGATTTACGTTCAATATCTGGTCCCATAGCTCTGGCGTTGATCCCTCTAGCCCCATGCCCGCTCCAATGCCGACATTGAGGACGATGCCGTCCAATCCACCCATAGCGCCGCTTGCTTGTGTCGCCATTGACGTCACTTGACCGGGCTCTGAAATATCAGCGGTCAACGCAAATGCCTTGCCTCCCGCGGATGCGATTTGATCAACGGTTGTGTTTGCTGAGGCTGTATCCATATCTGCGACGGCGACTTGTGCCCCTTCGCGGGCAAATAGCAGAGATATGGCGCGGCCATTACCGACAGGATCTGTCTCCGCGTCGATGGTGCGTTGGCCGCCGCCGACAATGAGAACCCGTTTTCCCGTCAGCCTACCTCGGCCTGGTGCCTGTCCAGCAGCCTCCTCACCAATAGGCCAGGGGATGTAGGGAGGCTTTTTTTTATCATCGGCCATTCTATTCGCTGCCGTTCAGGTTTTTGACGCTGGCTTCGATTTCTTCCAGGCCGGACCCGTCAATATCGGTTTCTTCCAGCTCAATCTCCAGCGTCTCCAGGAAACGGCAGACCATCAGGTATGTTCCCACAATGAGGGTGAGCTCAACGATCTGCGGGTCTGTGAGATGAGTATGCGTCGCTGCGAAGGTTGTATCGCTGACCTTCACCTGTGCCACCTGTTCGTCGGCGAACAGCAAAGCGGCGTTCTCTGCGTCACTGAAGAGGTCACTTGGCAGATTGCCTTTGACCGCTTGAATGCGTGGTACCGACATGCCAAGCGTGCGCGACACGCGCTCGTGCTGATGCACTTCATACGCAGACCCACACAGATGGCCAACCCGCAGGATGACGAGCTCCCGAAGTTCAGGGTCAAGGGCGCCTTCGTTGAGATAGGCACTGATGAATTGCATGAAGGGCGCGAATGAAGCGCCTGCGCCGGACATCATTCGAAACACATTCAGAGGTGGCAGGCTTGCCATAAGGTCTCTGTTCTCTGGCGACAGGTCCTTCAGGTCTGGATAGGGAAGGCGTGCCACTTATTTGCGCTCCAGTGACTTGAGGTCGACGCTTGCTTTGTTCCCTTCTTCCTCGATGTCCACATCGAAGGTTTCCAGAAAACGGGACACCATCATATAATACCCGATGGTAAGCGTGAGCTCCTGCATTTCCTTGTGGCTGAGGTGCTTTGCGAGCGGATCGAATGTGGCGTCGCTTGCGCGAACATTTTGAATCACATCATCGGTGAAGGCCATCACAAGGTGCTGCAGGTCATCAAAGGCAGAAGCGTCTGGCCCTTCATGGATTGCTTTGATCAGGTCTTCTGACATGCCGATATCCCGGCCGATCCGTTCGTGCTGGTAAACTTCGTAGGATGCTTTTGACAGAACCCCAACCCGGATGATCGCAATTTCACGCAGCACAGCGTCCAGTTTGGCGCGGCCCAGTATGTGATTGCCGAGCCCGGTGAATTTGGCAAGCAGGTCCCCTGAGTGAGCCATCATTCGAAAGATGTTGAGGCCTGGCAGCTTCTCGATCGTCTCTTTCAGCCGACCCTCAGCATTTGCTGGATCGAAATATGGAATGCGCGCCATGGTCTGCTCCCTGTTTTGTCCCCGCGGCTTAGCGCCGTCTCGGGCACTATCCTAGTAGGCGCTGAAGGACTTGTCGCGCTAGACTTATCCCCAGCGGAAATTCAAAGGAGCGGACGGGATGGGTGTGACGCCAGCAGGCATTGTCGCGTTCTGGACGGAGGCGGGGCCGGATAAGTGGTTCAAGAAGGACGCTGCGTTCGATCAAACCATTGCGGCGCGTTTTGGCACCACGGTCGATAGTGTGTTGAGTGGTGAGCTTGATCACTGGTCGGAGACCCCATCGGGCGCGCTCGCCCTCGTTCTTGTGCTTGATCAGTTCACGCGGAACATTTGGCGGGATGATGCGCGCGCTTTTTCTGGCGATGAGAAAGCGCTGGAGATTTCTGAACACGCGATTGAGCGTGGGCAGGACATGTTGGTGCCGCTTGAGGGGCGCAAGTGGCTTTATATGCCCTTTATGCATTCAGAACGGTTGGATGTGCAGGAGCGAGGGCTTGTCCATTTCAAAGACAGGCTGCAAGACCCGGGAACTTACAAGTTTGCTGTGTTGCACAGAGATATTGTGGAGCGGTTCGGGCGTTTCCCTCACCGCAATGCTCTGCTGGGTCGGAGAACGACAGAGCAGGAGCAAGTTTTTCTGGATAAGGGTGGATTTAAGGGATGAGGCAAAAAGAGGCGCCAGTGGGCGCCTCTTTGTCTTAACACAGAGTGCGATTAGGCTGCTCTTACGTCTTTCAGGAATTTGTCGACGGTCGACTTCAATGACTCAGCCTGACCGGCTAGCTCGCCTGCCGCCGACTGAACCTCTGTAGCGGCGCCCGCTGACTCTTGTGCTGCGGAGGAAACTCCGGAGACGTTGGATGTTACTTCATTGGAGCTTGATGCTGCTTCCTGAACATTTGAGGAAATCTCAACTGTTGCTTCTTGCTGCTGCTCGATTGAGCTGGCAATCGCACCTGAGATTTCACTGATCTCGCCAACCGTGGATGTGACCTCACGTATGGCGGAAACCGCTTCGTCTGTCGATGCCTGTACAGCGGAGATTTGTTGACTGATCTCTTCTGTCGCCCGTGCCGTCTGGTTGGCGAGTTCTTTCACCTCAGAGGCAACAACGGCAAAGCCCTTGCCGGCATCACCGGCACGAGCGGCCTCAATTGTGGCGTTGAGAGCCAGCAGATTGGTTTGCTCGGCAACATCCTGAATAAGGGTGACGACCTCGCCGATCTGGCGTGCAGCTGAGGACAGGCCTTCGATGCGTGTATTGGCTTTCTGGGCGGTGTCAGTTGCTTTGCGCGTTACATTTGTTGACTGTTCAACCTGTCTGCGGATCTCCTGAATTGAGCTTGCGAGCTCTTCGGCAGCTCCGGCGACAGTTTGTACATTGGCGCTTGCTTCTTCAGACGCTGCCGCAATCGCCGTCGATTTGGCATTGGTCGTTTCAGAGGTGGAGGTCATTGCCGAGGCGGTGTGCTCCATCTCCGTTGCCGCAGCGCTTACAGCTCCCAGCATTTGGCCCATTGAATTGTCAAAGTCTCCAATGAGCTTCTCAATTCCCGCGGTTCGGGCCTCTTTGGCTTTCTGTTCCTCAGCCTGCGCCGCTTCCAGTGCAATCCGATCCAGGGCATTTTGTTTGAACACTTCGACGGCACGGGCCATCTCGCCGATTTCATCTGTGCGTGAGGTGTTTTCGATTTCCAATTCTGTCTCACCTGCAGCCAGACGGTTCATGGCGTCGGTCGTGTGTGAGATGGGATTGGCTATCTGGCGCGCCAGATAGATACCTGCACCTGTGATCAGCGCAACCAGCGCGAGCGTGATGATCGCAATAATGTTGCGCATGGCGACCAGATCAGCTGTGACTTCGTCTTCGGCGATCTGAGCTGCCAGTACCCATTTCGTGCCCAAAAACTCAAGGCCGCGGGCGTATGTGCGCACTTCGTTTTCCAGGTGGTTGATGTCGTAGTCTGACCTGCTGGTCTCTTCGCCAGCAAAGACTGCGTCGATTGCTGGTGTGTCGACACGACTTGAAAGAAGGGTAGATGTTTCGGACAGGCGCGAATCTGCGCGCATCAGACGATCTTCACCGACAAGGAGTACCTCACCTGTTTCACCGAGGCCTTCAGCGGACTGCATGAAGGCGTTGATGACATCGATCGGCATCTGGAAAGAGACTACACCGATACGTTGACCGTGTTCGTTATGAACTGCCCGGGCGATAAAGCTCGCGGGGGCTCCATTGCTCGGTGCATATGGTGTGAAGTCAGTAAAGGGCGTTGTTGATGCATCTACGGCCTTCATGGTCTCGCGATATACAACACCCAGGTCAGAGTCTTTCCATTCGCCTGTATTGATGTTGGTCGCGAAGTCCGGTTCCTTGAAGACAGAGTAGATCAGGTTTCCTTTCAGGTCGAAAAAGAAGATGTCGTAGTAGCCCTTCTGTTCCAGAAAGGTTCGAACCCACGGGTGATGCTCGCCGTGAAGTTTCGAATAGAGTGTTCCGTCTGTCCCGGCATCAAGAAGGTGTTTGCTTCCGGTAGGGTTTGGATTGGAATTGATATAAACGTCCTGAAGGTGGCTTGTGGCATTTCCGCCAAGCGTTGCCCACGCCCGAGAAAACTCAACAATGGCTGATTGAACCTGAGGACTTTCCGCCATGATCGTGAGGTCTTGCTCGATGGATGCTAGATATCTTGAGAAGGCTTCATCTCGGTCTGCGAGCGTTGCGGCGAATTTGGCGTTGGTGGCGTTCTCAACCGTTGAAGCTGCTTGGAAATAGCCGGAAATACCGACCCCAAGAGCGATGGCAAGCGCACAACCTACGATGGTAATTGGCAGTTTTTGCGCGATCTTAAACTCAGGCAGTTTCTTCCACATTTTCTCGATCCCCATAAGCCCAAAGTGAAATATTAATTTCAACTTTGACGTGCATTTAAGGTGTGATTTTGGGGCACAATTGATAAGTTTTGATTTATATCCCCACAAAATATCTAGGTATTGGGGTTTCCCTAGTTTCATGGCGTCTTTTGGGAAATTGCGGCCGTTGAAGAGAGCTGCAAGCTCCGCAATACTCCGGACCAACAATATTTGGGGAGATTCAGACAAAATGACACTTGATCCACAGGTGAAGGCGCTGCTTGACGGGATGGCAGAAGCGGACGGTCCGCCAATGTCTGAAATGACGCCTGCCGAGGCACGGGCGATGTATGTCGCCTTGAAGGATCCAATCGATGTTCCCATCGGGAAGGTTGAAGACAAATTTGCGCCAGGACCAGGGGGCGATGTGCCTGTGCGGCTTTACACACCTGTTGCTGCAGGCGGAGGGGCACTGTCGGCGATTGTGTTTTTTCATGGGGGTGGTTGGGTGATCGGCGATCTCGACACCCATGATGCGCTATGCCGCACGCTTGCCAATGAAAGCGGCTGTAAAGTCGTGGCCGTCGACTATCGTCTGGCACCCGAACATCACTGTCCGGCCGCCGTAGATGATTGTTATGCGGCTGTCGAATGGGTTGAAAAGAATGGGTCAAGCCTTGGGATCGATGTGAATGGCATAGGCGTTGCCGGGGATAGTGCCGGTGGCAATCTTGCTGCTGTTATCTGTCAATTGGCCAAGAAACGTAAAGGTCCGACTATTCATCATCAGTTGCTGATCTATCCGGTGACCGATACGAAAACCGATACGGCGACCTATCAGTCATTCGGGGAAGGTTTCTTCCTGGAAAAGGCGACAATGCAGTGGTTCATTGACCATTATGCGGGGCCGGAGTTCGATCGAGAAGATCCAATGATCGCTCCCCTACGGGAGGCCGATCTCTCAGGCTTGCCACCAGCCTACGTGATTACAGCAGGTCATGATGTTCTCAAAGCTGAGGGTGCAGCTTATGCAGATGCGCTCAAAGCAGCCGGGGTAGACGTCACCTATATCGACTATCCAGAGATGATCCATGGCTTTTTCAATCTGCAAGGCATGGTGGAGGCGAGCCGCTCAGCCGTTGCCGCTGCCGCTGTGGCGGTGGGCAAAGTGCTTACCTAGGTTTTGGTCGGAACAGCAAAGGCGGTGCTGTCTGACAGCTCCCCTTTTTTTGCTGTTTAACCGAGAAGTTTGCCGGGGTTCATGATGCCTTTTGGGTCAAGCTCGGCTTTCAGGGTTTTCAGCACGGTCATGCCCGTTGTCCCTTTTTCCTCGGCCATCCATGGGGTGTGGTCGGTGCCAACGCCATGATGATGCGAGATCGTCCCGCCGTTCGCCGCAATGGCGTCTGATGCAGCCCGTTTCACACGCTGCCACTGGCCGATTTCATCTTCGAGATTTCTTGGGAAGACAAAAGTAAAGTAGAGGCTCGCCCCATCCGGATAGGAGTGGCTCACATGGCCCATGACGATACCCTTCTGTCCGCGCTCACCCATATTCTCATCTAGTGCTGCCTGAATGGCACTGATCATTTTTTCATGAAGCTTGAGGATGTTGGACCAGGAGGTCGCCGTCTCCAGGGTATCGACACCGATGCCTCGATCCATCATCGGATCACGGCTGTAGGGCGATGAAAAGCGACCGTGGTACCATCGGTCTCCGGCGCTTGATCCGATGGCGAGAGCGCCAGCTTTTTTGCAAATTGCACTTGTGCGTTCCTTCGCCCACTCAACGGTTGTTTTCTCACCCTCAAGGCCAATGAGCATGAGGCAAGGGTCTTTGGCGAAGCCCTTCCATTTGAGATAGGCGTTCTGCAGCTTGGACTTGAGGCCACCGCTGCCGCTTGAGCCGAACGTCTGAAAAAAGTATGTCTCTGCTGCGTCTGACAGGCGGACCATGGCGACGGGAATATCTGCATGGTTGATGGTGCGAGCGACTTCTACGCCCGTGGCGAAGTCCTTGAACAGGTAGCCTCGATAGTCTTTTGCCTGCGGCTTTTCGTGGATCTTCACCGTTGCATCGCAAATGACGCCCAGCGTGCCTTCCGACCCTGCGACCAACTGGTTGAGGTTCGGACCTGCTGCGGAGGCTGGGAACTCTTCTGTCGACCAGGGACCGGTCGGCGTGGCCAGACGGGCAGAGATGACCCATTTCTCGGCTTTGCCGTAGCGATTGGATTGTTGACCGGCGCCGCGGGCTGCGATCCATCCGCCCAGGGTCGAATATTCGAAGCTCTGGGGATAGTGGCCAAGGGTCAGCCCTTGCGCATCTAGTTTTTCCTCAAGGTGCGGTCCGTAAATGCCAGCGTCTATGCGGGCAGTCATGGCGACGCGGTCCACATCGTGGACGCCATCCATCAATGTCAGGTCGAGTGTGATGACTTTGTCTGTCGCCGACCGGGCGGTTGCATTGACACCGCCCACAACGCTTGAGCCACCGCCAAAGGGGACCACGCTCATGTTGTTTTCTGCGCAATAGGAAAGGACTGATTGTACTTCGCTCGCGGCACGTGGGTAGATCACGGCATCTGGCGCTACGTCCAGATTGCCTGCACGAATATAAAGAAGATCGTGGTAGCTTTTGCCGCGGGCATGAAAGGCTCGTTCGTAATCGTCTGTTCGAACCTGGTTTTCTCCGACAATGCTTTCGAAGCTCTTTATTTCCTCCGCACTCAAATGGCAGGGCGGAAGCATAATATCGGACAGGCGTTTTGCAGGCGTGGAGGGCAGGACTGCCATGCCCAGCGTTTCCTTGATCCAGGCCCATTGAGGGGCACCGTCAGGCAGGGGGTTTTCCTGTTTGGCGGGACCCCAGCCGTTCCAACGAAGTGTCTGACGATCAATAGTCACGTGTCTTATCCTTTGGTCTGTCGCCTTGATGCTTGCTCAGCATCGGAGTGTGAGGGCGCTGGGCAAAATATCAAAGCGTGCAGGCAGTTTGCCCGGTGCTTCTCCGTCAATGTCCAGAAGTACGGGCGCTGTATCAACCGGTTCGGCCTCGACCCAGCGGGCTCGGGTGAAGATGACTTTCTCGTTTTCTATATGGGTCCCGTCATAAAGAGAACCGGAATCCTTGAAGAGATCACTCACGCTTGTATCCCGCATAATCACCAGATCGAACGCGCCGTCGTCGGGCACTGCGTCCGGGGCCATCATCATGCCGCCCCCGAAGAAACGTCCATTGGCCACCGCAGCGGTGCCCACATTGATTACCTCATCCCACCCGCTTTCGGTGCGGATGCGAACAGCTTGCGGGCGGTAGCGGAGCGCAGTTGAGAGTGTTGCCCAGAGATAGGTGAACGACCCTCCAAACAGTTTGGAAAAGCGTGCCTTGTTGACCGCCCGATCGACGGCGCCGGACATGCCAAAGCTCGCGATATTGTTGAAATGCCGCGCCATGGGCTCATTGTCATCAGCGTTGAAGGTGATGCGGCCAATGTCGATGGTTCGACTGTTGCCACTCGCGAGGCGTTCTATGCAGGTGTCGAGATCTGCTGGGAGCTCGAAGGTCTTTCGGAAATCCCCGCCTGTCCCAGTGTTGAGAAGGCCGAGAGGTGCGGGTGCTTGTCCATCTGAGACATTGTGAAAAAGCCCATTGATGGTTTCGTTGATCGTGCCATCCCCACCAACAGCGATGACAAGCTCAGCTCCCTTGTCTAATGCATCTCGTGCAAGGTTGGCCGCCGGCAAGTGTGCCGGCGTTGCGGGCCCATCGGTGAAGAGAGGGGACACTGGGCCGAGGGCTGCTTCAAGTTTCTTTTGGATATCTGGCCAATTGCGACCGGTCCGGCCACCACCGGAGGCTGGATTGATGATCGCAAAGGTGCGCCCGCTCACGCGGCCCCGTCGAGCGTCTTGTAGCTCGCCTCTACTTTTTCGATTTGTCGGGTGCGCTCAGCATCATCCCAGCCAAGCTCTCTGGCCATGAGATCCGCGGTGCGTTCCAGTGCTTCGTTGCCTGGGTGGACAAGGGTGCCCAGCCCGGTCCGACGGAGCAGAGCGTCTTCAAGCGTTACAGCCATTTCGTGGCGGACTGCGTGGACGATCTGTGCACCAATATCGTGTGTGGTGGCCGACAAAGGCTGCAGTAGTTCCGGTGCCTCTCCCTGTCGCTCATTGGCGGTGGCCAGCACTTCTTCATAGCGTGCGCCATGGTAGCGGGTCAGGTTACGGATAATGTCTGCAGGGATGTCAGCGTGTGAGGCAATGGCCTTGTCCGTGAAGGGCAGGAAGCGCCCGGTGGCGCCGCCATAGAGAGGAACATCTGCCGTTGAGCATTTGGGCTGCCGCCCCAGTTTTTTTGTGGCGCTGTCGACGACTTTTTCCGCCAGGTGCCTAGAGGTGGTCCATTTGCCCCCCATGGCGGACAGGAAGCCTTCGACGCCATCTACTTCCGCGTGATCAACAATCTCTGCTGCGCGGCTGGCATTGTAACTATCGGAATCGTCTTCTTCATCCTGTGGGGTCGTGTCCACGAGGGGGCGGATGCCGACATAGAAATTCTCTACATCATCACGCGTCAGGTTGAGTGTGGGCAGGCCGTCATTCACCACTGCGAGGAAATCTTCGATGTCTTGCTCTGTCACGCCGATTTTGTCCGGTGCGTCGTCGAAGACAGTGTCGGTTGTGCCGAGGATCGTTTTTCCCCGCCAGGGCAGGACAAAAAAGTGCCCACCAATCTTGGACTGAACAGCGAGTGCGTTTTTGCCGGAGAGTGCACGGGTGATGAGATGAATACCTTTGGAGCGGATAAGGCGGCGAGACGGTTTGCCATCTTCGGTCAGTCCCATGAGGATATCTGCCCAAGGGCCGGCAGCGTTGATGGTGAGCTTACCCTTGATCGTATGGGTCTCGCCGGTGAGCTCATCCGCGACGGTGACGCCGGTTATGCGGCCGTTTGCAGCGCCGCCCGATTCTTTCTCAAAGCCCGTGACCTTGGCGTAGTTGGCGGCATCGGCCCCTTTCTCCACCGCACCCAGAACGAATTCAAGGCAGAGACGCTCAGGCGCGAACATCTGACAGTCATAATAGATTTTGGCGCCGGTCAGCCCATCGGGATTGAGCGATGGCATGAGCTGCAGTGCTTCGTCGCGTGAGATGGTTTTATAGCCGGGAAGTTTTTTATCCGGATCATCCAGTCGATTCCGGTCATAGGCTAGCAGGTCATACATGGTGAGGCCGATGGAGAGTACGAGACTGCCTTTCATTCCCCGTCCATAGGTGGGAATGATGAAGGGGAGCGGATCAACCAGATGGGGCGCGTTCTGTTCCCAGATACGCCTCTCCCGCAGGGACTCGCGCACCAGACCGATCTCGCCGTTCACCAGATAGCGCAGGCCACCATGAATGAGTTTGGACGACCCGGCTGTCGTGGCGTGGGCAAAGTCATCCTTCTCCAGTAGGGCAACCTTCAAGCCCCGGAGTGCCGCGTCCCATGCAATGGAAGATCCAGAAATGCCGCCACCCACGACAATCAGGTCGTACTCGGTCTGGCTCATGGCGGAAAGGTCGCGTTGCATGGAAATCCTTGTACTTTCAGCTGCTGGAAGAGGGGTTTTCGCGCCTTATGCCCGCTCTTGCAAGCCGTTTTGCTTCATCCGCCAAATGAGTTGGTCGAGCCTGTCCTGGCCGAAAAAAGGCTCGCCCTCAAAGACCATGAGAGGCACGCCCCAATGGCCTGCTGCTTTCTGAGCGGCCTCATTTGCGGTGATGATGTCATCAAAATGTGCTTCGTCGGCAGCCACTTTGGCTTCCAGCTCGCTCAAGTCCAGCCCGGCGCGAGTTGTGGCGTCTTTCAGATGATCGCCCTCGTGCCAGTCTTTCACGCCGCCAAAGATGATGCTGCTCACTTCATCAAGGAAGGCGAGGCCTTTTCCCTCTTCGGCTGCGGCGCAACCAAGGCGGGTCAATCGGTGAATGTAGGGCTGTTCCTTGGGGACCTCGCCGGATGCCAGGTCCATGACGACTGGGTCAGGCGAGGGCCAATTGTAGGCCAGCCCCTCCATTTCAGCGATCCGTACCGTGTCTTTCATGAGGTATGGCGGCCACATGGGGTTCACAGTCTTGAAAAACCCGTCCATCCGAACAGCTATTGGGTAGACCGGCCGCACATTCACATTCACGTCATAGGCCTTCTCGATCGCTACCAGGCGTTTGGTGGCAAGATAGGAATAGGGCGAGCGAAATGACCAAAATAGGTCAAAATCCGGGGTTTTGGTGGCTGACATGAGAGACTCCCTGGGCCGCATGATGTGAGGTTCTGTTTGGGCCCAACGTCCGGCTTTTGCGCTGGCTTTGCAACCCCTGCTAAGCTTTCACCCAAGTGACATAAACGATCCATCAGGGGGCGCAACATGGCGCAGATTTCAGCGAACGGACTAGATATCGAATATGAGCGGTTTGGGCCGGAAGACCAGGAAACGGTGCTTCTGATTATGGGGCTTTCGGCTCAGCTGACCATGTGGCCGGTTGAACTCTGTGAAGAGCTGGTGTCGCGCGGCTATCATGTCGTGCGTTTCGACAATCGGGACATTGGGCTCTCGAGCAAGTTCGAGGAAGCGGCTCTGCCGGATATGGGCGCGCTTATTGGTGCTCTCCTGTCTGGGGAAACACCTGATGCGCCCTATTCGCTGGATGATATGGCGGCGGACGCTGTTGGCTTGCTGGATGCCCTCGGCATCGACAAGGCACATATTGTTGGTGCGTCCATGGGTGGTATGATCGCGCAACTGGTGGCGATCAACCATCCGGAAAAAACTCTCAGCCTGACCTCGATCATGTCGACGACCGGCAACCCGGAATTACCTCAGGCAAAGCCAGAAGCAATGGCAGCCCTTGCTGCGCCCGCGCCTGATCCCAATGATCTCGAAGCGGTGATTCAGCGTGGCATGAATACGTGGAACACTATTGGCAGCCCGGGCTATCCCACTGACGATGCTCAGTTGAGAGAATGGGTTCTGCGCGATTTCCATCGGTCGTTCTATCCTCAGGGCATTCTGAGACAGATGGCCGCCATCATCTCCAACGGAGATCGTCGTGAGAAGCTGAAAGCTGTGACGGCACCGACGGTTGTGCTTCACGGGGTCGATGATCCACTGGTGCCTGTTGAGGGTGGAAGAGACACGGCCGCCAGTATTGTCGGGGCAGAACTCATTGAAGTGCCCGGTATGGGGCATGACTTCCCGCTGAGCCTCGTTACAACGTTCGCAGATGCAATCACCAAGGCTGCGTCGCGATCTTCAACCCATGCCGCAGCGGAGTAAGTCCATGCAAGTTAGAGCAAATAATCATTCGTTTGAGGTCGAGCGCTTCGGACCGGAAGACCGAGAGACTATTCTCCTGGTCATGGGGCTTGGTGGACAGATGACCCTTTGGCCGCAAGAACTGGTCGATGAATTGGTCGAGCGCGGATATCACGTGGTGCGGTTTGATAATCGGGATGTGGGCCTGTCGGCAAAGTTTGACCATCTCGGCAACCCGAAAATGTCGCGGCTGATCCTCGCGGATGCGCTCGGGTTTACCCCGAAGGTTCCTTATCTGTTGGATGACATGGCCGAAGATGCTGTTGGTGTGCTTGATGCGCTGGGAATTGAGAAGGCGCATATTGTCGGCGTTTCGATGGGTGGCATGATTGCGCAGTTGATCGCGGCTCATCATGGCGACCGTGTCCTGAGCCTCACCTCCATCATGTCGACAACGGGTCACAAGTCGCTCTCAAAACCATCGAAAAAGGCGAGAGCGGCCCTGCTCACCCCGCTGCCGAAAGACCCTTCCAACATGGAAGCTGTCTTTGAGCGGATGCTCAACACATTTTCCGTTATCGGAAGCCCAGGCTATCCAGCGAGTGACGAAGAGCGCCGTGCCTTGGTGAAAGAGCAACTGGAACGGAGCTACCATCCAACTGGTCTCGTCCGTCAGATTGCTGCCATTGTTGCCAGCGGTGACCGACGCGAGATGCTGAAGAAAGTTTCTGCTCCGACAGTTGTGCTTCATGGGGAAGATGACCCGCTTGTCCCCCTGGACGGAGGGAAAGACACGGCGCTGCATATTGCTGGTGCGGAACTGATCACCGTTCCGGGGATGGGGCACGACATGCCTAAAGAATTAGTGCCGCAGATCGCAGATGCGATCACCCAGGCAGCTAAAAAAGCTCAGGCCACGCCTGCGGCGCAAGCAGCGGAGTAAGCCTTATGCAGGTACAGGCAAATGGCATCGCCATCGAAGTCGAAGATATGGGACCTAAGGATGGTCCTGTGATCCTTCTTGTAAACGGCTATACATCGCAGCTGATCAACTGGCCGAGGCCGCTGCTCGATGGCCTTGTCGCGGAAGGGTTTCGGGTCGTTCGCTACGACAATCGGGATGTGGGCTTCTCGCAAAAGTTTGAGGGTGCTCCTGACCCATCAGAGACCCTCAAGGCTGTACTTGGTGGACAGCAACCGGACATCCCTTACGTGATGGCGGATATGGCGGCGGATGGTATTGGCGTGTTGGATGCGCTGGGTATCGATAAAGCGCACATTGTGGGTGTCTCTATGGGCGGTATGATTGTGCAGCTGATGGCGATCAACCACGCAGACCGGGTGCAGTCGATGACATCGATTATGTCATCGACCGGCAATCCGGATGTGCCGCGGGCAACACCGGAAGCTCAGCAGGCGCTCAATGAACCGGCACCCAGCCAGGACCGCCAGGATGTGATCACGCATTCGATCAAGGGTCGGCGCACGTACGAAAGCCCTGCCTACAAAAAGACAGATGCGGAGTACGAAGAGCTGATTGGTGAGGCCTATGACCGGATGTTTTATCCGGAAGGCTATATGCGCCAATATTGCGCCATTGTTGCCGATGGCAGCCGCGTTGAGCGTCTTTCAACGGTCACGATCCCGACGCTTGTTATCCACGGGAGGGATGACAATCTCGTGCGTGTTGAAGGCGGCATTGATACGGCGAAGTCTATACCTGGAGCTCAATTGGAGCTGATTGAGGGGATGGGGCACGATCTTCCCGACGCGCTGTGTCCACGGTTTATTGAGCTCATCGCCGGTCATGCGCGCGGCGCGTTGGCATCAGTTGCAGCTGACTAAATCTCTCATGAGGCAAAGAAAAAGCGGGGACCAATTTGGTCTTGGGCCCCGCCCTTTTTTTGTTGGTTCTGCAGACAGCTTACATGCCGCCGCCGACCTGACTTGCGCCGCCGTCGCACGGTACACATGCGCCTGTCGTATAGGCGCTGGCACGTGAGGCCAGGAAGATCGCAACACCTGCAATGTCTTCAGGCTGGCCGATGCGCTTGCGCGGGTTGGCACCTGCAATCTCATCACCAAGAGTGGCGAGGGTTGCCGCCATCATATGGCTCTGGAAGGGACCGGGTGCAATGCAGTTCACCAGAATGTCGTCGGTTGCCAGGCGCTGTGCCAGATGGCGGGTCAGCATGATCATCCCTGCTTTGGAGGATGAGTAGGCATAGGTCTCAAGCATGGGCGGGTTGATGCCGTTGATCGATGCGGTGTTGATAATCCGCGCGGGCGCTTCGTAGGTTGACGCCTTTTTCAGGAGTGGCAGCATTTTTTGAATGAGAAAGAAAGGACCTTTGATGTTGATGTCAAAGACTTTATCCCAGCCGCTTTCCGCGTAGTCTTCCAAGGGTTCTCCCCAGGCAGCACCTGCATTGTTGACGAGGATGTCAACTTTTTCTTCGCGCTTGGCGATTTCTTCTGCGAATTTGGTCACGCCTTCAACGGTGGACAAGTCGCCGGGGATGGAGATGCAGGTGCCGATTTCGCTCAAGCGCGCAGCGGTGTTGTCGCAGGCTTCCGCTTTGCGGGCGGTGATGTAAACCTTTGCGCCGTTTTCGACGTAACCCTGAGCGATCATTTCACCAATGCCGCGCGAGCCGCCGGTGACGATGGCGACTTTGCCGCTGATGTCGAAGAGGTTTTTCATTTTTTATCCCTGTCATTTTTGTGTGTGTTTCCGCCCATAAATTTTAGCGGAAAACCGCCGAGACTGATCTGGCGCTTTTCCTGGAAACACTTGATTGCCTATCGCAACCTGATTTTGATGGCGGGCACGCTATCATGGTGCTGGTAACTTGCGAAACGTGAATTTGAGGGTTTCAGCCCAGGTCTTTTTCGACAAACCTGACCGTGTCGTCGATGCGTTCGATCGCCCATTTGAAGACGCCTGGCCGGTCCTCTGGGGCATCCAGCATCTCTATTTGCGCCATGAGGTCGAGAATACGTGAGAGAGATTGCCAGATGGGCGGGAGGGTTCCAGCTTTTGCCTCATAGGTGGCGATGAAGGCGTCGTTGAACTCAGGCGTTTGGTAGGGCCGATGCCGTAGCATGTTGGCGATATCGGTAAGCGGCGTGCCCGCGTGAGAAAATTCCCAATCAAGCACGCCGACGAGTTTTCCATGAAAAACCATAAGGTTTGGCGGGTTGAAGTCGCTGTGAACGAGACAGGCGCGCTTAGGCATCTGATCGAGGAGCGGTGCTGCCCATAGCGAGAATTGCCGCAGATAGTCGGTTCGGTCTGCACCTAAGCGTGTGCCCGCGCGTCCGTCTAATGCGGGCATGACAAAAGACAGGAAACTTTCTTTTCCAAGCGGGAAGGGTTTTTCAATCTTGAGGTCTTGCCCGAAGAAACCCGCTTCTGGAAACTCCATCTGGTGGATGTTGGCAAGGACCTCTCCTGCCTGGCTCCCAAGTTTTTCAGGATCTCGGATTTGCTGATTAAGTGTGTGGTCCAGCGTCTCTCCGTTGATCCAGGAAAGCACCAGAAAAGATTGGGCGTTTTCTGAGCCGTCGAGAAGTACTTTCGCGACGGGGACCAGATCTTCGAGAGTTCGCAGAATGTCGCGTTCCATCCGGCATGTGCTTTGTCCGCGCGCATAAAGGCGCAGAACCGCATTGAATGGCTCTACCTTCAAGCTCAGCTCATAGTTGGAATTGATCTTGCCGCCACTCAAGAGAGTTTATTGTTCCAAAGCATCTTTGCCGAAAATGGGTGCAATGAAGTTGGCAATTTCATTGTCGGATAGATCAATGAAGGCGTGGCGACGCTCCAGGCTATGGTCAGTCAGGGGGCCGTCCTCTTGCTCATCGGCATGTGGCCGGTTGGCGCAAAGCCGCGGCGCTCATAGATCCCCCGCGCGCGGGTGTTGGTTTCGGTCCCTTCCAGGTAGAGGCAGGCCAGGCCGAGCTCTTTCGCTTGGCTATCGGCAAAGCGCATGATCTTCGCGCCACCGCCTTTGCTGCGATAGGCTTCGTCCAGGAACAACTTGTCAATGAGTTGCCTGCCTGCCGGTACTATGGGCCGGAACGTGAAGTTCATGGTCGGCTCGCATAGAGGGCGAGAAGCTGATAGGCAATGGTGGCGCCTGCAAGGGCCGTTATTTCGCTCACATCATAGGCGGGCGCTACTTCCACCACATCCATACCCACAAGGTTGATGCCTTCAAGGCCCCGCAGGATATCAAGTGCGTGGCGCGTGGTGAGGCCGCCCACACACGGCGTGCCGGTTCCTGGCGCGTGGGCCGGGTCGAGACAATCAATGTCGAAGGTGAGGTAGACAGGGTTAGTGCCGACAGATTTTTTGATTTTCGCCGCTACAGTGTTGGCATCGGTCGCGCATGTCTCGGCAGCATCCAGAATGTTGAAACCATGAGATTTGGGATTGTGGGTTCGCAGGCCGACCTGGATGGATCGTTCCGGCTCGATGAGGCCCTGTTCCTTGGCGTGATAAAACATGGTGCCATGATCAATCCGACCCTCCGCGTCTTCCCAGGTGTCGGAATGGGCGTCGAAGTGGATGAGAGACAGAGCTCCGTGCTTTGCTGCATGGGCCTTGATCATGGGATAGGAGATAAAGTGATCCCCGCCGATGGTTAGCATGGCTGTGTCTGTTGCCAGGATTTCTGACGCGTGCGCTTCCAACCGATCGATCCAGGTTTCAGGTCTGCCGGGATCAAAAACACAATCGCCCCAATCAGCTACTTTCAATTGGTCGAGTGGATTGACCCCCCAGCCTTGCGGCTGATCCCATGCGAGATTGACGGAGGCTTCGCGGACAGCGCGTGGCCCAAGTCGGGCGCCGGGGCGGCCGGTCGTTGCCAGATCAAAGGGTACGCCCGAAACAGCGACATCGAAATTTTTCAGGTCTCTCGTATATTGGCAGCGCAGGAAGCTCGTGGCACCGGCATAGGTGGCCTCATAGGAGCCACCATGAGGTGATGTCCGTGTGAACGCCGCATCGCCTGTCTCGTCGCCTATCTGGGATGGGTCATAGTCAGCCATTACTCTCTCCTCTGCGCGCAGCATGAGACATGTAGCTGCTTCAGGGAAGAGGGAAGACGGCTCTAACTCGCTGTCTGTTGTGCATTTTTAACAGTGGGGATACCGAAGCCGAGATCGATAAACCTGAGGTCTTCTATTGTGCGCATCAGCTCCAACGTTCCTGACTGTTGATCATCTCCATATTTGACCGTTTCGAGCATGTGATTGACGGTTACCAATTTGGGGTTACCACCTTTGTCGGCGGAAAGCGGGAGCGTCAGGGTCTCCATGCGGGCAATTTTGCCTGTTTCATGGCGATTGACCAAAACCTGAAACAGAGCGCAAGGCTGTGAAAACAGTGCTCTCAGATCATCCAGCAAACTGACTTCCGAAGTCGGGTCCATGACGGTGGACAGTTCGACGCCTGTAATATCTGACTTCATGCGCGCCATGACAGCGGTGCCGACCATTCTGCAGATGACACGTCCATCGGGGTGCATTTCCCAAAAGGTGATGTCGGGCAAGGCGGCCGGAATTTGTATGAGGTCGAAGGCGCTTACACTTGGCACGCCCTCCCTTGCTACAGACTGCCAGTAGGCTAATACTTGATCGAAATAGGGAGAGTTAAAGGTCGCCACGATTTACCCGCAAGACTAAGGAAACATGCGGTCGAAGTATGGGTGACTAATTCTTGCCAGAAGACAAACAAAAGCCCCGATGGAAACATCGGGGCTTCTAATTTTCGTTGATACAACGCGACTTTAGACTGAAGGTTCTACGCCACGAAAGCGTCTTCCTCTAGTTTCATAATGTCTTCGGACCCGAGCTCAATGCGCTCCAGGTAAGCAGCCGTGTTCGGCACTTCCCGTTCCAGCCAGAACTTCGCGAGCACAAGTTTCCGGTTGTAGAAGTCCGCATTGCCTTCACCGGCTGCGAGTTTTGCGAGGGAAACTTTGGCCATCTGTGCCCACATCCAGCCCAGCGAGACCACACCAAAGATGTTCATCATTTCGTATGAGGCGGCGCCTGCATTGTCGAAATTCTTTGGTGCATTTTCCATGAGCCAGCCAGCGGCTTTGCCCATGCGCTCATATCCAACCTTCAGTGGCTCGATATAGGGCTTCATGGCTTCGTCGCCTTCATTCTCTTTGATGAAGGTTTCGATCTTGCCGAAGAAGGCCATTGTTGCGCGGCCGCCATTGGCGGTCATTTTCCGACCGACAAGGTCAAGTGCCTGCACGCCGTTGGCGCCTTCATAGACCTGGTTGATGCGGGCGTCACGGACGAACTGCTCCATGCCGTGATCGCGGATATATCCATGCCCGCCAAAGACCTGCATGGATGCGTTGGCTGCTTCAAAGCCTTTGTCTGTGAAGTAGCCCTTGATGACCGGCGTTAGAAGCTGGCTGAGATCGCCTGCTTCTTCCCGCTCTTTTTCGTCTGCAGCATTGTTCTGAGCGCTGAAGAGCATGGAGACATACATGGCGAGTGCTCGCGCACCTTCTACAAAGGAGCGGGACTGCAGCAGGAGACGGCGCACGTCCGGGTGGACGATGATCGGGTCAGCTGGCTGATCTGGTTTTTTCGCTCCTGTCAGGGAGCGACCAGCGGTTCGTTCGAGTGTATAAGCTGCACCGTTCTGCACGGCGACTTCGCCAACAGCGATGCCCTGGATGCCAACACCCATGCGGGCTGCATTCATCATGCCGAACATACCAGCCATACCAGAAGACTTGGATTTTACTTCTTTGCCATCGGCATCCTTTTTTACTTTCTTTGGTGAACCACCGAGTTTGTAAGCAACCGCATCATCAAAGTTCAGGACGCAGGTTGCGTTGCCTTTAATGCCCATCTTCTTTTCGATGGACCCGGTGGAAACACCATTACGCTGGCCCATTTCGCCGGTTTCTGGGTCGATGATGAATTTTGGTACCATGAAGAAGTTCACGGTCGACAGATCGTTGGCGAGCTTTCCGTCTTCGTCAGGAATTTTCGCAATCACCATGTGGACGATATTGTCGGTCATGTCGTGATCGCCACCAGAGATGAAGATCTTCGTTCCGTTCAGGCGATACGTGCCGTCTTCCTGCTCAACCGCATTGGTCCGCATGAGCTTGAGGTCGGTGCCGCAGTGCGGCTCGGTCAGACACATGGTGCCGGTCCATTCACCCGCAACCATCTTCGGCACAACGTGTTCTTTCATCCAGGGCTCGCCGGTCGCGTATAGCGCGCCATAAGCAGCGTTGGTCAGGCCGGGATACATTGTGAAGGCCTGGTTTGCAGATGATCCCATTTCAGAAAATGCGAAGGTGACCACAGAGGGGAGGCCAGCGCCGCCCATTTCTTCTGATGCACCCAGGCGGTTCCAACCGTCTTCGCAGTATTTTTCAAACGCTTCTTTGAAACCTGGTGGTGTGCGAACAACACCATTTTCCAAGACGCAGCCGTGCTCGTCGCCGACCTGGTTCAGGGGCTGCAAAACTTCTTCGCAGAATTTTGCGCCACCTTCGAGAATGGCTCCTGTCATATCGGGGGTTAGGTCTTCGAAACCGGGCAAGTCGGAGCGTTTGTCGATTTCAAGAAGTTCGTGGAAGAGGAACATGAAGTCCTCAACAGGCGCCTTATAAGATGGCATGGCGTCGTGTCCTCAATTTTCAAAATTGTCAGTAGGCGGGCCGAATTCTATTCGTCCATACGTATTTGTCGAGCAGATTCGACGCTTTATTGCCCTCAAGAGTCCAGCAAAAATCGTAGGTTCCCCCACGAAAATTGGGAGTATTCGAGAATTGTGATCTCAGAAGATTACGTATTTTGATAATTCGGCGCCCGTTTTCCCAGAAATGCACTGATCCCCTCGCGAAAATCGTCCGTCTGGGCGCAGAGGATCTGGTTGCGATCTTCCATGGCAACGGCGGCTTCCAGGCTCCCGGCGTCCACGCTCATATTCAGGCATTCTTTGGTGAGGCGGAGCCCCAATGGTGTGGTGGTAAGCATTTCGTCGAGATAGGGCTGCACAGCTTCGGTGAGTTGGTCATCCGGTACGACTTCCGAGACGAGGCCGACGCGTTCCGCGCGCGAAGCGTTGATAAAGCGTCCGGTCATCATGAGTTCGCTGGCGACGGACACGCCTACAAGGCGTGGCAGAAAATAGCTCACGCCGATATCGCAGGCAGAGAGGCCAATGCGGATGAAGGCTGCGTTCATGCGCGCACTTTCGCCTGCAATGCGAATATCGCTTGCAAGCGCGAGCGCGAAACCGCCGCCACAGGCTGGTCCATGTACCAAAGAGATGATGGGTTGGGGCGCACGACGCATGCGCATGACAATCTCGCTGATCCGTCGTTGACCCACCAGACCGGCCTGCGGGCTTGAAGTCGTGTCGGTTTCTGGCGTGTTTGAGCGATCCTTCAGATCGAGGCCCGCGCAGAAGGCTCGGCCAGCTCCGCGCAAGACGACGACCCTCACACTGTGATCCATGTAAAGCCCGCCAAAATAGTCGAGCAGGTCTGTGACAAGTGCAGGGTTCATTGCATTGAGCGCATCGGGGCGGTTCATGGTGACCCAGTCGACCGCGCCCTGTTTTTCTATTTTCAGCGTTTTGTAGCTGCTCATGACGATATCCTCCCGGTCATGATTGGTATGTTGGATCTATTGATCAGCGATGGCGGGCGATCTGATCCAGCTCGCGCTGAATCTCTACGTCCATATTGAGCCAGCGCAGCGCCGTGCGTCCTTCATCGTCCTGGCGCACGATATCTGCTTGAAAAGGAGAAAGGGTTTCGGCGTTGGACCACCCGATCAGACCTGTTACGAGGGTGCCAACCATGCCGGGGGTGTGAAAGTGGTCAATCGCAGCGCCGCCAACGGACCAGTCACGGACGATATAGGCAAAGCCCTCTGTTTCCACCCGGAGCCAGGGCTGGCTTGCCCGAATGTGCAGGCGGCGTTCCTGCTGGAGACGGCGCGCCCAGGAAAGGGCAGCGGGTTCGCTCGACATTTAATATCCTCAGAGGGTCTGGGACCGGTTGCTTTGTGTGTATTTTGGCACGTCTGGCCGATGTTCGGAATGGTCATATTAAGGGCTGGGCCGGTTCTCCAAGTTCCTCTATAAAGCGGCTTTCCGAGATGAAACTGTCTCCAGATTTAAGCGAGAATTCTATGGCCGATACGCAACCCATCATGATCGAAGTCGGGGCGGGTGAATTGATCGATAAGATCACCATCCTCACCATCAAATCCGAACGGATGAGCGACGAAGCCAAACTGAAGAATGTCCGCTATGAGCTGGAGGTTCTGAGTGCTGCTCGCGATGGGGCTCTTGAGGACACGGCGGAGCTGCAAAAACTCACGGCGGCACTTAAAGAAGTAAATGAATCGCTCTGGGTCATTGAAGACGATATTCGGGAATGTGAGCGGGACAAGGATTTCGGAGAGCGGTTCGTGGCGCTGGCCCGAGCCGTCTATGTCACCAATGATAAGCGTGCGGCCATCAAAAAAGATATCAATCTGGCGACTGGTGCTCAGGTGATTGAAGAAAAATCCTACACCGAATTTGAGTGAGCGGTTAATCCGGCTTTCACTGTTTCAAATATCCGTTCTACTGGCAGCTTGTGCAGGTCTTCCACCTCAATGGCATCAAACTGAACTGTTTTGATGCCTGTCTTTTCCACGGTGGTGTGCGAGCCGAAAAGGGCAAGGCCCGGCATCCCCATGTGCGCAGCCAGGTGTGAGGGGCCTGTATCGTTACCAACGATATAGGCGGCTGCTTTCACAACACCTGCCAGATCGAACCAGTCCAGAAATGAACCGCCGGTAAGTGTTGCGCCGGGAATGTTGGCGCAGAGCTCCATCTCATCGGGGCCTGGCACTGTCACCACTTGTCGGCCATCCTCGATAAGGCGTTCAGCGAGCTCACTATAGTATGGCCAGCGCTTGTGCGGCAGAGAGGCGGATGAACCGGGCACCAAAAGAACAAAGCCGGGTTTCAGTCCCGCCTCGTCAAGCAGAGGGCCTACATCGTTCGCCATCCAGCTGACATCGGGCTGCAGGGTGTGTCTGCAGGTCAGGCCCGCGTCGATCAGCTGTCCTTCCATCCGGCGGAGGCTGTGTATGGATTTGGGATTTTCGGCTGTGTGAGGGTGGGAGCACCCCGGCGCCGTGCCCGACCATTCTGTATCTCGAAAAATCCAGCGGTAATAATCGGCGGTGCGAGACGAGTTTTGCAGATCGTAGACCCTGTCGATGTTGAGGGCCTTGAGCGCGCGCCTCAGCGCCCACATTTTATCGAGCCGCCAGCGGGGTTCGCGGGGGTCGCGCAGGACATTGTCGATCCAGGGGCAGCGTTCCATGATCTTCGCGTAAGCCGGTTCCGTCAGGACGGTGATCTGGTCATCGGGATGATGGTCGCGAATGTCATGCAGGGCGCCTTCGCTCTGTATGACATCGCCAAAAGCGCCGTGTTTGATAACAAAAATGTTTTTTGCCGTTCCCATGGGCCAGTCATAACAAGCGCGGCGGATTTTCGAAACCTAGAAGATGCCCGGAATGAGACGGGCGCGGACGCGGGCCATATAATCTGCATATCCTTCCAGGTCAGCCTTTAGCTTTCTTTCCTCAATCAACATACGCGGCAGAAAGAATATGATCGTGCCCGGGAGCGCAATCAGAGCAGCGGTGGACGATTCCAGGAATAGCCCTATTCCGGTGAACAGCAAAAAGACGCTCGTATACATGGGATGGCGTATGTAGGCATATGGGCCCGTGTCGACGACATATTGTTCGCGCTCATGGGTTTTGACGATGTTCGCTGCAAAGGTATTGGTCCGCATTGTCTGCCAGACCAGAAAGCAACCGCTCAGGAAGACTGCAATGCCGACCCAATATCCGATCTTGTCTGGTAGCACCGGCAAAAGCTGAAGCCTGTGGACGTCCCATGGAATGAGGAGAAACCAAGCGACAATGAAGACGACTAGAAGGGCGGTGGCGAATTTGTCTGCGAGGGGCTGCTTGCCAGCAAGGGATGTTCTGTCCCGCAGGAGGGCGGGGTCAGTCCAGGAGAGCCAGACAGTGGCGATGACGTAGAGGGGAATTAGGAGGAGGATGAATTCCCATCCTCGCGGCCAATCAAAACTGCCGGTCAGATACCAAGTCGGCGCGAACAGCAAGACTGTGTAAAAAAGGATAGCAACAGCCGATCCGACAAGACCTCTTAAGAAAACCGCCATTACTACTCCCCCCCCTAGTCGGCCAATTGTATCACTCTGCGGACCATTTGGAACTCCGTATGCGGCCTATCCCACAAGATCCCAGTAGGGCTCGCCGCCGAAACGCTCGTAGATGAACTCCACCAGAAGCCGGACGCGGGCGGCCAGGTGCCTGTTGGGAGGGTAGAGAAGGCAGAGCTGGAGGGTCGTGGGTTTCCACTCTGGAAGCAGTGTTACAAGCCGACCTGCCTGAAGTTCTCTGCCCACAATAAAGGTGGGTAAGAGCGCAATGCCAAGTCCTGCGACAGCGCCCCTGCACAGAATGTCCCCATTGTTTGAGCACAAGGTTCCGCTGATGCGGACACTCTTTTGTGTCTCTCCTCTGATGAGCGGCCAGGAGTTGCCGGTCGCCAGGTTGCCATAGTGCAGACAAGGAAGATTTGTGAGGTCGTCTGGTTCTTGCGGTGCGCCATGCTGTTTTAAGAAAGAGGGTGCAGCGCAGAGGACGCGCTTCATCTCGACGATTTCATGGTCGATCAAGGATGGGATCGGGTCTGATGCGCCGATGCGTACGGTTATGTCATACCCGTCTTCTACTGGATCGACGAACCGGTCGCTCAGCTCCAGTTCCGTCGTGATCTCTGGATAGTGTTTCATGAAATCGATCAGTGCCGGACCAAAGTGGGTCACGCCGAAGGAGAGAGGGGCATTGATTTTGAGTGTGCCTGCCGGACGGTCGCTCGTATCCTTGAGGCTTCGCTCTGCTTCAGACAGATCGTCCAGGATGGCTCGGCATTTCTCATAAAAAGCCTGGCCACTCGGTGTGGGTGATACCCGGCGGGTTGTGCGCTGCAGGAGCTGCACCCCCAGATCATCTTCCAGGTTGATCACCGCCTTATTGACCTGAGACCGGGAGGTGCCGAGGGTGCGGGCTGCCGCTGCAAAGCCGCTCTCTTCCACAACCGCTGTAAAAGCTGAAATTGCCGCAAACTTGTCCATGGTGCTTTATTGTCGTCTATTTTGCGACATTATGTGGAAAAAAGAACCAATGGTAAAATTAATGACCACAACTATCTTTATCTACAAGCAAAACTTGAGGAGTGGAGAAGATGTTGAAGATCAGAAAAGCAGAGGATCGCGGGCAAGCCGATCTCGGATGGCTTGCGTCCCAGCACACGTTTTCCTTCGGTCACTTTTATGATCCAGACCATATGGGATTTGGTCCCTTGCGGGTGATCAATGAGGATCAGGTCCGGCCTGGAGCAGGGTTCGATACCCATGGCCATCAGAACATGGAAATCATCACCTACGTGCTGAAGGGCGCGCTGGAACACAAGGACTCACTCGGCACCGGCTCGGTGATTGAGCCCGGCGACGTTCAGGTAATGTCGGCTGGCAGTGGCATCCGACATAGTGAGTACAATGCTTCAACCAAAGACCCGGTGCATTTTCTGCAAATATGGGTGATGCCCGAGGAAGACGGCCAGACGCCTTCCTATGACCAGAAGCGTTTCTTCGATGTTGAGGAACAGGCAAGCGGGTTCAAACTTGTGGCTAGTGGAAGCGGGCGGGATGGATCGCTCAAGATCGGTCAGGATGCGGACCTTTATGCAGGCCGGTTCATCGCAGGCGAGCATTTTACCCACACGGCTGAGCTGGGACGTATGCTTTGGCTGCAGGTCGCGGAAGGCACTCTGACGGTCGCCGGGGAAACCTTGGCGAGCGGCGATGGGCTTGCTGTTGCAGATGAAGATGTTCTGTCGCTTGATATTGTCGAAGACGCTCACCTGCTCTTATTCGACATGGTCCCTTAACCGATCTGTCAGGCCTTGAAATCGGGGCCTGACACTTAGTTTGTTTAAAGACCCCGCCCTGAGGAGGATCCCAGATGACTTTTCAAAGAAGCGAAACCCCTACCTGTGCAGACGTTGAGGGATGTGATGCCGTCGAGATTGTGATTACGCCGAAGACGAAAGATCTGGGCGGATTTGATGTGCGCCGCGTGCTGCCTGCTCTTGAGAAGCGCAGTGTTGGACCCTTTGTCTTTTTCGACCAGATGGGCCCTGCGGTTTTTCCTCCGGGCGAAGGGATTAGTGTTCGGCCACATCCTCATATCGGACTTTCAACGCTCACCTGGCTTTTTGAGGGTGAGATCATGCATCGCGACAGTCTGGGCTATGTGCAGCCGATCCGGCCGGGTGAAGTGAATTGGATGACGGCGGGATCCGGCATAGTGCATTCAGAACGCACGCCGGAAGATTTGCTTGACAAGGAACGTCCGCTCTTTGGGCTTCAGGTTTGGATGGCTTTGCCGAAAGACCTTGAGGAGACTGAACCCAGTTTCCAGCACGTGGCAGCAGACGCAATTCCTTCGCTTGATGAGGGAGGTGTCAGGCTTTCTCTCGTCGCCGGCGAAGGGTGGGGACTGTCATCGCCTGTCACTGTTCATAGCGAGACCCTCTATGCGGATGTTCAGTCTGAAGCGGGTGCAGTTCTCACCATCCCGGCCGACCATGACGAGCGGGCTGTTTTTCCGGTGCGCGGCGCAGTGGAGATTGCGGGTGTGAGGTTTGAGACCGGCACCATGATGGTTTTGAAACCTGGTCAGCCCGTGGACGTGCTGGCGTTGGAAGGAGCGCACTATGTGGTGATTGGTGGTGCGCCGATTGACGGGCAACGTCATCTCTATTGGAATTTTGTGTCCAGCCGCCAGGCACGGATTGAGCAGGCGAAGGAAGACTGGCAGGAAGGCCGCTTTGCGTCTGTGCCGGGAGATGATGAATTTATTCCGTTGCCGGATTAGGTGTTTTTGGCGAATGCTGATGTCAGAAAATCTGAGATTATAAGCCTCATAGGAGTTGCGTTCTGCTTTAGCAAGCTGGCTATTTCCCTAGCGTTTGACATATCCATTGATCCGCCAGATTGGCGGCGACCCTCACGATCCAACCGTGTGTACGCCATTGCCCAATTTGAGAGACTCCTCGCAGGCTTTACGTCCTGCAGAAGCGGTTCTACCGAATAATGGCGTCTATCGCTTTCGATCAGCCGATAGACGGTTTCTACATGACTCCGTTGTCCCTCTAAAAGCTGGATAAAGTGGGCTCCATCAAAAATCAGAAACCCTGTCACATCAGTCTTTGCGTTATTGTGTTGTGCCGTTCTTAGGATCGCGTCCAAGTCACTTTTCGCCAGACCCTGCTGTGCTTTAGATGTGTATAGAAGCTGAAATATGGACATGGACGCAGATCCTCCAAAGCGACAAAACTGCCACCCGCCCGCTGGAACAAGCAGGTCTGTACGTGACGGGTGCGTCAGCTTATCTGATGCTAGGACCTTTGTATTAAACATTCCCTTTCAATCCGGGAATTGTCGAGCAGTGACACTCGAAGGTTTCAGTATGATGTGTGTCAGGTGGTTTGGGTGTTCAGCCGCCGCACGCCTGCTATCTGACCACTCGCGAATGTTGCAACGCCAAGGGCGATCAGGACCATTGTAGTAACTCCGGCGGATGTGAGTATGCCTGATACGAACGGCAGGAGTGCGATGGAGCCTGCTACCCATAAGATGTCGAGGGCGATGATGACCCAGGCAAGGCGGGTTGAGATATTCTGCCGGGTTGCGATCCAAACAATTGCGGCGGCGAAGATGAGCAGTTGAACGCCGAGGGTTGGAAGAAGCATTGGATCGGGAATGCCGAAGGCCTGGGTGAGCGGGGTTGCATCCACAAGGCAAAGGGTGCCGGTGAGGGTTGAGAAGGCGGCATTCCCCAACAGGAACCGACGCAGCAATCTGCTTTCCGGGTCGAACGGCGTGTCGCTTTTCCATGTGTCTGTCAGAAACATTTGCCTCTCCTTGTTGTTCGGTTTTCTGCCGAAAGATCCCATGAATGCATATGCCCCATCTGGTTCATTTCCGGGCCGTCATAGTCGGACTCTGCGAAGGCTGACGGGTATCCCGCAGCGATAAGGAGCGCATTTTGTTCTCGGAGCGGCACGTCAAGGGTTTCGGCCAGGGTTAAAACCATGTCGCGGCTCGGTTGTGCGCGGCCGGTCTCCACAAAGCTTAGATGTCTGGGCGATATGTCCGCGTCGCAGGCCAGGGCGAGTTGACTTAATCCTCTGGCAACCCGCCATTCTCTTAGCATGACGCCGACCGCACTTTGTGTATGGGCTGATTGCATGACAGTCCGGCCTCTCTTTGTCTTACTCAGACTTAGGAAGAATTTGGCCGGAAAGAGGAGCCATTTGACTGGACGAAGGTGGGACCAATGGGCGGTGCGATTGCTTAGGCCATAGCGAATTGGCCCCTCTTTACCCAGCGTAATATTCCACCATCGGCTCTCGGGTGCCGCCGATATATTGGATGAGGTCATAGGTGTCGAAGACAAGCGAGATTGCGAGGGTCGCTGTTGCTGTATAGAGCCATGCGCGGAAATAGGGGCGACCGTGGGTCTCCGCCTGGCCGGTGGCAATTCGATGCACGAAATAGACAAAGGCGACAGCCCAGAAGACATGTCCGAGACCAAAGAGCTTGGTGATCATGTTTCCTTGGGCTGTGTAGACGTAGAAACCGAGTGCAAAATTGAGCACTTGAGCCGCCATTAGTACCTGCGCTTCCCGTCTTTTGATAAAGACGAAGGGCAGCAGGATGAGGAGTGTCTGCATCCAGGTGAGCCACCATTGCAGCCATTGGGGAAACTGCGCGATCTGCGCGTTCATCCCGTTGAAAGCATCCATTGCAGTCCGTCCTTCTCATGTGTGACGTCCGGCAATGTAGGAATGATGGTTCGTGGTGCCAATTACGCCTAGCGTAGGCAGATAATTGGGTCGTCGGGGCGCAATCTTCGAGAGACCATGTTCCCTAACGTCGTCGGCCAACGGTTCATGCGACAAATTGGCGCGTTTAGCCTTTGGTGCGCGTGCCTGGTTGTCTCCAATTACTGGCGATTACTTGGTTTTGAAAAAACTCAATCCATGTGGCGCACCTGACCCAAACCATGTGGCGCGCTACACTACACGATCCAAGTGGCGCGCTACTAGTGATACTTGTTGTGTGCGTGGTGACCCCGGGTGGATTCGAACCACCGACCCTCAGATTAGGAATCTGATGCTCTATCCTGCTGAGCTACGGGGCCAAAGATACCGCAATTTGCGTTGTATAGCAGAGAGCCGCTACGGGAGGTAGGTGGTTCCCCCTCTGTTTTTGCTCATCCACTCCAACTCTATTCAACCAAGCCATGGGACTACTCCGACAAATAATAGAAGCTGTGGCGGTTGCTGTCAGGGGTCTGTGAATGCCAGGTGTAGTAGTTTTGACTGTATTGTTCCCTCGATACCTGTCCGAACGATGAATGACCTTTCCGATTACATGGGAAATAAGTATTCCATCATGGGGCATCCGGAAACCCTGTTTCTAAAAGGGAAATAGGCGAATTTGAATGACGCCCCGTCATTGTCGCAGGCTAAAGTCTGTTCTATACTTGTCAAATTAGTAGCTTCACTATTGGACTTCTGTTTCTCTTTTCCCAACTGATTGGTGGGCTTGGCGGGTCGTTGGTCATTGGCTTCTGAGGTGCAGTGCGCAGGTCGGGGGACTAGGCGTTATGAATTTGGTTGTTGTGAGTGAACACCCATGCTGTCGCATTGGGTTGGCCACAATATTGAAGGGTGTGGATTCGGAGGCGACAATTGTTGAAGTCGCGAATGTTGATGCGCTCATCGATAAGGTGGGGCAGGACGGCTCTGTTGATCTGGTGTTGATGGAAGGCGCCTCGCAGGTTGGTCGTGAGATGGCGGCGATTTCACGTCTTCAGGAAACCGAAGGTGTCGGCTCTGTTGTTCTGCTTCATGGGCAGGACCAGCCGGAGATTGTGCGCCGATATCTCGATATGGGCGTGCAGGGCGTTGTGCCAAAAACCACCGAAGCGGCAGTTCTTGTCGGAGCCGTACGGCTTGTGCTTTCGGGTGGGCGCTATGTTCCAGAGTCTATTCTGTCGAAGGAAGGCAGTGGATTTGGAGAGCCCAATTATTCCTTCGATTCTGCGGGACTGGACCGTCTCACACGACGCCAAATGGATGTGCTGAAAGAACTGGGTCGCGGGGCTTCCAATCAGGAAATTGGTACTCAACTGGGCATTGCTTTGGCAACGGTGAAGCTTCACGTCAACGCGATCCTCAATACGCTTGGTGTGCGGAACCGAACAGAAGCGGCGATTATTGCTTACAAAGCAGGCCTTACTGATGTGAACGCGCGGGCTTAATATCGTCGGTCTCGCCACCTCATCGAAACAGATTGTGAGCCAGCTGCTCTGCGGGCTTATTCTATGCATCGTTGCCTCAAATTCGGCCGATGCTCTTCCCTCTTGTGATCTTGAGAGATCAGAGACAAGCAGGGTCGTGTCAATTGTCGATGGTGATACGGTCGTCTTGCAGGATGGGCGGGAAGTGCGGCTGGTCGGATTGCAGGCGCCTAAGCTTGCTTTGGGACGGCCTAACTTCACTGACTGGCCGTTGGCGATCGAGGCGCGTGAGGTTTTGGCCGCGCTGGTCAAGAATGAAGACGTGCAGCTGTCTTACGGGGGGCGCCGCGAAGACAGGTATGGTCGGCTACTCGCCCACTTGTTTCTAGCAGACGGTCGGTGGGTGCAGGGCGCGATGATCGCTAAGGGCATGGCCCGCGTGTATTCCTTCCCCGACAATAGGTCATGCGTTCGCGACTTGCTGCGCCTTGAGGAGCAAGCGCGAGGCATGCGGCGCGCGATTTGGGACCAATCCTATTATGCGGTTTTGCCCGCAGATGAGCCGCACAGACTTCTCACCCATCTTGACAGTTTTCAGCTGGTTGAAGGCACGGTGAAGCGTGCGGCGCTGGTCCGAGGTCGGCTCTATCTCAATTTTGGGGATGATTGGCGCAAAGACTTCACTGCGACCATAGCGCCCAAGCATCTCCGTCAGTTTTCTGATGATCTCGAAGTCTATCGTGATGCACGCATAAGAGTGCGCGGATGGATCAAGTCCTACAATGGTCCAGAAATAGTTGTGACCCACCCTGAGCAGATCGAGTTTCTCGATGGTCCTGGTCGCGCGTCTTGATCTAAGGCAGAGAAGTCGGGCAGGTTGTGGCATAGGTTAGAGGCGCACCTCAGACCTCAGAGACTAGATGATTGCGGAGAAGTTGGTTTTCATACGCTATGGGTTCAAGCTGGTGCAGGGCGAATAGGATTGGGTCGTTGGGACAGGGGGCTTTGTTTGCCGTTCTGTCGACGCTGGTGTTTTCGGCCTGCTCGCTTGATGCCGGGCGCTCTCCTGATATGGGATCAGCGTCCGCTCGCGGTATCGAGCGCACTGCGATCAGCGCTCATGAGCGTATTCTTCAGTCCTATGGTGGTGTCTATGAAGATGCAGCGCTTGCCGGGTATGTCGGCGGCGTGATCGAGCGGCTTGCTCGTCATGATGGTTTGTCGACAAGACCCTATGATCTGACGATCCTCAACAGTCCTTTGGCCAATGCAATGGCTCTCTCCGATGGGAGGGTCTACCTCACCCGCGGAATGCTGGCGCATTTGAATGACGAAGCTGCGCTGGCAGCTGTGCTCGCCCATGAAATGGCACATGTGAGTGCAGGTCATATTGCCAGTCGGCGAGACGTGGCATCGGATATCGCGCTTCTGGATAGTCTGGTGGGCGACCTTGTTGGTTTGGATGACCGTGCGGGATTGCTGTCGCGCACCGGTCTGCTTGCGGGCTATTCCCGCCTGCAGGAAAGTGACGCAGACCGGCTCGCTGTAACCTATTTGGACGAGGCGGGCTATGACCCGCTTGCTGTCAGCGATGTCCTGGCGGTGATGAATGCCTATACAAAATATCGCGCTGGCCAGATGGACACGGCTTTATGGGCGGCTCCTGCGGGATGGTCGGCAAACCACCCAGATACACAAGATCGTGCGCGCCGAACAGCGGAGCGGGCTCATGGTCTGCACTTGTCCGGTCAACCCAAGCAGCGGGCGCAGGCGCGATATATGGCGGCGATCAATGGCCTATTGTATGGCACGTCGAAGGAGCAGGGTTTCGTGCGTGGCAATCGGTTTGTGCATCTCGTTGAGGGTGTCCATTTTGAGGTGCCTGATACGTTTCAACTGTTTATCGCTGGTGATGTTGTATGGGCGTTTGGGCCAGACAAAGTTATCGCCAAGTTTGACCGCCATGACGTGGAACGGGAGTTGGGTGCTTTAAACTATCTCACAAATGATTGGGCTGGATCTCTTGTGCTACAAGATGTGCGGCAGTTCGATGTCGACGGGCTTCCTGGCGCATCAGCCTGGATGCGCTTCCAAGGCCTCAATACACTGGCTGCTGTGGTCATCGCTCGCCCCGGGAAAGCCTATCGTTTTCTGATCGGCGTCCCACCCCAAATTGGCGACAAGTATCATGATGAAATCCAGAAGATCGTCACCAGTTTCGGGCTGGTTGATGAGAAAGACGCGAATACCGGTCCTCTCCAGATAGGAATTCTGGAAACGTCTGGTAGGGAGCGGATGAGCGATATTGCCAAACGCCTTCAGCTCAATGGCGAGAGCGAAGCATTGTTCTATTTGATCAATGGTCGCCAAGCGGAGGACCAGGTCCCCGCTGGAACCTTGCTCAAACGAATTGAAGAAGGGTCTCCGCGTTAAGCGGAAAGAAACGTGGCTGCAACCGGATCGTCGATTTTTTCGGTGATCGCCGCCTTCATTTTTTCCAAAGCGCGGTTTTCAATCTGGCGAACCCGTTCTTTCGAGATGCCGAATTTTGTGCCCAGCTGTTCTAACGTGACGGTCTGATCGCTCAGTCGGCGCTCTGAAATGATGGCGCGTTCGCGAGGGGTTAGATGTTCGAACGCACTTTCGATCCATTCGCGGACGCGTTCGTTTTTATTGGTCTCTTCAACCAATTCAGACGGGGTCGGTGCGTCGCAGACAAGCAGTTCCTGCCAGGTCGACCCGCCTTCATCCTCTTGGCCGCCCGGCACGACATTTAACGATCTATCGCTTGCCGACAGCCTGGTTTCCATTTTTTCCACGTCGATAACGTTGACGCCCAGATTTTCAGCGATGGACTGGCGATCATCCGGGGTCAATTTGTCTCGTGTCCCGTTTGCGATGCGGGCTTTCAACCGGCGCAGATTGAAAAACAGAGATTTGTGAGCGGCTGTTGTGCCGGTGCGGACAATAGACCAGTTCCGCAGGACAAAGTCCTGGATGGCAGCTCTGATCCACCAACCTGCGTAGGTTGAGAACCGGACATTGCGGTCGGGGTCAAAACGTGCTGCGGCCTGCATGAGGCCCACATTGCCTTCCTGCACAAGATCGCTGACGGGCAGACCGTAATTTCGAAACCGTGTCGCCATAGAAACAACGAGGCGGATATAGGCGCCAGTGAGTTCATGGAGAGCGTCCACGTCCTGGTGGTCGCGCCACCGTCGTGCGAGATCGCGCTCATGCTCTTCGGACAGGAGCGGTTTGGTCATAACCTTTTTGATGAAACGTCGATTGGCGCGTTGTGTCTCAGGCGTATCGATAAAAGCTGTTGATACCATGACCGTTCCTTGTCCCCTCCCTCAAGGCCGTGGAGGCGACCTCAAGGCGATTTTTGTGTCATGGGGTATACGGACCGGCTGACGGGCTGGATCATAAAAAAAGCCCGCAAAAAGCGGGCTTTTTCTGAAATCGACATGCAAGCTGGAATTCAGGCTTCTCCAGCGGCCTCCGCGGCGGCTTCCGCCTCGGCCTTTTTCTCTGCCTTTCCGGCGGCGGTTACCAGAACAGTTTCCAGCCTGCCGATCGCGGCGGTGTCGTCCATATTATCCGCTGCAGCGACTTCGCGAGCCATTCTGTCAATGGCTGCCTCAAAAAGCTGGCGTTCTGAGTAGGATTGTTCTGGCTGTTTGTCAGAACGGAAGAGATCGCGGACCACCTCAGCAATTGAGATCAGATCACCGGAGTTGATTTTTGCTTCGTATTCCTGAGCACGCCTGCTCCACATGGTGCGCTTAACCTTCGCTTTCCCCTTCAGGGTATCGATTGCCTGAGTAATGACCTTTGGCTCAGATAGTTTCCGCATGCCGACGGCTTCGGATTTGTTTGTTGGTACCCGCAGGGTCATTTTGTCTTTTGCGAAGGTGATCACATAAAGCTCTAGTTCGTGACCAGCCACTTCCTGACGTTCAACGGAGGTGATCTGACCCACGCCGTGTGAGGGATAGACAACGAATTCCTTGTTCTTGAACTCCAGTTTGCTGGGCCTTGGGTCCGGCGTCGCTGTGACCTTGGGGTCTGCCTTGGGGCTAGGGCGGATCGACGCCGGTTCTGGAATATCTACCTTGGCAGGGCGCGCGATGATCGGCTTTGTTCTTGGTGCCTTCTTCTCAACAACGGCCTCAAGTTTCGCCGCTTTCTTAGAGGTTGCTTTTTTGGCGGCGGTTTTTGGAGCGGCTTTCTTAGCTGCTGATTTTGGGGCTGCTTTCTTGGCTGTCGGTTTTTTTTGTGCTGCTTTCTTAGCTGTCGCCTTTTTTGCGGCGGTCTTGGGAGCGGCTTTCTTCGCAGCAGGTTTTTTTGGCGCTGCCTTCTTAGTTGCCGTCTTTTTTGCTGCTGCCTTCTTAGTTGCCGTCTTTTTTGCTGTGGCCTTCTTTGCGGCTGGCTTTTTTGGTGCTGCTTTCTTTGCGGCAGCTTTAGGTTTTGCTTTCGCCTTAGTCGGCGCTGCCTTTCTAGTCGCCGTCTTCTTTGCGGCGGCTTTTACTTTGGTTTTGGCTTTTGGTTTCGTCTTGGCCTTCGCCTTCGCGGCGGTTTTTGCCGCCTTCTTTGCACTGGTCTTCGTTTTTTTTGTGGCCTTGGCTGCCATGATCGCTCCGTCTGCTCGCTGGTCTTGCCAGCATGTGGTTTTAGGCATTGGGGCGTTGGATGGATTAAACAGACCAGAAGAGCGGTTCAATTGGTCCGCCGCTTTTTGTCCAATTTATCCGTATGCGTGAAGAGACCGCTGGATGTTGCCCCATTATTAGCCGGAAGCTAGATCAGCTTTTCTTCGGATCCCCTATCTCATTACTGGGTTTGACCCAGAAAAGGACCCACGCTGGCGGTCAGCCTGTTTCCAAGCTTTGCCGCCCAAATTGGTGCCCAAATGTCCCGGTCATCCCTCAACCGGGGCCTAGTTGAATTACTTTGGAATAAGCATATCACAAAATTCGCCTGAAATAAAGATCCAGCGGCGAAAGCTCAGCAAAATCAGGTGCATAGAGCGTGACTGGGTTAATCGCCTTCGCCAGGCTCCGGGCTGAAATGCTCTTCGAATTTGTTCGGCTTGCCGTCCCACTCTTCCGCGTCAGCCGGTTGCTCACCTTTCATGGTGATGTTTGGCCATTTCAATGCGTATTCCGTGTTGACCTCAAGCCACTTTTCGAGACCTGGCTCCGTATCTGCCTTAATTGCCTCAGCCGGGCATTCCGGCTCACATACGCCACAGTCGATGCATTCATCTGGGTGGATGACGAGCATGTTCTCGCCTTCATAGAAACAGTCGACCGGGCAGACCTCGACGCAGTCCATATATTTGCACCTAATGCAATTGTCGGTCACCAGATAGGTCATATTCTACTCCGAATTCCGCAGGGTGAGTGCGGACAATGTGTGTGGTCTGGGCTTCCAGGCCCTAGTTCTCGATACCAAGTCGGGTGAGCACCCGTTTCCTCGCAAGGCCTGCTTCGCGGTCGGGAACGTATATCAAGCCTGCTACCCGCCGCAACAGGCTCGCCTCATAGTCGTGCAATTCGCCATCTGCATAGACCACTTCCCAGAGCTGCTCGATCAGCCGGGCGCGCTCTTCCACTTCATAGGCATCTTTGAGTGTTTGGGTCCAGCGATGCAGTCCGACAGCGCGCTGTTCTTCACTCTCAGCAAGACGCATGAGCTCTTCGGTTTCTTCGTCTGACAGCTCAAAAAAGGTTTTCAGGACTTTCCGGATCGTCGCCTGCTCTGTTTTTCCATAGACTTCGTCCATGGTCGCCGCGCAGACAAGCAAGGCCGCTGCAGCGACTTTCACGTTGTCGAAAGTGTTTTCCTGTGTTTCCTCAACTGGGCTGTGAAACAGGGCTTGAATCCGTTTGAGCATGGGTCCGCCATTTGGTTGTTAGATTTCACTTATAGGTTCTGGAGAACTAATTCAACCACATAAATAAAATGTTATTTTAGTCGAGGCCCTTTTTCAGGGCCGTTGTCTGCCGTCTTTCGCGTTTTGTGGGACGACCGGCTCCAGTCTCTCTTCCGGCTACTTTTGGCGGCCCATCGGCTGCATTGCGCGGCTTGGGCGGAGCCTGGTCCTCGTAGAGAGCTTGTGCCTCCGGGGCTGGTCCCCGACGTGTTCCCAGATCAACAACTTTGATGACCCTCACCTGTTTTGCGGCAGGAAAGGTAAGGACATCGCCGGGTTTTACGGAATGGCTCGGTTTGCCGACGCGCTCAGCATTCACCCGGACCTTGCCAGCACTCACAATGCTGGCGGCAAGTGTGCGGCTTTTAAAAAACCGTGCAAACCAAAGCCACCGGTCGAGCCGCTGGGTTTTGGCATGGGGCGTTTCTGCTGGCATCAGTCCTTCGGTGGTGGGTTTTTGAGCGCCATAAGGGCGGCAAACGGCGAGTCCGGGTCGATCGGCTTATCTTTTGGCTTCGGCTTGTGGTGGGGCCGGTTTGCGCCCTGATCTCGCTTGGGACCCTTGCCTTTGTGGTTTCCCGAGCGATTTCCCGGCTTGCCCTTTTTCTGCTGGTCACGGGCCTGTTTCTCGCCCCCGGCATTTTGTTGATTTTTGCCCCGGCTGCGCTGTGGGCGACCTCCTTGATGACGCCGTTGTGGGCGCCAGATTTCCAGGTTCGTATCGACAGGGGCTTCTGCTTCCTGCTCAGACAGCGCCGTTTCTCCGTTTTCGGGTGTGTCGGCCGCCGTTTCGGAAACCGGAGCCTCTGATGGGCCTGCATCTTTGGCAGGTTCTGCAGGCGCCGCTTCCTCTTGAGCCGCTTCATCTGGCGCAGGTGCCGATGCAGTTTCAGGCGTTTCCGGGACTGCAGGTGTGGGTGCTTCAGCATCAGCTGCACCAGATGCTTCAGGGGCAGCTTCGGGCGATGTTTGCTCGGATGGGGTTTGTTCCTGTGGCGTCTCTTGGGGCGTTTCTACCTTGTGGGGGGCAGTCGCTGCGATTTTCTTTGGTGCTTTTGCTGCTGCCGTCAGCCGTTCTGCTTCGGCCAGTTCTTCGGGCGTGAACTTTTCAGTTCCCATCCGATACCCCAGGCCTTTCAGAATGCCCGCCATTTCTTCAGCGGAACAGCCCATGAGCGACATCATGTCCGGGTAAATAACGAAGCCACCTTTGTAGCGGCGCTCTGAAATGATCGGCCGGATCACGTCCGCGAGGCGTTCCAGCATGTCGCGCCGTACGGCACGAGGCCCACTTACCCGGAACCCGATGGCTTCATAAAAGTCAACAGGCGCGTTTTCTGGCACGGGCATGGAGGTGAGGCCAGGTGCGGGCGCAGCAGGCAGACCCTCAAACGGGTTAGCATCCTTGTCGTCCATGGGACGGCTCAGCGTCCAAAGGGTGAGGATCAGGTTAGCCGCGGCTGGTTTCAGCAGGATCGGCATGAAGATGGAGTAAGCGCCAAAGCGCACACCCTTCTTGCGCAGTTGCCCACGGGCCTCTTGGTCCAATGCCTTCACGTCGTCGGCAATGCGTTCGCGATTGATCGCGCCTAGATTTTCGACAAGTTGGAATGCCACGCCGCGGGCAAGACCTGTGAGGTCTTCGCCTGTTGAAAGGCCGATCAGAGGCTCAAGGGTTTTGGCAATATGAACCTTGACCCAGCTCTCCAGACGTTCTTGTGCTTTTTCCCTGTCCGGCCCGTTGAGCTGTTCGCTTGCAAGCAGCTCCACCCTTGGCGCCAATGGGCCGTCGCCAGCTATCAGGCGCCCGACCGCGTGCCCGTCCCAGATAAACCGTCCTCGGTCGGCGAGCTCAATCTCGCTTGCTGGCGCGCGTGAGAATTTCTCGGTGCGTGCGGCGATCTCACCTGCGAGCGCTTTGTCGGACGCTGCGCGCAGCGCTTTACCGTGCACGCCGGTCGCCCTTTCGTCAGGCACAAAGACAAAGCCTTGCAGCTTGCCAACGAATTCCCCTTCGACGAGTACATCGCCTTCTTGATTTACCGACGCCATTAATTCCTCGCGTTCTCGCAAGCGCTTCATCAAAACACTGGTCCGTCTGTCGACAAACCTCTGGGTCAGGCGCTCATGAAGAGCATCTGACAGCCTATCCTCTACAGCGCGCGTGCGCTCTTGCCAATGGGCAGAATCGTCCAACCACCCAGCTCGGTTCGCTACATAGGTCCAAGTACGCATATGAGCGATGCGATTAGACAATGTGTCTATGTCTCCATCGGTGCGTTCGTGGCGTTTTACCTGTGTATCCAACCATGTCTCAGATATGCGTCCCTCTTCTGACATCAGGCCCGCATAAATGCGCGCAAGAAGGCTTGCATGCTCGCTCGCCATGGTTTTTCGAAAGTCTGGCACTTGGGCAACATCCCAAAGCATGCCGATAGAGGCAGGACCTGCCGCCATGGCCGCTGTTTCTTCGTCTCTGGACAGATGGGTCAGCACTTCAAGGTCGGTGGCCATGGGAGCTCTGGTGAGACCGCGCCTGTTTGGGGACTCTTCGAGAGATCTGATCAGGTCCTTGAGAGTGGAATAGTCCAGATCGCTGTTGCGCCAGAAGAACATCTGTTCGGCGTCGAAATTGTGGTCTTCGATGCGTTCAATTGTTTCCGGGTCCAACGCAGGTGCTTCACCCGTAGTCCCGAAGCTACCATCATTCATGTGGCGGCCTGCCCGCCCGGCAATTTGCGCAAGCTCTGCTGCGCGCAGAGGGCGGTGGCGTGAGCCATCAAACTTCGATGTGCTGGCGAAAGCGACATGATCGACGTCCATGTTGAGGCCCATGCCGATGGCATCTGTCGCAATTAGGTAGTCCACGTCGCCATTTTGATAGAGAGCCACTTGGGCATTGCGGGTTCTGGGGCTGAGTGCACCCATCACAACTGCTGCGCCGCCGCGCTGGCGGCGGATCAGTTCCGCGATGGCATAGACCCGGTCTGCAGAGAAATCGACAATCGCTGTGCGCCGCGGCAGCTTGGTGAGTTTTTTCTGACCCGCGTGGGACAGGATCGAAAATCTTGGACGATTGGTGATGCTGGCATCCGGTAAGAGCCGTGAGATCAGAGGCCGCGCAGTCTCGGAACCCAAAAACATTGTCTCTTCTTCGCCGCGTGCGCGCAGCAGGCGGTCTGTGAACACATGTCCGCGTTCCGGGTCGGCGGCAAGCTGGATTTCGTCGACGGCCAAGAAGTCGACTGTCTTGTCCAGCGGCATGGATTCTGTCGTGCAGACAAAGTAGCGCGCGTGGGGTGGGACAATCTTTTCCTCGCCGGTCATCAGAGCGACTTCTGAGGGGGACACACGTTTTCTGATGCGGTCATAGACCTCACGGGCGAGCAGCCTGAGCGGTTGTCCAATCATGCCGGTCTTGTGACCAAGCATGCGTTCTACAGCGAGGTGGGTTTTGCCGGTATTGGTTGGGCCCAGAACGGCGGTAATGGTGCTGCCATCGGGGGCGGGAAGGGCGCGGGGAAGATCCATGTCGGCGCGCACCTTCGCGGCTCTTGAGGCTGAATGCAAGGCCTTGAAATAGCCGGATCAGGGGCCGGGGCACCGCGGGAAACGTGTTAATCTTTCTGCTGTTAACTTTCAGATCATTGTGAGAACGAATCACGTCCGAATCGATGACCTGGGTATTTTCCCGATCCGTTCACGGCTAAATCTGGTGTTTGATCAAGGATGAAGGCGGACGGATGTTAACAAAATCTGTGGATAAGTTGGGGGGCTTACGTAACGTCGTGTCTGGCGCAGCGGGTCTCAGCCTCTATAGTCGATCTCATCAGAATTACCCTATCAGAACCACATCCGGGGAGGATGACTATGGATTTCGAGATTCCACAAAAGCTGCGCGAATATCTAGCGGTGCTTGATGATTTTATTGAGAAAGAGATCAAGCCGCTGGAGAACCAGGACGACAATATCCGGTTTTTTGACCATCGCAGGGAGCATGCGCGGACCGATTGGGACAATGACGGGCTTCCGCGGGAAGAGTGGGAAGATCTTCTGCGCGAAATGCGCAAGCGCGCCGACGCAGCCGGTCATCTGCGCTATGCGTTGCCCGAAGAATATGGCGGGCAGAACGGGACCAACCTCGACATGGCGGTGATCCGCGAGCATCTCGCGACAAAGGGATTGGGTCTTCACAATGACCTGCAAAATGAGAGTTCAATTGTGGGGAACATGCCGCAGGTTTTGATGTTCCGGGATTTCGGCACACCGGAACAGAAGGATGAGTTTATCGGCGGCATGCTCGCTGGAACCCATAAGGTAGCCTTCGGTTTGACGGAACCGGATCACGGGTCCGATGCGACCTGGATGGAAACCCGCGCCGTGCCGGAAAAGCGCGATGGCGTCGACGGCTGGCTCATCAATGGCTCGAAGATGTGGAACACCGGTCTGCACGTTGCCAATTACGACATGATCTTTGCTCGCACGGCGGGCGTTGATGGCGCGGCGCGCGGCATTACCTGCTTCCTGGTGCCGACGGATGTGGACGGCTTCAAGATTGAAGAATATCTCTGGACCTTCAACATGCCGACGGACCATCCGCGCATCTCGCTCACTAATGTCTGGGTGCCTGATAGTGCGATCTTGGGGCCTCGTGAGAATGGCCTCGCCCTTGCGCAGCATTTTGTGCATGAGAACCGTATTCGTCAGGCAGCTTCTGGAGTTGGCGCGGCGCAGTTCTGTATCAATGAGAGTGTGCAATACGCGAAAGACCGCAAACCGTTTGGCAAGCCGCTGGCCGCTAATCAGGCGATCCAGTTTCCATTGGTTGAAGCACACACAGAGTGTGAGATGATCCGGAACCTTGTCTACAAAACGGCATGGCAGATGGACCAGATGACCAAGCCGGAAGTGGCGATCCACCTTTCAGACAAAGTCTCCATGTGTAATTACCGGGCGAACCGACTTGTCTGCGAAGCGGCCGACCTGGCGATGCAGGTGCATGGCGGGATCGGCTATTCCCGCCACAAGCCTTTTGAACATATCTATCGCCATCACAGACGCTATCGGATCACTGAAGGCGCTGAAGAAATTCAGATCCGGAAAGTGGGTGGGCATCTGTTCAACTACATCAACAAAAACGCCGCGCCCAAACAGGCGGCAGAGTAACTGGATGAGGCGGGTCGTGGATCATGTCTAAGACCCGTCTCTTTCTTGTGCGTCATGCAGTCGCCGCCCCACACCCTGATATTGCAGAGCCCGACTGGCCGCTGACTGATGCAGGTCATGGGCAAGCCCGTGATCTTGTGATGTCGCTTGGCAAAGAACCTGTCGCTGCAATTTGGAGTAGTCCGTATCAGCGATCCATGAATACGGTGGCGCCGCTTTCTGACCATCTGTCTTGTGACATACAGACCCACGAGGGACTGAGAGAAAGGCGCTGGTCAGACGCGTGGCTTGAAGATTTCCTGCCGCATCTGGAACGATCTTTCAGTGAACCTGATTTCAAACTGCCCGGCGGTGAAAGTGCCCGGGAAGCGCTTTACAGGTTTGAAGCGGCGATGATTGAAATTGCTGTCGCCGCTGATGGTGTCCCGACGGTTGTTGGAACCCATGGCAACGTTCTGAGCCTTTTCCACAGGTCCCTCGACGCTCGCGTCGACTATGCCTTCTGGAAAAACCTGCCCCATGCATCTGTTTTTCGGGTGGATTGGGACGGGCGGTTCCGCTGGCGAGGCGAGGTTCCCCGCCGCTTTTAAACTCACAGCCTTGTTTGTCGGAGAAAAAGCGAGTTGACTCGCCTATGTTTTAATATAACGTATTTGTTATGGAACGAATTAGTTATATTGAAGCGAAGCCTGATCTTGATGCGGTTTTCTCCGCTCTGGCAGACCCGACCCGGCGGGCTATTCTCTCGCGGCTGGCGGATGGGCAGGCGTCGGTGAATGAGCTGGCTGCGCCTTTTGAGATCAGTCAGCCGGCGATTTCCAGGCATTTAAAGGTCCTCGAAAAAGCAGGACTTGTGGAACGCGATGTCGATGAGCAGCGTCGCCCCGCGCGGTTGAAGGCTGAGACGATGGCGGCGGCTGTCGATTGGCTCGCCGAGTTTAAAGAGTTTTGGGGAAAGAGCTTTGATCAGCTCGACGAACTCCTGATCCAACTGAAACAAACGCACAAGAAGGAAACACCCCATGAGTGAGCTGCCGGAATTTGTGACCGACCGAGAATTTGATGCGCCTCGCACCCTCGTGTGGCAGGCGTGGACGGATCCGGAGCTGCTGGCGCGTTGGTACGGACCCAACATTGAGACGGTCATTCACAAATTTGATCTGACGCCCGGCGGGGTCTGGCTCAATGAAATGAAGATGAAGTCCATGTCCGATCGCAGCATCATGACCTTCAAAGAGATTGTGCCGGAGGAAAAGCTTGTCTGGCATCACGCATCAGCAGACGAAAATTGGAATCCAACGGCCAATCCGATGATGCCCGACTGGCCGCGTGTCATGCTGACAACTGTGACCTTTACCGAAGCTGGAGGGAAGATGCAGGTGCGCCTGGTCTGGACACCTTATGAAGCGACAGATACCGAGATCGCGTGCTTTGCGGGTGCGATGGAAGGGTTCGGCAGCGGCTGGGGTGCTGGCTTCACCATTATGGACGATATTCTCAAAGAGCTTCAGGCATAGGCTTGAGGTTCCTATTGGGGGGCTTATGCGGTCTCAGTAGAAATACGGTCCGTTGCGAGGATCAGGCGGTGCGGCGGGAAGGTGAAGCTTACCGTTGTGCCAACGCCTTCCTCGCTTTCGAGGTCGAAGGTCCCGTTGTGCATTTCCACCAGATGTTTGGTGATGGACAGGCCGAGACCGGTACCGTGATGTTTACCTGTCATGGAGCTTTCGACCTGCACGAAAGGTTCCAGGGTTTCGCGGACCCGGTCTGGCGGGATACCGATACCTGTGTCGGTAACCGAGACTGTCAGACCAGCATGATCATGAACACCTGCTGTCACAGTGATGGAGCCGCCTGCTTCTGTGAACTTCACCGCGTTGGATAGGAGGTTCAGCAGCACCTGGCGCAGCGCCCGTTTGTCGGCATAGACCAACGGCAAGTCTTCTCGAACATTGAGTTCCAGCTTGAGATCGCCTTCTGCTAGTTTCGGCCGGATGAGTTCCGCAGACCATCGGATCACATCATCTATTTCGATATCGCGTTCTTCCAGATCATACCGCCCGGCTTCGATCTTGGAGATGTCGAGAATGTCGTCAATCATGCTGAGCAGATGGCGGCCACTAATCAGAATGTCGTTCGTGTAGTCGCGATAACGGTCATTCCCAAGCGCGCCGAACATTTCCTGCTGCATGACTTCTGAGAAGCCGATGATTGCATTCAGCGGCGTTCTGAGTTCATGGCTCATAGTTGCAAGGAACCGCGATTTGGCCCGGTTGGCCATTTCGGCGCTTTCGCTGGCATCGCGCAGCTGGCGTTCTTGTGTCCGTCTGTCAACGGCGATGCCTGCCAGATGAGCAGCACCATCAATGTAGCTTGTCTCAGCTTCATTAGGGGTCATTTGGTTGTCATAGAAAGTGGCAAGTGTGCCGAGGATATCTCCACTGCGAGAGAAAATTGGCCGAGACCAGCATGCGGCGTATCCAATTTCGCCAAGAATGTCGCGATAGTCTCTTTCAAGGGGATCGGTCTCGACGTTTGAAACGATGACCCTTTTGCCGCTCGCTATTGCGGCACCGCAGCAACTGTCATTTGGATTGAGCGTCACGCCGGTAATGGCATCCCGCAAGCGTTGGTCCACACCGGGTCCGACAGCATCTGTGACACAATTGTCTTTGTCGATAAGGAAGATCGCAGAACGCCCGCCGCTGCCCATTTTGTCGACGCCGTCGGTTATCTTTGCGAGAATTGTGTTGATCTCAATGCCGCGAGCCAGGGCGTTCAATACTTCCAGGTGGCTGTGCATCTCGTCATCAGTGCGTTTGCGTTGGGTGACATCCCTAATGTTCAACACCAGGCCACCAACAGCCTCCGTGCCGCGCAGATCGGTCACGGAGGCTTCAATCCAGGCCTCATTACCGCGAGGTGTCTGGATGTGCTCTATGAATTCGCGAACGCTTCCCTGACCGTCATTTTCGATCAGAGAGGTCTTGAGTTGGCTATTGTCATCAATGGGTTTCAGCAAATCAGATAGGCGTCTTCCTATTGCCTGGTTGGGCAAGATGTCAAATTGGCGAACAGAGGGTGCGGCGTAACGGACGAAGCCTGCTTCATCAGTTAGCATTATTGTGTCATAGGCATTTTCTACAAGGGCGCGAAAGAGTTCTTCTCGTTCGCGTGCATTCAGATTTGCTTGTTCCGCGCGTATGCGGGCCTGATCAGATGATTGTTTTTCTTGGGCTAGATCGGCGATCAGTTCTTCATTGCGAAAGCGAACGCGGAATGTCTCTACATTTTCAAACTGCGCTGATCGCGCTACACATCCTAAGAAAATGTAGAAGGCAATCATCAAGATGCCCAGGGCGGGGTACACGGGCCCCCCAGCGAGCAAAGCGCCGACGGCCAGTGCAGTGATTGGGGCCACGCTGTTGGAGAAATAGATGGTGAAATTGCGGAATGCGACCGCTGTCACGGTGACGATATGACAAATCAAAACCAGAAACAGAAGTATGTTCTGTGTATCGTTTTCCGGGTTCCAAAAGATGGGAAGAAACAACACCCAGTTGGCGTTCACCACCCAATAGATTGCCGCATATTGTCTGATCCATTTTTCTGGCTGTTCGGCAGCGTCCGGTGAGCGGAAATAAAACTCCTGAAACGCAATACTGACTGCATAGGTTCCGAAAACCGCAAGAAGCCAAGTGAGTGTCAATGCATCAGAGAATCGACTCTCAAAGAAGAAATATAATGCCAAGCCAGCACCACACATCAGGAACGGTGCTGCACGGTAAGCGCGTGCGATCGAGTCGAACTGATTGGCTTTGATCTTTTTTATGTGGTCCGGCGTGAGTGAACTTGCGGCAAAGGGACCGCGCCAGGCATTGCCGACCAACTCCCTTATCATTTGCAAACTCTGTCGCACCACACATTCTCCCCGCGTCCTGGTGCAATCGCACCTTAGGCATTTGATCCTTGGATCTATTTTCGGGCAGGTCTGGAAAAATTGTCTAAATGGTCAGCAAGAACAGGGCTGTGTGGCCGCAAAGGTCCGATCATCCTTAATCCTTCGTTACGAGCTCCTCCTCACATACTCGTGCTTGCCTGTGTTTTGTCTCTCTTTGGAACATGCTGAAAAATGGGCCTGCGCATGAAGGACTCCCAGCCTGACTGCGCGTTTGATCTGGTGCGGCGCCCCCTAGGTACACCCCTAAGCGCTGATACTCCGGATCGCGGCGACGGGTTTGCGTACCCTAAGGCCCGTCGCCGCATTTCTCTTTGCGTTGCCCCAAGGTTTTCGTGTGTTTTTGGCTGTTTTTCGGGCTTTGTTGACCGGACGGCGCCGTTCCACGATACTCCGCGCCAACTTCTGACCGGTTAGGAATATGGACGCATGGGCAGTGACAACACCCCGATAGAGACTCCGATTGAGACATGGCGCGCTTTGGCTGAAAAGCAGATGAAGGGTCGCTCTGTGGATAGTTTGACGTGGGAAACTCCTGAAGGGATCGACGTCAAGGCGCTCTATACCGCTGCTGACCTGGAAGCGATTGCAGCCGAAGGCTATGACGCCAATTCCATGCCGGGCATGGCACCTTTTATCCGGGGCCCGCAGGCAACCATGTATGCGGGGCGCCCGTGGACCATCCGGCAATATGCCGGCTTCTCGACAGCGGAGGAATCAAACGCGTTTTACCGGCGGAACCTTGCGGCTGGTCAGAAGGGCCTGTCGGTTGCCTTCGATCTCGCGACACACCGCGGCTATGACAGTGATCATGAACGGGTTGTCGGGGATGTTGGTAAGGCGGGGGTTGCCATCGACAGTGTGGAGGATACGAAAATCCTGTTTGATCAAATCCCGCTGGATGAGATGTCGGTCTCTATGACCATGAACGGCGCGGTTATTCCGAACCTCGCCAACTATATTGTGGCGGCAGAAGAGCAGGGTGTGACGCCGGACAAACTCGCCGGCACGATTCAGAATGACATTCTGAAAGAGTTTATGGTTCGCAATACCTATATCTATCCACCTGCACCGTCGATGCGGATTATCGCGGATATCATCGCCTATTGCTCTGCGAATATGCCGAAGTTCAACACGATCTCTATCTCCGGCTATCATATGCAGGAAGCGGGTGCGACGCAGGTGCAAGAGCTTGCCTTCACGTTGGCTGATGGCATGGAATATGTCCGAGCCGCTCAAGGGGCAGGGCTTGACGTGGATCAGTTTGCGCCCCGGCTTTCCTTCTTCTTTGCGATTGGGATGAATTTCTTCATGGAAGTGGCGAAGCTGCGCGCGGCGCGGCTTTTGTGGCACCGCATCATGTCTGAATTTGGGGCGAAAAACCCCAAATCCCTGATGCTGCGGACCCATTGTCAGACATCGGGTGTCTCGCTCACAGAAAAAGATCCCTATAATAATGTGATGCGGACAACGCTGGAAGCGTTGGCAGCTGTATTGGGGGGCACGCAGAGCCTGCATACCAATGCGCTTGATGAAGCGATTGCCCTTCCGACAGACTTCTCGGCCCGTATCGCGCGGAACACGCAGCTTGTTATCCAGGAAGAGAGTGGCATCACCAGTGTGATCGACCCGCTTGGCGGTTCCTACTATGTGGAAACACTGACCCATTCCATCGCGTCTCAAGCCTGGGCCAAAATCCAGGAGATCGAAGAGCTTGGCGGTATGACCAAGGCCGTTGAAAGCGGTATGCCGAAGCTGGAGATTGAGGAAGCGGCGGCTCGCAAGCAGGCGCGGATCGACAAGGTCGAAGAAGTTGTTGTCGGCGTGAACAAGTACAAGCTTGAAAATGAAGACGATATCGACATTCTGGAAGTAGATAATGCGAAAGTGCGTGAATCCCAGATCGCGCGTTTGAAGCAGATCAGGGCCACCCGTGATGAAGCAAAAACGCAGGCAACGCTGAAAGCATTGACCGAGGGGGCCAGAGGTGATGGCAACCTGTTGGCGCTTGCTGTCGATGCCGCGCGGGCGCGGGCGACTGTTGGGGAAATTTCGGATGCGATGGAAGAAGTTTTTGGGCGTCATCGGGCGGAGGTGAAGACAGTGTCGGGTGTTTATTCTCAAGCCTATGAAGGCGATGGTGGATTTGAGAGAATCCAAACCGAGATCGAACAATTTGCAGCAGATGAAGGCCGCCGTCCGCGCATGCTGGTTGTAAAGGTGGGGCAGGATGGTCATGACCGTGGTGCCAAAGTTGTCGCGACCGCTTTTGCCGACCTGGGTTTTGATGTGGATGTGGGGCCTTTGTTTCAGACGCCTGCAGAAGCGGCACGGGACGCGATCGAGAACGATGTTCATGTGATCGGCATTTCCAGCCTTGCTGCTGGACACAAGACATTGGTGCCAGAGATTGTGAAGGCGCTAGAGGAAGAAGGTGCGGGCGACGTGGTCGTGATCTGCGGCGGGGTTATCCCAGCCCAGGACTATGACTTCCTTTACAAGGCCGGTGCGTCGGCAATTTTCGGGCCTGGCTCGAACATCATCGAATGCGCTGCAGATGTGCTGCGTCTTATCCGTGAGAAGCGGTCCGCTTAAAAACGGTCAGTTGATCGCAGGCTGAATGAGGGCTTTACCGTCGACCTCAGCTGTCGTGAGGTGCGCAATAGCGTTGACGATGCTGGTTTCAAACATCATACGCACCGGCAGAACGAGCGGCTGGGTGCCGCTCGGCCCCATCTGTTCGTCAAATCGGGCGAGCCAGACGGTGAAAGGCGGCAGCGGGTTTTTAGCGCGTTCAACCAAAAACTCGCGGGTAAACCCAGCAACGGGATCATAGAGGACACTGCATCTCCAAGCCGGTCCGGTATAGGTGCCAGCGCCAATGGGTTGTAGTTGAGTTTGATCCAATTTCTTGAATTTCAGATTGAAGATCCGACGGCCATCAAAGACGGGGATGGTCTGGGAGCAGGGCGCTGCACTGGAATTGATTGCGGTGAAAATGGACGCGGTGAGGGGATCAACTTTTCCTTGCACCGCGGAGGCAGAAAAACCCTGTTTGTGGATGCCATCGGCTGGCTCGGCCGCCACCTCATATCGGCCGCTTTCATCGAGGGCCATGATGATGGAGCGCTCGCCAAACCGACCGTCATATTCCTGTGAATAATTAAGAAGCCGAGGTCCTGCAGGCGTCAGGAGCCCACTGGCGGTGCTTGAGCCGCGGCCATTGAAGAGTGTGTCGGCCAGGCCCTCTGTCTGGAATTGAGCGGCTATTTCATAGCGTTCCGGTGTCAGGACAGCTTGTGTTCCGAAGGAGACGATGTGCAGTCCGCCACCGTAGATTTCGAAGGTGAGGTCGACCTGGTGCGCGCTTCCGGCCATCTCACCCGCAGTGGTCGTTGCTTCAGCCGCGCTGACGGTGTTTGTGCCAAGCGGCGCAATGCAAAAGACAAAACCCGTCATTAGGAGGGCGCGAAGTGATGGTCTTGCGAATGAAGTCATGCGGTCCTCGTATCTCCGAGCCGGACGATGAGACTATCATCTCCTTTTCAGGATACGCAGGCAAGCGCTCATCCGATCACATTTTCTTTTGAAGGTCTCTTTCTTTTTGATTTTTTAAATTGGAAAGACCCCCTATCCGGCCGCCCAGAATGCTTGTCTATTCAACGAGGGTGTCTTCGATAGGTGGGCTACTAACGGCGATGGAGCTCGAGGGGGAGGATGGCCGTGGCCGCGCCAACCCTTCGGTGCGGGTTTGGAAAATATCCATGGACGGGTCGTAGACAGCGCTCTCGATTTCCATGAACCCGAGAAGGGTATGGAAAACATTGTCATGCGTGAACTGTTCGTCCCGTCTGGCTCTGATCTCTTCTGGGTCGGCGTCGTGATAGCTCTCGCCCAACCAGAGAATGACTGGCACCTGGCGCTGGCTCGTTGGTGCCATAAAGTTGGGCATGCCATGCAGGTACAATCCAAATTCGCCAAGTGACTCACCATGGTCACTGACATACATCATCGCTGTCTCGAATTCACTTTCATTCTGCTTTAATAGGTCGATGGTTTGAGCGAGAAAATAGTCCGTGTACAAAATTGCATTGTCGTAGGCATTGTCGATTTCCTCGCTGGTGCAATCTGACAATTCGTTCGTTTGGCAAGTAGGTTTGAATTTTTCAAATTCCTCTGGATACCTCTTATAGTAAGCTGGCCCATGGTTGCCCATCTGATGCAGCACGACCAAAATGTCTCCTTCCGGATTGGCATCGATATAGTCCTGTAAGCCATCCAGCATACCCACATCGCGGCACTCTATATCGCAAACCGGGTTTACTGTGGGAGCGCGGTAGTCCTGATAAGGGACCCTGTCAGCTACGCCTTTTGAGCTGGAATTGTTATCACGCCACAGCACGTTGACGCCAGCATGTGTCAGGACGTCTAACGCGTTCTCGCGCGTTGCGACCTTGGCGGCGCTATATTCATCGGCACGATAAATCGAAAACATACAGGGTACAGAAATGGCGGTCAGTGTGCCGCAGCTCATGAAGTTCGTGAAGCTGATGACGTCTTCCTGTTGAAGCAACGGATTGGTTTCTCTTTCATACCCGTTTAGCGAGAACCGGTCCGCGCGTGCCGTCTCGCCGACGACCATGATGATCAGTTCGCGGTGCCCGTCCCCCTCCCGCACAGCGGCATCTTGTCCTAAAGCGTAAACGACGCTTGTGTCGGCTTCGAACCATCGGCCGACAAATCGGGCAGTTCCGTAAACAAAGTTCCCGGGATTAAAATAGGCTCGTATCTCCTTGTGCTCTCGGAAAAAGGATGTGTAGGAAGGGCTAAAGAGAAAGAACATCCCAACCATTACCGAAAGCGACAGGCCGACAAGCTTGAGGTTGGAGACTATTTCGCGCTTAAACGGCTGAAAGTGGATTTTTGTACGGTAAACAAGCCATGCGGGAAGCAGTCCAATCAACACCACATAGAGAGCCATAGTTGGACTTAAAAGATCGATGGCTTCTCGGGTGTCTGTTGTGAATATGTTGCCAACCATCTGCTCATCAATAATGACATGGTAACTGTCCATGAAATAGGCCGCGAAAGCGGATGCTATGAGCAGGGAGATTGTGATGGGTTTCATCGTGTAGCGGTGGCAAAGGAGGGCCAGTCCAAAGACGAGGAGGGCCGTAAAGCCGACCAGCACCGATACCAAAAACCCGGCATTTTCGAATGTGAGCGGGTAGACCTGCAGAAGGACTGACAGGAATGAAAAATTTGCCACTGCAACCCAGAAAACCGCAACGGCCAGTATGACGTAACTGCTTTTTACGCTGCTGCGCCCACGCAAAACGTCGACCACATTTGAGATCATCCAAACAGAACTCACTTTTTACGCCAACCGGCGATACGCTGAAGTGAGCACCATCTGATTTTTGTGGTGTTAATTCAACCTGGTTTCGTCAAATTGGATTAATTCAACTTGGCCACTTCAAAACGTGTGGCTCGCATAACCGCACCCCCAAAGGGTGTGCGAAGCGTCATCCGGACCGGTATCCAGACGTCGCCGCCTTCCAAAGGTGCGAGCCAAACCCGGATGGAATCTTCGCGTGCGAGCAGTTTAATGAGGGTTTTGCGTTCATAACCGGCAACCGGCAGCATGCCTACGGTGCAGCGCATGGCGGGGCCACTATAGGCGTTTTCTCCGCCGTTCATTTCGGTCATGCCGTCTTCGCGCAGTTGCAAGTCATAGCGGCGTCGCCCGTCGAAAAGGGGTAGTGAGCGGTCGCAGGGTGATGCTGTGGCGCTCATTGTCGGCAGTAGGAGGGCGCTTATGGGGTCCTGTGTCATCAGGATGTCGTTCAGTTGCACATGGGGACCGAAGCCATCCCCATAGGCGGGCTCGGCGGCCATCACAGGCGCGCCTCGGTTTGGATAGGTGAGTTCAACCCGGCGGGAGGAATCTGCATCCTGGTAAGTGGAGATAAAACGCGCTGGTTTTACCCGATTGCCGGAAAAAGACCCCTGGCTTTCCAGGGCGAAAGTGGTCTCGAAAAACTGTTCCGCAATGCCTTCTGTTTTGATCAGAGCATCGAGTTCATAAACGCCGTTACCGATTTTCGCTTCGACGCCTGCGCGCCCGAAATCAAACCCGCCAAGGGCGATAGCGTAATCGACCTTCAGATTGGTCGGGAGCGTTTCTGCCAGGGCCGCCGTTGAGACTGGTCCTGCGAAAATGTATGAGGCACCAACAAGGGCGGCGGTGAGGTACGAGATTTTGGAATGCGAGCTTTTCTGTTTCATGGGGTCATTTTGGTCCCCTCAAATGAACCCTGCCTGAACGGCAATCTGCAGGATTTGGGGCGATTTGCGTGAAAAACTGGCCAAAAAGCTAGATTGGGCTCGCCCGCTCCGGTATGCAAACGGGATGGCAGTTTTGGGGTCAAAATCAGGAAAAACCGCGCGGTCTGAGCGAACAGACCCAACTGTTCTTGCAACGGGCATCCGGGCTGGTGAGCGGGCGGCGCTGGCGCGAGGAATCACGCTTGTGGAATCAAGCCGCGCAGACCACCAGGAAGCCGCGCAGGAACTCCTCGCTCAGGTATTGGATCTCAGCGGCAGGGCTGTGCGGATCGGCCTCTCTGGCGCGCCAGGGGTGGGCAAATCCACCTTCACGGAGGCTTTTGGGCGATACCTCATTGATCAGGGGTTCAAGGTGGCGGTGCTGGCGGTTGACCCGTCATCGGCGCGGACTGGCGGTTCAATTCTCGGCGATAAGACCCGGATGGAGTTTTTAGCGCGAGATCCATCCGCCTTCATTCGTCCCTCGCCCTCAGGCGGGACCCTTGGCGGCGTGGCGCGGCGGACCCGCGAAGCCATGCTGCTCACTGAAGCAGCGGGCTATGATGTTGTTATCATAGAGACAGTCGGCGTCGGCCAATCAGAGACTGCCGTGGCGGACATGGTCGACATGTTCTTACTACTGCTGTCCCCTGGCGGTGGTGATGAACTGCAAGGCATTAAACGTGGCATTATGGAACTTGCGGACCTGGTCGTGGTCAATAAGGCGGATGGCGATTTGAAACCAGCCGCGCGTCGGGCAGCGGCCGAATATGGCGCGGCGCTACATCTCATGCGGCCCAAGAGCCCCAACTGGACCCCGGCGGTCGCTCTCGCCTCGGCGTTGAAGAGTGAGGGCCTGGAAGAGATCTGGACGTCCATTCAGGAATTCCGCGAAAAAATGAGCGCATCAGGTGAACTAGAGGGGCGTCGGGCAGAGCAGGCCAAGACCTGGATGTGGACGGAGCTGCGGGAGGGACTCCTCTCTCAGCTTCACACCCATGCAGAGGCCAGTCGTCTGGTTGGGGAACTTGAAAATGAGGTTGCAGCTGGCGGCATTACCCCTACGGCTGCCGCAAACAGGCTATTGGCTCTTTTGTTCCCGGACAGGCAAGCTTAAGTCACTGGGATTAAAGGGGATAATCGCTGCCACTTTGGCTGGTCTACAGGCTTGACGAGAAGCCCCGCCGGTTCTATACCTCCCCGCTCACGAGAGGCGTGAGGCTGAAAGATCCCGCGCCTTTGTCTGCAAGAGTTTACAAAACCCTTTTGCGCTGACCCGAGATCGGTCGGGTGCGGGCTGCGGAAGGTGATCAAGATGGGAAGAAGCTATGGCGCGCCGCTGCGAGCTGACTGGAAAAGCAGTCATGACAGGCAATAATGTGAGCCACGCGAACAATAAAACGCGTCGTCGGTTCCTGCCAAATCTCTGCAACGTGACCTTGATGAGCGACAAGCTCGGTCGCCAGTACAAGCTGCGGATCAGTGCACATGCGCTTCGCTCTGTTGAGCACCGTGGTGGTCTCGACGGATTTCTACGCAAAGCGCGGGAATCAGAACTGTCTACGAAGGCGCAGCGCATTAAGCGAGAGATCGCCAAAGCTGAGGCAACGGCTACCGCCAGTTAACTCTGGTTGGCCAGTGTGAAAAAGAATGGGCTTCTCCTCGTGAGAGGCCCCTTTTTTGTGGCTTGATACCCGCTACAGCGTATCGCGTTCAAAGGGGGCCAAAAAAGATGCACCAAGATTGTGCATTTTTTTGGCACTTTGATTGGTTACAAGAACGCGAAGCGCCTTAAACGGGCCTTGAGAGGCCCATCCCTTTCCTTGTTTACGATGTTTCCTGAAGGTGTGTTGCTTCCGCTAGGAGATGGCGTCTTGCTCCGCTAACATTCTTCCCGGTATTGGTTGGGCGTTTTGGGGTGGGCTCGTAGAGCTTGTTCTCTCTGAAATGCGGTGGCACTCATTCGGCGGGGTTGTGAGTGATGCGTGCTTTTTTCAACGCGCTTGGAAGAATGATTTTGCCGGTTGCGGCTTTGTTCAGCGTGTTCGCGCTCGCCTATCTTGGCTCGACCCGCTTTGTCACCCAGTTTGATGTGTTCCCCCCCGATCAGTGGTTTCTCAATCCGGGCTATTGGCTCACTTACGGGCATATGGCTCTGCCTCTCATCTTCCTTGTTCTTAATCTTGTGAATCGCAAATACGGACCGGGGACAAGTATTGCCTCTGTCATCGTTACCTGGGCTCTTGTGGCGGGCACCTTAATCTGGGCGATCACAACCTATGGGTTGGGGACGGTTGAGGGCCAAGTGGCCTCTCTTGGAATTATGGCAACATTTTTCGGGGCGCTTTTTGCGGGCCAGCTCGTCTCAATCTATGTCTTCGATCAGGTGCGTGGCATTCCCTGGTGGCGCGCGCCGTTTTATGGCGCGCTCTTTGGTGGGCTCATCTTTGCTGGCTTCTTCTATGGGCAAATGGCCTATGGGGCAGAGGAACCCTGGGCGAACCGCCTGGCTGTCATGGCGGGCATCTATGCGGGTGCTGCCTTTTTGAATGTCTTTATCTATTGGGCGCTGAGAGCGCTCATTCGACCACTGCCTGGCTTTGGTGGCGCCTGATGTCTAATCGCCCAGCGCGAAGACCAGCAGCAGCGTTCGCTGGGCCGCATTGAAATTATCATCTGAAACGACATAAAGCAGTGTGCGTCCTTCGCTGTCCTGGCGTATGGACAGGCCTTCCATATTGTCGATGGAGCGGGTGTGATTGGCTTCCACGAGAACATCTCCATCGAGCGGGCCCTCATTCTCAAGTGCGCTTGCCGGAATGCGGCGCATCATCATGGAGACACCTGCAAGCGCACTATAGTGGCGCTCCAAGGTGATGAGGTCTCCGCCTGGGAGGATGTCCATATCTGTGAGTTGATAGGGGAGGTGCTGCTTCAGCCGGACCGGCGTCGCGCCTTCTGCGGTGAGCCGCGCGCCGATGATGTGGCCGTCTTCGTCGAATGTCTTCTCGGAAATGGCGAGGAGTGAACCATCGGGCAGGTAGGCGATTGCCTCCAACCCGCCATTGTTTTCCAGATTGTCGAAGACACCAAAATCTTCGACCGCTTGCGCTGGAGCGTCAAAACCGAGGCTTGTGAGGTCATAGTTGCTCAGTCGGTGGTTGCGTTCAAAACCCACCAGCGTTGGGGATGTTCGCGGGTCTGCGCCAAAGGCAACCGTCAGGCTTTCTGCATCTGTGTAACGCTTGCCGGACAGAGGCGTGCCGTCTGTGTCCAGGATTGGCGCCAATAGTGCCTCTGCAAGACCTGTTGGACGCTCTTCATCTGCGAGGATGTTGGCCGTGAACCAGTTGCCCAGATCGCTGACGGCGATGAGAGCGTCGCCCTCTTTTCCGACGATTAAACCGGAGAGCCCGCCAAAGTCTGGATGGTTGGAGGTGAGCTCCAAACCGCCGATATAGGTGAGGCTTCCTGCTTGTGTGTCTCGTGGGTTTTCCGGGTTCCAGAAAATGGAGTTAGCCGCGACAGCAATGCTCGTTGGCTCGGCCAGCGCAGGCTTTGCGTCTGTGAACAGATAAGTGCCAATCGCAATTGCTATGAGTGTGGTACTGCCTGCTAAGACAAGAATGTCGGAAGCGTTGGAATGCGGCATATCACTCTCCACAGTTTTGGCGGAGATATTAGCAGATCTTGCGTGGCAAGATTAGCTTCTACGTGCAGCAGCGACGTCCTGGAAGCTGGTTTTGCTCAAAGAACTTGGACCTCTGCCTGTAGGCCTTTTGGCGGCGTTCTGCCGATCCTGTTTACGTCCTTGGATGCCGGTCTTTTCATCAAAGAGTTCTGCAAGTTTGTCGGTCATGGCACCGCCCAGCTGTTCTGCATCAATGATGGTGACCGCGCGTTCATAATAGCGGGTTACGTCATGGCCGATGCCGATGGCGATGAGCTCTACCGGAGACCGTGTCTCAATGTCTTCGATCACCTGGCGCAAGTGGCGTTCCAGATAGTTGCCAGCGTTCACTGACAGGGTGCTGTCATCCACCGGCGCACCATCAGAGATCACCATCATGATTTTGCGGTGCTCCGGGCGCGCAAGCAGACGGTTGTGGGCCCAGATGAGCGCTTCGCCGTCGATATTTTCCTTCAGGAGGCCTTCGCGCATCATCAGACCCAGATTGCGGCGCGCGCGGCGCCAGGGACTGTCGGCAGCCTTGTAGATGATGTGGCGCAGATCGTTGAGGCGCCCGGGATTGCCGGGCTTGCCTTCAGCGAGCCATTTTTCACGGGCCTGTCCACCTTTCCAGGCGCGGGTTGTGAAGCCAAGTATCTCTACCTTCACGCCGCAGCGTTCGAGCGTACGGGCCAAAATATCGGCACAAAGGGCGGCCACGGTGATGGGGCGTCCGCGCATGGAGCCTGAATTGTCGAGCAGGAGGGTGACGACCGTGTCGCGAAACTCCGTGTCGTTCTCCATCTTGTAGGCGAGCGGCATCATGGGGTCTGTGATCGCGCGGGTAAGGCGCGCAGCATCCAGAATGCCCTCTTCCAGATCGAACTCCCAGGTGCGGTTCTGCTTGGCCATCAAGCGGCGTTGCAGCCGGTTGGCCAACCGCGAGACGACGCCATGCAGCTGATGCAGTTGCTGGTCGAGATATTGGCGAAGGCGGGTGAGTTCCTCCAGATCGCAGAGATCTTCCGCCCCAATGACTTCGTCATAGGTTTGGGTGAAGACTTTGTAGGAAGGCGCGCGTGCCGCTTCATCCATCCCGTCCGGACGCCAGGGCTGGTTGCCGTCGCCCATATCTTCCATGTCTTCAGCGTCGGCTGGCATGTCGTCGGCATCGACTTCAACGAGTTGCTCTTCGCCTTCTTCACCGTCGCCTTCAGCCATCTCGGCTTGTTCGGCGCTGGCGCCTTCGGGCTGTTCGGCCTCGCCTGCCTGGGCGTCGTCGTCGGGCTGGTCTTCGCCGCCTTCTTCGCCATCCTGCTCGTCGTCGGAATCTTCAGGGCTGTCGCCCAGCTCGTCACCCATTTCGAGGTCGGTAAGGACGTCACGCATGACCTTTGCGAAAGCTTCCTGATCTTCCAGAACCTCACCCAGACGCTCAAGATCGCCGGAGGCTTTTTCTTCAATCCAGGGACGCCAGAAGTCGACCAGGTTTTGTGCAGCTTCCGGGACGGGCGCGCCGGTTAGTTTCTCACGTGCCATCATGGCGACGGCTTCGGCGAGCGGTGCTTCGTCTTTGTTGGTGATCTTGTCGTAGCCGCGGGCCTGGCAGCGTTTTTCAAGCGCTGCCGTCAGATTGTCACCCATGCCGGACATTTGCGTTGCGCCAATGGCTTCCACGCGGGCTTGTTCAACCGCATCGAAGATGGCGCGGGCATTGCTGCCGTCTGGCGCCAGTTTGGAATCGACTTCTGCGTCATGGTGGGCAAGGCGAAGGGCATAGGCGTCGGAGAAGCCGCGTACTTCGGCAACTTCACCGGCTTCCAGCTCGCGGCTTGGCAAGGGAAGGCGCGCGCGAAGTCCGCGAAGTCCTGGTGGTTCCGTGCCAAAGGTCACGGCCAGTTCTTCCTGCTCGGCGATGGTCTTCATGGCCGCCGTCAAGGCTCGCTTGAACGGTTCGACCGGACCTTCCTTATTTTGCATGGACGCGATCCTTCGGGCTCAGTTGCACTAGGTGTCGCGTTTCCGGACGGTGAACCGGGCCCACTTCACCTGGAAACGGTCTCGTGGCCTAGTGTTTAGGCCACCATGATTTTAGCGGCGCTGTCTGGGAGGTCCTCCCCGAAGCAGCGTTGATAGAACTCAGCAACGGTTGCCCGCTCGAGCTCATCACATTTGTTGAGGAAGGTTACGCGGAAGGCGAAGCCGACATCATCAAAGATTTCAGCGTTCTCCGCCCAGGTGAGCACTGTCCGTGGGCTCATCACGGTTGAGATGTCGCCCTGAATGAAGGCAGCACGGGTTAGATCTGCAACACGAACCATGGCAGAGACCGTCGCCTTGCCCTCTTCTGTTTTGGCATAGGCTTCAGCTTTCGCCAAAATGATGTCGGTTTCAGCATCGTGGCTCAGATAGTTTAGCACGGTCACGATGTTCCAGCGGTCCATCTGACCCTGGTTGATTTGCTGCGTGCCGTGATAGAGGCCGCTTGTGTCGCCAAGACCAATGGTGTTTGCCGTTGAGAAAAGGCGGAAATGATCGTTCGGGCGGATCACCTTATTTTGGTCGAGCAGGGTGAGTTTGCCCTGAACTTCGAGGACACGCTGGATCACAAACATGACGTCTGGACGGCCTGCATCATATTCATCGAATACGAGCGCGACGGGATGTTGTAGAGCCCAAGGAAGAAGACCTTCGCGGAACTCTGTCACCTGCTTGCCGTCTTTTAGGACAATGGCGTCCTTCCCGATCAGATCGATCCGGCTGATGTGGCTGTCCAGGTTGACGCGGATACAGGGCCAGTTGAGACGGGCGGCGACCTGCTCAATATGTGTGGACTTACCTGTGCCGTGGTAGCCCTGGACCATCACCCGGCGGTTAAAAGCGAAGCCTGCTAGAATGGCGAGGGTTGTTTCGCGATCGAAGAGATAGTTCTCGTCGAAATCAGGCACATATTCGCTGCGCTCTGAAAATGCGGGCACTTCCATATCAATATCGATGCCGAAAGCCTCGCGGACTTTCACCGTTGTGTCCGGGCCTTCAACTGACAAATTGCCCTGTACTTCCGCTTCCATTCTGCTCTTCTCTCTTTCCCATTGTCTGGTTTAAAAACCAGGGTCCGGCCCAAAAGCACCAGGGCCAGCCGGTAGTATCTCACGTTCAAACGTGCTCGCCCTACCTTGCAAATTGGCAAAGCAGGCTGCGCCAGAGCCTGTTGTGAGGCAGGCTCAGCTTTTCCTCTTTTGTCGCGTTTCCGGACGGTGAGGCCTTAGGCCTCCTCACCTGCAAACGCCTCTGCGGCATGATCTTGTTGATCTAAAACCGCGCGAAACTTTCTACCTGTCGCATTTGCAGACGCTGTAACGTTTCTGCTCCACCTGCAAATGCTTCTAAAAGCGCGGCAGGAAATTAGCAGAAGCCACTCTTTTTCAGGTAGTCGTGTGCCTGGATGACTTTCTGGAGCCGGTCTTCAGCAGCCCGGTCGCCCCCGTTTGTGTCGGGGTGAAATTTCTTCACAAGCTCTTTGTAGCGAGTCTTTATGTCGTTCATCGTAGCGGTCTCGTCAAGACCAAGCTCCAGCAAGGCTTTTTTCTCTGCATTGCGTGGTGGACGCTTACGTGTGCCGTCTGCATTTTCTTTGTAGGGGTCATTTTCCCCAAAAAACCCAAAAGTGTCGGCGAACGCTGGGTCAGCCTGGAACCTACCACCGCCAGACCCTTCAGGATTCATGCCCATTTTCCAGGTGGGGCGGTGTCCGGTCCGGTTTTGCTCCTGATATCCGCGGACTTCATCCTCACTCATATTGGCGAAGAAATTGTAGTTTTTGTTGTATTCGCGGATATGGCTCTCACAGAACCAGGCATATTGGCCCTCAGAATTGCGACCTTTGGGCGCGCGGTGAGGTGCCGTTGAGGTGCAATCGGGCCATTCGCAGGGGCGGTTGGCCTTTTTCTCTTTCTTCTTCTTCTGAGGCGCGATCCGGATCGAATCGAAATATTTTGACGTAGAATTCACAGGAGCAGCTCTCGTTTCAAAAACTTCGGACTATATCTGTACTAAGCCTGTACCAGCGGTGATCTTGCGCAATGTACCAGCACAGGGCTAAGAGGGTGGATGACTATAGCAGAACAAATCGAGGAAATCGTTAGCGAAGCGCTTCAGCCGGTGAGGCTGGAGGTCGCAGACAAATCCCATCTTCATGCAGGGCACGCCGGGGCTCGGCCCGAGGGGGAGACCCATTTCCATCTGACAATTGTCTCCTCCCTGTTTGAAGGGGAAAATCGGGTGGCGCGTCACCGTCGGGTTAATGTGCTTCTAGCAGATCTCCTTGCGGACAGAGTGCACGCGATGCAGTTGAAAACGCTGACGCCAGAAGAGGATCAGGCTTAAGCGGGTGCCACAGCCTTTACGGGCCGGACACGTAGCTTGGTGAGCTGGTTTCGCTGCTTTTCCTCAATGGTGAAGCGGAAGCCGTGAAAGGTGAAGGCCTGTCCCTTTTCAGGGATGGTTTGCGCTTCATGGATGACGAGCCCTGCAATGGTGGTCGCCTCTTCGTCAGGCAGCATCCAATCCATATTGCGATTGAGATCGCGAATGGTCACGGTGCCGTCGACCAGCACGGAGCCATCGGCTTCTCGATTAACGTCAATAAAGTCGATGTCGTGCTCGTCGGCAATATCGCCAACAATCTCTTCGAGAATGTCTTCCAAGGTCACGAGGCCCATCAGGCCGCCATACTCATCGACAACCAGCGCGAAGTGAGTCTTCTTTCGCAGAAAGGCATTGAGCTGACCCTGAACGCTGGTGGTCTCGGGCACGAACCAGGGTCTGGTCGCTAGACCTAAGATGTTGAGCGTATCTGGGTCGGCCTCATCACCTGCAATGGCGCGCAGCAGGTCTTTGGCGTGAAGGACGCCGACAATGTTTTCCGGCTCGCCTTGCCAAAGCGGGATGCGGGTATGCGGGCTTTGCATCACCTCGCGAATGATGTCGATGGCGGGCTGATCGGCGTCCACCATAATCATGTTTTTTCGGTGCACCATGATCTCCTCGACCTCAAGCTCGCTGAGGTCGAGGATGCCGCCAAGCATATCCTTGTCGCGCTTGATCACCTGGCCTTCCTGGTGATGCAGGTTGATGGCACCGCGCAATTCGTCGTGAACGGAGAGGGCATGGTCGGCACCGTCTGTCGACACACCGAAAAGGCCAAGGGTCCGCTGTACGATAAAGGCAATGGTTGTGGTGATGGGCGCGAAGACGCGTACGACAAGTGCGATAATGGGTGCGACAGCGAGAGCCATGCGGTCCGTGTGAGAAATAGCATAGGTCTTTGGCATGACTTCGGCAAAGATCAAGACCAGAGCGGTCATAACCAGGGTCGCGTAGACAACACCGGCATCGCCAAAGAAGTAAATGAGGAGGCTGGTTGCGAGCGCTGACGCCAGGATATTGACCAGGTTATTGCCAAGCAGAATGGCGCCAATCAGACGTTCGCGGTCTTCGGTCAGGCGTTGAACCCGCCGGGCTCTTTTGCTCCCATTTTCGCTCAGATGGTGCATGCGTGCACGGGATGCTGCCGTGAGGGCTGTTTCTGATCCTGAAAAGAACCCGGACAGGCACAACAATATAAAAATGCTGATGATTGTCAGAATGAGGTCGATGGTGTCCATCAGACAGCCTTTTGGTCAGTCATAAAGTCGAGCAGGTCGCTACTGCTTACGTCACGGGTGATAAAGGCACTGCCAATGCCTTTTGCCAGAATGAAAGTGAGTGCACCGTCGACAACTTTTTTGTCCTGACCCATCAGGTCGATTAGGCGTTCGGGGCCGGGCAGGTCGCCTGGAATATCTGAGAGCTTTATCGGCAGGCCCGCGGCTTCCAGGTGCCGTGCGGCACGGGTCGCGTCCTGGCCGGAGCAGAGACCGAGCTTCGCGGACAGGTTGAAGGCCAGCCCCATGCCTATAGCAACCCCTTCTCCATGGATCAGACGGTCTGAGAAGCCCGTCGCGGCTTCCAGTGCATGACCAAATGTGTGGCCTAGATTGAGGAGCGCACGCACACCGCCCTCGCGCTCATCCTGTGCGACAATGCGGGCCTTTGACTGGCAGCTTTTGACGATAGCCTTGGTCAATGCCTGTGGGTCCCCAGCGATCAGTTTTTCGACATTGGCTTCCAGCCAGTTGAAGAAGGGGGCGTCATCAATCAATCCGTATTTGACGACTTCGGCATAGCCCGCCCGCAATTCACGCGGAGGCAGCGTCTTCAACGCCGAGATGTCAGCCAACACCAGTCTCGGCTGGTGGAACGCGCCGATCAGGTTCTTTCCTTGTGGAACATTGATGCCGGTTTTGCCGCCGACGGAGCTGTCCACCTGTGCCAGCAAGCTTGTGGGGATCTGTGCGAAGTCCACGCCACGGCGCAGCACGCTTGCAGCAAAGCCGGTCAGGTCGCCGATCACGCCGCCGCCAAGGGCAATGATCAAATCGCCGCGTTCGACGCCCGCATCCAGCAGGTCTCCCAGCAGGGACTGAAGCTGATCGAAGTTTTTCGTCTTCTCACCAGCGGGCAAAATGAACGCCTTTGACTTGATGTCAGCAGCCTTCAGGCCTTTCTCAAGTGTGGCCAGATGACGGTCCGCAACGTTCTCGTCGGTCACGATGACAACCCTGCCTCGCTTCAGGAGCGGGGCAATATGGGTGCCTGCATTGGTGATCAGGTCTGGTCCCACAAGAATATCGTAGGCGCGGTCGCCCAAGTCGACTGTGACCGAGTCGACCGTGACTTTGTCTGCTGTGAGGCTTGTCATTTATTCTATGTCTCCGTCCCGCTGCATTTCAGCTTAATGGCGAGGGCGTGGACAATTTCGTCGACGACCGCGTCATGGGGACCTTCTTTACTTTCGATACTCAGATCAGCTGTCGCATATATAGGGTAGCGCTCGTCGATCAAGCGCTTCATGACGGCTTCTGGGTCGTCATTTTGCAAAAGCGGTCGATGAGACCTTCTGGAGACGCGTTTCATCAGGACGTCCAGATCTGCTTTTAGCCAGACGGAGATGCCGTTCTCTCGTGTGGCTTCTCTGGTTTTGGGGTTCATAAAGGCCCCACCGCCGGTCGCCAGAACCTGCGGTCCTTCGCCAAGCAAGCGATGAATGACCCGCTGTTCCCCGTCGCGGAAATGTGCTTCGCCAAATTCCTTGAAAATGTCCGCAATATTGGAGCCGGCTGCTTTTTCGATTTCCGTGTCGGCATCTCGGAAGGGCAGATCTAGACGGTTTGCGAGGCGGCGTCCCACAGTTGTTTTGCCTGCGCCCATCAGGCCCACAAGCACAATTGAGCGGTTTCCGAGCGCGCTGGCGACAGAAATGGCTTCCTCAGATTTCCGCGCAGCGTCCTGGGCTGGCGGTTTGCTTTTCAGCGGCTGGGTGCCGCTCATGTGATCACCTGTTGCTTGTCACCCGCCGCGCTGGGGACGCGGTGGTTATGTCGGTTTCTGTCTGTCGAAAACAGACCATTTGGGTCATCTTAGAGCACTCTGAGCGAGGTTTCAGCCTTCTTTCCCATATGCCCTAATTTGGTCAAATGTGCACAATAAGCCAGAGTGCCTGCTGTTTGCCTGCGAAGCCCTTTGAGGGTGCTGGCATCTGCCAGGGCCGTGGAGATCAGTTGGAGATGGGGCCGATGAAGAGTTTTGTTCGAGGGCTAGTGGTCCTGGTCATCCTGGCGGGCGCCGTGTTCGCGGGCATCGTGTATCTGGCCCAATCGACGTCGCCCCCATCAAGCCCCGTTGAGAAGACAATCTCTAACGACACTTTCCCCCGCTAGGCAACATTCACAATGAAACAAACATGGCAGCCACTGGCTTCTGGTCTTCTGTTTTTTGTGTCCTGTATGGGACCGGTTCTGGCGGAAGAGCCATCCAACGATTGGCCGTTTGACCGCAATCCTCCCCGAGAGCAGAGCTGGCCTTTTAACCGTGATCAAGAGGTTGGTGACCGGGAGCAGGTGACGGGTTCTGAAGGGATGCGCCCTGTTATAGAGCCGGGTGATCCGATTTTGGAGGTACCGGCTGACTGGGACGCGACCGTTGAGGCCCCACTGGAAGTATTTCCGTCTGCCCCGCAGGTGCAAACCGGTCCCATCCGGATCTTACCGCCAGGAGTTGGTGATGCGCCTGGCGCGCCAAGTGAATTTGAGGCCCCAGTCAATGATCCGGTTACGCTTTTCCCGGCTGGTCCAAATGCGGGTGGGCGTGGAGATCTTCCGACACGGGCTGTCGGTGCGCGCCCTGGCGAAGCCGGGACGGGGATAGAAGTCGGTGCGCTTGGCAAGGTTGATGAGGCAAGCGTCGGTCTGCTTGATGAGAATAATGGTGGTTTCGGGACCGCCATGTGGTCTGGGACTGATCGACGGGTTGTTGAACAGCTGATTGTCCAGGTGCCAGGTCCGACGGATTCGCCCATTCTGGGGACACTCGCAAGGCGGTTGTTGCTTACTAGTGCGCGGCCGCCGCAGGGGGCGAGCAGTGGCCCGTCTTTATTGGCACTGCGGCTGCAACGATTGAATGAAGCGGGTCGCTCTGACGACATAGCGCGCCTATATGCGCGTGCCGGTGTTTCTCAGCCGACGCCTGCAGCGGCCATGGAGTTTGCGCTCGCAATGCTGGCAACCGGGGACGGAGATGCGGCCTGCAATCTGCTTGGCGGTTTGCCGGTGGGTGGCGATCCAGGAACTGATCCGGTGGCTGCTTTCGCGATTAAACTTTCAATCTTTTGCCAGATCTCGGGCGGTATGACTGCTGCAGCGAACCTTACCGTTGATCTTGCCCGCGAGCAGGGGCTTGATGCTCCCTATTTCTTGGCATTGGCTGTGGCCGCGACAGATGGGCTGTCCCTGGACGCATCAGAGCCACGATTGTTCGATCCTCTTATCTACCGAATGATGGTCTTGGCTGAGCGTTCTCTGCCAGGAGATGGGGTGGGTCGTTTGGTCCCGGCCTTGTTGGTGCCGGTCGCAGAGGATGGTGCACTTGATCCTGAAGTGCGGATTGCAGCTGCGGAGAGGGCTGCAGCGCTTGGCGTGATTGATGGTGACCAGATGGCGGCCGCCTATCTCGCGGTACGCTATGCCCGCGAAGATGTGGCGGGCGTGCGTGTTGGTGTTGAACCTGCCTCTCCTTATCGCAGGCGGGCCCTGTTTCACCAAGCCGTGTTGGACGAGCGTGTGCCTGCCGGACGGGCCGATCTATTGGCAATGCTCTTCTTCCGCGAAAAAGGCGGTGATGCTTATGCCGCCACGCTTGCCGCGCATCGTGGATCGCTTGCGAGTGTTCCTGCTTCCAACGTCCTAACCTCGTTTGCGCCTCTCGCTGTCCGTGCCTTTATCGAACTAGGGGATCGGGTGCGCGCGGGCATGTGGCTTTCTGTTCTTGAGGGGGCGGCGGCTGATACACAACAAGTGCGCGAGCTGCGGGCTGTCTTGCGTCTCATTGATCCGAATACAGTTGCGGGTTCCGCCTTACCGTCATTGCTGGAGGCAGGCGCTGAGTCAGTGCCTTTGGCTTCTATTCCTCCCTTTCTCCAACCTGCGCTCAATGACCTAGCTGCAGGCGGTGCCGCTCGCGAATTCGCGGCGCTGGAGATCGTATTATTGGACGCGCTCGGTCTAGCACTCCCTGCGTCGGTCTGGGATGCCCTGCTGGTTTCAGGCGGGCTGCCTGGGGGCGAAATTGCCCCGGTCGCTGTGACCCAGCGATTGAAACTTGCCAGCAGTCAGAACCGGGTTGGCGAAACCGTGCTCCTGACATTGGCTGCCTTATCAGAGAGCGGGGTGGGACAAGCCCATCCGCAAACCCTGTCTGAGACAGTGAAGGCGCTCCGCATTGTGGGACTTGAGCGGGAGGCCCGCAGGCTTGCTGCTGAGGCTCTGATGGCTCGCGTCAGCGACGGGACTTAAGTCTATGCCGACGCGTGGACCGGGCACGGATCCCTCTCACCTTCCTGCTGATGTATATCGGCTGGAAGCCTTCCTTGAGATGCTCAGTGCTGAACGCGGTGCCTCCCGGAACACGCTTGATGCCTATTTTCGGGACCTCAGAGATTTTGGCGTGGCGCTTAAGGCGCGAGGCAAGGTGTTCTCGTCCTTTGATAGCAATGATGTGCGTGCCTATCTTGCGCTGATGGAGCAGGCGGGCCTGGCGGCCTCAACGGCAGCCCGGCGTCTTTCCTCCATTCGTCAGTTCGCACAGTTTCTGATGAGTGATGATGTGCGAGCGGATGATCCTTGCGCAATCATTGAAGGCCCAAAACTCTCCCGACCTCTTCCCAAAACATTGAGCGTCGAAGAAGTCGATTTGTTGTTGCGGGCGACAGAAAGCTACGGAGCGGCGATTTCTGATCCTGTAAAAAAATCCTACCGGCAGGCTCGGACGCGGTGCCTGATGCAAGTGATCTACGCGACCGGCCTGCGGGTGAGCGAGCTTGTCGGCCTTCCGGTCGCCGCTGTCAGTGGTGCCGAGCAGATGCTTGGCGTTAAGGGGAAGGGTGGTCGCGAACGGCTGGTACCCCTCAGCCAACCTGCGGCCGATGCTATTGCCCATTATCTTGTCTGTCGCAAGGAGGTGCTGGGCGAGGCGAAAAGTGCCTTTTTGTTTCCCTCGCGCGGCAAGTCCGGCCATCTGACACGTCATCGGTTTGCGCAGATGCTGAAGGAATTGGCGGAGATTGCGCAGATCGACCCTACGCGCCTCTCCCCGCATACACTTCGGCATGCCTTCGCCAGCCATCTTCTCGCGAATGGTGCTGATCTGAGGTCAGTGCAGCAGTTGCTAGGGCATGCGGATATCTCAACAACTCAGATTTACACTCATGTTCTGGAAGAACGGCTGCGAGAGCTGGTGACCAATCATCATCCGCTTGGAAAGAGCTAGGTCGCCTGAGCCCACCGAATTTTTCTCCGATTTCCGCCATTAACCGGCATTTTGTCCCATGGTTGACAAGCGATAGGTGGCAGGCCAGTGTGCCGCCGCTAATCGTATTTTGGGCGTTAAGTAAACTTAAGAGCGCATGCATACATATCTCGAATTTGAAAAGCCGATTGCCGAGCTAGAGGGTAAGGTTCAGGAGCTCAAGCTCCTGGCGCAGGAAGATCCGACCGCTGGCATTTCCGATGATGTTGCAAAGCTTGAGGCAAAGGCAGCTCAGCTTTTAAAAGACATGTATGCCGATCTCGATACTTGGCAGAAGACCCAGGTTGCCCGTCATCCCAACCGCCCCCATTTTCTCGACTATGCGAACGCGTTGATCGAAGATTTTACACCTTTAGCCGGTGATCGGAATTTTGGTGAAGACGAAGCCATTGTTGGTGGTCTGGGGCGCTTCCGTGGTCGCTCAGTCGTGATTATGGGTCACGAAAAAGGCAATGATGTCGAGACCCGCATGAAACATAATTTCGGCATGGCGCAGCCGGAAGGTTATCGCAAAGCGGTTCGCTTGATGGAAATGGCTGATCGTTTTTCCATGCCCGTTATCACTTTGATCGACACTGCGGGCGCCTTTCCAGGTCGCGAAGGTGAAGAGCGTGGCCAGGCAGAGGCGATTGCCCGGTCGATCGATACCTGCCTCAATGTCCAGGTGCCATTTGTCTCTCTTGTTATCGGCGAGGGTGGATCGGGTGGTGCGCTTGCGATTGCCACCGCGAGCCGTGTACTGATGCTTGAACACTCGATCTACACGGTTGCCTCACCGGAAGCCTCGGCATCTATCCTTTGGCGCAACTCAGACAAGGCGAAAGACGCAGCGGCTGCGATGAAAGTCACTGCGCAGAGCCTGCTTGAGCTTGGCGTGATCGACAGAATTCTTCCGGAGCCTGTTGGTGGCGCCCATCGTGAGCGGGCACAGATGATGGCTGACGCAGGCGATGCCATTGAACATGAATTGCGTGATCTGTCCGGGCTGGATGGGGCGTCTCTCCGCCGTCAGCGGCAGGAGAAGTTCATGGCTATGGGCCGCGGCGATCTTTCCTGACAAACCAGGTCTTTCTGGCCTGAGTGAATTCCAGCATTTCACTAAATCGTAATTTTTGCGGGGTTTGACCTCTTGTGCTTTCTTCCCGAAGGTCCAGACCTATTTGTGTACTATAAGCTGGTCAAAGGCGCGGAAACTGGGAGCGAAGCTCAATGCTGGAATTCAGAAATGGAGACAGCAAGGTCGTTTACGATTATTGGATGAGTCTGCGGAACGGCACCATGCCGGCCGTTCGAGACTGGGACCCGATCCGCGTTCCGAAACAGATGCCATGGTGTACGATTGTCGAGCGAGGCGGCGCCACCGGGTACCGCCTGAGGTTTGCAGGCACAGCGATCTGTGAATTCTACAACGAAGAAATGACCGGTCAGGCGATCGGAAGCCGGATGGATGATGAAGCGCGGGCATTCTATTTTGCGCAGCTTGAGGAAACACTGACCCGACCGTGTGGCATGTTCTTTACCACCCATGCGCGCTCTGATACAGGCCGCGACTGCCTGTTCGAAACACTGGCGCTTCCACTGGCCAATGATGATGGGATTGGTATCCGGCTGTTGATGCACCAAGTGATTGTTGAGGAGGTCGCTTATGGTGATCCATCGAGCAAGTTTTCACTGCCTGAAATGATGGAATGGATCGACCTCGGTGCCGGTGTGCCCAAGGCTGAATCTTCTTAGAGAAGTTTGGTCAAGGCGTCTCGGACGTCATCTGCGAACAGTTCCGGCTCTTCCATGGCGGCGAAGTGGCCGCCTTTGTCCATCACCTTGAACTGTTTGAGATTGTAGCTGCGTTCGGCCCAGGAGCGTGGTGTGACCGGTAGAGTGTCCATCGGGTATTCCGAATAGGCTGTTGGCACCGTCACTTTTTGGCCTGGCTTCAGCAGTACCGATCCTTCAGCGGGACCTGCTTTGTACAGCGTGTTGGCTGAATTGATGGTGCCGGTGAACCAATAGATTGAGAGCTGTGTGAGGATGGTGTCCATAGGGAAGCGGGCTTCCATGCCTTCCCAGGTGTGAGATTTGTCCGTGTCGCCCAGGCGGTAATATTTATCAGCCAACCAGCCCGCGAGCCCGGCGGGTGAATCCATCACCGCGTAAGCAAGTGCCATGGGCTTGGTTGATTGGATTGACCGGTAGCCCTCTTCGCCAGCCCACCAGGTCCTCATTTCCTTGATCCAGGTGCTTTCTTCGTCTGTCACCGGCGGCTGGCTTTCATGCCGGAAGTCTGGCCGCAGGGGCAGCATGGTGAGGTGAATGGCGCGCACGGCATCAACATGTTGGAGCGCGAGGCGTGAGGTGACGAAGCTTCCCCAATCTCCAGCCTGTGCGCAATAGGTGTCGTAACCAAGCACATCCGTCATCAGCTGATGCCAGAGATCGGCCATGACGGCTGGCCCAATAGGCTGGCGTGGCAGAGATGAAAAGCCATAGCCTATGAGGGAAGGAACGATCACATCGAAGGCTGGGCCCGAGCGCCCATAATTTTCGGGATGGGCGAGCTGGTCGATGACATCAAGAAACTCTCGGAAGGTCGACGGCCAGCCATGGGTCATGATGAGCGGGATGGGGTTTTCTCCTGACCCTCTTTCATAAACGAAATGGATCTCGTGATCCTGATCCGCATCGTCGGTCAGGGCCACTTTGTATTGCGGGAAAGAGTTCAGCCAGGCTTCCTGCTTGCGCCAATCGAAGTCATCCCGCCAATAGGAGATCAACCGCTCCATGTAGGACAGGCTGGTGCCATAGTCCCAATGGTCGTTCCCGTCTGGCTCGTTGGGCAGGCGCGTCTGTTCCAGCCTGTGCTTCAGGTCCGCGATTTCATGATCGGGAACATGGATCTTGAAGGGGTCGGCTGGAATAACGGGCCGGGTCATGGCTTAGCCTTTCACTTGTTTGGCGAATGTGCTGACATCGTCAGCGAAAACTGGACCGGTTTCTAGCGCGGCGAAATGACCCCCTTCGCTTGGCTCAGTCCAGTGAATGATGTTGAATGCTTTCTCTGCCATTGACCGCGGCGGGATTGAAATGAACTTCCCCTCTTCGGGCATGCGCATAAACCCAGTTGGAATTTCGAGCGTGTCGCCGGGTGCCATGTTGGAGCCGCCTTCTTCCATCATTCCCCTATAGAACCAGGTTGCCGTGTTGAACGTCCCCGTAACCAGGTAGATCATGATGTTGGTGAGAAGCTGGTCTTTGGTGTAGGCATTTTCGATGTGGGACCCGTTGGGGCCACGCGTATCAGACCACCCATTGAATTTTTCTGTGATCCAGGCCGCCGCGCCAACAGGGCTGTCCATCATGGCGTAAGAGAGGGACTGGGGTTTGGTCATTTGCAGGCGGAGATACGCGCCCTCCATCTCAAAATCAAATGCTGCTGCTGCGGCCCAAGCCTGTTCTTCCTCTGTCTCCGGTTTGGTGTCGGGCCGGATGCCCCACATGTTGAGGTGGACGGCTTTGCACCCACCGCCTTTGTTGGTCCCATGATTGTAGGCAAGAAAGCCTGAGACGACAGACCCCCAATCGCCGCCCTGGGCGATATAGGTGTCATAGCCGAGCGTCTCGCGCATCAGTCTGTCCCAAAGTTCAGCGGTGCGTTTTGGCCCTAGCGGCTTTTTCGGTTTGCCGGAAAATCCGTAACCTGGGAGCGAAGGGATCACGAGGCTGAGGCCATCTTCTGCATCACCGCCGTGGTTTTCCGGGTGCGCAAGAAGATCGATGACGCCCAAAAATTCAAAAACGGAGCCGGGCCAGCCGTGGGTGAGGATCACGGGCTGTGGCGCGCTGCCTGATCCCTTCACGTGGTAGAAGTGAATTTCCTGATCTTCGATCGTTGCTTTGAACTGGGGAAAGGCGTTGAGCTTTGCTTCAGCGGCGCGCCAGTCGAACTCAGCGACCCAATAGGCACAGAGCTCCTTCATATATTCCATGTCCGCGCCATAGGCCCAGCGGTCAGCACCTGGATCAATCTCGGGCATCTCATGCCACTCATAGGCTTTTACCTTCGAGAGAATGGCATCAATGGTGGATTGCTCTATTGCAACCTGAAAGGGGGTGGGGGTGCTCATCATCTCTCCCTGAATGTGTTTTTCTCCATTATGGCAGGGTCGGCCCTCGGCGCAACAAGAGGCAGCCTTTGAGGAATTGCTTTGCCGCTTTGGAGTGCCGCCGGTAGGGTGGCGAGAAGAAACTTCACTCCGGGGGGAGACATGGCTATTCAAGCGGTCGCGGACGCGACGGAATTCACGATGTCCAAGGCATATCGGCGATATGCGCTGGGCATCCTGTTGCTCGCGTATATTTCCAGCTATGTCGACCGGCAGATTATGGGCGTGGTCCTTCCGGCGATTAAAGAAGAATTTCTGCTGGCGGATTGGCAGCTCGGATTTCTGTCAGGCATCGCATTTGCAATTTTCTATGCGACATTGGGCATGCCGATTGCATTTCTGGCGGACCGATCAAACCGCCGCAATATCATAGCCGCTGCCGTTTCTATCTGGAGCCTGATGACGGCGGCCTGTGCCTTTGTTTCCGGGTTCGGCACCCTTGCAATTGCGCGGATCGGGGTTGGCGTTGGGGAGGCAGGATCGAGCCCACCTTCACATTCTATGATTGCCGATATGTACCCGCCGGAAGAACGCAGTGGTGCGCTCGCTATTTATGCGCTGGGCGTTTATCTCGGCACCATGATTGCGTTTGCTGTGGGGGCTTTCGTGGTTGCGCAATATGGCTGGCGTGCGGCCTTTCTTCTTGTGGGCCTTCCGGGCTTGATAATCGCGCTTCTCGTGCGTTTTACACTTAAAGAACCGCCGCGCGGCTTCTCAGAGGGAAGATCGGCACCTGAGACTGGCCCAATCGACTGGAGCGAAGCGCGCGGGCAGATCGCTGCAGGTTTTCGGCACCTTTGGATCGACCGGGCGTCATTCCATACTGTTATGGGTGTGACGATTATTTCCTTTGTGGGGTATGGCGGCGCTGTCTGGGGCTTTTCCTTCTTCATTCGAAGTTTCAAAATGAGCTACGAGGAAACTGGCATTTTCCTCGCGCTTATTGTCGGTATCTTTGGCGCAATGGGCGCTATTCTCGGTGGCAAACTTGCGGACTGGATGGGCGCGAAAGATGTGCGATGGACGCCCTGGATTGTCGCTCTGGCCAAAGTGGTGGCAGCGCCCATTATTCTCGCCTTTTTTCTGGTCGAGAAAGAGTTGGCTCTGTGGCTCTATGTGCCGATGACTATCCTTGGGGCATTCTATCTCGGACCCAGCTTTGCACTCATTCAAAGCCGGGCGCCGCTTCATATGCGCACAACCATCTCGTCGATCATGCTGTTTGTTCTCAACATTATCGGGCTCGGGTTTGGACCACAGCTTGTCGGTATTCTAAGTGACGTGCTGGAGCCAACCTATGGCATCGAGTCTCTGCGCTATGCTCTGCTGCTTACAAGCTTTATCGCCTTGTGGGGTGCCTACCACTACTACCTGGCTGGTAAAGCGCTCGGCCATGAGGGTAACGGCGATTAATGTCTGGCATCATTTTGTACGGGCCCGCTTATAGTGCCTATACGCGTATCGTCCGATTGGTGCTTGAGGAAAAGAGTGCGCCCTACACTCTGGAGGAGGTGGATTTCATTTCCTCGGGCATGCCTGCAGCGCAGACGGAACGCCATCCGTTTGGCATGGTTCCCGCCCTTGAGCATGATGGGCAAATTTTGTTTGAGGCGGGGCCCACCTGTTCCTATCTTGATGAGGTCTTATCTGCACCCAGGTTTACGCCGGACGATGCCCTGGCACGGGCCCGCATGGCGGCGACCATCTCGGTTCTTGATAGTTACATCTGGCCGGATCTTCGGGAGCTGGTGACGCAGGCGCTTTTCACGACGCTCGTGGGAGGGTGGCCGGACGATTCCATCAAGGAACGCATGGTGAAGCGGCTAACAGGGTCACTCGCCATTCTTGAGGAGAAGTTTCTTTCCGTCGGCGCTCTCAACAGCGACGCGATCACTCTTGCAGATCTGCATGCGGTGCCGATGATTGCCTATTTGGCCGAAACTCTTGATGGCCAGGTTTTGCTTCAGGCCCTTCCCGCGCTTTCTGGTTGGTGGGATGATATGAAGCAACGACCATCAGTGGTCTCAACAGAGTTTGATCTCACCACCTATCCCTGGGCACAGTGACGCTCACTCACTTGCTTGCCCAGAAGGCATCTGCTGTTGTTGTGATGAGGCCCGTAAGGTCGTTGGTTTCGCCAATGTAAGAGGAACCATTAATCGACAAGTGTCCGTCGTCTCGATAGAGCGGCAGCCCATCAACGCTGACCTTGCATTTTTCTGTGGAGCCTTCGTTCAGACAAATCAGATTTTTGAGAGAGATAAACGGAGCGTGCTCTGACATTTGCGACATCAGACGATAAGCCTGCTGAGATTCAGCAGACATTTCATCGGGTGTGAAGTCGCAGCGCTGCGGGTCTGCTGCAAACAGGAGTGCCCTGGTAAAACACCGCCCGATATCCGCGCCTGTGTTTGGTGGTGGTGCAACGAAGATGGGCTTTTGGCCATTGGCGCGAATGAGGTTGATGGTAGCCTTTAAGTGATCAAGGACAATCTTCTCCTTGTCTTCCGTGATTACATCTCCGTCAGCCGCCTGCAGATCAAACTTGATATAGGCAAACGGTGAGGCAAGAACCACATACTCAACCGTGTTTTGCGTTGCGAGCCAGTCCAGCACTTGGCTTGCTTGCGCCAGACACCGTTCTGCCCGTGCCGGTGAGACAACATTGCCGACAATTGATAGGCCGCCCACGGGGATGCAGCTGGAAACTGTGTGCTGCCTAAAGGGAACATTTGTCTGGCTGCTCTCCAGGGCCGGCGCAAGGTGCATGGCATAGGAGTCGCCCCAAAGGACCATGCGCGGCGATGGGGACGTAGTGCACTCATCGGTTAGAGTGAACTGATGTTCGCATGCAGGTGAGAGGCCATGATTTGGGGCGAGCATGCGGTCTAAATCTGAAAAGGCCATATTGTCGGCGGCCGGGCGGTTGGCAAATCCATCGTTAGAGGAGAGAACAATACCGACCAGGATCAGGGCGGCGCTCGCAGCACCAGACAATATGAATATCTGTCGTCGCGTAAATTTTGCTTTATCTCGAAACGGACGTTCGACAAATCGCCAACTGATATAGGCCATGAAGATAGAGAGCGCAGACAAGCCCATCATCAGATCCAGTGATGGCGCGTCGAGACTGCGGTGGCGTGCGAATGCGAATAGGGGGTGGTGCCAAAGATAGGCGCTATAGCTGATGAGGCCCAATCCCACGAAAGCTCTCGTGGCCAGCAGGCGGCCTACCAATGTGTCTGCTTGTGCAAAGAGAATGACAAGGCCGGTGCCTATTGTCGGGACCAGTGCGTAGAGACCAGGAAAGGGGGTTGTTTCTGTATATGCAAATACGGAGATCAGAATCAAAACTAGCCCCAGGGCAGCCAAGGTCTCATTTGAGGCAACTTTTTTTGCGTTTGGCCTGAACACGTAGACTGCGATGAGAGCGCCGATCATGAGCTCCCATGCGCGGGTCGGCAAAAAGTAAAAGGCAATCTTTGGGTAGGTCAAAACCCCCCACTGGGCGAGGGACAGGCTTACTATTCCGATGGACGCAATAAGCACACCATTGCTGACTACGCGCCACTTGTGCGCCAGGATCAGGAGGATGGGGAAGAAGACATAAAACTGCTCTTCAACCGCCAGGCTCCACGTATGTAGAAGTGGCTTGAGTTCGGCAGCCGACGCGAAATAGTCGCTCTCGCGGGCAAACAGGATGTTGGAAGTGAAGGTAGGAACAGCGATCAGGCTTTTTCCAAAACTCTTTAAATCCTCTGGAAGCAGCCAGATCCAGGCAAATGGTAGGAAGACGAAAACAACCAGAAAAAGGGCTGGAAGAATACGCCTTGCTCTTCTTTCGTAGAAACGAACAAGGCTGAACGTGCCTGTCTGTTGTTCTTTGAGGATAATCGACGTGATCAGGTAGCCGCTGATGACAAAAAAGACATCAACGCCTACAAAGCCGCCACTGAAAAGCTCGACCCCTGCATGAAACAGGATGACTGGCAAAACGGCGACGGCTCTAAGCCCATCAATTTCACGGCGATATTCCATGCCGAAACTCTCCCCCCGAGAAGCATCGGTATGGTTCTAGGTAAGCGCCCCGTGGCAATGCTTGTATTTTTTGCCAGACCCGCATGGGCAGGGCGCGTTGCGCGCAATCTTGCCCCAGGTAGATGGATCGTTCGGGTTCATGGCGACATCTGCAGGCCTGTTGCGCGTGGGGCGCGGGCGTTCTGCCAGGGCAACGCCGCCGTCTGCGTCCGCCATTTCGTCACGACCTGTAAGCGGGTCCACATGGTGGGCCTGCATTTCTGGTAGGTCCGGCTCGTTCAGTTCCGGCGGCTGCTCTGTGACAAATTGCAGGGTCATCAGCTGCCGCGTTACGTCTTCGCGCAACCGGGTCAGAAGGCTTTCGAAAAGCGAAAAGGCCTCCGTCTTATATTCGTTTAGCGGGTCGCGCTGTCCATAGCCGCGCAGGCCAACGGATTGGCGCAGGTGGTCGAGCATCTGAAGGTGCTCGCGCCAGCGTTGGTCGACCGTCTGCAATAGAATTGCTTTTTCGATCTGACGGAATGTTTCGGCGCCGACGTCTGCAACCTTTTTTGCCATGGCAGAGTCACCGGCCTGATAGATGCGGTCCTTGATCTCTTCGTCGGCAATGCCTTCTTCCTCGGCCCAATCTTCAATGGGCAGGTCGAGGCCGAATATCTTCACGGTCTCTTCTTTAAGGCCGTCAACATCCCATTGTTCAACATAGGCTTTCTCAGGAATATGGGCTCGAACAAGATCGTCGATGCACTCATGACGCATGTCGCGTACATCTTCGGAGACGTCTTCTGCGTGCATAAGATCAATGCGCTGCTCGAAGATCGCTTTGCGCTGATCGTTCATGACATTGTCGAACTTAAGCAGGTTCTTTCGAATGTCGAAGTTGCGGGCTTCAACTTTCTGCTGTGCTTTTTCTAGCGCCTTGTTGATCCAGGGGTGGATGATGGCTTCACCTTCTTCCAGACCCAGTTTCTGCAGCATGCCGTCCATACGGTCGGTGCCGAAGATGCGCATCAAGTCGTCTTCAAGGCTCAGATAGAATTTTGATCGGCCCGGGTCGCCCTGGCGTCCGGCACGTCCGCGCAGCTGATTGTCGATGCGTCGGCTTTCGTGGCGTTCGGTGCCGATAATGTAGAGACCGCCTGCATCCAGCGCCTGCTGTTTCTTCGCGGCGACATCCGCTTCGATCTCTGACGTGCGCTTGGCACGTGTCTCTTCGTCGAGACTTTCATCGATCTCGTCAGCGATGCGCATTTCCAGATTGCCGCCGAGCTGAATGTCGGTCCCGCGACCAGCCATGTTGGTAGCGATGGTGACAGCACCCGGCACACCTGCCTGCGCGATGATGTGCGCTTCCTGCTCGTGATAGCGGGCGTTCAGCACATTGTGCTTCACCTTCTTCTTTTTCAGTAGGTCGGCGAGATATTCCGACTTATCAATGGAGGTGGTACCGACAAGGACGGGTTGTCCGCGCTTCGCGCAGTCTTCCAGTTCCAGGATGATGCCGTCGAACTTTTCGCGAGCCGTCCGATAGACCTCGTCATCCTCATCAATTCGGGCAATGCCGACATTGGTGGGGATCTCGAGCACGTCGAGGCCATAAATGTCCATGAACTCTTCGGCTTCGGTGAGCGCTGTACCGGTCATGCCAGCGAGCTTTTCATAGAGCCGGAAATAGTTCTGGAAGGTCACGGACGCGAGCGTCTGGTTTTCCGGTTGGATCTCCACCTGCTCCTTGGCCTCAAGTGCCTGATGCAGGCCTTCTGAATAGCGACGGCCTTCCATCATGCGGCCTGTAAATTCGTCAATGATGACGACCTTGCCGCCTTTGACGATATAGTCTTTGTCTTTCTGGAAGAGCTTGTGTGCTTTGAGCGCGCAGTTGGCGTGATGCACCAGAGAGATGTTCTCTACGTCGTAGAGTGTGCCTTCTTCCATAATTCCGGCTTCGCGGAGCAGCTCCTCGACATGTTCGTTGCCTTCGTCGGTCAGGTTTGCTGTCCTGGACTTTTCATCCATGTCGAAATCTTCTTCGACCAGCGACGGAATGATCTTGTCCACGGTGACGTAGAGCTCGGAATTGTCTTCCAGAGGGCCGGAGATGATCAGCGGGGTTCGCGCCTCGTCGATCAGGATCGAGTCCACCTCATCGACAATCGCAAAATGGTGGCGGCGCTGCACCATGGCATCCAGCTGATATTTCATATTGTCGCGGAGATAGTCGAAGCCCAACTCATTGTTGGTGCCATAGGTAATATCTGCTGCGTAGGCTGCGCGCCGTTCTTCGTCGCTAAGGCCATGCAGAATGACACCGGTGGTGAGGCCTAAGAATTCGTACACCTGCCCCATCCATGCTGCGTCGCGGCTGGCAAGATAGTCGTTCACGGTGACGACGTGGACCCCTTTTGCCGGAAGCGCATTCAGGTAGGCCGCGAGAGTGGCGACAAGGGTCTTCCCTTCGCCGGTTTTCATTTCGGAAATTTGGCCCTCGTGGAGCGCAATGCCACCGATCAGCTGTACATCGTAGTGACGTTGACCAAGGCTTCGTTTCGCGCCTTCGCGCACGGTGGCAAAAGCTTCTGGCAGCAGATCATCAAGTGTTTCGCCGGCCTCGAAGCGCTCTCTGAATTCCTGGGTCTTTGCGCGTAACGCATCGTCCGACAAAGCTTCCATATCGGGTTCTAATGCGTTGATTGAACTCACCCGAGCTGTCAGAGATTTAATCTTGCGGTCGTTGTTAGAGCCAAAGATCCGCTTGGCAAATGCGCCGAAGCTAGCCATCAGGGTATGTCACCTTGTTGGGGCAATCAGCTCGCTTGCAGAAGGCCAGCGGTGATGCCCGGTTATTATGTCAGGAGCAGCCCTTCCGCTTCGAAAAAGCGCACAACCGAACCCACTTGATGTAAGGGGGGGCTTGGTGCTTGTCAACGCTTCCCAGGGTTCTGGCGGGGGGCTGCTGTGGGGCTTCCAATATTCGTTAATGTCTTGCATTTATTGCGAAATCTTAATGGCGGTCACCCTTGTATGAACCTGCTGAACCCCTCACTATAGGGTCTCACCTGAAGCCCGGATGAACCGGGTCTCGCTGTTCTCTTCAAGGTTCTTCTCCCATGATGTTTTCGATGACTTCTCTGGCCGCGCGGACGCCGGCCTGGCTCCTTGGCATTGCCCTGATTGTGGCGGTTTCCCTCAGCAATTCATTGCCTGCATCGGGAGCGGATGAGGACGACACGGTTGTTGCCCGGGTCAATGGCATGGAAATCCGGTTTTCAGACCTTTTGCTGGCTGAAGAAGAGACCGCACAGGCGCTTGCCAATGTACCTGAAGATGTGAAGTTTGAGTATTTGCTGAGCCTTCTCATCGACCGGGTGATTGTTTCCAGCGACGCTCGTACGAAGGGCCTGACTGATGATCCGGGTGTTCAGCGCCGGATGGCCTATTACGAAAATAAAGCACTTCGGGATGTTTACTGGACACAGCTTATTAGCTCGCGCATTTCCGATGAGGCGGCAAAAGAGTTTTATGACGCACAGATAGGGTCTGTTGAGCCTCAGGAAGAGATCAAAGCCCGTCACATTCTTGTGGCGACCGAAGAGGAAGCCCAGTCGGTGATCGACGCTTTGGGGGCTGGCGGTGATTTTGAAGCGCTGGCGAAAGAACATTCGACCGGCCCAAGTGGTGCTGAGGGAGGTGATCTTGGCTATTTCACGGCTGGAACCATGGTTGCTGAGTTCAATGACGCGGCGTTTGCGCTTCAGGCTGGGGAGATATCCGCACCTGTAAAGACCAAGTTTGGCTGGCATGTGATCAAGGTGGAAGACCGGCGGGTTCAGGAAGTGCCAGGATTTGATCTGGTCAAAGACCAGGTGATTGAAGCGCTGGCCCAGCAAGAAGGTCGGACAATGATGGATGAAATGCGGGCAGCAGCTGCGATTGAAATCGTCGGTGCTGAAGGAGAAGGCACCCGGCCGTTGATTGCACCTCAAGAATAGGTCATATGAATTGGGTCGAGGGAAATCAGTCTGCTTGGCTCAATTTATTTTGAGCCTGACTTGATCTAAAGGTGCTTCTTCATGTCCAAGCTATCTGCAATGTCAGCTAAAGGTGCGTCTAAGGTCGGTGCGACAGCATCGCTCAAGAAAGCAACTAAGAAGAAAGCTTCGAAGAAGACACCTAAGAAGGTTGCCAAGGAGCCAGTTTCACCACTGGCCCCCAAGAAACTGGCAAGCCTACCGCCGCTTGCAGGCGTTGAGCTGGCGACAACGAATAGTGGCACAAAATACAAAGGCCGTGATGACCTGCTCGTCGCCAGGATGGCGGAGGGCACGCAGGTGGGTGGTGTGTTTACAACCTCCAAGACAGCGGCTGCTCCTGTTACGTGGTGCCAAAATTCGCTTGAAGACGGGGTCGCTCGCGCTCTTGTTGTCAATGCGGGGAACGCAAACGCGTTTACCGGGAAAGCAGGGATGCAGACGGTTCGACAGACGGCGTCAGTAGCGGCAGCCATTGCTGGATGTCGGCAGAAAGACGTCTTTATCGCCTCCACGGGTGTTATTGGTGAAGTGCTGGACGGGGACGCGATTGGCACCGCCCTTACAAAAGCCGTCAATGCCGGGGATCCAGGATGGGAAGCTGCCGCCCGGGCGATCATGACCACGGATACTTTTCCAAAACTCGCGACAAAAACGGTCAAGATCGGCGATGTGGATGTCCGGATCAATGGGATTGCAAAAGGGTCCGGCATGATCCAACCGGATCTCGCCACCATGCTGGTGTTCCTATTCACCGACGCGGCATTGCCGGCGTCAGTGCTTCAGACATTGCTGATGCTTGGGGTCAGGGACAGTTTCAATTCCATCACTGTCGACAGTGACACGTCCACAAGTGACACGGTGCTCTTCTTTGCAACAGGCGGCGCCATGGTGGCGGCAGCGGAGCACGGTATTACACCACCTAAAATTTCACGCGCAGGCGATCCTCGGCTTAGGGACTTCCGTGATGGCTTGAATGACCTGATGCTCGATCTTGCGCATCAGGTGGTCAAGGACGGCGAAGGGGCATCGAAATTTATCGAAGTGAAGATTTCCGGCGCGGCGAGTTATAAGGCTGCTCGTACAATTGCGCTGTCTGTCGCGAACTCTCCGTTGGTGAAGACAGCGATTGCTGGTGAAGATGCCAATTGGGGGCGGATTGTCATGGCTGTCGGCAAAGCCGGAGAAGAGGCAGACCGGGATAAACTCAAGATTGAGATTGGTGGTATTCTTGTCGCCAAAAATGGGGTTGCGGTTGAGGGTTTTGATGAAAAGCCGGTAGCGCGTCACATGAAAGGCAAAGACATCAAGATCGCCGTTGATGTTGGCGTGGGACGAGCCGAGGCAACGGTCTGGACGTGCGACCTCACCCATGAGTACATTCGCATTAATGCGGACTACCGCAGCTGACCTATGTCGGTGGTATTTTGGGCGAGCGAAGAATTGACACATTACTCAAGCGATAAAGGGTATGCAGGTGCCTCTCGCCTGCTTGGCGGCGGGTTGGGCGCCCGGTCGCTTTTTACGCCCCGTTTGACGCTTCGTTGGATTGCCTCAAGCGATGCGGAGAGACTCAGTGTTTTTGCAGGTGATCCACTGCTCCTGCAGAAAACTGAAACGATTCCCTACCCCTATGATGTTCCCGCCGCCCGCGAGTGGATTGATGAGGCGGAAGGCTTGAGGGAAAGGGGCTCTGCTTATCGATTTGCAATCGAAGAACGATCAGAGCCAGCGTTTGTTGGCGTCTCCGCTTTGATGATGCTCAGTCGGGGGAGCGCAGAACTGGGCTATTGGCTTGGCCGGGATTTTTGGGGGCAGGGGTATGGCCGTGAGGCTGTTGCTGCCACGGTTGCATTCGGCGCGGATATTCTAAAATTGCAGTCAATCCAGGCGGTGGTCTATTCAGAAAACACGGCGTCGGTTGCCGTGCTGCGCGGGCTCGGTTTTGAAGAGCATGCTTTCGAAACCATTAACGTGCCGGACCGCGGAGGGGCACGTCTGGTTCGGCGTTTTATCTCTGATCTGCGCAAAGACCCTAAGCCGTCAAACGTGGTTCCTCTTTCCGGTAAGGTCGCCTAATGGCGGACGCAAATCGCCCTATCGTGCTCGTTTCGGCCTGTGCACTGGTGGATATTGAAGGGCGGGTGCTGCTTGCCCAACGTCCGGAAGGTAAATCAATGGCGGGGCTTTGGGAGTTTCCTGGTGGAAAAGTCGAGCCCGGCGAGGCGCCGGAGGTTGCTTTGATCAGGGAGTTAAGAGAAGAACTTGAACTAGATGTGACGGCTTCCTGTCTCGCACCGTTTACTTTTGCCAGCCACACTTATGAGAAATTTCACCTGTTAATGCCACTTTTTGTCTGCCGGAAGTGGCAGGGGATTCCGAGGCCGGTTGAAGGGCAGACCTTGAAATGGGTGCGCCCAGTAAAAATGGGTGACTATCCAATGCCACCGGCAGATGAGCCGTTGGTTGCAATGCTGAGGGACTTTCTGTGACGACAAGGCTTTCAGATTGAGAGTGCTGGAGCGTTCTGGCCTTCACAAGTTTTGTCAGCGCTTTGGACTATCTGGTCCGGGCACTTTCTCGCCCGCACTGATCTCTTGCGTTTTCAAAGCGTCTGCCAGCCGCATGGCCGCGGTGCCTGGGCGCATGGGCTTTTGCTGACTTTCGTGCGGTGCCCAGCCTGTGGCGTAGAGAATTTCGAACGTTGCGCGAATGCGCCCATCTGGGTCTGCATATTTCTCCTGATAGAGTTGGGCTGCTCGCATCAATGTGGCGCGTTTCAGCGGGCTCTTTCGGCGCTCGGTGATCGCGTTTGTTTCACCCATCGCGCGCAGGTCGCTCATCAGATTGAAAATCGTATCGTAGCGAACAATGATCTGGTCGGCATCGACAACAGGAAGTGCGAAGCCGCTGCGCTGGAGCAAGCCACCTAGATCGCGCACATCTGCGAATGGAGACACACGCGGTGATACACCGCCTTCACATTCCGCTTCTGCCTGCATCAGAACATCGCGCAATTCGTGGAGGGTTTCGCCGCCAAAAAGAGCGGTGAGGAAAAGGCCGTCGGGCTTAAGGGCCTGCCTCACCTGCAGCAGAGCGCCTGGCAGATCGTTCACCCAGTGTAGGGATAGGGCACTGGTAACGAGATCAAGAGAGCTTGGCCCAATGGGGAGAAATTCCTCGTCAGCCACAATGTGCGGCCAGGGTGCTTGGCGCGCCATCAATGGGGATATGTCGGCAGAGATCACTGTCTCCACACCGGCTGGTCCAAGAATGTCTCGGGCAAGCAGGCCATCGTGGCAGCCAAGGTCGAGGGCTTTCTTAAAAGTTCGGTTGGTCGTTTGTAGTCGCCCACCAATTTCTTTTGCAGCCCGGCGGACAAGAAAGTCCGCAGCTGAAAAGCCTCCTGCTGCCCGTGTACGATGGCGGGCGACGAGTTGGCGATCAAATGGGGTAACGGTAGAAGTCATAATGCGCACTATGGCAATCTGTGCTGCACGCGCAAGTTGCTTTCGCGCACCGGTCTTCTCAGCCTATCCTTTGCCTATGGCAATGTTTGGACCGCAGAAGGCACTTTCCGGTCGTACCGCTCGCGAGGCAATGCGATGGACGGCTAATCTTCTGTTGCCTCCACGGTGCGTGTCCTGCTCTGCTCCTCTTTGGGGAGAAACGCAGGTTTGCGCCACCTGTTGGAAGGGCCTTGTCCTTATTGAGGCGCCTCTTTGTGAGGTGAGTGGTATTCCGTTTCCTTTTGACCCAGGACCTGGGGCGCTCAGCGCGGAGGTCCTGGCTCATAGACCTGCCTATGGGCGCGCGCGGGCGGCACTTCAATATGATCAGGCCAGTGGTCGGCTTGTATCTCGGTTGAAATATGGGGATCGTCTGGAAACAGTCCCTTTGTTCGCAAAATGGATGGTCCGGGCGGGGCATGAGTTGCTTGCAGATACCGACCTGATTGTTCCCGTGCCCTTGCACCGGGCGCGGCTTTTTCAGCGGCGCTTTAACCAATCAGCGGAGATGGCCCGTGCGGTGTCACGACTATCAGGCGTGCCTTGTGCTCCCGAATTGTTGATCCGAACACGGGCGACACGGGCGCAGGTGGGGCTTTCAGCGTCTGCCAGACGACGCAATGTGTCGGGCGCCTTTGCGCTAACGCCGGGAAAAGGGGAGAAAGTAGAAGGAAAACGCCTATTGTTGGTGGATGATGTGCTCACAACTGGGGCGACTGTTGAAGCCTGCGCAAAGTGTTTGGCGGCTGAAGGTGCCTTGAGTGTCGATGTTCTGACACTCGCGCGGGTTGTTCCGCGTGACCAAGCCCCTATATGATCCCGCGCAATCTGGAGCACTTTGCATTTGATCTGAATCGAAAGATGCTGCCTCTCGCTTTTGGCTCGACCGCACCTTTCGATAAGATGTCTCTCTGATTAAATGCAAAGGGCCCTAAAAGACCGCCCAGGAGCGACCCGATGGCTAATGTAACCATATACACAACGATGATGTGCCCTTACTGCCATCAGGCCAAGAAGCTGCTTTCGAAAAAAGGCGCTAGTTTTAAGGAGGTTGATGTTGGCATGGACCCGGATCTGCGCCGGGAAATGATGTTTCGCTCAGGCGGGGGCTACACAGTTCCGCAAATTTTCATTGGCGACACCCATGTGGGTGGATGCGATGATCTCTATGCGCTGGACTCCAGGGGTGCGCTTGACCCTATCCTTGCCGGTTGATCGGTGGCGGGCCTGAGAGACAAATTTATTGCCGCCTGCGTGCAGATGCGAACGGGCGTTGATATTGATCGCAATATTGAAGATGCCAGTGCGCTCATTCGTGAGGCAGCGGATGGCGGCGCGCGATTTATTGCGACGCCTGAAACAACGGCTCTGATGGAGCTTGGGGCCAAACGGCTGTTTGCCAATATCGTTGCTGAAGAAGAGGACCGGGCGCTCAAAGCCTTTCAGGACCTCGCCTCAGAGCTTGGTGTCCATCTTCTGATTGGGTCACTTGCTGTCAAGGTGGCAAGCGATAAAGCTGCGAACAGGTCTTTTCTTCTCTCGCCAGAGGGCGAGATTGCCGCGCGCTATGACAAGATCCACATGTTCGATGTGGATCTGGGGAATGGCGAGGCGTACCGCGAGTCTAAGAACTACCAAGCGGGAGAGATGTCGGTTCTCGCGGACCTGCCGCTGCTTGGTTTGGGGGGCAAGTTGGGCATGACGGTCTGTTATGATCTGCGTTTCCCGCATCTTTATCGGCAGCTCGCCCAAGGAGGTGCCGGATATTTGACGGTCCCTTCCGCATTCACCAAGCCCACCGGAGAGGCGCATTGGCATGTGCTGCTGCGCGCGCGGGCGATTGAAGCGGGGTGCTTTGTTTTTGCCCCGGCTCAGGGCGGAACCCATGAAAATGGTCGGGAGACCTTTGGTCATTCGCTGATCATCGATCCCTGGGGCGACATTCTGGCGGAAGCGGGGACCGACCCTTGTGTGATCCTCGCTGAGATTGATCCGGCAAAGATTGAGGACGCTCGAGACCGAATTCCTAGTCTGACCCATGATCGTGCTATTATCGCATCAGATACACCGACTGATGTGTGAGAGATGATCAAGTATCGCCTTATCTGTGAGCAGAATCACGAGTTTGACGGCTGGTTTGCCGGGTCGGACGCGTTTGACTTGCAGGTTGGCGCAGGTGAAGTCGCTTGTCCCTATTGTGAAACCACGAAGGTCCAGAAAGCGCTGATGTCGCCGTCTGTTGTGACCTCAAAACGCAAAAAGAGTGACGGCACCTCCCCCACGGAGGCAGTTGAAGAAGTTCAGATGTTCATGAGCAAGGTGCGTGAACATGTTGAAACGAACTTTGACTATGTAGGCGATCAGTTTGCCGATGAAGCGCGCCGCATTCACTATGGCGAAGCTGATGAGCGCGAGATATATGGCGAAGCAACGCTGGATGAGGCCAAAGACCTGATCGATGAAGGCGTGTCGGTTGCACCGCTTCCCGGTGAAGACAAGAGCAAGGCCAACTGAGAGTGCAATCTGGTTCCTATTTCCGCCAACAGCTTCGACGTTTCACATAGGTGTCATCCCGGCCTTGAGCCGGGATCCATACTGAATTGAGGAGCCCTATGGACCCCGGATCAAGGCCGGGGTGACAATTCGGTGGGTATCACGCCCCTTGCGTAAAGACCGGCCAGCTCTCAGTGATCTTCCGGCCATCAAACACTTGAATGTCGCCAAACTGCAGAAAGACGAATTCGCTTTGTGTTGGTCGGAGAATGACCGTGTCGTTCACTGTGAGTTCGATCACGTCCGAACCGTTCAGCATTTCCTGATTGCTGGATCGACCAAACACGCCATTGGTTCGAAGGCCGGGCGGTGAGACCGGCTCTGCCAGCCAATTGCCGCCATAGATGAAGAAGGTCTGAGCGGTGTTCCGATCCCAGAGGCGTGTCGGGCCCGTGAGTGCTTCAAGACCCGGAATGTCGGTTCGCTCCGCTGTCTTCACAACCGGTGTTGTGATGAAGCTCGCTGGCACATGGTCTGCGAGTGTGGAGACATCGAAATGGGTTGGTTTTACAAGTGCTGAGCCGACAGCCACTTCATTGGCGTGAATAGTCTCCATGTGCAGCTGGTAGGTCGGGCTGCCGGCAGTGTTGAGGGTCAGCTCGTCGGGCTTCCAATCCTCTCCATAATGCTCAGCTGCCGCATTGACAAACGCCTTGTAGATGTCCATCGAGGTTTTGATGGCGCGGCCCTGCCAGCCCATAATGTCTGGCACAGAGGCAAGATGTGGGTCATAGCCCATGAAACCTGAGAAGGTGAGGAGCGGATCTGCGTCAATGGTTTCCAGAATGGGCTTCAACGCTGTCGGGTCGGTGAGACCGCCACGGTGAAGACCGACATCGAGCTCAAGGTTGAGCCGCATTTTTTGCCCGCGGGCATTTGCCAGTTCCTGATATTCCGCGAGCCGTTCTGGCGTGTCGATGAGCCATTGCAATTGCGTTGCCGGATCAAAGGACGTTGGCCCCAGCTCGTCATAGAAGCGTGCTGCGGCGGCAACTGGCATGGGTTTACCCAAAAGCACGTCCGCTCGCGGTTCTTCCTCGGCGACCAGATTGACGAAAGGCTGATGAAACAGCATCAACCTGTTCGTGTCAGCGGCGGCCATGACATGGCGAATGAGTGGCAATGAGGGCAAAGATTTTGCGACAATCCGGTATCCCATTCCCGGTCGCAGGTGGGATTTCATCACTTCGATGTTTTGGTGAAGCCGGGTAAGGTCAACCACCAGAGTGGGGCGCGCCAGGCCTTTCTCTGTGACCGCGCTCCCAAGCATTTTGAAATAGGGCTCAACCGGCCCGCCTTCTTTGGCCGGGCGGGACAGAGCCAGCAGACCAAGTGTGGTGAGGCCACCGCCGCCCAGTATGAGCGAACGTCTGCTCAAACTATTGAAGCGAGATTTCAGCTGATTGAGGAGATCACGCAATGCCCAACACCTCCCTCAAATGGTCATTCAGGAAGGTGCCTTCAGGATCCATTTCCTGGCGCACGCGCAGGAAATCATTCCAGTTCGGATAGAGCGCGGCGAAGTCGGGCGCTTTAAGTGTGTGCAGTTTGCCCCAATGCGGACGACCGCCATGTTTTTGCAGGATCGGTTCCACCGCTGAGAAGAGCGGCTTATAGTCTTCTTCGTAATATCTGTGGATCGCAATGGAGCAGCTCTCACGCCCCTGGAAGGGCGAGAGCCAGATATCGTCGGACTTCACATATCGAAATTCCCACGGGAAGAAGAGGTCAATATTCTCACCTTCAACCAAGGTGCGAATCTCTTTTAAAGCGTCGAGCGCGTTTTCCCGCGGCAGATGGTATTCCATCTCGTTGAAGCGCACATTGCGAGCGCTTGGGTACACCTTCCAGGACGTATCGACGAAAGTTTCGTCGGGCAGGTCTTCAAGGGCGGACCGAATAAAATATTCCCGAAGCGAGGGCGACCAGCTGAGATAGTCCGCCAGTGCTTTCAGGGTCATGATGCCATCATTGTCTTCGGCGGTTGAAGGTGCCAGAGGCTCGTCTGTCTCATTGTGGCTGATCCCCATGCACATGGAGGAGAAGGGGATGTAGTAGAACTCAAAATTCCGGTTCTCAGCCGCAAATGTATCTGCCTGTTCCATCATCTCATCGAATGGCACAACCCAGGTGCGCTTGTTGATGCGGTGGGGTGTTCGGTTCTGCAGGCGGATTTTTGTCATGATGCCGAGCGATCCGAGAGAGACGCGGGCTGCCTGAAAGAGGTCGGGCTTATTGTCTTTGTCACACCAGACGGTGTCGCCTGAGGCGGTTACGAGTTCGAGACCCGTCACATAGCTTGAGAGTGAGCCAAAATTTTCGCCTGTCCCGTGGGTTGAAGTTGAGATGGAGCCCGCAAGTGTTTGGCGATTAATGTCGGGCATGTTGATGAGCGCCTGGCCTTTTTCCTCCAGAGGCGCGCCGAGGTCGCCCAGCTTGCTGCCAGCGCCGATTGTTGCTTCCATCGTCTCGTTGTTCGTTTCCAAGACACCGCTTAAGCGGTCGAGGGACATGATGGTGCCGTCCGTGGGGACGAGAGCTGTGAAGGAATGGCCCGTTCCAACGGGCCTTATGGGCTTTGGACTGGACGCGATGAAGTCGGCGACTTCAGCCGCATCGGTCGGCGCGAGCCTTGCTTCGGGAAGGCTGCTTTGGCCGCCCGACCAGTTTTGCCACTTGATCCGTCGGCCTGGCGTTTCTGCGAAAGCGGAGAAGGGTTTTCCCGTTGCTAGTGCGGCGAGGGCGGCCCCTTGCATCATCATTTCACGTCGACTGAGGCTCATTTGTCTTCCCCGTTTTCATTTCTGGCCATGAAGGCAATCAGGTTTTCAAAATCATCCATGCCGCAATCAGGACAAGCGCCAAGCGGCGGCATGCCCTCAAATCCATTGAGGGTGCTTTGCAGAAGACCCTCTGTACCGCGTGTCTCGATCCGCGGCGTCCACGCTCTGACATCACCGGAGAGTGGCGCGCCGTTCTCTGGATCGGCATGACAGGCCTGACAGGCACGTTCGTATTTTTCCGCAAGAACGGGGTCGCTTGGCACCCGTGTTTCTGCCGCAGCGATGATTGCCGCCCGTTCTTCAGCGGTTTGGGGTTCCTCACCGCAGGCGGCAAGGCCTATGGCGGTTGTGAGAAGCAGCGTTTTTGCGCCCAAGATGACCGGTTTCATTTCGTGTTCCCTATGTGCAGCGATCTGCGGCCAGCACATATGAGCCCATCCGCGGAGAAGGGTCAATAAAATAATAGTTATAACTATTATTTCGAAGTGGAGATGATTTGCTGCCAATAGGCGGTGATCGCGGTCGTGGCTTCTTTGAGCACCGTTTCGGATGCGAGCTCTTGTTCCTCCATCGCCATTTCGATGGCGGCATATCCGATGTCCACCGTCAGGCGCGCTTTGATCCAGAGCTCATGTTTCGGGATGTTGGGCAAGAGTGTGCTCAAATGTTCGACCCATTCGTCGGTCACCTGGTGGTGAGAAGCTAGCCGGACCTGCTGCAAAGTTGGAACCGCGCGAAGGGCGCGCATGATCGAAAGGCCACCGGGGTGTTGTTCGGTCACCCGGAGTGTTTCCATCAGATTTTCGTAGGTTCCGTCAATTTGGGCTTCAATACGATCGCCTGCGTCTGTCAGGAACCGTTCGAAGACCTGGTTTTGCTCTTGCATCAACCGATCGCCGAGGGCGCGCAGAACCGCATATTTGTTTGGGAAGTAGCGATAGAGGGTGGGCGGGGTAACGTCTGCTTTTTCGGCGATCAGGTTGGTGGAGATGCGCTCCACCCCTTCCTCCTCCAACAATCGTGCGGTGACGTCCAGAACGCGCTCATAGGTCTCAATTGCGCGTTTCTGGCGCGGTTTGTTCTTCGGCTCCAGGTCGATGTTTGGGTCGGTCATGGGGTGGGCTTTGGTTTGGTTGCCACCATCATATAGTTGACACCCATGTCGGTTGAAAGCGACCAGCGGTCAGACAGGGGATTGTACGTGACCCCGGTTTCTTCGGTGACTTCGAGACCTGTGCGCTCAATGCTTTTGAAAAGTTCGGCGGGGGTGATGAACTTGTTCCAGTCATGGGTTCCCCTTGGAAGCCAGCGCAGGATGTATTCTGCCCCCACAATTGCCAGGCCGAAGGCCTTCAGAGACCGGTTGAGGGTTGCGCAAAACAGGATGCCGCCGGGTTTCAGCAACTGAGCGCAGGACACGAGGAACTTATCCCGGTCCGCGACATGCTCTATCACTTCCATGTTCAAAATGACGTCAAATTGGGCACCGCTTGCTGCCAGGTCCTCGGCAGTGGTCACTCGGTAGTCAATATCGAGACCTTGTTCAGCGGCATGGACGCTGGCGGTTTTGATGTTTGCTTCGCCTGCATCTGCGCCAATCACGCTGGCACCGAGGCGGGTCATGGGTTCGCTCAAGAGACCGCCGCCGCAGCCAATGTCCAGCAGGGCGAGCCCCCCGAATGGTGCGGTTTTTGCAGAATCCAGCCCAAAGTGATCGACGACCCGTTTTCTTACGAAAGCCAGGCGTGTCGGGTTGAATTTGTGCAGCGGGGCGAATTTACCCTTCGGGTCCCACCATTCTGCCGCCATGGCAGAAAAACGGGCGATTTCGTCCTTATCGACGCTTGATTTTGGGCTCTGAGCAACGTCAATCACTTGAACGCTCCTTCTGCAGGCTGGTGTTGCAGCCAATGTTGCGGATGGGGGGGCATCCGAGTATGTATGGCCCCGCAAAAGCGGATGGGTTGATGAGGGCCTTGCCTCAGAAGCACGCCGCTTTTGTTTATGTATATGTGCATGGCCTCGTCGCGCGGTCTAGTTTACCGCGCCAGTTTACCGGGTATGGGCCACTTGCGTGAAGGTTAGAGATGATGGCCCGACTGGTCATGAAATTTGGTGGTACCTCTGTTGCTGATCTGGATCGGATCCGTAATGTGGCGACCCATGTGAAACGCGAAGTTGAGGCGGGCCATCAGGTTGCGGTCGTTGTATCGGCTATGGCCGGGACCACAAATCAGCTGGTCACATGGACCAAAGAGGCTGCCGCCTTACATGACGCGCGGGAATATGACGCAGTTGTTTCTGCCGGTGAGCAGATCTCGGTGGGGCTCCTGGCGATTGCCCTTCAGGAGCTGGGGGTATCAGCGCGCTCCTGGCTTGGCTGGCAGATCCCGATCTTGACAGACGATGCCCATGGCGCGGCGCGAATTGCCGATATTGACGCAGCTAAGCTTGGCCAACGCATCGATCAGGGGCAGGTCGCTGTGATTGCCGGGTTCCAGGGTATTAGTCCCGACGGACGCATTGCGACCCTTGGGCGCGGTGGGTCGGACACGAGCGCTGTTGCAGTGGCTGCGGCGCTCAATGCAGAGCGGTGTGACATCTACACGGACGTGGATGGGGTTTACACAACGGACCCGCGTATTGTGTCGAAAGCTCAGAAACTCGACAAAATCAGTTATGAAGAGATGCTCGAAATGGCATCGCTTGGTGCCAAAGTTCTCCAGACCCGATCTGTAGAATTGGCAATGGTGCACAATGTGCGTCTTCAGGTTCGCTCAAGTTTTGATGCACCTGATTCACCTCAAGGAACTGGAAGCGGATCGTCTTATGTTGGTCCGGGGACACTTGTCTGTGGCGAGGAAGAAATCGTGGAACAAGAAGTCGTAAGTGGCATTGCCTATACCAAAGACGAAGCCAAGATCACCTTGATCAAGGTGGCTGACCAACCTGGTGTAGCGGCGCGCATCTTTGGTCCACTGGCGGACGCTGCCATCAATGTTGATATGATCGTGCAGAATGTTTCAGAAGATGGCGAGCGGACCGATTTGACGTTCACCGTGCCCGTGGCGGACCTGGAGCGGGCTGTCTCTGTTATTGAGGCAGCGTGCGACACAATCGGTTATGAGCAAATTCTAAGTGATACGGACGTAGTCAAAGTATCGGTCATTGGGATTGGCATGCGGTCGCATGCAGGTGTTGCTCAAAAAATGTTTCAGACGCTTGCGGACAAGGGCATCAATCTCCAGGTGATTTCCACTTCCGAAATCAAGGTGAGTGTTCTGATTTCGGCGGAATATACAGAGCTTGCAGTGCGGGCTCTCCATTCGGCCTATGGTCTTGACGACGAAGCTGCTGCATAAAACGACACGTTAAATAAGAAAGACAAGATGTCGGTTACGAAGGCGCATAACAATGCAGCCCGTTTTACGGGTGTGCGGCTGTTCTCCCGAGAGGCGAACTGATGCCCGGGACGCCAGGCCCACGCGTTCTCCTGCGCCGTTTGCGTGAAGCAATGGCGGAGGTGAGCGAGTCTCAAGCGCGCCTTGATCAGGTGGCACACCTGATCGCTCAGAACATGGTCGCCGAAGTGTGTTCGATCTATTTGATGCAACAGGGTGCCGAGCTTGAACTCTATGCGACAGAAGGCCTGAAACCCTCTGCGGTTCACAAAACCCGTTTGAAAGTCGGCACCGGCCTCGTTGGCGACATTGCGGCGCACGCACGGCCCCTCAATCTCTCGGACGCACAAGCGCATCCAAACTTTGCCTATCGGCCAGAGACGGGCGAAGAGATTTACAAATCCCTCATGGGGGTTCCGATCCTTCGGTCCGGACGGGTTGCTGGTGTGCTGGTGGTTCAAAACCGGACCATGCGCCATTATTCGGAAGAGGAAGTTGAAGCGCTTGAAACCATCGCGATGGTTTTAGCGGAACTTGCGGCGGCTTCTGATCTGATTGCCTTTGATGATGATGGTCAGGACGCGGCGTCCCAGCAGCCGCATTATCTCGAAGGCACCGCTCTCTCCAGCGGTCTTGCTCTTGGCCATGCCGTGCTCCATGAGCCGCGTGTCCATGTAACGCGATTGATCGCGGAGAATGTGGAAGTCGAGTCAGAGAGGCTTGAAAAAGCCGTCTATGAGTTGCGGTCCTCTATTGACAAGATGCTGACCACCTCAGATCTCAGTCATGCTGGCGAGCACCGTGAAGTGCTTCAGGCCTACCGCATGTTCGCGAATGATCGGGGTTGGCTGAAACGCATGCTGGAGGCGGTGAAGACCGGCCTCACGGCAGAGGCAGCCGTTGAGCGCGTACAAAACGATACGCGGGCGCGGATGATGCGTCAGACAGATCCCTATTTGCGGGACCGGCTGCACGACCTGGATGATCTTGCGAACCGTCTTCTGCGTCACCTGACCGGTGTGGCTCTTTCTTCTGCCAGCGGTGATCTTCCTGAAGATGCGATCATCATTGCGCGCAATATGGGCCCGGCAGAACTGCTTGATTATGACAAGGATCGGTTGCGCGGCCTGGTTCTCGAAGAAGGTTCGGCGAATGCGCATGTGGCCATTGTGGCGCGTGCACTTGGCATTGCGGCCATCGGTCGGGCGCAGGGTATTCCCGGTCGGGTTGAGGATGGCGATGCCGTCATTGTTGATGGCGATACGGGCGAGCTTTATGTTCGGCCGAGCCAGGACATTGTCGATGCCTATTCTGAGAAAGCGCGTTTCCGCGCGCGGCGCCAGGCACAATATAAGGCCATTCGCCATGAGCCATCGATCACGCTGGATGGTGTGAAGGTAGCACTCAATGTGAATGCCGGTCTGATGGTTGACCTTCCGCATTTGGAAGAAAGTGGAGCAGACGGGATCGGACTCTTCCGTACTGAGCTTCAGTTCATGATTGCCTCAAAGCTTCCCAGCCAACGTGAGCAGGTGGAGCTCTACAGTGATGTGATGGAGAGCGCTGGCGATCTGCCGGTCGTTTTTCGGACGCTGGATATTGGCGGCGACAAGATGCTTCCCTACATGCAGCAGGCGGAAGAGGAGAACCCGGCGCTAGGGTGGCGTGCTATCCGTATCGCGCTCGATCGCCCGGCGCTTTTGCGACACCAGGTCAGAGCCTTGCTTTCGGCGGCTGTCGGACGCGACTTACGGCTCATGTTCCCGATGGTCGCTGACGTCTCTGAATATGAGCGAGCAAGGGCACTGGTGGACAAAGAGTTGGCGCATCTTGATCGGCATGGTCGGGAGAAACCTCACTCTGTCGCCGTCGGAACCATGTTGGAAGTTCCCGCTCTGTTCTGGCAGATGGAGGCTTTGCTTCCCAAAGTGGATTTCGTGTCCATTGGCAGCAACGACCTGATCCAGTTTCTATTTGCCAGTGATCGCGGGAATCCTCGGGTTGCGAACCGCTATGACCTTCTGAGCCCCGCGGCGCTCAATTTCCTACGTCAGGTGGTGCTGATCTGCGCCCGCCATGAGGTTCCGTTGTCGCTTTGCGGTGAAATGGCCGGGAATCCACTTGAGGCGATGGCGCTTTTGGGGCTTGGCCTTCGAACCATTTCCATGTCTCCGGCGGCGATAGGCCCGGTGAAGATGATGGTTCGCTCTCTCAATGTGGCAGACCTTGAAAGGTTCATGGAAGGTCTCTACAGCCTTCCCGATGCGAGTGTCAGAGATGCCCTTCGTGACTATGCTGAGATCCAAGGAATTGCAATTTAAGAAGAATTTGCCGTATGCAGAGCAACTCTTTATTTGCAGGGCCTCACATCTTTTGATTTATTTAACCATCAGATAGGCACAATTGGGGATTAGTATTGTGCTGCGTCATTATTCTGACGAGATGCTGATGCATATGATGGCTCCGGATGAGGGGAATTCAGGTTCAGATGGCCTAAGAATGGCTGTTTTCCTGGGTTTTCTATTGACCCTGCTTCGCGAAATGAGCGCGGGTCTCATCCAGACTAGGAAATAACGGATTGGGCGGTACGTACCGCCTAGAAGAGACCAGAAACCCGCAGCAGACTGTGAGACCGGGAAGGCCGATGAATTCGGAAACTGAAAAGACGAATGTGACGAAGTTTTCCGCTGCCGCTGAAGGTGGCGAGGAAAGTCGACGTATTCACCTGCGTGATATCACAGCGGACACGCCCCTAGATGGTGAAGAGGCCGGGGCTGTGCTGAGAAAAGCGCGGCTAAAGACCGGCGAAGATCTCAAATCGGTTTCCGATAAACTCCGCATCCGTCGACCTTATCTGGAAGCTCTCGAGGAAGGTCGCCACGATGATCTGCCTGGCCGGGCCTATGCCATCGGTTTTGTGCGCACCTATGCGGTTTATCTTGGGCTGGATGCAGCTGAACTGGTCACTCTCTACAAATCTGAGATAGAGACGGAGACTGAGGAAACGAACCTCGGCCAACATGCCTATCAGGAAGTCCGCCAGGATGCGCGGCTTCCCAGAGGCTCTCTGTTCATTCTAGCAATTCTTCTCGGTGCAGGCGTCTATGGTGCCTGGCTCTTGTCTGTTTCTGCGGACCGGATGGTGACGGAGCGGGTTCCCCCTGTACCTGAGCGTCTCGGCCTTGCCTCGACCACTGTTGCTCAACCCTCAGTGGTTGAACCGGATGTTGCGCGTGCAGAACCCGTAACCAGTCTCGCGGGCGATAGCGCCTCAGCGGCAGGCAGCATGCGTGATGTACCAACCGTCAGCCAGCCAATTGTTGATGCTCCTCTTGTTGAGCCAGCAGCGGTTGCACCAATTGTGGCGGAAACTCCAGCAGCTGCCGCTGCTGTTGAAGCGCCTGCCAACGAGATTGATGTTGCGGCATTGACGCCGACCACACCAGCGAGCGAAGAGCCATCGGTGGTGATTGCTGATGATCTGGCGCTCGCCGTCGGTGGGGCCCGGGTTTATGGCCTTGAGAATGAAGGCGCGCGGGTGACCGTTCGCGCTCTGAAGCCGGCCTGGCTTCGCATTGAAGCGGGCGATGGTTCCGTTCTCCTCAATCAGACATTGACTGAAGGCGAAATGTACCGGGCACCGGTAGATGCAGGCGCTATTTTAGTTGCACGGGATGCAGGGGCTTTTGAGGTTTTTGTTGATGGTGCGCTTCTGGGGGCCGCTGGCCCGTCTGGCCTGGTTCTGACTGGAAAGTCGCTTAATCCAGACGATTTGCTGCGTCGCTAGATTCTATTCATTTGCGAATTGCTGTCGCAGGTCGTGATTGGACGCGCTTCCGTGCTGGGGTTTGGGGGCTTTTTTTGCCGCGTTTTTGGCCCAGGCATTTTGGGAAAACCGCCAAAATCTAATTTGGCACTTTTCCTGAAAACCGCTCCGGCATTTGCTATAGAAGCACAGCCCCTCTTTTCAGGTGAAATGGCAGACTGACATGAGTATTCGTCCTTGGCGTGATATTGAACGGCGGAAATGCCGTCAGATCCATGTCGGTTCTGTTCCGATCGGGGGCGACGCGCCGATCGCTGTTCAATCGATGACGAATACACCTACATCTGATGCGGGTGCTACCATTGACCAGATCCGTCAGCTTGAAGAGGCAGGCGCTGACATTGTGCGTGTCTCCTGTCCTGACGAGCCGTCGACAGTTGCACTGAAGGAAATCGTCCGCGAGGCCAAAGTGCCGATTGTTGCGGACATTCATTTCCACTACAAACGGGCGTTAGAAGCGGCGGAAGCAGGAGCTGCCTGTCTTCGGATCAATCCCGGTAATATCGGTTCGGCAGAGCGGGTGCGGGAAGTGGTTCAGGCCGCGAAAGACCATGGGTGTTCCATTCGCATTGGCGTGAATGCGGGCTCCCTTGAGCGCCATCTGCTCGAAAAGTATGGCGAGCCCTGCCCGGATGCGATGGTTGAAAGCGCGTTGGAGCATGTTCGGCTGCTCGAAGAGAATGATTTCCACGAATATAAAATCAGCGTCAAAGCCTCAGATGTCTTTATGACTGTCGCTGCTTATCAAGGATTGGCGGACGCTGTCGATTGTCCTCTTCATCTCGGAATTACTGAAGCGGGGGGGCTGACGAGCGGGACAGTGAAGTCCGCTATCGGCATGGGCTCGCTTTTGTGGGCGGGGATTGGCGATACGATCCGCGTGTCTCTGTCGGCGGACCCTGTTGAAGAAATCAAAGCCGGTTTTGAAATCCTGAAGTCGCTTAATCTGCGGCACCGAGGTGTGACCATCATTTCCTGTCCGTCTTGTGCACGCCAAGGCTTCAATGTGATTGAGACTGTCTCCATTCTTGAAGAGCGGCTGGCCCATATTTCGACCTCCATGTCCCTCTCTGTGATTGGCTGCGTTGTAAACGGGCCGGGTGAAGCCTCCCAAACAGATATTGGATTTACGGGCGGTGGCGCTGGTTCCGGCATGGTGTATCTGCGGGGCCTTCCAGATCACAAGATGGCCAATGACAAGATGGTTGATCACTTGGTCGAGCTTGTTGAAGAGAAAGCGGCAGAGATAGAGGAAGCGCGCGCAGCGGAAGAGGCTGCGAAAGAAAGTGCGCCAGCTGTGCTGGCTGGGGATTAGCTGGGACCAACTCTCCCTTTGATTTCCTCATCTTCCTGCACCGGCTGCCACTTCCATGATTCCTCACGAAAAACTCGCAAAAGTCCTCGAACGTTTTGACGCTGTTCAGGCGGAGATGAACGCAGACGTCTCGCCGGACCGTTTTGTTGCTCTTTCAAAGGAGTTTTCTGAGTTGCAGCCGGTTGCAGAGGCGGCGCGCGGTCTCGATGAAGCGCGCCGGGCAGAGCTGGATGCGAAAGAGATGCTTGGCGATCCAGAAATGGCGGAGATGGCGCGGGAAGAGCTGGATGCTCTTGCGAAGACGTTGCCCAAGCTTGAACAGCAAATGCAAATCCTCTTGCTTCCGAAAGATGCCGCAGATGAACTCAATGTCATTCTTGAGGTGCGTGCGGGAACTGGTGGTGATGAGGCTGCGCTTTTCGCTGGCAATCTCTACCGCATGTATGAGCGCTATGCGCAATCCCAGGGCTGGAAAGTGGAGCCCGTGTCAATTTCTGCCGGCGATGTTGGGGGCTTTAAGGAAATCACGGCGTCGATCAGTGGCAAGGGTGTCTTTGCAAAACTTAAGTTCGAATCCGGTGTGCACCGGGTTCAGCGGGTCCCGACGACGGAGTCCGGCGGGCGTATTCACACGTCCGCAGCAACGGTGGCTGTCCTGCCTGAGCCTGAAGAAGTCGATATTGAGATTGAAGATAAAGACATTCGCATCGACGTGTTCCGCGCAAGCGGTGCGGGTGGTCAGCACGTGAACACAACGGACAGTGCGGTGCGGATTACGCATATCCCGACCGGTCTTGTGGTGCAGCAGCAGGATGAGAAATCGCAGCACAAGAATAAGGCGAAAGCGCTTAAGATTTTGCGGGCGCGCCTCTATGACGCGGAACGGGAACGGGCCGCGAAAGAACGCGCAGATGACCGGAAGGGTCAGGTAGGCTCTGGTGATCGGTCCGAGCGCATTCGGACGTATAATTTTCCGCAAGGTCGGGTGACAGACCACCGGATTAATTTGACGCTGCATAAGCTTGATAAAATTATCGAAGGCGATGGTGTCGCTGAGTTGATTGATGCGCTTATTGCAGAAGACCAGGCAGCGCGCCTTGCCGCGCTTGGAGAAGAGAGTGACGCGTGAGTGCTTCCGCGCATTCCGATGCTGCGACGCGTGGCGCCGTCTATCTTGATCTCCTTGAGCAGTTTCGTTCTGCCGACATTCCTTCTGCCGAGCTTGATGCACGGCTGCTCATGGCTGCGGCGACGCAGGTCGACGACGTCGCGCTGATTGCTGATCCGGACAAACTGATTGAGGCTCAATATCTTGATGTGTTGGGAGACTTTGCCCGTCGCCGTCTTTCTGGCGAACCTGTGTCGCGCATATTGGGCCGCCGGGAATTTTGGGGTCTGTCTTTTTCGCTCAATAACGCGACGCTGGACCCGCGTCCGGACAGCGAGACTTTAGTTGAGGCGGTGCTTGCTCACGTGGCAGACCGAGACGCCCCTCTTCAGATACTTGATTTGGGGACTGGGACAGGGTGTTTGCTGTTGGCTTTGCTCTCCGAATTGCCAAATGCGCGCGGCCGCGGCGTTGATTGTTCCGCTGAAGCAATTGATGCGGCGCAGGACAATGCGGCGCAGCATGGTCTTGCCGATCATGTAACCTTCAGTGTTGGCAATTGGGGCGAGGGACTTGACGGACCATATGATCTCCTCATTTCTAACCCACCCTATATTCCGACGGCCGACATCGATGGGCTGTCGCAAGAAGTGCGGGCGCATGATCCCATGGCGGCTCTTGACGGGGGAGATGATGGTCTGACGGCTTATCGAGAAATTGCCCGGGAAACCCAGCGCCTTTTGAGTCCAGATGGGGCGGCGTTCTGGGAGCTTGGCATTGGTCAGGCGGGTGATGTCTCACGGCTTGCCCAAGCGGTTGGATTAAGGGTTGTTGGCGTGGCTGAGGACCTGGCGGGGATTGCAAGGGTTTTGAAAATAAAACGGGAAATCTGAGATTCAAAAAAACATTTGGACATGGGGCGCTCAGGGGGTAGGTTCCTTGAAGAGATTCAAGCCTCTAGACACATCTCGCTGCCGGTAGGGACCGGTTTGGCTGGAGATGATGAGGCGGGGGCGAGATATGGTGGCAAGCCCCATTTGGACGTCATCTAGCTGTGAAAATTGTAGCTTGAGCGTCTGGAACATTCTTTCATGACTTCTGTCCCGTCAGTGGGTGGGGCGTGTTGAGCATGGGTTGGGTCAGTGTGTAGGCCTTGAAAATGGGCACACATAGAAGGGCAATCGCTTAGTCCTGGCGAGATTTAGTCTTGTGGCTTTGTCTGCTGATGCGCAGAAACGAGCTGCTGGGTCGCTATGGACGGTGTATTTTCAACTGGTAAACAGAGCCGGAGTGATATGAGGCAGGGCCAAAACCAGAAGCGCTCTCGTGGGCGCGGACGTAAACCACAAAATCCCCTTAGCCGGAGTATGGAAAGCAACGGGCCGGACGTAAAAATCCGCGGCACGGCGAGCCATATTTACGAGAAGTATCAGGCGCTGGCGCGGGATGCGCAGTCGTCTGGTGACCGGATTGCGTCGGAAAGTTATTTCCAGCATGCCGAGCACTATCATCGGCTTATCGTTGCGGCTCAGGCGCAGCAGGAACAGACCCGACAGGAAAACCCGAATCGTCAGGAAAACCAGGGACGTGATAACCAAGGCCGTGATGGTCAGGGTCGAGGCGGGAATGGCCAGGCGGACGGTGACGAATCAGAGATTGCTGATGGCGAAGGCCAAGCGGCTGCAAAGCCTGCGTCTGAGGAAGTCGCTGCTGAAAGTGATGGGGAAGATGGTGACGGGGAAGAAAAGCCTGCGCCACGTCGTCGGGCGCCCCGGCGCCGACGTGCTCCAGCCAAAGCCAGATCAGACTCCAATTCGGATGGGGGCGACGACAAGCCCGCCTCGGAAGATGTGTCGGCTTAAAGGCTGATTTCAGTGATTTTATTGCTTTTGATCCAGGCATCCTCTTGTGTTGCCTGGATGTCACACCCATATATTTCAAGTCGATCTGTTCTCGAACTGGGCCAGAACGGAAAAGGAAAAGTGCGATCAGGTCGAGTTGCCTAATATTGGGGCTCAGCACAGTGGTTTTCCGGCTAATTCCGTTCGCTCTTTTTGAGCGATCACACTTATGAATTTGGGACTTTTCGTCCAAATTCATTGTGATCTTGGAAGGTCGTCAACGGTTTGTGCGGCATACTTTTGCCTGTGCAATCGCGTTTGGTCTTGATCTAAGCCATTTCGCTCGCAGAGCGCTGGGTTCAGTGTTCGGACAGTTGGATGGCTGAGGCGTACGTTTGTGGCCTGTCGGTTTGGCACATGGGGCAAGCGGTGCGTGCTTGAAAATGGGGGTCCAGATGGATCTTGAAAAATATACAGACCGAAGCCGCGGCTTCGTTCAGTCAGCGCAGGGGCTGGCATTGCGTTCCGGACATCAGCGGTTCACGCCGGAACATCTCCTCAAAGTTCTCCTCGATGATGAAGAAGGTCTGGCGGCCAACCTCATCCGCGCAGCTGGCGGACGGCCGGATGCGGCGCTTGAAGCAGTTGAGCTTGAGCTTGACAAAATGCCAAAGGTCGAAGGTGGCGGCGCGGGCCAAATCTATCTCGCACCAGAAACCGCCCGCGTGTTTGATCAGGCGGAGCAGGTCGCCAAAAAGGCAGGCGATTCTTATGTAACAGCTGAGCGGCTGTTGCTGGCCTTGGCCATTGAACAAGGCGCTGCCTCAGCGGGTATCTTGAAAAATGCTGGCGTGACAGCGCAGGCTCTTAACGAAGCGATCAATTCAGTGCGCAAGGGACGGACAGCAGACAGTGCATCGGCAGAAGACGCCTATGATGCGCTTAAGAAATACGCGCGCGATCTCACAGAAGATGCCGAGAATGGCAAGCTTGATCCGGTGATCGGTCGGGATGAAGAAATCCGGCGTTCGGTGCAGGTTCTGTCGCGGCGTACCAAAAACAATCCCGTGCTCATCGGAGAACCCGGCGTCGGTAAGACGGCGATTGCCGAAGGCTTGGCGCTTCGCATTGTCGACGGCGACGTGCCTGAAAGCCTGCGGGACAAAAAGCTGCTCTCTCTCGATATGGGCGCACTGATTGCCGGTGCGAAATACCGCGGCGAATTTGAAGAGCGCTTGAAGGCTGTCCTCAATGAAGTGAGTTCGGCTGACGGCGGCATCATTCTCTTCATTGACGAAATGCATACGCTTGTGGGTGCCGGCAAAACAGATGGGGCAATGGATGCCTCAAACCTCTTGAAACCCGCATTGGCGCGCGGTGAGCTTCACTGTATCGGCGCGACGACGCTTGATGAATATCGCAAACACGTAGAAAAGGACGCGGCGCTTGCTCGGCGGTTCCAGCCTGTCATGGTGGAAGAGCCGACGGTGGAGGACACGATCTCCATTCTGCGTGGCCTGAAAGAGAAATATGAGCTCCATCACGGGGTGCGTATCTCTGATGCAGCTCTGGTGTCCGCTGCGACGCTGTCTGATCGCTATATCTCGGACCGGTTCCTGCCGGATAAAGCCATTGATCTGATGGACGAGGCGGGCAGCCGTCTGCGGATGCAGGTGGACAGTAAGCCGGAGGAACTCGACGAACTGGACCGGCGGATCATTCAGCTCAAGATTGAGCGGGAAGCGCTGAAGAAAGAAACAGATGAGGCGAGCCAAGATCGGTTGGAAAAACTCGAATCGGACCTTGCAGACCTTGAGTCCAAGTCAGCCTCTGTCACGTCTGTGTGGCAGCGGGAGAAGGATAAGCTCGGTCAGGCACAGAAAGTTCAAGAAGAACTGGATGCGGCCCGCAACGAGCTCGTTCAGGCGCAGCGGAGTGGCAATCTGGAACGGGCCAGTGAGCTCTCTTATGGCGTGATCCCGGAGCTTGAGAAGAAACTAGCAGAGAGTGGGGAGCCTGAGCCCGGCGAAGCTATGGTCGAAGAGACAGTGACCGCCCAACATGTGGCGCAGGTTGTCTCTCGCTGGACAGGCATTCCGGTCGACAAGATGCTGGAAGGCGAGCGTGAGAAGCTCTTGCAGATGGAAACGGAACTGTCGGCCCGGGTGATCGGACAGGCAGAAGCTGTGAGTGCTGTGTCGCGGGCGGTGCGCCGGTCTCGGGCAGGGCTTCAAGACCCCTCACGGCCTATAGGGTCCTTCATGTTCCTCGGGCCTACGGGTGTCGGCAAGACTGAGCTCACCAAGACGCTTGCGGATTTCCTCTTCGACGACGATCAGGCGATCTGTCGTCTTGATATGTCGGAGTATATGGAGAAGCATTCTGTCTCCCGGCTCATCGGAGCGCCTCCGGGCTATGTCGGCTATGAGGAAGGTGGCGCGCTTACCGAAGCGGTGCGGCGTCGGCCTTATCAGGTTGTCCTGTTCGACGAGATCGAGAAAGCTCATCCGGATGTCTTCAACGTCCTACTACAGGTTCTGGATGATGGCCGTCTGACCGACGGGCAGGGCCGCACCGTCGACTTCAAGAACACGCTCATCATCATGACGTCAAACCTCGGGTCTGAATTCCTGGCTGAACAGGAAGCGGGCGATGATACAGAAGCCGTGCGCGATCAGGTGATGGATGTGGTGCGGATGCGTTTCCGGCCTGAGTTTCTGAACCGGCTGGATGAGATCCTGCTCTTCCATCGCCTCACACGTGAACAGATGGACGGCATTGTTGATATTCAGATGCAGCGTCTGGATGCTTTGCTCGTCGACCGGAAAATTATTCTGGAACTGGACGAGTCTGCTCGCAGCTGGCTTGCGGATAAAGGCTATGACCCTGTTTATGGGGCGCGGCCTCTGAAGCGGGTCATTCAGCGGAACGTTCAGGATCCGCTTGCGGACCTGTTGCTGGAAGGTGTGGTCAAGGATGGCGAGACGGTGCCAGTTTCTGCAGGACCAGATGGCCTTGTGATCAATGGTCGCGCGATCGCGGCGCAAGCTGCTGAGTAACTTATCCCTCGTTGGGGCATGAAGAAGGGCTGTGCCGCGTGCATGGCCCTTTTTTTGTGCGTACCTTATCCCCGGGTAGCGGATCCCGTGGTTCAATAAGGCTCGGTTCCCCGGTGTAGATCGATTGGATATTAGGTTTTTGGCGGAGCGGCGTAAGCTCACCTGAACTGAGAGGTGTTGATCATGAAGAAGCTTTTGCTGGGTCTGGGCGTGTTGCTGGTGCTGGTCCTGGGCGCGTTTGTCTATCTGGATCGCACGAGCAACGGTATTGTCGGTTTTTATGCCTGGAAGTTGATGCCAGGCAATGTGCAGGCAGAGGCCCGCGTCGATATCAACGGCATCTCGCTCTATTATGAGACCTATGGTGAGGGGGCGCCGGTTCTTGTGCTGCATGGGGGCAGCGCGTTTCTCGAGACCATGCATAACCAGATAACGGCGCTGGCGGACGATCATTTTGTCGTGGCACCCGATAGTCGTGCCCACGGGCGGACCAGTGACGCCGATGGCGTGCCGCTTTCTTATGCGCAAATGGCTGACGACATGATTGCGCTCATGGATCATCTGCAGATAGACAAAGCTGATATTGTTGGCTGGAGCGATGGTGGCAATATTGGGATTGATGTGGCGATCCGCTATCCCACCCGCGTCGGCAAGCTTGTGACCTATGGCTCGAACTTCCATACGAATGGCCTGGTGCCTGATGAGGAGGGCGAGGGAATTAACTCCTCGCCAGATGATCCAAACTGGGAAGTTGTGCGCTCCTTCTACCAGTCCGTTGCTCCCAACCCAGACCACTGGCCGGTGTTTCACGGCAAGCTCATGACCATGTGGGATAGCCAGCCGACTTTCACGATAGGTGATCTTGGAGGGATCTCCAGTCCGGTGCTGGTGATGGCGGGAGAGTTTGACTCGATCAAAGAGACCCATACGCGTGAAATGGCTTCGTCTATTCCCGATGCGACCCTCGTGTTTCATCTTGATACCACTCATTGTGATCCTAGGATCTTTCGCTTTCTATCGCTGGTGGCGTAGTCGTTTCAAGTCAGGGGCGGCTAGATGATGGGTTTCTACATTGCCGCGGCGATCGCGGAAATTGCCGGGTGCTTTGCTTTTTGGGCCTGGGCGCGAGAGGGTAAGAGTGCCTGGTGGCTGCTGCCCGGTATTCTTCTGCTTAGCCTGTTTGCTCTCCTTTTGACCAAGGTCGATAGCGCCTTTGCCGGACGTGCTTACGCTGCCTATGGCGGGATCTACATTGTGGCGTCTCTGCTGTGGATGTTTGTGATCGAGCGCACCCTGCCTGACAGGTGGGACCTTGTGGGGGGAGCGGTTTCCCTCGTGGGTGCCCTGATCATTGTGTACGGCCATCAAGGCGTTCGTAGTTGATATAGCTTCGGCGCTTGCCTCCGACGCACCTGCGCCCTAGCGTTGATGAAAAGAAACATCAACGCAGGGAGCGCGCGCATGAGCATTACAGATACAGGCACAGACCATTTGCTGGCAGACCTTAAGGAAGGTGTGCTGACACTCACCATGAACCGACCAGAAGCGCGTAACGCCATGTCGGGAGAGATGACCGGCGCGCTTCAGGCAACGCTTGAAGCTGCGCAGTTGGACACTGATGTTCGCTGCATCGTGTTGACGGGTGCCGGTAAAGGCTTTTGCGCTGGCGGTGATGTGAAAGGCATGGCGGCAAGCGGTGATGGCAGCCAGGACGAAAACACAATCGACTTCCGTATTCATCGGCAGCGTCTCAACCAGCGCGGTACGTCTGGCAAACTCTATGAAATGCCAAAGCCTACACTGGCGGCCCTGCCAGGGGCTGCTGCGGGGGCGGGGCTCGGCTTGGCGCTCGCATGTGATATGCGGATCATGGCGCGCAATGCGGTGATGACGACTGCCTTCGCACGGGTTGGGTTTTCAGGAGATTATGGTGGCACGTTCTTTTTGACGCAGCTTGTGGGGACGGCGAAAGCACGCGAGCTCTACTATCTGTCGGACCGTGTATCTGCTGAGGAAGCATTGGATCTGGGGCTGACGAACTGGGTGTGCGAGCCGGAAGAGCTGCAAGCAAAAGCACAAGAAATCGCGCGGCGTCTGGCGACGGGGCCAACGGTTGCCTATCGCTATATGAAAGAGAACCTCAACCGCGCGATCTCTTCAGGCGATCTCAATGACTGCATGGACCTGGAGGCGACCCATCACATTCATTGTGGCCAGACGGAAGATCATCAGAACGCGACGAAAGCGTTTGTTGAAAAACGAGAGCCTGTGTTCAACGGTCGTTAATGCTGGGCGCTCGCCCTATTTGAGCGGCACGTAAATATCGGTGATGAGGTGTGATGGCGCTGTCGTCTTCGGATCGTTCATATTGATCTCAAAAAGCGGCGCGCCATTGCGCTCCTCACCAGACGCAGGCAACCAGTTCTGAAAGAGTTCGGTATAGGTGCGTGCGAGCTCTGTGTAGGGGCCGACATGCCGGGCGATGGCGTGCGGACCTCCGGGGATTGTGTAAGCCCTTGTCCCCTCGCCAGGCTTTTTTCCGTCAGGGCGGGGAATGGCCGCAAGAGAGGTCAGCTCTTCGGGTGGCTTTTGCGTGGGGTCATCGAAGAAGATGGCGATGCCCTTTGTCTCAGGCGTGAGCATGCCGTTGGTCGTGCTGGCCCAGGCGAACAGTCGGTCAAAGGTGCGGCCAATTTCATAATGGGGGCCTTTATGATCCATGCCAATGAGTTCGATTGGGTCGATGGATCGCTTTTCGATATTTGTCATTTGAGTGGTCTTTCCTTTGCTGCGGTAAAGGGAAGGTGAGGTTCCATACTGATTGGTGAAGGCCCGCGTGAACGCTGCAGTGCTGCCGTAATGTGCGGCGACTGCGATCTGCCCGATGGAGTCTGTTGAGTTGAGGAGTTGGTGTGCTGCCCGCCAGAGGCGGCGTCTGCAATGGTCTGAGAAGCGGTCTCCCCCATGATCTCGCGATAGATGCGATGCCAATGATCGGGAGACAGGCAGGCGATCTCGCCCAGGACCTCCATGTCGAGGGGAGCATCCAGATTTTCGTGAATGTGCGCAACGACTCTGTCGATGCGTTCTTTATGGGCTGTGACCCTTGTTTCCTGCGCCATGCTATCCGCCTTCGTTTTGGAAAGCTTAGCGCAGAGGATTTTGATCAAACTTGCGATTTATTGAGATTGACCAAGAAAAAGGCCGCGTCCCAACTGTCTGGGAGCGGCCTTTCGCAATTCTAGCAAAGTGCACCTTATTGCGCGCTTGTCTCGTCTGCATCGGATGTCAATTCAGCTTCAGCTATCTGTGTCATGGACGGTGCCTCTGCCATCATTGTATTGATGCTGTTGCGCGCTTCCTGGAAGGCGGCCAGTTGGCTGCCAGAGAGCGTGCGTCCTGTTGGGACGCGGATGCGCTGTGGGTTCACCTTGTTGCCGTTCCGGATCACTTCATAATGGAGGTGTGGGCCGGTAGAGCGGCCGGTTGTTCCCACATAGCCAATGACCTGACCCTGGCGGACGCGCACGCCTTTGCGGATGCCCCGGCCGTAACCGCGCATGTGTGCATAGGCTGTCTGGTATCCGTTTGCGTGCCGGATGCGGACATAGTTGCCAAAGCTGCCATTGCGCTGGGCCATCTCGATGGTGCCGCTACCGGCTGCATAGATCGGCGTGCCGCTCGGCGCTGCAAAGTCGGTGCCTGCGTGAAGTCTTGTGTATCCCAGAATCGGATGACGTCGGTTGCCAAAACTTGAGGAGATGCGCGCGCCATCAATTGGCGTCTTCATCAGGAACTTCCGCATGGAACGTCCCTGCTCGTCGAAATAATCCCAATTGCCGCCGTCGCTTGGTTCGTGTCGCCAAAGGCGCCGTTCTTTGCCACGCACATTCATGGATGCATAGAGAACATCGCCTTCGCGCACGGGTGTTCCATCTTCGTCATACTCGCGGGTGAAGAACACTTCGAATGTATCGCCCTGGCGAATCTCGCGCTGGAAGTCGATGTCGTAGGAATACATGCGGATCATCTCGACGGTGATCGCTGCAGGAATGCCTGCGTCTGCGGCGGCAAGAAAGAGGCTAGAATTGATTGTGCCACGCGCTTGGACATGCCCGGTTTCCAGCTCGGCGATGACTTCCATGCCTGCATAGTCGCCATCGTCAGTGCGGCTTACCGTGACGTGCCGATCCACATCGGTCTTCATGCTGACGGTTGTCAGGCGGCGAGAAACTTCGCTATCACCCTCGTCGGTCTCGGTTACATATTCTTCGAAGGCGAGTTCTAGCTCCTGGCCCGCGCGGACTTTGCGTGGATCCTGAAGAGGTGTCATGGCCGCAATCGCGCGATGGGCGTCGGCGCGGGCCGCGCCTGATTCAGTCAGCAGACCCAT